>Ga0074044_10000028_pt1 | contig 138121 bp, 110 predicted proteins | sample BogForMeECP23OM1_FD_94443 | JGI IMG/M metagenome (GOLD analysis project Ga0074044, IMG submission 94443) | Bog forest soil microbial communities from Calvert Island, British Columbia, Canada - Bog Forest MetaG ECP23OM1 | ecosystem: Environmental > Terrestrial > Soil > Wetlands ...
GTCAACGCCACAAACGTCGTAATGGTTCCGCTTGTGATGAGTTTTCAGATGCTCAGTCAGCGTGTCCCAATCGGTAAGCGGCCGGATTTCGATTCGACCCGGGAAGTTCTTGTGGGCTTGCATGTCGCGCCAGATGCTTTTCAGAAACTCCGCGTCCTCGGCAGGGGCGTGACCCTCTTCGAACTCGCGCAGGGACGGCAGGTCACTCTTCTGGTCACGATAGCAGTCATTCTGCGAGTGGATGAACGCGAAGCAAAGGGCCAGTTCGACTGCGTCATGCTCTTTCGAGAACAAGATGACGCTTTTGCCGCGCAGAGCCATGTTGTACAACATGGTGAGCAGGACCGTGGTTTTGCCGTCATTGGCAAATCCCATGATGCCAATGAACGGGCGGCGCTTCTTTGAGATATAGATTTCTTCGTCAAGACATTGAAAGCCTGTGAGCACGCGCTCGCTGTCGTCACCGCTGACCATCCGGTCAATTTCGGCTTCAACCTCGGGGCCAAGTTCGGCGAGTTCGCCGCTCGGCTGAACGGACACGCGACGCAAATCCTTCGTGAACTGTGTCCGCATCCATGTGATGGCGTCATCCACATTTGTCTTGCGCTTGGTGCCGTCAGGGTCTTTGGTTTGGTGTTGCCCGTTTGCCGTCTCGGAGTACTTCTTACCGTTGTTCATGTGCCAGTATTGCCGAGCAGTCTCGACGGTGGCGTTGATGAGGACATTGATGTCTGCGGGGACTTCACGCACGGGAGGCGTCCGGGCTTCCTTCATTTCGGCATCCATGCGGTCCAGTTGTTCCGTCACCAAGTCGGCGAAGCCCGAGGCTTTGCCCTTGGACATGATTTCGACAGAGTAGTCGAGAGCGCCCTTCCGGTCGGGGAGCTTCTTGTAGGCTTTCGCGTAAAGGATGATGGCTTGTAGGAGTTCGCCGCAAGGCTCGGCGTCGTGCAAATCCGCGTCGGTCACTTCTCTGAGTCGCTGTGCTGCCCATCGCAGGTCATCTATGTGTGCCGCGACCACATCGTAGTGCTCCGGGTGTGTTAGCAGCGCGTCGCAAAGGTAGAGAGAAATCATTGGATTACTCCTCAATCAGGCACACGTCGAGCGGACCGTGTCTCTGTCGGCTATAAATCGTCAAGGCTGTCTGGTTCGGGAACGCCGGGTAAGGCGATACCCCCCGGGCTTTACCCCTTTGAGAGGAGTTTAGGGAGCGGATTCACCCGGCGAAAGCCCCGCTCCCTACAAAATCCAGTTCGGACTTGTCCACTATAATACTCAGTTTCCCGCTCCCTCTCAGAATGAATCGTCATCCTCACCGCACATCGCCTTTTTTCCAGCGTGCTTTCTCCAGTCACCAACTACGCTCGCACGCGGTTCTTGCCCGTGCGCCTCGCGGTAGTTGTCGCGCTGAGCCTGAACGTGACCCTCGATGTAGCCCTCACGGGTCGCCGATTGCCAAAGGTCATTCACGAAGAGGTCGAGGGGCACGGATTCCCCCCAAAAACGAGTCACATGCCCATCCACGTGACCGATGAGGTCTCGGACCTGCTCCTCACAGTAGACTGTGAACGGTGCCGTTACAGCCGGTCTCATCGAGATGCCCATTTCCGGGGTCGCCCCACTGGACCGATGTCGCCCCCGCGCACACCAAGTACAGACTCCATTTCAGATAATTCCAGCCGGTCGGCGGCGGTTGCCTCACCAGCCTGAACCTTTAGGTGCAGTTTCCGCGCCCGACTCCGATAGGTCTGGACTGTGGTTGGTGCCAGTTCCGCCAATGGTCGTCTCACAAAAACACCTCCGATACTAACGGGTGCGAAAGTCCATTTTTCATTCAAGAAATCTTTCTTCATCCCGAAATCATGGAGTCGCAAATGGGGTTCCCCTAAAGACACTCGCACTCTTTAAGGCCCTGCCTGTCTGGACCACGCGGGTGCAGGATTGCTACAGGGGAGGGTGTCAACACATGACCTGCACGCGTTGTAGAGCAGAGGTACCCGAGGGTTCGCGTTACTGCAACAAGTGCGGTCTCTCACTGAGAGCGCCGCTGCCGACTCAACCCGCGAAGAAGACAAAAAAACAGAGGGTGCAGGAGCGCCAGCGATGGGCTATAGAGCATGAACGGCAGGCGATGTTCAAAGCTGCATTCATGACTGCCACGCAGCGCCACAAGATTCTCACCGACCAACAGTGGTGGGTCGCACGACTAATCTCCCATGGGCATAATGATGAGAGCATCAAACATCAGTTGGAAATCTCACTTTCACGAGTCAAAACGATTGTCTCCAAGATAAAAGGCAAAGCGAACGTGACCCAACGCACGGAAATTGCACGCTGGTTTATCGGTCTCTAGTTTCACTCCCTCGAAATTTCTTGCCCGTATACCTAAGTACATGTACCTACGGACTCTCCCGCCAAATTGGTTCGGCCTTTATGCTCGTTCTGCAAGCTGAGGATAACCGCAGCCGCCGCGCAGTAGCCCGACCCTGCATAGCAGGCGGGATTGAGGAGAACCAACATGCAGGGTGTAGAGATTGCAAAAGCATCAGCGGTACGTGAGAAGTTTTTGAAAACAATTCAGGAGTTAACCGAATCGGGTGAGATTCCTTGGCTTCCCCGAGGCGTGGCCACCAAGCGATTCTCTACTCATATCCACTTGGTGACGGATGCATTGGGATACATAGCTTTCGCGTTCGGCGCACGAGGCAATACGCTCCAATTCGATACTAGCGATGCGGCTGACAAACTCAGCGTAGCCATTGCTCACCAACAGGGCGTTGTCTACGGGCCTGAAGATTCCACTCAAGCAGAGTACGCAAAAGAACTTGCGGCGCGACGAAAGTCGGCCAGTGAGTAAACCAATCAAGCGTCGTTGTCCACGATGCGGCAACGTGCGACTGTTCCGCGCCGATTGCAAAACCTGCGGTTGTCCTCGACCAAGCAAGGCGGTCGCACCTGACCCGCTCGTAGGCCGCTACTTTGTAAATTGGGAAGCAGGACATCCCTCTGTGGCTGTAGGGCAAGTTCTCACACGCATCCAGAATTGCTATCTGGTGCGCTATGACAATCCACAGCCACACGAAGTCCTTGTGCCCCTCCATTCGATGGCTGGCTGGAGTTTCAGCGACTCCCAGAAGGACATGAAGAGATGGAAGAAAAAAGCAGTCAGTGATTGGGAAATCCAGACAGTTCTCGACGAAATGCAGAAAGAAGAAGTAAAAGTTGAATCTGGAACTAGCGAAGTTGCGTAATAAATCACCGAAGGGAGGGCTGACGAAATGAAGTTTCCTCAAAAAGGTGCCGTGTTCAGGAGCTAGGGCGCAAACACTGACTCGTGCCGAAAACAGTAACGTTTCGCCGACAGTTAATTGCGCCCTGCGGTGAACGGCATGGCATCACGCAAGGTTGGGCTTAACCCGCCCACAGAACCGCTCTCGGTCGGCACGTCGTTGCCCGCCCTTGCCGGGACTGACCTCACTGTCGCAGCATTCTCACCGGCAGCCACGCAGGTCGAGTCCGATTTCCCCGCTGTAACCGTCGAGTCTACGACCACGGAGATGTTGTCTCCCAGCTCGTTAGCTCTCGAACCAGACTTGCGAAACGGCTCTAGTCTTTTCACGCAGGCTTCTCTGGCTACATTGTTGCATCCGCCTTCGTTGGCCAATACACTCACCCAATGCACAGGGGACGCCAATTCGACAGCTACACGGAGAAGAAAATCCATGCAGCGTCGAATCATCGTTTCAGCAGGAAACACGGAGCCGGAAATCCGGCAACGTGGGTATGTATACCAGAAAGGGCGGAAGCAGTCCGACCCGTGGCTTCCCACGCAACGGGCCTACGGCTTCTTCCGCAAGGATGTACCCGGCCAGTCCACGCAAGTCGAAGTACGTCCTGCGCTTGGATTCTGCCGGGACAGAATGGGCGCAATGCTTAAACTTCATCAGGCCATGCAAGAGGCAGGCGTGCTCGACGTGGAGAAGATTCGGGAGCGTATCACACCCGTCACCACATTCGAGTCGCAAGCTGCTTGGTGGCTCGCAGAAATCAGAGCAGGGCGCATCGTCAATTCCAAGACAGGGAAGAAAATACGCCCCAACACCGTTGACTACTACTCGACCGCAGTTTCGTACCTGAATGAAGTTGTCGGAAATAGCCCCCTCGCTTCACTTGACAACCCGGAAGCGAAAGAGCTTGTGACGACGATGAAGGACGAATTGAAGGGCGGCGAGCGGCGCTTTTCCGACAAAACCATCGGGGAGTTCTTCAAGGTCTTCCAGAAGGTCATTGCCTCGGCAAAGGACAAGAAACTCAGACAGGTATATCTACGGGAGTGGAACTTGGTTGACATCGGTCTGCCAAAGGTCAGCGGACGGGAGCAGCACCGGCCTACGTTCACGGCTCAGGAAATCGTCCATATCATCAAGAGTTGCAAACGGACGATTTACCGGGTTGCCGTGGTTTTGCTCGTGGCGACCGGAATCCGCATCGCAGAATTGCTCGCTCTCGAAGTAGGAAAGCACATCTCTCCGGATTGCACGGTGGTCTCCATTCGGCAGCAGCGAGGTCGAAAGGGTGGAATTGCTTCGGCTCCGAAAACCGATGCTGGTTTTCGTGACGTGGACGTTCATCCGCTCGTTGCCAAGATGCTGCGGGAATACATCGGCAACCGGAAGAGCGGCTTCCTGTTTGAAACGGAGACGGGCAATATGCTCTGGCCCAGCACGCTCTACCGGGATGCTCTAAAGCCTATCCTGAAAGATATGGGTCGAAGCAAGGTTCGCTTCCACGCCTTCCGTAGATTCCGACAGGCCGCGCTCGAAAAGAGCGCAGTGCGGCAACTCCTGATTGACTTCTGGCTTGGGCACACCAATCCGGACATGTCGGCACGCTACGCGAAGCAGCTAACGGAGGATATGGAGTTCCGGCAGAAGTGGGCGAAAAAAGTGGGACTCGGCTTCGAGCTACCAGAGCTTTCGGAATTGGAGCCGGGAGTTAATTGCGCTACGTGCGCTACAGATTCTGTAGAACACGTTTGCGTCGCGAATGCGTAAGTGCATGAGAGGGAAGGGAAAAAGTGGTCGGGGCGAAAGGATTTGAACCTTCGACCTCCTGGTCCCGAACTAAGAGTTAAAATCACATAAGTCGCTGTCCTGGCGTCACTTATTGGTTTTCGGGCCGCTCTCTGATGGACAAGTCGGGACAAGTCATCGCCTAACGCTAACGAGAATCTCAGAGGGAATTGATTCGAAATCGGCATGATCTCACAGCCCTTCGGCTAACAGCCGTGAAACTGATTCAATCAGGAACTGGCGATAGTCTTTCTATACGTTCTGCCAGTGCTCCGTACCCGTTTTCGGCGTTCGCTTGTGCTCAGCGGAATGCAAAGCCAAGGTGAGTTCTTTGGCACGTCGTTCTCCCTCGAAATCTTCCTTTTCAGAGTCAATCGTATTTCCTCGGAGTCTTATTTGCTTGCGGCTACCACTTTGATCGCGGTGTCTGCTGCCAAGGTCGCAATCTCTGGCGAATGGTGATTCACGATGAGCCGCGAGCCTCTTTGACCCGTTAGGTACGTCCATACCCATTGAAGGAAGACGGTCAGGCGAAGACTGGATGTGGCCAGGAACTGTAGGTGAACGGCCGCCCAAGCGAGCCACGCCCCAAATCCGCTCACTTGAATCTTGCCGCTTTGCAGCACAGCGAAACCCTTGCCCACCACGGCCATGCTGCCCTTATCAAAGTAGCTAAAGGGACCCGGCGAGGGACGACCGGAGATGCGACTGCGAATCAGCTTTCCTGCATAGCGGCCTTGCTGCATAGCAACCTGTGCGACACCCGGCAGCGGCCTGCCATCTTGATCAAGGGAGGCAGTGTCGCCTACTACAAAGATTTCGGGGTGTCCTGGTAGTGTGACGTCTTTCAGAATGCGTACCCGCCCGGCGCGATCTGTCTCGGCGTTCAGCCATTTCGCTGCAGGCGAGGGCGCCACGCCCGCCGTCCAAATCACTGTGTTGCTGGCAATGCGCTCCCCTGCCACCACGACGCCATCAGCGTCGATCTGATCCACGCTGTGTCCAAGCCGAACCTCTACGCCCAATTTTTCAAGACGTTTCCTTGCCGCATCGGAAAGACTCTCCGAAAACGACGGTAGAACTCTTTGAGCCATGTCGACGAGCACAATTCTTGCCGACGAAGGATCGATCCTCCGGAAGTCCGTTTTTAGCGTGGTTCGGACAAACAGGGCAAGAGCACTGGCCATCTCCACACCCGTAGGGCCAGCACCAACGAGAACGAATGTCAGCAGGTCAAGATGCCGGGCGGGGTCCGCTTCTGCTTCAGCCAATTCGAACGCCTGCAATATTCTGTTTCGAGCTGCCTCGGCATCCGCGAGACTTTTCAGTCCAGGCGCAAATCGTTCAAATTCGTTCCGGCCGAAGTAACTGTGGGTGGCACCCGTTGCCAGGATCAGGTAGTCGTATGCAATCGGCACGTTCTGGCGGTCGGCGTCACTAACAAGGACGCATTTCTGATCCTTGTCCACTCCCGTGACTTCGCCAAGAATGACCGTGGTGTTCTTCTGCGCGCGAAGAATGCTGCGGATTGGCGTCGCAATTTGGCTAGGCGTCAGCACTGCGGTTGCGACCTGATAGAGAAGTGGCTGAAACAGGTGGTGGTTGGCGCGGTCGATTAAGATCACCTGGGCAGGTGTCTTTCTTAGCGCTTTTGCGGCGGCCAATCCTCCAAAGCCACCGCCGACGATGATGATACGTGGCCGAGCCATTGTTCCTCCATTTGCTTCAGTCCGCCGGGATATCGGTTGCCCGTCCGGCGGTGGATCATGCCGGACTGCCAGCGTTACGCGCTTGCGGCAACGGCCTGTGCCAGCAAGCCGCGAGCCCGCGGTGTGTTGCGAACCTCGACATTCAGTCTTGCCAACCGCAACGCCTTCTCCGGGTCGCCACCTGCGGCAAGCCAGAACTCGGCCGCATGGTCCGCGAACGCCTCTGGGCGACCCGCGATCAGTTCGTCGTAGCGCGCCGCGGCCACCTGGCGCCAGCGCCGAGATTCGTCGTCACGGCCGTCCTCCGCGAGGATACGCGCGAGTTGCGCGGCGTAATCAGGGTCATCTGAGGACGCCGCCAGCAGCTGCAGGCAGGAAATGGCGGAATCAATTTCACCCAGTTCCGCCTCAACCTCTGCGAGGTGGCCTTGCGCTTGAGCGTACCCGGGAACACGCCGACAAGCGGCCTTGAACGACCTGCGTGCGTCGTCCAGCCGGCCCGCGTTCATCCACATGAGTCCCAGCTGGAAATCGAGAAGAGCCAGTGGAAAGGGAGACACACCGCGATACCGGCTGCAACTTTCCTGGTAGCTCCGTTCTGCTCTTTCAATTTCGCCGCGATCGGCATGCAGACTGACCAGGGCCGCGCTGTTTTCAAAGTTCGGTCTTCGGGCTGCAGCTTCCTCACGCAAGGCTAGAGATTCGTCGTAGCGGCCGATAGCTTGGAGAATTGCCGCCCGCTCGCCATTCGCCGCTTCGGTCTCGAGTCCGAAGCGCTCAGCCTGGTCAACGTCGGCCAAAGCATCGTTAAACCGGTGAAAGCCGCCACGCGTTCGCGCGCGCGCGAGCAGAGCTGTTGCGTCCATCGGCGCATCGCGCACGATCTGTTCCGCGATCTCCTCCGCCTTCTCGTAATCTGCAATGCGGCCGACGATCAGCCCGCGCAGCGAGATCAGCTCCGTGAGACCCGCGCGCGTTTCGACGCTCGCGTGACCTGCCCTGACCTCTGGCTCAAAGGCGTCTATCTGGGCATCGAGATTCCGCAAAGCGATCGTGCCGTCGGTGAGCGGTCTTTCTTCCATCATGACGCGGCAGCCTCCGCACGATTTGGCGGGGCCATGTAAGGAAACACCTTCGACGACCAGGCAATCGGTGCGTCCACCCCGTCACGGATTCGTGGACCTTTTCCGGCGTTCACGTACAGCGTCAGAAGAGTGTCCACGAGATCCTCGTTGAGCCACCTTCCGCCGCAGGTCGAATGTACGCGCCCTTCGAGCATCGCCTGCTCGATCTCAAAATAACTCGTCTCTGAGAAAGGCTTGGATGCATCCACAACCAGGAAATCGGCGAGAAGGAGTCCGGTTAGCGGATGGTTCCCTTCATGGTCGAGCGGCCAATCAACTTTACCGTCAAGGCCGTCAAAGAAGGCGAGATTCGCGTTCAGCCGCGCACGATATGCGCCGGCATAGTTCTTGGAAATATTGAATGCATCCTCTTCGTTATAGATGTCGCGGATCTCCAGATCGCGATTAACAGTGTCGAAGATCTTCGCACTGAGAGTGATGTTCTTGATTTCCGGTCGCCCGACTCTTTCCAACCGCACGGGCTTTTTCCCGGCGCTCAGTGTCTCGCCCACCACAGCGAACATTGGGCCGCCTTTGAGCACGGTCGCCCATTCGATTCTGAGAACCATTCCCAACACGTTCTTGCCGTAGAGCCTGTCGGAGCCGGTTTCTTTGAAAGCGAGCTTCCTTGTCGCGATGGTTTTTTCGGCCATGGGGCCGTCGAGGAAGAATGGATCGGACCTCTGCCCCGCGAACACCTGCACGCCTCGCCTGCTCGCTCCACTCTGCTCATTCACACCAAACGTGATTACGTCGCCGCTTGGCAACGTGCAGCGGCCTTCCTGCGGTTGCGTTCCACTAAACGTGAAGTCAAAGACGGACTCGGCGGCGGCAACGGCGAACGAGTGCCCGTCGGGCGCAGTAGATACGGAACGCAAGCGCAACCTGTAAATGACCGCATCAGAGAACAGGGCTGACGGGCCGGCATATGGAAACACGTTCATGACCAGAACGAGATGCTGCGCACTGTCCGGACAAGGGAACGCATAGACGTCCGTGATGTCGATAACGGGATCGGCGATGGCGCGAGGCCCGGAAATGTGATCAGACATTGAAGTACCTCTACCTTCCGTCGCTCTCGCTCAGGGCACGTTCGGCTACCTGAAAGCAGTCGGCACCGACCGCAATCCCGCAATAGACGGCGATTTGGATCAGCACCGCGCGCAATTCAGCCGAAGTAAGGCCATTTACCTGCGCCCCGCGGACGTGGTTGGCGAATTCGCCCATCTTGCCGAGCGCGGCGACGATGCCAAGAGTGAGAATGCTCCGCTCGCGAGGGGACAATGTTTCTTCACCCCACACTTCACCCCAGCAATATTCAGTCACTAGACGTTGAAATTCGCGGTTGAAGTCATTGACGTTTGCAAGCGCGCGATCCACATAGGAATCGCCAAGAACTTTCCGGCGTTTAGCGAGTCCGCGGTCGTAGAGAATTTTGTCCATACCGACTTTTCCCCTTACTTCAAATTCTTCACTCATCAGCCCGCGAGATCCCCCAACCATTTCATCGCTGAGAGGCTCGGCATGAACAGATACTCGCCCCCGCGCAACACGTTGAATGTCTGGACTCCGTGGACACGGTGCCTGACGGGAGCTCTGGGAATCGTGAAGGTCCCACCTTCCTTCTGCTGGCCCACGATCGGGTCACGTTCCTCGCCAACTCCCGCGAAATTTCCGTCGTTGATCCACTCGCGTTGCAGGAACTCCAAGGTGGCCATTGCCCGGGCGCTGATGAACAGGAAGAAGAGTCCCCGCGGGGTTTCGTCGTCGCGGTCCGAAAGGGCGTTCGGGTCGTATGGCGCGCCGTACGTGGTGCTGCGCCGGATGATGCGATGGATGTTCACGTCCGTGAGAACGGGCAGTTTGGTGTCCCGCGGGTTCATCCGGCGCATGTGGCAGCCGAGGGGTGCCTGCTTGCCAGCCGGATCGTCAAAATAAGTAAAGTCGTTGTTCCGCTGTGGGTCCTGGCCGAGCGAGGGGTCGTCCTTCACCGGCGCAAGCGTCAAGGGCGCTCCGCTGCGCCAGCGACCGAACAGCTTCGCGGCCAGCAGCTCACGTTCTTCCTCGGTTTGCGCATTGTCGCGCAGGAACCGGTTAAACGTAGCGACACGTGTCTGGTACTTGCGCAGTCCGACGAATGTGCTGTTACGCCCGAGCACGTCCGGCTGCAGCTTCGCAACTGGCACGCCGGCCTCGCCCGGATAACCGAGGATGAATTCACCCGCGCTGATGGGGTGCCCTTGTCCAGGCAATGGATCGACACCGCTGCCCGCGATGGCAGGTTGACCGATACCGTCCTTGAAGCCGAGCGGATTGAGATCGCCCGGCTGCGCGCCAAAGTCCTGTGTGTGGAGCAGGCTAACGCCAGAAAATCCGTGATACTGCTGTCGCGCCAACGCCATCGTGTGGCGCCACTTTTCTTCGCTGTCGCTGAAGACAGTGATGGCAATGTGGACCCGGCCACTGCCGTATGGCTCGTCCCAGTTCTTGGGGTCGTTCTCTCCTTGGTCTAGAAGGATGTCGGCGCGCGCAGCCATTCCACCGCGAAAAGCCTCCGGAAAACTCTGCAGCGACTCCTCCGGCACACCGAGCGCCTCGAGACCGCTATAGGTCAGCGCAACTGCGATCCAGGCTTCGGTAGCGTTCCACCAATCGGCCGCGGAAGCGACATGTGGAACGAGGCGCCGCAGCAACTCACGGCCGCTGCGGGCATCGTCGATGTGCATCAGGATGTGCGTGCCGTAGTACGGCTCCGGTCGATAGCGCAGCACCGTGGCCTGGATCTCATGCAGATCAAGCGTTACGGAACTTTTGCTGAGCGTTCGTTGATAGCGATCTTCCAACAAAGCCACCGCGCCCTCCTCATAAGGCAAGTGAAGAATCGGATGAACGTGCCAACGCGTCCGGAACTCGCGCTGTTGTCCAGCGCCCCTAGTGAGCAGCGCAGGGCAAGGACTATAAAAAATCTCTCGAACTATGCTCTAGCGACGTGGATCAGTTTTTTGTTCACAAATTCGCCGATGCCCAGATGCGAGAGCTCACGGCCGTAGCCGGAGTTCTTCACGCCGCCGAACGGAAGGTCCGGTGCAGTACCGGTCACCTGGTTGATGAAAACCATTCCAGAGTCGATCTGGCGCGCGATGCGCTTTCCCCGTTCGACATCTTTGGTGATCACGGATGCACCTAGTCCGTACGGGGAATCATTAGCCAAGTCCACCGCCTCTTTCTCATTCTTCACGCGGAACACCATCGCGACCGGCGCGAAAAACTCCAGGTGAAAAGCCGGGTTGTCCGGCGTTACGTTGGTGAGGATGGTCGGAGCAAGGAAGAATCCGCGCCGGTTGAGCTTCTTCCCACCCAGCAATACTCTCGCGCCGCCTTTAACAGCGGCGGCGATCTGCGTTAGGACTCCGCTAAGAGCTCCTTCCGTGCACAGCGGTCCGAGTGTGGTTTCGGGATCCATGGGATCGCCGGGCTTCAGCTTCTCCAGTTCGCTCTTGAAGCGGCTGAGGAAGTTGTCGGCAATGTTTTCCGGAATGATGAAGCGCTTGGCCGCGATGCAGGCCTGACCGGTGTTTTCCATGCGACCTAGCAAGGCCCACTTTACGGCGGCGTCGAGGTCGGCATCGTCCAGGACGATGAATGGATCGCTGCCGCCGAGCTCCATGGTGCTCTTCTTCAGTGCCTGACCCGCTTCGGAAGCAACAGCCGCGCCCGCTCTTTCGCTGCCGGTCAAGGCGACGCCTCTGATCCGACTATCTCCGATCACCTTGGCCGACTGTTCGTTAGTTATAAAGACGTTGGTCCACATTCCCACCGGAGCACCGGCATCAAGGAAGAGCTTCTCGAAGGCCAGCGCACATTGCGGCACATTCGGCGCATGCTTGGTGATAATGGTATTGCCGAGCATGAGGTTCGGCCCCGCGACGCGCGCTAGCTGATAGTAAGGGTAGTTCCAAGGCTCGATGCAGAAAAGCACGCCAAGGGGCGCACTCTCGATTACAGCTTCGCCCTCCTTCACGTGGAGTTTCTCGGGGGCCAGGAACTTATCCGCGTTGTCGGCATAGTAGTCCAGTATGTCTGCGCTAAGTGTGACCTCCCACTGTGCCTCGCGGAACAACTTGCCCATTTCGAGCGTGACAGGTTTGGCGAACTCATCGATCTTCTCTCGCAAAATCGCCGCCGCCCGCTTGATAACCGCCTTGCGCGCCGCAAGCGATTTCACACTCCAATCGGATGCGTAGGTCTCTTCCGCTTTACGGATGATCGACTCGAGCTGCGCGTCCGTATGCTGTGGAAATGTTTTAACCAGCTCTTCAGTGTAGGGATTAATTGTTTGATACAACATCAAAGCCCCCTCTCTTTTCTTATGGATTGCGAGGCAAAACGCAGCCCGGATTTTTCATCTTTGTTGCTCGCAAAAGGGAAAGGCCAGACGTCTCCCCCAGTTGCGGTCAGAATCGTTTGTCAGCTCACTTTGTCGAGGAATTCGTCAACCGCCGGTCCGATTTTCTCCAGCCGTTTTGTTTCGACCACCGTCAAATTCGGATTGGCTACATACCAGAAGTGCGCCTGGATTTGGTGCTTCACGATGAAGTCTTTTACGGCGGGGTTACGAACTCCGGGCCAACCTTCGAGTTCACCGAACTGGAGGTCGAGGATGTCTGGAATTTTGGTGGCGAAGTCGTCGATGTAAGGATCCCAGTCGCCGTCGTAAGTGCTGGCGAAAAGCAGCTTCGTGTCGTTGTCGAGGAAAACCCAGCGCATGTCGTGAACGGTGCCAACCAGCTCGACCGCCTGATTGCCGACGTTGCTGTGCAGCGTCGCGAAAAACGCGCGCATCCGCTTCGCGCCGCCAGGCTTGAGCGGCGCTATCACCGTCAGCTCCGAGACCTTCCCCTGACGGGCACCGATTCGGCCGGCGCTTTCGGTTGGTGTTCCGGAGGCGGGGTCGGATTTGGCCGTGCTCAGCCCGCGGATCACGTTCTCAAGAGCAGTTTTCGAAATCTCGTTAGCATCGGCGTAAATCTCACGCAGCTTCCGAACCTTCAGCTCGAAATCCGAGGGTTGTTCCGTTGCTGTCTTCTGAACCGCTTGTTTCGTCATGTCATGCTCCTTTTGATCTATGGATTGCATACCGCTCTCCAAACTCTCGAATACTTTTCTCTCTTTAAGCTTCTACTGCCGTGCGCATTCATGGATGGATAGCTTCCTTAAGACGCTAAGCCCCGCTCTCGATCCAGACCGTTTGGGCATTCACAAAAGCATGCGCACCAAAATGCGAGAGCTCTCGCCCGTACCCGCTGTTCTTGACACCACCGACTGGCACGCGGGGATCGGATGACGTCACACCGTTGATGAAGACACCACCGGTGTATAAGTCGCGCGCTATTTTGCGTGCCAGGTCAACGTCTCTGGTCCAGACATTGCCACTCAGTCCGAACTGGCTTGCATTCGCGGCATCAATGGCTGCATCGACATTGGGTACGCGGGTGATCGAAGCAACTGGCCCAAACAACTCGTCGTCGAAGGCAGGCATTCCCGAAGCCACGTTGCTCAGCACCGTAGGCATGTAGAACGCGCCTTTGCCTTCTTTGGGTTTGCCGCCGCACAGCACACGCGCTCCTGCCGCAATGCTGCTCTGCACCTGCTTGTGCAGAGAATCGCGAAGGTCGGTGCGTGCCATTGGCCCCATGTGGTTCGCAGGATCCATTGGATCGCCGACCCGGATCGCCTGCGCCGCCTTTACGAACTGCTGTTCAAACTCGTCGGCGATCCTTCCCACCAGGATGAACCGTTTTGCAGCCAAGCAGATTTGACCGGCGTTGCTGAAACGTCCTTTAATGCCAGCTGCAACGGCCTTCGGGATATCAGCATCTTCAAGCACGATGAAGGCATCGGAACCGCCCAACTCCATCACCGTCTTCTTGATTACTTTTCCGGCCTCCGAGGCGACTGCGGAACCGGCACGCACGCTTCCCGTGACCGACGCACCCTGGACGCGGGCATCATTGATCACATTGACGATGTCCTCCGTCTTCAGGATCAGGTTCTGAAATACGCCTTCTGGAAAACCGGATTCGAGCATTACGCGCTCAAGCTCCAGCGAACTCCTCTGAGTGTTGGGCGAGTGCTTTACCAGGACTACGTTACCGGCGAGTAGCGTCGGAATGCCCATGCGAGTTGCTTGCCACAGCGGGAAATTCCACGGCATGATTCCGAGGATTGGTCCAAGCGGCAAAAACGAAACATAGGCCTCGACCCTGCCTGTCGCAGCGGGCGCGTCTGCAAACATCTGCGGCCCGTGCTCGGCGTACCAGTCGGCCTCCCAGGCACACTTCTCCACTTCGGCCTCGGCCTCCGCAAGAGTCTTTCCCATCTCTGTTGTAATGACTTTCGCCAGCTGTGCCTTGTACTTCCGCAGTGTCCCTGCGAGCTTCGAAAGCAGTTGCGCGCGTTGATGCACGGAAAGCTTTCGATAAGACTTGAAGCTCTTTTCGGCGTGCGCGAGGGCAGCTTCTGTTTCCTGGGCGGTAAAGAAAGGAAATGTCTCAATGTGCTCATCGGTTGCTGGGTTTACGGTTAAGAAGGTGGAGGAATTCATGTATCATCGCCTTATGTTTTGTGTAGCGCAGTGGTAGAAAGCATTCGATTTGCCAAATCCTCGGTCTCGCTAATTCGCTGAAAACGATTCACATGCTGCGCGGCAAGCAACTCCACCCGAAGGATCGGTCGCGATTCGACGCGACGTGTCACGCGACACGTCACGAGGGTGACACGAACGGGTCCCTTCCTCCGGCTTCGGGATGATCGATGTTCTCGTGTAACCGGTCGGAACTAGAGAGGAACGGACGTCCTTGCCTACTTCGACCCCGGGGCCGAAATACATGGGTTGTCCAGCGCACTTGGAGACGCTAAACCAATGTCTGCAAGGGTCGCGATGCCTCTCGCAGATCCCGCCTCGCACGAACCCAGTCTAGAGTCCGCGTAAGACGTGCCCGAGCTTGTCTCGCTTGGTAGTCAGGTAACGCAGGGTTGAAGGTGACGGAGGGATCTCGAGGGGCAGCCATTCCGAGATCGATAGGCCGTAACCCTCGATGCCGATCAGCTTGCGGGGATTGTTGCTCAGAAGCCGCATGGAGCGCACCCCGATTTCACGCAGAATCTGTACCCCAATGCCATAGTCGCGCTGATCCGGTTTGAAGCCCAGACGTTCGTTGGCCTCCACCGTGTCAAGGCCTTCGTCCTGCAGACTGTATGCACGAATTTTATTAGCGAGTCCGATTCCTCGGCCTTCTTGACTCAGGTACAGCAGCACGCCGCGGCCTTCGTTGGCGATCCGGCGCAAAGCCTCGTCGAGTTGCGCGCCACAGTCGCAACGCACCGAGCGCAGAACGTCGCCCGTGAGGCACTGCGAGTGCACACGCACAAGCACGTCTTCCCCGTCGCCGATTTCGCCGCACACCAAAACACTATGCGTTTGCTTGTCGATTTGATTCTCGAACGCGTGAAGCCGGAACTCTCCGTATTCGGTCGGGAGCCTTGTAGAAGCCACACACTTGACAACCGAGTCCGTCCGTAATCGGTAGTTGATCAAATCGGCGATTGTGATCAGCAGGATGTTATGGCGACGCGCAAACTCAGCCAGCTCGGGTGCTCGCGCCATTGAGCCATCGTCGTTCATGATCTCGCAGATAACGCCGGCAGGAGAAAGCCCGGCAAGGCGGGCTAGGTCCACAGCGGCCTCCGTTTGCCCGGCGCGAGCCAGCACTCCTGCGTTTCTCGCTCGCAGCGGGAAGATGTGCCCCGGTCGAACCAGATCGCCGGGCCTCGTCCCTGGATCAATGGCCGCAAGCACTGTGGCCGCACGATCCGCAGCCGAAATTCCGGTAGTCGTGCGTTCCCTCGCCTCAATGCTCACACAAAACGCGGTTTCGAACCGCGAGCTGTTCTGTGAAACCATCAGCGGAATCTCGAGTTTATCGAGCCGCTCTGGCGTCATCGCCAGGCAAATCAAACCACGGGCGTGTTTCGCCATGAAGTTGATCGCTTCGGGAGTAATCTTTTCCGCTGCGATGGTCAGATCACCTTCATTTTCTCGATCTTCATCGTCGGCGACGATTACCATCTTGCCTGCGCGCATCGCTGCTATGGCATCCTCGATCCTTGCGAATTCATCCGGGCCGTTGTGAACCGCGGTCAGGGTCTCAAGTCTTGGAAACATACGCGTGCTCCTCCCGATACTCGAAGCACTCGTCCGTTACCTACGTTGGTCTCAGAACGAGCGAGAAAAAATCAAACCGCATCCGTGATTGTTTTGTCTCCAACGGAAAATCCGCCTTCAACACCGCGAAGCTCGCCAATGCTCCCAGGCTCAGCCGCGAACCTGCGGTAGATGACCCGCAGAGCTGCGACAATCGGTACGGAGAGATAAATTCCAATGATTCCACCGATTGCTCCGCCAACCATCACAGTGAATATCGCCAGGAGGGGATGGATCTCCAATTCGTGTCCCATGACCCGCGGGGAGATCGCATAATCCATTAAGATTCGCCACAGACAGAGCAAGCCCAGCATCCAGATCCAATGCGCATGGGCAAGCGCCCCAGCGGTCACTATGATGGCGGCCGCGATCATCCAGCCCGCGACGGGAATGAACTCCAGCATCCCGGCGAACACACTTAGCAGGAGAGCGTTTGGGAATCCCAACAGCAACATCATACCCAGGCAGTAGGCGAGCGACAGTCCACCCAGCGTCACCTTTGCTCGGATATAGCGCTGCAACATCAAGTGCAGTTCCTGGGCCAAGGTCTGTGCGAAAGTGCGATTGCGTTCCGAAGACAGAAGGAGAATAGCTTGGTTCGCGAGATTTTCCCCATCACTAAGAAAGAAGATGGACAGAATCGGGATGACGAAAATTCCAGCCAGTGCGGCCGGAGCGGATCGCTCTGCTCCTGCTACAAAGGCTTCGATGGAGGACCGATGGCGCAGAAGGAAAGCCCTGAACCAAGCACCTTGCGCATCTGTCCAACCACGGCTGGCGCCGAGGTCATTTGCTATCTCTCCTGTTGAAACCTTGTCCGCAATCGTTGGGATCTGTCGCGAGAGCGGACCCAGAACGTCGTGGAATGCCGGCGCAAACGCATGCCCGAGCACAGCAACCAAAATGATACAGGCGAGATAGGCTTCGGTAACGTGCGGTCCTCTGAGATTTTTGAAGAAGAGAGAATGACGTTGCAGTAACCGAACGATCGGGTCGATCAGATACGCGAACAGAATCGAAAACAAAAAGATGACAATTACCGCCCGCGCAGCGTAGGCAATCGCGACGACCAGCCCAAAGGCAAGAGCCGTAGCTAATACCCTGGCCGTGCGTTGATCAAACACGCGCATGCCACGCTACTCTTGAGGGCTTTCGCGGGGATTGGCTTCCAAGTTCCGCTTTATCGCCTGGAGTGCTCGTTCAAGCGACGAACGGGTTTTGTCGACGGCAACTTTCCGGACAATGTTGCCTTTCAGCCCGGTCAAGCCCGCCTGCCGCGAACCCTTCAACGTAACGAGATATAAGCCTCCGTGCTCCAGCTGGCTTTCTCTCGGCACACAAACCGTCAAATCCAGTGCTGTCTCGAAATAGTGGCTTGCATAGATCTGTTTTACGGCAATCGCATACGCTGGGCCCGCTGAATTTGTCCCGCGGAATACGATTGCCTGTACGATCCGAAGTGTTGGTTTGAGTCCAAAATTTACCTTCTCCCAATAAAACTGGGAATCGATATTTCCGGAATTCGCATTCGGGTAATCAAGCAGGTAGCGGTCCAGTTCCGGCAGATAGACGGGCAGAGCTCGCGAGCGGTTCAACAAAGCCTGGAACGCTTCGGATACAGCGGTTGGATGCTTTTTGTCTCGGTACGTTCCGAGCGCCGGATTTCCGCCTTGCTTGTATCTCAGGAGCGCTTCGAGTGCCATCGTTTGCGCCAAACGGTTGACCTGGTTTTCCACGTCCGGACCAGACCAATCCACCATCTGCTTGAACGCGTCCATTGCTTCGGTGGGCAGTTGAACTTTGCACCGCCCAGCCTCGCAATCTTTCAACTCCTTGATGTCATCGGGTTCCAGAGCAAAACCATCGAGGTCTGGCAGCTGTGGAGGACTACTAAACTTCCGGATCGCCAAATAATTCGGGAGCTTCCGCAGTCTATCGATATCAGATGCAAACTTTAGGTATTGCTCGGGAGTTGAATCTACGTAGACGGCCCCGAATACAAACACATTGTCAGGACTATCTGAATCCAAAACCTTTGCGATGGCTTTTCCGCTTTGAAGGGCAGCCATCTGATCATCAGTCAATCCAATGTACTCGCGGAAAAATTTAGAGAGCTCGGCGGGTTGGTCTCCGGCGGCCAGCGAGCAACACAAGAGCAGCAAAATCGAAATGGCAAGGAGCATCGAGAACCGGATCGTAGTCCTCACCGACGGTCTCACACAGGAAATGTCTTCTAATGAGGCAAATGCGCGAGCCACTAGTACCCCGTCCCATCTAAATCCCAATGAGCTATTACATGCAGATGAGGAGCAAGGCGAGTGCCACCGACTTGTAGGGGAGTGTGTCGACCTTAGTGATTGTTCTGGATGAGGCAAAGCATTCAGATTGTGCAGATTGCGAATGAGAATTCTCCACGCTTGCTGTAGCCGCCGCTCGAGCCAAGCTTTTTCGGCTGTCGCTCAAGTGTCAGAGTGTCAGGAATCGGACGAGCCAACACTCAATCGGACGCCTTCCGCTTTTTTCCATCATGTCGTTAGCGAGGTCTGGTTCCGAGCAGCTACCGGTCCCTAGCTACGTCGGCGTTCGTCGACGGCTGGACACTCGACGCTCCGCGTCACCGACAGACGGGCGACGGCTTTGCATAACTGCTTGAAAGTATGGCTCGTAACTCAGCAATGCCTCCGGACATGTTGGTATCACGTTTGCTGTTTAGCTCCAAAGGAATACCACATCAGGAGCATACGATGGCAGCAGCAGAATTGATTTCATCGAGTTGGAAACGGAGCGGTAACGCCCTGGCAGACGAACGCCGACCGGTGAGTGACGAGAGGCTCGTGGCAATCGCCAAGATGGGTCACAGACCCGCCTTTGATGAGCTTTATAAACGCCATGCCGAAAAGATGTTTCACACGACTCGTCGCATTACCCGAAATCGCGAGGATGCCGAGGACGCAGTTCAGGAATGTTTCCTTAATGCATTCGTTCATCTGAAGAGTTTTGATGGAAGATCGCGATTTTCAACCTGGTTGACGCGCATCGCTATGAATGCTGCGCTTATGAAACTGCGCAAAAACCGCAGCTGCCGGGAAGTTCCAACAGAAGAGGCTGTCGAAACAAGCGCACTCCTGCCCGAGAATCTACTGCCCGACCCATCGTTGAATCCGGAAGAGCACTATGCGAAGAAACAGCGGCAAGAAATCCTGAGAGATGCAATCGCCAAGTTGCGCCCCGGAATCCGGAAGGCCGTCGAGATTCAACTGCAGGACTGTTCTTTGGATGAAACAGCAGAAATTCTTGGGATTTCTGCCACAGGGGCAAAAGGACGCTTGTTTCAGGCAAGAGCCGCATTACGCAAGTCGTCGCAGTTGCAATTCGTCGTTCCGTCGATTTGGAGCCACCAAGGTTTACACCCATCTAGGTAAGGAGTCTAACAGTAAGAAGAGGTTTGAAAACGAAAGTACACGCCTTATTGCTGAATCCATGCCTATCGCGCTAGAGACTGGCATTCAGGCAAAAGGAGTTTCTCTAAAGGAGGCGCAATTATGAAACTCTCTCTCTTTGACTGGTATCGCATACTGCGAGTTCACCATCAGTGGACGATATTCCAGGCGATTCGTTTCGCCCTGTGGCTGGCGCGTTAGCGTTTGGAATCCTGGTGAGCGCGTCCGGACCGATCGCCCTGTGAGGACACTTGCAAGAAATCCGGACTCAGGGAAATGGCTTCTTCACCAAAGACTCAAGCGGAAACAGTATCTACCAGCATGCGATAGATTAGCGCGACGGAAAGAAGGCCAAGGCCATGCGTGACGGCAGGCTCAACTCCGCGTCCACTTTGCGATCCACTTTGTTGGCGCCCTGAGTAACGGGCGGACAAGAGCCCAAATGTAATATATTCCCCGTATGGGAAAGCTGCAAACGAGGGCGGGCGTCTTGCTGTCCATCCTGCTGGCATCCAGCGCTTGCGCTTCTGCGTTAGGTCCCTCACTCGATGTTAGCCAGTACGCACACACCGCGTGGAAGATTCGCGAAGGCTTCACCAAGGGCACCATCTTTTCGATCGCGCAGACGCCTGATGGTTATCTGTGGCTGGGCACGGAATTCGGGTTAGTCCATTTCGATGGTGTCCAAGCCATCCCTTGGCAGGCGCCAGACGGTGAGGAACTCCCCAGCAATTGGATCCAAGCCCTTTTGGTTGCGCGCGACGGCACTCTCTGGATTGCCACAGAAAAGGGGCTGGCCAGTTTGAAGGACGGGAAAATTAGGAAATATGCAGAAGTTGCCGGGCAAGTCGTTACTTCCCTGCTGCAAGATGCCGAAGGAACGGTTTGGTTTGGCGTCAGGGACCCCGGCAGGCTCTGTGCCGTCCGAGTCGGCAAGACACAGTGCTACGGAGCTGGGAATTTCGGTTGGTCGGTACATGAGTTATACGAGGACCACAAAGGAAATTTGTGGGCTTCGGCTCAAACGGGTCTATGGCGATGGGCGCCTGGTCCCCCAGAGCACTACCAGTTGCCAGGTGGCCCTGCTGAGCCCAAGGCGCTAATCGAAGGCGACAACGGCGAACTCTTGATGGCAATTGGTATGTCCGGCCCTTTCACGGGTCCGGTTATTGGTGTGGCCGGTGGGTTGAAACAGCTGGTGGGCGGGTCAATTCTGGACTACGCACTTCCGGGAATCGCCGGAGAGTTCAGGCCCACTCGCCTGTTCCGGAGCAGAGATGGCAGTTTATGGATTGGCACCATACAAGGTTTGTTGCACATCCACCAGGGTAGGATCGATGAATTCTCAGTCACCGACGGTCTCTCCGGCAATTTCATAAGAGGTATTTTTGAAGATCGCGAAGGCAACGTTTGGGTCTGCACGGAAAACGGGCTTGATCGTTTCCGAGAATTCGCGGCGACGACAATTTCGGAAAACCAGGGTCTTTCAACGTCCGCAGCTTACCTGCTGGAAGCTACCCCGGATGGAAGTATTTGGACTATTACAGCGGATGGGCTGAATCGCTGGCAAAACGGGCATATGACCGTTTATGGCAAGCGAGGTGTGGCTGATCTAAACAGGCGGGCAGATGAGGGGGAGCACGCCATCAATGCGAAGGTAGCAGAGATCGCGAACAGCGGAATTCGAGGAACGGTTCGTTCGCTGGGGCAGGATGATCGCGGACGACTGTGGACTGGAACTCGCGAAGGGGTCTTCTACCTCGACCGCGGCCGGTTTGTGCAGGTGCCTGGTATCCCAGGCGGAAATATACTCTCAATCGTCGGGGATGGACACGGGAAGGTTTGGATCAGCAACCTTGACGAGGGTCTTTTCTACTCGACGGCAGAGGGTGTCGTTCAGCGCTTTCCCTGGGCACGATTCCCATACAGGTATGGAGCGGTAGCTTTGCTGCCTGATCGGTTGCACGGAGGTTTATGGCTCGGGTTCTCTGACAACGGAATAGCTTACCTGAAGGATGGCCAGGTCCGCTCTTCCTACAGTGTTGCGGACGGACTGGGCAATGGCTCAGTGAACGACCTCCAACTTGGTGCGGACGGTGCCGTGTGGGCCGCAACCGAGGGTGGTTTAAGTCGAGTGAAAGATGGCCTCGTCACAACCATTACAAGCAAGAACGGTCTGCCCTGCGATGCCGTGAATTCGGTGATCGAAGACAACGATCATTCCCTCTGGTTGTACATGGCCTGCGGTCTGGTGCGGATTGAGCGCCCCGAGTTGGACGCCTGGGCGAGTGATTCGAAGCGGAGCGTCAGGACCACGGTTTTCGACAGCTCCGACGGGGTCAGGAGTCGTGCCCTTGCCGGCGGACACAGCCGATTGGTGGCCAAGTCACCCGATGGGAAGATATGGTTCTCACCCCCGGACGGGGTCAGCGTCATCGATCCGCGCCACTTGCCATTCAACAAACTTCCCCCGCGCGTGCACATCGAACGAGTCATCGCGGACCGCAAGACGTACTGGCAGAACTTGTCGGGCGATGATTCCTCATCGCCCCCGAAGCTGCCGCCGCTGGTGCGCGACCTGACGATTGATTACTCCGCACTAAGCCTGGTCGATCCTGAAAAGGTGCACTTCCGCTTCAAGCTGGAAGGCCAGGACCACGACTGGAGGGAGGTAGTCAACGATCGCCAAGCAAAGTACACGAACCTTCCTCCTCGCCACTACCGCTTCCGCGTGATCGCGAGCAACAACAGCGGGGTGTGGAACGAGGCGGGGACGTTCCTCGATTTTTCCATTGCTCCAGCGTACTGGCAGACGATTTGGTTTCGCACATTGGGCGGCGTCGTTGCTGTCTTGTCGCTCTGGATCTTGTATCAATCCCGTATTCAGCAATTGCAGTACCAAGAGAAGCGTCTTAGGGATGTTATCAATACGGTACCTGCCAATGTCTGGAGCACGTTGCCCGACGGCGCTGTCGATTTCGTGAATCAGCGGTGGCAGGAGCTCACAGGATTATCTCCGGAGGATGCCTTGGGATGGAACTGGGAAACCGTAGTTCATCCCGATGACCGGGCCGCGTTTGTTGCCCATTGGCATGCAGCTGTACGGAATGGCGAATCTATGGAGCATGAAGCACGGGTGCGCCGGCAGAACGGTGAATACCGCTGGTTGTTCATCCGTAACGTGCCGGTACGAGACAAAAACGGCAACATCGTCAAGTGGTACGGAACCAGCGTCGACATTGAAGATCGCAAGCGGGCCGAACAAGCTCTAATCCGAAGTGACGCTTATCTGGCGGAAGCGCAGAGACTGAGCCGCACCGGCAGTTTCGCCTACAATCCCGCGAGCCGGAAAACGCTCTTCTGGTCCGAGGAATTATTCCGCATTTTCGGATTGGATCCTCAGCGCGGAATTCCCGATTATGACGAGACTCGCCGACTTGTACATCCCGACGATCTCGACCGGGTTTCTGAAGAGTGTCTGCGTGGATTCCGCGGGAAAGCAGAATTCTCGCAAACGTACAGGCTGCTACTGCTCGATGGGGCTGTGAGGCACCTCCACGCGGTTTGGCATCCGGTCCTCGACAAAGCGGGAGAACTCCTCGAATACGTTGGCACGGCGGCAGACGTCACAGACCGCAAGCAAGCCGAGCAGAAATTCCGCGGGCTGCTGGAATCGGCGCCCGATGCGATTGCGGTCGTGAATCTTGAGGGCGAAATTGTTCTGGTCAATGAGCAGATGGAGAAGCTGTTTGGCTATCAACGACAAGAGGTATTGGGGAAAAAAATCGAAATGTTGGTCCCGGAACGGTTTCGGGGTAAGCATCCGGAACACCGCGCGGGTTTTGTGGCTGACCCTCGGACGCGCCCAATGGGGTCCGGGCTGGAACTGCACGGCCTGCATAAGGATGGGCGCGAGTTTCCTGTGGAGATCAGCCTCAGTCCACTGGAAACCGAGGAAGGGATGCTGATTTCCAGTATTATTCGTGATATCACGGAGCGCAAGCGCGCTGAGCAAGAGCGCGAGAGGCTGCGCCAGTTAGAGGCGGGGCTCGCGCACATCAACCGGGTCACTACGATGGGAGAATTGAGCGCTTCCCTAGCACACGAGATCAAACAACCCATTGCTGCAGCGGTCACCAACGCGGAGGCTTGCTTACGATTTCTTGAACGGGAGCAGCCGGATTTGGTCGATGCCCGCGATGCAGCCTCAGGAATGGTTGGATCTGCCAAGCGCGCGGCAGAAGTGATCGACCGTGTTCGCTCTCTGTTCGGGAAGGATGCGGCTCAACGTGAAGCAGTCGATGTAAATCAAGTCATTCGCGACATTGTTGATTTACTGCAGAATGAGGCAAGCCAGCATGCCGTTTCAATCCACAGAGAGCTCGCAGAAAATCTTCCAAAAGTGATGGGCGATCACGTGCAATTGCAGCAAGTCGTGTTGAATCTGCTGCTCAATGGGATTGAGGCCATGCACAATACCAATGGCGAACTCAGGATTACATCGAAGGCCCGAGAAAATGAAGTGCTGATCTCGGTCACTGACACGGGAGTAGGGCTCCCCGCCGAAAAGGTGGATCAGATTTTTGACGCGTTCTTTACTACCAAACCTCAAGGCACCGGCATGGGCTTGGCAATCAGCCGCTCGATCATCGAAGCACACGGTGGACGTCTCTGGGCCACCCCTAACTCCGGACGCGGCGCTACGTTTCATTTCGCGCTGCCATGCGACATGCAGGCCGGCACATGAGTTCCCCAACGGATCGGACCGTGTTCATTGTGGATGATGATCCTGAAATACGCGCGTCGATGCGGCGACTGCTGAAAAGTGTCGGACTGCGCGCAGAGCTGTTTGCCTCTGCGCAGGATTTCCTGCAGCACAAAATGCCAGAAGGCCCCAGTTGCCTCGTTTTGGATATGCGACTTCCGGGAACGAACGGACTCGAGGTCCAGCGCAATTTAATCAAGACAGGCATCAACATTCCGGTCATTTTCATAACGGCCCACGGCGACATTCCTATGACGGTGAAGGCCATGAAATCAGGCGCCGTAGAATTCCTTACAAAGCCGTTCCGAGATCAGGACCTTCTGGATGCGATCGAGCAAGCACTTCAGCGCGACCAAGCGGCACGGCAGCTGCAGAATGAGATTGCGGCATTGCAGGAACGCTATAGAAGTCTAACCGCGCGCGAACGCGAGGTAATGGGACTTCTCGTTTCCGGTATGCAGACAAAGCAAATCGCCTCGAAACTCGGCACCAGCGAAATCACTGCTGCGGTTCATCGCGGACACGTAATGCATAAGATGCAGGCGGGTTCCCCTGCTGAATTGGGCCGAATGGCAGAGAAACTTAAACTTCCTGCGGAAAGCCCCTCCTAAGTACGACGATCAGGGTCCTCCCGGCGGCTCCTGGGTCGCTGCTGATGCTTATATACACATATATGCGGACTATAGAAAATGACAATTGTGTTTTTCGCCCGCCAAGATATCTTGATAGCTGTTATGACCACCGCGTCGAAAACAAAGTCAGTCGCTGTTGTCGATGATGACGAATTGGTTCGGATCGCGTTGCAGCGGCTACTGAAAGCTGCTGGCCTTGGTGTGGCTTCGTTCGCGTCGGCGGAGGACTTGCTGAGGTCGGGCCAGCTTCCGGAGATTGCGTGCCTTATCGTGGATATCCGGATGCCGGGCATGTCCGGCTTGGATCTTCAGACGAAGCTAAAGGCTGAGAGTCCGGTTCCAATTATCTTTATCACCGCTCACGGGGACGAAAAAATGCGCCTTCAGGCAATGCGAGCCGGAGCTGTTGCATTTTTGGCAAAACCCTTTGACAGTGGAATTTTGCTGGATCGCGTTCGAGCGGCTTTGGATACCATGAGTTCGTAGCAGCGACCTGCCGTAAGGTCGCAGGAGGGACGTTGTGGGAGGGTTCGAAAATAGCGTTCTTCGGGCCCATGAGGATAGAGGGCCCGGGTTTGAGCAAATCGTAGGTCGGAGCGTGGCTCTCGAGACGGTGCTCCAGCAGGTGGAGCGCGTCGCAACGACAACCTCCACCGTGCTGATTCAAGGAGAAACGGGCACGGGGAAAGAGTTGATCGCGCAAGCGATTCACAATGTCAGCTCGCGATGCGGAAGGGCTTATATCAAACTGAATTGCGCCGCCATCCCCTTCGACCTCCTGGAGAGCGAACTTTTTGGCCATGAGCGAGGAGCCTTTACCGGTGCGATAGCACAAAAGGTCGGACGCTTTGAATTAGCTGACAAGGGAACCTTATTTCTGGATGAAGTTGGCGACATACCTTTAGCCCTACAACCCAAGTTGCTCCGGGTCCTTCAAGAACAGGAATTCGAGCGCCTGGGCAGCGGACGGACGCACCGGGTCGATGTCCGCCTTGTAGCGGCGACGCATCGCGATCTCGCGGAGATGGTGAAGCGCAACGAATTTCGCAGCGATTTATATTATCGCCTCAATGTGTTTCCCATTCTTCTGCCGGCGCTGCGGAACCGCCGTGCGGATATTGTGCTGCTGGTCCGACATTTCGTGGATATTTTTTCACGCCGGATGGGAAAGAAGATAGATCACATTCCGGAAGAAACCTTGGCTGCTTTCCAGTCCCATGCGTGGCCCGGAAACGTTCGTGAACTTCAGAACGTGATCGAACGCGCCGTGATCTTGTCGGACGGCGGCTTGCTCCCCAATCTTCTCTTACCGGCGCGGACCGAACCAATTTCTCCCCTTCCTGTGCGGTCCACCCTCAAAGACTCGGAACTCACCCTGATCATGGAAGCCCTAAAGATGGCGGGGTGGGTGATTGGCGGACCGAATGGCGCCGCCGCCAGGCTCGGCCTGAAGCGAACCACTCTAATCGGCAGAATGAAGAAATATGGAATCTGCCGCCCACCCGAGGATCTTGATAGTTACCGCGCTGTCGGAGCTGCTTCTTATGTTCAGCAATAACAAAGTTTAACGGCTCTCGGTCTTATCCGCAGCCCAACCTACAGCGGCGAAGAGTTGCAACCAGGAGTGGCAGCACGCGTACGGTCAGTATCCGGCGAGCACTTGCAAAACAAACACCATGGGAAGATAGATGACCGAGAAAAGAAGAAGTCCACGGGCAGCCGTATTCGATCGCACAAGGGCAAGTCGAACGGCGAAATAAAAAAAGCTCAGGCTGAGCAGCAGCGTTCCAACCGAGGCCAACGGGTTCGCGTGGCGCATGAGCATTGAAATACCTGTGAGACACACCAAGGTCAGGGCGGGGAGTACGCTCTGCCATACCATGAACCGGGCTTTTTCTTCTCCTTGGGGAAGAATCCTATACCCTGCCCGCGTATAGTCGTCGCGATACATCCAGGCAATCGCCATAAAATGTGGGAATTGCCATAAGAAAAGAATTGCATAGAGAATGCACGCAGGTGAGCTGAGTTTTCCCGCCGCCGCGACGTATCCAATCAACACCGGCATGGCACCGGGGAATGCACCCGCCAGCGTGCACAGCGGCGTTCGACGTTTCAGTGGAGTGTAGAGAAGAAGGTAACTACCGAGTGTCAGCGCGGCAAGCAAGCTCGCTGCGGGTCGTACGGCGAAGGCTAGATAAATACTTCCTGCAAGCGACAACACCACACCGAAAACCAGAGCACGGACTGGGTCGATTCGACCAGCCGCGACCGGCCGGCGAGCTGTGCGTCGCATTTGTGCATCGAACTGTCTCTCGATCAGTTGGTTCAGAGTAGCCGCGCCGCTCGCGACCAGGATTGTGCCCAGGAGCGTATGCAGCAGCAGCGTCCACGGAAAGTGTGAGAGTGGTTGGCTACACCCGGCGCAAAAAGCGGCTGCAGTTGCCAGACCAATCAAAAAATTAATTTCCGGCTTCGTTAATACCCAATAGTCATGCAAGACGCTGGACCACGCGGAATGGCCGCGGGATACGACAGTCATGCGGTAAACCGCAAGAAGGGGCTCACTAGCCATATTCAAGCAACCTCCGCTCTCTGTTGACCAGCGTGTGCCGCGACCGTGACGGGCAATTCCGGTGGCATCGGCTCATTTTCACCCGCACTTCCCACCGACAGCAGCCGTACCGCGATAATCGCTGCGGCTATCAGGTACACGAGGGTCACGCAGGTCCACATGAGTGCGCCCGCGCGCTGCTGGTCTTCGAGAGCGGAAATCCCAAAGCGCTGGGGCGTGGATAGATACCCGGTGTAGACAACACGGTCGCAAAACACAAGAAATCCGGAAAGGATATCGCAGGGCACGGTGGCGAGGAAAAGGTAGAGGATAGTAGACCATCGCGGCCACGCAGCGGCACTCGGCCAGGGCCGGATCACCGGCCACCAGAAAAGAAACCCGGCACCGAGGAAGCTTGCATGCTCGACCACATGCCAAACTTCCGATTGCATTCCGGCGGTGAATAGCGCCGGAATGTGCCACCCCACAAGCGTGGCGGTCGCTGCAACCCAGCATAACGCTGGTTGCCCAAACACCTTCTCGAGCCGTCCCACAGGGGGCCACTGAAAAACGGGGACGACTGCGGACCTCACAAGTTGGTTTGGTAAGCCGTGGAACAACGCTAGCAGAGGTGCGCCAAGCAGGATAAACGCTGGAGCCAGAGTCATGAGCAGCAAATGCTGAACCATGTGCACCGTCAGCAGTTCATGGTCGAGCGCGGATATCGGTGAAGACACAGCCATACCAATGAAGAACAACCCGACGAGAAAACTGGTGACGCGCCAGCCCGCAATCGTCTCCAGACCAAGACTGCGAATACGAATCCATCCATGCAAGTAGATCAATGCTATGAGAATCAAGAAAGCGACGATCAAAGAAGATGAGAACGCGGCGGAATGCGTGTGTGCCATCGATGGTCGTCCTATTGTCCAGGGTCCGCAGTTTTCTGGCCCGTATCACCAGTTACTATTTCACGTGACGCGTCGCGCGCAGGAGCTTGTCCTGCCGGATGCAGCGTTTCGAGAAATGCGACAAGCGCGGTGGTCTCCGCAGGACTCAAATTCTTTCCGTAAGCCGGCATGTTGCCGCCTCCCTGGATTACCTGGCGGATCAATTGATCCTGCGTCAGACGCACGGCGACGCTGTCGAGAGCTGGACCACGCTCTCCGCCGCTCTCACCGATAGAATGGCAGTTGCGGCATTGCTTGCCCTGAAACACGAGCGCGCCTTGCCGTTGAAGCGCGGTGCTGCCGTGCAGAAATTTGTCTGGCACGGGATCGCCACTCCAGGCGTTCATGTGCGGACTCCACGGTGTGAATCCGGCGAGGTGGGTGAGTGTTCCGAGTGTCACGGCAATCAGCAGAACGGTTAAGACCGCGATCGGGCGGCGGCGCCAGCTCTTTTCTCCTTCGCCAGATAGAAATGGAAGCAGGACCAGGCCAGCGATGGCTACTACCGGACCGATCAGCAGTGCCGGTGTCTCCATCGACGGCGGCAGGTAGGACAGTAGGCCGTAGAGCCACAAGAAGAAGTAATCCGGTTTCGGCGCCGTCTGGATGATCGTGGGATCGGGACGGCCCGTCGGTCCAAATGGACCAAAATAAACCGCGCAGGCAGCCACTGCTATAAGAATGAAAGCTGCGAAGAACAGATCTTTCCACACCGCGTAGGGAACAAACGGCGCGCCATCGGTTCTGGTCAGCTGATGATATTCGTTTTCGTAGGTTGCTTTTTTGACGAGGCGCCCCGGCATGGGCCATTCGTTGATTCCCAGCTTTATCACCATCAATAGATGAAGCGCCACGAATCCGATCAGCATCCCGGGGATGACGAAGACGTGCAGCGCGAAAAATCGCGACAGCGTCGCACCGGCAATAATCGGTCCTCCCAGGATTAATTTCACGATCATCGGGCCGGCAATGGGCACGCGGCTGGCGATCGAAGCTCCGATTCCAAGCCCCCAGTAAGCGTCTTGATCAAAACGCAACACTTGCCCGGTGAAGGCCATGCCCAAGGTCATCAGCAAAAGAAAAACACCGATGATCCAGGTGAGCTCTCGAGGGAATTTGTAGGCTCCGAAAAGAAATACCTGCACCATGTGAATCAGCACGATCGCGACCATGAAGTTGGAGCCCCATCCGTGGATGGCGCGGACAAACCAGCCGAGAGCTACGTCATGATTGAGCGCTTGTAGACTGCTCCATGCTTCACTGGCTGATGGAACATAGATCAGCGCCAGCAGAATTCCGGTGACCAGTTGCAGAATAAAAACCGTGAGCGCCGCACTGCCAAACACGTAGAACCAGCTCGCCGTGTTCCGCGGCACCGAATGCTCCGCCACTTCACGAATCGGCGCGGCTAGCTGCAAGCGCCGATCGAACCATTGCCCGACTTGTGCGATCAGGCCCATGGTTTCTTCTCCCCGGGCAATGCATTTGTTTCGCGCGACGCGTATAGCTTGCTTCCGTCAATGGAAATCAAATCGTTCCGTGGCGCCAAGTCATTCCCTGCTGCGCAAGGCGGTTTTTCCCTCAAAAGAGAGGCGGTTGGGGATCCGGGCGTGGGCAATTCGCCGGCTTGAATCGTAATCACGCCGTCCTGCACCTTGTAGGGATATTCGAATAGCCCACGTTCGGGCGGACCCGAAGCACGCGAACCGTCGCGATAGTAAGCTCCGCCGTGACAGGGGCACATGAACAAGCCGGATTGTGGAAACCAACGCACCGGGCAGCCCAGGTGCGCGCAATTGATCGCAAAAACCTGGAATTGCTCTCCTTCAACCCGGCGCACCCAGCACACCGTGTCTACGGTCTTGCCGTCAGTCGGGGTCACGAAGGGATTGCGGAACGTGGCCAGTCGAGTCTCCCCTTCGGGAAAATCTTTTATCGGTCCCAACGGGACCCACGAGAGGTACCCATTCCCCCGGCCGCGCGAAATCGAGGACAAAAGAAAGCCCACTACAGGCACGGCCAGCGCGGTGGCCACCAGCCCGTTGAACAGAATTCCAACCTTCATGAATAGGCCGCGACGGGAAATAGTATTTTCATTCGGCATCGGCAAACTCCTATTGCTGCGCGTAATTTGAAGTGGAATACGGCCGTCCCGGGCTCTGCGACCGCCGCGACACGAGCCAGGCGACGATGTCGGTGACTTCCCGGTCAGTCATCGGCTTTCCTGGAATGTTTCCGCGCCAATCTGGCGCGCCCAATTCCGGACGGCCCGCGATAACAATCGTCCGTAACCCTTGATCGCTGACCAGCGCCAGGAAGGAATCATCCGTGATGGAACTGCCTTTGGCTCCGCCGCGGCCGTCGGGACCGTGGCAGGATCCGCAGTAAGTTTTGTAAGTGGTTTCGCCTTGCGTGACGTCGCCGGTGGAGTTCGTTGCGTAAGAGGGCGGATTGGCTCCATCAAGAATTCCTGGTTTGCTCCAGCGCGAGCGGATTTGCGTGGTGATAACGTCGATCTGCTTGTCCGTCAGCATTCCACCGGAGCTTTCGGCGAAAGCCGGCATCGCGGTTCCACGGACGCCGCTAGCAATGACTTTGCGAATCGCCGTGTCGTCCGCGATCGCCAAATAAACCGGACTAGCAAGCGCAATGGCCGCGCCTCCCCGGCCTTCGGCGCCATGGCAACCCGCGCAGTTTTCTCCGTACAGTGTGCTGAATTCGGACACTTCATTCGGAGCGATCGTCTCAGACCCTTTATGCGGCTGCCCGTGCGGCGACCCGCATCCTGAAATCAGCATCGCAAACAGCGCGGTGGACAAGCATGAATTCAGAAATAACTTCACGGCTGTTCGTCTCCGTTCCCTCGGGGAGGAATCGCTCCTGGGGCTTCAATCCCTGCACGCAACGCGAACGGCATGTTTTCGCGTGTTCGGACACGCGATTGACGCATGACGACGAGTCCCGCGACGACGCCAAAAGCGACCTGCGACGCGATGAACCAAAACCAATCGATGTGGCTCTCGAGCACAGGATTGAGAAGTCCGAGGATGGAGTAAAGCAGCCCCGACCACAATGCGGGCGCGACCAGCCCGCCCAGCACCATGGGGCGCCGCGGGAACATGGGCAGCATCGCCCCATAGAGCAATCCGACAAGGATCGAAGTACCGAGATGCAGGACGACCGCAATAAAAAACAGGCCTGCGTGAAAGGAATTCAATTGCGAAACGGGAGGCACCTCGGACGGCGCATACACAACCGCGGCAAGAAGATTGATGGGATACCAGATGCTTCCGGTCTTCAGCAGGCCGAAGAGACAGGCCAGCGCGGCCATTGCAACACATCCCGCCAGGCCTCCTTTTACACCAGCCGAAATGGGGTAGGTTTCAACGGGAAGCCACGCGCGCACTTGCTCTGGCGCGATCGGAATTCGATCGACAGCCCGCCGCGCTGTTGTGAAGGCGATTGGGTCCGGGGCGACCGCTACAACTTCTTCGTGCTCGTGGGGAAAGACTTCCCGGAACCAGCCAACGCAACCAGCGACGGCCAGCACCGCGCCAAGGATACTCACGAGAGCGTTCGTCAACAGTCCCGCGAACGCCAGCATGAATCCAAAAGCCAGTACCACAGGCCACGCGGTACGTGCCGGCACCTCGAGCTCCCTTGGCGGTCGCGAGTTTTGTTCCATTTGTTCGGCGACTTGCAGCATGGCCAACTGTTCTCCTCAGCGACCCAAAACGTAAACCACGGTGAAAACAACGACCCACACCACGTCCACAAAATGCCAGTACATCGAAAGCACGTCTATGCGACCCGATTGCTCCTGACCAACACGCCCAGCCAAACCGAAGAGAAGTACGATCGTGAGCATCAACAGACCTGCCGTGACGTGAAAAGCGTGCAGTCCGACAAGCGAATAGTAGGTTGTTCCAAAAAGATTGGTGGAGATGGTCAGACCGTGTTCATAAATCAGCCGATGCCATTCCCGCCCAGTCCCGTACATGAAAAGAACGCCCAGAACAATGGTGAGAACCCATAGGATGAGAAATCCGCCGCGCTTCCCGCGTTCGAGAAACCTTGAAGCCAGGTGAATCGTCGCGCTGCTGGACAGCAAGCAGATCGAGAAAAAGATAGGTATCTCAAGCACCTCCCGGGGTGTTGGTCCGGTGAGGCTCTTTCCTCCGTAGAAAAGATAGGCCACCACAAAGATCGTGAAGATTGCCGACTCGGCAATGATGAGACAGGCCATGCCGATTTTGCCCCGATAAGGCAGCTTCCAAGCCACCGCACTTTCGGGAAATGGACTTGAAATGGCGCTCATGGCTCGATTCCCTCACTCATAGCGACCGTCTTGGTCTTCCGGATGCTTCAAATCCCACAACGGCCGGCGGCTGGCAACCGTGGGAATCGAGGCAAAGTTGTAACTTGGTGGCGGCGAACTCACCGACCATTCGAGGGTCCAGGCATCCCACGGATCGCTTCCCGCTTTTGCGCCCTTGAAATACGAAATAATCAGGTTGGCCACAAACACCAGCGTGGCAATGCCCTGGATGAATGCGCCGATGGTGATGAGCAGATTCCACGTGTCCCAGCCGCGGCCCGGCTCGTAGGTGTAGATACGCCGCGGCATTCCCAGCAAACCGGGAATGTGCATCAGGTCAAACGTCAAATGAAATCCGATGAACAAGAGCCAGAAATGAAGCTTGCCTAAGCCTTCGCTCAACATTTTTCCAATGATTTTCGGGTACCAATAATAAAACGCCGCGAAGATGGCAAACAGCAGTCCGCCCACGAGGGTGTAGTGAAAGTGCGCCACAACGAAGTACGAACCGCTAAGCTGCCAATTGAATGCAGCGCTGCCCAGCATGATCCCCGTGAGACCGGCAATCAAAAACTGAAAGAGGAATGCGATGCAGAACAGCATCGGCGTCTTGAACTGAATCTTGCCGCCCCACATCGTGCCGAGCCAGTTGAAGATTTTGATTCCCGTGGGGATCCCGACCGCCAGAGTTGTGAGCGTGAAAAACGCGTTGGTGTACGAACTCATCCCTATGGTGAACATGTGATGCGCCCATACGCTCAGGCTCAAGAAACCGATACACACGGTGGCCCCCACCATCACCGGGTATCCGAAAATCGGCTTGCGGGAGAATACCGGAACGATTTCCGACATGAATGCAAAAGCAGGAATGATTAGGATGTACACTTCCGGATGCCCGAAAATCCAGAAGAAGTGCATCCACAGCGTTGCGGAACCTCCGGCCTGGGTGTCAAAGAAATGTCCGCCAAGATAGCGATCCACGCAGAGCATGATCTGCGCCGCTGACAATGGAGTAATCGCGATGAGAACCATTCCGGACATCACCAGGTTCATCCATACGAGCAAAGGCATGCGACCCAGCTTCATCCCCGGGCACCTCATGCACAGGATCGTGGCAATGATATTGATGGCCGTGCCGATGCTTCCGAAGCCGGCGACCAGCAGCCCGATCGTCCAATAGTCGGTGCTGTGGCCCGGAGAAAATGCGCGCGAGGTCAGCGGAGCATACGCCCACCAGCCGACATCCGGAGCACTTCCTGCTCCGTAGAGACCGCTTCCGCCGAAGAAACTGAAGTACAGAAGAAATCCCCCAAACGCAGTGAGCCAGAAACTGAACGCATTCAGCCGTGGAAACGCCATGTCCCGTGCGCCGATCATCAACGGCACGATGTAGTTGGCGAATCCGAACAAGATGGGTATGCCCACGAAGAAAACCATGGTCGTGCCATGCATCGTGAACATGCGGTTGAAAACCTGCGGCGAGACGAACGCGTTATGCGGATACATCAGCTGGATGCGCATGATCATGGCTTCCGATCCGGCGACGACGAGAAAAAACAGGGCATAGAGGATGTACAGAATTCCCAGCCGCTTGTGATCGACCGTCGTCACCCACTCGTGCAACGTCTCGACCCACGGCCGGCCGGTCTCACTCGCAGTACGAATCGCCATTGCATCCGATGACATCAGTGGTCTCCAAATCGCAAGCTACTGAAGCGTTTCGAGATAACGCACCAGCGCGTCCAGATCGGCGTCACTCAACTTCATCGCTGGCATCAACGAACCCGGCTTAATGGCATCCGGGTTCTCTATCCACAGGCGCAAGTTCTCGTGCGTATTCCGTGCCGCGCCGGCGGCGATTGTTTTGCGGCTCATCAGGTGCGTCAGGTCCGGACCAAAGCGCCCCGTGCCGTTGGTTCCCCCGACGGCGTGACAATTCACGCAGGACGTGCTCTCGAAGACGTGTCTTCCTGCAAGTTCTTTTTGATCCTGAAGCGCAGTCTGTTTTTGCCCGCGAACCCAGATATCGAAATCTTCGGGGCTATCGACCGATACTCGCAAAAGCATCTTTGCGTGTTGCGTGCCGCAGTACTGCGCGCACTGGCCCAGAAAGGTGCCCGTCTGTTCGGGTTCCATCCACATCTCGTTGATGCGATTCGGAATCAGGTCGGTCTTCCCCGCAAGCTGAGGAATCCAGAAACTGTGATCGGTGTCGGCGGAAAGCAGCTTCAAGTAAGTGGGCGTACTCACGGGAAGATGCAATTCGTTGGCTGTGACAACCCCCAGCTCGGGATAACGAAACTCCCACCAAAACTGGTGTCCAATCACGGTCACCGACAGCGCCTGTGCAGGCTTTGGCGCATCCTGTATCGCGTGGATCACGCGAGCTGTGGTCAGAAATAGAACGACCACGATCAGAATCGGAATGACGGTCCAGGCCAGCTCAATCTGCGTGCTTCCGTAGACCTGCGCCGGCTCCCGCCAGGCTCCTGTCGTTCGGTCGCGGAATTTCACGATCACATAAACCAATAAACCGAAGACGACGACAAAGATCATGCCGGTGATGGCGAGCACGAAATTCGATAGATGGTAGAGAGACTTCGCATTGGGTGAACGGGGATCAAAAATATTCGGGACTTGGTTGTCGCTGGCGGGACTCGCATTGCACAATCCCGCCGCCAAGAGTATTCCGGCAAGGAGCACCAGGATCCCCATAGCCCGGCCGACGACCGCTGCCCATTCTGTTTTTCCGTTCTCCCTCATCGCGGGCTGCCTTTTCCTTTCTCCCCACGCGCTGCCAATGTTTGCCATCTGCGTCCCGTTGCGTTTCCACAATCTCCGCGCGACGCCGGGTCAGCGCTGCGTAGTACGAATCAACATTTCGAGACCGCTGTTCAACGTGATCCTTTGATGTCCGTGAAACGCGGTCGTGCCCAGCCGGCCGACACCGCCGATCACCGATCCGATCCGCGCACCTTTGCCGCCACCGAAGATTCCTCCCAGCAATGCACCGGCCCCCGCGCCAATCGCCATGTGCACCACGGTTTTCCGGCCTCGCCCACCCGATTCGATTGCGCCCTCCACATCGACTTTCTCGCCGGACGGAGCGTGATAGAGCTCCACAATTTCAGTGTGAATCGCCGCGCGGCGCCCGTCGGGCATCACCACCCGGTTGAAACGCAGCATCATGCTGGTATGTCCCTCAACTTTTCCCGACATGTCAATTTGGCTGATGTGTCCGTAGACTCGGGCGTTCTGATAGTCGCCAGTGTCAACGACAGTCGCGCTGCAGGGATCGCCGACCTCAGAATCGGTGCTGGTCAGCGTGTCGTCCAAGCGAATGCGAAGAGCAACGTCATCGGGAACTCTGAAGCTCAGCGAGGAACCGAGAAGCGGGAAAGCCCCGACCAAAGTCAGCACCAAAAGCACAATCCCGTGCGCCGCCGATGATCGAGATACGGATTTTGAAACTCGATGGAGCATAGATCCTTATCCTTAAAAATTTTCGCGCCCGCTTGCACCGCACGTGCCGCTCAACCTTCCGCAGTCGTCAGGTGCACGTCCGATTCCATTGCTGAAATGCTCCATGCCATGCGCGAACTCTTGAAATTCCATAGAGGTCTGGTGCGACAAGGCTCCAATGTCCCTTGACAGTTCGGGCTGCGGTGTCGCAATTCGGACAGACTCGACAGACGGCGACACGACGCATGCGGAGTTTTCAACTATTTTTCGCGTGCTTCCTTCAGGTCAGACCTGCAAATCCTCGTTCACCGATCACCCTGCCTGCTACAACTCATTTGGTCTGTAGCGTGCTTCACAGAAGCGTGCGAATCACGCGGGCGGCACCGTGACGATACTTTTTCCGTGACCGACTCTTCTTGCGCCCGCGTTTATGGATGTGCAGTGAGCGTGCCAGCAGCTGCATTTCGCTCGAAGGTTCGTCGGCCGAATGCCGGGGCTCAAAATTGATCCGCGAAAGGAAACCACATGGCAAAGAATGTAGGAGAACTGCTTGTCGATATTTTAGAGGAAGCAGGGGTCCAGAGAATTTATGGCGTCAGCGGGGATTCGCTCAATGGAATCACGGATTCGATCCGCACACGCAAGCAGATGGAGTGGGTTCACGTGCGTCATGAAGAGGTGGCCGCCTTCGCCGCGGGCGCCGAGGCCCATCTCACCGGCAAACTGGCCGTGTGCGCCGGGAGCTGCGGGCCGGGCAACATGCACCTCATCAATGGCCTGTACGACTGCCATCGCAGCCGTGTGCCGGTGCTGGCTATCGCCGCGCAAATTCCCAGCGCGGAAATCGGCAGCGGATATTTTCAGGAGACACATCCGGACCAACTCTTCAGTCAGTGCAGTCATTATTGTGAACTGGTTTCGCAGCCGGAGCAGATGCCCCGCGTGCTGGAGATCGCAATGCAAACCGCCATCTCGCGGCGTGGCGTGGCGGTCATAGCCATTCCTGGCGACGTGACCTTACGGGATGCCGTTCACGCAGGACGCAGGGTGCATTTTTCCGAAGCCCAGCCTTGCATCCGTCCTTCCGAAGAAGAACTCAACATTCTCGCCGACCTCCTGAATCGCTCCGAAAAGATAACCATCCTCGGCGGCGCCGGTTGCGCCGGAGCTCACGAGGAACTGGTCGAACTCGCAGGCAAACTGCAAGCCCCCATCGTTCACGCCATGCGCGGAAAAGAGTTCATCGAGTACGACAACCCGTTCGACGTGGGCATGACCGGCCTGCTCGGATTTTCTTCCGGCTATCACGCCATGTTGAACTGCGAGACGCTCCTGATGCTTGGCACGGATTTTCCGTATCAGCAGTTCTTCCCAACCCAGGCTACCGTGGTGCAGATCGATGTTCGCGGCGAACAGATCGGACGCCGTACCAAAGTTGACTTCGCATTCGTCGGCGACACGAAGACCACGTTGCAGGCTCTTTTGCCGAAGCTGCAACAGAACCAATATGAAGACCACCTCAAGAAATCGAAGGAGCACTATCGCGCGGCGCGCAAAGGCCTGGACGATCTGGCCATACCCAATTCCAACAAGAAACCGATCCATCCCCAGCAGGTAGCGCGCGTACTCGACAAACTCGCAACCGAGAATGCGGTATTCACCTGTGACGTGGGCACTCCAACGATCTGGGCGGCCCGGTATCTCACCATGAACGGCAAGCGAAGGATTATTGGGTCCTTTACCCATGGGTCGATGGCCAACGCTCTTCCCCAAGCCATCGGCGCGCAAGCCAGTTATCCGGGTCGGCAGGTAATCTCGATGTCCGGCGATGGCGGCCTGGCGATGTTGCTCGGGGATCTCCTCACACTCAGACAACAAAACTTGCCGGTAAAGGTAATCGTCTTCAAGAACGAGTCTTTGGCATTTGTGGAGCTCGAAATGAAGGCGGCCGGAACTCTGGACTTTGGCACGGACCTGCACAACCCGGACTTTACGAAAATCGCCGAGGGAGCGGGGCTTCTCGGCCTCCGAGCGGAAACTCCCGATCAGGTGGAACCCATGCTCGCTCAGGCTCTCGCCTATGACGGCCCGGCATTGGTCGAGGTTCTGGTCTCGCGGCAGGAGCTGTCCATGCCTCCAACCATCACCGTGGAGCAAGCCAAAGGCTTCAGCCTCTTCATGATGAAAGCCGTTCTCAGCGGCCGAGGCGACGAAGTCATCGATCTCGCCAAGGTCAACCTGTTTCGGTAGGCGCCGGGGGATACAGATGACCACAAAACCGTTTATCGCATCGATTGAATCCGAAGCAACAAGCGGGTGGAGGATCCGAGCGTACCAGATTGCATGGGCGCTCGGCCTCTGCTTCTACTTTCTCGAATACGCCTCACGGTCTGCCCCGGCCGTGATGATTCAGCACCTCTCCCTTGCCTTTGGCACAACCGCGATCGGCGTCAGCGCCATCCTCGGCACCTACTACTACACTTATTCGACAACGAGTCTTATCGCCGGCGCAGCGCTGGACCGCCTTGGCGCGAAAAAAGTTGTACCGGTTGGGATTTTTATTTTGGCGGTAGGATGCCTTCTCTTTAGCGTTTCAACCTCAGCGGCCGGATACACCGGCAGGCTGCTGCAAGGTGCAGGCTCTGCATTTGCCTTCACGGGTGCAGTCTATTTGGCTTCGCACGGCTTTTCGGCACGCTGGCTCGCAACGGCCATCGGCGTAACGCAGTGTCTTGGAATGCTCGGAGGCGCCGCAGGGCAGTTCGTCGTCGGACCTTGGCTCGAACACGGCGTCGCTTGGGAATCCATCTGGCATTGGCTCGGCATCGCGTGCATCGTCGTGGGCATACTGCTTTTCTTGATTACTCCGTCTGAATCCCGCCAGCAGGCCTCGGGTTCGGGCTGGGCTTCACTCATTCACCCTTACGCGATTGTTTTCCGCAATCCACAGTCGTACTTGTGCGGCGCCGTGGCAGGACTCCTCTTCGTTCCCACTACCATCGGCGACATGACCTGGGGCGTGGCCTTTTTCCAGCGCGACCGCATGTTCAGCTTCCACGACGCCGTCGTCACTGGTTCTCTGGTTCCCCTGGGATGGGTAATCGGTTGTCCACTGCTCGGCTGGCTCGCCGATTTTGTGGGCCGTCGCAAGCCTGTCCTCGTCGGTGGAGCGATCGTCATGTTGCTGGCCGCTGCAGTCATCACTTTCAGCACTGGTCACCAAGCCGCGGAAATCGCCTGCTTGATTTTTGGGATTGGCTCCGGTGCAGCCATGATTCCGTACACGATCATCAAGGAAGTCAATCCGGACGAAGTCAAGGGGAGCGCGACGGGCGGGATTAACTTCCTCACCTTCGGAGTCACCGCGCTTGTCGGCCCCATTTTTGCGGATCTGCTTGGAAAAGGGTTTGCCAGCACGCAGAACCATATCACTCATTTTCGCCAGAGCGGCCTCTTTTGGATCGGCGGCATCGTTCTAGCGATCATCCTCAGCACATTTCTCCGCGAAACCGGACACGCGCGGAAGAGTGCAGAGGCTGTCTCGTTATGAGAGTGATCTACCTGTTTTTCGCCCTTCTGTTTCTGTCAGGAGAGCTCCAGGCACAGGCCGGTGGTCAGCAACCCGATTCCTCGACGAACAATCCAAACTTGGTTGACGAAGTCAGGGCCCTCCGCGACGCTCTGCTGCAAACGCAGCGGCAAGTGGCCGAACAGCAGCGGGAAATTGAAATACTGAAAACGCACTCGAAGGCCGCCCCGGAGAGCATGGCTGACAGCCGTCTATCTCGAACCGAAAGCGAAACAAGCAGTCTGGATCCAGCCCCAGCTCCACTGCAACCGGCATCCACACACGCCGCGGTCAGCATCCAGCGGCGGCCAGGTCAACAAAACCGAGAAGGTGGAAAATCAGAAGAGCCGCCGATCGGGTCCTTCAAATTTGGCGACGCGATATTGACCCTCGGGGGATTCGTCGACTTCGAAAATGTTTTTCGTACCACAAACACGCAGAACAATATCGCGACGAGCTTCGGCACCATACCCTACAACAACACGGCCCTAGGACACGTCACGGAATTTAGAACCACGGCGCAGTTTTCTCGTCTCAGCGTTAAAGTGACGGACAATTTCCACGGCAACGATATCACCGGCTATATAGAAGGCGATTTCGGCGGAAACGATGCCCCCGGTGTCTATCAAAGCGTGAATCCCCACACCAATCGTCTGCGCCTCTATTTCGTGGACTTGAAGCGAGGTAAATGGGAGTTTCTTGCCGGACAAACGTGGAGTTGGCTGACTCCCAACCGCGACGGCCTGGGGCCAATGCCCCCGGACCTTGCGATTACATACAACGAGGATCAAAACCTCGGCGTCGGAGTGCCTTACACCCGGGCAGCCGAGTTCCGCGTCGCCTATCACCCCAACGAACATTGGGCCATGGGAGTAGGCATTGAAAATTCCAATCAGTACGTCGGCAATTATGTCGCGCTCCCCTCTCGCTTTGCTGCCATCGGCACGCAGTTCGATAACGGCGCCAATCCGGGAGCCGCAAATCTCATGCCGGACATCCTTTCCAAAATCACTTATGACCGGGATTTCTCGGGCAGACACTTTCATGCAGAGGTCGCAGGGTTATTCACGGGCGCTCAGGGTTCGGTCATGCCCACCGGTTCAACCTCATTTCAAACGCACAAGACAGTCGGCGGTGGCGGCCAGATCGCCGCAAATTACGAATTGCGACCGAAGCTTTTGCTTCTTGGAAACGCGTTTTGGAGCGACGGTGGCGCTCACTACCTCGTAGCAACTGGCCCGCAGTTGGTGGTTCGCCCGAACCTTGCCGGCACTGACGTGCGTCTTTCGATGGTCCATGCGAGCGCTGGCTCCGCCGGCATCGAGTGGATTGCGACCGAGAAGCAAGCTTTCGCCGTTTATTACGGCGCCGACTATTTCGGACGGAACTTCTTCCCCGACACCACGAACACCGCAACTCCTGGAAATATTATCGGCTATGGCGGGCCTGGCTCGCCCAACACGAACAATCGGGCCATTCAACAGGCCACCTTCGATTGGCTGCAAACCTTCTGGAAAAATCCCAGGTATGGAGCGCTGCAGTCCTACGTTCAATATTCCTACTTGACGCGTGCTCCATGGTTTGTAGCTTCAGACGCTCCCAGGAATGCGCACCTGAGCATGGTCTACTTCGGCTTTCGCTACGTATTGCCTTCCACTTCAGGCACCCTGCTTCGCGTGCCTTACCCAAACTAGAGCGGAGGCATGTGGGGACTCGCCAAATTGCGTTCAGCTTGCGGGTAGGGGTCTCGCTCGTTGCTCTATGGTGCGCGAACTGTGCCGAGGCTCAGAGCGTGCCAATGTCCTCGGATCATCCGTGGCATGGGGACGCAGAACGAGGAATCGAAGCAGCCGCAAAGAATTTCGGTGGGTCGAGCTTCCGTATCGACCTGGACAAGACCTACTCCCTGTCGGAGCTCATTGACTTGGCGGAATCGCACAATCCAGAGACGCGTGTTGCCTGGGAGCGCGCACGCGCCCAGGCGGCGGCTCTCGGTGTCGCACGCAGCGAGCTCTATCCGACTCTGGCAGCGACCGCACTCTCCGGTGTCGCTCGCTCCCAAGCCTACCTGGTGGACCGATTCTATCGCCAGACTATCGGGGATTTTCAAGTCTCCCTGGATTTGAACTATACGGTGTTTGATTTTGGTGCGCGGTCCGCCCGAATCAACGCGGCACGAGCAGAGGTTCTCGCGGCCAACTTTTCGTTTAATGATACCCACCGCACGATCATTTTCCAGGTCGAACAAGCCTACTACCAACTCCTGAATGCAATCGGACAGGAGGATGCGGCCCGCGCGAGTCTCGCAAATGCGCAAGCCGTGCAGCAGTCAGCGGAAGAACGCTTGAAGAATGGTCTGGCGACTCTGCCGGACGTTTTGGAGGCGCGCAGCGCCGCGGCGCAAGCGGATTATGAACTGCAAGCGGTACTCGGAACTGAGCGGATTGCCGCGGGAAACCTCGCAACCGCGCTGGGAGTTTCCGCAACCACCGCGATTCACGTTCAACCGCTCCAGGAGCTTCCCATCCCCCAATCGGTTGACGAAAGCGTTGATGCGGCAATCGATCGCGCACTCGCACAACGCCCCGATCTCCTGCAGCAGGTCGCCGGCGTGCGTTCGGCGAATGCCAAAGTCAAGGAAGCGCGCGCGACTTACTATCCCTCCCTGGGTTTCACGGCCAGCCCGATCGCGCAATCGCTATACGGAATGCAGCAACAGTTTCCGTGGGGACACACGGCCGGCCTGGCGGGCGGAATGGCGTTTAGCTTGAATTGGACGGTCTTCGATGGCGGCGCCCGAAAAAATAAGCTGGCTCAGGCAAAAGCCAACGTTCGCTCGAGCGAAGCTCAGGTCAACGCGTATCGCGACCAAGTCGCGAACGAAGTCTGGGCCGCATACTCCAATTTCAACACAGCCCTTCGGCAGCGCCAGGCCGCCACCGCGCTGCTGCAAGCCGCCAGCCAGTCTTACGATGCAGCCCTTGAATCGTACAATTACGGGCTGCGTAATCTGCTGGATGTGACGGCCGCCCAGCGAACTCTCGCCCAGGCTCGCTCCACCGACGTGCTTGCCCGTACGCAAGTCCTCAACGCGCTTGCGGATCTGGCGTTTCGCGACGGCAATGCGATCCAGCCCGATGCCAGGGGACCCAGGCCATGATCGCGCCGAGAAGCGTCCGGTCGCGAAAACGCCGACTCTTGCTTTTCTTCATTGCTCCGCTGCTCGTCAGTTGTTCGCGGGCGCCTTCCGTTGACATTCTCGGTTCCTTTTTCCCCGCATGGCTCATTTGCCTGGTAGTTGCGATTGTGATTACGACTTTCGTCCGACTGGCGCTGTTGCGCCTGCAGAGGAAAATCACTCTCCCGATATTGGTCTATCCGTGCCTGGCCGCATTCTTCACATTCGCGCTATGGCTCATTTTCTTTTACTGAGGATTTCTCTCAGAGAGGTGCAACGATATGGAAATCGACTCCACCGCGACAATCCCGAGGCAGCTTAGCCTCTGGGTAAGTATCGGCATCGTGCTCGCCGCCATCGCACTCGGACTTACGGTGCTGTACCATGCAAACCACTCTCCACGAACGGACGACGCCGAAGTGTCGGCGAATTTCATCGGCATCGCGCCGCAAGTCGACGGCCCTCTTATCCGCCTGAACGTGAAAGACAATCAGTTCGTGAAAAAAGGCGAACTGCTTTATGAAATCGATGAACGTCCGTATCAATATGCTCTCGAATCTGTGATTTCTGAACAAGCCGCTCTGGAAGGGCAAATCGCGGACGAGCAGCGAAAAATAGCGGCTTTGGTCAGCGCCGTTTCTGTCGCACAGGCCAACATCCATAGCTCGGAAGCGGCAGTAGCTAACGCTGAGCGCGGAGTCGCCAGGGCATGGGCCGAATGGAATTACGCGAACAACAACCTTCATCGTCTTGAGCCGCTGCTGGCAAAACAGTTTGTCACCGTGGACCAGGTGGATAAGGCCAGGAGTTCGGAAACCGCCCAGGCGGCAGCTCTAAAGCAGGCTGAGTCTCAGCTGCAGGCAGCGCAGGCGGAATTGAACTCAGCTGTGGCGCAGCACGAACAGGCCGGGCATGCGGTCACAACACTCGAACCTTTGATCAACCAGCGCGGAGCAAAAGCGGCGGCCGTCAAGAAGGCTAAATACAATCTCGACAACTGCCGCGTCTATGCGCCTTTCGACGCTCTCGTAACGAACCTGACGATTTCGGAAGGGGCCTATACGCATGTGGGCGAGCAGGTGTTCACTTTGATTGACGCGCGGACATGGTGGGCCATCGGCAACTTTCGCGAGGGGCAGCTCTCGCACATCAAGCCGGGTATGCGGGCCGATGTTTATGTCATGTCGAAACCCAGTGTGCGATTTTCCGGTGTAGTGGACAGTGTGGGTTTCGGAGTCACTCCCAATCCCGACGTGGTAGGGAAGCTGGAGAAGGGCTTGCCGGACGTCCAGCGAACACTCAACTGGGTCCATCTGGCTTCCCGGTATCCCGTTCGCGTGCGAGTTGAGAATCCCACACCGGATTTATTTCGAGTCGGCGAGTCCGCCGTTGTCACTATTCGTAAAAATTAAGCATGGCTACTGCGGCACAAAACGTCTCTGCGCTTCCTTCTTCCCTCGCGTGGTTCGGAGTGTTTCTGAAAGAGGAACTCGCGCCCTATCCCGGAAGAGTCGCGCTAGTCGCGCGCATGGTGATTGCGGCCACGCTGGTCATGATGATCGGCATGACCTTCCGTATCCCTTATATATTTCAAGGTGCGATTTATGCGCTTTTGATTTCTCGCGAAAGTTCTCGTGCGACTCTGAAATCGGGCCTAACGATTCTGGCACTGACCGGCGTAGGCGCGGCCTATCTCTTGGTTTCCGTTTCCTTCGTCATCAGCCAACCACCCCTGCATCTACTGTGGGTCATCGTTTCCTCCTTCTTGGCATTTTACGCGATTGGCACGTTGAGCAACTTTGGCGCGAGCTCCACTCTCGCCATCATGATTTCCGTTGGAGTGCCTTTTTGGGATCGGCATGTCTCAGCCGAAACGAATGTCGAGGATACTCTTTGGCTCTGTCTGGCCTCAGCAATCGGAATTGTGGTCACCATAGCAGTCGAGATAGTGTTTTCGCGCACGAAGCCCGGTGAAGACATCGTTGCGGGTCTCGCGGAACGGCTAGCTGCTGTGGAGGCGATGCTGCTGTCTTATGCAGACGACCGCACGGGCACTCGCGCGATGGAAGCGAAAGTCACGAGCCTGGCCGTGGTGGGAACGTCCATGTTGCGGCGGATCTTACAACGGTCTGCCTACACGCCGCATTATGCCGAACAAATGGGTGCCATCATCGGGCTCATCGGGACTCTTGTCGATCTTGCAGCCAACCTGACGCTCCCGGCTCTTCAATTCTCTGAAGATGATCGCAAGCGAATCCGAGACTTGGCGGATAACGTCGGCCGCATTCGTTCGGATTTGCTGGCCAGAAGGACTCCACACTTGGGCGAACCCGCCGCCGTTCCACGGAGTCCTCTGCATTCAACTCCATTCTTGTCCGAGATGGAGAGAACAGCCAACTTCATGAACCAAATCCTTGCGGGATCTCCCTCGTTCAACCTTTCTGCGCTGCGCTTCTCGATCGGTGATCCGCCCTCGACGTTTTTCATTCGCGACGCGTTCACCAACGTTGATCACATCAAATTTGCCGTGAAGGGATGCCTGACAGCCAGCCTGTGCTACATCATCTACAGTGCGCTTGACTGGCCGGGGATCAGCACGGCGGTCACCACTTGTTTTCTAACGGCGCTCTCGACCATCGGTTCGTCCCGTCAGAAGCAAGTACTCCGTGTCTCCGGTGCTGTAGTCGGTGGCTTCCTTCTGGGTATGGGTTCGCAGATATTCATTCTGCCGTACGTCGACTCGATCGCAGGATTCACCATTCTTTTTATGCTGGTCACCATCTTCGCTTCCTGGTTCATGACCTCCAGCCCTCGTTTGTCTTACTTCGGGCTGCAGGTCGCTTTGGCTTTTTATCTTATCCACCTGCACACCTTCGCAATCGAGTCTTCCCTCTCCATAGCCAGAGACCGCGTCGTGGGTATCTTGCTGGGACTCGTCATGATGTGGCTTGTGTTTGATAGGCTCTGGGGAGTTCCCGCGCTGCTCCAAATGAGGAAGGTCTTTACTTCTGCACTGCGGTTGCTGGCTCAATTTGCCAGGGAGCCCCTTTCGCGAGACGTAAAGGTTGCAATTGAGCGCAGTTATTCTCTGCGCGAGGCAATCAACAAAAGCTTCGACAGTGTGCGGGCCTCGGCCGACGCGGTTGTATTTGAGTTCGGGCCTTCGCGTAAGCAGGATCTTGCATTGCGCAGCAGGCTCAGAGAGTGGCAACCGCAACTGCGCGCCCTTTTCTTAATGCGAATTGCCTTATGGAAGTACCGTGTGCAACTCCCTGGCTTCGCCTTGCCGGATCCCGTAAGTGCGGCACTGCTGCAGTTCGACCATCAGTCAGCTATGACGTTGGAAGAAATGGCGGACTGCTTGGAGGGTAAGCCATCACCGCAAAGAAGGAGCCTTGAAGATTTCTTCGTGGAACTACAAGAAGCTGTCGCGCTTTGCAGTTCAGAAAAATCAGCAAGATTGCTCACGCCCGAACTGCAGACCTTTCTTGGCCTCTCCCGCAATGTTGAATCTCTGACGGTATCACTGAGCAAGGAAATGTCGGCCCTGCCCGATAGCTAAACCTTCCACGTCGGCGCCGTTAGGGCCCCAGGCGGGGATGCGTCGTGTCGTGGGTGTCTTCCCTGCGACACTCTCGACACTTGATACGACTTTCTTTCGCCCATGCATTGAAAATTCATCAACTTACAGCCTTCCGGCTTGGCACTGGCCTTGCTAACTATCTGGCAAGGGCAATTCGGACCGCCGCGAAGTATTTTGCGCGCTTTGACAGGCTAGCCCTTCGACAGCTGCACAAGGCACTGTCGAGTTCCTTCGGAAGCAGGAAATGAAAACTCTACCCTCACACGAGTGTTCGCAAAACAAGGAGTGTGACTGATGGCCGCTTCCCCCGCTCCCGCCGCGGCCGTTGCCCCGGCCGAGAAACACGAAATTCCGGGCCAGGAGCAAAAGACAACACCGCCGGCGTCTGCCCCTAAATGGCAGAAATACGCCACACCGGTCTTCGTTTTAATGCTCGCTCTCGCCATCTTGGTTACGGTTACCCGAAACTGGAATGCCTGGGAAGGCGGTAGAGTCGAACAGGTTACCGACGACGCTTATGTTCGTGGCGATCTCACCCCGTTAAGCACCAAAGTTCCGGGCATCGTTCAAGCGGTGCACGTATCTGATTATCAGCAGGTGCACAAAGGAGACCTGCTGGTCGAACTGGAAGATAAGGATTTCCAAGCCCAGGTGGATCAGGCAAATGCCGCCATCGCGGCTGCGAAAGCCGGGATAGAAAACAATCTTCGTCAACGTGAATTGCAAGACGCCAAGATCGCGAAAGCCCTCTCCGGAATCGACCTCGCCAAGGCGCAAATTGCCGCAGCTCAGGCAGGCAAGGAAGCGATACAAGCCGGGCTTACACGCGCCCAGTCGGAACGCAAACGCCAGGAGAGTCTCTACCAGACGCATTCCACGACGCAGCAAAAACTCGAGGCAGTTGTCGCTGATGAAGAGAGCCTCTCGGCTCAGTTGACCAGTCGCGATGCCGACCTCGCGCAGGCCAAAACCGGCTTGCGCACCAGTGAACTCTCAGCCGAAGCCGAGCGTCTTACGAAAAACGTTCTTATATCACAGGAAATGCAGCTTCAGGCGGACTTGCGCGCCAAGGAAGCGAGCCTCGTTGCTGCGACGGTGAATCTCGGTTACACCAAAATTTACGCTCCCGGGGACGGCACGGTTGGAGAGCGGCAAGTTCGTCCTGGGCAGCTGGTATCTCCCGGAACGCAGGTGATCTCTTTCGTTGACGTCACAAAATGGGTCCAGGCGAACTATCGTGAAACCCAGCTGACCAACGTGAAAGTTGGCGACGCCGCGGAAATTCGCATTGACGCGTACCCGGGGCAAGTCATTCGAGGCAAAGTTGTCGAGATTGCTCCCGCCAGTGGATCGCAGTTTGCATTGCTGCCTCCCGACAACGCTACCGGCAACTTCACCAAGGTCGTGCAGCGCGTTCCCGTGAAGATCGGGCTGGATGATGCCAGCCTGGCCGCCAAACTGCGGCCAGGTCTTTCTGTGACTGCCACTGTAAGTACGAAACGATAGCGGAACATCATGGCTGCTACAATGATTACAACTCATCTGCCCAGTCCGGCGGAGATTGCTCGTGCTACGGCGGCGGCGATCCCGTCGGAAATCTCCACCCGGCCTTTGTTGGGCATTCTCGGCGTCATCATGGGCGCCGGACTGGTCACGTTAACCGGCCGCATGCTTTCGCTGGGTCTCGCAGATCTGAAAGGGCACGTTGGAATAAGTTACGACGATGGTGCATGGCTCGACAGCGCCTACAACGCGGCCCTCATGTTTATCGGGCCCTTTACCGTCTACCTAGGAGGGTTACTCGGGCCGCGGCGCGTCCTCCTGCTTGCGGCCGGACTATTCACCGCGACCTGCGCTTTCCTGCCGCTCATCCACAATTACAATCTGCTGGTTGCGGCGCTGATTCTCGCCGGGCTGACGTCCGGCACCTTTTATCCGCTCACTCTGACTTTTGCACTTCGCAATATTCCGCTTCGCTTTCTTCCGTTTACCATCGCGCTCTACGCGACATTTGTAGACGGGGCCGTAAATATCGCGCCATCCCTCTACGGCTGGTACCGCGATCATCTTTCCTGGCACTGGATGTTCTGGAATTCCGCCGTGATTGCGCCTGTGATGATGGTCTGTATTTATTTTGGAATACCGGCAGCTCCTCCTCGAAAGAAAGGCGCTGCCGCGCCCAGCTTCGTAGGGTTCCTGTATCTGAGCGCCGGACTCGCCATGTTATTCACCGCTTTCCAGCAAGGAGAGCGACTCGACTGGTGGCGCTCCGGAGTTTTCACCGGGTTGTTCCTGGCAGGTTCGTTCTTGCTGATATCTGCGCTCGTGCGACGCCTGCTCGGACCCAACCCCCTGGTGGCGCTTCCTTATCTCTGGCAATGGAACACGGTCCTTCTCGGCACTCTCTTGTTTTGGTTTCGGTTTACTCTCACCGGAACGATCATCCTGATTCCGCAGTCGCTGGCCATTCGCGGATTCGAAGCTGGCCAAATCGGGCCGGCGGTAATCTGGAGCGCTGTTCCACTGTTGCTGGTTGCGTTTATCGCTGCGCTGCTTCTGCTCCGCAAATTGGATCCGCGTTTGCTGATGGCCGCGGGCTTCACCAGCATTGCTTTCGCTTGCTGGTTAAACGCCGAGTACACCACCGTCTGGTCGGCAGCGAACTACTATCGTACGGAGCTGCTCATGGGCGTCGGACAAGGCTTCGCGTTCATCGGCCTTGTTGGAACCATCGTGCTCCAAGGAGTCTTCTCGGGCGGGTTGGCGAAACCTCAGTGGATCCTCACGTTCTCTGCTTTTTTTCACACCATTCGTTTATTTGGTGGAACCGTCGGGGCCATCTACATGGCCCACTTTCTCGCCATCCGCGAGAAGCTCCATTCCAACCTTTTGGGTCTGCACGTGACTGGAGGAAGCTGGATTACCGATGGAAATCTGCACGCCTTGGCTGCCGGCACATACGCGAAATCATCCGGCGCGCCTGCGGCCGGCGCACGTGCTGTCGGCCTAATTGCAGCCCGGCTGCGCCTTCAGGCTTACGCCTTGAGCCTTAACGAAGGTTTCCTTCTGGTGGCGGCGGCTTGCGTTGTGGGCCTTCTGCTTACTGCGTTGCTGCGCAAATCACCGCTGAACTACGGCCACCTCAGCTCGCTGCAGCCGGTTAAGGAGCCGCACTCATGAAATGGAAATGGTCGCTATTGCTTGTGCCTTTGGTGTTCTCTGAACTTGCCCTTGCTCAAGAGCCACGCGCTACTGCTCCCGTTCGCCACATTACTCTTCAGGAGGCTGTTCAGCTGGCTCTGAAGCAAAACCACAATGTCCGCATCGCCGGCTACAAAGTCGATGAGAAACAACACGTCAAGGAAGCTGCGAAAAGCGCGTACTTTCCCACCATCCGCAATGAAAGCAACTTCGTCCGTATCACCGACACGCAGCTGATACAAATCGAAGCTGGTAGTCTCGGCACGGTCGCAGGCACCCCTGTGCCTACTGCAAATTCAATCATCAACCAGGGTGGGCGTGATTTGACGACCAGTGGCACCCAACTCACACAGCCGCTCACCACACTGCTTAAAATCCGGCCCTTAAACGACATGGCACAGGCGGAGTTGAAGGCCTCGCGACAGAGGGCTCAACAAACGGAGAACGACGTCGCCCTCGGGGTTCACCAGCTCTATTACAAGGTCTTGATCGCCCAAGTCCACCGTGCCGCCACCGAAGCGAGAATCAAGGCTTCTGAAGATATGCAAAGCGAACGTGTCCAGCAGGTGAAATACGGCAGCACACTCGAAGAGAACCTGATCGAAAGCCGTGCGCAACTGCTGCAGGCAAAACAGGAGTTACTCACTACGGATTTACAGCTCTCCGACCTCAAGCTACAACTCAACGATGCCGTAGGACTGCCACTCACAACGGCACTCGATCTCGATCCCGACACTGCCGAAGTGCAGCCAGCCTGCTCGCGCGAGACGTGTGTAACTGAGGCGCTTGCATCCCATCCCGAAATCCTTGAAGCGCGCCTCGAAGTCGAAAAAGCGAACGCCGCGATTCGGTTGGCCAAAACGGACCTCTATGTACCGGATGTAGAGGCCTTTGCTCGTTACAGCTACCAAAACAACGTTCCGTTCCTCGCCCATAATTTTGGCAGTTTCGGTATTCATTTTAGCTACGACCTCTTCGACTCGGGACGCAAGCGTGCGATCGTCCGCGAGCGCGACGCCCAGCTATCCCAGGCGAAGGAAAATCTTTCCCGGCTTACCGATGAAGTGGAACTGACCGTGCAGACCGCATACAACAAGCTGGAACGGACCCAAGAAATGCGCAAGGTTTCTGAGGAACTCCTGGCCTTGCGTATCGAATCCAATCGAGTCCTCCATGAGCAGCTGGCGCGGGGCGAGGCTCTCAGCTCTCAGACCAACTTGGCAACTGCACAGGAACTCGACGCTCGGACCCTGCTTCTGCAGTCACAACTGGATTACACGCAAGCAAACGACGAGATCATCCACGCCATAGGTCGGACACCTGAATAGACCACGCGCTGCTCACAAACTTACGACGCGGGTCGAAAAGGCACTTCCGCTTTCACGGTAGTTCCGCGCCCGGGCCCGCTATCGAACTCAAACGTCCCGTTCAGTTGGCGTACGCGCTCTCGCATGTTGATCAGCCCCAGCCCTCCGGATGATTCTCTTCTGCTGGAATCAAAACCGACGCCATCATCTGACACCCAAAGGCATACTGTGCCGTTCGACCGGGTCAGCCGAACTTCTACTTGTCTGGCTTTCGCGTGTTTCGCCACATTGCCAAGGGCCTCCTGCGCGATGCGGTAAATGCACAGTGCAGCCCCGGGCGACAATTCATCCACATTCTCATCGGCCTTGTAAGAAATGGGAATGCCTCGTATCTCGCTGAATTCTTCGCAATAGGCAGACAGGGCAGTCGGCAGACCCTTTTCATGCAGCACTGCGGGGTGAAGCTTGTGAGACAACTGGCGAATCTCGGCACCCACCTCGATCAGCCTTTTCTCCACTTCTCGAACTTCCGCCTTGGGTTGCGAATCGGCTGGAAGCGCAATCGTCGCTGTAGCCAGTTCGAGAGCGACCGACGTAATCCGCTGGAGAATGCCGTCGTGTAGTTCTCCAGCGATCCGCATCCGCTCTTCCTCCTGCGCTTTCATCAACCGTTCGTTCAAAGCGCGAACTTCGACCTGGTGCCGCTCGATGCCGCGGATGCGCAGGTAGTAAGCGCACCAGAGCAAAGAAAGAAAAGACGCGGCAGCGATCGTTCGGAACCACCACACGCTCCACCAGGGAGGCAGGATGTGCAGCTGCAGCGCGACTCCTTTTTCGTTCCACAAACCGCGGTTGTTTGTTCCTTGCACGCGGAAGACATAATCACCGGCCGGCAAAGTCGTGTACGTTACCAGCCGGTGGACGCTCGACGTTTCATTCCATTCTGTTTCCAGCCCCTCGAGTTTGTACCGATATCGGTTCTGCTCCGGGCTGATAAAGCTAAGCACCGAAAACTCGAGAGAGAACATATTCTGTGCGGCCGATAGAGTTAGCGAGTCAGTAGCAATGATCGACTTTTTGAGAGTGGAGTCATCTCCGATAGAGACCGGCTTGCTAAATATCCGGAAATCCGTGAGCACAACTGGAGCAATATAAGAGTTATCGACCACCTTCTCTGGGAAAAACGCTGTTACCCCACCGGTTGAGTCGAAGAACATTTCGCCATCGGAACCCTTCCAGCCGGCGTTCGGTCCATAAATGTTTCCCCTCACGACGCCGTCTGAAGCGGAGTAATAAGTGAACGTTTTCGCGCGTGCGTTGAATCGCGAGAGACCTTTGCGGGTGCTGAGCCACAAATTGCCCCGGTCGTCCTCGCGGATACCGGTGACGCGGTTATTGGTTAGTCCATCTTGTTCGTAGTAGATGGTGAACGATTGAGTCGCAGGATCGAACCGATTCAATCCGTTTTGGGTTCCTATCCAGAGGATCCCGGAGGAGTCGATGCAGATGGCGTTGACGTGGTCGTTGCTGAGACTTCCGCCACTTCCACCGTGATTCCGGTACATAGTGAATTGCCCAGTTGAGGGATCGAGGCGCTGCAATCCAGTGGATGCAGTTCCCAGCCACAGCATTCCGTGTGAATCTTCGGCGATAACCTGGTATTGATTCAGGCCATCTCCACTGGCTCTGTAAGCTCGGAAACGTTCGGTTACAGGGTCGAACGCATTTAGACCGTCCAACGTTCCAACCCACAATATACCCTTGCGATCGACAAACAGGTTTGTCACGTCGTCCTCGGACAGACTCTGCGGATCGGCAGGCTTATGGTGATAAGCCTTGACCCTTCGCGTCCTGGGATCGACACGATTGAGTCCCGCGTAGGTGCCAAACCAAAGAATACCGGAGCGGTCTTCTGCAATCGACCTGACGGCGGAGCCGAAAACTTTTCCGTAGCTGCCCTCGTCATCGAATAAGACAACTCGCTCTGCCTTCCCCTCGATCCGGTTGCGCACTGCTTGGGACCCGACCCAAAGAACTCCGCGGCTGTCCTCAAAGACGGAGGGCGAGAGCTCGACATCCTTACTGATGGAACTGCCGCTCTGGGGCTGGTAAATTTGAAATGGCGACGGCTTATTGTCAAACCGAGTAACCCCGCTTCTTGTGCCAGCCCAGATGCTGCCTTCCCGGTCTTCAAGCAGCGCCAATACTATTCCCGCTCCAAAGCTCTCAGGGTCCTGCGGATTGTTCCGATAACGGCTGAGCTGTCTACGGCTGCGGTCAAGTCGAAGCAGTCCGCTGCTGCCAGTGCCCAGCCACAAGTTCCCTTCCACGTCTTCACAGATGGAATCCACCCCGGTATTCTGGCCTGAGCCCTCATTGAATGAATACTGGATAACCCTGTTCGTTGCTCGATCGACCATCGCCAAGCCGTTCTTCGACGAGAAAATAGCCCAGAGAACTCCCGCGCGGTCCTGGAAAAGAGACATCCTCAGAGGTTCCACACCGTTCATAAGCGAAATGTGTCGGGTGACTTTTCCCGTCTCGCGGTCAAAGATGTCTAAGCCTTCCTCCGTTACAACCCAGAAGGTTTGGTCCTTCTCTTCGAACGTCGACTTGAGGATGTTGCTGCCCAAGCTTGATGGATCGTTCGGTTCGTGGCGGTAATGGACGGTTTGCCCGTTGGTGGGATCCACCCGGTATAGTCCATGATACGAGGAGATCCATAGCATCCCCTTGCGGTCTTCGCGAATGTCCAGAACTAAGCCTTCGATCCCAGCGGTTCCCGGCCCTGAAAAATGGGTAAACTTTTCCGTTGCAGGGTCGAACATGTCGAGAAATGCATCGGAACCGACCCAGAGCTTCCCGGAGCGATCCTTGTATAGTGCATAAATCGTCGCACCACTGATGCTGTTCGGATCTCTCGAATCATGCCGATATTCTCGAAAACCGTAACCGTCGTAACGTCTGAGTCCATCCGATGTGCCCAACCACAGGAATCCCCGATCGTCTTGCACAATGTGGTTCACTTCATCCTGTAACTGACCTTGTTCCGAATGTAACTGGGCAAACCGGATGTCATTTCCATCCACGACCGGCAGCCTCACGAACTGGTTCGATTGATGCAGTTCCGCGCACATTCCAGGCGAACAGAAAACGGTGAGCAACCCGACGAAACATATCAGCCACAAGTACCTAAGAATTACTGGTACAGAGAAGCGGCCAACACAGCAGTGCGGGAGGCTGTCGACTACCATATTTTGAATCATACATTTAACATGACTGTTTTTTGCCATACACGGCCTTAGCAAAAACCTACTGCGAGAGGCCAGGATGCCGCAACAGTTCTTGTGCGCCTGGACCCAATCGCAGTGGACCAAGACAAGGATCTATTCTTAGGTGAGTGAACCCTTTATCTCGCTCTCTCGACCCATGCGAATTCGGAATCTTCGAAACCTGCAGTTACGACGCGGGCCGAAACGGGACTTCCGCTTTCACTGTGGTTCCACGCCCCGGTTGGCTCTCGAACTCAAAGGTACCGTTCAGTTGACGCACTCGCTCTCGCATATTGATCAGGCCCAGCCCTCCGGATTTTCCGCTTCCGTCGGGATTAAAGCCGACACCATCATCGACAACCAACAGGCAAACGTGGCCGTTCGATCGGCTAAGCCGAACCTCCACCTGCTTGGCCTTGGCGTGTTTCGCGACGTTGCCGAGCGCCTCCTGTGCGATGCGGTAGATACACAGCGCCGCCCCGGGCGATAATTCGTCCACACTTTCATCGGCCTTATACGAAATGGGAATGCCGCGCAGCTTGCTGAACTCCTCGCAATAGGAAGACAGCGCCGCCGGCAGACCTGCTTCCTGCAAAATCGCAGGATGCAACTCATGCGACAGTTGACGAATCTCCGTGCCCACTTCGATCAACTCCTTCTCCACTTCTCGGACTTCTGCTTTGGGTTGGGAGTCGGGTGGAAGCTCAAGAGCCGAAGCACCTAGCCGGAGAGAAATCGAAGTTATCCGTTGGAGAACGCCGTCGTGTAGTTCACCGGCGATCCGTATGCGCTCCTCCTCGTGCGCTTTCATTAACCGTTCGTTCAGCGCGCTGATCTCGCCTTCGTGCTGCTCCAGCAATGTGTGGCGTTGGTGCAAAGTGCGAACGCGCAGCTGGTAAGCCGCCCAGAGTATCGCCAAAACCGCTGCCACGCATGCCGCCAGAAACAAATTCGTCTGCCAGTACGCCGGAGCGATGGAGAAATCCAGGAACGTCCCCGCCTCGTTCCACACACCGCTGTTATTGCACGCGGTCACGCGAAAGCGGTAATAGCCCGGACGAAGATTCGAATACTGCACATGGCGATCGTTGACCACTCTCCAGTCATCGTCCTGCCCCTCTAGCTTGTACTTGAAATGAACCTTTTCGGGCGCCACAAGGCTGAGAGCGGTGTAGTCGATCTGCAGATCACGAATCCGCGGCGGCAGACGCAAGTTCGAAACTACGGCCTCGCCCGTTACGTTCTGCCAATGAATCTTGTCGTCAGCGATGACTTGCTCGATGCGGACCGGCGGCGGGAGTTTGTTCGCAGCAAGATGACGCGGATCGAAAACTTGGACGCCTTCTCCCGTTACGAACCAAAGTTTTCCATCGGTGGCCTTCGCAACGCGGGGCCCGTATTCGCTAGCCGCGGCCGCACGAAGCCTAACACCGTCCGCCGCATCCCAAACCGTCGTTTCAATTCTACGGGTCGGGTCGGCAATCCACGCGGCCAATTCCGTCCGCTCGATGCGCACGAGGCCGCACTCCGTGTACAACCAGAAGGAACGATCGTCGTCCTCTATCGTCCAGTGGATCGTGTCGCACGGCAAGCCATTCCTGCTCGTGAGCGTGGCGATTCGACCATCTTTAAGTGAGCTAACGCCAGTCTGAGTTGCGGCCCACAGCACCCCATCCCGATCGATTTGAATATCGCCGACAGCTCCCGCGCCGAGACCATTGGCGGTTGTGTACGACGCGCGGAGCTGACGATCCTTGAAATACAGCAGTCCCCCGCCCTGCCAGAAGGCCAGCCACACTCCGCCCTGTTCACGAGCTGAGAGTAGAGCCTGAGCACGTTGGTTACGTCCCAGCTCTGACCAGCGGATCTGCTCAACCAAACGTTCCTCGCGCAAGTGCAGCAGGCTCTTTTCCTCTGAAAGCCACAGGTTGCCCTCCTTGTCCCCTGTGATGAAATGCACTCGCCCGCCGGGCACGCCGTTTACTGGAACAAATCTGCCCCCTTCGAAATAAGCAAGTCCGTGACTCGTGAACGCCCAGATTCTCCCCCGATCATCCTGAAACAGCGACTGCGGTCCATCATCCGGCAGTCCACTCGCCTTCCCGAAGATCGTCGTCTGTCCATTCTTCCACCTGGTCAAACCCTCGTGAGCGCCAACCCAAATGCTCCCATCTATGGCTGCGAGCACGGATTGAGTTGCATCGCTAGACAATCCTTGTTTCACAGAAATGGTAGTTACTGGCAGATCTCGAAAGCGATCGAGTCCACCAGTGGTGGCGACCCAGACGATTCCTTCGCGATCCTCGAACAGACTCAGGACGACGTCGCCTGAGAGGCCATCCGTTCGCGAGAAAACATCTGTCCGGCCGTGATGCACATGAATAAGCCCCCGCTCCACTGTCCCGATCCAGAGACCTCCGTCGCGGTCCCGGACCACCCTATTCGAATCGACGTCGCGGTCCAAGAACAGTCGGTTCGAATTGATTGCACTGCGAATCGGATACGATTCTAGATTGTCATCGACTAGCTGCATCAGTCCTGCGCTGTGCATGGCAATCAAAAGTCGTCCCTCGTCCGTTTTACTTAAGCCAATAAGCTCCGTCGGTGTGGGATATCGCCTTGCGGGACCGGGCTTCATTCGCCAAAGTCCGGATTGTGCACCGGCCCAGACAGTGCCTGAGCTGTCCTCATACAAGGCCCAAACGGCTCTGCCGAAGGCCCCATCTTCCCCGTAGCATTGCGTGCCGCTGCTTCTTAGTGCGCAGAGCCGGCCATTGGGACTCCCCAGCGAGCTAACCCAGACCGCTCCTTCACTATCCTCGAACAGCGATGCGACAAACTCTGCACCGAGCTCCGGGCGCAGTGTCAGTTTGCCGCCGCTCCAGGTTGCAAGGCCAACAGCCGTGCCAATCCAAAGAGCGCCGTCGCGCGTGACGAGTAGGGCCGTAATTGCCTTGTCAGGGAGATGCTGACCGGCGGGTGGTCCCCACGGGATACTGCGATTGCCATCGAAACGAAGCAGGCCGAATTCCGTGCCGAGCCAGAGATACCCATCCGCTGTCTGGGTCATCGCGTAAATGTTGCCCTTGAAGAATCCATCCCGGACAGTCCACACGGTATGCGCGTATTGATACACGTCCAGCGTCGGGTCCAATGCGTGAGCCCCTGGGCCCAAGGCCAACAGCATCCCCAATGCAATGACGGCTCGCTTCATGACGCCCACATGGTATCGCAACAGCACAGCGTCCAATAGCGCCGTCATCGCTGCACAACTTCAACTACCTCAACTTCGGCAGGCTCGGCTGAACCCCAACATCGCCAGGCTCAAATATTGCTTCATGGGACGAAATCGAGTTCACTGCGCACCGCTGCCGAAACGGGGAGTGAAGGCTCGGACAACGAAGCTTGTTTGATTGTCTTGGCCATATTGTGAGCCAGGTTATGGGTCGATCGAAGATTGCTTCCCAGAAAACGGACATTTCCGTGGACTGTGTCTTCCAGCACGATGTGACCATCTCGATTGCACAGCTGGCTGCGCACGCTTAATTTTGTGGTGCCCGGTCACAGTCCTCACCGCGCGTCGAGTCTCGCTACTAGGTGTGTAGTGCTCCACAGTCCTGTTCAGGATTAGCAGGTTGGGCACGTTGCTGGCGAAACCAAAGGGTTTGGTAATGTTGACGACCTGCACGCCAATCCTGACAACGGTTTTCCAAACCGCCGCCGGGCAGAACGGTTGTTACGCATTGAATCTGAGTGCGATCGGTCGATGCACTCGGAAGAGATGTTTACAAGAGGTTGTAGATAGCACACCTGCTTAGCAGGCGCTCCCCTCAGATTACGTGTTGGAACAACCAAAGAATATAGTCTGCGACCGAACCCATACGGTAAGCGCTTTAGATGACATCTTCATGACATCAAATCCGTTCAGAAGAAATAGAGGACAGTTCGCGGACTCGGGCAGAGGAAACCGGGTCCAACTGAGCGCTATATTAGGATGCGGCCGGATTTCGAAGTTTTGTTTGCGTTCCTGCACAAAATGGTTCTCATATAATAATAGATTGACATACTTTTAGTATGCTATAATGCGCTTGTATGAGAATAAGGATGACGGTAATTCTCATATAGACCGCAAGAGACACACTGTAAATGTGTCTTTTGCATCGTACGTGAGAATGTCATGGATCCACAAGTTTCCTTCACCCACTTCGCGCAATCTACGCCCCTCTTTACGCTCAAACAAGCGCGCCACGGCTACGCGAAAGATGAGCACAGCCGCTCCATCCTGAACATGCTGCATCGCTTGAAACGTCAGGGCCGCGTTCGGCAACTTGCGCATGGCGTTTACTCCGGAACCCTCGCTTCCGCGCCACCGAATCGTTATCTCGTTCCCTCCGCGCTTCGCGACGATGCTGTCGTTGCGTTTCATTCCGCGCTCGAATGGCATGGCATCGCAAATCAGGTCTTCCAGAGCGTCTACTATTTCTCCGCGCGTCCGCGCAAAGACGTGGTCTACGAAAATGTCACCTACCACCGTGTCGCTCCGCCGCACGCACTCCATGACGAGCGTCACAAACTCTTCCAGGTGCAATTGGGAGCCGATCAGGTCCTCGTAACCGACAGGGAACGTTCCTTCGTCGATTGCCTGATGTTTCTCGATTACAGTGGCGGTGTCGAAGAACTCGACAAATCACTCGCGATGTTCCCGTCGTTCGATTTTGACGCGGTACTCAAATATCTGAAACTCCTCCGCAAACCGTGGCTATACTCGCGGTTGGGTTTTCTGCTGGATCGCCACGCGGACAAACTTTTTTTTCGCGGCGAAGCGCGCGACCGTTTTCTGCGCAAACTCCCGCCGGGCGTGGCGTACCTCGGAACCAAGCGGCCGGGAAATCGTTGGGTGCCCACCTGGAGGCTCATGGTGCCGGACACGCTCGCGCCAACAGGAAACTCCAAAATACCGACATGAAATTCGACCACTCGCGTTTCACAGCAACGGCGAAAGCAACCGGCTTTCAGGCCGACAACCTCGAGAAGGTTCTTCGTCTTCGGGAACTCTTGAACGAGTTTCAGAAGCATTCCTTCCTGCGTGGGAAACTCGCTCTCAAGGGCGGCACGGCCCTCAACTTGTTCTACCTGGGTTTGAAGCGGCTTTCGGTGGACATCGATCTGAACTACATCGGCCACGTTGATCGCGACGGGATGCTCGCCGAACGCCCGGACATCGTCAGGGCCGTAGAACAAATCACTGTTGGCCTCGGCTACAAACTTCAGAACGGCATCGATGATCACGCCCTGCGCGAATGGTATCTCGGCTACTTCAACCACGCCGGAGCGCAGGACCGACTTCAAGTGGAGATCAATTTTCTAATGCGTGCCTGTGCGCTCGCGCCACGCACGCTCTCGGCCGTGTCCCTCCTCGACTCGCAACCGTGTGAGTTTCCGGTTTTGGCAACGGAGGAACTGTTTGGTGGAAAAATCAAAGCCATGATTGACCGCCGCCACCCGCGCGACCTGTACGATCTCTATCGTTTTGCGAAGTCGGATCTCAAATACGACCCCGAAATCCTCCGCAAACTGGCCGTCCTCTTCGGCAGCACCATGGACAATGACTTCCGGACGTACACGATGAAGCGCGCATCCAACGTGGACGCAAAACAAATCGACATCCTGCTGTATCCGCTGCTTAAAGCTGATGACCGGCCCCGGCTCGCGGAGATGCTCACCGAAGCAAGACCACTTCTGGACGGCGTTCTGGACCACAAACGTGAGGAAGCCTATCTGGCCGCCGTCGCGGCTGGAAAATACGAGCCCGAACTTCTCTTTCCGGAAAACATGGAAATCGCGGAACGCATCCGGCTTCATCCGGCTCTGCTGTGGAAAGCACAGAACGTCGCTGAATACCTGGTGCGATCCAAGAAATCTTCTTAACGTAGACATTCCGGTCGATCGAATTCAACTTCCATTCAAGCGGGAAATCCGTAGATGATTTGTTCAGAAATCTCGTTTGCCTGCCCCTCCTGGCTAAACCCTGCGTCTGATCCGTCCGCTTCCTCTGTCAATGGTCTCCGCTTCGCTCCGATGAACGCACAAGCCGCGCCATTGACAGCGCGGACGGACAGGCGCCTTCCCACCACCACGAAGGGCATTGGCTTCTCCTGCCCTGCTACGCTGCGCCGCACCAACAAAAATCCAAGTCAAAGGCAGAAGATCTTCTCCCGTGTAAGTAATCAGCAAGACGCTTCCGTTTCCACTCAGGCCAACATATTGCAATGAATTGAAGGGAGAAAAAAGTTAGCGCCCACGCATGGGCTTCTCGCGTTGTTTTGCCGCGTACAGCTCTTTGCCAAACACCCTAGCAGCCCAGTCCGGCACCGTCTGTGCGGCCTTACTCAATCTGTCACCGATGAAATGCGCCACCACTCGGAAGCCGCGGCGATGCGCTGTGTTGTCGTACACCAGTAATTCATCGGCATGCTTGGGAACTTCGGATAGATTTTTCGTTGACTCCCGATAGGAGTCAATCACGCTGGACATGGGCACGGATTGCCCGCCTCGACTCATGCGCACCAACACCCGCCCCACATTCAAATTTGCGTCTTCCGTAGAAATAAAAAGAACCTTCGTCGAAAACCCTGCTGCCTTAGCCCGGTCGAGCAGTTGTGTGTCCACACGAATGTCTTCGACGGCGAAAGAACGCCGGTCATCAAGAAACGGTTGTTGCTGGTGTCTCAGTGGGGGAACAAGTATTGGGAATGGCTCTTTCAAATAGGCTTCATAGAAAGTTGTCTTACCGGCGCCCACTGGTCCTGCGATTATGAACAATGCTGGTTTTTGTTGGCTCAGGTTGTGATTTCCTCGCGTGCAATTTTGCGCGGAGCCTTCCCGCGAGCGGGCTCAAAGCCTGTCTCTAATTTCTCAACAGGGGTTCGCTCTCCATCATGCGTTACCTTCACTGTCGCTTTCAGGTTCCGATCGTACTCGTAATATGACCCGTTCGGCTCTTCCGCCTCGAAGGGAACGGATTGCATTGCCGAAAGCCCGGAGAGCATCTGGTGAAGTTCCCGACGTTCGGCCTCCGACATGGTGTCGTACGAATTCACGGACGAACTTCGTCTCTTGGCTGGTTTTTTGAGTTTACCTTCTCCACTCTTCGAGTAGTAGGCCAGCAGGGCGCTATTCACGAGCTGATTCATCGAACAATCCCGCTTCTTGGCGATTTCATGAATACGCTTGCGAACTCGATTCAGGATGACGACTTGCGTCTCTCTCCCGGTTTGTTTCTGTCTTGACTGAAGAGTCACAAGCTTGACGGTATTAAGGTTAACTGCGAGAAGCGCATCGTTGATCGAAGTCGACAGTTCTCCCATATATCGCGGTTTGTCCCGCAAGAGTTTGTCAAGGGCACTCAAGAGCCGGACATTGTAGACTCCGAAATGAACGCTTCGCCGCTTGGGCACGATTCCCTACTGTCTTCAGGATGGGATTGCCGCAACTGAAATTACGTCACGGCCCGTACATGCAGATATATACACCACCCTCACCTCTTGTTCAACGCCCCCACAATTCGGCAAGGGTGCAGGCTAAGTCGAATGGACATCTGCCCAACCTGCCCGCCCTAATGCAAAATGCACTCGGAAGCGCGGCGACAGGCATAAAATTGGAGGGCTCTCCGTGCTAGTTGGCAATCAAGGCTTGGTCTCGAAGGCTAAGGAGCGATGATTTACTCCGACGAACTTCTGGCCGTCGCAAAGCGCATCTTCTGGTTTGGAACTCCAGAAGAAGCCCTTGAATTTCCGAAGCGCTTTCTTACCTACGCCATGACATACGCCTCGGACGAGGATATTGAAATTCTCAGGAAATATTTCACCGACGATGATTTCAAGGCGACACTGGATGACCCCGCAACCGGGATTTTCGACCGAAGCTCCTGGGCCAAATGGAATGAACGCTACAACCGCACTCCCGCCCCGCCGCTTCCGAAGAGAAAGATTCCATGCGTCGATCCCGCAACCATCCCCGATTTCTTTCCCCCCAAGTATTGAAAACATCAGCGAGGTTTACCGATTGTTTTTGTCATTCGAGTCCTCAGTTCCTTGCACCAGAGTTTTCACATTCCGTGTACCCCGCCAATGGAAGCCAGGCCTATTTTCTGGTTCTAGTCGTCTTAGATTCGCAAGTGGGTCCCGCTCTTTAACTGCCTCCACTTTTGTTCCCTGCGGCTCTTGCGCCTCGAGAGGTTTATCCTGTTTTCCCCAGCTGCTCGTGGCGGTTGGCTTCTTTGCGTTTCTGCTGCGTGAGAGGGTCTTGTGAAAAACGCGATAGCTCATCTGTAGCCCTTCCCCTTCCAGCGCTGCCCAAATCTCTTTAAAACCATGCCCGGACCTCAGCGCCGCCTCGATCCCCGGAAGAAGTGATCGAATGAGCGCAGCTTTTCTCCGGGGCGGGGTAGCGGCTAGTTTATTCAGGCACTGGCGAAAATGTTCCATTTGACATGCATTCTGATGCTGCTATACATATAGCACTATGGCATCCCGGTGTAAAGCAAGCGGCCCCGCAACGTCGGCAGAAATCGGCAAGAGTAGACAGAAATCAACAGAAGTCGGCAACAGTCGCCCAAAAATCAACCAAAGTCGGCAAACATCGACAAAAGTCATCAGTTTTCAACAGAAGTCAACACTCTTTCAACAGGAATAGGAGCGCCGTCCAGAGAATGCCAGAGGATCATCGGCGAAAACACACGTATTGGAACATAAAGGGTTGTGGCGACGCTGCGCGTGTTTCTACAGGCAAGTTCTTATTTTTCAGAGGGAAGGGATGTGGCGGCTTTTGCTCCAAATGTGGCACAAATGTGCCACCGCAGATTCTTCCACGTTTTTCGACTCTTCGACAGTCTAAATGGAAGGAAATATATGGCAAAACCCAGAATTGAGCGCAGTTTGTTGTTTCCGAACAAGGAATTCCGAGAGCGAGTGCGGAAAGCGTCGAAGGACCGGGGCTTCCGATCCGAACAGGCATTTATCCTCGCCGCTTGCGAACGCGAGATTCGTAGGGGTGATGACACCGAATCCGTAACACAGTTTGAGGCGCGCATCGCAGCCACACTCACGAACCTGGCGAAGCAGGGGCAACATCTTCAAACGCTCGTAGAGGCGCAGGTCGCAATAACGGACGTGCTCCTGAAGTACGTCATTACCTGTGTTGTGGAACCCCCGGAAGATGCGCTCCCAGCGGCGCGCGTTCGCGCCAGGTTGCGCTACGACAAACTGATCCGCGTTGCGGCAAAAGAGCTCTCTAACAAAAACAGAGACACTCTCAGGGCAATGGTGGTGGATTACTGACGAACCCGATAGGAGATCCTAAATCCAGGAAGAGTTGAACAACCTTTGATGCTCATGTATATATCACTACCGGACTGGGCTGCTAAGGCGTTTGGCAAGGAATTGCACGCCACAAAGCAACAGGAGAAGCAGCGCCGCTCACGATAATCCTCTTTCTCGGAACGCGCGAATCACGCCGTCCTGCTGCACTGAAAATCATCGCCCTTGATCACGATCCAGGGAATCGGAAACCATCTCGAATCGAAATGTTGCGCCTTCATTGATTCTATTCACTAACAAAGGCAGTTCTCGCACACTTGCTTTTTTCCACAGTTGAGTTCTTCCATCTAATCCCACGGGACATCTTCGAATCTGAAAAAGCCACCGATGAACCGTGAGCCTTCGTGGGGACCAGCAAATGCCTCCGGGACTAGGTTTCACGTAAACACAAAATTGATTTTTCATGGTGCTATATGTATAGTAGCATTGACCGATGGCACCCTGCCGATGCACCGAAAAGCCCAGTGCGAACCCTTTGGCGACGACGATACGTTCGCGGACACCACTCGCGGTATCGGTGTGGTTATCTCTCCTCCAGCAGCACTGTGCGGCCTGCATCGCTTCGATGGAGAATCGTCGGCTTCGCAAGTCGTACCAGCATTGACAAGAGTCTCTGGACGACCGGACCTTCGGCTTGCTACAGTTTCGCCGACGCCAGGACTGCGACAAGCGAGGAGAAAACGCTTGGAGAGCAGACTTGGACAGGACGGCACTTTGTATCAAGAGGGAAGAAAACAGACAGATCCGTGGTTGCCCGATAAACCGGCATACCTTCGTATCTTGCTGGATATTCCCGGCCAAAATAAACGTGTGAAACACAACGAACCCCTAGGCAAATACTCCACTCGGGAAGAGGCAAGACGAAAAGCAGATCGCTGGATAATGACGAACGGAATCAATGACAGAGAGAAACTAGAATCCAACCTACAGCCCGGCGACACCACCTTCCGCTCGCAGGCCTCATGGTGGCTCTCTGAACTCGGTTCTGGTCGCCTCAAGTCTCGCCAAAAGAACAAGCGCGGTCAGAAGATCAGAACTACGACTCTGGATGCGTACACGAGTGCGGTTGCATACCTTAATGAAAAAATCGGGGATCGGACGCTGGCCTCCTTCGACAACGCGGAGATGAAGGAGTTGGTCTTCACGATGGAAACAGCAACGAAAGAGACCGCCGAACAACGCTTCACACCAAAGACCATCGTCAACTACTACCTGATCGCGGCAGCAGTATTCGCCACTGCAAAGGATCGCAAGGGCAAACAATTATTCCCGCGTCAGTGGGATCTGAATTACATCGGCCTCCCAGCCATCGACAAGAAGGCGCAGAATACGCCTACGTTCGAAGCAGCGGAGATAGAGAGCATCATGACCGCCGCAAAAGAACTGTTCCGCGTCCTCTACTGCCTGTTAGCTGGGTCGGGTTTGCGAATTGCCGAAGCTATGGGGCTCGAAATCGGGAAGCACTTTTCAAACGATTGCTCGATAGTTTATGTCCGTCAGCAGCGCAGCAAGAAGGGTCACAAAATCGAAAAGTATCCCAAAACAGATGCCGGTATTCGGGACATCGATTTACACCCTGACCTAGCTGTTCTGGTGAAGGAATACATCGGCTCTCGCAAGAATGGCTTTCTCTTCGAGACTTCTGGAGGCTTGCCTATGTGTCCGCGCAATATCCTGCGGGACAGCCTGCACCCAATCCTGAAAGGGATGGGACGCGAGTCGGCTGGCTTTCACACATTTCGACGCTTCCGTGAATCCATATTGCAAATGAGCGAGGCCCGTACTCTGCTCATCGATTATTGGATGGGACACGCGAACGGAGAAATGTCGGGGCGCTACGGCAAACAGCTGCTCGACAACGTTCAGTGGCGGCAACAGTGTGCCGCCAAGGTGGGTCTTGGTTTTGTACTTCCCACCAACAAACAAGAACCGATGATTGACAAGTCGGGACAAGTTTTGAGCGTTGAAGAGCAACAGGCAGTTGCAGTGTAAATTGCTGTGAGAGCGGGAGATAAAGTGGTCGGGGCGAAAGGATTTGAACCTTCGACCTCCTGGTCCCGAACCAGGCGCGCTAGCCAGGCTGCGCTACGCCCCGACAATGGAAATACGCAACAAGTAACCCGGCTGCGTAGAACTAGAGAATAGCACAGGTAAAAGGCTCGTTCCATCCCGGCTTCCGCCAGAGAAATCTTCACGATTTGTCATCTCGCTTCCCTTCAAGAATGGGCACCGGAACCGCTGATGCACCTCGATCGCATCACCTCCAGAAGCATTTCATGTAAGGGAATATCCACGGCTCGCGTCGTCTCATTGAACTCGATCCAAAAGAAAACCGCCAGAGAGGTTTCCCTCTCCGGCGGGTGAAAATGACGCAGCAGAGCTATGAGACGTGCCGCTAGAAACTGAACCGCAACGAAATCTCGATGCGGCGAGAGCCAGTGAGCACGCTTTCATAGTTGCCGAATGCGGAGCCACTGTCGATGGCAGCGTTCCCGTTGTAGGTGACCGAGCCCGGGTCGAAGCGCACGGAGTTCGTCAAGTTGAAGACGTCAAAACCGAAGGCAAGCAAGGTACCCTCCGTGAAGTGCCAGGTCTTCCGGACTGCGGCGTCTATGTCGAAGTAACCCGGGCCGCGTAGATTGTTGCGGGCTCCAGATTCTCCGGGGAACGGATAGTCAAAGGAATTTACCGCGCTGCCGGTCCCTCCCGTCGCCCCAACAAAGACATTGGGATTGCAGGTCCCGCTCGAGCAATTCGTCCCCACTCCCGTCGCGGGCTTCGGACCAACCAAAACGGCTTGGCCGGTGAGATCCCAGTTGGTGGGAAATTGGAATCCGTTCGAAACGGAAAACGGCAACCCACTACTCCAGCGATAAAGGCCGGAGATGGCCCATCCGCCGAAGATAGCGTTCGTAACACGATTCGACGAGCTGCCCCACTTTTGACCGCGCCCAAAAGGCAGTTCATACACCCAGTTGGAATTGATCTGGTGAGTCATATCCCAGTCCGATACGGCGCGGTTTTGGCTAGGCTGGAAGGCATTGATGAGCTGGCTTGCATAGCCAAATCCCTCCGGCAAGCTGATGCGCTCCGCGTTGGAACCTTCGTCAATGGACTTGGAATAGGTGTAGTTGAAATCCCAGGTCAAGCCATGAGTCATGCGATGGCGGATCATGAATTGCCCGGCGTTGTAATTGCTCCGTCCTATCGAACTCTCTGCGTAGAGCGAAGCAAATTGATTCTGAAAGAAAGTGTTGGGGCCATTGACGGGGAAGTAGGACACCCCAGGAAGATTCGCGTCGGGAATGCCGCCGAGATCCCACGAGGAAAGTGGTGTGGTCTCATTATAGATTCCACTGCAAAACAGGGCATAGGCCGCAACCAGGGGGTTCATGGTGCTCGTAGGTGACATGCTATCCACACAAGAGCTTGGAGTAATGCTATACCTTCCACCAGCCTGTAGTGGCTGCATTGCCCACTGCCAATACTGGACTATGTTGGCAGGCAGGTTCGGGTTCGCGATGAAGTCCTCAATCGACTCGCCCGTCCGGTCGATTTTTGCAAGAGCCGTCACCGCCTGGAAATAGCTAACTTTGTTATTGGGATCGACGAGATTTAATGGCTGCGCGAGGTCTCTTTCTTGCAGTAGCCTGCGTCCCAGGCGGTTCACATAGGCAGCTTCGATCGTGAAACCCGCTTTCAGCTCGCGCGTAAAGGACAGGTCGAATCCGTAGGAATACGGAGTCTTGAGCTTGTTGTCTAGACCGTAGTAGATCAGGAAGTTGCCTCCAGGTGTTACCGGGAATCCCGGCGTGGGCGGCGGATATTCTAGAGAGGGCGGTAAATCGTTGATTCCCGTGTAACGGGGTGCCGTGTCCAGGTCAACAGTGCCGGGAGGCAACGTGCCTGTGGTTACGAAACCGAAGGATCCGTTGCGATCGAAGGTGTTCACAATCCCTTCGCCGAAGTGGTCGTAATATATCCCCGCACCCAGGCGAATGGAACTCTTCCCAGCCCCGCCGAAGAGACCGCCGAGCAGGCCATCGGTATAACTAGGAGACCATGCCAACGACCACCTGGGCGCAAAATCCTTATAGTCCCAGGACCAGTAGCCTGGCTTGCCGTTGGCAGGACCGCATAGATCGAAACTGAAATTGGGAGAATACGAAATGCCTTGTACCATCTCGGTCATGCGCGTCTGGAAAAACTGGTCCAGACTTATGCTGGGACAAACTTGGTTTCCGTTCGTTTCATAAGGCGGCTGCAGCAGCGAGTAACGCAACCCGTAGGTCATCGTCAGGTTGGGTTTAATACGCCACGCATCCATCCCGTAAAATTCCACTTCGTTGGCGCGGAAGTGGCGGGGAACAAACGCGCCCTGCGGCTGAAATTGCCCGCTCTTGTTCTGAACGTACGTATTGTCTTCCTCCGTAATAATTCCCGCTAACGCAATCATCGGGTAGTCGTAAGCATTTTGCGCATTGACGGAGACAGCCGGGAATCCAAAAGCTTTCGGATCGAAGCTGCCACCCTGATTTGAAATTCCCGTCGGTTCCAGGAAACCCGTGTTGGTCAACGCGTCGCTAAAGGAATCTGCATCGGAATTCCGAATGTTGTTTATGAAGCGGTAGTTTCCGCCGAACGTCACAGTGTGCTTCCCCATGGTCCAGGTGAAGTCATCCGTGACATTGTTAACAGGCACTATAACGTTCGTGGTTCGCGTATAGGCCGTCGGGGTGTCCAAACCGCGAAGGGTTACCGCGGGCTGATCGGAGATGCCATTTTCGCCGATCCCCTGACGGATGTAGCCGTAATGCAAATTGTTTATTTTTGTCGGACTGATGGTCCAGAGATATCCGCCGACGACTCCCTTCGTGTTGTTGGTATCGACCGTCGAGGCCGGCTGCCCGGGAAATTGCTCGACTCCATCGGAGTGGTCGTTCTGTAGGCCGAGTCTTGCAAACAGCCGCTGTGTGCCGCTCGAGGTTATGTTGTAGTCAAACCGGGCGATATACGTGTCCTGCTTCTGCGGTGCCGGAGACGAGAACGTATAAGCCTGATAGTTGTACCCATAGCCCTGTTGATTGCTGTTCGGCAGAGGATATTCGTTTAGCGTCTTGATGACACTGGGGTTGACCCCGGGACCCTGCGGACACGTACCCAAGGCTGTGCAGTTCGGATCCATAGAGGCGATCTGCGTCGGCGAAAGGAGATTATTACCTGCTGGAGCCGAATAAGACGCTCCGCTCAAACCCTGAACCGTTGTGCCGGGGCAGACCTGTTGGGGTGTTTGTATGATGTTGCCACTCGAATTTGTGACTGGAGCACATGCATATTGAATGACCCCGTCCCGCAAAGCCGCGCTCGGAACAGTTCGCGTAACCTGGCTATTCTCACGCAGCCGCTGCCCCTCGTAGGCCAGGAAGAAGAAGAGACGGTTCTTGATGATGCGGCCTCCCGTCGTTGCTCCAAACGTGTTTCGCAGCAGGAAGGGCGGTGTGTTGGGTTCATTATTTTGCAGTTCCGCCAGTTTGTTGAAGTACTGATTGGCGACCAAGTCCGTTGGCCGGTTGTATTCATAGGCCGTGCCGTGAAATTGGTCGGAACCGCTCTTGGTTTGCAGCGAGACTTGCCCGCCGGAAGAGCGCCCCTCATCGGCACCGCCGTTCGAAGTTGTCACACGGAACTCTTCAATCGAATCGAGCGTGGCTCGCAAAGCTCCTTGAAAGGCATATCCGAAAAGCTGGTCGTTGTCGTCCACGCCGTCCAGGGTGATGTTGGTCTGGTCGCTCCGCGCACCGTTTACAGATCCGCTCCGGCTGTCGAAACCTTCGTTGTCTCTTTGTATCTGGGGATCGGCAACGCTAACTACACCTGGCTGAAGACTTAGCAAGCCGGCCGGATCGCGCCCCTCAAAAGGCAGAGCGCCAATCTGTGCCGATCCAAACGCGGTGCCAAGAGATGCGTCCGTAGTGTTAATGGTCTGCGCCGCCCCGACCACTTCCACCGTGGTCGATACGCTGGCGACTTCCAGCTTAAAGTCTTCTGTTCGCGGTGTGGCGATCAGCAATTCCAATCCGCTCTGCCGGATAGTAGCGAAGCCAGTGGCCGTGACGGTGACCGTGTAGGTGGCAGGTCTGAGTTCCAAGAATTGATATCCACCGTCTTTATCGGTTTTCATGCTCAAGGAAATACCAAGACTCGCACTTTCCAGCGTTACCGACGCGCCCGGCACGGAAGCCCCCTTCTGGTCCGTGACAGTGCCCCGCAGCGAAGTCGTACTATGCTGCGCCCACGTGCAAGTAACCGCAAAAAGAAATGCCACCGAAGAAATCAAAACGCTGCGCTTCACTTTGGACAACGTCATGAACTGCTCCTTTCGCGCACCCCAAAATCTCATTGTTTTGTAAGCAGGTGGGCAGCACCAAGCCGGTACTGAAACACTACGGCGCTTTGCCGGGTCTCAACCTGGAGGAAAACTTCGACCTCGGGCAACACTCCCCACCACTCAACTGGCTGAACTTTGACCTAGCTTTTAGGCTAAATGGAGTGCCGGTGTCAAGGAGAGTTCTTGGAGAAATCTTTCTCCTCTAACTTATCAAGATTTTAGATTCTTAAAATGGGAATTGAGGGACTAAACGCACTAGTACCGCGACGAACAGAATCGCACCCCGGTTGCCGCAGGACAGCCTTTACCCCAGTTGGAGCAGTCTAGCGACTGTAATCGCTGGAATCCCACGGATGGCGCTCAGAATCGAGTCAGATACCTCTCCATCCAACCGCACCAGCGACACCGCTTCCGCGCCTTTGTTGGCTTCCCGGCGGCCCAACGCAAATGTGGCGATGTTCACGCCGAGGTTTCCGAGTGTCGAGCCCACTTGCCCGATCACACCGGGCTCATCCCGGTTTCTGAGATAGAGAATCGTGCCGGCGAGTTCCGTTTCGAGTGGAATATCGTCAATCTGCAGGACGCGCGGCGAGCCATCGAACAGGACCGTGCCCTCCGCGGAAAAACCTTTCGCCGATCCGGTCTTCTCCGGTAAAGCTGCTACTTCCAAGGTATTAGGGAAGCCTCGTTCCCGCCGCCGTGTTTCTTCCTCCACAGAAAGCCCTCGTGCCGCCGCCACTGCAGGTGCGTTTACCACGTTGACCTTTTCGTCCAGCACCGCGTTTAGCATTCCAGCCAGCACCGCGCTGCGCAACAGGTGGGTGCCCACCTCGGCCACTTCGCCGGCGTAGCGAATGCGTATCCGCGCAGGCCTGACCGCGACCGCCTGCGACACCAGCGAGCCAAGCCGCTCCGCCAGCGCCAGATACGGCCGTACCCGGCGATATTGGTCCGCCGACAATGCAGGCAAGTTCACGGCATTGCGAATCAGACCCTCCGCCAGGTAATCCTTCACTTGCACGGCCACTTGCGTCCCCACCTCTTCCTGCGCCTCCGCCGTTGAACCCGCCACGTGCGGCGTGGCGATTACATTTGCCATCCCAAGCAACGGCGAATCCTTTGGCGGCTCTTGCACAAAAACGTCCAGGGCTGCTCCGGCCAGCTGCCCGCTTTTGAGCGCGGCCGCAAGTGCAGCCTCATCAATCAGTTCGCCCCGGGCCGCGTTCACGATTCGCGCGCCCGGCTTCATTTTCGCCAGCGTCTCTGCATTGATTAGATTGTGCGTCGCCGGGCTCAGCGCCGTGTGCAACGACACAAAATCGCTTTCCGCCAGCAGCTTCTCCAGTGGAACGAGTTCGACCTGCACCTCCTTGGCCGCCGCCTCGCTGATGTAGGGGTCGTATCCCAACACGCGCATGTCAAACGCGTCGGCGCGAATCGCCACTTCGCTTCCAATGCGCCCAAGTCCAATCAATCCAAGCGTTTTCCCGCGGACTTCCGTTCCCGCAGCGGAGGATTTTTCCCACTTTCCTTCGTGCATCGCCTTATCCAGCCTGGGCACCTGCCGTGCCAGGGCCAGCAGCAGCGCAAACGTATGCTCCGCTACGCTGATGGCATTTCCGCCGGGGGTGCTCATCACCAGTACTCCGCGCGTGGTGGCCGCATCCAGGTCAATGTTGTCCACGCCCACGCCCGCGCGCCCCACGGCGCGCAATCGAGGCGCTTTATCCAGCAATTCCGCCGTAACTTTTGTCGCGCTCCTCACAATTAGAGCGTCCGCGTCCGCGATCTCCGCGTTCAAGTTGTCCTTGGTGGTGAGCACGATGTTCCATCCTGCCTTCCGCAACAACTCGACACCGCGCTCGCTAATCTTGTCCGCAACTATGACTTTCATCGGGCCCCATCCAGGTTGGTTTGATTTGCTCTGCACACAGGCGGGCGAAACCCGCCAAAACTAAAACATTAACGGTAGCGGGCCGCTCTTACACTGTCAAATCCTGGTTCTAATTTTCCTCTGCGAACTCTGCGTCTCTGTTGCGCTCTGCGTTAATTCTTTTTCCTTCTTTTTCTTCTGCTATATTGAAGCCATGACTCTCGCCGAAAAAATCCAGAAAGATCTGGTTGATTCAATGCGCGCCAAGGACGAGCTGCGCCTGAGCGTCCTGCGCGGCGTCAAGTCCGCCATCAAGTACAAAGAGACGGAAAAAATCCACACGCTCGACGAAGCCGAAACCATCCAAATCCTGCAAACGCTCGTGAAGCAGCGCAAAGAGTCCATCGACCAATTCGGAAAGGGCAGCCGTCAGGACCTCGTCGAGAAAGAGACCAAGGAACTCGCCATTCTCGAGTCTTATCTCCCCGCCAGTGCCAGCGACGCCGAAATGGATGCCGCCATCGCTAAAGCCTTGGCCGAAACCGGAGCTACCTCGATCAAACAAATGGGCGCCGTCGTCAAAGCCGCCAAAGCCCACCTCGAGGGGAAAGTGGTGGACGGCAGAGCTCTGAGCGATCGTGTGCGTACCCGCCTTGCGTGAGCAAAGTTATCCGGGAACTTCAAGCTGGCGCCTCGATCTTCCGCGCCTCATAACGACTTCGGCGCAAGCATCATTCCTTCGGTGTTCGTTTTCTGTTTTGCATTTTTCTGAGGGTGGGCTTCACGCAAGTAGGGCGAATCCCAAGCATGCGGGCACAACACGGTAAGCACTTGTGAAGGATGAGAATTCCCTGCCCGCTTCGGCTGGACTTCAGGCCGGCCCTTGAATTCCTTTTATTTGCTTCCCGCAGGCTTCAAAACCGCCGTATTCCGCTCGTCGTTCGCGATAATCCGGTAGAGCTTTTTCAGGTCATCGACCTTGCTCACCGGCACGGTCAGTTCCTTCACCTCGAATGTCCGCGTATACCGTAAAGTGTTTCCGTCCACCTCCGCCTTGCTGTGATAGCTTGCGAAGCTATAGTCCGCATTCACGGGCGGCGGCAGGTCATCCACTTGATATCCTTCCGGCAGCTTGATCTCAAACAAGTCCGTGTCGCGCGAAGGTCCTGCGAATTCCACCGGAAATTTGCGCGGCTCTTTGGTTTCCAGAAGGTCGCTCGAGCGGCTTCCCATCACTCGCGGGCGCACCAGCAGCAAATTGCCCGCTGTTTTCGCGTAGTTTTGAGCTACTAGCGAGTAGTCGTACAAGAACGCCTTATCCGTGAGTTGAAGATTTCCGATCGTCGCCTTGGTAATTTGAAAGGTGGTCAGGGATTGGGACAGGAGCGATTCGATCGGCTTTATTCTGTCCGCATCCTTTGTAACCGTTCGCAGCGCCCAGCGTTGCGCTGCCGCCCGGTCGCCCACCCGCACTTCGTTCACGTCGCCGCTGAGCGTTCCTGCGGGACTCAAGCTCAATTTCGCGGTGCGCCAAACTCCGTTGGATGTCGGCGGCAATTGTGGCAACTCGGTCAGCTCCCCGCCCTCCGGCGCGACCAGCAATCCGTAATTTGCCTGCAATGCGCCGGAAAGCTGGCCGAAGGGCGTCATTTCGTCCGTGGGGTCGAAGAACAAAATCCTTCCAAGTTTTGGATGGACCATGGTGGCTACGAGCGAGCTATCCGTGACGTCCGCGGGCAATTTAATCGCGATGATCACGTGATCGAACCCACCCATGTGCGCGGGCGTGGCCGGCGTTACCGAGCCTCGCTCTGAATTGATCACCACATAGTAGTTTTCGATTCCGATCTCCCGCAGCATTGCGGACATCAGCGTTACCTTATCCTTGCAATCTCCATAGCGGTGCGTGAACACCTCGGATGCCGGATGGGGCTGCCATCCTCCAATCCCTAGCTCGATCGCGACGTAGCGTATGTCCTTCTGCGCGAATCCTGCCAACGCCTTCATTTTTTCCAGGCTCGTCCCTGCTGATGCTGTGAGCGCCGCTACCTTTTGCTTTACTTCCGGCGAAGCATCCTGCCGCCCGCTGATCAAACCCTGGTACCAAACTCCCATCTGCTGCCAATTTTGGAAGGCTTTGTTCTGCGCGGCTCCGCCCGGCGGGTAAAAGGAAACGATCATCTGTCCAGCAACTCCCGGCCACGGGGGCATATCGTCTTCGCGCCGGAGTCCCTTTACGTCACTCACCACCCACTGTGGCTGGTTTCCTGTTTGCGTCGGCTGGGCTTCCGGATAATTCAGCCACGTCGCTTTGTATTCCCAGCCTTGCGGAAGCTGCAGCGAATAATGCGCTTCGCGCACTGGGCTCGTCTGCTGAAAGAACCACACGTCTTGCAGAACATACGGCTGCGATTCTTCTTCGTACTCGTACCCGATGATGTTTCCCGGATCGGAGGCCGGGATTCGCAGCACCTTATCCTTTACATCGGAGACCAATTCGCTCCCGTCCACTTTCGGAAGCGACACCTCTGCTGCATCTTTGTCCTTCACTTCGTAGTCTTTCCCTTGCGCGGGGATGCACCACCCCCGGATTGCAGTAATTTTCTCGTGGGCGTTAAACGAGACCACCACGATGCCGTAGTCGCGTCCGGCAGGACGCAGAATCTTGTACGCTTCGCGCACGGTAGTCTTGATCTTGTCCGGGGACACTACCGTGACCGTCTTCTCGGAATAAAGCAGCACGGCGTCTGTCTTTTCGTCGTGAGCGGGGAGCGGGGCATTCACGAGCGTGTGCATCCATCCCGGAGCGTCTCCGGCCGCTCTGGCGCGGCACACCAGACCCACCACCGCGATTGCCAGCACAGCCAGGAAACGCACCGCGCCTACGCGGTTAGTTGCCCGCAGCCGCTCCGCCGGGTTGCAACACCACTTGCTGCTCATCGCCCGCCCTCACAATCTGGAAAAAAGCCCTCAGCGTTGGGTACACCTTCGCGTCCAGAAAAAGGACTTCGACGTCTAACTTCCGGTTGAGGTGCAAGGTGCCCTTGTCATCGTCCACCTTTAACGTATAAACAATCGCTTTCGCATCCTGGTTCTTCACAGGAGGTACGCTGCTCACTTTCCACCCTAGCGGCAAGTCAATCGTTACTTCGTCGATCTTTTGAAAAGGAAAATCAAAATAAATCGGATGCACGCGGTTGGCATGCTCGAACAGCTGCTTTTCCGTCGCTCCGAATAGCGCGACCGGCAGCAGCGCGCGCCGTCCCGCCCCCGACACCCAGCCCTGAATTTTCAAATTGTATTCCGCCACCAACTTCTCCGACGAGTTCTCCCAATCCGGCTTGTTGGTCAATTCCACCTCGATTCCGACGGGGATGTATTCCCTTACCTGATCCTCCAGAAATTTCTTCCGGTCCGCTTCGTCCAGGTTCCGTACTTCATGCCTGCGTCTGAGCGCTTCCAGCCCTGTGAACGTGATGGTCAGTTTCCCATCGAGAGACCCCGTATTGTCCAGCTTCAGATCGGCCTTTCGCTCAATGCGCGACATCGAACTATCCGGCAGGTCCGTGTTCACCCAGCTTCCGCCATCCTTGTCCAGGCGCAACCCTCGCACAGCCGTCTCCTGCCACGGCAATAACCCAAAGGGCGCGAATTTCGTTCCCGGATCGCAGTAAACGTCTTTCCCATTCAGTTTCAGCAAAACCAGGTTGGAGTTCAGTTGCGATACATCCGTTCTCTTGGGATTGAAGAAATAAACGCTTCGCGCCGACGCCAGCACCGGATACGCTTCAAAGCCTGCCGCTCGAACCAGCGCCAGAAACAGCCAGTTAAGCTGGGTACCATTGCCGTATCCGCGTTTCCACACGTCCTCAACGTTGTTCGTGTCCTTTTCCTTTTCCCGCTTCTTTTCCTGCTCCGTCTTTTCCAGCTCATACGAGGTGTTTCGCAGCGTCTGCACCTTCGCGTAAATCTTCCGCGATTTCACTTCCGGCGTATCGCCATCGGAAACGATCTGCGCCACCGCCTGCTCGATGGCCTTATGCTTCCCGACGAAATTTTCTATCGCGGTGTCGAGTCTCTTGCCTTCCTTTTTCCAATACTTGTCCGGGTCGGTCTCCAGATTACTGTTGTCGACATAATTGAATTCCACGCGAAATTTCAATTCGTTTTCCGGCGGCATGAAATCTTCAATCTGGAAAGCGGGGACTTTCAGCGCTTCCATGCGGAACGTCCCGTGATCGTCTTTCGGAGGAGTCGTACCTGGCGGCAGGCCCACCGGCACCCCCCAGCGCACCGCAAAATTCGGGCTCGGCCGCAGCGAAAACTTCGCGCGCAGCGTAAACAGCTCTTCGCTCAGAATCCAGGTCGAATCGTAAACGTAGCCCTCTTGCGGCATGTACGTGTACTGGTATTCGATGATGCTTCCCACTTGCACATCTGGGAGCGTGAAGGTCTTTGCCAGATACTTTAGTCCTCGCGCTTTCACAATGGTCTTGTCGTAGGGCTTTCCGTCGAAATTCGCGATCGTGCCGTCCGGGCGTACCGTCCGGGCCCTTATGTTGGTGATGCTTCCCTCTTCCTTGAAGAAGGGAATTTCCACGTCCGCGTATTTCCGGCCTTCCTCCGACAAAATCTTGATTCGCGCGTAGTCGTGTTCGTTCGCTCTGCCCTGTTCATCCGTGCGGTCCACCTGCCGGTACAAATAGACCGCCGGCACTCCCGGAGCTTCCGGCACACTCGTCATCTGCAGCTCTTCCGGTGAAATCGGCAGCCATTCATCCGCGGTGGTCGACCCCACGCGATACACCGCCGCCCCCAACAAAAGCACCGCCGTAACCAGGGATAGCCGGCGCAGAGTCACAGCGCACCTCCGGAGTTGATTTTCTGGTTGACGAGCAAATCGAGGGCGCGCAGGGAATGACCTGGGACCTGCACCGCCGCGCTGGGAAGGGTCATGGCGCATAAGCAGTGTTACTGACCTGTGTCACTTGCTTGCGCGGACAATACAAGCCTGCCTGTCCCCTGTCAATAGCCTCCGCGCCCAAGGCGGGGCGGTGGTAACGGGCGCCGCGCCCAGACCCGCGCCGCGCACTCGCTCACGCGGGCGGCCGTTTGAGCGGCCTGATCTTCCTCGCAAACTGCCACAAAAACCGGTCCCGCCGCAGAATCTCAATCCGGTTCAACGCATACAGATCGATCGGCTCTTTCGGCCCGTAGACCGTACTGAACGCGCAGGTGTATCCTGCATCAGCCACAATTTTTCCCACCGTCGCGTTGAAAAATCCCGCAGGATACGCCAGGGTTTTGCACGGTTTCTGCAGCATCTCCTCGATCTGCTTTTTTGCGTCGGTCACTTCGTACTCCACTTCTTCCGGCTTCAGCTCATGCAGCAGCCTGTGATTTGTCGTGTGCGACCCAAACTCGACTCCGTGCTTGGCCATCTCCAAAATCTCTTCGCGGGACAGGTGCGGCCGCGCCTCTTCTCCTTGCGCCAACGGCTTCGCCGAAATCTGTCCGATCACCGATGGCACCAGAAAAATCGTGGCTTTGATCCCCAGTTCTCTCAAAACCGGAAACGCATTCGTGTAGCTGTCCTGGCACCCGTCATCAAAAGTTACCGTAATCCCATTCGCCGGAAATTGGCCTTCCAACCGGTATTGGTCAATTAGCTCCGCGGCGGTGTAAAACACGAATCCCTGCGCCTTCAAATGCCGCATCTGCCGGGCAAACCGCGCCGGCGGCGTAAATCCTCCCCGCACGCGCGAGCTGCGGCTCGGCATGTCAATCATGTGGTACTGAATCACCGGCACCATGGAGTTGGCATTTCCCATCATTATTCTAGGTTGGGCTCTTCGATGATGCTCACATCCGAATCGCCGCGTGTCAAAAACCAGTTTTGCGGATTGCAAATCACGTCCTTCGCATCCATCCCGCATGCCATGAACTGTGGCGATCTCTTTATTCTCCAGAAGCCGTGCTGCTTCAATCGCTCTTCCGCCAACCTGTCCAAAATATCCGTCACCAGGCTGCCCGCTCGCAGCTCGATCGCTCTGCGCAGCGCGATTTCGATCAGCGCGTCCACTATTTCTCGCGCATTCTCGCGGTCATACAGGAGATCGCTAATCGCTGCTTTCGACGGACCAGCGCTGGGCCCTGCGTTAGAAAATCTTTTTCGAAAAAAAAGAACCACATATCCCGCCAGCCGCTCCTTCTCATAGCAGCCCAAGATCTCGAATCGCTTCCCCGGCTGTTCCGCAAATTGCCATCTCAGCGTCCGGGCATCTCTCCGCGCCGCGCACGCCCATTGCATCGAAGCACGCTCCCACAACTCATCGAATTCGGCGCCAAACTCGCGGATAGTTCTTGTCGCATACTTCCCGTCGCTCCCCGCTTTCCCAACTCCGAACCGCATCGGCGCCGCCAGCAAATTCAACAATCCTCGCGCTGGCGTGATTCCCGCCGCTCCCGCGAGCCCGTTCCCCGCATACAACAATTTCTGGTACCGGTGAATATGGCCCATCTCCACCCAACCCATGCTCCGAAATACTCCCGCCGACTGCTCGTTGATCCCCAAAGTAATCATCGTCGGATACTTCTCCCTGGCCGCCATCACCAGCTTCTTCCCCAATCCTTTCCCGCGAAAATCTTCCCGCACAATAAAATCCAAAATCCAGATCGCCGCCCGCGTTTCGCTTCCCGCCTTCGCTTGCACCGGAATCGTCGCCAACTGCCCAACAATCTCGTCCCCGCAACTCACCACCCACAGCGGAATATCGTCTATCCTCGTGTTCGGGTTTTCCAGGTAGTGCCACTTCCAATAGGCAGGCTCGCTCTTCCGTGCCTCTCCCGCATACGCCACGCGCAGAAAGCGCAGCAACGCCTCCGCCCTCTCCACACGAAACTGTTCCACCCGAAACTGTTCCACTCGTACGTCTTGAACCACGCCACCCCCGCAAAATGCCGCGCCATCCTAAGCCCATAGAGCCGACTGCCACCCGACTGCCTAGAGCTGTGGCAGCCCCAATGCTCGTAGCCGAAGGTCTAAGAGCTGCCGTTCGATATAACTATGGCTCAGGAGCTGCCGAAAGGCGGCGCGAAGATCAGGCAAGTGGCCACGTACATAGAACGTTTCGAGCAGACCGACCGTGCCGCGCACTTGGAGGCCTTCCGTCTTGGCCAACTCGCGCGCGTGGTAATCATCGAGTAGCACGGCACTTGCTTGAACTTCCTTCGCCAGGAGAATGGTGCTGAGCTCTCCCACACCCAGAGCATATTTCTCCTGAGCCGCCAATAAGCCTGCTGGATTCCGAAGTGGCTTCGCTTCGATCCACTCGGCCTTTGCGACTTCCGAGGCTCCCGGCAGGCCAGCACCGGAGACAACCACTTCGCGTTGGACTTCCGCGGAGATATACACGCGCGGAAAGAGCCGGTTGAGGAGGTCGAAGCACTGCAGCTTCGCAAGGATAATCAACGGGGATGAATTCGAGACAACGGTCACGCTGGGATACAGTTACCCTTCGAGATGCTCAGTCGACCGGCGTTCCTCTTCGAGATCCTGGTAGCTGTATCGCAGTGGCGCGACACTGTGCTGTGCGGCGAAATCCATAAAAGCCGCAAGCGGCGTCTGGCACAGCTCAGCGGCGCGTCCTAACGAAACCTTATCCTCTCGATAAAGTTCGAGCGCCAGCAATCGCGCCGCTCCCTGAGAGAGGTTCCTCCCCTCAAGATTTGCTGCCTTCAATAGGGCTGAGGGCAACTCTATGCGCACGGTTTCCATAGATCAAAATTACCGTATCGTCCAAGCTTTGTCATGCCATTTCCCCAACGTTAGGGCGAGAGAATTGCGAGAACGGCGAAGAAACGTCGGAACCCGCACCCTTTGCAAAACCAAAACTGAAAGGGCGCGTCACCCAATTCAAAAGCCTGTCCTACCCGCCCACCTTTAAGGGGCCACCCGCCAGCCGCAAAAAATTCACTCTGCAGGCTCGTCACGATAATTTCCTGTGTCGCGGCGCCTCTGCCTCCCTACTGAATCCTGCCCTTCGCTTCATTTCTGTGATAAACACGGAATCAACCGAGGGAGGGCCTATGCGCAAATGGGGCATCGTCATCACCGTTTGCTACGCCCTGATTCTCCTGGGACTCTTATTGCCTGGGCTCGTGCTTCTCGCTGTTATGCATCCCTCAGCCATCGGCGCCTTCAGGAAAGGTCTTCTGGATTCTTACCAAAGCGGAGTCGTCTGGCTTCCTCTTGGTATCTTTATTTCGAGCCAAGCTCTGCTGCTTTTTCTCTCCGTTGACACTTCCTTCAAACGACTCAAGCCTCGCGCCCACATAGCGGTTTCTTGCATCGTCGCAGCCCTACTGATGGGCATTCTCACCGCCGCCGGAGTCTGGTCTCTTGGCTTCGGAATCGTGGGCGACAAGTTTGGGGACACTTACCTTCCCAACAAGGGCATCGCCGTCGTCACCTGTGCTGTTCTTTGGCTCTTCTGGGGAATTCTCTTCTACTTCTACTTTCGCGATTCTTCAGCGGTCGTCACCCGTCTCGTCTCCTGGCTCTTGAAAGGCAGCGTCCTGGAACTACTAATCGCCGTCCCCTGCCACATCATCGTCCGCCGTCGCCAAGATTGTTCCGCTCCCGCCGTCACCGGTTTCGGCATCGCCACGGGCCTCGCCATCATGCTCCTCTCCTTCGGCCCCAGCGTCCTCTTCCTCTACAAAAAACGCCTCGACGCCTACCCCCCTCGCCCCTCCGCCTAGCCGCCAACATCGCGGTGGTTCCGTAGCGCGGGGCTTCAGCCCCGCACCCCGGTCTTCTGCCCCTTCGTCCCCATATGTCTCTCATGCGTGCCCCACAATCGCACGTGATACAACCCGTGCATGGGAGTCATCACAAAAAATCCCGGTATTCTCGGCGGAACTCCCGTTTTTCGCGGAACGCGCGTACCCATCCAAACGCTTTTCGATTACCTCGGAGGCGGAGAAACTCTCGAAGATTTTCTCGAGGGATTTCCCACAGTCTCGCGAGAATCTGCCATCGCCGCTCTCGAAGAAGCGAAACACCTTCTCCTCGCGCGCCCCTAATTTTTAAGGATGTAAAGACGAAGGGTGAATCGCGCGGATGTCGCTAAAGCGCTCGAAATCATCCGAATTAAACGTAAGCACGCTTTGGACCGCATAGACACTCATGATGGCAACCAGGCGGGCATCATGAACTTTGACTCCCTGCACCTTGTGAGCCGATACGATCTGTTTCCATGCGCCGTAGATCGCAGGAATGTCCGGCAGCAACGTAAGTGACTTTTCAATATTGCCGACTTCCTGTAACACTTCTTCCGGCGACAAGCCCAGCCCGTTCCGCTCGGCCGGACGCGTAGCGACATTCCAGAATTCAGCGATGTTTTGCGCGCAAAAAAACGCCGCATCCTTTTGCCGGATTAATTTCGATACGGCTCGAGTAGCTTGAGAGCAAAGAGGGTGATTCGGTTGGACACTGCGGAACAGAATATTCGTGTCCACAAGCACACGCATCAGTTGTCGCGGCCTTCATACATCGCTTCGCGGCTCACCGCGTAGTCGGAAAGGAGCGGCGTCGGACGATGCCCCGCGGACCACACCTCAAACGCAGCCGCGCGCTCTTCTGCCGAGGCGCTCTCCTGCGCCTTCAACAGTACAGCCCCTTCCACCATGGAAAGCAAATACTCCTCCAGCGTCATTCCGCTGGCCCGCGCTTGCTCCAAGAGTCCCGCTTCCACTTCCGGCTTCAGTTTCAGCGTAACCGTCATCGCTTCCTCTAGTTTCAGTATAGCAATTTTAGGAACGCCCAAGAGAATCTGAAGGCGAAATCTGCGCGGTGGTGGGTGGTACAGCCTTATTGCAAAAGCTGATTTTGCCTGTGTCTTTTTCCCGGGTTGGCTTCATTCTGATCGATAGCCATCCAAAAAGCCTTCCTGCGGATTTTAAAGCCAGACAACGAAGCAAGGGAGGGACGGTATAAAAAGCGCGTAGCCAAGGCATCCAACTGGGAAAACCTCTTCCGCGGCAAGATCAAGGTTCAGATAACTCACTGCACTGACCGGAGTGAATATCTTGAAACACTCAGGGGCCTCGCTCGGGGTGCGAAACTTCGAGAGTCAGATTTAAAGGTGCTGACAGACAACTTTCACCCGACAGCCCTTATAGAGTATGCGATTTCTGGTGACGCGGATGGGCTCGGTGAAGCTAGCGGATTAAAAACGGAAAACTGTCAGAAACTGATTAACACATTACAGACTCGTGATCTTGCCGAATTACTCGAACTTGAACTCGTTCCCTTAGCGGACCAGCCTGAAATCAAGTATGAGGTTGAGCCTGCTCACTACAAAGCGCTCCACCAATTGTCCGTCGGCGGGAAAGGCACAGTCATAATTTCCCTAGCTCTGATAGAGGGGCAAATGCCGCTCATCATTGATCAACCCGAGGAGCCATTAGACACGCTGGCAATTCACGAACAAATCGTCGGTACCCTTCGACGACAAAAGGAGAACAGACAATTCATCTTCACAACGCATAACGCAAATGTGGCGGTCGGCGGAGATGCAGAGCTGAGTCACATCTTGCAAGCGAGCGCCGACCAGGGGAGCATCAGGTCTAGCGGCGGCGTGGACCAAGAGGAAACTAATCGTCTTCTCCTTCACCACCTAGAAGGCGGCGGCGTAGCTTTCGACTTAAGGGCGCGCAAGTATATCCGCTAATACGGACGGGTGACTGCCCCTTAAATCCGAAAGCAGCTTTTGGGTGGCCCAACTCTGCTGGTTTTGGAAGGGTGGGGTCTTTTGTCTTTTTCACACATTTCCACACCCATATCAATTCCGTTACTCCCCGCCCAACTTCCTCAAATCTCTCAACTTCCGCCACGCTCATTCGAATCCGCCTCGCCCGTTCGAATAAGCACTCAGTAAATGAACACAGCTATTGACAATCGGTAACTATCTCTGCTACAATGCTCCATGTTTCGCTCGCAAAACCGTCCCTATTCCGCGACCTTTCCGGCCTCTCCAATTCCTCTCCTCGTCCGTGTAGGTGTGGGGCTTCAGCCCCGCGATTTTCTCCGCGTCCTCGTAGTGGCGGGCCTTCAGACCCGTCCTCCCCTCCGATCTCGGGCGTTTCTACCGCCAACCCCCGCTATCCCTTTTAGAATCACATTCTTCGCACACCCCTACCACCTAACCCCCATCGAATCATATTCTTGCAAAAAACAGGGGAGGGGGTGGCATCCCCAGCACCTCCATCCAACCCAATGCCTTCCCAGCTTTTCCACACCCAGTAAACGTCCAACACGCAGGAACACCCCCAAGTCCAATCCCTCCACAGATTTACTCACGTTTCTCTGCATACCCCGGGGTGGGGGAGGGGCCACCATTTTCGGCTATTCCCATCAAGGCCTCTCGATCTACACCTCGCAGGTCACGGGCCACGGAACACCGGTCATGTCTTCTCTGCGCGTCTCGGCGCACTCTGCGTCTCTGCGTTATCCTTTTCCGCGGTTTTCCTTTCAACCAACTGTCGACTGCTTGCCCGGAGCCTCGAAGGGTCAACCTCTCTCCTCCCCCATAACTTCTACCCTCCCGCCCGTAAATTACGGCATAATCCCGCCGCACAGGGGCACCACACACAATCCAATTTGCGCATGGGGAGGATTCAGTGACTGATCGTCCATGGAGTTCCACGGCTCCTCCAGGAGAATTTCGCACCTACATCTCCGCGGAGGAGACGGTCAAGGAATTTACGATCCGCGCGGTCATCCTTGGCTCGCTGTTTGGATTGCTCTTTGGCGCGGTCAGCGTTTACGTCGGTTTACGCGCGGGCCTCACCGTCTCTGCATCCATCCCCATCGCCGTTCTTTCCATCAGCATCCTGCGCGCCTTTGGTCGCTCCACCATTCTTGAAAACAACATCGTCCAGACCACAGGCTCCGCGGGCGAATCGCTTGCCGCGGGCGTCATGTTCACCATTCCCGCGCTGATCTTTCTCGGCTTCGGCTCGGAGTTCACCTTCTGGCGCATCTTCCCGCTCGCGCTCCTCGGCGGCTGGCTCGGCGTGCTGCTCATGGTTCCCCTGCGCCGCCAGCTCATCGTCGGAGAGCACGGCAATCTTTCTTTCCCCGAAGGCACCGCTTGCGCCGACGTCCTCGTGGCAGGCGAACGCGGCGGCTCGTTTGCTGGCCGCGTCTTCTGGGGACTCGGCCTCGGCGGCGTGTACACCTTTTGCATGAACACGTTTCAGGCCTGGACCTCGCAGCCGGAAAGCCGCCCGTCCTGGTTTCCCGGCGCATCCTTCCGCGCCAACATCACTTCCGAATATCTCGGCGTCGGCTACATCATCGGCCCGCGCGTTGCCGGAATTCTTTTCGCGGGCGGAATCGTTTCCTGGTTGTTGATCATGCCCGCCATAAAGTTTTTCGGCCAGCTCTCCGGCCACACAGCCATTTACCCGGGCACGATTCCCATACCGGACATGACCCCGGACCAACTCTGGCGAACCTACATCCGACCGATGGGCGCGGGCGCCGTCGCCGCCGCGGGCGTCATCACTCTGATACGCACTTTGCCCACAATTATTTCTGCGCTGCGTTCAGGACTCAAGGACGTACGCGCGCAGGGCGGCGGGCAATCTTCTGCCGCGAGCCGCATCGACGAAGACATGCCCATGCGCACGGTGATCATCGGCTCCATCGTCATTATAGTGATGCTCTGGGTTTTGCTCACCTTCCATCCCATGAAGGGCGCAAGCACGCTCTGGTATCAAAATCTATTCGCCGCTATCTTCGTTGTCGTTTTCGGATTCCTGTTCGTCACCGTCGCGGCCCGCATTAGCGGCCTCCTTGGAAATTCTTCCAATCCCATCAGCGGAATGAGTATTGCCACGCTGATGGCTACTTGCGCGATCTTCTTCCTCGCAGGCTGGACCGCGCCAAACTACGCCGTTCTCGCGCTCATGATCGGAGGCGTCGTTTGCATTGCCGCGGCCATCGCCGGCGCTACTTCTCAGGACTTGAAAACCGGCTATCTCGTCGGCGCGACGCCATACCGTCAACAACTCGGTCTCCTGATCGGCGTCACAGTTTCCACTGTCGCCATCGGCGCGACGCTCAACCTGATGAACGTGGGCCTCGAAAAATACATTCCTACGCAAATTCCCGTCAACATTGCCGCGCTTCCTTCCGGCGCGAAGATCGAGCGGGAAGACTTTGTCTATCGCGGCAAAAGCTACACTCTGATCAATGCGCTCAGCTCCGGCGTCATCCCTGACGGCGAATATCTCTACGACAGCGACACAAAACAGATTGAAATCCAGTGGGCGCAAGGCATCGGCAGCGACAAAGCTCCCGCTCCGCAAGCCCGTCTCATGGCCACCGTCATCAACGGCATCCTTAACCAGAAACTCCCGTGGCGTCTTGTTCTCATGGGCGTCGCGCTGGTCATCGCCGTCGAAATTCTCGGTGTGCGTTCGCTCGCGTTTGCCGTCGGCTCGTACCTCTCCATCGCCACCACTGCAACGATGTTCGCAGGCGGCCTCGTCCGCTGGCTTGTCGAAGCAAGTTCCAAAGAGAAAAAAGACGAAGGCGAAGCCAGCCCCGGCGCGCTCTATTCCAGCGGCTTGATCGCCGCCGGCGGCGTCTTCGGTTTGCTCGGAATCATCATCAATCTTTTCCAGGACCCGGAAATCGCCACGCACGTCCCCGGCTGGTTCGGACGACTGTTGAATCTTCCCTGGCGTCCAGACCTCTTCTCCATCGGCCCCAAATTCTGGCCCATGCTTAGCCCGAACGATCAAACACCGTTGCCGACTCACCTCCAGTCGCTCTTTGGCGTCGTGATGTTCGTTCTCCTGGCGGCCTCGCTCTTCCACTTCGCGCGCAAAAAACTGAGTTAAGGAGTCGACTCGAGAGCTCAAAATTTCATCAAAAAATCACGAATACCCGCCAAAACGTCACTTTGACGCGCGCATGCCAACGCCGTAGACTTGATCCATGGGAACTTCGTTCCGCGCCCGCCGTTACAACTTCGATTGGCGCGGCTTCATCACGCCCGGCGTCAAGCTCCTGGTAATCATCTGCACTGGCGTGTTCCTGGCTCAGACGCTAATAGAACTGTTGGTAGGCGTACCCGCGGCGGCCTGGGTAAATCACTACTTTGGGCTCGTCGCGCTCGGACCAATCCCGGGCCTCCGGATATGGCAGCCGTTCACATATATTTTCCTCCACGGCGACATTTGGCATCTGCTGATCAACATGCTTTTCCTCTGGATGTTTGGCCGCGAGTTGGAACTGGTCTGGGGAAAGAAGCGCTTTCTGAATTTCTTTTTTCTGTGCGGCGTCGGCGCAGGCCTGATCGAAATTCTCGTCAAGGTCATTCCGATGTCGTGGGGCCACATGCCATCGGACGTGCCGACGATCGGAGCGTCGGGCGCGATTTTCGGAATTTTGATGGCCAACGCCATTCTGTTTCCGGACCGGAGAATCTGGCTCTTCCCGCTGCCGGTTACCATTCCCATGAGGCCGTATGTCGCGGTGATGGGCGCGATCGAGTTTTTCAGCACGCTTCGATCTGGTGGCGACGCCGTCGCGCACGTCTGTCACCTCGGGGGAATGCTCGTTGCATACATTTACTTGCGGCGCGGGTCGTTTCTCTACAGCGTGCGGAACAGCGTTTCGGACTGGCAGCAAAAGCGCAACCGCAAGCGATTCGACGTGTACATTAACAAGCACAAGAACGAACCTCCTTCCCGCCCGGACCGCTGGGTCAATTAAACTCTCTTCTGTTGTGGTTTTCCCGGTTTTTCGTCATCACTCCTGACGAGAAGGAATTCCTTTGCGGAAGTGGTTTGAAGCGATTTTGAAGATTCTGTTTGGCGCTTATTTCGCGCTTACGTCGGTGTATTGCCTGCTGGCTTTTTTGCCGTACACGTACTATTCGCTGATCAAATCGCCCGCGTATTCGTGGATCCCCTGGTTCGCGCGGCATCATGCGTTGCTGTTCTGGCTGGCGTGGACGGCCGCGGCAGTTTCTTACGGTTCGCGCAGAAGGCGCGCCGCGTATTTTGTTTGCTTTGGAATTCTGGCGTGCGCAGGAATTTTCCTTTCGGTACACCCATTCCTGACCAGCCTGGAGAGCAATCGTAGCGCCTACCTTGGCAGCGTGGCGGCGCTGTGGGCGATCCTCCTGATCGTCTCGTTTTGCGGCTTTCGAGATGCGAATAATGTGGAGCGAGAAACGCCGCTTGAGTCTCATCTTTCGTATGCTACCGGAATCGCGCTGGCCGCCGGTGTCGCCCTGCTCAGCGTCATAGGCACGCGGCTCCGAAGTTATTCGGACACGAGAATCTTTTCGTTTCACGTAAGTGACATTCACCTGACATTTTGGAGCGTGATTTCACACGCTCTTCTCGCCATTGTGCTCATTTCGATTTTGAATCTGGTACATATCGCGGCTTCCAAATCAGTGCATTCGCGCCTCGTGAGACAAGGCCTTCTTGGGCTTCTCATTTTTGGTTCGCTATGGGCACTGTCGGTTCGTTTTCTGGAAAACGCTTTGAGCTTCGAAGGATGGCCGGCGCATCTTTACGCGGCTTCGCTCGCGGGGGCACTCACGCTTCTAGGATTTTCCACGGCTCGCCCTCTTCTCGCCTCAGACGGATCTGGTTTGGGAGCGGGTTCCGCCGGACGCAGAACATTTCTGATCGCCGTTTCCTCGCTGTTCGTCCTTGCAGCGCTGGCGCTGCCAACGCTTGTCGGAGGAGGCGACTGGAATGGGCTCATTCAGGGCACGTTCACGCTGCTTTTTTGGGTCGTCCTGAGTTTCTGTGTTTTCCGTTTGTGGCCCACGCCCGGAAGGTATTCGCTGCGAGGCCTCCTCGTAGTGCTTCTCTTGAGCGTTTTTTCGTACGAGGCGCTGCAGGCCACGAATATCTTTTGGGCCAAACCCCTTGGCGCGACAGACGACGACATTGAGCGTTCGATTGAGAATTACGCGGCGCGCGACGCCTCATTCAATTTGGCCAACCGCCTTCTTGGAAACGGACCCAAGAGCGAACCTTGCGGCGAGCTTTGCCGGATTCTGAGGGAATATACAGAGGTCCGAGGCGCTCAAGCGCGTTTTGATTTGAAACTGGTTGACCCGCTTGTTGCGACACGCGGCGAGCGGCCCAACATTTTTCTTTTCGTAATCGATTCGATGCGGCCGGATTATCTGGGGGCCTACAATCCCAAGGCGACTTTCACGCCGAATCTGGACGCACTGGCGCGCGACAGCATCGTGTTGCGAAATGTTTGGACTCCTTATGCGGGAACTTCGCTTTCCGAGCCGGCAATCTGGGCAGGCGCTCTGCTGCTGCACGCGCATTTCATGCAGCCGTTCGAACGCGTGAACAGCCTTGAAAAGCTGGCGAAAACGGACGGCTATCAGATAGTGGTCAGCTACGACGAAGTCCTCCGCGAGATCCTCTCGCCTTCCGACGACCTCATCAAGCTGGACACCGACAAGAAACTTTGGAACCAGCTTGAGGTGTGCTCGACGGTACAGCAGGCCGAGAGCGTCATCGATCATCGCTCCGACTCCTCGCGGCCGATTTTCTTTTACGCGCAGCCGAAGAACGTGCACCAGTTTGCGCGAAATAACTTGCCGCAAGCGAAGGCCGCTAACTGGCCGGCGCAACCTGGCTTCAATTACCGGATTTCGTTCGAACTGCACCAGGTGGACGAATGCATGGGCGGGTTTGTCGCCTGGCTAAGAGTGCGCGGCCTTTATGACAACAGCATTCTCATCGTGACGTCGGATCACGGCGACGCCACCGGCGAACTTGGACGCAATAGCCATTCAGTGGTTATCTATCCGGAAGTGATGCGCGTGCCGCTGATCGTGCATTTACCGAAGACCATGGAGAAAGAGTTTGTGCACGACGATGACCGCATTTCCGCGCTCATCGACATAACTCCTTCTCTCTACTACTTGCTCGGGCACCGGCCGATCGTTTCGAATCCACTTTTTGGGCATCCGCTATTCACAGAGACTCTCGATGAGTTGCATGGCTATCATCGAGACGAGCTCTTTCTGGCGTCCGATGTGCGCGCGGCCTACGGGCTTCTCGCGGACAACGGGAAATATTTCTATGCCACGTACGATTCGCCGGCGCAGAGCTATCTCTACGATTTGGCTCAGGATCCAAAAGGCGAGCACGACATCTTGACCAGCGCGCTGAAGAAACACTACGACGAACAGATCATCGCGCATCTGCACGAGATTGCGGATTTTTATGGATACAAACCTGGCATCGGTTCGTTGCTGACTTCGTCGCGATGAATTTCCGCCGCGCTTGTCGCTACCTAAAGGCTAATCTCAGCTAGGCGGGGCCGCCGATTACGTGGAACTTCATGAAATTTGTTGTGCCGCGGAGGCCCATGGGGGTGCCGGCGACGATGCCAATGACGTCGCCTTTGCGGACGAGGCGTTCTTCGAGGAGGCGTTTTTCGGCGACGGCGGCGAGGCCGTCAATTTCGTGGACGTCGGGAATATGGCGCGGCATGACGCCCCAGATCAGGGCCATGCGGCGGCGAGTTTCCGCTTCGGGCGAGAACGCAATGATGGGCACCGCGGGGCGGTAGCAGGAAACCAGGCGCGCGGTGAAGCCGCTGTGCGTGAAGACGGCGATCAGCTTCATGTGCAGCTCGTGCGAAGCATGGCAGACAAGTTCGGCAACGGTTTCCGCTACCTTTAATTTCTCGAGTGGCACGCGCGGCGGCGTTTTCCAATCGCTGGCTTCCGCCTCTTCTATAATTCTGGCCATCATGCTGACGGCTTCCACGGGATATTTTCCCGAAGCAGTTTCAGCGGAGAGCATGACGGCATCGGAGCCATCAAAAATGGCGTTAGCCACGTCGGAGGCTTCCGCGCGGGTGGGGCGGGGATTTTCGGTCATGGACTCGAGCATTTGCGTGGCAGTGATGACGGGCCGACGGAAGTGGCGGGCTCGGGCGATAATTGTTTTTTGGACGACGGGGACACGCTCGGGGTTCATCTCAACGCCCAGATCGCCGCGGGCGACCATCACGCCATCGGCGGCGCGAAGGATAGCGTCCAGATTCTCGATAGCTTCGGGTTTTTCGAGCTTGGCGATGATGGGCGTGATCTTACCCGCGCGGCGCACGAGGGATTTGGCGAGAAGCACATCTTCGGGGCGCCTGACAAAACTTACAGCGATGTAGTTCGCGCCGTGCTTGAGGGCAAAGGCAAGGTCTTCGCGGTCTTTTGAGGTGAGAGCGGGGACGCGCAGCTTGATCCCCGGAAGATTGATTCCTTTGTGCTCGCCGAGTGCTCCGCCATTCGCGACTTCGCAGATTACTTCGGAGCCCCGCACTTGCTGAACGTGCAGCTCGATCAAACCATCCGAGAGCAAGATGCGGTCTCCGCGATGAACTTCCCGAGGAAGCGGGCGGAAAACGGTGCTGACGCGCGTGGAGTCGCCCAAAACCTTTGCGGTGGTAATGACGAAGCGCTGGCCGGTGCGCAACATGACCGGCCTGCTTCCTGCGAGCGGGCCGGTGCGAATTTTTGGTCCCTGCAAGTCGGCAAGGATGGCGATGGGTTTTTGCTGTTCGACGGCGGCGGCGCGAAGAACGGCGATATTCTGCGCGTGCTCGGCGTGGGTGCCATGAGAGAAATTCAGGCGGGCGACATCCATGCCGGCTTCGAGTAAACGGCGGATCATGCGGGGTGAGCTGCTGGCCGGCCCGATGGTGCAAACGATTTTTGAATGACGAAAAGCCATACTCTCTCGTGAAAGGGAGTCTACAACCTTCCGCGCCCAAGAATGCAGAAGACGTGCAGGCCTACGGTTTAATTATCTAGCGGCGGCGAATTCCGCTACGATGCGCGCGAGGAAATCGACGCCTTTGTCGAACGAGGCGAGCGGAATGCGCTCGTCGTCGGCGTGCATGCGGCGGGCATCCTCGTCGGTCAGCGGGAACGGGGAGACACCGTAAGCTTGCACGTTGTGCAGCCGCAACTGAGCGGAATCCGTCGCGCCGGCGGACAAGAACGGGAGAACTGGGGCGCCGGAAAACTCCTGCGAAGCGGCCTTTGTGATTGTGGCATAGAAGTCGGACTCAAGCGAAGAGGGGGGAGCGGCGAGGCCGGCGTCGGGCTGGACTTCGAAGCGAATATTCGGATCGTTGACAAGTTTCGTGAGTTCGCCGACCAAGACGTCGATAGTGTCGCCCGGCAAGAGACGGACGTTGAGCATGGCACGGGCTTCTGAGGGAATAACGTTGGCGCGAACGCCCGCGGAGAGCATGGTGGGAGCGATGGTATCGCGCAACATGGAGTTCCAAAGGGGGTTGGTGTCGGAAATGACGCGCTGAGCGTGTTCGCCGCGGTCGGGAGTGTCGATGGAGCGAATCCATTTGGCGAGTTCGTCGTCTTCGAGGGGTGCGAGTTGTTCGAAATAGCGGCGCACGATGGTTGTGAAGCGGACGGGAGCGGTATAGGCGCCAATTTTGTCGACGGCGGCAGCTAAGTGAACCACGGCGTTGTCCTTGGTGGGAACGGAGGCGTGGCCCGACGGGCCGCGCGCGATCACGGCGACGTCCACGGGAACTTTTTCGCTGGCTTGCACGGCAACGTACTCGACCTTGCCGCTTTTCAGGATCACCCGGCCGCCTTCGTTGAGGGCAAAGCCAGCGGCAAATTTGTCCCAGTATTTGGCGATGAGCACGCGAATGCTGGCTTCGCCGCCTTGCTCTTCATCGGCGGTGGCGAGAAAAATGATGTCGCGGTTGACGCGGGCGTTGGAACGCTTGAGGGCGATGAAGGCGGCGAGGTTGGCGGCGAGCATGCCTTTGTCGTCGATCGAGCCACGGCCGTACATGTAGCCGTCTTTGATAACGGCGCCGAAGGGATCGACGGTCCACTTAGGCTTGTCGACGCCGACGACGTCCATGTGAGCCACGAGGAGCAGGGCGCGGGAAGGATCCGGCATGGCGGCGCTGCGGAGGCGCGCCACCAGAGCGCTGCGGCCCGGAGCGAGGTCCAAGAATTCCGAGTTGATACCTTCTTTAGTAAGAATAGCCGCGACGTATTTTGCGGCGGCTTGCTCGTTGCCTGGGGGATTCGTGGTGTCAATGCGGATAAGATCGGCGAGCCAGCCTTCGGCTTCCTTGGCCAGTGCGGTGGTGTCGCCGACCGGAGAGCGTGTCGGCTCGACGGTGGGCATGGCGGTGGATGGCACCTGCGCGGCCAAAGGCAAAGCCGCGGTCAGCGGGAGCAGCCCCAAGGCCACGGCAGGCACAAAAGTGTGCATTCTGCGATTCCAATTCACGAAGACTTCCTCCGACTTAGATGAGGCCTAAAGGGCCCGCCCAGCAACGCTTTGCAGTTAACGTGCTTCATACTAACATGCAGGTGTGGGGGCACATCCGGAGGCTTGGCGGCGCGTTGCGTAAATTCAAACGGCGCGGGGGCATGTCCAGTGTGGGATAAAGCAGCGGCCGGGCAAACGGGTTGAACTTGAAGGCGAATCGAGGGGTGAAATGAAGAAAATTGTTTCTGGGCTTTTACTGACAATTCTTGGGACGCTAATGATCCTGCCCCTGGCCGAGCAGCATGCGAAGGCGCAGGCACCCACGGGCCCGCAAGGGAGCCCACCACCACCGGCAGGCGCCACTGCACCGCAGGCTCCCACTACACCGCAACAGCAAGCTCCCCAAGGCGGCGTGAGCATCGCGGTGGAAGTGCCAGTAGTGACACTGGATGTGATCGCGACCACGAAAAATGGAGACATCCTGACGGGACTGAAGAAAGAGAACTTCCGGCTCACGGATGACGGCGTGGCACAGACCATCACAAACTTCGGACCCACGGATGCGCCGATCACGATGGTGTTGCTGCTGGAGTTCAGCAGCCGGGGCTGGGGCGGATTCTTCGCCTCGTATGCAAAGTATTGGTCCCAATACTTGTTTCCTCAGCTCAAACAGCAAGACTGGGTGGCACTGGTAACATTCGACATGAAAACTCGCGTGGATGTGGACTTCACGCAGAACAAAGAAGAAGTGATGGACGGGATACGCCATCTCTACTTTCCCGGCTTCAGCGAGTCGAATGTTTTCGATGCGCTGCTGGAGACCACAGATCAATTGAAAGATGTGAAGGGAAAGAAGGCTATCGTGCTGATGGCCAGCGGAGTGGACACATTCTCAAAGCACACGCTCGACCAGACGATGAAGCAGTTGCGCCAAAGCGATGTGACCATTTTTTGCGTGGGCTTGGGGCAGGTGTTTCAGAACGCGGCCGACGTGAGCAGGCCAGGCGGGATGGGCAGTATGCAGCGGATGAATTATCTGCAAGCGGAGAATCAACTGAAAACATTCGCGCACGAAACGGGAGGCGAAGCATGGTTCCCGCAGTTCGAAGGAGAAATGCCGGGGGTCTTTCAAACGGTGACTTCGTTTTTGCGGCATCAGTACAGCATTTCGTACACGCCGACGACCGGAGCGAAGGACGGAAGGTTTCACAAAGTGAAGATTGAGCTGGTGAAGCCCGACGGAAGCCCGTTTGAGGTTGTGGATCAGAAGGGCAAGAAACAGAAATACGTGGTGTACGCCCGTGAAGGCTACGAGGCCGTGAAAACCGGCACGGGAGATTGAGATTGCAGTTCGCCGGCGTTTCCAAGGCGTGTTGAGCGGCTAATAGCCGCGGGCGAAATCAACCTGGTTGAACATTTCGCGGCCGTCAAACCAACGTTCCAGAAGATCCATCAGAAGAGCCGTTTCGCGATGCCACAAGCGATCGCTTACGGCACTGGTGTGCGGCGTGATGAAGAGATTCGGGGCGCGCCAGAGCGGGCTTTCGGGTGGGAGCGGCTCGACGGAGGTTACGTCCAGCGCGGCGCCGGCAAGAGTGCCTTTTTCCAGGGCGTGGATGAGCGCGGATTCGTCTAGGAGAGAGCCGCGGCCGACGTTGATCAGGCGAGCGCCGGGCTTCATGCGGGCGATTTGCGCGGTGCCGATCATGTGGCGCGTCTCGCGTGTTTCCGGCGCGGCGATGACCACGTAGTCCGCGTGTGGCAGAGCTTCTTCGAGCTGCGAAACGGGAACGATTTTTTCGGCGTGCGTGGTGTCACCCTGACCGGAGCGCGTTACGCCCCAGACGCGCATGCCGAAGGCGCTGGCGCGCTTGGCAAGTTCGCGGCCGATCGAACCGAATCCTATTATCAGGAGGACTTGGCCGCTTAGTTCGGTGAGGCGCTGCGGCTTGTCCCAGATATTTTGCTGGCCCCAGTGCGAGCGGTCTTGATGGCGCGTGGAATCGGGGAAATTGCGCGCGAGCGCGAGGAGCAGGCCCATGGTGTGCTCGGCCATGGGCGGAGAAAAGACGCCGCTGGGATTGGTGACGACGATTCCGGAATCGCGGAGCTCGGGATACATCAGTTGGGCGACGCCTGCGGCGGTCGAGTGAATCCACTTCAATTTTTTTGCGTGAGTGAGTTGTTCGGCACGGAGGGAGTAGCCGACGAAGATATCGGTGTCTGGCAATTCCTGCGCGAGAAGGTCGTAGTTGGGCAGGTGAACGACGCGCATCTCTGGCCAGCGCGCGCAGATCGTTTGCGGCATGACGGGCTGCGGGCGCCAGAACGTGAACGGATGCCAGACGCAGATGACGAGTTTTGTTTCGGCTGGATTCGTGCGGTTCATTCGCCCGAGCCGCGGTGCTTCCAATAGAGGAGCAAGCCAACGATGAGGCCGAGGCCGCCAGTGCCGAGAATGAAAAGATGGGAGAGAGGGAGCGCGAACCAGCAAATTACAACGAGACCCACGGAAACGATGGCGCCGACCGGCGTGCCGGGGATCGTGATCGTGCCAAAGGAGCGCTGGCGGGTTTGGCCTGGCTCTGGAGGTTTTTGCTTAAGGGGTTCGTAGCTGAGTGTCATATTACGGCCTGTTGGTGACGCGCAAATCTTTGCCGGTCATGTCCGGCGGTTCGGGCTGGCCGAGGGCGGCGAGCATGGTCGGGGCAAGGTCGCGCAGAGAGCCACCCGGTTTTAGTCGAAGCTCATCGTGTTCGCTGACGAGGATGAGCGGGACAGGATTGGTGGTGTGATAGGTGTGTGGGCCGCCGTTGGCTGGATCGATCATCGTCTCGGCGTTGCCGTGATCGGCGGTGATGAGCCAGACGCCGCCACGCGCTTTCAGCGTTTGATAAATTTGGGCGAGGCCAGCGTCGACGGCTTCAACGGCTTTGATTGTGGCTTCGAGATTGCCGGAATGGCCGACCATGTCGGCGTTTGCGTAGTTCATGATGATGGCGTCGAACTCGCCCTTTTCGATGGCTTTTACAACCGTGTCTGTGATTCCCTGCGCAGACATTTCCGGCTTGAGGTCATAGGTAGCCACTTTGGGCGAGGGGACGAGGATGCGCTCTTCGCCGCCGAACGGTTTTTCTACCCCGCCGTTGAAGAAATAGGTGACGTGCGCATACTTTTCGGTTTCGGCGCAGCGGAGATTCTTGTATTGCAGCTCTTCGAAGACTTGCGCGAGGATGTGCTCGAGTTTTTCGGGTGAGATGACGTACTTCAGCCAGGGCCAGTTTTTGTCATATTGGGTCATCGCCACGTAGAAAAGATTTTTGGGGCGATTTGGGTCGGTGATTTTGTCGAAGGCGGGTTCGACGAGGGCGCGCGTCATTTGGCGGGCGCGGTCCGCGCGGAAGTTGTAGAAAATCACGGCATCGTCATCGTGAATTATGCCCACTGGCGCGGCTGAAGAGCCTTCGCCCTTCGTGATGACGATGGGCTTTATGAACTCGTCGGTGATGCCTTGCTCGTAGCTTTTTTGGAGAGCGGCGATGGGATCGTTCGAACGCGTTTCCGATTCGCCGTGAACGACGGCACGGTAGGCAAGCTCGACGCGTTCCCAGCGGTTGTCGCGGTCCATCGCGTAATAGCGGCCGGTAAGGCTGGCAATTTTGCCCACACTTAGCTCGCGGATTTTTTGTTGCAACTGGCGTACATAGTCGCGGCCGCTGTTTGGAGGCGTGTCGCGGCCGTCGATAAAGCAGTGGACAAAGACACGCTCGACTTTTTGTTGCTTGGCCATTTCGAGCAGCGCAAAGAGATGCTGGATGTGCGAGTGCACACCGCCGTCGCTCAACAGGCCGATGAAGTGGAGCTGGTGCTGGCGTCCACGCTCCATTGCTTGCTGAAAGAGAGGCACGTTTTGCAATTGCTTGTTGGAGATCAGAAGATCGATGCGCGTGATGTCCATGTGGACGATGCGACCCGCGCCGATATTCATGTGGCCTACTTCACTGTTGCCCATTTGGCCTTCCGGCAATCCGACGTAGGGGCCCGAAGTGTGAATGAGCGTGTTCGGGAATTTTTTCATCAACTCGTCATAGGCGGGTTTGTGCGCGAGCGCGATGGCGTTGCCTTTTGTTTCGGCGCGGTAGCCCCAGCCGTCCAGCACGGTTAGGACAATTGGTTTTGGTCGTTTGGTCATGATTTGTCGGACAGGCATATTTGCCTGTCTTCTGATTCCTTCTTTAGCCTATTGGCTTCCACTTAGACTTCTAATTTGAAAAAGCGACAGACTGAAGTCTGTCCCACTAAATCTCCCGTAACGCCCCGAGGAGGCGGCCTACTTCTTCCGCGGTGTTGTAATGAACCAAGCCTATGCGTAGAAGGCCGCCTTTGGCTTCCACGCCAAGACGCTCGGTCAAATTCAGTGCGTAGTAATTGCCGTCCCAGGTGAAGATGCCGCGCTCGCCGAGAAATGTAGCAATTTCGGCGGGCGAGTGATCGGCTAGTCTTATGGAAACGGTCGAGCAGCGTTCGTGCAACCGCTTTAGGTCGCTGATGCCGAAGAACTGCAATTCGGGAATCGTAAGCAAGCCTTCCGCCAAGCGCAAAAACAACGTCATTTCATACTCGCGCGTCGCGCGATAAGCTGCCAGCAGCGCGTTGCGCCGATCTTTCGCCGTGGGATCGCAACGTCTACCCAGCTCGGCGAGATAGTCCACAGCCGCGCCAATTCCGGCGATTAACTCTTGCACTTGCGTTCCCGTCTCCCAGCGGTCTGGAAGAGACCCCGGCGCGGGGCGAACTTTGTACGGCTTGAGGCGCAACAGATGCTCGCGCTTGCCGTAGAGGGTACCCATGTGCGGGCCAAAGAATTTGTATGGGGAGCACACCAGGAAATCGCAATCGAGCGCGCGCACGTCAATTGGGCCATGGGGCGCGTAATGAACCGCGTCAATGAACATCAGGGCGCCCGCGGCGTGGGCCATCTTTGTGATTTCGGCGACGGGATTGATCGTGCCGACGGCGTTCGAAGCGTAACCGACAGCCACAAGCTTTGTGTTCTTGTTGATCTTTCGCTTGAGGTCATCGAGGTCGAGCGTGCAATCCGATTCGTATATGTCTACCTGGCGAATCACCATCCCCATTTCTTCCAACGCGCGCCAGGGCGCAACGTTCGCGTCATGGTCGAGGGTGGTCACGACAATTTCATCGCCGGGCTCCATCGTTCGCCCGATGGCGCGGGCCAGCGCGAACGTGATGGTGGTCATGTTCTGACCGAAGATAACTTCGTCTTTGTCGCAATTGAAGAAATCGGCCATGGCCGCGCGCGCGGAGGCAATGATCGCGTCGTTGCTGCGGCTGGTGGCAAAGGATCCGCAGGTGTTCGCATTCGACTTGAGATAATAATTCTGGACCGCGTCTATTACTTGCTTCGGGACTTGCGTGCCCGCTGGCCCGTCCAGAAAGGCCGCCGGGTGGCCGTTTACCTGCAATTGCAGCGATGGGAATTGCGCCCTCACCCAAGCAACATCCAACGGCTTGCTTTCAGCTCCGTGCATCACGGGAGTGCTCATCGTTTTCTCCGTCCGATAGTTTCTCACAGGGCGGGCCGAGGATGAAGCCGGGCGCAGTCGTGTTAGCATTTACTTGGTTGTTCCTCACTCATGCCGCTTTGGCGCCGGCTACAAATCAAATGAGCGGCCACGAACGGGCCGTCTCCGCGCCACGTTTCTCTATGAGGTGTACAGTGTCCGAAGCCTTCACGCCGAACGAGCGCACGCGTGTCGTACGCGAGCCTCAGCGAGGCGTCTACGACCGTGAGACAATTTACAAGATTCTCGACGAGGGACTTGTGTGCCACGTGGGTTTTTCCGCGGACGGGCAGCCTTTTGTCATTCCGACGTTATACGCGCGCATCGGCGACGCCATCTATTTCCACGGTTCTGCCGCGAGCCGGATGCTTCGCGGCGTCAGCGAGGGCACGAATGTCTGCCTAACAGTCACGCTTACGGACGGAATCGTGCTCGCGCGCTCAGTGTTCAATCACTCGATGAACTACCGCTCGGTTGTGGCGCTCGGCAAAGCGACACTCGTTGATGGGCCGCAAGAAAAACTCGAAGCACTGCGAGCTTTTACAGAAAAGATTCTGCCGCACCGTTGGGATGACGCACGCCAGCCCAACGAAAAAGAGCTGAAGGCTACCAGCATCCTGCGATTGCCGCTGACGGAAGCTTCCGCGAAAGTTCGCGTGGGCCCCCCGGAAGACGATGCTCCCGACTACGCTCTCCGGGTCTGGGCTGGCATAATTCCACTGCGCACCGTGGCTGATGCGCCGATCCGCGATGAGCGGTGCGATCTAGGAATTCCGCTCCCGGCTTATGCGGCGGACTACAAGCGGTGAACTGTGGATGAATTTACTCCCGCGCCCGTCAAACCGCTTGTGACTATGGGGGCTTTGGATGCCCTCGACATCCGAGTTGGAACCATCGAGCGTGTTGAAGAAGTTCCGCGCTCCGAGAAGCTGATGAAGCTCACAGTGAATTTCGGCGATCACGTGCGAACGATTCTAGCTGGGATCAAGAAAGAGCGCGCCAATCCGCAGGAAATGGAAGGGCGCCAGTCTCTATTTGTACTGAACCTCGAGCCACGCGAGATGGCCGGGGAAGTTTCCCAGGGAATGCTCTTCGATATCGGCTACCCCGATGGCGTTACTCCGGCACTGGCCGTCCCGGAGCGGCCAGTTCCCGATGGCACTCGCGCGGGATAGCGCTCACTGGCGGACAGCACGCAAGAAGTCGGCAAGCAGGCCGTAGCCGGTAGCCTCGACACCAGGGTTGTGCTCGACGAGCGATAAGCCGAACACGTCGAGGTCGAAGCGAATCGCCGAGCTGCTGCCTTCGAGGTTGGCGAGCGGATCCGAGGCCAGCAGCATTTCGGGGCGCACGCTGCAATCCACGCCATCGCCACGGCGCTCCGCGCGGCACACCAGCTTGTAACGCATCCCTGCCGCACGCACTGAGCGGATTTTCTCTTCGCTGAGCTCGCGGATGCCGGTGCGCTGCACTTGGTCGAGCCGGACGTTGACGCCCATCAAGACAATCGCAAGCGCAACGACTTTAACGGCCGCGTCCCAGCCATCCAAATCCGCGGTTGGATCCGTTTCCGCGATGCCCATGGCCTGCGCGCGTTTAATGGCTTCGTCCATCGAACGGCCCTTTTCGATCTCTGTAAGCACCACGTTTGTCGTGGAATTCAAAACTCCGGAAAAGCCGCGAATATCCGTCGCCGGCAAGCCATAGGGAAACATCGAGAAAACGGGGACGCCATCCATCACCGTGGACTCGTAGAGAAACTGGCGGTTCTTCTCTTTCGCGAGCGCAGTGAGCTCGTGGTACGCGTGAACGATGGGACCTTTATTGGCGGTGATGGCGTGCATGCCCAATTCCAGCGCCGTCCGCAAATGTTCCGTGGCCGGCTGGCCGGTCTTGACGTTGAGCGAGGTCGCTTCAAAGAGAACGTCGGCGCGCGTTTTTTCCAGCCACTCGCGAAGGTTGCGCGGCTGCGAGGTGATTCCGTGCTGAACCAGAGAGTGGCCATGAAGAGCGGCGAGCGGATTGAGGCCGTCGGGATCAGCGATCCAGCCGGTGCGGCGCGTGGCCACTCCGGTGAGCCGCCAGCGAATGTCGTAGCGGCGGCGCAGGTCCGTTTCTTTTGAGATGAGCAGTCGCAGAAGAGCGCGACCCACATTTCCCATGCCCACGATGGCGAGATTGTAGGATGGCATGAGGCAATCCTCCGGAAGGAAGCAGGCAAGCCAGACGAGAATATCAATCGCGCCGCGTTGCAAGGGCGCAGCGCGCTGCGCCCCTGCAAGCAGATGAATTAATGCGCGGCGGCGAGTTTCGCGGCCGCGTCGGCGATCAATGCTGCTTCATTCTGCAGGCATTTCGCTACAACCAGGACGCCTTCATCGGCTTGTTTCCATTGCTTCTGTTCGATGGCTTCGCGTACGTAGGGCATCGTTTTAGCCGCGTATCCGGTGTAAAAACCCGGCGCATAGAGTTGGTGGCGGTACCATTTCCGGTTTGGCAAGCCTTCATCCGTGACGAGTTTTCGTTCGCTCTCGATGAGCAGACGGTTTACCTCGGCGAGCGAAGCCGCAGCCAGCGCGGCGCCGCCGTTGGCATTCGCGTGCTCCAGAGCCTTGCGGTACTCCGCAGCGCTGCGCGTGACCGCATCGGCGGCGTTTTCCAGTGGCGCGAAGTTCTGGTAGGGGGGAACTTCTTCCTTTTTCGGCGGAATTTCTGTCTTTTTTGGATCGGCAATCGCCGTAAATACACCTTCGTCAATTTCGCGGTTGCGCTCGCGGATTTCGTCCTGCATTTTCTTGGACAAGTCCTTCAATTCCTTGACGTAGGTCTGCATGGTTTCCGCGAAATCACCGAACTCGAAAGGCAGGAGATCCGCGTCGCCAAGACGCATCATCATGCTGGCACCGGTCTGGGCGAGCGCGCGTCCGTAGACGAAGGTCGTGTCGGCGAAGTGCGTGTACCAATAGAAGTCATCGTAAATAGAGTGATAGATTCCGCCGCCATCTTCGCCGCCAAAACCGATGTTGAGCGAAGCGACGCCGACGTGTTGGAGGAACGGCGTGAAGTCGGAACCGGAGCCAAGAGCACCCAAGTGCATTTCGGCACGCTGACGGATCTCTTGCTTCTTGTCGGCGGGGGCCTCTTCGATGGCGCGCAATTGCTCGCGCCTCCAAGCGGAAAGTTTCGTTTCGGGATCTTGAATGTCCTTGGCTATATCGTTCACGAATTTTTCGAGGGTGTGGGAGCCACCAAGACCAAGATAGCCGCGGCCGTTGCCGTCGGAATTGATGTAGGCGACGGCGTATTTGCTAAGTTCCTCGGCGTGCGTCTCGACCCATTCGGTCGAGCCGAGCAAGCCGGGTTCTTCGCCATCCCACGCACAAAAGATCAGCGTGCGCTTGGGCTTCCAACCTTGCTTCACAAGCTCGCCGAGCGCGCGAGCTTCTTCGAGCATCGCGGCCTGGCCGGAGAGCGGATCTTCGGCGCCATTTACCCAGCCATCGTGATGGTTGCCGCGAATGACCCATTCATTGGGGTAAACCGAACCGGGAATTTTCGCGATGACATCGTAGAGCGGCTGGAGAGGAGTCCAGTTCGATTTCACTACCAGGTGAACTTTCCCGGGACCAGGACCGATGTGATAGCTGATACCGAGGCCGCCGCGCCACGCTTGCGGCGCTATGGGGCCCTTCAGCGAGGCGAGAAGCGGCTCGGCATCGCCGTAGGAAATCGGCAGTACGGGAATCTTGGTGATCGTCTCGGCATCCTTAAGCTCCAGGCGCTTCGCGTCCTTCGTCGCGCCCACTCCCGGTGTCAGAGGATCGCCGGCATAGAGCGGCATATCCGCGACGCTGCCGCGTTGCACGCCATCTTTCGAGCGGTAGGGACCCTCGGGGAAAACATCGCCCTGGGTGAAGCCGTCTTCATGCGGGTCGGAAAAAATCAGGCAGCCGATGGCGCCATGTTCGGCGGCGACTTTTGGTTTAATGCCGCGCCAGGAACCGTAGTAGCGCGCGATGACGATGGCGCCCTTCACGGAGACGCCCATGCGTTCGAGTTGCTCGTAATCAGCGGGAACGCCGAAATTTACGTAGACGAGCCGGGCCGTCACGTCCCCGTCTATCGAGTAGGCGTTGTAGGTAGGAAGCTGCTCGGCGGTCTGGTCTGAAGTCGGGTCGATCTTGAGAGGGGGTTCTTGCAGCTTTGCCGTGAATTTCGGACCGCCATCGACGAGCTCGACGAGACGCTCTTTCGGCGTTGGAAAAAGAACGTCGAAGGATTCGATGTGGGCATCGAGTCCGAATTCCTTAAATTTTGCGAGCAGCCATTCCGCGTTGTCCTTATCATAGGGCGATCCCACGTGGTGGGGCCGCGCGGCGAGCCTTTCCATGTAGGCGCGAACCTTTTGGGGATCGGGAATGGCTTTCATTTTTTCTTCCCACTGACGTTCGGCGCGTGAGGATTCGGCGGAATAGCCGGCGAGCGGCTGCTCGTCAGCGACGACGTGAGCGCCGATCGGAGCCAGAGAAATACCTGCGAAGACAATCGTGGCAACTAGACTTCTGCGGTTCATGAGACCCCCCTCGTTTTGCGCAGGTATTTTGCCTGAACTGGGCTGGGATTGGAAACGTTTGTTGCAGATTTATCCGCGGCTGCCGGTTCTCAGGAGAATGTCCAGGTCATCGGGATGGATGGCGCAGAGGAGCGCGTCCTCGCGATCGATGTGGCCCTTGCCGATCAGCTGGACAAGCGATTCCTCCAGCGCGAAGGAGCCCTTTTTCTTGGTCATGGTGATTTCCTGATGGAGATGTTGCAGGGCGTTGCGACGAATGTGCTGCCGCGCGCCGTAGCCGATCATCAAGAGCTCGGCGGCGGGAAACCGTTCACCGCTTTTGCTGGGCAGAAGGATCTGCGTCAGGACGGCGGCGATGGCCATCGCCAATTCCTGGCGGATGGTGTTCTGGCGCTCGTCGGAAAAGGAATCGGAGATACGCGAGATGGTCGTGGCAACGTCGATGGTGTGCAACGTCGAGAGCACGAGATGGCCGGTTTCCGCGGCGGCGACGGCGATGCGCATCGTTTCCGGGTCGCGCATCTCACCCACCACGAGCACATCCGGGGCCTGGCGCAGAGCGGCGCGGAGAGCGGTGGGAAAATCCGGCGCGTCGGTGCCGATTTCGACTCGCTCGATGACGCTGCGAATGTGCGTGTGCTCGTACTCGATGGGGTCTTCGATGGTAACGATGTGGCGCGCTTCGCGGCGGTTGATGTCGTCGATGAGAGCGGCGAGCGTCGTGGATTTTCCCGAACCGGCAGGACCGCCGATCAAGACCAGGCCGCGCGGGAGATGTGCGAGAGTTTCCACGCTCGGTGGAAGATTGAGCTCACGCAGTGTAGGGACCTTTTGAGGCAAGGCACGAATCGCGGCGGCGGCGCGTCCGCGTTCGCGATGGAGGTTGATACGGAAACGGCCGAGCCCGGCGATGCGATAAGAGGAATCCGAGATTTGAGACTGGCGGTAGCGCGCGAGTGCATGGGAAGTGAGTGCGGGCAGAACTGCCGCTTCGATTTCGGGGCCATCAAGAGGACGCGCATCGATCTTTTGGACTACACCCTTTGCGCGAATACAGGCAGGGGCTCCCGCGACAAGCAGCAAATCGCTTCCGCCGCGGGCAATCAGCGTCTTGAGCCAAGCTTCGAGTTGGACGGCGCTGGCGGGTTCCGCCCCGTCCTGATCGCGAAGGTCGTTCAGTTCGTTGACGATTCGGTCGATTTCCGGCGCGTCATCCAAGAGGAACCTCAATTGTCCAAACGGAGCGGTACCGGAAAAGTTTGACTCAGCGGGGCTTTTTCGTCCAGCAGGAAACGTGCGAAACAGAGCGTCCTACGGGCGAACCCGAAGGTCGAGGTTAGGCCCTGCGCAGGGTCAGCAAGGTGATTTCAGGGGGTACGCCGAGGCGCACGGGCGCACCGACGGTGCCGAGCCCGCGATTTACGTAAATCGATGCCAACGACTGCGATCGGCCTGGGAATAGCGGCCCGTGATTCGCTTCGAATGCGGAGCCGGCCGGGGACGCACGCTCGTTGGGCGCTGCGGCAAACATCGGCCGGTGATACAGCCCAGCGACGTAGTCCGTAATAAAACGCGCGGGGCTGAGCCGATGGTCGAGAATTTCCACTTGGATTTGGCCGCCATGCGTGTGGCCGGCTAGAGTCAACTCGATGCCCAATTCCGCGGCGCGATTGAACGCATTGGGATTGTGCGACATGAGAAGGTTTGGCATATCCCGGCGCACCAGCGGTTCCACGCGCTGTAGCAATTGCACGCGCCGGCCACCGTTGGTGCGCTCGCGTTGATAATCAACCCCGATCAAATTAAACGAGGCGCCATTGAATGTGAGTTGGGCATTTTCGCTGCGCAGGAGTTTCATCCCCGCCTGCGCAAAAAGAATCTGGGCGGTATCTTCCGCGCGCGCATAAATCTCGTGATTGCCGTTGCAGCCCCAAACTCCCAGCGGCGCACGGAGTCCGCTTACTTCCTCGATGCAGTCTGCGATGGGATCGCCTGCGCCGGTGATGAAGTCTCCCGTGACGAGAGCGAGGTCGGCGCCAAGATCATTGGCCATATTGACGGCGCGGCGCACCTGCAAGCGCGGCATGTAGCCGCTCAGGTGAATGTCGCTAATCTGCACAATCTTCATGCCTTCAAGTCCGGCGGGCAGATTGGGCATCGGGATATCCACGTGGCGTACTTGATAGTCCAGGCGCTCGGCGGCAAAACCATAGACCGCGGTAAGAAATGGGCCAGCCCCGGCGAGCGCTGTGGCCGTTCTGAAAAAATACCGGCGCGAAGGATTGGCGATGAGTTCGGCGGCGGCGGGTGCTGAGGAATACGGCACCGCTGCAAGTGGAAGAGAAACACCTCGTGAAGGCGCTGGATTCTTCTTGAGCTGATACGCGGCGCGCAGCCAGGCCCAGATTCGGTCGATTCCGCGCACCAGTATCACCGCGAGATAGGCGAAGAGCGCGCTGAAAAACCACAGGCCCGCAAAAACTGTGATCAAATTAACCCCAGAAAGGATATGGCTGCGCCCCATCCGGAAGCTGTCCGCTATCGCGCCAATGCTGAGCAGCAGCAGTGTTACGTAGATCAAACGCGCGACAACGCGCAGCGCCTGGCTTCCCCAATTTGAGGTAACCCGCCAGATGGCGCGATACCAGAATCGCTGAGAGAAAAACAGCAAACCCAGGATGCTAAGACCAATCGCGCTACGCACCAACAGCCAGGTCCAGTTCAATGAAGGAAGCCCCCCGACACAAGCTACAAGCTTAACATGCCTGCCCCAAACGATTTTCCATGACGTGAGGGGACGTTCTACGTAAGATGAACCGGGCCAAAAGGTCAGGTTTGTGAAGATCGAGTCGAGAAACGCTTGCCGGCGCGGGCCGTCAGAGAGTGTATGCCTGCCCAGGCTGGCCCAAAACAGCCCCGGACGCAGGCCCAGAAACGCGCACAAACGAGGAGAGAAAAGATGAAGAGTTTCAGCAAATGGGGGACCCTGCTGGTTGCCGTCGCGATCGCGGCAATGCCAGTCTTGGCGCAGGAAGCTAAGAAAGCTGCACCGCCAAAACCCGCGCCGAGTCCGTCCGAAGCCGTGTTGGAGTCTTGGAATGATATCGGGCGAAAGTTGATTGTTATTGCCGGGGATTTGCCGGAAGACAAGTATGACTACAAACCAAATCCAGAATCGCGGACGTTTGTCGCACAGCTCATTCACGCTTCCGCATCGATGTATTACTTCACGGACACCGCGCAGGGAAAAAAGCCGCGCTACCCCGACGATCCGAAGCGGGACGATTTGCAGACCAAGGCCCAGATTGTGGCCTTCGTGAAAAAGTGCGTTCAGGACGGCGCAGACTTGATCAAGGCGAAGGGCGACAAGGGCATGAACGAGAGTGTCGCCGACGGCAGTCCGCGCATGGTTCGGCTCTATGACCTGGCGTACAGCCTGATCGAGCATTCCGGCGAACACTACGGCCAGCTTGTCGTCTACTACCGCATCAACGGACTAGTCCCGCCCGAATCGCGGCCCAAGAAGTAGCGCCCCCGGAAATCAATCCGACGCTCAACAATTTAGTTACAACAGCGAGCCGGAGAGCGACAATGCTCTTCGGCTCTTCGTTTTGGAGTTAAATGTATGAACTTCCGGCTGGCGGGCATCACTGCAACCCTTGTCCTCGCGGTCTTGCTGAATGGCTGTGCACCAATTGACTCCATCTTTCCTCTGTACAAGTCAGACGATGCGGTTTTTGACGACCGCCTGCTCGGCAGTTGGCAACGCGTATCTACCAACTCCGACGACAAAGACCAGCGCTGGATCTTCACTAAATCAGGCCAGGAGAGGTTCTACGATTTCAAGTGGGGAGCAGTTGGAATGAAGGGTGCTTTTGCGGCCGAAGCGCGGCTCGTGCAGCTCGGGGACAACCTGTTCATCGATTTCGAGGGGGACGACGGCGCCGTCGCGACTGCCGATCAAACAGATAGTATTGTCCCATTTCCAATCATTTCTACGCATATGTTAGGCCGGGTCTGGCTAGACAAAGACACGCTGCAAATCCATTTTCTGAGTGACGATTGGGTTAAGGAACAAGTTAAAGCAGGCGCGCTTTCGCTCGCCCACTTGGATACCAATCGCGGCCAGATTCTGACAGCCCAAACGGAAGACTTGCGAAAGTTCATGCAGGCACATGCAGACGACGATAAAGCGCTATCTGAAGAGTTCAAGTTTACGCGCGTGAGGTAAGCACTGCTAAGCTAGTGCCCTTGAATTATCCGGCGGCGCTAAAGCGATTGCCATCTCTCAAGATGGAGACTAGCTCATCAGCGTCGCTCATGGGCGGCAGGCAGGTTTGGCCAGCGCAGACAACGGCCAGGGCTCTGTCGACGGAGAGATGCGGCAATGTTTCTCTCAACGCGCCAGCAAGATTCGCGCATGAAGCGCCCGGCGTGAGGCGCAGGACGGATTTGCCAAAACGGTAGACACTGTGAGCCGCGACTTCGAGAGCTTGTGCGGCGGGATCATCCGAGCGCCCGGTGATGACGACCTGCAACGGATGCCGCGCGAAAAGCGTGGCCGCAAGGCCATACGTCGCGGCAAACATGCCATATTGCGGTGCGATTCCCGCGAAAGCCTCCAACGTCTTCTTCGCAAAGTTGTAATACTTCTCGTCCCCGGTGAAGGCGTGCATGCGGATTAGCGCGATGGCTGCAACCGAATTGGCGCCGGGAGTGGGCGAATCCTGGAACGGCTTGCGGCGGACATCGAGGCCACCCATCGGCGCGGCGTCCGAGGGCCGGTCGAAGAAGCCGCCGCCTTCCATGTCACCGTAGCGGGTGATCGCGAGGTCCAAGGTTTTTTGCGCGGCCGTGAAATAGCGCAAGTCAAGCGTGGCTTCGTAAGCATCCAGTAGAGCGAGCACGCTGAAGACTTGATCGTCGAGCGAACCTTCGAGCGCCGGGCCTCCCATGCGATGGCCAAAACCGCGCGATTCGCTCCAAACTTCCTGGAGCATCCGGTCCATCGTTTTTAGAGCGAAGCGGCGGCAGTTTTCACTCGTTGACCCGTCAAGCACTCTCGCGGCATCCAGATAAGCCGAAACAAACATAGCGTTCCACGAAACGTACATCGTCTTGTCGACGAACGGCGTTGGACGCGGCAGGCGCGCTGCCAGCATCTTCCCTTTGCCTTTTGCAAGGATGAGGCGCACCGACATTTCATCCAAGCCGAGATCCTTGGCGATATCGGCGGCGCTATGCGCAATCCAAAGGACGTTTTTCGCCGGATTGTGGTGCATCTCGCCGTGCAGCTCGACGTCGTAGTAAAGCTCCATGGCGCGCGCTTCGTCGGGCAACAACGCAGAGCGCAGCTCTTCGAGCGTCCACGTAAAATAATCGCCGTCATCGTCGAGCGAATAGTCGGCGTCCTGGCTGGCGTAAAAGCCGCCGTTTTCCTGGTCGGACAATACTTCGTTCACCCAGCTGATGATGCCTTCCGCGGTTTCGCGCAGGAGCGGATTCTGGGTCACTTGCCAGCCATGCAGATAATTTCGCAGCAGCTCGGAATTGTCGTAACTCATTTTCTCGAAATGGGGAACGAGCCAGCGTTCATCCACCGAATAGCGGTGAAAGCCGCCGGCAAGCTGGTCGTAAACGCCGCCACGAGTCATCTTTTCGAGTGTTGTCTCGATCATCGCCAACAGATGCTTTTCTTTGGTCTGTTGGTAGCGCTCCAGAACCAAGTCAACCGCCGAGGCGTGGGGAAATTTGGGTGAGCTGCCAAAGCCGCCATTTTTGATGTCAAATTGCTGCGTGATGGACGTGATTTGCGCATCGACGACGCCGGGATCGAATTCCGCTCGCGCCCCCGTGAAAATTTCTGCCTGAGCAACTGCGTCGGCCAAATGGTTCGCAGCCTTGACAAGATCGGCTCTCTTGTTCCGGTAAGAATCCGATACCGCTATAAGGATGCGCCGAAAGCCGGGCCGCCCCATTTGGTCTTCTGGCGGAAAATATGTACCGCCAAAAAACGGCTTTCCATTGGGCAGCAAAAATCCGGTTAGCGGCCAGCCGCCCTGTCCGGAAATGGCGCTGACGGCGGATTGATAGCGCGCATCGACATCCGGGCGCTCGTCTCGATCCACTTTCACCGCGACAAAATTCTCATTAATGATTCTCGCGATTTCGGAGTTTTCGTAGCTCTCGCGGTCGATAACATGGCACCAGTGGCACCACACCGCGCCGATGTCCAAAAGAATGGGCTTGTCTTCGGATTCCGCACGAGCGAAAGCCGAATCGCCCCATTCATGCCAATCAATGGGCTGGTGCGAGGCGGAACGAAGATAGGGACTGGCGGAATCCTTCAGTCGGTTTTCAGGATGAGACGGCACGAAAATTCCTTTCGGTTACAAAACGTCGCGGAAATTCGCGGTGCAAGAAAAAGTGCAAACGAATGTGGAATAGAAAAACAAGCCGGGGGCTCAAACTACTGCACGATATCTCCAGGGCCGAGATCGCGGGGGTCGAGCGGCTTTCGCCCGGCAAATCCCTCGTCCTGGCGGTGGTAGAAACGAATGCGGTCTTCGCCAAGCTTCCAGCAGAGATAGACGTCTTCGTTGTCAATCACGGCGGGGAAATCGAGCAAGCCCACGTCGAGGTCCTTGATGACGCAGCCGGTTTCCAGGATGCGGTTCAGAGCGGTTTTCAGGGATTCGGCGAGCTGCTGGTGCTCCACACGCAACGCAGCCAGTTTTTCGTAAGGGACGATGACTCCGCCCATCATCATGATTCGGGCAGAAACCGCGGAAAGATCGTTTTCCAGGCCGGACAATTTTTTGCGGCAATCCATGGCTTCCACGAGAAAAGGTTCCAGCTCCCGCCGCGCGCGCTCCGCCTCTGTGAGAGTGAAGAGCCGCGGCTCTGGCTCAGGCGAGTCGTCCTGTTCCTCTTCGTCGTCTTCGTCGGCCATACCAGGTCCGTTCTTTCTCCGCGCCTTGCGTGCAGCTTAATTCGATGCTAACGCAAACTCCCGGCGTGGTCGAGCGTAATGCGCTACTGGAGCGGGGCCACATGGAGAGAATTTCACTAACCGCCGATGAACACCATAGTACGGGAGGGCGGCACGAAACCAGGGGCGTTGATGCGGTGTCCTTCTTCCTTTTCATCGACGACAGAGTGTATGTGGGCCGCAACCTCGTCGTCCGTCGCGCCAGCGCGGAGCAGTCCGCGCAAATCGTGATCTTCCTTGCTGAAAAGGCAGGTTCGCAGCTTTCCGTCTGCCGTCAGCCGGATGCGCGAGCAATGGCCGCAGAAAGGCTGCGTCACCGGAGCGATCAGGCCGATCTCGCCGCCCGCGCCGTCGGCGAAGCGGTATTTGCGCGCCGTTTCGCTGCGCTCGTGAGGGATTTGAACGAGCGGCCACCGCGCGTGAATGCGCTGGTAAACTTCCGCGGCGGGCACAACGTGGTTGCGCGTCCAGGTCCGGTCAGCGTCCAGGGGCATGAATTCGATGAAGCGCATAATCACGCCGCGCTCGCGCGCAAATTCGGCGAACGATTCCACTTCGTCATCATTCAAGCCGCGAACCAGCACAGCGTTGATTTTCGCGGGAGCTAGGCGCGATTTTTGCGCCACGTCGATGCCATGCATCACGGTGTCGAAGGATTTTGTGCGCGTGATGCGTTCAAATTTGCCGGTATCGAGCGAATCGAGGCTGATGTTGATGCGGCGCAGCCCCGCATGGATGAGCCGTTCGCAGCGTTCCGCGAGCAGATGACCGTTGGTGGTCATGGAAAGGTCTTCTACGCCGAGCGCGTGAAGCCGCCCAAGGTAATCTTCCACACCCGCACGCACTAGAGGCTCTCCGCCAGTGATTCGTATTTTGCGAATACCGAGGCCCAGAAAAATGTGCGCAAGCCTGTCGAGTTCCGGCCAGGAGAGAATTTCATCATGGTCGCGATAATTTTCGGGGTCGGCCGAACGGCAGTACACGCAGCGGAAATTGCAGCGGTCCGTGATGGAGATACGCAGGTCGGTGATCTGCCGTCCGAATTTGTCTTGAAGGGTCATGACGTGCTTTTGCGGTTGGACACGGCCGCCTGAGCTTTCTCTTTTCGCTTGCGTAAAACAAAACCGCCCGATCCGACTGCTTGGATGCGGGCGTGTGACGAAAATACACACTTTTTCGTCGAATCGCTCCTTTCCAAGTTCGGGAGGCCCGGGCGTTTCCACCCGAACCCTTTGCCTCGCGGTTCCAAAACGCCCCCGCTGAAGCATCGCTCCTGCGTCTTAGGCTTTCTCTCCCGTAGGCCGCAGGAATCGGAGTTCCTCCTTAGTCTATGCCTGTACGAAAAAGAGTGCAATTTTGTAGAATCAGGGGGGAGGATGGACATCTTGGCGTTGAAAACTGATGTGCGCATAGCAGGCGTTCGTTTCTCATCCGACTCGCTTAGCGTCACAGTGAAGGACAGCAGGGTGATTAGTGCGCTTCTCATCTGGTACCCCAAGCTCCTCCATGCCACCTCAGAACAGCTAAACCGATGGAAAATTGCGGTGGCGGCTATGGCATCCACTGGCCAGACCTCGACGAAGACCTGAGCACGGAAGGACTCCTGCGCGGGACTCCTGCGCCGCAACATCCGGCAACTCCCCAGGACATCCACGAATCCTGGCGCGCAGTGTGTGATAGAGTTTTTGCCACGCCATGCGGATCTTCGTTCTCGGAGCCGGCGCTACCGGCTCCCTTCTGGCAGAACTTCTCCAACGTCAAGGACATACTGTCTGGTGCGGTGACCGTGACCCCGTTCGCGCCCGCCGTTTTTTGGGCAAGAGAAGTACCATTGCGGTTACCGAAGTGAACGCGAGAAACCTGCGCGGCATCGTACGAGCCGCTCGCGGCTGTCAGCTCATCGTCAACGCCTCGGCGAGCGTCTTCAATCAGATTGTGATGCGGGCAGCGCTTCGCCTGCGCGCGCATTATGTGGACCTCAGTTCCCACCTGACGCGTAATCCATTCAAGGCCGAACAATTCTCCTACGGGAAACGGTTTGAAGAAAAAAACCGGACGGCTTTGATCAATGCCGGTGCGGCCCCGGGCTTGACGAACCTGCTGGTCAAGCGCGCTGCCGAAATGCTCGACGAAGTTCATTCCGTGCATATCCGCTTGTACGAAAGCACGGAGAGCGACGACCCGATCTCGCAGTGGTCGCCGGAAGTGTCGTTTGATGAGGCGATCTCAAGCCCGCGCGTCTATCGCGACGGAAAATTCGAGATGGAAAAGCGTTTCGCTGAACTGGAGAAGTTTCGTTTTCCCGATCCCATTGGAAACGCCAACGTCGTGCTCGCCGCGCAGGATGAAGTCGCGACGCTGCCCTACACAATTCCCATGCGCAACATGGACGTGAAAATCGGCGGAAACGAATTCGACCGCCTGCGCCGCTGGTACAAGCAGGGAAAATTATCGAAGTCGCGCGGGATCGTCCGGCAGCGCTTTCCACAGACTTCTTCGCCACGCGCAATCGCCAAATTGATCCGCCAAGGCGTGCTGCAAAATGCGCGCTTTTCGGCCGCCGTGCTGGTTCGCGGGATAAAGCGCAGCGCCAAGGAAGATCATCATCTGGTGATACGCACCGACGCGATGTTCCCGACGCTGTACCAAATCCGCCAGCAAAGCCGCTATACCACGCCGGTTGCCTATGCCACGGCTCACGTCGCAGCGCTCTTCATCAAATACTTTCAGCGCGAAGAAGCCGGTGTGTTCTCTCCGGAAATGCTGCCGGTGGAAACACGCCGCGCAATCATTGCAGGAATTCGCGCTCACAAGGTAAAAATCACGCACAAAATAACGGCCATCAAACACGATGCCGAGGATGAAGAAGAGCTCTGACCAGGGGGCTGGTTCGCGCGCGGCTAAGGCCGGGCTTCAAACACCAGGTTAAACGGCGTCTGTGTCGCGCGACGGAATCGCGTGAAGCCGCCGCTGGTCACCACTTCGCGCAAACGCTTCTCGCCCGCTTGGGCGCCGAGAGCCAGCCCCACTTCCTGCGACAAAGAGGCTGGAGTGCACAAAAGCGTCGAGGCTCCGTAAAATGCGCGGCCAATCGGATTGAGATTGTCCTCCAGCTTGTCGCCCGCGAATGGCTCGACGATCATCCAGGTGCCATCCTTCTTGAGCCTGCCGTGCACGTGCGCCGAAGCGCCCGCGGGGTCGCCCATGTCGTGCAGACAATCGAAGAACGTCACGAAGTCGTAGTCCTTGCCCGGAAACGATTTCGCGCTGGCTACTTCGAACTTGATGCGGTCCCCTACGCCTGCATCGCCCGCGCGTTGTTTGGCGGTTTCGATCGATTTGTCGTGGTAATCGAATCCGGAAAACTCGGATTTGGGATAGGACTTGGCCATCAGAATCGTCGATGCGCCCAAACCACAGCCTACGTCGGCGACCCGCGCTCCGCTTTTCAATTTTTCATCTACGCCCTCGAGCGACGGAATCCACGCAGCGATGAGATTTGCAGCATAGCCCGGCCGAAAAAATCTTTCCGTGCCCACAAACAGTTCGGCGTGATGCTCATGCCAACCCATTCCCTCGCCGGTCTTGAATCGCTCGGCAAGTGCGTCCTCAGCCTTGATCGCCGCGAGCGCCACTTGAAACGCACCGGGCATGAACGCGGGACTATTGTCGTCCGCCATCGCGAACGCTTGCTCTTCGCTAAGGTGAAACTTTCCCGCCGCTGGGTCGTAGGTGACGTAGCCGCCGGCGGCTTGCGCGCTCAGCCACTCGCGCACGTAGCGCTCGGCGGTCCCGGTGCGCTTCGCCAATTCCGCGGCGGTTTGCGGGCCGCCCGACGCGAGGGCTTTGTACAGACCGAGCTTGTCGCCGATGCGAACCAGCGCCGCGTTGAACGTGGCGCCGAAATCAACCACGGCTCTTCCTAGAAATTCGTGAAGCTTATCCATATCGATAGCCATCTATTCCTCCGTCAGGTGGAAAGTAGGTCGGCTGGGAAATTACTGTGGATTTTAGGCCGTTGAAGCGGGGAAAATCAAGAGGCGTCAGCAGCAGCGGTTGGGCCGGGAATAACGGCGATTGATCTGCTCAACATAAAACTCTTCAGCACTGAGCGTACGTTGGCCCGTATCCTGCCTGCCTGTTGCTCGCAGATAGCGCTCGTACGCAGCGTCGCCGCACCATTCTCGCAGACCGCGCCAGAATCGCCGGAGTGATCGTTTCGCGAATTTTGCCGCCCTCCGGATCCGCATCAATCGTCTCCGTGCGCCGTGCCGGTGAATCCTTCGGCCCATTGGGTTGGGACATAGGGCGCTTCGTGCAGCACTGCCTCACGACGGCCGTTCAGAATGGCGTACCACTGCGCAAGGGCTTCCACGAGCAGCACGAGAATCATCAGTGCAAGCACACCCGTAACGGCAGCATCCAGGCGCTGGTTGAAAATCAGGCGCTGCGTCTCTGCAATCTTTGCCGCTGGAATTTGTCCGGCAGTGATTTGCGCGGCAAGCGCATTCGCCTTCGAAAGAAATCCGAGATTCGGGCTCGCATCAAAAATCTTCTGGTAGCTCGCCGTCATCGTCACCGCGATCAGCCACGCCATGGGCACGAGCGTTACCCAAATCCACCGCAGCCGCTTCATTTTCAGGAGAATTGTGGTCGCCACAACAAGCGCCACCGCTGCCAGCAATTGATTGGCAATCCCGAACAGCGGCCACAACGAATTGATTCCGCCCAACGGGTCGACGACGCCCTGATGCAGGAAATAGCCCCACAATCCCACAATGACCGCGCTCGAAAGCAAAATCCCCGGCATCCATCCCGTGCGCCCAAGCGGTTTCCAGACTCGGCCTCCAAGCTCCTGTACCATGAACCGTCCAACTCGCGTACCCGCGTCTAGTACGGTGAGAATAAATAGCGCCTCGAACATGATTGCGAAGTGATACCAAATACTTAGAAGCCTCTCGCCGCCGATCGTTTTCGAAAAAATCTGCGCCATTCCCACCGCCAGCGAAGGCGCACCGCCCGCGCGGTTGAGCAGCGTTTGCTCGCCCACGGAATGCGCAAGATTGGTCATCGTCTGCGCGTCGAGAGGGTATCCCCAACTGCTTATCGCGGTGGCCGCAGCATCCGGACTTCCGCCGACAATGCTCGCCGGGCTGTTGATCGCAAAATAGACGCCCGGGGGCATGGCGCAAGCCGCAACCATGGCCATCACGCCCACAAAAGACTCAAGCAGCATCGCTCCGTAACCGATCGATCGGGCATGGCTCTCACGCAGAATCATCTTCGGCGTTGTGCCCGAAGAAATGAGCGAATGAAATCCGCTGATCGCTCCACAGGCGATGGTGATAAAGCAAAATGGAAAAATTTTCCCCGCGAAGACTGGACCGCTTCCGTCGATGAACCGCGTAAGAGGCGGCATCATCATGTGGGGCCGGACGAACAAAATTCCGGCCGCAAGCGAAAAAATGGCCCCCGTCTTGATGAACGCGCTGAGATAATCGCGCGGCGCGAGGAGCAGCCACACGGGAAGAACGGCAGCCGCAAAGCCGTACGCGATAATCACGAACGTAAGAGAGACGCCGCCAAACGTGAAAGCCTGCGCCCAGGAGGGCGACGACGCCACCCACTGCCCCTCCACCACGGCGAATAGCACGAGCGCGACACCAAACAAGGAAGCTTCCAGAACGCGCCCCGGCCGGATGAATCGCAAGTACACGCCGAGCAAGAGCGCAATGGGGATTGTCATCGCCAGCGTAAACGTTCCCCACGGCGACGATTTCAGCGCGTTCACTACAACGAGAGCAACGACTGCGAGTAAAATCACCATGATCGCCAGCACGGCAATCTGCGCGATGAATCCGCCTCGCGCGCTTACTTCCTCGCGCGCCATCTGGCCCAGAGTTTTTCCGTCGCGCCGGATGGAGCAGAACAAAATGATGAAGTCCTGCACGCATCCGGCGACCGCCGCCCCGACGATCAGCCACAGAGTGCCTGGCAAATAACCGAACTGCGCCGCAAGCGTTGGCCCGACCAGCGGCCCCGGCCCGGCGATTGCCGCGAAATGATGCCCGAAGAGAACCCACTTGTTGGTTGGAACAAAATCGCGCCCGTCGTCGTGTATCTCGGCAGGGGTCGCGCGCGAATCATCCAGCGCCAACAAGCGCGCCGCGATGAACGCCGAGTAGAAACGATACGCCACCATGTAGCAACACACGGCCGCGACGACGAACCACGTGGCATTCAACGGCTCTCCGCGATGCACTGCGACCTTTGCCAAAGCGCCGGCGCCCGCGATCGCCACACCGAGCCAGATTATAAATTTGAGGATGCTCTTCATTTCCCCGGAGTGGTTCCTGAACTAGCGCGAATAAATTGCGCGGTGTCCTGCTTCAGCTTGGCGAGCGAAGGCATGTGCGCATAAACCATGTGGCCCGATTCGTAGTACGCCCCGCTCAAATGGCCGCGCAAAGAAGGATCGAGTCCGAGATGATCAAATGTGTAGTCCGCCGCGAAAAACGGCGTAGCCAAATCGTAATACCCCCGCGCGACGAAGACATGCAGAAAAGGGTTCTGCGTCATTGCGCTGCGCAGCGTCTCGCCTACATCCGCGTAGCGGTTTTCGTACGGCTTGTAGCTCCAGGGATACACGCGCCCCGTCAGCACTTCATATGGCAAATCGCTATCGAATTTCAAATCGCCGCGCACGTAATCGTTCAGCGTCGCGGTGTAAGGCCCGATAATTGCCGCGATGCTCGGATCGTATTCCGGCATTTCGCCAGCGGCATCCTTGTCAATTCCCGTGAATCGGCCATCGATGCGGCCCACCGTGCGCCGCTCGCTGCGCAAAAGCTCCTTCGTGAAGCGTTCTATTTCCACGCGCATGTTGGTGCGCTCGATGTAATCCGTCGAGAGTCCCGTCAGCCGCGCGAGTTTCTGCACCACTTCCGTGTGCTGGGCATTGGACAGTCCATCCCCCGCCATCAACGCGGTTGCATATTCGCCCTTCGCAAAATTCTCGGACTCCTCAACCGCCTTGTGTAAATCCGCCTGCAAATCAGCAGGCAATCGCTTGTGGTACCAGGCAATTGCCGTGTACGTGGGCAAAATCAATATGTACGGCAAATCGTTTCCGCTATCGAATTCCGTCGTCGCAAAATTCAGGATCGTCGAAACCAGGATGATTCCGTTCAAATACATTCCATAACGCTGCTGCAAATATCCGGAAAGCCCTGCAGCGCGCGTCGTTCCGTAACTTTCGCCTGCTAGAAATTTCGGCGACGCCCAGCGCTTGTTTCGCGTCGCATACAGCCGGATGAAATCGCCGACGGACCGCACGTCTTCCTGAATCCCGTGAAACTGATCTGGCGATTCGCCCGGCGCGGGCCGGCTATAGCCCGTCGAAACAGGATCGATGAAAACGATGTCCGTTACATCCAGCAGCGACGACTCGTTGTCCACCAATTTATAAGGCGGCGGCAGCAACGAGCCAGCGTCGCCCATCTCCACGCGCCGCGGACCAAACGCGCCAAGATGCAGCCACACGGAAGCCGACCCCGGTCCTCCATTGAATGTGAACATCACCGGCCGCTGCGACAGGTCGCTCACATCATCGCGCGTGTACGCCACGTAGAAGACGCTTGCCTTCGGCTTCCCTTCTTCGTCTTTCATCACGAGCATTCCCGCCGTCGCGGTGTACTTGATCTCTTGGCCGCCGATGCGTGCCGAGTGCTTCGTCTGCACCACTTTATCTTCCGGAGGAGCAGGCGTTTTTTTCTCAGCGTCTTTCGGCGCTTCGGTAGCTTTCTCGCCCGGCTTTGGCGCGGAGGGCGCGCTGGGCGCCGTCTGCTGCGCGAACGAAAACGAGCTTCCAAGTAAAATCACTGCGGCGCAGCTCAATCCCAGATGGCGAGAGTTCATCGGCGAGAAGCTCCTCTCAGTAGGCGGCCACAAATGGATTAGCAGACGGCGGCATCGTATGCGAGTGTAGTAGCTTCGTCAATCCGTCCGCGCTTCGCCTCTCGAGCGGCGGATTTTGGAATTGTGCTTGTGCCGCGCTGGGACCGTTATACAATGCGAGCCCAACCGTGAAACGTTTGTTTCAAGGAGCATCCATGCGTCCAGCCGGTCTACGGCTCACCGTCTGCCAGGGCATCGTCACCGTGCTGCTGTTGGCGACAATCGCAGGCGCGCAGCAAAAAGAAGAATTGCCCCATCCGAAAACACTTCCAGAGCTGCAAAAGGCGATGAAAGATGTAGTCGAAAAAGCTCATCTGCCGGGCGCGGGTGTCGCTCTCGTCTCGAATGGCGAATTGCTCTGGTGCGGCGGATTCGGCAAAGCGGACATTGCCTCCGGCCGCGATATCACCTGCGACACGGAATTTCGCGTCGGCTCGATTAGCAAATCTTTTGTCGCGCTTGCACTTCTGAAACTGCAGGAAGAAGGAAAAATAAATATTGAGGCGCGCTTGCAGGATGTCGCGCCGGAAGTCCCCGTCAAGAATCGGTGGGAGTCCACGAATCCCGTGCGCATCGTCAATCTGCTCGAGCACACCGCCGGATTTGACGACATGCAGGCGTCCGAAGTCTATAACTTCAAGGACCCGTACGATTTCCCTCTGCTCGATGTCTTCAAGCGCTTTCAGGAACCGCAAGAAGTTCGATGGCCTCCCAGCACACGCATGTCTTATTCCAATCCGGGCTTCGGCATCGCGGGCTATCTCATCGAGAAAACCGCCGGCAAGCCTTTTGATCAGTACATTCGCGAAACGATTCTTCGACCTCTTGGCATGGCGAATGCCGATTTCCCCTTCACCGATGCGAACAAGCCTCTCTTAGCCGCCCCGTACGATGGTGATCCGCCGCACGCGCTCCGTGGCTATCCATACATCTATCTGCGTCCCGCTGGTGATCTGAAAGCCTCACCAGGAGAACTCGCCAAGCTCGTGCAATTTCTTCTGCGCCGTGGAAAAACGGACGATGGGCAAATTCTGAAGCAGGAATCGATCATCCGCATGGAATCGGTGGAGTCGACTCTTGCCGCAAAGAACGGTCTGCGCCTCGGCTACGGCCTCGCGAACTATACGGAGGTCGTTGGCGGCGTCGTCACTCACGGCCACGACGGCGGGATCGACGGTTTTATCTCCACGTATCGCTACATGCCGGAACAAAATTGGGGATACGTCGTGCTGCTCAACAGCACGCAGTCGTTCCAGGCTCTGCTCGACTTAAATCGGCTGGCCATCGATTTCCTCTCAAAAGATTTTCCGAAGTCGCAGCAGCCCGCTGTTTCTGTTTCAGCTGCAGATCTGGAGAAGTTTGCCGACTATTACGCCCCAAGCGCGCCTCGTTCGCAACTTTTTGCATTCATGGACGGTTTAACGGGCGGTCTCCGCATCCGTGTCATCAATGGACAGCTTACGAACTCCAGTCTTTTCGGCAAGCCAAAAGCACTGATCCCCGTCGGCAAGAATTTCTTTCGCGGTGAAAAGGATCCTGAAGCAACCGCGGTTTTCGCCACCGACAGTGCCGGCCAAATGGTCTTCTCCAGCCAAGAGACCGAAGGATTTTCCTACGGAGAACGCACCAGCATCGCTTGGACGTACGCTCGCCTGGCTCTCTTTGTTCTTTCCATAGTGCTGATGGCCACTTCCCTGCTCTTCGCCATCGTCTGGATTTTGCGCAAAGTGTTTGGTGGAATGAAAGGCGTGCAGCACTTTGCGGTCCGCGCGGTTCCGCTTCTGGCGACGCTCTCTTTCTGTGGGCTGGTTTTTTGCTTCACCAAGCTGGGAGGCGCAGATACGGGAAGGTTCACTCACTGGACTGCTGGAATTTTCGCCTTCAGTCTCTTATTCCCGCTGCTCTCGCTCTACGGTCTTTTTCTTGCCGTTCGCGTTCCTAAGGCAGAAATACACAACTGCACACGCGTCCACTCCCTGCTCGTTGCCCTGGCCTGCTGTGTCGTTACCGTTTTTATCGCTTCATGGCACGTCATCGGCCTTCGCCTTTGGGCGCCATGATCCCAGAAATCGAAAGGCACATGACTTTCGTGAACTAATTGGCAGGCTCTGGAACAATCTAGCCTCCACTAGATGGTGCAGGAGGGTAGCTCCCGAAACCGCCAGCATCGTTTCTTCGCAACCCCAGAACAGCAAGCGCTCGGTACCACGCCGCGCGGAATCGATACGGGCGCGTCACGCGAATTGGCACTGGCGCTTCGCCAAAACGCGCGGATTTGCTCTCCACCGCAATCCCTGCTTCCTGCCAACGCAGCAGAATGTGGGCAAGATCTTCCTGGGGCTGCGTCTGGAAGGAGTCGTGCACGAAAACGACTTTCCTGATTCCCCTGGCGAGAAGAAACCGCGCGGACGGAAAGTCTTGTGGAAATACCATCCATCGATTGTCGAACGCCATCTCATCACTGAGCCTGCCACTCATTCTCTTGGAATCGAGCAAAAATGCGGGGGGCGCATCGGGCGCAAGCCTGGCCAACTGCAGGGGCTTTGCTCCCTCGCATAACGCCAGAAGGAGCTCGCGCATGTCTACAACGCTTGCTGATCGCCGTGCTCCCCGCGATGGAATGGAAAGATCCGCTGGGAACACCACGCCGAGGTTAGGTCCGGGCGATCCATCAATAACAGGAACTGGGCGAAAACCGAGACCCAAAAGCGCAAGGCCGTAGTGGATCGCGTCAGCTCCTGGAAGATCAGCAACAATTGCAAAATTCCGGTCGGCTCCTTCCCGGATCCAGTCCAACGAATATGAGCCGATTTCCGCGGGGGCAGGGGCCTCGCGAAAAGTCAATTCCGCAAATGGAACAGGCAAGACCCACGGCGACCAGATGGACTCTGGGGGAGCCCAGATCGCATACAGTTGTTCCGGCCTCACGCTATTTTTCCTTCTGCTGCGGTCTTGATCAGTACAGCTACGTCTTGAGCGTCCTGGGTGATGATAGGTTTGTCGGCGATGCGTCCATAGAAACCGGCTGCCCTCCCGCCAACGGTGAAGACGCCAATGCAGGGAAATTTTTCGCCGGCCGGAGTCGTGATCGGAAGAATCTCAAACCGCTTTTGAGCTACCCACTGCTGGGGGCTTCTCTGAGCCTCTCGGATAATTTTCTCTAAGTCGGGTTTGGGTGTGACTCCACGGATGCCGATCCGCTCCCCAACACGTCCTAGGGCAGGCTTAAGAACCCACGTGTCATCGGGAGGAATTTTGATTTCCGAAAGTTCGACAGTTCCGGGCAATAGTTTTCGCCACGTGGAAAGCTCCGTGTGAAGTTCTTCCCAAACTAGCGGGAACCGCTTCGTCTGAAGAAGAATCGATGATCCTGGATTGCTCACAGGAACGCGGGTCTTCTGGAAGTACGCCCTCCATGAGTCTTCGCGAGCAAGATTCGGAAGCCACTCTGCCGGAAAGAATCGAACGACGGCTTTGGGAGAGCCGGAAGCAAAGTTCGCGTGAATTTCCGCTCTCCCGTCCATCCAGCGCAAATGAGCAGGGCTGACCAAACATGTGCGCAGTCCGAGCGCTGAGAAGCGATGCGCAAGGTGTTGCATCACCTGGCGATCGTCGCTGTAGGCGGTTGCGTGCACCAGCGCTACCAGTCCGCCCTCTCTCACGGCGTCGCGCACGGCCCGTGCGTAGAGATCTGAGGTGCAAGGCGGGGCCGAGGCTCCCGGCATTTCCGCCGCAAAAAGCGAATTCCATCCGCTCGCTTCGATGAACCCACCAGGTACGTCCGCGTTCACTTCAGAGATCCGCCAGCCATCGTGTGTCGAATGAAAATCAAAACGCATTACGCGTAGCGCGTGAATGCCTGAACCCTCCTTCGATGCATTCTGCAAAGTCTTTTGAATTTCGGGCGCCAATCCTAGCCGGCCCATCAAATCCGGCTTCTCCAGGATTTCCTCTTCCGCGGAAATGGCCTCGCGCGCCAGTGCTTCGGCCGTTTCGTTGAGCAAGCGCGAAGTCGCAGGTTCGATGAGGAGCGGAAAAGGGGAAAGCACGGAACGGTCTTCGCATTGCACATCCCACTTGCAGAAGTCGAAGATCGCGCGTGTGCGAAGTGGAACCCACTCCTTGGTGCTCAATGTCTTTCCAGCGGAGTACGGCGGCGCCGTCAATGGATTCCCCTCTTCCAGGCATAACCGCCCGCGCTAACCACATATACAACCGCTAGCGCCATCGATCCAGGTGCGCCGTTCCATCGATGGTTTGGCTCCAGTGTGCGCAATTTGCGCTCAAGAATTGCAGTGAGCAATGCAAACGCGGCGGCGGGCCATGCGCATTCCCCGAAATCACGCCAAGTCGCAGGCGTGGATTTCCAATCACCGGTGACTGCGTCTCCTAACACGATTCCGGTGGCGGCAAACCAGCCGCACGCACGAATCCCGGTTCCCAAATGCCGGTCAATCGTTATGGTGTCGGCAACGGATGCGGCCTGGTCCACCAAAAACCACAAAAGGAACAGCGCGAGTGTAGAGACCAGCGCGCAAAAGAGCACAACTTCGGGGCCAGGCCCGTTTCCCACATTTGCCCCCGCAAAGCAAAATGTCGTGCCAATAAGCTGGCCGGAAATAACCCATGCTGCCGCCGCGTTTCCACGCTCGAGCACGTCGTCGCGTGCGCTGACTCCGAGCAGGCCAAAAACCAATTGCGAGAGCCCCAGCCAGCTCGCGCCAAATGATAGAGAAAGAAATACCGTTGGAAGATCTGATTTAACGCTGTTCGCCGACCAGCGTCGCAGAATCACGAATAGAAAGACCATACAAAGAACCGGAATCAGGGCCAATGCCAGCCTGCCCTGGCGCGGCCCGCCGAGAGGTCGGCCGACCCGGAGAGAGAAGTACCAGTGGCCCCACAGCACGATCGTGACGGGAACACTCAGGTCCAGCAAAAAGTCCATTTAGGAGAGCTCCTTCGCGAGAAACTCCTCTCTTCTTGAAACTGCCTGCGCACTGTGAGATTTACGGCGTGGAGAGAGTGAATGCAAGAAAATAATCGAGGTCTCAAGAAAAATGGCGAAATTTATTTCGTGGCGTTCCGTTCAGCTCGAACAGTTAAAAAGTCCCGCTATTCGGTGCAGCCGTAAAATCTGTTTGCCGCATCGAGAAGGCGTGCAAGCTGGTCATGCGGACGTTTCTCCTCCGTCGGCAGGATGTCCCAGCCAGTGAAGACCGCGACGATGTCATACTCCGGCAAAACGATGAGTTGTTGCCCACCGAATCCGCGCCCGGTCCACGCAACATCTTCGGGGTTGCTTCCGATCGATTGCAACCACCATAGGTAGCCGTACTTCCAGTCGCCTCCGGGGACAGTAACGTGCGGCGCCGTAGAGTCTTTGATCCACGCCGAAGAAACCACTTCTTTCCCTTCCCACATGCCGCCTTTTAGAAACAGTTGGCCGATTTTGGCAAGATCGTGCGCGGAGAGATATAACCCTCCTTCGGTATCCGGAAGGCCAGTTGGCGAATGTTTCCAGAAATAATGCATTCCGAGCGGCTTGAAGAGATGTTCCTCGGCGTATTCATCGATATTTTTTCCGGTCACTTTCTTGAAGATCTGGGCGAGCAGCACCGTCTCGCCACTGTTGTAAACGAACGTCTTGCCCGGCTCATCTGTCATCGGCTGGTCGATCACGTACTGCGCCCAGTCGTGGCTCGCTTCCATCAGGTCGGCGGAGTTTTTCGGATCGTCGTAGGCCAGATCTTCGTGCCATTCGAAACCGGCGGTCATTGTCAGCAGATGGCGCAATGTGATCCGTTTTTTTCGATCGTCAAGGTTCGCGATTTTGTGCCCTGGAAAAAATTGCACAATCGGCGCATCCAGGCCGGCCGTAAATTCATTTCGCGTTCTCGCGATTCCAATCGTGATGGAAGTAACCGTCTTTGATATCGACTGCATCGTGTGCATTTCGGTGCGGTTGTAGAACGGATGGAAATCAGTGCTGAAGTAATTGTACGGGCCGTGCAAGTCGTGATTCAGCGGGCCTTCTTTTTTGGCACGTTCGCCGTAAATCTGGCCGTAGTCATGTGGATAGGATTTGTCGTAGACGGCCGTGCCGCATCGCAGCACGAGCATGCTGTCCACGAGTCCATATTTCCCGCTGGCAATGTCCGCGTCGAACGCGGCGAGTTTCGCGGCATCGATGCCAAACTCTTTTGGAGTCCCTTTCGGCCAATCCTTGGCAGTTCCGTTGCCTTGCGCGCCCGAGGAGGCAGAGAATGCCCCCAAAGCGAGCGCCGCTATGGCAGCAACCTTTCTCACAAACTTGCTATGGCTCGAAACATGGACGGCTCGGCTTTTCATCGATTCTCCATTTCGTTGCGGACCTCAATCATTCAGCGAAGTGAACCGCAGCAGCGGATAAAGCTCGCGAAATGTTTTTGCAATATCTTGCGGAAACGTGGCGCGTGTGGCGTCCACGATTTTCAGCTTGCGCCGCACGATCCACGCTTGAAGCTTCTTCCAATCTTCCGATCCGGCAGGCCATCCTTTTTGCTCCGTCCAGTCACCTTTCACAGCGCCATACCAATAGCTTTCATAGCGTTTGCTCAGGCGCTTCTTTTGTTGCGCAATCCATTTCGGCTGCGCCAGCACGTTCGCATCGCCAATCACGGCCATCGCGGACTCTTTACGTTTCGACCCGGCATAAATGCGAAAGCCCACCGTTACCGTATTGACGGAAATTCCTACGTATAGCTGACCGGTTTCGCCTTCGCCCGGAAACGGCACAGAAAACTTCAAGTACATTTGCGCGCGGTAGGGCGTCTTGTCTTTCGCGAAACGGATATCCCGGTTGATGCGCGAAAAATTTGCGCCAGTGCGTCCTGTGGTGTCGAAGCGCGAATCGAGTTGTAGAACGCTGGGACTGACTACTTCGAGCAGACGGCGAAAAGGTTTCACCACAAATTTCTGGTAACGTTCGCGGTTCGCGTCCATCCACACTTTCTTGTTGTTATGCGCCAAGTCGCGAAAAAACTGAAACGTGGCGCGCGTGAAAATCGATTCCGCTTTGCCCATGGGTGATCCTCGGTGCGGTTTGGTGGGGATAAGAGTACACGATTCCCAATCGACGTCAATTGAACTATGCTGTGCGGCTTGCCGAAAGCAGTGACGAGTGTGCTGTATTCGAGTTTCAGTCGAAGCGAGGACGAGATGAAGCAACGAGAATGGCTTGTGGCGGGAATTTTTCTGGTTGGGGCGTGCGCGGCGACGGCGTTTATGCGTCCAGGAGCGGTTGTGGAAGCAGACGACGCAAAGCTCACGACGAAAACGGAGCCGTGGAAAGCGGAGGACGAGATCTTTCAGGAATACTCCGCGCAAATGCGGATTTCACCGGACGGAAAATGGCTCGCGTGGGTTAAGTCGACCGCCGACAAGGAAAAAGACGCGCGCGTTTCCAATCTCGTCTTGTCCAGCCTCACGGACAGCCAGGAGATTGAGCTTACGCGCGGCAGCGACCGGTATGGAGATCCGCGGTGGTCGCCGGACGGCGAGCGCATTGCGTTCGTGAGTTCGCGCGCGCGGCCGCAGCCCAAGCCGGATACGGCGCCAATGCAAATCTGGTTGATCAATCCGCACGGCGGAGAGCCCTGGGTGCTGACGGAACTCGCGCGCGCTCCGCGGCAAATCGACTGGCTGGACAAGGGCACGATCATCTACAGCGCCGAGGAAGAACCGGCGCTGTACGAGCAGGAGCTGAAGAAAAAGAAAGATGATTCGGAGATCGTCGATGACGCGGATCATGCGGCCCCGGTGAGGCTCTACAAAATCAGCGTGAAGGACAAGAAAATCACGCGGCTGTCTATGAACACGGACTGGATTGAGGGCTGGAGCGTTTCCAAAGATGGAAAATTCGTGGCCGCTTCGCACGCGAAAAGTTTGCATTACGAATTCGATCAAAAGGTTCCGCCGATAGCAGTGCTTCACAATTTGACCGATGGCACAGAGAAACAGATTTTTACAGAAAGGCGCGTTCGCCCATACGGTTTTGAGTGGGCTGCGGACAGCTCCGGCTTTTATGCTGTCGCACCCTATTCGACCGACCCTAAATTCTTAACCGCAACCATTCTCAAAGACTATTTCTACGATTTGGCATCGGGCAAGGCGACGGAAATTCCGGCGGATTGGGAAAACGGCTTTGGCTTCGGTCTCGAGCACGTGCCAGGCGGCTTCGTTGCTGATCTTGCTGCGGGCAGCCATTCTGAGCTGGCGCGCTACACAGCGGAAAAATCAGCGGGCGGTTGGACGTGGCACCGGCAATCACTTGTCGGCGAACACGTAAAAAATATCCGCGGGTTTGCGCTGAGCGAGGACGGAAAAACGATCGTCTACGATTACTCAACGGCCAGCAAGCTGCCGCAGCTTTACCGCGCGCAACTCGACGGCGCGAGAATTAGCTCGCCGGTGCAAGTGACCAAACTGAATGAAGGGCTTGTGAGCGGCAGGACATTTGCGAAGACGGAAGTCACCCGCTGGAAAGGGTCGCTCGACGAAGAGGTCGAAGGGATTCTCTACTATCCGGCGAATTACGAAGCCGGGAAAAAATATCCGGTGATCACCATGATTCACGGCGGTCCGACCGGGTGGGACTCCGACATGTGGGACGACAACTGGGCGTATCCCGTCAATCTGATGACACAGCGCGGCGCGTTTGTGCTGAGGCCGAATTATCACGGCAGCGCCAACTACGGGCTGAAGTGGGTGGAGTCGATTTGTTGCGGCAAGTATTACGACCTCGAGACGCCGGACATCAACATGGGCGTGGATTATTTGATTTCGAAGGGCATGGTGGATCCCGATAAGGTTGCGACACTGGGCTGGTCGAACGGATCGATCCTTTCCATCAGCCTGATCACAACGTATCCGGCGCGGTACAAAGCGGCGAGCGTGGGCGCGGGCGACGTGGAATGGATCAGCGACTGGGGCAACGTGGATTTCGGCGATTCTTTCGATTCGTATTATTTCGGCAAGTCGCCGATGGAGGATCCGCAGCTTTACATTAAGAAGTCGCCCTTTTTCAAAATGGATAAAGTGCAGGCGGCCGTTTTGATTTTCCACGGCTCGGCCGATCGCAATGTTCCTCCAGCGCAAAGCTGGTCTTTTTTCCGCGCGCTGGAGTATTACGGCAAAGTTCCGGTGAAATTTGTGGTTTTCCCTGGCGAGCCGCATGGCCCGCAAAAGCTGACGCATCAGATCCGCAAGGTAGAAGACGAGGTCGCGTGGTTCGACAAATATTTCTTCAAGACCACGAAGCCAGAAAGCGAATCGCTGAAGAAGGATTCATGGCTCGCCGATTCACTCTCGCGTGAGAAAATCCAAAAAACCGGGAGCTTGTACGGAGTTCAAGTAACAACCCTGAGAACCCTCAGGGACAGCAAGCCATCCCCGGATGACGCCGTCCGCCTGCAACCTGAATCGAGTCGCATCATACCGGAACTGGTACACCGCGGCGATCTGAGTATTGGCCGATTTGAGGTTACGCGAGCGCAGTACGCGGCGTTTGACAAGAATTACAAGTTTCCAGTGGGCACGGAGAATTATCCAGCCAACGGAATTTCATTCGAGCAGGCCAAGGCATACGCGGCTTGGCTCCCCAAATTTGGAAACAACCCTGTTTTCCGAATCGCCTATGAAGACGAAGTGAAGATCCTTTACGAAAGCAGCGCGGGAGAAAACACACTCGACTATTGGGCCGGATACGCTCCGAACCCCGAGGACACAGTGAGTCTACGCAAATCGGCAGATACCCTGCCCCAACCGGGCGGACTTCTGAAAGAAGTTGGGAGCTTTCTGGGAGCCGGTGAAGATGACGAAGAGCGTATCTATGACCTGGGCGGCAACGTGGCCGAGTGGGCTATGACTCGCGATGGTAAAGGTAAGGTCATCGGCGGAAGCGCCGATTGTCCCGCGGATCCAAAGTCCGGTTGTGAGCCGCAACCGGAATATATCGGGTTTCGCGTGGTGCTGGGTGCAGTGAAGCCGGCGCCAAAAGCTTCGACCGGACAATGAGCCGGTTTTTGGAAACGCGGAGTTGTGTTTTCGCTCTGGCTGTTATCCAAGGAGCGATGTAGCCGTGATTCTCCGCTGCGCTCAGAATGACATCGGCGTGAATATCGGATCGCAGTGAAGAGCACAGGCTGAAGCCTGTGCCACTTTGGCGCTTGCGGCTTAGGCTTGCTGGCGCTAGCCTCGTTTTATGAGCGACTTCACACCAACTAAAAGAACAAAAGTTACGCGCAAGCCGGACCGGGGGCGCTACGACCGGCAAACCGTTTACGACATTCTGGATCAGGCGTTTGTATGCCATGTCGGGTTCATCGCGGACGGGATGCCGGTGGTTGTGCCGACGAATTATGTGCGCATAGGCGACAAACTTTTTTTGCATGGCTCGACGGCTAGCCGGCTCATGAAAACGCTCGGGAGCGGCGCACCTTTTTGCCTTAGTGTGACTTTGCTGGACGGGATCGTTTTTTCGCCGACCGCTACGGGGCACTCGGTGAATTACCGCTCCGTCGTAGTCATGGGCAAAGCCGAACCGATCGAGGATCCGGCGGCGAAGCTAGCGGCGATGCGCGACTTCGTTGAGTACGTGCTGCGTGGCCGATGGGCTACGGTGCGGCCGCCGAGCGAGCAGGAATTGAAGGGCACGATGGTGCTGGCGGTGCCGCTGGTCGAGGCGTCCGCGAAAGTGCGCACGGGCTTCGCGGTCGACGACGACAAAGAGTATGCCGACGGGGCCTGGACGGGAGTGCTGCCGTTCAAATGGACGCCGGGGGAGCCCATCCGCGATCCGCGTGGCGACTCGGCGATTCCTGTGCCTGCGAACATTCAGCGCTATTCCCGGCCGCAGTAGGATCTGTCAAAGACGGATTCGCCGACGGTGTCGGGGTTCTTCCCGGTCTATTCTGTCAGCCAACCGCCCGGTCTGTGCCGAACGTGGGGACCCCCACCCCCGGGGGGTGTCCGCGAGTTATGAAGTAAGCGTATGACCGGAAAGGAGTTGCGGGAGTTTCTGCGTGTTCGCACAGCACGCAGGGGCAGGCTAACCCAGCTTGCCTTACCGAGTGCACCCTACCCCCTGTGTTCTCTGTAAGAGTGGCAAACACAGGACTTATGCCTGTCGCGGCCGGTAAGAGTGGCAGATAGGAAACTTAGCCTACCGAAGAGTTCCTAGAAAGCAAAAAACGCCGGCAAGATGCCGGCGCTACGAGGCAAATAAAGTTTTCCCACCCGACATATTACCAGACATTGTAGATTTGTCAAGAGGTTTAACAGAGGTCAAAGGAGGAATTCCAGCCAGAAATTTTCCCCCGCTGCGATGGCCAGTGATCGCGCGGTCATGGATGAGCCTAAGTTGTTGAGCGGAGATGAGTTTGGATATCGTCTAAAACTGGAGAGATTTCGGCCAGGGTATCAACGACGTAGTGGGCTCCAGCGTCTTGGAGTTCGGCGCGGGCTTCGGCGAGGCGGGATTCGCGCTCGGAGGCGGAGAGTTGTTGAAACTGCGCAAGCGATAGGGCGATCCCGTTTCCGGTTCCGGCGACGCCGATGGACCATGTGCCAGCGTTTAGGCCTTCCTGGATGTCAGCGGGAGTGTCGCCGATCTTGACGATGGCGGACATGGGATAGACCTGCAATCTCACGCCGCTTTCATAAATCATGAAGGGTTGGGGGCGACCGGCGCCAACATCTTCGGGCGAGAGGCTGCAATCCGGGATGTAACCCGCCTTAGCACTTTGGTCGAGGAGTAGATCGAGCATGGCGCGGGTGTATCCGGTGGTCGAAGCAATTTTCAAACCGCGCCGGCGAAAATCGCGCACAGCTTCCAAGACACCAGGAATTAAGGCGGAATGCTCGGCGAGGCAGGAGAGCTGTAGAGGGATGAAGTGCTCATAGATTTCCTCGACATCCGGATCGTTTGGAAAGCGTCCGCGTAGTGTTTGCCAGGCATCGCGGACCCGCGGCAAGGACAGAATGGCGCCGATGTGATCCTTCTTGGGAAGGCCCATGTGCCGCCGAGTTTCTGTCTCGGAGAGAGTGATGCCCACCTGGGCGAAGACTATTTGCAGAGTACGCGCGGGAGCGAGACTTCCGTGGTCGACCGTGGTGCCGGCCCAATCGAGGACAACCGCTTTCAATCGCGAGGCGTGGACAGTGTGAGGAGGGAGAGTGGGATTGAAAAGTTTCACGCAGCTGCGCCCATTTCGGCGAAGGTCTCCTCGGCAAGTCCAAAAGACATGGTCATGCCGATGCCGGTGGTTACCGTGACGAGGAGGACGCCGGGCAGCGGGCTGATTCTCAAGTAGGGTTGGTCAGGATGTTTCGCATAGACGCCATGCCACTGCTCGGCGATTTCGAGAGTTGGTACGCGCAAATAGGTTTTGGCATAGTCGAGGATCAAGCGATTTACAGCGGGGTCATCGAAAATGTTTACGGCAAGGCCGTAGTCGTGGCTGTCGCCTAGGGTTAGCTCGCCAATAGAGTTCTGAGAGGCCATGACGTGAATGCCGAATTTGTCGAAGTCGGGAGTCTCGGTGGCGATGCGATCCTTCAGCGCCTGCAGAGCGCCGCAGATTTGAAAGGTCGGATAGTGCTTGAAGGTCAGGCCGAACGCGAGCGAAGGCCCCAACTGCCAGCCTTGGGGCTGCGGAACCGTACGCATCATCTGTAATTTACAACGCGTGAGCCCAATGTCTTGGAAGCATTCAGGGAAGAGCGTTTGGAAATCGTCGCCAGCCGCGACGATGATGCAGCCAGCTTTGCAGCGCTGATTTCCAGCTTCAAGCAACGAAGTCTCGACGCGCCGGACGGCAGTATTGAAATGAAATTGGACGCCGTATCGCTCGGCCAGGAATCGGGGAAGGCCGCGGATTACTTGGCGAGGATCTACGGTGAGTTCTGTCGGGCTCCAGAGGGAGCCGATAAGACCTTCTGAACGAACGGCTGGAGTGCGGGCCAGAGTTTCCTGCGGCGAGAGCCAGGTACATTCATAGCCGAGAGACGGAGCCTTCTGAGCAAACTCCTGGCCGACAGCCGCTTCATCCGCTCGGTACGCCACATGCAGCGAGCCGGTCCGCAAATACGGCAGATTTGCTTGCTCAAGAACGTCGAGCCAAATCTCGCGACTGCGCAAGGCTATGTGATGCAACCGGCCAGCGGGCTGCCCAATCGGCCAAATCATGCCGAAATTACGGATGGACGCACCCGATGCGGCCGGATTGCGCTCGAAGACCGCGACAGTGCGTCCCGAACGGGCCGCCAGGTATGCATGGGCCAAACCGACGATGCCAGCGCCGACGATGGCTACATCAACTTCATTCGTTGTCACCGCTTTCATATACGGTTCGGGGCCGGGATTGTCAAGACGGCGGAGTCTTTGCGCTCAAGGAGCGAGGGATTTCGACGAAAATGGGAGTGGCGGAGATGGAGTGCATGAACCCGAAGAGGCGGCTAGAAATGGCGGCCTTGGATCCGGACGCCGACCCGTGATTGATCTGTCTGCTGACGGCCGCTACTTGGCGTTCCCGGGAGCGAGATGGTAGTCGCCGCGGCCGGTGCGGTCGATGAAAGTGATGGAATCATGATCGCCTACGCCGTCGACGTGGCGATAGGTCCAGACTTCCACGCCGATGGGCTTCTGAGCAGTGCTGGGGTGCGCGTCAATTTCATCGGGCGGGCCATATACGATGTAGATGTGGCCGCGATCCGTCTGCCAGCCAGGAGCGCCTGACGCCGTGCGAAAATACTTGGTGGCGTAAACGATTCGGCGGTAGTGCTCGACCTTGAAAGCGTTTGTGGGTGAGCCGGGCGAGGGATTGCGGCGCTCCCAGAACTGCTCGATGAACTTGTCGCGTTCTTCTTTGATAGTGAGCGTCTGGAGAGCAGCTCGCTCAGCGTCGTCAATGATGTAGACGACCTCTTCGTTGAGCCACTTGGAATAAGACGAGGCTGGGGACTTATCCACTTGTGGCTTGGCGGCGGAAGAACCCTGCGGTGAGGCTTCCGCTTGCCAGGCTGCCAGAGAGACTGCCCCGGCCACGATAAAAATCGCGGCAGCGAGCAGCGGAGCCCAAACGCCATTCGGACCTTCGGGATACGGCAGACGACGGATGCGTTTCATAAGACGTCCTCCTGTCACAGCAACGGCCGGTTCGCGGCCTGGTAAACGGTATTGTTCGAGCGCGGCAAGAGTCAGAGCGTATTCGTGAGGATTGCCGGTGATGGAAACCACGAGATCGTCGCAGCAGTTTTCGCGTTCAGTGCGCATAACGTGGGAGATCCACCAAGCCGCGGGGTGATAAAACAAAAGGCCCTCGACCAAGCGCTGCAACATGTTCGTCAGGTAATCGTGGCGACGGATGTGAGCCAACTCATGGAGGAGGATGGCTTCCACCTGTGCTGGAGACAGTCCGGCGAGCAACCCGACCGGGACTAGTATTAGTGGTTTTAAGTGGCCGAGGACCATGGGCACGTCGGCCAAAGAGGACTCCAACAAGAGAACCGGGCGCGAGACGCGCAGCCGCACGCTGAGTCGGGAGAACTCCTTCTGCCAACGCTCTTGTACGCAGCACACGCCTCGGCGGCGGAGTCTTTGTACCGACAGGCAACTCGCTATGCCGCGCAGGTAGATCAGAAGTACGCCGAGAAGCCAAAGCGGCGTCAGCCACGGCGCGACGGCGACTAGACTCGGACTCCAGGAACTGGAGGAGTCCTGGCTTGAAAGCAAACTCCACGTTGGGAGGGTAGGAGGATTCAAAACCTGGAGGCCTTGGACGCCCTGAGGCACCAAGACAATCAGCGTTAGGGAGAATCCGCCAAGCATCAGCAGCATCGCCGCACACGCCGCGGCATAGCGGGCCCGCGGCGAACGGGCTGCGACTAGCACGGCAGCAAGCAAAGCCGAGACGAGAGTTCCCTCCCACAAAGAATGAAGCAAGGTCCAACCGATAGCACCGGCCAGCGGAGAGTCAACGAAATTTTCGAGCAATCTCATTTCCGGCGCTCCCGGAATTGATCCAGCAGTTCGCGAAGTTCCGCCAGCTCTTCTTTAGAGGCCTTTCGCGCCGAGAGCGCGCCGATCATGAGGGCTTTGGCCGACCCGCTGAAGGCGCGTTCGAGCAGATCGCCGGCGAGCTGGCGCTGCGTCCACTCGCGAGGCTTTGCGGCTTCATAAATGTGCGCGCGCTGATGCTCATCGCGGCGCACGAGACCCTTTTCGGCCATGATTTGCATGAATTTCAAGATGGTGCTGTATTGCGCAGGGCGGCGGCGGCGGATGACATCGTACACTCCGCGGACCGTGGAAGGGCCGATGCTCCAAAGGACGGTGAGGATTTCGAGTTCGGCGTTGGTCGGCCGTGGAAGATCGTCGCGCATAATAGGAAGAGATTACTAGTAAGATTTTCGTATGTCAAGAAGAAATTCCCAGCGCCAGTAAACCAGGGCGGCAACGGTCGAATGGGCTCCGAATAGTTGGCGGTGTTCGGAGAGAAGCGGCCGCCAGTAATGTGATACGCTGTCGTTTTCTCCTGTTGACCGTCTAAAGGAGACCTGTCATCTTGCGGCGGACGGATTATCCGAGGAACGTTTCGACAGTTAGCGGCGATGGCGGATCAGACTATGGGCGAATTCTTTAAGACTTTGATTCGGCGGGTGGCGGGGCTTTTCCGTGGCCACCATCTCGACGAGGAGTTGGACGCGGAAGTGCGCTCGCATCTGGAGATGGCCGTTGACGCGAACTTGGGCAAGGGCTTGAGCGCGGAAGAGGCGAAGCGTGAGGCGCTTCGCACGTTTGGCGGCGTAGAGCAGAGCAAGGAACTTTATCGCGAGCAGAGAGGCTTGCCCATGATTGAAACCATACTACAAGACCTGCGATTTGGATTGCGGATGCTGCGGCGGAGCCCGGGCTTTTCCGCTTTGGCGATTTTGTGCCTGACCTTGGGGATTGGGGCGAATGCTGCGGTGTTCAGCTGGGTTGAGGGGATTTTGTTTCGTCCTTACCCGGCGGTGAGTCACCAGGAGCGATTGCTGGCACTGGCAGGGACGGCGCGCGGCGAAACGGGAGCGACCCCGCTATCGTGGCCGGATTTTTTGGATTTGCAGAGGAACTGCACGCTTTTTGATGCCTTTTTTGTGAGCAAAATCACGGGGACTACGCTGAGCATCGGCGACCGCGCTGAGCGCACCATAGGGAGCATCGTATCGGCGAACTATTTTGATGCGATTGGCGTGCACCCGACACTTGGGCGCGGATTCGCGGCGGGCGAAGACACCGGGCGGAGCGCACATCCCGTGGCGGTGATCAGTTACCAGCTGTGGCAAGGGCGATTCAAGGGCGATCCACAAATTATCGGGAAGACGCAGCGGCTCAACGGGGTGGTGCACACGATTGTAGGCGTCGCGCCAGAGGGATTTTACGGGACGTTTGTGGGCTGGGGAATGCAGTTCTGGGTGCCGGCTTCGATGGAGGACATATTTGAAGCGGGGGGCTACAAGCTGGAGGATCGATCGGCACGGTGGATTGAATCGTACGTACGGCTGAAGCCGGGCGTTACGCGCGAGCAGGCGCAGCTAGAGATTTCGACGGTGGCAAAGAGGCTTGAGGACGATTATCCGGACACGAATCGCGGGCGTAGTGTGCGGCTGTACCCACTGTGGCAAACGCCGTTCAACAACGCGGGAACGCTTTTGCCGACGCTGGAAATCATGCTGGGTGTAGTGTTTTTTGTGCTTCTGATTGCGTGCGCGAATGTGGGGAATCTGCTGCTGGTGAGGTCGTTCGCGCGACGCCACGAAATGACGGTGCGACTGGCGATCGGAGCGGGACGCGGGCGGCTGTTGAGGCAGCTTTTGACGGAAGGCGTGGTCCTATCGGCGCTTGGGGCAGTGGGCGGATTGCTGGTTGCGTATTGGTGCCGGCATGCGCTGGTGCTGCTGTTTCCTGCGCGGGCGGGGGTGGCAATGCATCTGCCGGGGGAAATTGATTGGCGGGTGCTGGCGGTGAGCGCCGGCGTTTGCCTGTTGGCGACACTAGTGGTCGGGCTGGTTCCCGCGATGCAGAGCGGCAAGATTGATCTTGCAGCGGCGTTGAAAGCGGATTCGGCGGGCGTGGTGGGGAGCCGCGGGAGAGCGTGGGTGCGATCGGGTTTGGTGGTGGTACAGGTGTCGTTGAGTTTTGTTTTGCTGGTGGGAGCGGGACTGCTGCTGCAGAGTTTGCAGAAGATACGAACGTCGAGCCCGGGATTTTCGACGCACGGAGTGATGTACACGACGGTGGATCTGGTGTCGGCGGGATATGACGCGCAGCGGGCGCAGACGTTTCAAGATGAGTTGATCGAGCGCGTGAAGGCGTTGCCGGGTGTGGAGTCGGCGGCATTCGCGCGGGCAACGCCGCTGGGGTATGGGAGTTATTCTTCGAGTCCGATTGCGGTGGATGGATATCAAGCGCCGCCCGAAGAGCAGCCGCTCGTTGAGTACAACGAAGTGGGGCCGGAGTATTTCGTGACGATGGGGATTCCGCTGGTGTCGGGACGGGAGTTCACGCGCGCGGACGGCGAAAAGGCGGAGCCGGTAGCGGTGGTGAATGAGACGATGTCCGAGCAGTTTTGGCGAGGAAAGGATCCGGTCGGCGAGCGCGTGCAGGTGAAGGGGCGATGGATGAAGGTGGTCGGCGTGGCGAAGGATTCGAAATACCAGAGCGTTCGGGAAACGGCAAAGGCTTTTTTCTATGTGCCGCGGCGGCAGAATTTCACGGTTGGCGGCGGATTGTATGTCCGTACGCCGCTGAGCCCGGAGACGATGGCGACGGCGTTGGCGCGGGAAGTACACACGCTGGACGGGAGCCTTGCACCGTATGAAGTGATTACGATGCAAGAGCAGGTGGACCGCTCGACGGCGGCGCAGAAGGTGGCGGTGACTTTGGTGGGCGTGTTAGGCGGGCTGGCGCTGTTGCTGGCGGCGATTGGATTGTATGGCGTGATGTCGTATGCAGTGTCGCAGAGTACGCGAGAACTGGGGTTGCGGATGGCATTGGGCGCAGAAGCCTCGAATGTATGGAGACTGGTGATGTCGCGGGGAATGGCTTTGACGCTGGGTGGCGTGGTGTTAGGAGCGGCGGCGGCGCTGATGTTGACGAGATTGCTCGGAAATTATCTGTTCAAGGTGAGCCCGCGCGATCCGCTGGCGTTTGGGGCGGCGTTTGTGGTGATGACGATTGCGGCGCTGGTGGCGTGTTTTTTGCCGGCCTGGCGGGCGACGCGGACCGATCCTGCGCGCGTGTTGCGGGATTGATTCTTGCCACGAGAGGCGCGTACACTCCCGTGCATGCACAAATCAAAAATCATCATTGCGCTGGCCGCGCTATGCGGATTGTCTTTGTGTTGCCATGCCAAAGATGACGCTAGCAAAGTAAAAAAAGTCATAGAACGCAGCACGCTGAATCAGCCCGGAACAAAGCCATTCCACTTGAGAGCGGTGATTACGCCCAGCCGGGCCGACCGTGGGGCTGACCGAACCGGCGAGGTGGAAATATGGTGGGCCTCACCGACGGAGTGGAAGCGTGAAGTGCGCTCGCCGGAGTTCCATCAGATAGTTATCGTGAATGGTGCGCAGGAGTGGCAGAAAAGCGAGGGTGATTATTTTCCGGAGTGGCTCAGGGAAACTGCAGTGGCTTTGGTGGACCCCGTGCCGGATCTGGATCGTGCCCTGAAAATGGTGAATGAAGCCGACGTAAAAACGATGTTTGGGAACACGTACTACGCCTGGATGACCATGAGTACAGACGGGAACGTCGAAAAAGGCATGGGAGCAACCATCGCCGTGACGGACAAAACGGGCCTTCTTTTCTACTGCGGGGACCTCGGATGGGGCGCGCTCTTCAAGGACTACAAGAATTTTCACGGCCGGATGGTGGCCACGACCGTGACGCACGGAACGCCGGAAGTGACGGCAAGAGTAACCACCCTCGAAGAATTGCGCGACACTCCACCTGGCCTGTTTGACGCAGCCGCGAGCGGAGGAGACGTTCCTCTCCTGCATACGGTGATCGGTCCTGCGCAAGAGCCTGCTGCCCATGGATCCCCCTGTATGGCCGCCTTTGAAGGACGGTCCTCAAGAGGGAGTGATGACCACAGATATTGTCGTGGATCGTGCGGGAAGAGTGCGGGAAATCGGAACGATCGTCACGGACAACAATGCAATGAGCGATGCAGCCCGGAAGATTATTGCAACGATGCAGTTTGCCCCCTACTTGCAGAATGGCGTTCCGGTTCAGGTGGTGTCGCGGATCACGATGCCATTCAAAGCGTCTCGACCATAGCACGATGCCGCACACTCGATTTTCTCAAGCCGAAAACTACTTTTTCGTGGAAGAGCCCGCGAAGGCGGTGGCCAGGCCCAGCGAGATGAGGACGCCGCCGCTTACGTAGCGCTCGTTACGCATCCAGCGTTGGTTGCCCCGAAGCCAGCCGGCTACGCTGCCGGAGAAGAGCGCCCAGAGAGAGTCACTGGTAGTACCCATGCAGGCGAAGAGGATGCCGAGAGAGAGGATTTGTATGGCGACGTGTCCGCGGACGGGGTCGATGAATTGAGGGAGGAAGGCGAAGAAGAAGAGGGCGGTTTTGGGATTGAGGACATTGACCAAAATGCCTTGGGAGAAGACGCGGGCGAGTGTGACGCGCGGCGCCGCGCTATCAGACGCCGCAGCGGCGAGGGATTCTTTGTTGCGCAGGCGCTGAACACCGAGATAGACGAGATAGGCGGCGCCAAGATACTTGACGACGCTGAAGGCGACGGCGGACGAGACGAGCAGTGCGGAAAGGCCTACGGCGGCTGCGGCGGTGTGGATGAGTGTGCCCACGCCGATGCCGAGGGCTGAAACGAGGCCTGCGTTGCGGCTTTGGCCAATGCTGCGGCCGACGATGTAGAGGACGGCGGGGCCGGGGATGGCCAGAAGAAGTGCGGCGGTGCCGATGAAGAAGAGGAGTTGGGAGTGGGAGGGAAACATGGGTGTTTGATGGAACTCAATACTTTTATAGCTTGTGATGCGGGTTGCGAACAAGTGCGGTTTGCGTTCTCGGATCGAAGGCGGGGCAAGCCCCGCCCCTACAGACGCTTGCGGGCATTAGGCAGCGGTTTGCGGGATTAGGCGGCGGTTAGGAGGATGGGGTCGTGTTTGGTGATGACGATGGTGTGTTCGTAGTGGGCGGAGAGGCCGCCGTCGGCGGTGCGGACGGTCCAACCGTCGCGGTCGAGGGAAACGCGGCCGGTGGTCGCGGCAATGATGGGCTCGATGGTGATGACCAGCCCTTCGGTGAGGAGATGGCGGGCGGCGGGGTCGGCGTAGTTAGGGACGCTGGGCTCTTCGTGAATGGTGCGGCCGACGCCGTGGCCGCCTAGTTCGTGGACGACGTGGAAGCCGCGGCGGCGGACTTCGTGCTCGACAGCGCGGCCGATGTCCTTGGTGCGGTTGCCGGGGCGGGCGGCGGCGAGGGCTTGGCGGAAAGCGCGTTCGGCGCAGTGGGCGAGTTCGCGGGATTTTTCTTGCGCGGGCGGGACCTGGATGGTGACGGCGGAGTCGGTGTGGTAGCCATCTTTCAC
>Ga0074044_10000030_pt1 | contig 136998 bp, 119 predicted proteins | sample BogForMeECP23OM1_FD_94443 | JGI IMG/M metagenome (GOLD analysis project Ga0074044, IMG submission 94443) | Bog forest soil microbial communities from Calvert Island, British Columbia, Canada - Bog Forest MetaG ECP23OM1 | ecosystem: Environmental > Terrestrial > Soil > Wetlands ...
ACCAAGGAAGCATCGGCCCGCCAAACAAACGACGGGTAGTCCTGCACGCGCGTGGCGACGCTTCCCGCGACCACATGGGCTTCGTATTGCCGGCGCAGCAAAGAGTAGTTCAAGAGCAGCGCCAGGTCGCGGGCGGCGAATTCAAATGGCACTTTCTTGTCTTGCCACAAGAGTTCGCCCTGCTGCACCTCCAGGTGTGAAACCGCAAGCGAGATGAGTTGCTCCACGGGTCCCTGGCGTACGGAAAGGCTCGCTTGCGGCACGGGAGCGTTGGTGGTGCCGTCGGGATAGTCAATGATGTGGACGACGGGATGCTCGAGGACCAGAGAATGTAACCCGACGGTGGTGCTGAGGAGTGAAATGATTTTCAATTCCGCTTGCAGCCGGTCGACGCGCAGAAATGGGGCTTGGTCCGGAGCTTCGCGGCCGTGGATGGTCAGGTCGCGAGCGTCCACGCGCAGGCGGAACGGAATGGTGTGAAGTTCCCCGAGTTCGACACGGCCGCCGGTGAGTTTCTCTGCCGCCGCAATCACCCGGCGGCGGACCATGCGCTGAAAAGAATCGGTAGTGACGTACCAGCCGAGCAGGCTGAATCCAACCAGGCTGAAAACGCAAAACAGCAAAAAGAGTTTCCACAGAATGCGCCGGCGCTCGGGAGGAGACGACTCGGTTGATTGTTTGGCCGACGACTCGGTCGATTGCTCGGGCGAGTGTTCGGGCAATGGCTCGGTCAACGGTCCTGCTCTCCGGCGCTGGGTTCAGGAGCCAGGATATGGCTCCCGGAGCGTAGATTCGCCAGCCATCCCGAGAGCAGTTCGTTCATTTTCTTCTCGGCCAGCAAATCCTTAATTCGGCCAAAGACTTCGGTCAGCGGTGTTGCGCGACTGCCGGCGCGCTTCATCTCGGGCAGCAACTGATCGTGGTAGTAGGTCTCCACCGCCTGCTCATCAATGTGGATCGAGGGCCGCAGCCGGTCTTCCACGAGTTTCATCAGTTGGATCTGGTCGCTTAGACGTTTCTCAAGCGAGCTTTGGGTTAGGCCGTAGCGTTGCAAGGTGGCATGCCAAGCATCGTCGGTGGCGCAATCCGGATGGAGTTTGCGGACTTCGGCAACGCGGGCAGCGACCTGCTCCGCGGGAGCTGGTTGTGCCGGTCGAACCTGCTCCCGCAGCAATTCCTGATCGATCAGGCGGTCGAGGGCCGCCTTGCGCTCGGCTGAGGTGAACGAATCCGGATCGCGGCCATTCGACAGGGCCTCGAAGGCCACTTCCTGTTCCCAATCGCTCTGCAAAACCACGTGGCCGTTAACGTTGGTGACCACACGATCAACCACCTGGCCAGCCCCTGCCGAGATCGCCAGTACCATGGTTAACGACATCAACACCGCGCACTGTTTTCCGAGGTTGATCTGTTTCATCAGAATGACTGCCCGACGCTGAACGAAAAGTTAAAATGCCCCGCGCGTTGATATCCAAATTGCCCAACGGCTTGCCCAGCGTTGGTCGTGATGTTGGTATAGCTGGGAAAGTAGGGTGGATTTAAATTGTATCCGAAATCAAAGCGCAATGGTCCGATCGGCGTCTGATAGCGCACCCCCAGGCCGATGGCGTGCGAAGCGTAGTTGTAGTTGCATTGGGACAGATGCCCGTACAGTGGCGCCTTAAAACAGAGCTGTTGGTCGGGCTGGTGAAAACGTCCCAGGCTGGGGAGCATCTCCTGTGGCCGCGCAAAAACGTTGCCCATATCCTCGAAAACCGTAAAGCCGACGTTGTCATTAATGTAAGGCACCCTGACGTTTGGGAAACGCATCTCCAGATTGTTGAGGAACACGGCGCTGCCCCCGACGGGAAATCCTGTGAACGGGTCGCGAGGTCCCGCCTGATTTAACCCAAACCCGCGATGGGAGTTGCCCCCGCCACTGAAGAAACGCTCGGGCAGAGGGATAAGAATCTCGCCGGTGGGCACCGGTTGCGCCGGATCCAGTAGTACCGTGCTTCCGAAACGGTTCTCAACCCCGACGCTAGTGGAACGGGCAAAAACGAAGCCCTGTCCCGTGCTGTGATTGCGAAAAAACGTGTGATAGGTAGAGTTCTTGACCAGCAACCGGCTGAAGTCAGCCTCGGAGCCAAAATAACTGGAGGCAACGCCCCCTTCGACCGTAGTGTAGCTGCCGCGTGTGCTTTCCAAATCGTTATCGCGACGGTTGCGAATGTAGAGAAAATTCGGCATTCCTACCCGGGTTGGCTGGGAGAGCAGCGGGATGAGGTTGCTGGTGACCTCAATATTGCTGGCCTCCACGCGCCGATAGCTGAAACGGTAGGCGAGCGTCGTCAGTTCGCGCTCCTGCACTTTGTACAGCACTTGCAACACTTGGAAAGTGCCCTCCAGGCGTTTCGACGTAAAGGTGGAGACGTCTACGGTGTTGTCGTAGAGCCCGGTGGCGGTGAAGCGAAGGTTGTCAAGGTTGAGCAGGTTGGGGATGTCGTAACTGATGAGCGCTCTCTGCTGCAGGTAGCCGAGGTTACCCTTCATGGTGATGGTCTGGTGGCGACCGTCCACATTGATGCGGCTGACGCCCAGAGAGACCTCGGGGCTGACGCCGGTTTGCCCGAGTGGCTGGTTAGTTCCGTATGCGGGCTGTCCGGTCTGGAATTCGAACCCGACGCCGTAGTCGAAGGTGTAGCGATCCGCTTCGCTCGCCGTGACCAGCACGTTTTTGTGCGACTCGGTGCCGTCGGGGTTCTGGATGGCCGTGTCCACCTGCTTGAAAAGGCCGAGGTCGTATAGGCGGCGCTGGCTCTCCAGCATGTCCTGCTGGCTCAGGGGTCCACCCGGTTGCACCCTTATTGCCCGGCGGGCCACACCGCGGCGGGTGTGGTGCAGCCCATCGAGAAAAAGCTGACTGACAAAAAATTGCTCGCCTTCATGAATCGTGAAAGTTACACCAACGCGCGGTAAGTTGTCCGGTGACGGAACAGAAACAAAAGCGACGTCAACAGTAGCATTGGGAAAACCATTATCGAAATACTTGCTCAGAATCGTGTCGCGGTCATCCGCCAGACTCGATTCGTCAAAGCCCTGCCCTTCGGCAGTCGAAATTTCGGGGAGTTGCTCCTGCGGAAGGGTATAACTGCCCTCGATGCGGACCCACGCCACCCGCGTCTGCGGGCCCTCCTTGACGACGATCTCGATAGCCAGCAGCGACGGATCGCCCTGGTACTTTTCAACCAGCTTGCGGGTGACCTCGGCCTGCCGGTAACCACTCGCTCGATAGAGGCTCTGGATACCTTGTACATCCTCTTCGAGCAACGCTTCGCTGTAGCGGCCGTGACTGAACAGGCGTCCGGCGGATTGGTCCCGCATGCGTTGGCGAATCAGTTCGTTGGAAAAAAATCGATTGCCAGAAATACGAATAACCACGAGTTTGTGGCGGTCCCCGGGATTGACAGCGTACACCACCTGCACATTCTTGCCGTCCGGCGTGCCGTGCTGGTTCACACTGACGGTAGCCTGGAAGTATCCCAGAGTCTGCAGATGGTTCTGGATGTTGCGCCGGCCTTCGTTGAGCAGGTCATCGTCAACCGCGCCTTCCTCGTAGATTGGCACCAGTTTCTTCAACACGTGCTGGCTGATCTTAAAACCCTCGGCGGCAATCGTCACGACCGGGCCGCGATCCACTTTAAAGACATAATCTACGGCGTTGCTCCCGGAATGGTAGGTGCGGCTGGCCACCTCAACCTGGGCGAGCAGACGGTTCTGCTTCTGATAGCGATTGCGAATGCGTTGCAGAGCGCGGGTAATGCGGTTCGAGGCAACCGGATCGCCGGAATGCAACTTGGCGATCTCCTTGATCTCTCCGATGGAATAGCCGGCGTCACCTTCCACACTGATCGTTCCGACGACCGCACGCGACCCGCGGACCACATGGAAGGTCAGGTTGACCTGGTGCTGTTGTTCGTCGCGCTGTTCGGAGATCGTCACCTTCGACAGGTGGAATCCATTTTCTTCCATCACTCGTTGAATGCCGGCCCGAGCCCGGTCGAGTTTCTCCCGGGTATAGAGTTCGCCGAGTTGCAAGCGGGTGGCGCTTGCCAGTTGGTTCGCGGACGGATTGGTAGAGACGCCTTCTATCGCCAGCATGCCCACGAAAAAATTGGCGACCGTCAGAAAGCGCAGCCTGACTCCGGCCGTGTCGGTGCGGTCGGCTTCGGCCTGAATGTCGGAGAACCGTCCGGTGGCAAAAAGAGCCTGGATTGCGTCGTGCAGCGTTTCACGGGTAAGCGGCTCGCCAATCTTGAGCGGCGTGGCCGCCAGCAGCGAAGCGGCCTCTTCCGGCGGAACCCCCGGCAACTCGATCTGATCAATCGTTAGGCCCAGATACGGCGTAATGGTTCCGAACGTTGCTCCGAACTGCGAGGGCGATTCGAGGGGTTGCTGCCCGGCGGGTGGCGAACCAGTCGCCCAACCTGCCCTGGGTGCCAGCGCCAACAAAACGACCAGCGCGAATCGGACGCTGTTTATCGCGAACCCGGACTCGCTGTGACCGCAGGAAGCTGACGAGCTTCTCCACCCCGTCAAGGTAACACCGGGCTTGACGGGGACCCCGGTTCGCTCGGCTTGGACCCTTCGCCTGCGCTCAGGGCAGGCTCGCGAGGACGCCCGTCCCCACACGAGCAAGCCATCCCAAAATCCAAGCGGGCTAACCATGAAACCTGTCGGGTTCGATGAATCGCGAAACGGCACACGTTGCTCGCAGGATAAAGTTTGATGACCGGCACCTATAATACTGGTTGGAAAGGCCTCGGAAGGTTAATCGCTAAGGTGAGCGCTTTGGAAATGGACGCTTTGCAGAACACTTTGCAGAAAAACGACCGATACTCGCGGCAGGCGCTGTTCAAGGAGATCGGAGTACCGGGGCAGAAGAAGCTGTCGCAGTCCCGCGTGGTCATCGTGGGATGCGGCGCAACCGGTTCCGTACTGGCTTCGCTGCTGGCGCGTGCGGGCGTCGGTACACTGCGGATCCTCGACCGCGACTACGTCGAGCCCAGCAACTTGCAGCGGCAATCGCTTTTTGACGAGAACGATGCGCGCGAGTCGGTGCCCAAGGCAATCGCCGCGGCGCGGCAAATCGCGCGCTTCAACTCGCAGATCGTGGTCGAGCCCCATGTCGCCGACCTCATTCCGGCGAATGCCGATTCCCTGCTCGGCAGCTCCGATCTGATCTTGGATGGTACCGACAATTTCGAAACCCGTTACCTGATTAACGACTATGCGGTGAAAAACTCCGTTGCTTGGATCTACGCCGCAGCGGTCGGCAGTTATGCCGTGACCATGAACATCCTGCCCGGCGAAACGGCGTGTCTGACTTGCATCTTCCCGGAATCTCCACGGGGGACGGTCGAGACGTGTGAGACCGCCGGCATTCTGAATTCCGCCGTGAACCTGGTGGCGTCGATTGCGGCCACCGAGGCCCTGAAATTTCTGGTGGGCGCCCGTGCGAAGATCCGGCGAACGCTGCTCTCATGGGATGTCTGGAGCAACGAGCGGGCGGAACTGGCAGCGCTGCATCCACGTGCCGGATGCCGGACCTGCGCGGGAGACTTTGTTCATCTGGCAGGGGAAGGCCGGCCTCACATTACGCTGTGCGGCAGGAATTCCGTGCAGATCCACGAGCGTGAGCGGCCGGTGGACTTTGTCGAGCTGAGCACTCGGCTTCAGCCTCTCGGGAGCGTTCGCCATAACGAATTTGTGCTGAAGTTCTGGCGCGAGCCCTACGAAATGACGCTGTTTCCCGACGGCCGGGCGATCATCAAGGGAACCACTGACACTGCCATTGCGCGCGGTCTGTACGCCCGATATGTAGGCAGCTGAGATCGCGAGTTGAGTGGAGCTGCGCTAACTGATTGCAGGTTGTGCGCACGGCTTTTCACCAGTCTTGCGAACGTTCTCCGCCCGAGCTTCAGTGTTTTGACCGCAAGCACCGCGAATCTCCCGAAATTTTGGATGTCTTGCTCTCAGCGGCAACTGGCCAGCAAACTGCTGCTATATAGGTCAAGTGTTAGCGCAGTGGAGGTAGTATGCGACCCTATTTGGTTCTGACCACGGTAGTTTTGCTGGCTGTATCGGTTTTTGCGCAACAACCCTTTCCTCACCCCGGCCCCTGCCTTTATGGATGCGGGCCGTATGTCCCGCTTTTGACCACGCCGCAGTTATCCCTTCAAACTTTTTCGCCGAACCCGGTGGGAGCAAGCAATGCCACCACGGGTTTAATCGCCGGTGCGACCAACTCGACTCTTTCGCAGATTGAGGGTTCAACGAGCTCGGTCTATACCGAGGCCGTGTGGTATCAGGGCGGCGCCCCGTTGATGACTCCGCAGGTCCACCTGTGGCCGGAAGCGATTGGACGCGAAGGTCATGTCATGCGCGAACCGATGTATGCAGAGCGTGGGCGTGAAGAACATGCTCGTGAAGATCGCGGGCCGCGCGAAGAAGCGCGCCGCGGCTGGACGTATTTCACTGGCCAGGAGTACACCGAGAGCCCGGTGGGTACAGCGAAAGGTAAGAAGGCCGCTCACTCCTATACCAATGACGACGTGACGCGCCAGAACGACAAGAATGGCACGGTGAAGTACGACGGCAAGACGGAAAAGATGTAGAACGCACTGTCAGCTCTCAGTTTCCGGCTCTCGGTCGCGGCTGCTTGCCGCGATGAGAGCCGGTTGTGCTTTGGGGTGTCTGATCCGCGTCGCGCTGAAAACCGGACACTCTTGAATCCAATCTGTTATCTTCGTGCGGTTGTCTTCTTCACAAATGAACTGCAGGCGCCGCCGCGCCGAGGATGAGTGTCTTCCATGCCTGAGCTTGCACGTCCGGAACCGTCCCGCCGCTACCGCTGGATGGTGCTGATCGTTGTCGCCCTCGCGATGTTTGGGAACTACTATGTCTACGACTGCATCGCACCCATTGCCGACCTGCTCTCGAAACAACTGGGGTTTTCCGATTCCAACATCGGCCTGCTGCAAGCGATCTATAGCATTCCGAATGTGATCATGGTGCTGATCGGCGGGTATATCGTCGACCGCATCGGGACCCGTAAGGCCATCTTCATCTTCGGGACGCTCTGCCTGATCGGAGCGGTGGTCACAGCACTCTCAGGCAAGTTGGCGTTAATGGCATCGGGGCGGCTGATCTTCGGGCTCGGAGCCGAGTCGTTAATCGTGGCTGTCACTACGGCGATCGCGAAATGGTTCCGGGGCAAGGAATTGAGTTTTGCCTTCGGCATTAACATGATGATCGCGCGGCTGGGCACGTGGCTGGCACAGAATTCCCCGACCTGGGCCCATTCCGCCTATGGCAGCTGGCGGTCGCCACTGTTGATCTCGGTGGCCTTCGGAACCTTCTGCGTGACCGGCGCGATCGGTTACTGGGCTCTGGAGGTGTATGCGGAAAAGCGGTATGCACTTGGCCAGGCGGGCTCTACCGACAAAGTCGTCTTCAGCGATGTCTACAATTTTGGCATGTCCTATTGGTACATTGTTGCGCTCTGTATTGTGTTCTATTCGGCGATTTTTCCGTTTGAGACGTTTGCCATCAAGTTCTTTATCGAGGCGCATGGGACAAGCCGCGAGCTGGGGGGCTTTCTGGTCAGTATCCTGACCGCCTTCACCATGTTTGGGACGCCGGCCTTCGGTCTGTTCGCGGACAAAATCGGCAGACGGGCGCTCCTGATGATGCTGGGGTCGATGCTGCTGATCCCGGTCTATCTGATGATGGGTTATACCCACATCACCTTGTATCTCCCGATGGCTATGATGGGCATCGCCTTCTCGTTGATACCGGCGGTGATGTGGCCTTCGGTGGCTTATATCGTTGAGCAGTCCAAGCTGGGAACAGCATATGGGCTGATGACGATGATCCAGAACATTGGGCTGGCAGGGTTAAACCTGCTGATCGGGTGGGCGAACGACTATGGGCACGCCAGCGCTCAAAATCCGGCGGGCTACCGGCTGGGAATGTGGATCTTTTCGATTCTGGGCTTCCTGGGGGTGCTATTCGCCTTCCTGCTGAGGCAGCGGGAACTTGGTCCGCACGGGCATGGGCTGGAGACGATCACGGCAAAGGGGTAGGAGCTCCATCCCCTAAAGGGCATTCCGATTTTCGGGAAAATTTCGGTATCGCTAGAGCGATACCCGGATACGAAACCTGGGTTTTTCCCGAAGGGTCCGGAAAGTCAGCTTCGCAGTGGCCAGAGGTTACGAAGGTGATCTACGGACCTTGTTACGAACCTTGTTTGGTGGGTACTTTGGTCGCGTGGATCAGTCCGCAAGCTACGGTTTTTGGTATTCTGACGATTTGGAAACGGTCGAGAGCGCTTCCGCGACTCCCTCGGCAAATTTGTACAACGAAAAGAGTTTGAAGCCGCATCTGAAGCAGTAGCGGCCGGAAAAGGCGACTTGACCGACCCCAAGCAAGGCATCACCGAAGCAGAAGCTATTGAGCAGGCGAAGCAGGGCCACGAATCTGCATTCGAAGTCCTGTATCACCTGCACAAACGGCGCGTGTACTCGCTATGTTTGCGCATGGTTGCCAATCCCGCACAGGCCGAAGATCTGGCCCAGGAAGCTTTTCTTCAACTCTTTCGCAAGATCGGCACCTTTCGCGGCGAGTCCGCCTTCTCCACCTGGCTGCACCGTATGACCGTCAACGTGGTGCTGATGCAACTGCGCAAGAAAGGCCTGCCGGTGGTGTCGCTCGAAGAGACTCTGGAAGCCGACGACGAAGCTCCCAGGAAGGAATTTGGTACCAAGGATGTGAAGCTGACGGGCTCCATCGACCGCCTGCAATTGCAGCGGGCGATTGACCGGCTGCCGCCAGGTTATAGAACGGTTTTTGTGCTGCACGATATTGAAGGATTCGAGCATAACGAGATTGCCGATATTGTGGGATGCTCGATTGGTAACAGCAAATCGCAGCTCCACAAGGCGCGATTGAAGCTGCGGGATTATCTGAAGTTCATGAGAGCCGAAAAGGCCAAGACTTGGTAACGGAAGTTGCGGTACTGGGGAGAGAGTTGCTATGACGTGTTCTGATATACAGCGAGCGCTGCCGGAGGTCCTCGACGGTGGTGCAAACGGCGTTGCGGCTGAATTTGAGACTCATCTGAAGTCTTGTCCAGATTGCTCGGATCTGGTGTCGGACCTCAAGCTGATCACGAGCGAAGCCCGGCAACTGGCGGCGACTGAGGAACCGGCGCCCAGGGTGTGGCTGCGAATTGCGGCTGAATTACGCGCCGAAGGCCTGATCTCCGATGCGACGATCCCTGAACCGGCGTTTGCCCGAACTTCCGCGGCACCCCGGCCTGTCCTTCTCCCAGCTTCTCCACGACGGCGTTGGAGCGCGTGGTGGCTGGCGCCCGTTGCGGCTGGGCTGGTGGCGGCAGGCTCTTACGTGGTACGCCACAAGCCAGCGCCACAAGTGGCGCAGCAGCAGGCTCCCCCAACTCCAACGACAGCCCCGGCTCCCGTTACGACCCCAGTTACAGGGACTCCTGCGGCTAGCTCAGCTTCTGTGCAGGCCCCGGCTCCTCAGCGACTGGGGCGGAAGTCGACTCCGGCAAAGGATCTTTTGGCATCCACTGCCGAACCCCAGGTAGAACCCGCGCCGAGCGCCGAAGATCAACAATTTCTGAGTGTAGTTTCCACCCGTGCCCCCTCGATGCGGGCCACGTATGAGAATCAGTTGAATGCCGTGAACGCGGACATCCGGGAAACGCAGGCCTATGTGAAGCGAAACCCGGGGGATGCCGACGCCCGGCAACATCTGATGGATGCTTATCAACAGAAAGCACTTCTGTACCAGATCGCGTTGGATCGTATTCAATAATCGAAGGGGCGGACCGGCGTTCCCGGCCGCAGGGGCGGCGTATGGCGAGTCTTCGGAGGGCAAATCTCCACAGAGCGAGTATCCAGCGGGCGTGTGCTCAACACACCGTGGTCGTAACTCTGGTTCTGGCAACCGGCCTGGCTTCGGCGGCTCTGGCCGAGACCAGGAAGGAATACCGCTTCACGGTCGGCGCCAACGCCAATGTTTCCGTGGAAACTCAGTACGGGGCGATTTCGGTGAAACCTGGGAGCGCCAATCAGGTCGTGGTGACGGCCACGATCAAGTCGGACTCGGGCAACGTAGAAGTCGACCAGCATCAAAGTGGCAACCGGATTGAAATCGCATCGCACCTGCTGCAGGGCGCGGACCAGCAAACGGGTCAGGTCGACTACGAACTGCTGATCCCGCCCGACGCCACCCTCAACCTCCGTTCTTCAACCGGCCCTTTGTCGGCGGAACGCTTGCATGGAGACCTGACCATGGAGGGTTCGGACGCCGTGATGAATGTTCGCAACGTGGAGAACGGACATGTGCACGTCCGGACGATGCGGGGGACGGTCACGCTGGCCGATGTCAGCAACGGACACATTGAAATCTCTTCCATCAGCGGCGACATCCATTTGAAATCCGTGACTGGGCCGATGGTGCAGGCCAGTTCGGGCAGCGGAAGGATTTTTTACGATGGCGATTTCGGCTCGGGCGGCCAATACAAGTTCACCACCCATAGAGGTGATATCGAGGCGCTGGTGCCGGTGAACGTTTCAGCCGATTTCAGGGCGCACTCGGTATTGGGCCGGGTGCAACACGACTTTCCTCTCAAACCCATGCACTCCCGCTTTCCCGCGGAAGCGGGACGTTCCTTCTTTGGTACCACCGGCGAGGCCGCATCGGAGGTCGTGCTGCGGTCTTTCAGTGGTAGAATCCGCCTCAAGCAACACTGAAACACAGAAAAGAATCAATGGGAGCGGATGGGCGCGGACTTGGGGCTGACAACACTGCCTGACGTCGCCCTTCTCGTGCCCGGGAGCGCCATGGGAGTGCGCGCAGTGTTTCTTGTGGGATTCATGGCTTCTGGCAAGAGCAGCGTGGGACAGGAACTGGCCCAGAGGCTGGATTGGGATTTTGTCGATCTGGATGCCCGAATCGAGTCCCGCGAGCGGCAAACCATTCCCGAGATTTTTCGGGACAGTGGCGAGTCCGGGTTTCGGCTTGCCGAAACCAGCGCGCTTCGCGATCTACTCGCCGAGTCACTGCAAAGCAACAGCGTGGTCGCGCTCGGTGGTGGGGCTTTCGTACAGGAAAGGAACCGCGAATTGCTTCGGCAGTGGCCATCGGTTTTCCTGGAAGCGTCCGTATCCGAGCTTTGGGAACGGAGTCTGGCGGATGGCATAGAACGGCCACTGCGGGGAGATCCAGAACACTTCGCTCGACTGTACGCGGAACGCCTTCCCTTTTATCGCCAGGCGACCGTCGTGGTAGAAACCACGGGTAAGCCGTTGGCCTCCATTTGCGTCGAGATCGAAGAGGCATTGCAACTTAGGGGAACTCCGGAAGACGCGGGTCCTGAAGTAAGCTGAGAAGGAGTAACCTGCCAAGTTTCGGAACAGGAGAATCACCGTGAAGTTGTCTTATCGGCTGTTCGCTTTCATGATGGCGCTGGTCTGGTCCATTGCGGCATGTGGTTCGTTGGCGTCGGCCGCTCCTATGCCAAAAGAGAAAGAGAAGGAAAACGAGGGAAAGCAGGTTGATTCCGGTTCGTTCGGCGTATTCCAGAATGGCCATCGGGTGGGAACCGAGACGTTTTCTATCCATCAAACCTCCAGCGGCAGCGTCATCCGGTCCGAGTTCAAGACCGAGAATGCTCCCACCCAGGCCGTGCAAACTTCCGAGCTGCAGCTCACCGCGAGCGGGAATGTTCGGCGTTACGAGTGGAAACAGCTGAGTCCGGAAAAGGCGGAATCGGAGGTGGTTCCCAATGAAGATTTTCTGAATCAGAAGTGGAGCACTGGAGAGGAGAAAGCACACGAGCAACCCTACCTCCTCCCGGCCTCGACCAGTATTCTCGACGACTACTTCTTCATCCAGCGAGAGGTCCTGGCCTGGAAGTTTCTAGCCGCAGCTTGCAAACAGGAAAAAGGGCAAGTGCAGTGTCCACCGCGGCAGCGCGCCGAGTTCGGAACCCTGAACCCGCATCAACGTTCTTCGGCGCCGCTGAGCGCGGAGTCACTCGGACGGGAAAAGGTGAACCTGAAAAGCGGGCCGCAGGAACTGAACAAACTGGAACTGAGGGACGATGCGGGGACTTGGCAACTTTGGCTCGACGATCAATGGAAGGTTATGCGGATGTCCATTGTGGGAGAGAATACGGTAGTGGACCGCGATTAGCCCGACTAGCCAGAGCTTGCTGAAGGTCACCCCCTTTCGGTATTGGATGGCTCTCCATTTCATTCGATACGATAGGGTGGGCGATGGAGAGGAAGTCGCCCGCAGGCGGGACTCGACCGGCGGGGATAGCTCTTGACGATCATTGATTCACGCACTTCGCGCGTGTTGTTCACGGCGGTCCTGTTCGCCGTAGGGCTGGGCTTTCTCTATGCCGCTCGGCGTACGCTGATTCTCTTCCTTTTCGCCATTTTCTTTGCCTACCTCATTAATCCTGCGGTGGGCCGGCTGGAGAAACTGTTCCGCAGCCGCGTGCGGGCGATCGCGGTCATTTACCTCCTGCTTCTCCTTGCTCTCGGGCTGTTTGGCTTTCTCGTCGGTCCGAGGATCGCCCGCCAAAGCGCCCGTCTCGGAGCATCCCTGCCCGGGTTTGTGGATAAGGCCAGTACCGGCCAACTCTCCGGCCAAATCGGCCAGCTTGCCGCACGGATCGGAAACGAACACGGATGGAGCGACGAGACTCAGAAGCGTATTCAAAGTTTCTTGATAAGTCGCCGGGGAGACTTGTCTCACCTGGCGGAGCGCATCGGCGTACGCGCAGCCCAGGCGGCGCAGGAAGTGTGGGTGCTGTTTCTGGTGCCCATCCTCGCCATTTTTTTTCTCCGCGATGGGGGCAGCTTTCATGAAGTACTGGTGGCGCTGGTGCAGTCGCGTTCGCAGCGCGAGTTTTTGCAGGATGTGCTTCAGGATCTGAACCAGATGCTCGCCCAATTCATCCGCGCCCAATTGACCCTGGCGGCGCTGTCGCTGGTGGCGTACACCTCAATTTTGGGTGCGATGCGAGTGCCCTACGCGCTGATGCTCGGCACCGCCGGAGGCGCGCTCGAGTTCGTTCCCCTTGCCGGACCGCTGCTGGCAGGCGCTGCGATGATGACCGTCGCCATACTGGCGGGGTATCAGCATTGGGCCTTCCTGCTGTTGTTTTTGTTCGTCTGGCGGATGGTTCTGGACTACGTCATCTCTCCTCGCGTCATGGGAGTCAGCGTGGAATTACACCCGCTCGCAGCTCTGTTCGGAATTCTCGCGGGCGGCGAAATCGCCGGCATACTCGGCGTCTATCTCTCCATCCCGGTGATGGCCAGCTTGCGCATCGTCTGGCGCCGGTGGCGCATCTACGCGGAAAAACGCAAGTTCGGACCGCTCAACGAGTATTCCTTTCCACAGGAGTTGGGGCACGGGAGATCTTAGAAAATTCCTATAGCGCCTTGTGATGGAGCGACGGGCGTGCTCGCCCAGCTATGGGGATGTCCGGTGGACGGGCGAGGACGCCCGTCGCTCCACCGTCCGAAGCTTCTACGATGTGACCGCCGTGGCTGTGTCCTTCACGCTTTCCACATCGACTTTGCGCAGAAACTCGGCCGCGGCTTCCGGCAGCACGCTGTTGATGAACATGCCCGAGCCCAACTCAAATCCGGCCACTCGCGTGAGGCGCGGAATCACACTTAAGTACCAATGAAAGTACTTCACGCCGACGCTGTCGGCGGGAGCGCTTCGAATTGTAAAGTTGAAATCGGGGTCCGCCAGCCCGTGGTAGAGCTTGGCCAGGGTCAAGCGCAACATGCGCGCCAGGTCGTTGATCTCCGCCGTGCTCACATCTCCGAAGCTGGCCATGTGCCGCCGCGGATAAATGTGGGTACAAAACGGGGCCGGCGAGGCATACAGTTCGAGCGCGGCGAAGTGTTCGGAAACCGCGACGATGCGGGTTTGTTCTTCCAGTTCTTCTTCAAGCATCTGACAGAAGATGCACGTGCCGAAGTCGTCAAAGTATCGCAAAGCCTGTTGAAAGCGCTCACGCACCTGCAGCGAGGTCACGGGAGTTGCAATCATCTGGGAGTGCGGATGTTCCAAACTGGTGCCCCCATCGATTCCGTGATTCTTGAAGATGGTAATGAGCGCGATGCGCGGGTCGAGGCTGAGCTCATCATAGCGCGTCTTATAGATGTGGAGGATCTCCGCCACGTAGGACTCGGGCATCAGGGCCATTACCTGCGAATGGTCGGGCGTCTCCACGATCACATCGTGAACCCCGAAGCCGTTTACTACGCGGCGCAAACGGTGAACGGTGCGTGTCGGCTGCACGTCGCGGGAAAGCGCCGCAAATTTATTCGGTATGACGCGCGCGTGCCATGGAACATCCATCGAGGACGGCACTCGCAGAATCTCCGGCGGAGTCAGCTTCTCGTTTCCCGGACAAAAAGGGCAGTTCGCGACAAACGATGCCACCGGCTTCCGCTCGCGGCGGTTTGCCATTTCCTCGGGACGGCGGGCGCGCTCGGTTGCGATCACAACCCATTCCTTGGTGGCAAAATTCTGGCGCAATTCGGACATGGTCACTCCCGGACAAAGCATACATCCGCGTTCGAGACTCGAACAGTCACCGAGGGTCGTATTCCGCCTCTCGCGCAAGAAATCGCGACCACGCGCATCGAACTCGCCGACGGATCAGCCGCGGCATTCCCTGCCGAAATTTCGCTGGTATAAAATCAAAACTTACTCATGTCTATCAAACTATGTCAAAAAAACTTCCTGTAGGAATCCTCGGTGCCACCGGCATCGTCGGCCAGCGATTTATCCAGATGCTGGAGCATCATCCCTGGTTCGAGGTCGCCTGGCTTGCCGCTTCCGATCGTTCCGAAGGCCGGCCCTACGCAGAGGCTGCACGCTGGCGTTTGAAAACTGCTATCCCTGCGGACGTGGCCAAGATGACGGTTGCACCCGCCAAACCCAACGGCGCGCCGAAAATCATTTTCGCCGCGCTCGATGCGGGCATCGCCCGCGAACTGGAACCGCAGTTCGCCGATGCCGGCTGCGCGGTCGTCTCCAATTCGAGCGCATTACGCATGCAGGCTGACGTTCCCCTGTTGATTCCGGAAGTCAACGGCGATCACATTCGGCTGATCGACAAACAATCCTGGCGCCGCAAATCGGGAGGTTATGTTGTCACCAATCCCAACTGCTCTGCGATTGGACTGGTACTGGCCCTCGCTCCGTTGCATCGCGCGTTTACGCTGGAGACGGTGATGGCGGTCACCATGCAAGCGGTCAGTGGCGCCGGATATCCTGGCGTGGCTTCGCTTGATATTCTTGGCAACGTCATCCCCTACATCGCCAAAGAAGAAGAAAAGATGGAAGAGGAGACGCAAAAGTTGCTGGGAACGCTGAACGGTTCACGCGTCGATCCCGCCCCTTTTGCGATGAGCGCGCAATGCAACCGCGTCGCGGTGGAAGATGGTCATACCGAATCGGTCGCGATTCGGCTCAAGCGAAAAGCGAAGCCTGAAGAGATCATCGCTGCCTGGAACGATTTTCGCTCTGAAGCGCAACAGTTGCGCCTGCCGAGCGCGCCTGAGCAACCTGTCGTGTACATGACCGCGGCGGACCGTCCTCAACCGCGCTTCGACTGTGACCTAGGCGCTGGCATGACCACGGCGGTCGGACGCTTGCGCAAGTGCAACGTGCTCGACTGGAAGTTCACGGTGCTTTCGCACAACACCATTCGCGGCGCCGCTGGCGCTGCGCTGCTCAACGCCGAACTGCTTAAGGCGAAGGGATATCTCGGGTGATGGGAACGCCTACCACGGAGGCACGGAGGCACGGAGAAAAGCCGAATCATGTGTGCGAAGTTTCGCGTTTTGACAGCGAGCCCTGGGAACGGATGGGATCGTGGGTGCTTCCATCGGTCGGCGATCGTCACCCACTAGATTCCTTGGTTCAGGTTTCCTCCGTGTCTCCGTGCCTCCGTGGTGGATGTTCTGCTGACCCCAAGGAGCATCCCCGCCCATGATTGTGATGAAGTTCGGCGGGACTTCCGTACAAGACGCGAAAGCGATTGAGCGCGTGGCCCACATCGTCCAGGGCCGGTTGGCGGACCGACCCGTGGTGGTGGTCAGCGCCATGGCCAAGGTCACCGATTCCCTGCTCGCCATGGGCAAGGCTGCCGGTGGCGGCGATCGCAAGACCGCGCTCAAAATGGCGCGCGCCTTACGCGAACGCCACTATGACACCGCCGGAGAATTGCTCGGTACCGCCCTGTTCACCGAATTTCACGGCGACCTGGGAGCCGACTTCGAAGATCTCGACGAATTGCTGCGCGGCATTGGCGCTGTCGGCGAGATCACTCCCCGCACCTACGATTACGTTGCCTCGTTCGGCGAGGTGCTTTCGAGCAAGATCGTAGCTGCGGCGTTCACCGCCCGCGGATTGCCCGGTGCGCACGTGGATTCGCGCCAATGTCTGCTGACCGACAGCAGCTATACCCGCGCAGTTCCTCTGTTCGAAGAAACCAACGAACGCCTGCGCAAGAAAGTCCAGCCTCTGGTCGACTCCGGCAAGGTTCCGGTGATGGGCGGGTTCATTGGCGCGAATCGCGCCGGCATCACCACCACCATCGGCCGCGGAGGATCGGATTTTTCCGCCGCAATTTTTGGCGCTAGCCTCAATGCCGAGCGTATTGAAATCTGGACCGACGTCGACGGCATGATGACCACCGACCCCCGCCTTTGTCCCGACGCTCGCCGCATCAAGGTCATCAGTTTTGATGAGGCTGCGGAACTTGCCTACTTCGGGGCCAAGGTTCTGCATCCGGCAACTGTGCTGCCCGCGGTGCAACAAAATATTCCGGTCTATGTTCTGAACTCGATGAACCCGACTTGCGAAGGGACGAAAATCACGGCCCGCGCCCCGCGTTGCGCAAATATTTTCAAGGCCATCGCGCTCAAGAAGAAAATCACACTGGTAGAGGTTGCCTCGCCTCGTCGTCTGCTGGTGCATGGATATTTGAAGTCCATCTTTGAGGCCTTCGATCAGCACAACGTGGCGGTGGACGTGGTTTCCACCTCGGAAGTCAGTGTCTCGGTAACGGCCGAGACTAACGAAGCCATCCCGGCGCTGGCTGCCGATCTGGCGAAACTCGCGGACGTAAAATACGAGGGCCGGAAGGCGATCGTCTGTCTGGTGGGCGAGAATTTGCGTGACACACCGGGCATCGCCGCCAAGGTCTTCGGCATCCTTGAAGATGTAAAGATCCGCATGATCTCGCAGGGCGCCTCCGAAATTAATCTGACCTTCGTGATTGAAGAAGATGACGCGGCCGAGGTGGTCCGGCGCCTGCACCACGCATTTTTTGCCGAGGCGGATCCGGAAGTGTTTGCCTAGAGTCATTTTCACTGCCGAGACGCCGAGGACGCGGAGAAAAAAACAGCACGGGACCTAAAAGAGCTGTTATATAGACTTTTCTCAGCGTAATCTGCGTCTCGGCGGTAAAAGGGTTCTGCATGAATCTTCTAATTCTAGGCCGCGGCAAAACCGGATCGATGGTGGCGGAGGTCGCCTTCTCGCGGCGCCATCATGTGCGAGTTTTCTCCTCCTCTGAAAACACCGGCGGCAGCGCTCTTACGCCCGATTCGCTCGCGGCGATCGACGCGGTGATCGACTTCACCACCCCCGCGGCGGCCGTGGCCAATGCTGAAGCCTGCATCCGGGCTAAGAAAAACGTCGTGGTCGGAACCACCGGCTGGTACGACCAATTGCCGCGCCTGCGCGAAATGGTGCTCGCCGCCAAAACGGGCTTCCTCTACGGATCGAATTTTTCCATTGGCGTGAACCTGTTCTTCGAGATTGCAGCGACCGCAGGGGCCGCCCTCAAATACGATTATTCAGGCCAGATTTTCGAGCGTCACCATGCGCAGAAAAAAGACGCTCCTTCGGGAACCGCGCTCACCATCCAGAAGATTGTGCGCGAGTCGGGAGGCAAGGAGAAAGAAGTCGAGATCGTCTCCTTTCGCGAGGGAGACGCTGTTGGCATGCACGAGGTAGTCTTCAATTCTCCCGGCGATCGCATCTATTTGTGCCACGACGCCAAATCGCGCCAGGGATTCGCCGAAGGCGCAGTGCGGGCCGCCGAGTGGCTGGCTGGGAAAACAGGTTTCTACGAGTTCCGCAACATCTGGCGTGAGCTTTAGGCAATGCCGATCCGGGTTGCATACCACCTCCAGACAAAACTCTTTTCGCAACGTTGCAAACGGGCCAGATGGGTGTAGACTGGGGCCGCTTTCAAGCCGAAAGAAGGAGGTTCCACATGAAAAGCAGCAAGATTTTCGCTGGTGTGACGATTGCTCTCCTCAGCGTTAGCCTGTGCTCTGTCGCCGTTGGGCAGGACCACGCAACCGCTCAGGACGTCGTCGCCAAGGTAAGGGAAGCGGCCACCACTCTATCGAAAACAGGTGACGTGAAACCGTTTGACGAGAGGCAGGGTCCGTGGGTGTGGAAAGACACTTATATCTTCATCTATGACTGCGACAAGAAAGTCATGGCGGCTCACCCCATCAAGCCGGAGATGATAGGCCAAGACATTTCGTCGATTAAGGACGCGAAATCGGGAAAAGTCATCATCCCGGACGCAGCAGCCTTCTGCACGACGGTGAAGGACACGCCTTCGGGCATCTGGAAAGTGTTTTGGTGGCCCAAGCCCGGCGAGAAGGAGCCCTCCCGCAAGGTCGCCTATTACTTGCAAGCAAAAGGGACTCCTTACGTGGCCATCGCCGGCGTGTACGACGACAAGACAACCATCGCGGAAGCGTCAAAGCTGAGCAGCATGAAGTAAAAAAGGAGATTCCCAATGAAAAGCAGCAGGATTTTCGCCGGTGTAACGATGGCGCTCCTCAACATCGCCCTATGCACTGTCGCCGTTGGGCAGGACCACGCAACCGCTCAGGAGGTCGTCGCCAAGGTAAGGGAAGCGGCCAGCACCCTATCGAAGACGGGTGACCTGGCACAGTTTCAGCAGAAGCAGGGTCCGTGGGTATGGAAAGACACATACATCTTCGTGGAGGACTGCGATAAGAAGGTCCAGGCGGCTCACCCCATCAAGCCAGAGCTGGTAGGCACAGATTTCGTGTCGCTGAAGAACACCAAGGGGGGAACTGTCTTCCCGGCAGATTTTTGCGATGCAGCGAAGAAGCCTTCCGGTGTCTGGTTCGAGTATTGGTGGCCGAAACCCGGCGAGAAGGAGGGCTCCCGCAAGCTCGCTTATGGCTTGAGTGCTAAAGGAACCAAGTACGTGGTAGCCGCCGGGGTCTACGACGACAAGGCAACCATCAAGGAACTGTCCAAGCTGAGCAGCATGAAGTGACCGTCAGCGCTCACCCAACCCACGCCCACTAACCTCGCAAGAATGCCCTTCCTCCCGCCAAGGAGGAAGGGCGGCAGCCACTCCGGAAATTCGAAATGGGGAATGCTTGATGAAAACGCCTGCACTGTTTGACTTAACCGGTCGGGTGGCCGTCGTGACTGGTGGTAATGGCGGAATTGGTCGTGGCATTGCCCTCGGACTGGCCGAAGCCGGGGCTGCCGTCGCGGTGTTTGGCAGAAACGACGAAAAGAACCAGCGGGTGCTTTCCGAATTGAAAGCAATCGGTGTTCCATCGGTTGCCGTGAGGCTTGATGTGACCAACCGCGCCGCTTTGGAGCCGGCGCTTAATAGGGTCGAGAGCGAGCTCGGAGGCATAGACGTCCTGGTTAATAATGCCGGCAACGTGTCGCTGAGCGGCGGCGTGTTGAACGAAAAATCTGAAGATTGGGACAACGTCATCGAGACGCAACTCAATGCAGTTTTCCTGCTTTCGAAGCTCGCTGCCAGATTGATGGTCAGTCGTAAGGGTGGAAAGATTATTAACATTGGCAGTATGTACTCGTTCTTTGGATCTGGGCTCATCCCCTCTTACAGCGCAGCCAAAGGAGCGATAGTCCAACTGACCAAGTCCATGGCCATTGAGCTCGCCCCGCACAACATTCAAGTCAATGCGATCGCGCCAGGGTGGATTGAAACGGACATGACGGCGCCTGTGCGTACGATGCCCCTGAACGACGAAATTCTTGCGCGGACCCCCGCCGGTCGATGGGGTCAACCGGAGGAACTTGCCGGAACGGCTGTGTACCTGGCCTCGCGGGCTTCGGACTTCGTTACCGGTACCACGATTTGTGTCGATGGCGGTTATGCGATCCGCTGATATTCCGAAGGTAACTCGGCCGAAACATCCCCACACGAACACACCCTGCTCATGCAAGCGCGTGCCAGAAGAGTTATCCTTGAGCCATGCAACTGCGAGGCTGCGGTACCGCTCTGGTCACACCGTTCTCTCAGGACGGCGCTATCGACGAAAACGCATTGCGCAATCTGGTCGCCTGGCAGGTCGAATCAGGCATCGATTTCCTGATTCCCTGCGGCACTACGGGAGAGACTCCCACGCTCAACCACGATGAGTGGCTGCGCGTCATCGATGTGACCATCGAAATCGTCGCCGGACGCGTGCCGATCGTCGCCGGTGCCACTTCCAATTCGACCCAGGAGGCTGTGGCCAAAGCGAAAGAAGTAGCGGCGCGGCCGGGCGTCAACGCCATCCTCACTGCTTCGCCGTACTACAACAAACCGACGCAGGAGGGTCAATACCGGCACTTCCGGGCGATCGCTGAAGCGGTCGACAAACCCGTGATCGTCTATAACGTGCCGGGCCGCACTTCCGCCAACCTCGAACCCGCAACCCTGGCGCGCCTGTGCGAAGTTCCAAATATCGCCGGCGTGAAGGAAGCCAGCGGCAACATGACGCAAATCGCCGAGGTGCTGAATGTGGTGCCGGAAAGTTTTCTTGTTCTCTCCGGAGACGACGCCGTCACTTTGCCGGTGATCGCGCTCGGCGGCGTGGGCGTAATTTCGGTTGCGTCCAACGAAATCCCCCGCGAAATGTCGGAGATGACGCGCGCCGCTCTGGCGAATGATTGGCATGCAGCACGCACCATCCATCGCAAATATCTTCCGTTGATGTTGGCCAACTTCATCGAATCGAGTCCGCTGCCGGTAAAGGCCGTGCTTGCGATGATGGGCAAGATCGAAGAAGTCTATCGGCTGCCTTTGCTTCCCATGCGGCGAGACACACGATCGAAGCTGCAGAAGGTCGCAACCGACGCCGGGTTGATTGCGCGGCCTGCAGCTCCGCCCGCTGTTGCCGAATTCTATATTTACGAAAATTGGGCAGCTGGCCCGCACAAAGCGATGCTGCACCGCGCATCCTGTGGACAGTGCAGTTCCGGCAAAGGACGTCCCGCCGGGCACGATCCCAATCATTCGCGCTGGCACGGACCGTACAGCAATCTTGCCGAGGCGCGCGAAGCGACCCATCAGATGCCTGGGGTTCTGATCCGCAGCGAATGCAAGTGCGTGGCGTAAAGCGGCCTTCAGCTCCTGGCCTCTAGCTTCTTTGCTCTTCTATGTCAGATCCGCTTTCCAGTCTAAGGTCGGCCATTGAACGCTTGTCGACGATCGAAAAGATCGGCAACCCCGGCGAAGCGCAGCGCACATTTCTCGATTTTCGCGCCGGTCTCACGCGCGGCGAGGTTCGCGCCGCTGAGAAGATCAACGGTCGCTGGACCACGAATGCATGGGTCAAACAAGGCATTCTGCTCGGTTTCCGTCTCGGCGAACTGAAAGAAATGTCGGATGGCGACGTGCTTTCTTTCGTCGACAAAGACACCTTCCCTGCCCGTCGCGTCACCATCGCCGATCGCATTCGCCTCGTGCCCGGAGGCTCGTCCATCCGCGAAGGGGCCTACGTCGCGCCGTCGGTGATCTGTATGCCTCCCATGTTCATCAACGTCGGCGCCTATGTGGATGAAGGTTCGATGATCGACTCCCACGCTCTGGTCGGCTCGTGTGCGCAGATCGGCAAGCGTGTGCACCTGAGCGCCGCCGCACAGGTCGGAGGTGTACTGGAGCCCGTCAACGCCGCCCCGGTGATCATCGAAGACGATGTCCTGGTCGGCGGCAATTGTGGAGTGTATGAGGGCACGCTGGTCGGCACACGCGCGGTGCTGGGAGCGGGAACGATTCTGACGCGATCCACACCACTCTACGATCTAGTGCGCGGAGAAATTTATCGGGCGACACCGGAGCACCGGCTGGAAGTCCCGGAAAATGCCGTCGTCGTCCCCGGCTCGCGCGCCGTGAACAAAGGCAAGGGAGCGGAGTGGAATCTCTCGCTCTACACGCCGGTGATCGTGAAGTATCGCGACGAAAAAACCGAGCGCGGGATTGAGTTGGAAGAGTGGCTCAGGTAAAAGCACGCCAAGTGAGTTTGTGCCAGGAATTCTCGAACGCGCATTATCCCTCACGGACGCATGTCGATCCGCACCGAATCGGCCGCCTCCAACTCAATCGCGCTGGGCGCCACCGAGACCCAATCCCATGGCGTCAGGACTATGCGGAGCCGCGTGATCGCCGGGCGCGGCGTGGTCCGCCAGTGGGTTTCGTCGGCATCGAGATAGTTAGCCAGGTCAGGCTGGCTCCAGGGGTACAGCCATATCTCGCTGGAGAGATTGGGCTGCGCGATGAACGACCGCAGCTCAGTGCTGCCGTCGGCGCGTGTGATTTCCACCTGTATGTTCTCGGGCTTCCGCAGCTTCCACCAGAAGCCGTAACGCAAGGTCAGGCGCAAGCGCAGAAAATCGGCGCCCGCCGGCCAGACGGGCGATCCGAGGTCCACTACCGACTTTCGTTCGCGAATCGGAAACACTTGCGCAGCCAGGCCGAGCGTCTGCGCTTGCATCGAGATTCGGGCGGCGCGTGAGTCATCGCGCAGCAAACCAAAGATCCCGTCCGAGATGGCCCGGCCTTTCGCCTGATAGTGCCGCAGCATCCAGAACCACACTTCCGGGGTGCGAGTGAAGTTGTACGTTCCGTCAATAGGCGCACTCAGGGCCAGGTTGCGACAGCGAACCATGTCGGTTTCCGAGAGTCCCGGGTGTCCATCCCGGAAGCCCCACTTGAGGTCGGTCGCGTAGAGTCCAGCTGGTGCTGGCGCGCTCTCCAGTCCCCCGATCTCAAGTTGTGACAAGTACGGGCCGGTGGCGGTGTAGGCCTGCATCAATCCTCCGGCGACGCTGCGCCGCGAGGCGATACCGAACATCGTCTGGTATGGGAAGACCACAATATGCTCCTGCGGCCCGCTTTTCTGGTCGAGGTAGCTGGTTGTCGACTGAAGCATGGCGGTGAATTCCGGCGCAAAGCAGCCATGGTCGAACTCGCGGAAGCCATCCGGACATAGGCCTGGGGGTCGGCGCAACTGCTGGACCAGACGAACGACGGTTCCTAGCCCGAACGCCCGGTGTGAAGACAGCACGGAGCATGTGATCGCCAGCAGGACTGCGGCGAACGACATCCGGGCACGTCGCACCGAGAAAAGGATCGTACCGGCAAGAAGCACCATGGCGAAATCCCCGTTGTCTACGTGCCAGGAATCGGAGCGCACCAAGGCGCTTTGCAACATGACCAACGCGAAGGCAAAGCCGCCCAGGAGAAAAGCAGTGCGTTCCGTGGTTGCGGCATTCTGCTTGCTCCTGGTGCTGGCGCGAAAGAGGAACACCGCCGCGCTGACCATCAGAGTTACGAGCAGGCGGACCGTACTGGCATTCGTCATTGCCGTCGGAGTGGCCCAGCGATATACGCTTACTATATGGGCGCTGTCTCTCCAGAATCGGAAATCGAAGACGCTGCCCATCACGGCGTTCACCGCCAGGGCGAAGACGAAACCCGACACCGTGTACGCCACCAACGCAACGATGCACCTGCCGATGACGTGTTTGTTCCAGCCCTCTTCGAAGGAAAACGCGGCAGTCGCAATCAACCAGGCTGCCGCCGAATACAGGCCGGTGTCGGACGCGATCAGGAATGCGATGGCACAGAGCAAGGCAGCTACGATTCCAAGCACGTAGCTTTTGGCGCGTTCCTCGGTGATCGCATACCAGCCGCGCAGAAAAATACCGAAGAGAAGAATTGGAAACGCGATCTGCAACGACCACTCCCAGAACACAAGCCAGAACACAAGGAGCAGTGACAGCAGCAGCGCCCGTTTCCAAGCAGGCTGTTCGGCAAGAAGCAGCCGCAGCGTCAGGTACACAAAGACAAAGGCGCACCAAGCAGGCACTGTGATCCAGGTCGCGTAGATCGTTCCCATCGATACGCCCTTGAACCGCGCCGGCACGCTGGAGAGCCACTGGAAGATTGGACCGTGGGTGAACGCAACGTCGCGGCCAACCCAGACGCCACGTGAGAGTTTGAAAACTTCGTCAAGATGCCAACTGTCGTCAGCATAATTGGTGTCGTGGACGACGGGTAGGACTCGCGAGATACACACCGGGTCTGTGGAAGCGAACACGAACAACAGCAAGACCAGCAGGTCCCAGTGTCCAGCCAGCCACGAGCGCGGGCGCTGCGAGCCAGAGTGAGACGCATGCGGGCTTGGTTGGCTCGCCCATTCATTCAGCCTTGTCATGAGCGAGTACGATTCTATCGCGGGTACTGCTAGGCAGGGTGCAACTTTGAATCGCTCTATCTCCCTTCCCGTTATTCAAATTCACGGCAGCCCGCCTCATCGCAATTACGAAGTCCTGGAAGGCGCGCCCTGGAGTTGTCCTTGTTCCGCCGCAAACCTGTGCCGCGCTTCGATATGCTTACCGCGGAAATGCGCTCGCGCCCGCTCGCCCCACGCTCGCACGAAGTAATAGTTCAGCGTGCATCCGATGGCTGAGCTGACAACCGGAATCAAGCGTCCTGCCCACTTCTCCACCACATCGGCGCCGGCCTGGACCGCGATTCTTTGGATCACGCGCAGCACGAATCGATTGACCACTTCCTTTTCCAGCAACTCGCGGCTGATGTCGACTCCGGCCGCAGTGGCGGCTGCAATCCAAAGCTCGGCAATTTCGTCGTCCGTGTTCAACTCGAAGCCATAAATCAGGCTGAGCTTTTGGATCGTCCGCATGGTGATGGCGGAAAGAATGCCCAGGTCGGGCACGATGGTGAGGATCCCGCCGAGGCCAAATCCGGCTCCCTCCGCCGCCGCCAGCTTCATGCCGCCGCGGATCACCGACTCCGCCGCATCGTCGAGGCGCTCCACCGGCAGCGTGTACACGCCATGAAAGGTGGCAATTGGCAGGCCGTGCGCTACGCGCAACTGCATCAGGAAGCGTCCCGGATCGACCTTGATCGTGTCGTAGGTGCGAGTCAGGCCTCCGCGGATTGCGCCCTCGACGCGCCGCCGCATCCACGATTTTTCATCGTCGAGCATCTTTGACTATGAGTCTATCAGCCGACCTTTACTCTCCATTTGTAAGAAATTAAGTTATGCTGTCGCCCACCGATCCGCGAACGACTTTCACGGCTAGCTCTTGAGCGTAACTCCAACGCCGGCCCGCCCTGTGCTAGCATCGATTTATCTAATGCCAACAGGAAAACTGCATATAGTGCCGCTGGGCGGAATGGGCGAGTTCGGTATGAACTGCATGGCCATCCGCTACGGCGATGACATCATCGTGGTCGACGCCGGCCTGATGTTTCCCGAAGCCGAGTTGCTGGGCGTCGACATCGTTGTGCCCGATATTTCTTACCTGCTCGAGAATCGCAAGCATGTCCGCGGCATCGTCCTGACGCATGGACACGAAGATCACATCGGAGCCCTGCCCTGGATTCTCAGCGAGCTGAATGTTCCCGTCTGGGGCACCGAGTTCACTCTGGCCTACGTCGAAGATAAGCTCGACGAGCATCAACTCCTCGATGACTCCGACCTGCGCGAAATTCGTCCCGGAGAACGTTTCAAGATCGGACCGTTCACCATTCATCCCCTGCAGGTAACGCACAGTCTGGTCGATTGTGTCGCGCTCGCCATCCACACGCCGCTAGGCGTGGTGCTGCACACGGGCGACTTCAAGGTCGATCCGACGCCCACCGACAACCGGCTCTTCGACCTCCACGGTTTCGCCGAGTACGGCAAAGAGGGAGTGCTGCTACTGCTGCAGGATTCCACCAACGTCGAGCGCAAGGGTTACACGCCGAGCGAGCGCGCGGTTCGCCGCAAATTCGAAGAAGTGTTTGTCCGCACCAAACGGCGTCTGTTCGTCTCCTGCTTCTCGTCTTCGATTCACCGCATCAAGCTGACGGTCGACATGGCGCGCGAGCACGGCCGCAAAATCTGTTTCATCGGCCGTTCCATGAACAGTTCCTCCGAAATCGCCGAAGACCTGGGTTATATCCAGATCCCCGAGGGCATGCTGATCCATCCCGGCGACATGAAGAACTATGCCCCGGAGAAAGTGTGCGTTCTGATCAGCGGCACGCAAGGCGAACCAATGTCGGCACTGTCGCGCGCGGCCGTGGATAACCACAAACACGCCAAAATCGAAAAAGGCGATACCGTTGTCCTGTCGTCGCGCATCATCCCCGGCAACGAAAAAGCCATTTTCCGCATGGTGGACCACCTGTTCCGCCGCGAAGCCTTTGTTATCTACGACGACGGCTCTTACCCGCCCATCCACGTCAGCGGACACGCCAGCCAGGAAGAATTGAAACTCATCATCAACCTGGTGCGGCCCAAGTATTTCGTGCCGATCCATGGCGAATACCGGCAGCTCAAGTTACATGCCGACCTGGCCGCGTCCATGACCGGCGCGGTTGGCAGCGTGCTGCTGATCGAAAGTGGAGACGTGCTCGAAATCGATGAGCTCGGCGCGCGCAAAGCCGGACGCGTCAACGTAGGCCGCGTCTGCATCGATTCCGGCTCCCGTGCCGATGTCGTCGAAGACATCGTCATTAAAGACCGTCGCCACCTCAGCGAAGACGGCTTCGTGATGCCGATCATCGCCATCAACAAGCTCACCGGATTGGTCGAAACTTCGCCCGAGATTGTGACCCGAGGCTTCGCGCCCGGCGAAAACGGCGTGATCGAGCGCGCCCGCGAGATCGTCATGGAGACGCTCGATGCCTCCAGCGCCGAAGAGAAAGCCGACTATGGCGTGATCAAGGAGAAAATCCGCACCGACCTGAAACGCTACATCTCGCGCCAAACGCAGCGGCGGCCGCTGATTATGCCGGTGATACTTGAGATTTAGTTTGGCGACGCCTGAGGTTATGATAGTGATTGGAGGGATCCCAATATGGCACGGGAATATGTCGAGCAGCGCAACGGGGGTTACTGGATCACCGGTACGCGAGTTTCCCTGGATTCCATCGTCTACGCATTTTACCGCGGGGCGAAACCCGAGAGTATTGCCCAATCCTTCCCTGTCCTGAAACTGGAAGAAGTCCACGGAGCCATCGCCTACTACCAGTGCCATCGGAAAGACGTGGACTCCTACCTGCGGCGGAATGACGGAGAATTTGAGACCTTGCGGGTGCAGGCTCGCCAGGCCAATCCTGACCTGTACAAGAAGCTCGAAAAAGCCAAGAAACTCGAAGAAGTCATACAGGTTCTAAACGGGTGAAGGTTCGCTTCCAGGCGGACGCCGACCTAAATGAAGATATCGTCACCGGAATTCTTCGCCGGGAGCCAGGAGTCGACTTTCAGACCGCGACCATAGCTACCCTTCGTCTTCTTTCAGATTGGGATGTTTTGGCTCTGGCGGCCCGCGACGGTCGTGTTTTGGTCTCCCATGATCGCCGGACCATGCCGCAGGCGTTCGCGAAATTCGTGGGATCGACCAGCAGTCCAGGCCTTCTCATCGTGTCCCAAAAAACAAACTTGCTCGCAGCAATCGACGATCTGCTTCTAATTTGGATGGCTTCTGAAGCTGAGGACTGGGTCAACCAAATAAGTACGATTCCGCTCTAGGCTCGCCGCGCTGAAAATGCTCAGCGGTTGAAGGGATATTCCTCGATCCAGTGGAAGCCGCGGTTCACAAGTAAAAACTTACTGCGGTCAACCAATTGCAGCCGCATGTGAATCTCGTGGCTGTCCATGTTGCCATCGAGGACCAATTGATCCTGGGCCACTCGCTGGAAGGTGAAGTTGGCTTTCCAGTTCTTGTCGCTGAATTTCGTGAGCGCGAGTGTCTTGTCGTTAACGTTGATCGAGGCGCCATAGCGGGCGAAAGAATCGTCCATGCGCTGAAAGGTCATCATCTCGGGGAAATCAAAAATAGCGCGGCGCCAGCGGTCGTAATCGGTAAGGAGCGACGAGCGGAGTTGGCCGTCAATGGAAAGCTCATCCACATTCCAGATGCCGTAGAGTGCCGACGTGGGACGTCCGCCGCCGTATTGGTGCCAGTCGTCCCAACCGCCATAAGCAGCCGTCCCTACCATCCAGATGCCGAAGACGATCTGCAAGGCGAACGCGATGCGATTGGCGCGGCGCGTTTTGAAAAGTCGACGTTGCATGGAGGGCGCGACGGTGCGATTGCGGAAGAAGAAGTCCGAGAGACGCTGCAGTTCGGGCGCGAGCAGGAACAAGGCCATCAGCAGCAGATGAAACGAGAAGAGTTTTACCGGAACGTCGTACGTCATGTTGAGCATGAAAACCTGGGTCATGTCGGCCAGGCAAACCAGCGCACCGAGCGTCGTCGTCCAGGGAATGATGAGCAGGATTCCACGCAGCATTTCAGCGCTGCCCGCGAATATTTCATACGCCGGGGATGCGCCGACCGAAGACCAGAGAACCCCCATAGGCGAGAAGTTGCCGAATGGCTCGAGCAATCTGGTGAGAAACGGAAACGGCATTTGCAATGGAATGACTTTCGCCATGCCATACCCAACCAGTTGCGAGGCGAGCGCAAAACGAATGAAAAGCCGGAACCATTTGTATAGCGTGGCGTAGTTTTCGCGCCGGCGGTCGAGAAGAGACCAGATAGCCGTTGCTAGTGCGGCGAAGACCAGCAGGCAGAATGCTAATACCCAGTCGAAAGTCTTGTCGCCGCTGCCGCTGCCCGAATAGACCAGCGGAGCCTGGCATGGAAAATATGTGCGGCGGTCCAGAAGACGATCTGGCGCATCGGCCAAAGCGAGGATGGGCCTATAGATTCCATTTTGGGGATGGAAATCAGGCCGCCGAAGATTTGCGTGTAAATGCAGAACAGTCCGAAGTACACGAAGCAGAATCGAAAAGCGATGCGAAGGCCAAGGCCCCAGTGCAGACTTTGTGTTTCCTGCTGTAGTTGGGCGATCGGGGAATGAGCAGCCATTTCGAGGCCTCTCGGAGCGCTAAAGTTTACAACAAACTTCCGGTTTCAGCCCTCTTCCTTGCATAAACTCAACCCTGCTGAGGAGTGCGAGACCCTACGCGAGGTCCGGACGAACAAAACCGTAGAATAGAGCTGATGGTTACTCTCCGCGACATTCGCGCGGCCCAAACGCTCCTCGACGGCATCGCCGTACGCACTCCCCTGTTTGAATGGACGGGCGCAGCCGATGAGCGCAAGCTCTTCCTCAAGCTCGAAAACCTGCAGCCCATCGGCGCTTTCAAACTACGCGGTGCCTACAACAAGGTCGCATCTCTTAGTGACGAAGAACGCCGCCGCGGAGTCATTTCCTACTCCAGCGGCAATCACGCGCAAGGCGTGGCCTACGCGGCTCGGGCGCTGGGCGTGAACGCCATCATTGTCATGCCCGGCAATGCTCCGAAGAACAAGCTCGAAGCCACGGCGGCTCTCGGCGCACAGATCGTCACCGTTGGTCCCAGCAGCGAAGAGCGCCGGCTACGCGCCGAGCAACTGGCAGCCGAGCACGGCTATGTGATTGTGCCTCCCTACAATGACGAAAAGATCATCGCCGGCCAGGGAACCGTAGGGCTCGAAATCCTCGAAGACTTTCGCAATGAAGATCTGCGCAACGAAGACCTGCCCAGCGAAGACCTGCCCAACGTTGAAACCGTGCTGGTCCCGGTCGGTGGCGGTGGATTGATCAGCGGCGTCTCGGCGGCCATCAAGCTCAGCAATCCTCTCAGGAATCCCCAGGTGAAGGTGATTGGCGTTGAGCCCGAACTTGCCGCCGATGCACAAGCCAGTCTGCGCGCCGGCCGCATCGTCTCCTTCCCCGCGGAGCAAGTCTCGCAGACAATGGCGGACGGTCTTCGCACCCAGAGCATCGGCGCCATCAATTTCGAACACATCCGCGCCTATGTCGACGACATCGTCAGCGTGACCGAGGACGAGATTCGCGAGGCCATGCGCGCTCTGAGCGCGAACGCGAAAACGGTGGCTGAACCGAGCGGCGCCGTAGCCATGGCCGCATTTCTCTTCCACGCCGGCGAGTTGCCCAACACAAAGATCAACGTCGCCGTGATCAGCGGCGGCAACATCGATCCCAAATTGCTCGCCGAATTGCGCAATTGCTGATCACTGTTCCTGAGCGTTCGAGAACGGGTTCGAAGTCCAGGCTTTCTTCCGGCTCGACTCGTGCTGCGAGCGCGGCGAATGTACAATCCTGAGTTTCCACCCGAGGGCAACTTGAATCGTTGGCTCGATCAGTTCTTTGAACTCTCTCGCCACCAGACAACCGTCCGCCGCGAAATTGTTGCCGGACTGACCACTTTCTTCACGATGGCCTACATCGTGGCAGTCAATCCTGCCATCCTGACAACTGCCGGGATGCCGCCCGGCGCCTCGCTCACGGCCACTATTCTGGCCGCGATTTTCGGAACGCTGCTGATGGGCTTCTATGCCAACCGCCCTTTTGCCATCGCTCCTTACATGGGTGAAAACGCTTTCGTCGCGTTCACGGTGGTTCACGTGCTTGGCTACACGTGGCAAAGCGCGCTCGGCGCGGTGTTCCTCGCGGGAGTTCTTTTTATCCTGATGACGCTTTTTCGCCTCCGCCAGTGGATGGTCGACGCCATTCCCACCACCCTCCGTTACAGCTACGCCGTCGGTATCGGACTGTTCCTCACCTTCATCGGACTGAATCAGACCGGCATCGTGACCATGGGATCTCCGGGAGCGCCGGTTCGGCCTGGCCATCTGACTTCGCTTTCCGTCCTGCTTTCTATCTTCGGATTCCTGCTGATCACGGTGCTGACGATTCGCCGCTTCCCGGCCGCGATTCTTAGCGGAGTTCTCGTTACCGCCCTCATCAGTTTCGTGACCCGAGTCGCTCCCGCGCCGACCGGCTGGATCAGCCGTCCGCCGAGCCTCCAGCCCTTATTTTTCCAGTTCGATCTGCACAGTCTATTCACCTGGGGATTTTTTCCGGTTGTCTTGACGATTTTTGTCATGGCTTTTGTGGACACTATGGGCACGCTAATCGGGGTGTCGGCACGCGCGGGTTTCCTCGACAAAGACGGCAACCTGCCGCAGATCGAGCGCCCGATGATGGCCGACGCGCTGGCTACAACTTTCGCCGCCGTGATTGGAACCACCACATCGGGCGCCTACATTGAATCCGCCACTGGCGTAGAGGCGGGTGGCCGCACCGGTTTGACCGCGATCATCACGGCGTTGTGCTTTGTCGGGACTTTATTCTTTGCGCCCTTCATCTCCGCCATCCCGCCCCAGGCCTACGGACCAGCGCTCATCTTCGTTGGATTGCTGATGCTGACTCCGATCACCCGTATTCCCTTCGACGACCTAACCGAGCTGGTTCCAGCCTTCGGCGTCATCGTGCTGATGGCCTTCACTTACAACATAGGAATTGGCATGACGGCGGGTTTCATCTTGTATCCTATTTGCAAGCTGATTTCCGGACGCTTACAGGATGTCCGCCCAGCGCTCTGGGCGCTGACCGCATTGTCACTGCTGTTTTTCGTCTTTTATCCGTACAAGTAAGAGTCAAGGGCAGGCGGTGCGGAGAAGCCGGTGAAATCGACATGATTCGCTTTGGTATCGCAGGTTTCGGTTTGCACGCCGTACGGCGGCTGATGCCGGGCTTCGCGCTTGCCCGGAATTGCAAGGTGGTCGCTCTTTCGCGCCGTGACTCTCACAAAGCACGCGAAGCGGCTGCGCAGTATGGGATCCCGCATGTCTTTGCGTCCACCACAGAGCTCAGCCGCTGCCCCGAGGTCGACGCCGTGCTGGTCACCACTCCCAATGCCTGCCACCAGCAGGACGTCCTCACCGCGGTTTCTGCCCGCAAGCCGGTGCTGTGCGAAAAACCGATGGGCATGCACGCGGAACAATGCCGCCAGATGGTTGAAGCGGCGCGCAACGCAGGAGTGCTCCTTGGTGTCGCGCAGGTTTTTCGCTTTGAAGAAAGCACTGCGAGATTTCGGGAGCGCATCGCCGCGGGCGACATCGGCCGCCCGATTTTTGCACGGGCGGAGTTCTCGTATCCAGGTTCAGGCCACGCCCGCACCTGGCTCTATAAGCGCTCGATCGCTGGCGGCGGTCCCATCGCCGACGTGGGCGTGCACTGCATCGATGCCTTGCGTTACATCCTGCAGGATGAGCCGCGACTCGTATCCGCTGCCGGCCGCTCCGACGAGCAATCGGGAGATGTGGAGGCAGCAGCCATCCTGACGCTGGAGTTTCAACGCGGCACCCTGGCCACGGTGCTGGTTTCAACTCGTGCCCACTATCGCACGCCGCTGGAGATTGTCGGTGAGGCCGGCGTACTGCGGGCCGACGATGCGCTGAATGTTGAGCGTCCCGTTGTGTTGGAACTATGGCGCAACGGACAACGCGTCGCTGAAGACAAAGTCTGCAACCAACTTGCCTACGCGAGCCAGGTGGACGCCTTCGCCGCCGCAGTTGAAGGTCGGGGAGCGTTCCCAGTCCCGGGCCACGAGGGTTGGCAGAACCAGCTCATTCTGGATGCTGCCTACCGCAGCCTGTGCTCAGGAAAAAATGAAGAGGTAGCGTCCGTCTCCGACCAGTCTGGCAGAACTGAAGTGCGAATTGGCGGTAACGTGGGATCCGCTGAGAAACTTCCCTACAAATAAGAAGCGCCCCGGATCCAAAGGACCACAGGACGCCCGAACAGCCCTCCCCCAGAACTGCTCATCCCCAAGATACGGCAACTGGCCTCGGGAGCGGAATTCCACTTTGGAGGCATGGAATAGCACTATCGAGCCACTTGCCAGAACCGGGACTGTGCTAGCATGGGTAACCTCGCGATTGGTTACGTTACTTCCAGTCGCATCCAGGGTTCTGGACACCCAGGTTAGAGTTTCGTTTTTCGCAGCGAAATTTCCCTGCCCATTCCGAACCCACAGTTGTTCCGTTTCGTAGTCGGTAGAACCGGCTATCGGAAGTTGAGCATCTGGCTGATCTTGGGAAAGCGATCTGATCCTAGTGTGCAGCAGATTGCACTCCGGGAGTTACAGGCGTTTACGAGGAACGGTTTTAAGCTGTTGATACAAAACGACAACCAAGCTTCGGTAGTTTTGGAATGGCAAGTGCACTAGACACTAGAGGCGACCTATACCTTGAACCATAAGATTTAAGGTGAAAACTGGGAAAAAGAAGCACAATTTTGGGAGGAATTATGAGGCGAGTGTTGGTTTTAGGATTGCTGGCATTGGCGTTGCCGATGGCCGCTTGGGCGAACGGTATTAGTCTGGTGGACGAGTATGGTTCGATTTCGGTCTCGGATTCAGGCATCGTTTCAACCGGAGCGCAACTGATAGAATTCAACGGCATCGTACCTCCTCCGCACCGCGCTCTAGGTTCGGTCAGCTTCTCGACCGGCGCTCTGCTCACCGGCTCGATCACGGCGGGCGGGACGTTTTCAGCCACCGGTTCCTCATTTATAGTGACGGGCTCTGGTAATTACGGAGAACCGAAGGGAGTGATCTTTAGCGGCGTCTTCGTCGGGCCGATTGATTGGACAAAAGAGAGCACGGGCCCTCATGGCAACACCATCTGCTACCAGCTAAGTGGCACGATCCAAGGTATGTATAACGGTCGTATCGTGACTGGTACAACTGTCCAGGACATTTACACCTCTAAGGATCAACTCGCCCAAGGTATCGCGCACATCAAGATGGGCAACACGCAACTCACTGTCCCGGAACCGGGAACTTTGGGTCTCCTGGGAACAGGGCTTGTGGGTATCGCGGGAATGTTCCGCCGCAAGCTGACTAAGGCTTAACTGAAGTTCTGTTGGTTCGCCTGGAACACTCAACTCATGGCCCCGCCGCAAGGCGGGGCTTTTGATTTGACTGGGAGCCACTTGATTGGCTTGATAACCTGGCGCTACCCTTTAGGAACGCTCCCACCTGATTCGCTTCGAGGAACCGAGCCTGATTGAAACGCAGCTTTGCCTCCTCGTATGCTCTGCCTGGATTACTGCGGTAACCGCACGCGATGGCTTTGCCGTTGACCTTAGTTTTCCCCAAACCTTAGAGTCAGCGCAGGGGGTTGTATGAAAGATATCCATGAGGTTTTGCGCAGCAAGCAGGCGCAGTACGCACAACTGGGCAAGCAGATCGAACTGCTGCAGCAGGCTGCCGAAAAACTGCGCGAGGTCGCGCCGTTGCTAGCCGAGAATGAAGCCGAAGACGAGAGCGCAGTGCTGACGGAAGTGGACGACGAAAACTCCAGTGCGATGGCTGCCAAAGCCAGCGCTCAATCCTCGCCGGCCGTGTCCAAACCGGGGCGCAGCGTAACTCCACGCTGGCCGTAAGCCAGACTGTGGAACCAAAGCGCGAGGCGGGAGGCTCGGTTTGATGATTTTGCAGACATTGCTGGTCTCAAAGGATGACCTGTCTGCGGAAACGCTAATTCAGGTTCTGGCGCGGTTCGGCGTAGCCGTCGATCGGGCAACTTCGGCCGACGTTGCCGTGGCGCAACTGGCGGAGGAGCGCTTCGATCAGGTAATCGTCGACTTCGCCGATCCCGAAGCGGCCTCCCTGGTGCTCGAAGCTTGCCGCCGCCTCAGCGGTCCCGACCGTAATCCGCCCGTCACCGTCGCTCTGCTACACGATGCCTCGCAGAGCCGCTCCATCCTCGGCGCGGGAGCTCATTTCATCCTCACCAGGCCCGTCGTTCCCGAACAGGCGCAAAAGACGTTTCGCGCTGCCACCGCGCTGGTGAAGCGTGAAAGGCAACAATCGGCGCGGGTTGCCGTCCAAGCGGCGGTTTCGATTCATATCGACGAGGGCAATACAGTGGAAGGCATCCTGCTCGACCTGAGCAACCACGGGATGGATGTGCTGGCGGCCAAGCCGCTACCATCCGCGGCTCTCGTTCACTTCTCTTTCGAGCTTCCCAGCGGCGCGAGCATTGAAGGCAAGGCCGAGGTTGCATGGAGTACCGCCAATGGTCAAGCCGGCCTGCACGCTCTCGACATGGACGCCAAGATGCGTCAGGAAATGCGCGACTGGCTGGCTGCCCGTTCGCGCGATGCTTTGCCCGAGGAACCCGACACGGTTAGCCAATGTAAACTGACGGATTTGAGTCTGGGCGGATGCTACGTGCAGACCGAATCTCCCTTCCCTCAGTCCTCGGCCGTTGACCTGTGCCTGCGTGCCGCCGGGCTGGAGATTCACACGGAAGGTTTGGTCCGGGTCATGCATCCCGGACATGGCATGGGCATCGAATTCCCTGCCCGCACAGAAGAACAGCGCAAGAGTGTCGGCGAGTTCATCGACTTCCTCACCAGCCAACCCGATGCCACGCCGCAATTGGAAACCTCTTTCCGCTCTCTTGTCGCCAGCCCGGTCGGAAAAAGCGAGGAGAGCACGGGAACCGACGGCGCGGATCCACTCCTCGAATTGCTGCGGACGGGCGATGCGCTTGAGGAAGATGCGTTTCTCGCCGAACTGCACCGCCAGCGAAATCCGGCGGCTGTTAGTCAATAAATAGGTAAATCGATAGACACGCACCAAAGACACGCACCAACAGAAACCCGTCCATCGTGACGTCCGCCCACCGGGCGCCGATCCCAGCAAGAACGCCCGCAGCAGAAACCGGGAACCAGATCGGCGCCCCCGTCTTTGGTGTCGACCCGGTCCCCGATGGTTTGTTCCACCTCGTTGATCGCAGACTAGCTCGATACTCCCTCCCAAAGGTTTCAGGACAGTTAATTTTCCGAGAATTTTCGGATGCAATAGAATTGCTCTTCCTGTAGGGACGCGGCGAGCCGCGTCTCTACGGGAAATCAGCGGCCCTTTACGGGGCTGGCCATCAACATACGGTAAAGCTCAAATTGCTCAGAAATCCGATCGCGCGCGCTTTGCTCTTAGCTGGCGCCTGTCTGCTGACCATTGCTCCGTTTTTCTGGGGGGAAAATCCCTCCGGGCATGACTTCGAGTTCCACATGTTTTCGTGGATGGAAGTCCTCGGCCAATGGAAACAAGGCGTCGCATATCCGCGCTGGGCGGCGCTGGCGCACTGGGGATACGGCGAGGCGCGCTTCCTGTTTTATCCGCCCGCGTCCTGGACCCTCGGCGCCTCCCTCGGCGCTGTACTGCCGTGGAAGATGGTGCCGGGAGCGTATTGCTGGATTGCGCTCGCGCTTGCCGGAGCGGCGATGCACCGCCTCGTGCGGAAGTGGCTCCCGGCCCCGGATGCGCTGTTTGCCGCCGTGTTCTATGCGCTGAATCCCTACCACCTGTTGGTCGTCTACTGGCGAAGCGCATACGCCGAACTGCTGGCCGCGGCCCTGCTGCCGCTGGTGCTGCTCTGTCTTCTGCGGATCTCTTTGCGGGAATCTGAGCCGGGTTTTCGCCCGACGCTGGGGTTGAGTTTCATACTCGCCGCAGCATGGTTGACGAATGTCCCGGCGGCCATAATGATCCACTACTCAACGGCCGCACTGGCGTTGATCTTGGCCGCGATTGGGGCCGTGCCAGAGGCCGTACGGGAACGATCCCGGAAGCCAGAGATCTGGCGTCCCCTAACTCGGATCCTGGTCCGGACCGTGCTGGCGATGCTTTTGGGAGGCGGCCTCGCCTCGTTTTATCTGCTCCCCGCAATCTACGAACAACGCTGGATCAACCTCAGCGAAGTGCTGTCGCCCGGCGTCCGGCCGCAGGACAATTTCCTGTTCACAACCAGTGCCGATCCCGATCACAATCGCTTCAATCTTCTGGTCTCCACCACAGCGCTCGCCGAAATCGGCATCCTTGCCTTCGCGATCTGGTTTTCCCGACGCTGGCGGGAGAACCACGTAGGGGCAGCCGCCCCTCCGACAGGCTCAGGGCAGGCGTTCGGCTGTCCAGCCGAGCACAGCGCGACCAGAGTGCCCTCCGATCGAACCTGCTGGATGCTGCTCTCCGCATGGGGCGCCGGCAGCGCAGTCCTGATGCTTTCGGTGAGCAATTTGTTCTGGCTTCATTTGCCACAGCTCCGCTTCGTGCAACTTCCCTTCCGCTGGCTGCTGTGCGTGAACGTCGCCTTGGCCATGCTTCTGCCCCTGGCCGCCAAGCGCTGGAGCACGCGTTTGCTGGCGTCTGCCGCTCTGCTGGCCGTCGTTATCCTTGCCGGCTATCGCTTCCAGCCGCCTTGGTGGGATACGGCCAGCGATATCCGCAAGATGAGCGATGCCATCGCCGACGGCACCGGCTACGAGGGTACCGATGAATACGTCCCCGCGGGAGACGACGCCTACGAGTTAAATAAAAGCCTGCCCCTCGTCAGCGACGACACGGGAGCGCCGGTTCGCAACCAGATGTTGATGTGGGGGCCGACCGAAAAGCACTTCATGGTCCGTGCTGCCGCACCGCAGAATCTAACCGTGCGACTTTTCAACTACCCGGCGTGGGCCGTCGTCGTGAACGGCAAGCCCACAGAAACGCAGAGGACCGATGTCACCGGCCTGATCGTCATTCCCATTGCCGCCGGAGACAACGATGTCCAAATCCAGTTCCGCCGGACGAGCGATCGCGTAGCCGGAAACGTCGTCTCGCTGATCACTCTGGCTTTGTTCATCATCGCCTGGGTCAGTCCAACGTGGATGAAGTCGCGACGAAAAGACCTCCGGCCGGCGAGCCCCGCGAGCTCCGCCCTATGACCTCGCGCACGGTTCTAGTGGCCACCTCGAACCCCGGCAAGCTTCGCGATTTCGCCGGGGCCGCAACCCGTTACGGCATCACGATCGTGAACGTCCCGCACTTTTCCTCTCTGCCCCAGGTGGTCGAAGACGGCACCACCTTCGAAGAGAACGCGCGCAAGAAAGCGGAGTCCTACAGTCTGGCCGTGCCCGGCGAGCTGGTTCTGGCCGACGACTCCGGCCTGGAGATCGACGCGCTTGGTGGAGCACCCGGCGTTCATTCCGCGCGCTACGCTGCCCGTGATCTGCAAAATAGTGAGCCCCTCACAGCAGTTTGCAACACGGACGACGAAGCCAACAATGCGAGAGTCCTGCGAGAACTACAGGGGGTTCCAGAACAAAAGCGCACTGCGCGTTTCGTCTGCGTTCTTGCTGTGGCTCGCGACGGACAGACTATTCACATCTTTCGCGGTACTGCCGAAGGCATTATTCTGGACGCGCCCCGAGGGCAGAACGGATTCGGCTACGATCCACTGTTCTATTTCCCGCAAATCGGCAAGACGTTTGCCGAACTGAGCGCGGTAGAAAAGGCGCAGTACAGCCATCGAGGCGCAGCCTTTCGCGCCTTCCTGGACTGGTATCGACAAACATAGTGGAGCGACGGGCGTCTTCGCCCGTCCTGCAGCTGTTGTGGCGCCGTGGCCGGGCGGGGACGCCCGGCGCACCACGAAACAAAGCCGAGCTCTCCTTGACTTCCCTTCCCACGCAAACGGATAATAATTGGTTTGCCATCAGACCATGTAAGGAGCAGTCATCGTGGCATCAACTGCCAATCCCGTCGCTCCTCAAATCAAACCGGGCGTCGCTCCACTGCGCGCTGGCGAGGGCACCTCGTTCCTGCTGCGCCGGCTGCATTCGCTCAGCGGCGTCGTGCCCATTGGAGCCTTCCTTCTTGAACACTTCATCTCCAACGCCGAAGCCTTCAAGGGCCCCATAGCCTATGGAAAGCAAGTCGAGTTTCTGAACAGCCTGCCTTTTGTTTTTCTACTGGAACTGTTCTTCATCTGGATTCCGATCGCCTACCACGGCCTTTACGGCATGTACATCTGGTATCAAGGCGACACCAACGTCGCGGATTACCCCTGGACTGGCAATTGGCTCTACACCTTGCATCGCTGGACCGGCATCGTCTCGCTCATCTTTATCGTGCAGCACACGTATTTCCTGCGCTTCACCGGCGTGCATCTGCCGACCCATCCCATGCAGTCTTTCGCTAAGGTCCAAGCCGAATTTCAGAATCCCTGGATGATCGCCTTCTACGCCGTCGGCATCGTCGCCGCTTGCTGGCATTTCAGCTATGGCATCTGGCTGTTCGCCGCGAAGTGGGGTATTACCACCGGCGAATCGGCGCGCCGTGGCTTTCTCCTAATCTGCCTCGCGCTCGCTATCGCCCTGGTCGCGATAGGCGGTGCCAGTATGTACGGATTCCTGAAGACTCCCCTACAGCCTTTGGATTCGAATACAGGTTCGGAAAACATCGTAATGCGATAACGGTTCCGCGAAAATGCCCGGGCTCGGCCCGGCAGATCGGATTCATACAGCATGGCAGCTCCTAAGATCATCGTAGTCGGCGGCGGCCTCGCAGGCCTCGCCGCCGTCATCAAGATCGCCGAGATGGGCGGCGAGGTTGACCTGTTCTCCATCGTCCCGGTAAAGCGCTCGCACTCGGTATGCGCGCAGGGAGGCATCAACGCCGCCAAGAACCTGAAGGGCGAAGGCGATTCCACCTGGCAGCACTTCGACGACACCATCTACGGTGGCGACTTCCTCGCCAACCAGCCGCCGGTCAAGGCCATGTGCGAGGCCGCTCCCGGCATCATCGATCTGCTCGACCGCATGGGCGTTCCGTTCAATCGCACGCCCGAAGGTCTGCTCGACTTCCGCCGCTTTGGAGGCACACTCTATAACCGCACCGCCTTCGCAGGAGCAACCACGGGCCAGCAGCTGCTCTACGCCCTCGACGAGCAGGTCCGCCGCTACGAGTCCGAAGGCAAAGTAAAGAAGCACGAGCACTGGGAGTTTCTATCCGCCGTGCTCGACGGAAAGCGCGTCTGCCGCGGCATCTGCGCGATGGATTTGCGAACGATGGAGGTTCGCACCTTCCCCGCCGACGCCATCATCATTGCCACGGGCGGCTGTGGCGCCATCTTCGGCAAGTCTACAAATTCAGTGGTGTGCACGGGATCGGCGCAGTCTGCGCTCTACCAGCAGGGCTGCTTTTACGCGAATGGCGAATTTATTCAGGTGCATCCCACTTGCATCCCCGGCGAGGACAAGCTACGCCTCATGTCGGAATCGGCGCGCGGCGAGGGTGGACGCGTCTGGGTTCCCAAGACGGCGGGGGACAAGCGCGATCCGAAGTCCATTCCTGAGAGTGAGCGCTGGTATTTCCTCGAAGAGTGGTATCCGAAATACGGCAACCTCGTGCCGCGCGACGTCGCCACCCGCGCCATTTTCAAAGTGGTGTTCGAGCTCAACCTCGGCATCGACGGCAAGCCGATGGTTTACCTCGACCTCACCCACATCGACGCCAAGACTCTCGACCGCAAGCTGGAAGGCATCCTGGAAATTTACGAGAAATTTGTCGGCGACGATCCGCGGGTCACGCCCATGAAGATCTTCCCTGGCATGCACTACACCATGGGCGGCCTTTGGATCGATTACAAGCAGGCTACGAACATCCCCGGCATCTACGCGGCGGGAGAAGCCGAATACCAATACCACGGGGCCAACCGGCTGGGAGCCAACTCGCTGATGTCGTGCATCTACGGAGGCTTCATCTCAGGCCCGAGCGCGGTGCAGTACGCAAAGAGTCTGCAAGCCGCGCCCGGCAATGGACACTTCGAAGCCGAACGCAAGCGACAGGAAGAAATTAACGCTGGCCTGATGAAAGCCGACGGCAACGAAAATCCATTCCTACTCTGGCGAGAACTAGGCGCGCTGATGACCGAGAATTGCACGGTCATTCGCTACAACAAGAAGTGCGAAGCAGCGGACGCGAAGCTGGTCGACCTGCTCAATCGCTTCCAGAAGATCAACTTGAGCGACCGCTCGCAGTGGGCCAACACAACGATCGCCTTCGCGCGACAGCTCTATAACATGCTGCAGTTGTCGCGCGTAATCGCGCAGGGAGCGGCCATGCGCGACGAGTCTCGCGGCTCACACTACAAACCGGATTTTCCCGAGCGCGACGACAAAAACTGGATGAAGACCACGAAAGCAACCTTCGCGCCCGATCTGGACGAGCCGAAGTTCGAGTTCGAGGCGGTGGATGCAAGTCTGATTCCGCCGCGGCCAAGGAAGTACTGAAGGGGAAATAAGTATCCGATGACTTCACCTGCCTGTCATCCTGAGCGAAGCGAAGGACCTATGCATTTTGCCCGCGCCAAGAGAATGCATAGGTCCTTCGCTTCGCTCAGGATGACAAGGGATTAAGCTAACGGCTAAAGGCTAAGAGCTAAATGGCAAACAATAAATCCGTCCTCATCAAAATCAAACGTCAACTCACTCCCGACGCCAAGCCGTCGTGGGAAGAGTTCGAGATTCCTTACAAGCCGAATATGAACGTCACATCGGCGCTCATGGAGATCGCGGCCAACCCCGTCACGCGCGAGGGCAAGCAGACCACGCCCGTCACCTACGACTCGAATTGTCTCGAGGAGATCTGCGGCTCCTGCGCCATGCTGATCAATGGACGCGCCCGCATGGCTTGCTCTTCCCTGCTCGACCACTTTGATCAGCCGATCAAGCTCGAGCCGCTCACCAAATTTCCCATCGTGCGCGACTTGGCCGTCGATCGCAGCGTGCTCTTCGAGAACCTGAAAAAGGTCAAAGCCTGGGTACCGGTGGACGGCACCTACGACCTCGGTCCGGGGCCGCGCATGACCATGGAGGACCAGGAAAAAACCTATCCGCTATCGAATTGCATCTCGTGTTGCTGCTGCATGGAAGCCTGCCCGCAGTTCAACGAAGACACGGGATTCGTCGGCGCGGCCACCATCTCGCAAGTGCGCCTGTTCAACACGCATCCCACCGGCCAGGCTCTGAAACGCGAGCGTCTGTCCGCACTCATGGGCGATGGAGGCATCCAGGAATGCGGCTACGCCCAAAACTGCGTCGAGATTTGTCCGAAGGAAATCCCGCTGACCACATCGATTGCCGAGGTCGGTGGCCAGGTCATGAAGCAAGCGCTCACCGACTTGCTGCGGAAGTAAGTGTGCCCGCTGCTTCGTGCGCAGCCCGCTAGGGACAGCCGCCCCCGGCTATCCCTACATGGTTACCATTCCTCAAAATGGCGCTTTTTTCCGCGTTTGCAGGCCGAATGCAGCAGATTACCCTGGGGTAACCACCCCTAACTCCCTTAAGTAAGCGGGTTTAGCTCGAATTGCTTCACAGAGTTGTTCATCTGTGGTTTACAATTACCAATCTCACAGGCAAATGGTCGTTTTTTCCACAGCCTCCGGGAGATGTTCCGACTGGCGCAATAATGCCATCGCAATGATGCTGAGATTCACAACACGAAGCCTGAAAATCCCCAAACCGCCGATGGCGCTGGTGACGGCGTTCATTACGCTGGCAATATTCATTATGGTGGCTGCGCCAGAAAGCGCCTTCGCCCTGCGTCGCGTCAGCCGTCGACACCGGATCCTGCATCACCTTCGTGGCATACTCTGGAACCCGATGTTCCGTCCGTCGCACGATTCCCTGCTGCGGCAAAACGAAGAAATCGACCGCCTCGATCTACCCCGTATTCAAGACGACGAAGAACTGGAAGCACTCAAAGCCTCGGGTGATCTGGTGCCCATCGAGGAGAGCGAGTCGCTGAAGATTGAGCACAGCCTTGATCCCTCGCGCCGCTATTGCCGTCCTTGGACTCGCGATTTCGTGCAGGACCTTTCCGAAGTTTATTACCGCCAGTTCCACGATCAAATCCAGGTAAACTCGGCCGTCCGCACCGTCAAGGTGCAGAAGAAGCTTCGCCGTCGCAATCGCAACGCTGCTCCCGCCGAAGGCGATACGGCGTCTTCTCATCTCGCCGGCATCACGGTCGATCTCCAGCGCCGCGGTTTGACGAAAGATGAGATCCGTTTCGTCGAGCACTACTTGTTCTACCTGAACGCGCTCGGTCTGGTCGAACCCGAGGAGGAAAGCCGGCACTGGTGCTTCCACGTGATGGTGTCCGACCGCTACAGTGATTGGCGCCAGACGCAAACCATTTTCCCGCATGCGCCAACGGAAGAACCCGTAGCCGCACCAGTCACGGCAGTCACCGCGATGGATGCCTCCAACTAAAACTTCCAGCTGAACTCCGCAGCGGAACTCTGCAGCCGCTACAATCTCCGCGGAATGATCGCTCTGATGCGATGGAGCGCCGGGCGTCCCCGCCCGGCAGACAGGCGCGGACCAGCGCTCCACCGACAAGCTAGGATCGACTGTCGTACAATCAAGGATTGCCAAAATACCTACAGGAGCACCCATGCGAACTCTAGTGCATACGCTTGTCCTGATCATCTCCACTTCCCTGCTCGGCGCCGCGCAGGCGGCGTCAACTTCGCAGCCCGCGACCACGCCGCCTGTCCACAAGCCTACCAGTTCCGCGCCCGCCGAGCCCACCGCCATCATTCACACCACGGCGGGTGACCTCCATTGCACGCTGTTTCCGAAGATAGCGCCCATCGGAGTCGAGAACTTCATCGGCCTGGCTAGCGGCACCAAAGACTGGACCAGCCCCGTCTCTAATACCAAGAAGCACGGCGTCCCGCTCTACGACGGCACTATCTTTCATCGTGTGATCCCCAGTTTCATGATTCAGGGTGGAGATCCCAAAGGCGATGGCACGGGCGACCCCGGGTACAAATTCAAGAATGAGACTTCGCCCACCGTCCCCTTCGATCGTCCCGGCCGCCTCGCTTACGCCAACGCCGGACCTGACACCAACGGCTCGCAGTTCTTCATCACTGAAGTTCCCTACCCCAGCCTCAATGGCGGCTATACCATCTTCGGCCAGTGCGATGATGCCGCCGTCGAATTGGTTAAGAAAATTGCGCGCATGGCCACCGACGGCGAACGTCCGCTCCGTCCCGTCAAGATCACGCACATCGAAATCCATGGCGCCGGTGCATCGACCGCAAAAACCGCGCCCAAGCCGTCGGCCGGCATACAGAAACCCATGTAGTAAGAGACGCGGCCAGCCGCGTCTCCACCGCAAGAGTAAGAAGGTCAATTCAAGAGTTCGAGGAGACTATGACCCGCACACCCGGAACCTATGCCGTGTTCGAAACCAGCGAGGGCACCATCGTTTGCCGCCTGTTTGAGAAAGACGCCCCCAAGACTGTCGCCAACTTCGTCGACCTGAGTGAAGGCAAGCGCGAGTGGACGCATCCCACCACCCGTAAGAAGACGACCGATCCCCTTTACCACGGGACTATTTTTCATCGCGTGATTCCCGGCTTCATGATCCAGGGCGGCGACCCGATGGGCACCGGTTTCGGCGGTCCCGGCTACCAGTTTGAAGATGAAACCAAGGGTTCTCCACATCGTTTTGACAAGGCGGGAAAGCTGGCCATGGCCAACGCCGGCCCCAACACCAACGGATCGCAGTTTTTCATCACCGTCGCCGACACCGACTGGCTCACCGGCAAACATACAATTTTCGGCGAGGTTGTCGAGGGATACGAGATCGTGGAAACCATCTCGAAGGTCGCGCGTAACCGCCAGGATCGTCCCGCCAAAGACGTGGTGGTGAAGTCGGTAAAAATCGAACGCTAGCCGCCCTTCAGTGGAGAGACGGGCGTCCTCGCCCGTCTAGCGGGCGCCGCAGGTCTCTCGCTTTTCGAGATCTGGGAGCGGCAGCCGCAGCGGGAACGCGCCCTGAATTCTCCCGCGTACACCAACCCCACTGTGATTGTCGTCACATCATCCTGTGATGGCCAGCCTTCTTTCCCACCCCCCGACATTCTTTATAATGATTTGGTTCCTTCCCAGCCTCTGGAGGCAAGTGCATGGCATCGTTTAATGGAGTCCCCGTCCCACCCAACGGACAGAAGATTGAATATAGCAACGGCAAGTACCGAGTTCCGAATCACCCGATCATTCCTTTCATAGAAGGCGACGGCACTGGCCGCGATATCTGGAAAGCCTCCGTCCGCGTTTTCGACGCCGCTGTCGAAAAGGCGTACCAGGGTCAGCGTTCCGTAGCCTGGTACGAAGTCTTTGCCGGAGAGAAAGCCAAGGCTCGCTTTCAGAATTGGCTGCCCGACGACACCGTCAGCGCCATCCGCGAGTTTCGTGTCGCCATCAAAGGCCCCCTGACCACTCCCGTCGGAGGTGGCATCCGCTCCCTCAACGTCGCCCTGCGCCAGATCCTCGATCTCTACGGCTGCATACGGCCCGTGAAGTACTACTCCGGAGTCCCGTCGCCCGTGAAGCATCCCGAGCGCATGAACATCGTCATCTTCCGCGAAAACACAGAAGACGTTTACATGGGCGTCGAATGGGAAGAAGGCACGCCCGAGGTCGCCAAGCTGATCGAATTCCTCAATAAAGATATGTTGAAAGGCGGAAAGAAGCAGATCCGCCTCGATTCCGGCATCGGCATCAAGCCCATCTCCGTGACCGGCACCAAGCGCCTGGTACGCATGGCGATCAAACATGCGCTCGAATACAAAAACAAAGCGGTCACGCTGGTCCACAAAGGCAACATCCAGAAATTCACCGAAGGCGCATTCCGCAAGTGGGGATACGAACTCGCCACCGAGGAGTTCCGCACCCAGGTTGTCACCGAGCGTGAGAGCTGGATCATCGACAACAAAGACAAGAATCCCAATCTCACTGTCGAGGAGAACGCGAATCTCATCGAACCCGGCCTCGAGTTCGCCACTGACGATTTCCGCCAGGCTCTTTACAAGGAAGTAAAAGATTGTCTCGATTCCATCTACGCGACGCACGGCAAAGGCGCCTGGAAGAAAAAGCTGATGATCAACGACCGCATCGCCGACTCCATCTTCCAGCAGGTTGTGACCCGGGCCGATGAATACAGCGTTCTGGCCACGCCCAACCTGAACGGCGACTACATTTCCGATGCCTGCGCCGCGCAGGTAGGCGGCCTTGGCATCGCTCCCGGAGCGAACATCGGCGACGGCTACGCCATATTCGAAGCTACCCACGGCACCGCCCCCAAGTATGCCGACAAGGACGTCATCAATCCCGGCTCCGTCATTCTCTCGGGCGTCATGATGTTCCGCTTCCTGGGATGGCCCGAAGCCGCCGATCTGATCGAGCAGAGCCTGGAGCGGACCATCGAACAGAAAAAGGTGACCTACGACTTCGAGCGCCTGATGGAAGGCGCCACCAAGGTAAAGACCAGCGAGTTCGCAACGTGCATGATCGAAAACATGACCGTGCCCGTCGCCGCCGACTGATACATCATTCTTACTGTAGAGACGGGGCTTGCCCCCCGCCGAATGAAACGGTTTGAAAGGGCACGGCTTTAGCCGTGCCGCTAAGAGTCACAAACAGTCCGGGGCTTTAGCCCCTGAGGGAAAACTTCATGCGCAATAAAGTAACAATCGTTGGTTCCGGAAACGTAGGCGCCACCGCCGCTCACTGGATCGCCTCCAAAGAACTAGCCGATGTCGTACTCATCGACATCATTGAAGGCGTCCCACAAGGAAAAGGTCTCGATCTGCTCGAGGCCATGCCGATCGAAAAGCGCGATTCCGCGATTCTCGGCACAAACGACTACGCCGACACCGCGAACTCCAACATTGTCGTCATCACCGCCGGAATTCCACGCAAGCCCGGCATGAGCCGCGACGACCTGCTGAATACCAACTACAAAATCATGAGCGACGTAGTCAGCAAGGTTGTGCACCACTCGCCGAACTGCATCCTCATCATCGTTTCCAATCCGCTCGACGCCATGGCGCAGGCCGCTTACAAGCTCAGCGGATTTCCGCGCGAGCGCGTGATCGGCATGGCTGGAATCCTAGACTCCGCCCGCTTCCGCGCCTTTATCGCCCTGGAACTCAAGGTGAGCGTCGAGAACGTAACTGCCTTCGTCCTCGGCGGACACGGCGACACCATGGTCCCGCTTCCCCGCTATTCCACCGTCGCCGGCATTCCCATCACTGAATTAATGGACAAGGCCACGCTCGATCGCATCGTCCAGCGCACCCGCGACGGCGGCGCGGAGATCGTCAAATATCTCAAGACCGGATCGGCGTACTATGCCCCGTCGGCCGCCGCCACCGAGATGGTCGAGGCCATCCTCAAGGACAAGAAGAAGATTCTCCCCTGCGCCGCCTATCTCAACGGAGAGTACGGCATCCACGGCCTTTATGTCGGCGTCCCGGTGAAGCTCGGCGCCAAGGGGATCGAGCAGATCATCGAGATCAAACTCACCGCGGAAGAGAAAGCGGCCCTCGATAAGAGCGCCGCCGCCGTAAAAGAACTGATAGCGGTGATCAACGTCTAGGCAACTCGCATGGCACGTGTGGTGACGGGGCAAAGCCTTCGCCAGTTGGCAGTCGTATATCGATTTCTGATTTCTCTTTCGTGATCGCCCCAGGCTCGCTATAGTGTCTGGGGCCAGCAGTCTGAAGCCAGTAAGCATGGACTTCGATCAGCTCGAAATCTTCCTCGAAGTGGCGCGCCTCTCCAGCTTCTCCCGCGCGGCGGAGAAGCGTTTTCGCACCCAGCCCGCCATCTCATCCCAGATTCGCGCCCTCGAAGAAGAAGTGGGCGCTCGCCTGCTCGACCGTTCCGGAGGCCGCGTCTCGCTCACCGCGTCCGGCAAATTCTTTTTCAAGTATGCCGAGGAGACGATTGAGCGGCGCAAGACCATCCTCAACGAGATCGCCGAGACCGAGCGTGTGCCTCGCGGCGAAATTGTCGTGGGCGCAAACGAAGGCACCTGCCTGCACATCCTGCCTGAGGTATTCGCGCAATTCAAACGCGACTATCCGAATGTTGCGGTGAACATCAAGCGCTCCGACTACGCCAGGATTCTGGAGTCGATCATCGAAAACGTAGTGGACTTTGGCGTGGTCTCGCTGCCCGTGAACGACAACCGGCTCGAGGCGCAGATGATACATCGCGACGAACTCGTCGTGATCACCGCCCCGTCTCATCCGCTCGCGGCGAAGAAGAGCGTCACCGTCGCCGAGGTCTCGACCTTTCCGCTCGTTCTACCCAAACTGGGCCACACCCGTGACGCGCTCGATGCACTGTTCTATGACCATCGCTTGAAGCCAAACGTGGCCATGGAACTGGATTCAAGCGAACTGCTGAAGCGCTTTGTGGCGGCCGATGTCGGCGTCGGATTTATCGCGCGGTCGAATATCGAGGAGGATATCCGCGCCAAGGCTCTGGCTGCCATCACGCTCGCCGATGCGCAAATTCGGCGCGACCTCGCGCTCGTCTTCCGCAAAGACAAATCGCTCAGCCGCGCCGCCAAGGCCTTCATGGACATCGCGCTTAAGCAAAAGAATTTCTCGACGTCCGTGGCCGGAGCTGGGAAGCGCTCCAAATGAGCACGGTTACGCGTTTGATTCTCTTATTGTCCTTGCTCCTCTCGGCTGCCGCCGCTCAGAAGCAGTCCACAGGCGCCAAACCTGCCTCCCTCGCCGACTACAAGCTCGTCGCGCTGAAAGTCACGGGAACAGCGCGCTACACCGACAAAGAAATTCTTGCCGCGAGCGGCTTGCAGATTGGCCAGAATGCCGCCGACGGCGATTTCAAAGAAGCAGTGCAGCGCCTGGGCAATTCCGGCCTGTTCAGCAGCGTTGTCTATTCGTATTCCTCTTCATCCGCGGGCACAAGGCTCGAACTGCAGCTCGCCGATACCGACAAGAGCAAGCTGGTTCCCGCACAGTTTGACAACTTCGTCTGGTTCACCGACGACGAACTGCGGGCTGTCCTGCAACGCCGCGTTCCGCTGTTCAAGCAGGTGCTCCCCCTTACAGGCAATCTTGCGGATCGAGTTTCCGAAGCCTTGCAGGCGATCCTCTCCGAGAAAAACCTTCCCGGACGAGTGAACTATCTACGCGAGGGAGAAGGTGAATCGGGCGGACCCTTGGTTGCAATCGCCTACCGGGTCGAGGAAGTCAGCATCCGGATTCGCAATTTCGAATTCCCCGGAGCCTCGCCCGATCAGACCGCTCTCCTCACCGCTGCAGCGCACCGCGCCATCGGGGCAAACTACGAACGCTCTTCCTTAGCCGCGGTCGCGAAGTTCGACCTGCTGCCGGTATACCTGCAGCGCGGATACTTGAAGGCCGCGTTTGGACCCTCCGACGCGCGCGCAGTGCCTCAAGAAGTGCCTCAAGAAGTGCAGCAACCTTCTTCAGCCGCGGATGCACAAAGTCCCGCCGACCTTCAGGTGGATGCGATCCAACCGGTGACGCCGGGCAAGATGTACCTAACCTCCGGTGTTGACTGGAAGGGCAACTCGGCAATCGCCATCACCGAAGTCGCGCCCCTCGTCCACATGCCGCTCGGCCGGCCCGCCGACGCCGTGCGTCTACTCCGCGACATCGAAAACGTCGGCAAGCTCTACCGCAGCCGCGGATACATGGCGGTTCAAATCAAGCCCGACGCCCACTTAGACGACGAGAAAAGCACTGTGCACTACGAACTGAATATCGTCGAAGGCGACCTCTACAAGATGGGAGAGTTGGAGATCCTGGGACTCGACACCCAGGCTAAAGCTCGGATGCAGACAGCGTGGACTCTTCGCGCAGGTCAGCCCTACAACGCCGACTATCCCCAGAAATTCCTGTACGACACCAGAGATCTCGTTCCCCGCGGCGTGCAGTGGAACGTCAGCGTTCATGAGACGCCGGACGCGAAGGAAAAGACCGTGGACGTGGAGATCCGTTTCAAGCAACAGTAGCGCCGAAACCCGGGTACAGCAAAAGACAAAATGTTTTTGTAACCCGGAGGCTGCGGGTAAATCCATAAATATTGACAGGATGATCGTGAGATCATGAGAGTACGATTATGAATTGTTCACTTTTGAACCATCACCCCGTTTCACAGGAGAGGAAAGCAGAATGAAAGGGAATCGAATTGCGGCGGCGGTTCTTGGAATGCAGATGTTGATTGTGCTGGCAGCGGTCCCGGCGTTGGCTACCGGTAAGAGCCAGACCTTGACCGGCGAAGTGAGCGACGCCATGTGCGGAGCCAAGCATGAAATGGCCGGCAAGGCCGCGGATTGCACGCGCGCCTGCATGAAGCATGGATCGAAGTACGCGCTCGTGGTCGGGGACAAAGTCTATACCCTGGAAACCTCGGATAAGGCCGCGCTCGATAAGCTGAACGATCTGGCCGGAGCCAAGGCAAAGGTAACCGGAGAAGTGGACGGCACCACGATTACGGTGAAATCGGTGGCTGCGGGATCGTAACGGAGTAGATGGAGGGACGGGCGTCTCGCCCGTCCAGCAGTGTGGCGGTCGGGCGGGGACGCCCGGCTCTCCATTAACAGAACAGGCAACAATAAAAAACCGGCGGTCACCCCGCCGGTTCTTGTTGTCTAAATTCCCGCTATTGTTGTTGAGTCTGGCTGGGATTATCGTCTCGCCGCTTCAGCGTCGGACGATCGTCGTCATCGCCGCTCTTGTCGGTGCCGCTGGTCTTGTCGCTGGTTGAAGTGCGGCGCAAGCTGGGCTTGTTCCCATCCTTCTGTTCGAGCACCTTGTGCCGGTTCTCGATGGTGGCCAGCCGCGATTTCACATCGTCAAATTCTGAAGTGGTAACGATGTACTGCGCGCGCGCCGGAAGAATGGTCGCGATCTCCTTTTGCGACGCCGCAATCCGGTCGGGCGTCTGCGGGTGCGAAGCGAAGGCCTTGGCGATCGTGCCCGGCTTCTTCTTCTCTTTCGCCTGAATTTTTTCGAAGAAACTGATGAAAGCCTGCGGATCGTATCCCGTCTTATACATGTATTGCAGGCCGAGATAGTCCGCTTCCGCTTCGAAATTGCGCTGGAACTTCATGAACGTGAGCGGCAAGCCCAGGCCGGCTGCCTCATAGATCCCGTAGCCTATGCCACCCCCGATGAAGATCAAAGGAATGGTAGCGATTTGCGCAATATTCGCGCGCGTCATCTGACGCATCCCGTGGCGCGCGGCCACGTGCGAAATCTCATGCGCCATCACGCCGGCCAGTTCCGCCTCTTCGTCGGCCGCCAGAATCAGGCCGGAGTTCACATAGAAAAATCCGCCGGGAAGCGCGAACGCGTTCACTTCATCGGAGTCGATCACCTTGATGGTGAACGGCACCTGCGCATCCGAATTGCGCACCAGATTCTGACCGATGCGGTTGACGTACTCGTTGACCACCGGGTCCTGAACCAGCTTTACGCTGCTCTCGACCTGCATCGCGTATTGCTTGCCCATCCTGATTTCAGTCTCGAGCGAGTACCAGTCGCCCAAGCCGCGTCCGCCGATCTTGCGGTTACCGATGGCGTCCACATCGTCCTCACCGCCGTCGTGCTTGACCTTGCTGGCGTCGGGCTCCTGGATGGGCGGGTCCCCGCTAGGAGCCGCACTCGCGCCGCTGGAAGACGACGAGTCCGCCGGCGGAGCCTGCGTTGGCGCTGGCGTTGAGCCAGTCGTTGTGCCGGCCGTAGTTCCGTCCGAGGGCTGCGCGCTCGGAGCCGGCGCCGTCTTTGTCGTTTGCGGCGGTGACGTTTGCGTCTGCGAGGCTTGCGGCTGCGTGCTTGGAGTCTGGGAAGTTTGCTCCTGCGCCAGCGCAGGCAGAGCCATCACTACCAGTAAACTCAGGGAGATCAGCGCTTTACGGAACGACATTTGGATACCCCGCGGAAACCCGGTCGGCCTGAAAAGATTATACCCCCGATAGCAAGTCGGTGTGGGCAGAGTTTCCCATACGGTTGGACGCAGGCTGGCGCCAAAAAGATACCCGTTATTTTCCGGGAACATGCCAGCTGAGGCTCTATTTGGAGCGCCCACGCAAGCTCCCCTTCCGTTTTCCCGGTCGCCTGGTGTACGTCGCCTGGTGTACTATGGCGCGATTTTGGAAAGCCTTTTGGAAAGAGGAACCGTGCATGTTGAATCGTCGCAGCTTTCTATCGTCCTCCTTCGCTTCGTCCCTGGCCGTGGGCGCCGGCCTGTCCTGGCGCGGAAATCGAAGTCTGTGGGCGCAGCTCGAATCGCTGCCGTCCAAGCTGCCTGACCGCTCCCTGTTCGACCAGAACGAAGACGCCTACTGGCGCGAACTGCGCAAGCAGTTCCTGATCCCGGCGGACGAGATCTACCTGAATAACGGCACCGTGGGATCGAGTCCCGCTCCCGTGCTCCGCGCCGTGTTTGAAGGCTATGAAGCAAGCGAGAAGCTGAACGAGGCCGATCCCGAGGACTATCCCATCTGGGGATATGCCGCGTGGAATGAGATTCGCGATCCACTGGCCGCGTTTGTAGGCTGCAACCGCGACGAGATCGCGCTGCTAAGAAATGCCACCGAGGCCAACAGCTACATCGCAAACGGCATCGACCTGAAGCCCGGCGATGAAGTGCTCATGACCGACCAGGAGCATCCCGGAGGCGAGCACCCGTGGGACCTGCGGGCCAAGCGCTACGGCATCGTGGTGAAAAAGATCACGCTGCCGAGACCGGTAGATAATCCCGCGCAGGTATTGAATCTCGTCAGCGACGCCATTACTCCGCGCACCCGGGTTCTGTTCTTCAGCCACATCACCACCTTTTCTGGAGTCGTGCTGCCCGCCAAGGAACTCTGTGCCCTGGCCCGCAGCAAAGGAATTATTTCCGCGGTCGATGGTGCCCACGTTCCAGGAATGATGCGCCTGAACCTGCACGAATTAGGCTGCGATCTTTATTCAGCAAGTCCGCACAAGTGGCTGCAGTCGCCCAAAGGCTCCGGATTCCTCTACGTCCGCGACGAAATGATCGACCGCGTGTGGAACACGATAGCCACCGAAGGTTGGGACGACATAAAGCTCCGAGCCGAACGTTTCCAGCGCATAGGCAGCTCAAATGTCCCCGCCCTATGGGGACTGCGAGCCTCGATCCAACTAGCCAACGACATAGGCATGGACCGAATCGAACGCCGCCAACGCCAGCTCTGCGATTACATTCTAGCCGCCATGATCAAACGAGGAGCGGTGTCGTGGACATCTCCGGATGCCTCGCTGCGCTGCGCGATAGCCACGGTGAACGTGCCGCCAATCGTTCGTATGGATCTCGAAAACTGGCTATGGAAAGAAAAGAAAATTCGCATCCGCGGAGGCGACCCGCACAAGCTGCGCCTGTCCACTCCTTATTACTTGTCGCGGCAGGATATTGATCGGTTTCTGGATGCGTTCGACGAGTATAAGAAGGTGAAGGTGTAGCGCGATGCCCTTACACTCAACCTGCTAGAGGTGGCGGGTTACTTGTCCACGCGTGGCACCCGAACTTCCTTCCAGCCACCTTCTGGGCTCCATATCCGCACTGTCCTGGGTTGGGTAAGTTCAGGGCACTGCTTTACCGAGTGATGAATCTTTCCTTCACGTTCCATTTGGCGATGCAGCTCCAGGTAGTGATCACTAACTGTGTACGACTGCGGTACGAAGCTTTCTGACAAGTCATACATTTCCCAATCCGGACCTAAACCCTCTTCAATGTCTGTCTCACGCACCGCGACATTTACGCGGCCCCCATCGGTCTGGATCAGTTTGACCTGGTTGTAGGTAGCTCCCGACAGTGAGCTCAATTCCGAACGCGGAAAGATCAAATAACGGTAAGGTTGGCCCGGCGGGCAGGATTGACAGCTCAAGTCCGAGCCTGGCAAAGGGGGTGAGCTCCCGGAGGGGTGGTCCTCCCGCAGCACAGCCAGCATCGCGCAGTTGCACTCGTTATTAATTCCGCCGGCGAGGATATATGAATCGCCGGACTCCCGCACATGGTTTAGGTTGAGGATGTGTCCCCAGTTTACAAACTGACTTATTCGATTGCCATCGCCATCCAGTTTGACCAGTAACGAGGGCGACCAGTACTGACTCCGCACAGCGCACCAGATGGATGGCGTGGGTTCGTCCTCAATCGAGACCAACGCTCCAAATCCCCATGGCGGACCATAGTCTCTGCCTCCGAATTCCATCCTGTCCTCGAAGCCCTGGCACCAGAGAAGCTTTCCGTTGGGCGACAAGCGGTAGAGGGCATCACTCGACGGATTAGGTTGCCCCCCAACCAGCAGGGGAGCCATCGCTAACACGTCCTCTTGGGAATGACGAGGCGAAGTCACTCTTTGAAGTCGCTCTGTAGCATCAGGTGGCTCATCCCTCAAGGGCTGCCCGAAGTTGAACGTCCAGATGATCCCGCCACGCGCATTCCAAGCAACGAGGTCGCTTCCGACGAAAGCCATACGGCTGATGATGTCGTCGTCATAGGGTCGACGCCACGCCCAAATAGAGAATAACGCCAGCCCTAGAGCCATCAGCAGGAGGCCCACGCGCAGCATCCGACCCAATCCGGACCGAGAACTCGCGCTTTGCCCGCCGCCTGAAGGCTCGCCCACCGACGACAAGATTCCTGCTGCTACAGGTCTCTCTATGGCGTCGGCAGCCGGAGTTGTACTCCCCCTAACAACTCCAGTATTAATCTGCGGAGATGAACTCCAAAGCTGGGACTCCTGTACAGAAGCGATGAACTTATAGCCTCGCTTGCGTACGGTCGCGACATAGCGGGGCCTGTCAGCATCGTCATGCAGAGCTTCCCTGATTCTCCGAATTTCAAAGTTTAACCTGCTATCAAAATCACCGGAGGATTCAGCAGGCCAAAGAACGTTGCGTATCTCTTCGCGGGTCACCAACTCCTGTGAGCGCCGGACCAGCATGGTCAGGATCTTGAAGGCTTGAGGGGGAACGTCTATGAGCAGTCCGCTGTCCCGTAGCTCGCGGTTTCTCTCGTCGAGTTCAAAAGCCCCGAAGCGAAACAGGGCCGCCTTATTATTGGGGTCGGCTCCCAAAACATCCTCCCAATACCACGCTCACCTTCCAACTGCCAGCTAACTTACGCTAACTCATGTGCTCCGTCAACCCATTAGTTATCAGTAACTTCCCGCCTTATCACGACCTCACCAAGAACACATCTGCAACCTTGTTGACGCGGCTGCGCAAAGATTCTATTTTGAGGCGGCGCGGACTCTGCCGGCATGGCAGGAACTACAGTCCCAAATCGAATAAGGAGAGGAAGCATGACACAGTTGAAGCGCGCCTTACCCCTGGCGTTCCTCCTCGTGCTCGCGGCTACGACCGTTTGGGCACAGGCAAGACCGGAGAGGACCCCACTAGAAGTCACGATCTCTGTGCAAGACACTACTACGGGCCAGCCCATTACCAATGGAGAAACCCTTCACTCAACCGACAACTTCCAAGTCACGGTCACCACAAACGACATCACCTGCATCGGCAATTTCCTCATCACGGCTGAAAACAGCACTGGCGAAATAGGCTCTCAGGAAGTTTTCTACACCGTCGGCCCGCAGTTCGGTAGCAACTCCGCGACTGGCAGTATCCTGAATGCTTTTGCTCTGAACGGCAAAAACGACTGGAAAATCAGCAATGCTTGCAATGGAGCCGTGCCGCACCAATTCAGTTTGAGTAGGTTCGAGTTCTTCGTCAATACCAAAGACTAGAAGTGCCAGGAGGACTAAAAATGAAACTCTTCGCCAAGGTTCTGCTGTTACTGGCTGGGTTTGCGGCAATCGCCTCGCACGCCCAAACGCTTCTGTTTGACAACTTCACTAGAGATTCCAGCTTGAACACCGGTTTGTGGACGACAAGCTCTTCATTCCTGACTGCTTTAGCTGCTGCATCGTCATCCCCACGGGCGTCGTTTGTCACCCCGCAACTAACCTTCAACAGTCAGTTCGGGATGACTCTGACGGGACCAACCGAAGATTATCAAACTACTGGTGTGCAATCGCTCTCAACCTTCACACCACCATTTAGGGTTGTCACCTACGTGATAGCGGCCGGAGGGACAGCAGATCCGTTTGAAATCCTTCTGGCGAACGCCGACCTTACACAGTTTCTTACTGTAACAGCTAATGTGAACCCGACGTACCTCGGGTTTTGGGCAGCAGCTCCCAATGTCAGCCAGCTTTGGCAACTTGGCAAGCAATTCTCGCCGGCGATTTCACCCAATTTTTACGCCCCCTACATCGTCACAATCGGTGTAAACGCGGAGGGGGTAGCCACCGCGACGGTGGAGAACTTTGTGGGCACAGTGCTGGGCAGGGTTTCCAAATTAGAAGCTGGCGCAGGCCCATTCTACCTTGTGCTAGGTCAGCGGATAGGGCTCGCAGCAACAGGACCACAATTTTCCGATTGGTTTAGCGTTAAAGTCACTGCCCCTTGAGCGGGCGGGTGGCCTGTCCAAGCTTCGCTTGAGCGGGGCCTTTGACTTCCGCAATCCCCACAGGTTCTTGACAATTTCTTACCGCCCTGGGACAAGACGTGGAGATCTCGGTGAGGCCGGCCCGCGAGAATAACGCCCACGGCGAAGTGTCCGTCGTCGCGTGAGATGGCCGGGCCAATACCAGTTCGGTCAGGTTCGCCCCAGCCGCTGAAACCGTGCCCTACCCAGAACCTTTGTCAAGCCTTCGCTCGGGACAAACGAAGGCCCTCCCATCCAGCCAACTTATTGATTTATAAAGACCTTACAGATACGTCCTTTGTTATCAAAGACCTGGCCAACTATTCTCCGCTAAGTCTTTGACTTTTAAAGACCGGACTCAGGGGGTCCCAAACACGCCCCCTTCTAGCTACAGCCGCTGGCTGATCCGCAACTTATGCACTTGCAACAACTTCCGCTGAGGACCCTGATCGAGCCGCAGACTGAGAGCAGAGAGCTGCCTACGTCCAGCGAAACCAGCGCAGCGCAAGAATAAAAGAAACGCCGCCCCAAATCGCAAGCACGAGCAGCCGTCCCGATTGCGAGCCCAGCGAAGCGCCTTCGGTGATCGTGGCGCGCAGCGCGTCGTTGAGCGCGGTCAGCGGAAGCGCTTTGATAAAGGGATGAGCGATAACAGGAAATCGATCATAGGAAAAGAAGACGCCGGAAAAGATCCACATCGGCATCATGACCACATTGATGAGGCCGGAAACGGTTTCGATTTTCTGCGCGCGGCAAGCGGTTAGCAGGCCGATGCCGCCGAAGGCTACCGCTCCTAGCGATCCAAGCAGGATGACCGAAAGTATCGATCCCTGCACGCGCATGTGAAAGACCAGTACGCCGAAGCCTAAGAGCAGTCCTACTTCAATCACCATCAGGACCAAGCGACTGCTGGTCAGGGCCAGAAGGAAATCGCTGCGGCGCATGGGCGTGGCGACGAAGCGCTTCAGCAGTTTGCGCTGGCGCATTTCTACCAGCGCGAAACCGACTCCCCACATGCCGGAGTTCATCAGGTTCATCCCCAACAGTCCGGGGATCAGGAAGTCGATGTAGCGAGAGCCGGGTTCGCTGGAGGATTGAGAGGAAGTCGAGATCGCATCTTTGCGTCCAGCGGCGGATTGGAGCGCGGTATCGATTTCGACGCGGGAGAGCACACTTTCCGGGCGCGCGGGATCGTAGTAATACGTATAGCTGCCGTCGGGATTGGACTCGATTGCCAGATCGAACTTGCCGAAGTGGAAGCCTCTGAGCGCGGCCTCGCGATCGAGTACGGTAGCTCGGATGGCGGAATGGGCGGACGAAGTCTTATCCGAGTTCTCGAGCATGGCCAGAGTTTTCTGCGCGCCGCTGCCGTCGATGATGGCGACCGAGGTGATGTCCGCGGGCTTGTTGCGAAAGGCGATGCCCAGGCCTGCCGCTAGCAGCAACGGAAAGACGAAGACCCAGAATACGACTTCGGGCTCGCGTTTGAGTTCGAGTATGCGCGCCCAGAGGAGGTGACGGTATCCGGACCAGCGGCCGTTGTGGGGAGTATTCCTGCGCAGTGGGCGCTTGGGCAACGACTGCTGATTCTTCTCGTCGTCGAGCATGGACGCATTGCTTTCTGTGGTTGCCATTCAATCTTCTCGCAAGTGGCGGCCAGTAAGTTGCACGAAGACATCTTCAAGGCTGGCCTGGCGCGTGCTCAGGTGTTCGAGTCGATGGCCTTGCTGGTTGATCGCCGCGAGCAGCGCGGGGATGGTGAGATGCGGTTCGCGCACATTGAGGCAGAACATGTCTTCCTCGTGGCGCACGGATTCGACGCTCGGCAGCGCGCGCCATAGATCAGTTTCGTGGCCGTTTGCATCGCGATTGCCGTCGATCTGGAACTCGACCACGTGATGGCCGCCGAGCCGGTCGATCAGGTCTGACGGAGTACCTTCGGCGATGATCTGGCCGTGATCGACTATGGCGAGGCTATCACAGAGGCGTTCGGCTTCGTCCATGTAGTGGGTGGTGAGCAGGACGGTGCCCCCTTTTTTCTGGAACGCGCGGATGATGTCCCAGAGCTGGCGGCGGCTTTGCGGATCGAGTCCGGTGGTGGGCTCGTCGAGAAAAAGGATGCGCGGATTGCCGACCAGAGCAGTCGCGACCGCCAGACGCTGCTTCTGGCCGCCTGACAGTTTGCCGACCCAGGCGTCGGATTTCTCGGTGAGCTCAAGATCTTCCAGAACCTCGGCGGCGGGCCGCGGTTCACTGTAGAAGCTGGCGAAGAGTTCGATGGTTTCGCGGACGTTCAGCTTTTCCGACAGGCGCGTTTCCTGGAGCGAGATGCCAATCCACTCGCGCAACTGGCGCGGGTCATTCCAGGTGTGTCCCAGGATGCGGACTTCGCCGCTGGTGGGTGCGAGCAGGCCTTCGAGGATTTCGATGGTGGTGGTCTTCCCTGCTCCGTTGGGACCGAGGAGTCCGAAGCATTGTCCGGCCTCGATTTGCAGGCTGATGCCGCGGACGGCTTCGACTTTGCCATCGTAGGTCTTGCGCAGGTTGGTGCACTCGATCGGGGAGCCCACGAGGGCATTCTAAATCAGCGCTACGGTTCAGAATGTGAATGGCTCCTAACCGGCAAGGGCACATTGCCTTTTGCCTCTTGCCAGAGGATCGCGTTCAGCTTATTGGCGTCGGCCGCATCCGGTCTGGAGAAGTTCATGAGTAACGACTCCTTCGCGCCCGGAGCCGCCTTGGCGTTCACCTGATAGATGAGCCCGCTGCGCAGATTCTTATCGTCAACCTGATACTGCGGCTGGGTCCCCGGGCCTGCGAACAGCGGGGCCATCAGGGGCGCGTGCGCATCGAACAGGTTCATCGCAGGAAGGTCGATCAGGGCTTCCATGGTGTGGATCATGCTGACCGTCGTGTAGAAGTGATGGTCAACAAATGTTTGCGGAGGGTGCGGCGAATACTTGCTGATCACTAATGCGATCGAGCGATGCGCATCGACGTGATCGGCGCCGTTCTGCGCATCGTCCTCCACAACGAAGATCGCGGTGTCGTCCCAGTAAGGACTATGCGAAACGGCATCGACGACGCGACCGAGCGCCAGATCGTTGTCGGCAACCGAGGCTTGTGGCGTCGGCTTGCCGGGGCGCGTGCCGCCGGTGTGGTCGTCGGGCAAATAGAGCAGGATGAACTGCGGAAGTTCCTTCGCCGTGCCCTTCGCTTTCGCAAACTCGTCGAACTCGCGCAGGAATTCGTCGGCGCGGAGTTGGTCAGGATAGTCGGTATTGAAGTCGGGGAACTGCGGATCGTAATGGTCGCGCAATGCGGCTTTGGTGGGTCGCATGCCCTTCATCTGCGGAATCGCCCACGGCCACGGGCTGGGAGCACCGCGCGGATTGCCGACGTTTGCGGGCAAGGGATCGCCGGGCTTGATTTCGGCCACGGGGCAAGTTGCGGACGAGGTAGACGGCGTTCCTGCCATCGGTGATTCTGCTTTCTCGTTCTTGCACCACACGGCGGCGATGAATTCTCCGTAGATGCGATACGTGAGACCTTTTCTCGCGAGATTGTCCCAGAGGAAGCCGGTACCAGGATCGTCGACGTCGGGAATACCCTGATCGAGCGGAAACGCACCGGCCACGTCGCCCATGAAGTCGTAGGTTCGCTCCTTGCCGCGATAGGCGATGGGCCAGGTTTTCTCGTTGTAGTCGCTGCTGGTCGCGGCGGTGGACCAGAGATGCCCATCGCCGGAAACTTCTCCGCTGTCGTAGAAGTTGTCGAGCACTCCGAATTGCAGCGCGAGCTTGTGCTCGTTCGGAGTAATCTCGGCGCCGTACATGGTGAGCGAAGCGTCGCCGTCCCCAACCGGCAAGTCGCCAAGGATCTGATCGTAGGTGCGATTTTCTTTCAGAACGTAGATCACGTGGCGGATCGGATCTTTGCCGCCCGCAAACTCAATCTTGCCGGGATTGCCATTCAGAAGATTGTCTTCCTCGACCTGGCGCGTATAAGCCGCGAGATTCTTGTCGATGTCGGCGAGCCTGAGGCGTTGGATGGAGCCGCCGATCAAGGTTGCAATATACGGATTATCGCGATGGTAAGGCCCGATCTGCACTTTGGCTTTCATATTGTTCGATCCGCTGCCCTCGCCTTTTGCAGTGGCGATGAGCAGGTCGTTGCCGGCGATGGCGAGGGCGCTGGGATACCACTCGGTGGGGATGAAGCCGATGGGAGGTAGTTCTATTCCACCTTCAAAACCGTGGGCGAGACCGCCAACCCCAAAGACAGCAACGGCGTCGACTGCCCCACTCGCGACGAATAGACGCTTGTCATCCTTTGAGAGGGCAATCGCCTGTGGAACTGCCCCGCCGAACTTCTTTGTGCTGTAGACGCGGTCGACCGTCTCATCATCCAGGTTAAGTCCGATTACAGAGTCAGCGTTGCTTAACGCGACATAGAGCAAAACCGCATTGGGGCTCAAAACCATCGCTGTCGGATGCGAACTCGGTGCGATGCTGTCGGCGGCCTTTGTTAGTTCGATCCAGCGCGCGACCTTTCCTGTTTCGAGATTCAGTTCCGCTACAGAGGACGTATTCCACAAGCTCACCCAAGCTTTGGTTCCGGCTTTGTTGGCGACCACGGTGTACGGATAGGCGCTGGGAATGTAGCGACTGCGGCTTAGATCGAACGACTGGAGAACTTTGCCGGAGCTGATGTCGAGGACAATGGCGTTGTCGGAAAGATTATTGGCAATGAGCAGGCGGTCGCCCTTGGGGCCTGGAAGAACGGCGAATCCAGACGGATATGGAAGCGCGGTTCCAGCGGGAGTTTTGCGCAACTCGAATGCGACTTCTTTACCTGCTGCGATGGGCTGAGGCGCAATCTTGAGGAAGCGTTCGGGAGTAACTTGGCCGTCCGCGAATTTGTAGACCGCGATGCCGTTGCCTGTGCTGGTCGGCTTCTCGCCGGTGGGATCGGTGATCGAGCCCATCGACGCGTAGAGATGCTTGCCGTCGCTGGAGAAAGCGAGGCCGACGAAATAATTTTGGTGCGTGGAATACCCCTCGCTCAGGCGGTCGTCGGGAAAATCGCGCAGTTGATTATCGCTGAGATCGAGAATGGCGATCGACTGGTGCCCGCCGGATTCCTGCGTGCCATAGCCCTGATTGAGCAGCGCTGCATAGCGGCCATCGGGGCTGAGGGCGATGGTCGCGGGAAAGCTATTGGTGCGGGCGAGGTAGCCGGGGACGGGGAGGGTCAAAGTCTTGCTGGTGGGTAGATTGATGCGGCGCGAGCGGTCGGCGGCGCGAGCAACCACAAACACTACACCCAATGCCGAAAGAGCGAAGAGGGAGACAACGACGGTCTTTTTCACGAGCGGAAGCCTCGGGAGGGTTGTACCATCCGCGCGGGGAGGTAGGCAAACACGCCGAATCGCTTATTCTTACTTCGTTCCCACCAAATGCACTTCCGGCACCGGGGGCGCCGTTTGCGACTTCTTCACGCCGATCAACTCCACTGCCTTGGCGGCGATGTGTTCGGCGGAAACTTCGAATTCCTTGATTAGCTCCCAGGGAGCGCCGGAGTCTCCGAAGCGGTCTTTGACGCCAATCGCCCCCGTAATCACGGGGATGCCGTAGAGCGCCGGTGACTGCGTGATGGCGCTCGCGACGGGCCATGCCAGAGCGCCGATCTGGTGTTCTTCGGCGGTCAGGACGACGCTCGTGTCGCGCGCCGCTCGCACGATGGCTTCGGTGTCGAGCGGCTTGAGGGTATGCAGGTTGAGGACTCGGGTTTCGTAGCCGAAATCCTGCTTCAGGATCCAGGCGGCGCGCATGGCTTCGGGCACCATGGGGCCGCAGGCGATGATGGTGAGGTCTTCGCACTCGTCGCGGTAGTCGGATTCCAGTTTCGTTTCGAACGCATCGATGAAATTCGCAGTCTCGCCACGCAGTCGAATCACGTTCGCTTTGCCGAAGACGAAGGGAGTTTTTTCGTCGGTGACGATCGGCGTCGCTTCGCGTGCAAAGCGAATGTACTTCGGGCCGACGTGTTTGAGCAGCAGATAGTCGGTGGCTTTGCGAGTTTCGACGATGTCACAGGGCACCACCACGTTCATGTTGGGCAATCCGCACATGGCGAACAGATCTTCGAGCGCCTGGTGGGTGGCGCCGTCGGGACCGACGCTGACGCCGCCGTGAGCGCCCGCGATCAGAACGTTGAAATTGCCGTAGCAGATCGAAGTCCGAATCTGATCGAGATTGCGCGCAGCCGCAAAAGTCGCATAGGTGCCGAAGACGGGGAGCTTCCCTTCTCTGGCGAGTCCGGCGGCGGCGGAAGTGGCGGACTGCTCGGCGATGCCCATGCTGATCCAGCGCGACTTGCGCTCGGGCTTGTTGGCGTAGAACTCGCTGATGGTGATGGAGCCTGAAATATCTAGGCCGAAGCAGACTACACGAGGATCGTCGCCGTTGGCGGCGAGCGACTGTCCGAAACCGAGACGAGTGGGCTTCATCTGGACTTTCATGTTTTCGGCGGCGTTCCACCAGTAGTTGCGGTGAAACCTGGGCATCTTGGCATCTAGTTTGCGCTCGACTTCGGCTTGATATTGCTTGGCGTGGGCGAATAACCGCTCGATGGGAATCTGGCCTTCGAGACCAAGCTCCTTTAATGCTTTGTCTAATTCTTCGCGGTTCGGCGCTTTGCCGTGCCATCCGGCAACATTCTCCATGAAGCTGACGCCTTTCCCTTTGACGGTGTCGGCAATAATGACGGTGGGCTTGGCCGATCCGGCTTTTGCTTTGGCAGTCGTACTCTCTAGCGCTTCGACGACCTGCTTCATGTCGTGGCCGTCGATGGTGACGACTTCCCATCCAAAGCTGCGATATTTTTCTTCGAGCGGCTCGACGTTCATGACATCTTTCACCCAGCCGTCAATCTGCAGGCGGTTGCGGTCGACGATGCCGATCAGGTTGTCGAGCTTGAAGTGACCCGCTTCCATCGCCGCTTCCCAGATCTGACCTTCCTGTTGCTCGCCGTCTCCCATGATGCAGAAGACGTGGTGATCCTTTTTGTCTAACTTGGCGGCTAGCGCTAAGCCTACAGCGATGCTCAAGCCCTGACCTAGCGATCCGGTGGAGACTTCAACGCCCGGCAATTTGAGCCAGTGTGGATGTCCCTGATAGGGCGAATAAAGTTTGCGCAGGAGTGCCACGTCTTCCTTCGGGCAGAAGCCGGCGAAGGCTAGGCCTAGATAAAGGCTGGGCGCTTTGTGGCCCGTGGACCAGACGATGCGATCGCGGTCGGGCCAGTTGGGATTCTTGGGATCATGATTGGCGACGCGAAGGTAGAGCGCAGCGGTGATGTCCATAATGGAGAGCGTGCCACCGGCGTGTCCGGACGTGGCCGCGCACAAGGCGGCGAGGTCGTAGCCCCTCATCAATGTAGCCTGCTGTTTCAGTTCGTCGATGGTGTAGGAACGCAGAACTTCGCCGGTGGTCGAATTCTGAATAGACATGGGGTTGCTCCTTCGCTTACGCCGGGTATTGGGCAGGGCGGGAATCGGCGCATAGGCTTGCAGAATGAGCGTAGCTGGGGCTGACGCAGCGTTCAGTGAGCGCGGTCACGGGGGGGCGTGACGCTGGCCGGCGACTTATATCGAGTCCAGAGTTGTTGTGACCGCAAGCAGCTGCCGAGCTGCGCTCGGCTTGGACGGGCGAGGGCGCCCGTCCCCACACAAACAGGTGCGGCGAAGCTGAATCCGCTCTAGCGCGCCGATTTGAAGATCGCGAACACAGCGCCTTGCGGGTCGGCGATCACCGAGAAGCGGCCGACTCCTTCCATACTCATCGGCGGGAGGTATAACTTCGCACCCATCTCTTTCGCCTTATTCGCAGAGGCGTCCACGTCATCCACCAGGAAGTAGGCCATCCAGTGCGGCGGTACCCCGGGCTGGCGATGGGCTGCGGGTGGAACGCCTCCGATGAAATGCTCGCCGTTCTTGATATGCAGATAGCCGGAGGGATCTTTTGGATCGGCGGCCACCTGCCATCCGAAAAGGCCGGAGTAAAAGTCGGACGCGCGTTTTGCGTCGGGCGTGCTCAGATCGGCCCAGCAGAGCGTGCCGTGGACGTGGGCGATTCGGATTCCGGTGTTTTTCTTCGGCTGCCAGACGCAGAAAACCGCGCCGGTGGGATCCTGGACGACCGCCATGCGGCCCGCATCCATGACGTCGAAAGCCGGGGCAAAAACTTTGCCGCCGAGTTGCTGCGCCTTGGTGGCGGCTGCATCGGCGCTCTCGACCGTGATGTAAATCATCCAGTGCGGAGGAACGCCCTGCGCGCGTTCCTCGGGACGCAAGGTGCATCCGGCGGCGGCTTCGCGGCCCTGAAGTTTGAATTCGGTGTAAAAGTCGTTGGGACCCATCGGATTGTCATGGGCCTCCCAACCGAAGAGAGAGCCGTAGAAACTCTTGGCGGCGTTCTGGTCGGAGGTGTGGAGTTCAATCCAGCAGAAAGAACCGGCGGGATGCTTATCGACGTTTGTCATAGCGGCAGAAGTTTACACCAACTCGGGGCGGCGGGTTGTCAACGGGAGATGAAAGCGAAACATTGAACCGCAAAGATCGCAGAGTGCGCGGAGTTTCTTGGCATTTTGGGGTGGAGCAACGGGCGTCCTCGCCCGTCCTACCGGGGGACGCCCGGCTCTCCACTGTCAGCGCAAGTTCTTCCCCACCCAGTCCTCGATCCGGAGCAGCGCGGTGACCAGGTTCTCCAGCGAGTTGGCCACGCTGAAGCGAAGATAGCCTTCTCCGTAGTCGCCGAACGCGGTGCCGGAGAGGCAGGCGACGCCAGCCTGTTCAAGCAGCGCGTCGGCCAGTTTCTTTGACGGCCAGCCGGTCTTCGTAATGTTGGGGAAGGTGTAGAACGCGCCTTTGGGCACCCGGCACGAAAAGCCTTTGATCTTGTTCAGGCCGGCGACGAAGGCGTCACGGCGGCGCCTGAACTCGGCATTCATTTTGTCGACCGAGGACTGGTCGCCGCGCAGCGCTTCAATCCCGGCAACCTGGGTGAAGCTGGCGGTGCAGGAGTTCGAGTTGGTCATGAGGCGCGCGATGTGCACGGCGAGATCGGGACGCATTACGCCGTAGCCCATGCGCCATCCCGTCATGGCGTAGGTCTTGGAGAAGCCGTCGAGCAAAATGGTGCGCTCCTTGAAACCGGGCACGCTCATGATGGAGAAGTCTTCGCCTTCATAGATGAGACGGCTGTAGATTTCGTCCGACAGAACAAGGATGTTGCGCTCGCCGATGGCCTCGGCGATTTCGAGAATGTCTTTCCTGGTGAGCACCCCGCCGGTCGGGTTGTGGGGCGAGTTCAGGATGATCAGCTTGGTGCGATCGGTGATCAGCGAGGCCAGTTCTTTGACGTCGATGGAAAAGTCGCGCTCTTCGCGCAGCGGAATCGGGATCGCTTTGCCGAGCGAATAGTTGATCATGGACTCGTAGATGGGGAATCCGGGATTGGGATAGATAACTTCATCTCCCGCATCAATTAATGCCAGGATGGTAAAGAAAATAATTGGCTTGCCACCGGGGACCACAACCACCTCATCGCTCGAAACTGGGACTTTACGAGTGCGGCTGACGTAGTCGGCAATGGCCTGGCGCAGGTCGGGGAGACCGGCGGCGGGGCCGTAGTGGGTCCATCCCATGTGGAGCGCATCCACCCCGGCCTGGATGACATTGGCGGGCGTGTCGAAGTCGGGTTCGCCAATTTCGAGGTGGATGATCTCTTTGCCCTGTTTTTCCAGCGCTCGGGCGCGGTTCAGGACTTCAAAGGCGGTTTCGGTGCCGAGCCGCGACATCCGGCTGGCTAGACGCAACTCGAGTTGAGTAGTTGGCATAGCGGCGGTTGGCATTATAGCGCCTCAGAGGCTGGCTTGGCCTGTACAGTGATTGTCCTGCCAGTGAGGGGGAGCGGTCAATTGCAGACGTCACGGAAACCTGTGATGAGGGAAAGAAAGAGGTGAAAGGTGAGATTTCAGAAGTAAAAATCCTTGGTTCTCACCTCTGTAATCTGACCTCGAACCTCCGACCTCTCTTCATTCCGAGATGGTGCTCTCTTCGCTCTGCGCCCTCAGGATGCGATCGACCGAATACGGCGCACGCTGGGTGGGTTCGTGGTAATGGCGCACCTGCATTTCTCCGAGCAGCCCGACGGCGAGCATATTGAGTCCTGCTAGTAACAGCACCATGGAGAACACCATCAGCGGCCCGTGCTGGTACATGATGTCGGTGTGGTGCAGGAGCTTCTGCAAAATCAGCCAGACGGAAACGGCGCTGCCCGCAAAAATGCTGAACATCCCCACCGTGCCGAAGAAGTGCAGTGGGCGAGAAAGATACTTGAGCAGAAACCGGATGGTAATGAGGTCGAAGAAGACGCGGAAAGTACGCGAGATTCCGTAATGCGAAGCGCCGCGCTCCCGGACTATGTTCTTGATGGGTACTTCGATAATCGACGCCCCGTACCATGAGGCGAGCGCCGGGATGAAGCGGTGAAGCTCGCCGTAGAGCGGAATCTGACCCAGGATTTCCCGGCGGTAGGCCTTAAAAGTGGTGCCGAAGTCGTGGATGTCAACGCCGCTCAACTTGGCCATCAGCCAGTTGGCGCAGCGCGAAGGAATGCGGCGCAGCCAGAAATTGTCGACGCGATTCTTGCGCCAGCCGCTGACAATGTCGTAGCCCTCGGCAATCTTTTCGAGGAACAACGGAATGTCGGCGGGATCATGTTGCAGATCGCCGTCCATGGCGATGATGTATTCGCCGCGGGCGTGGTCGAACCCCGCAGCGAGGCCGGCGGTCTGCCCAAAATTGCGGCGCAGCTTGACGACCGTCACGCGGCTGTCAACGGCGGCAATCTCACGCAGCAGCGCGAATGTGCCGTCGACGGAGCCGTCATCGACCAGCACCATCTCGAAAGTCTCGCCGCTCGCTTCCATCACGGACTTAAGGCGTGCGTAGAGATCGGTGACGTTCTCCTGCTCGTTGTGGAGCGGGACTACGATGGAATATTTGAGCACAGTAGATCTTATTATACGGCAGCGAGCGGCGGGTTTCGCAGTGACTTCTGTGAGGCAGGATCTCGAACCAGCCGTCTGCAATGAAAGTCGCCCCGCGGACGATGGCTGGTAGCCCCGGCAGGAATCGAACCTGCATAGTCAGTTTAGGAAACTGAAGTCCTATCCGTTGAACGACGGGGCCCACGGAAGAGGTGGAGAAATCAGGTTAGCAGGTTGCGAAACGGGTTGCCAAACATGCGGTGGATTATCCCGATCCGCCGCCAACGAAGTGGACTATTTCCAGTCGATCTCCGTCGTGCAGCGGAGTCTGCGGCCACTGGTCGCGGGGTACGATCTCGCGGTTCAGTTCGATGGCTACGCGGTCCGGCTTCATGCCGAGCTGTGCGACGAGCGCGCCCAGAGTCTCGGCCGCTGAGGTCTCGGCTTCGCCATTGATCGTTAGATTCATCAAAACAATGAGCTTCTAAATGGCGGCACGCAGTTGGAACTTGCGGGTGGCAGTTCGTCCGTCGAAACTTGCTTGCACGAGTACGGAGGATTCAGCGAGTGACTTTTCATCCACCTGTACGTTCATCTCGGCGTTGCCCTGGGCATCGGTGAGAACCTGGGCGTAGTACGGCGCGGCGTCGGGCCGGGCGAAGCGGAGCGTGAGGCGAGCGCCTGGGACGGTAGCGCCTCCGTCGGTGACTCGGATCTGCATGGTCAACGCGCCGCTCGAATGCACAGAACTGGCATTGATCCACTCGAGGTCAAGTTCTTTTACCGCCGCCAGCGTTTCCGGGGTATCCCGTTTGTCGAGGATGGAGTCAAGGTGGCCATCGCGGATGGCGTCCAGCACCTCGCGATGCAGTTCACGCAGCATCTTCTCTCTATCCTGATCGTTGCCGTGCGAAGCGGCGTACTGCGAGCCGATTTTCCCTGCCGCGGCGCCGGCGCCGTAGGGAACCGCACGCTTCCCGATGCAGCGGCCTCGAACGAAGACTTGCGTCTGCAGCAACTGCTCGGCCTCGCGCGCTTCGCTCTGCACGTGGTACACCGTGTCTTCGTGCCGAATGTCGGTGTTGAAGCCAAAGATCATGCGATTCAGGCTTTCCCCAGTTCTGTCGACGTCCCGTCAAGACAGGCTCCGCCGGATGAAGCTACGGTTAAAACACTCCCCTAAGCTTGACACATCTGCCAGTCAAAACTAAGCTGGAACGTCTACTGCGGCGCTTGGCGCAGATTATATATAGCTCCTCCTATGCCGGACAATTATTTCGCTCGCTACCTGCCTCTCCTGATGCACTTCGGTATCGCCACGGCCCTGGCGAGCGTGATTGTGATCCTTTCCCAGCTGGTTGGCCAGCATAAACCGAATCGGGCCAAAATGTCGCCCTATGAGTGCGGCGTCCAGCCCATCGGCGATGCTCAGGGACGATTTTCCGTCAAGTTTTACCTGGTGGCCATGCTCTTTATATTGTTCGACGTGGAAGCCGTTTTCCTTTACCCTTGGGCGGTCATTCTGCGCGAACTGAAGATGTTTGGCTTCTGGGAGATGATGGTGTACATCGCGATTGTACTGGTTGGCCTCTTCTATGTGTGGAAAAAAGGCGTGCTTGACTGGGGCCTGACCGCCCTCAAGCGGGGAAATTTCTGATGCCGCTAGCTCCCGCCATCACCGATATCGAGCTGTTGAAGTCGCATCCCGCCTTGGCCCGCCTGGTGGAATGGAATGTTTCCATCGTGGAGGCGGTGAAATTCGATCGCGATGAGCTGACGATCTGGATTGCAAAGGAAGCGATCCGCGAAGCGTGCGCTATTTTGCGCGACTCTGCCGACTGCCCATTCAATTATTTATGCGATCTCACTTGCGTAGATTGGTATCCATCAGAGCCGCGGTTTGAGGTGGTTTACCATCTGCTTTCGATTCCGAAAAAGGAGCGGGTGCGTTTGAAAGCTCGCCTCGACGGTTCCAGCCCGGCGATCGAATCGGTCACGTCGGTTTGGCCCTCCGCCAACCACTATGAGCGCGAGGTGTTCGATCTTTTTGGTGTGCGGTTCTCCGGACATCCCAACCTGAAACGCATCCTGATGCCCGATGACTGGGAAGGCCATCCTCTGCGCAAGGACTACCCGGTGGAGGGCTACCGGTAAGCCATGACGCAATTTCCCGCCATCGTCGCTGAGCCCGGCCAGGATCGCACAGGCGAGGACCGCACAATGGTCCTGAACATGGGGCCGCAACACCCGTCTACACACGGGGTGCTGCGGCTGGTGCTCGAGATCGACGGGGAGACGGTGGTGCGGCTCAAGCCTGAGGTCGGCTACCTGCACACGGGCATCGAGAAAACTTGCGAAGCCAAGTTCTACCAGCAGGTTGTGCCGCTCACGGATCGCATCGATTACCTCTGCCCCATGACCAACAATCTCGCTTACTGCCTGGCAGTGGAGAAATTGCTGGGGCTGGAGATACCTCCAAAAGCGCAGTGGATGCGGGTTCTGATGAACGAGTTGACCCGCATCAATTCGCACCTGGTGTGGCTGGGAACGCACGCCATGGATCTCGGTGCGATGACCGTGTTTCTCTATTGCTTCCGTGAGCGCGAAGACGTGCTGCGTTTCTTCGAGATGGTCAGCGGGCAGCGGATGATGACGTCGTATTTCCGCATTGGCGGGTTGGCGTTGGAACCGCCTCTGGGATTCTTCGAGAAGGTCAAGAAGTTCGCCGACCGCTTCCCCGGAAACGTGGATGAATATGAAGGCTTGCTGACCGGGAATCCGATTTTCATGATGCGCACCAAGGGCATCGCCTACCTGAGTGCGGAAGATGCGATTGCCCTGGGCGCGTGCGGTCCGACATTGCGCGGCAGCGGGGTCGACATTGACCTCCGCCGCGATGCTCCCTACACGGGCTATGAAAACTTCAAGTTTAACGTGCCGGTCCGCACGGAAGGGGATGTGTTCGCGCGATACCTTTGCCGCGTTGCTGAGTTGCGCGAATCGATTGCCATGGTGCAGCAGGCGCTGGCAGGAATGCCGGAAGGACCCATAAAAGCCGACTCGCCCAAGGTGGTGCTGCCCGACCGCGAAAAAATGAAGACGCAGATGGAAGCCCTTATCTACCATTTCAAGATCATCACCGAGGGCTTCACGGTTCCAGCGGGCGAGGTGTACCAGGCGATCGAATCGCCGCGCGGCGAGATGGGCTACTACATCGTCAGCGACGGAACGGCCAAGCCGTATCGCGTGCACATGCGCGGGCCGTCCTACGCGAATCTGCAGGCACTGGCGAAAATGTGCGAGGGACAGCTGATTGCGGATGTAGTCGCGGCCATCGGAAGCATCGATGTGGTGCTGGGAGACATAGATCGCTGATGCGTTTTTCCGAAGAATTCGAGACGCGGTTTGCCGAGATGCTGACGCATTATCCCACCCGGCGCTCGGCGCTTGTGCCTACGCTGCTCTATGCGCAGGACGAGGTCGGCAGTTTAACTGACGAGGTGATCGCGGAGCTGGCGCGGCGGCTGGAGCTCACCGAACTCGACGTCCGCAACGTGATCAGTTACTACTCGATGCTGACGACCAAGCCGCGCGGGAAGTACAACGTACAGGTGTGTACCAATATCGCGTGTATGCTCGTCGGTGGCGAAGAGCTTCTTGACCACTGCAAGAAGAAGCTGGGCATCGGCCATAAAGGCACGACGCAAGACGGCTTGTTCTCGCTGGAAGAGGTGGAATGTATTGGCGCGTGCAGTTGGGCTCCGGCAATCCAGGTGAATTACGACTTTCACGAGAACCTGACGAACGCGAAGATGGACCAGATTCTGGACGAGTATAAGAAGAAGGGAACGCAGTAGAAGTATTGAATCATTGAAAGATTGAGTCATTGAATCATTCAGAACGCCTGGTTCAACAATTCAATGACTCAATCACAAAATCACTCAATGGCTTTTCTAGTTTCCCATCCCGACGAGGTACGCGTGATCTCGAAGCGCTTTGGCCAGGGCGCAACGGATATCGATCGCTATCTCCAGCTGGATGGCTACAAGGCCGTGCAGAAGGCACTGGCCATGAAGCCGGACGACCTTATTAATGAGGTTAAGATTTCCGCCCTGCGCGGGCGGGGGGGCGCCGGGTTCAGCACCGGAATGAAATGGTCGTTTGTTCCGAAGCAATCGGCCAAACCCAAATACGTGCTTTGCAACGGCGACGAGAGCGAGCCCGGCACCTGCAAGGACCGTCTGATTTTCGAACACGATCCGCACTCGGTGATTGAAGGCGTTATGATCGCGGCGCTGGCGGTGGGTTCTCATAACGGGTTCGTCTATATCCGCGGCGAGTATCGCTACCTTTCCGTCATCATGCAGAAGGCAATTAAAGACGCCTATGCCAAAGGCTTTCTCGGCAAGAATATTTTCGGCAGCGGATACGATCTGGATATTCATTGGCACGGAGGAGCGGGTGCTTACGAAGTGGGCGAAGAATCGGCGTTGATGGAATCGCTCGAAGGCAAACGCGGCATTCCGCGCATCCGTCCGCCCTTCCCTGCCGTGGTTGGCCTTTGGGGCGGACCGACGGTCATTAATAATGCGGAGACCCTCGCGGCCATTCCGCACATCATTTTGGGCGGCGGGGATTGGTACGCGAAACTCGGCACGCCGAAGAATGGTGGAACGCGACTGTTCTGCTTGGCAGGACATCTCAACAAGCCCGGCGTCTACGAACTTCCGATGGGTTACAACCTCAAGAAGATGATCTATGAGGTCGGCGGTGGCATACCGAACGGACGCGGGTTGAAAGCTGTAGTTCCGGGAGGATCGTCAACGCCGGTGATGACGCCCGATGAAATCGATGTCGCCATGGACTTCGACTCGGTGGCGAAAGCAGGTTCACAGCTTGGATCGGGCGGGGTTACGGTACTCGACGATACCACCTGCATCGTGAAGTTCGCACTGCGCACGATGAGGTTCTACCGGCACGAGAGCTGCGGCTGGTGCATTCCCTGCCGTGAAGGAACAGACTGGCTGGAGAAGACGTTAACGCGCTTCCACGCGGGCGCCGGAGTAAAAAAGGACATCGACAATATCTATTACCTAGCGGAAAACATGTTGGGGAAGACGTTCTGTCCGCTGGGAGATGCGGCAGCGATGCCCACCATGGCGTTTGTGAAAAAATTCAGGAAGGAATTCGAAGATCATTTGGATGGCAGGCCGTGCCCGTTTGAGAAAGCGGGAGCAGCGGACCGCGTCCCGGTGATGGCCCATTGACCATGAGCACCATTCCAGACACCACGAACTGTATGGAGGTCGACAAGGCCACTTTGCTGGAGACTTTACGCAAGGGAGAAGAAGCTTTTCTTCACAGCATAGCGGGAGTAAGTGAAGCCGATTGCCGCCTGCGGCCGGCGGAGGACCGTTGGTCGATCCTCGAGTGTGCGGAACACGTCGCCGTGGCAGAAGAAGTCATGCTCGGTTTGGTGACTGGCAAAAGGAAAATGCGCAATGCGGAACAACCCAGGCGCGATGATCGCATTCTCCGAAGTGGTACGGATCGCAGCATGCGTTTTGATGCTTCTGATCAATCGCGACCACGTGGGCGTTTTTCTACGCTGGCCGAAGCAGTAGCTCATTTTCAGGCAGTACGTGAACGCACGCTTCGCCATGTCGGAAAAACCGGGGAAGACTTGCGTGCGACGGAAGTCACGCATCCCCATCACGCAGTCGGCGTGGTCAGTACTTATGAGTGTCTGTTACTGATGGGATCGCACGCGCAAAGGCACGCGCTGCAGATTGACGAGGTCAAGAATAGCCCGGTGTATAGAGCTGGGCTCTCAGAGTAAGTACTCATGGCAGACGCACCCGCACTGGTAAACATCACGGTCGACGGCAAGAAGGTCACGGCACCTCCTGGGTCGCTGCTGATCGAAGCCTGCAAGAGCGTGGGCATTGAAGTGCCCTCTTTTTGCTACTACCCCGGGCTATCGTTGCAAGGCGCCTGCCGCATGTGTGTCGTGAAGGTCGAGAAGATGCCCAAGCTTCAGACCGCCTGCACGACCACGGTGACCGAGGGCATGATCGTCTCGACCGACAGCGATGAGGTGCGTCAGGCTCGAAAGGCGATGGTTGAGTTGCTGCTGGGCAACCATCCGCTGGATTGCCCGGTGTGCGATGCCGGCGGCGAATGCGAACTGCAGGACATGACGTTCTCCTATGGCGCCTCCGAATCGAAGTACACCGAGGCCAAGAACCACCGGGAAGAACAGCAGTGGTCTCCGGTCGTGTATTTCGACCGCCCGCGCTGCATACTGTGCTACCGTTGCGTGCGCATCTGCGGCGAAGGCATGGACGTCTGGGCGCTGGGGGTGCAGAACCGCGGCGTGGGTTCGATCATCGCGCCCAATCAGGAAGACCACCTCGAATGCGAAGAGTGCGGCATGTGCATCGACATCTGTCCCGTCGGTGCGCTCACTTCGGGCGCTTACCGCTACAAGACGCGTCCATGGGAGATGAAGCATGTGGGTACGATCTGCACTCATTGCGGGGACGGATGCAAGACCACGCTGGGCGTGCGCCGCTGCGAAACCGGCGCGGAGATTGTCCGCGGCGACAATCGTGACAAGAGCGGGATCAATGGCGATTTTCTTTGCGTGAAGGGCCGCTATGCCTTCGACTTTGCGCATCACCAAGAGCGACTTACGCAGCCGCTGGTGCGCAAGAACGGTAAGCTGACGCCGGCAACATGGGAAGAGGCCTTTGAGTTGATCGGCAGACGGTTTCGCGAAGTTCGCGACCAGAATGGCGGGAGTGCTCTTGGGGTCATCGGATCGAATCGCACGACCAACGAAGAAAATTATCTTCTTTCAAAATTTGCCCGTGTCGTGCTGAAGACAAATAACGTTGATCATCATCGGACCTCAGACTATCCTGCCCTGGCGGCGGCGCTGCACGGGAAACCGGGAAAGACGGCTTCCATGCGCGACGTTCTGACTGCACCCGCGATTTTGCTGATCGGAAACGACCCGACGAATCAGCATCCACTGCTGGCATGGCAGATCCGGACGAACGTCCGGTTGCGCCGCGCGAAGCTTTATGTAGTCAACTCCACGCCCATCAAATTGCGCCGGCAGGCGACGGGATTCGCCTTGGTAGCGGCAGGCGCGGAAGCGAAAGCAGTTGCATTTCTTGCGGGCGACGATTCCCTGCTGGATGCGCTGGTGAGCCACGGCACGAGCCGCGACGCCTGGGTCGCGCTGCGCGAGAAAGTCCGCGGCGAACAGAACATGGTCATCGCCTTCGGTTCGGAACTGCGCGGCCATGACATCGAGAAACTGGTGAGCTTTGCTTCGACTTTGACGGGAGCAAAGCTGATCTGTCTCGGCGACTACGCGAATTCACGCGGAGCCAGTGAGATGGGCCTTTATCCCGATCTTCTGCCGGGATATGAACCCATCGCCAGCGCCGACAAGTTTCAACAGGAATGGGGCAAGCTGCCGACTGAACCGGGCCTGAGCCTGCCGGAGATGGTGGAAGCGGCGAAGGACGGCAAGCTGAAGGCACTTTATGTGGTGGGTTCGAATCCGGTCGGCCGCTTGAGCATTGATCCCTTTGCGCTCTCAAAGGGTTTTGTGGTGGTTCAAGACATGTTCCTGACCGAAACCGCGGCCATCGCCGACGTAGTTTTGCCGGCAGCGAACGCCTACGAAAAAACGGGAACTTATACGAACACCTGCGGCGACCTGCAACTCATAAAGAAGGCAGGCGAAGTCACCGACACCAAGCCGGACTTCGAGATGATCGTCCGCATCGCAGACGCCATGGGCTTCGAGGTACGCGGTCTAGTGCCCTTCGGCGGCGGGACACACTCGGACATGGGACAAAGCCGCGGTGCGCAATCGGGGGAGGCGGATCGTCACGCGGTGTGGCTCGAAGCGCACAACCTGGAACCGAAGATGACGCCGTTCGACCCTATGGCGATTCTCGATGAAGTCCAGCGCGTGGTTGCCGGGTACCATGTTTCGGCGGACAATGTTTCCCGGGTCAATCTGCTGGCGGGTAACGATCAGCATCTCGAGATTGCCGCGAGTGGCGCGAGTGCGATTCAAAATCCGGAGCTGATCGTCCCGGCCAACGACGATCTGTTCAGCTCGGGCACCCTGGGGCGGTATTCAAAGACTCTGAACTCGGTTTTCGAAAACAAGTCCGCGGAGTCGGAAGTTGCGGCGGACTAGGGACCGACTAGCTGTCGGGTGAAATCAAGAACAAGGTCAAAGGCACGCGGGCAAGAATGCCCGCGCCACACGGACACATTGAGCATAACGACGTTCATCATCATTTCGATCATCAAGTCGCTGGCCGTGGTCGGTGTTCTGCTGACGGCGGTGGCGTATAGCGTCTGGCTGGAGCGCAAGGTGTCGGCGCATATCCAGAATCGCTGGGGCCCCACGCGCGTTGGACCTTTCGGCCTGCTGCAGCCGCTCGCCGACGGCGCTAAATTTATTTTTAAAGAAGACCTGACTCAGCCGCATGTCTACAAGCCGCTTTACATCGCGGCGCCGATCATCGCGGTGGTGTTTGCCATTACCTCCATTTCAGTGATTCCGTTTGGCAACTGGGTCAACATCGGTCCATGGGGCACGTATCTCCAGATTACTGACGTGAACATCGGGCTGCTGGTGGTCCTCGGCATTACTTCGATGGGTGTCTACGGTGTGGCGCTTGCCGGATGGTCCTCGAACAACAAGTACTCGCTGCTCGGCGCCCTGCGCGCCAGCGCCCAGATGGTCAGCTATGAAGTTTCGCTCGGCCTCTCGCTGGTGGGAGTGCTGATCATGGCCGGAAGCCTCAGCCTGCGCGACATTGTGGATGCGCAGGGCGGCGTGTTTTGGGGTTTCATTCCGCGCTGGAACATCTTTCACGGGCAGACGCTGGCGTTTTTCATCTATCTGACCTCCGCTTACGCGGAGACGAATCGCACGCCTTTTGATCTGCCGGAAGCGGAATCGGAACTGGTGGCTGGATATCACACCGAGTACAGCGCGATGAAATTCGCAATGTTTTTCATGGCCGAATACGCCAACATGGTGACGGTCGCTTGCCTGGCTACGCTGCTGTTCCTGGGGGGATGGCACGGGCCGATTTTTGGTCCACCCATCCTGCAAGCGGTGATGCCGGTCGTCTGGTTCTGCCTGAAGGTTTTCTTTTTTATGTTTCTGTACGTCTGGGTGCGCTGGACCTTGCCCCGCTTTCGCTATGACCAGCTCATGGCGTTCGGGTGGAAGGTCCTGCTGCCGTTGGCGATTGCGAACATTGTTTATACGGCACTGGTTGTGGCGCTGAGAGCCTGAAAGCAGTTCTCAGTTCCCTCTTGTGATCTGGGTTGACTGAGAACTGAGAAATCGCAAAATGCTTCATCTAATTTTATTTCTCTTTTTCGGAGCGATCTGCGTGGCGGGAGCGGTGAACCTGCTGGTGCAGAGCCATCCCATCAATAGCGCACTATCGCTGATTGTGGTGATGGCCTCGCTCGCTGCCGAGTATCTTCTGTTGGGCGCGGAATTTGTGGCGGCGGTTCAAGTGATCGTCTACGCCGGCGCGATCATGGTTTTGTTTTTGATTACCATCATGCTGTTGAACGCCGGCAAAGAGGAGCGCACCCAGGGCAGCCGGGTTGCGACCCTCATCGGCGTTCCGGGACTAACGATCGGTGCCGTGCTGGTTGCTTGGACGCTCGTCGGCCGGTTGTCCACCACGCGCTCGGTGTCGATCGGCGCATTATGGGGCGCTCCCAAGGACATTGCTCGGCTTCTTTTTCGCGATTTTCTTCTGCCCTTTGAAGTCACGTCGGTGCTGATCCTGATCGCCATCATGGGCGCGGTCGTCCTTGCCAGCCGGCCTGAAGCGATCGCACGGCGCCAGTACAGCGGTCCGCGGCCGCAGGAAACTCGCGAACTGGTTGCGACCGGAAAGGATCACTGATGGTTCCTCTTTCCTACTATCTCGTATTGAGCGGAATCCTGTTCGTGTGCGGTGTGCTTGGGTTCCTGATCAAGCGCAACATCATTACGATCTTCATGTCGATCGAGCTCATGCTGAACGGGGTGAATCTTTCGTTCGTGGCCTTCGCCGCACAATGGCACGCGCTTAGCGGGCAGGTTTTCGTTTTCTTCGTGATGGTGGTGGCAGCGGCTGAAGCCGCGGTGGGCCTGGCAATCATTATTGCCGTCTATCGCACGCGTGAAACTTTGAATGTGGACCAGGTGAACCTGCTCAAGCTATGACGCCGAATCCTTATCTCTGGCTCGTCCCGATTCTTCCGCTCGCCGGGGCGGCGATTAACGGCTTCTTTGGCCGACGGTCGTCAAAGAACGCGATCACGGCGATCGCGCTTGGCTTCTGCGGTTTGGCATTTTTCCTCGCGGTCGTGATTGCTGTACGCTTCTCCCCCGCATCCGCTCCTTACTATTTCAACCTCGCCCACTGGATTCGCTCCGGAAGTTTTCAAGTCGACTTCAGTTTCTATCTCGATCAGTTATCGCTGGTCATGCTGCTTGTAGTTACCGGCGTCGGCTTCCTTATTCATATCTATTCGGTTGGCTACATGTGGGACGACGACGGGTACTACCGCTTCATGGCGTACCTGAATCTGTTCATGTTCTTCATGCTGACGCTGGTGTTGGCGAAGAATTATCTGGTCATGTTCATCGGCTGGGAGGGCGTGGGCCTGGCGTCGTACTTGCTGATCGGGTTCTGGTTCATAAAAGACTCGGCGGCGGCGGCGGGTAAGAAAGCATTCATCGTTAATCGGATCGGTGATTTCGGATTCCTGATCGCCCTCTTCCTGATGATCAAGCATTTTGGAACGCTTGACTTCACGCATGTCTTTGCTGCGGTGCAGACGCTGCCCACGGAGACCGCCGGGGCCGGGCTGCTCACGGCAATCGGTTTGCTATTGATGGTCGGCGCGGCTGGCAAGTCGGCACAGATTCCTCTTTATGTCTGGTTGCCTGACGCCATGGAGGGTCCCACTCCCGTGTCAGCTCTGATCCATGCGGCGACCATGGTAACCGCCGGCGTTTACATGGTGGCGCGGTCGTCCGCGATTTTCGATCGCGCACCGATGGCGATGATGGTAGTCGCGATCGTTGGAACCCTCACCGCTCTGTTTGCAGCGACCATCGGCATTGCCCAAACCGACATCAAGAAAGTTCTGGCCTACTCCACCGTGTCGCAGCTGGGCTATATGTTCATGGCCTGCGGCGTGGGCGCGTTCTCAGCGGGCATCTTCCATCTGATGACGCACGCGTTCTTCAAGGGCCTGTTGTTCCTTGCGGCTGGTTCGGTGATTCACGGCATTGGCGGCGAGCAGGACATGCGCAAGATGGGCGGGCTGCGAGTTTATATGCCGGTGACGTTCTTGACGATGTCAATCGCCACATTCACGATCGCCGGCTTCCCGCCGCTGGCGGCTTTCTTCTCAAAGGACGAAATTCTCTGGAAAGCCTACTCCAGCCCGAACGGAAGTTGGGTCTACTGGTTGATCGGAGTCATTACCGCGTTTATCACTTCGTTCTACATGTTCCGGCTCTGGTTCTTGACATTTTTCGGCGATTACCGTGGGGCAATCGCTCATGACAGTCACGATCCATCGCGGGCGGGGGCGCCCGCGACACACGGACATGGGCATAGTCATGGCGATCCTCACGAGAGCCCCTGGGTGATGCTGGGGCCGCTGGTTATCCTTGCGATCCTGTCAGTTGTTGGTGGCTGGATCGGGATCGGTGGCCGCTTCGAGCACTTCCTGGCGCCGGTTTTCCAGAGTGGAGCCGCCGCAGAACTGGCGCACGAGACCGCGGGCGAAGCTGCAGGCAAGGGAACGGAAACGCTTCTCATGCTGATTTCCGTCACTGCGGCGGTTCTTGGACTCCTGCTCGCTTGGACACTCTATCTCCGCCGACCGCAATTGCCAGCGCGCATCGCGGCCAGCCTGGGCACGCTCTACGAGGCAGTCTCTCACAAGTACTACATTGACGAACTTTACGCCGTCCTTTTCGTCAAGCCGCTGATCGACGGCTCGACCACGATTCTCTGGCATGGCGTTGACCAGGGGGTGATCGACGCCGCGGTGAACGACTCGGCCGACGCTGCGCGCCACGTGTCTGACAACGTGCGCCACATGCAGTCGGGCAATTTGCGTTCCTATGCCGGCTGGGTAGCCGCCGGAGGCGCGGTGGTAATCGCCTACATGGTTTGGATGGGAGTGCGATGAATATGGAAGGCCTCGGTCCCATCATTCTTTCGCTGGTGACGTTCATCCCGGCCGCGGGCGGGCTGCTGATCCTTCTGATCCCGCGCCGCGATCGTGACATTAAGGTATTTGCTCTCGTCATTTCCGTGCTGGCATTTGTGGCATCGCTGCACTTACCCGTACACCTGCATCGCGATCCCAACACCTTCAAGTTCGAAATCGACAGAGTCTGGATCACGACTCCCAACATTCACTACCACATGGGCATTGACGGATTTTCGGTCTGGCTGGTAGTTCTGACCACGTTCCTCACGCCGCTGTGCGTGCTGATTTCATGGACTTCGATTCACGAGCGGGTGAAAGAATTCTTCATCCTGCTGCTGATCCTGGAGACGGCTCTGATCGGCGTTTTCACGTCGCTCGATTTGTTCCTGTTCTACTTTTTCTGGGAAGCGACGCTGATCCCGATGGCGCTGCTGATCGGCATGTACGGTCACGGACGCAAGGTCTACGCTGCGGTGAAGTTTTTTCTGTTCACCATGATCGGCTCGATGTTTATGCTGGCAGCGATTGTCTGGCTCTATGCCAAGACTGGCAGTTTCGATTTTGTCGTCATTCAAAACGCGATTCGCAGCGGAAGTGTGCCAGGTTTCGAAACCGCCTCGCTGTGGCTCTTCCTCGGCTTCTTCGTCGCCTTCGCGGTGAAGGTCCCTATCTTCCCTCTGCACACCTGGCTGCCCGACGCGCACGTGGAAGCGCCCACCGCTGGATCGGTGCTCCTGGCTGGTGTGCTGCTGAAGATGGGCACATACGGCTTGCTGCGCTTCAACGTCGGCCTCTTTCCCGAGCAGGCGCACCGCAACGCGCCCTGGATCATGGTATTGGCGCTGATCGGCATCATCTACGGCGCGCTGGTTTCGCTGGTGCAGCCGAATATGAAGAAGCTGATCGCCTACTCCTCGGTCAGTCACCTTGGATTCGTCGTCCTCGGAATCTTCAGTTTCACCGCGGCCGGCCTGAACGGAGCGGTCTTCGTCATGCTGGCACATGGCGTTGCCACCGGTGGGCTCTTCATGCTGGCGGGCATCCTCTACGAACGCCGCCACACCTATGAGATCACCGAGTTCGGCGGATTAGCGACGCCCATGCCCAAGTACGCCACTTTCTTTCTGGTCACCGTGCTGGCCTCGGTCGGACTGCCGCTGATGAACGGTTTTGTCGGTGAATTCCTTGTGCTGAGCGGAGCATTCCAGGCGCGGCCGATCTACGGGATTCTTGCCGCGACCGGTGTGATCTGGAGCGCCTGCTACCTGCTGTGGTTGTATCAGCGCGTCTTCTTTGGCAAGGTAAAGCACGAAGTCAATAACACGCTGCCCGACCTCAATCTGCGGGAGAAGACAGCACTCGCCCCGATTGCGATTGCCGCGCTGGTCATGGGCGTTGCTCCGCTGGTGTGGCTCAGCGCGATTGATCCGGCGGTGCAGGCGGCTCTCGCCCCGTTCACACAATTGGCCAGTACGATGGTGGGCCGATGACACTGGCACTCGCGACGACGACGATGACAGCGTTCTCGCAGTCGTTTTTATTGCCGAACCTCCTCGCGCAGGCGCAGTCCTCGATTCCACAAAGCGCCGACTACATGCGCATTCTGCCGGAGCTTGTGCTGTCGCTCTTCGGCATGCTGGTAATGATCGTCGACCCGCTCCTTGACGAAGAGAATAGTCACCAGTCTCTCGGCACGATCGCTCTGATCGGAACTCTGGCCGCGCTGGCGTCGACCTTCTGGATGGCGCAGTATCCCGGAACTGCGTTTTGGAACATGGTGCGGGTGGATGGCTTCAGCGCCTTCTTCCACTTCCTCGTCATCGCGATTGCGGCGGTGGTCATTCTCAGTTCTTTCGAATACTTGCGGGTGCAACGCATCCGCGCTGGGGAGTACTACGGGCTGATTCTCTTCGGCACGGTTGGCATGTGCCTGATGTCATCCGCGATCGAGCTTGTACTTATTTTTATTGCCCTGGAAATCTCGTCGATCTCGACCTACGTGCTGGCAGGCTTCCGGCGACGCGACGCCGCGAGCAGTGAATCGTCGCTGAAGTATTTTCTGCTGGGATCGTTTGCGACCGCGTTCTTCCTGTACGGCGTCGCGCTCATGTTCGGCGCGACCGGTTCCACCAACATTGATGCCATCAGCCAGGTGCTCCGGTCCGGCAACGTACCGGCTCTGGCTTACGTTGCGACGGCGCTCATGTTCGTGGGCTTGGGCTTCAAGGTTGCCGCGGTACCCTTTCATGTCTGGACGCCTGATGTCTACGAAGGGGCTCCGGCTCCGATCGTCGGACTGATGTCGACCGGCCCCAAGGCGGCGGCATTCGCGGTTCTGCTGCGCGTCCTGGTCGAAGCGAATGCACCCGGACGCTTCTGGCTGCTCTGGGTCTCGGCCGCGCTGACCATGACGCTGGGAAATCTGTGCGCCTTGGTGCAGGACAACGTCAAGCGCCTGCTCGCCTATTCTTCGATCGCCCACGCCGGATATGTGCTGGTCGCGTTTGCGGCTCGGCCGGAACTGGGCACGTCTGCGGTGATGTTTTACACCGCTGCCTATGCTGCGATGAACGTAGGAGCCTTCGCCGTCGTCAGCCACTTCGCGAACGCGGGCGAGAAGTATGTCGCAATCGAAGATTACGCGGGCCTGGGCAGACGGTCTCCCGTGTTGGCCGCGACTTTGACATTTTTCCTGATGTCGTTCATCGGCATTCCGATCACTGGCGGCTTCTTCGCGAAGTTCTATATCTTGAGTGCGGCGCTGAAGTCGGATCTGGTGGGCTTGACGCTCATCCTAGTGCTGAATAGTGCCGTGGCCGCCTATTACTACTTGCGCATTATTGTCATGATGTATATGCGTGAACCACGGGGCGAAGTCCCAGTTACTCCGGTGCCCGCCGCGGCAGCGCTCGCCATTGCAGTTTGCGTGGCGGCTACACTTTATCTTGGGGTGCTGCCGGGACGCGTGCTCGACTATGCGGCCCATTCCACCCACGACCTGGCGAGTGACACAGCGACGCCCTCGGCATCGTCAGCTTCACTGGCCGCAGAACGGTAGTTTCTGTTTCGCAAAGAAACCGGCGCGGTTCAGCATTTGACTCCGGCGAGGCGCGGCCATTGACATCCTCGTAAACCCTTTGTGGGGCGCGGGTTCTCACTTCAACTGCCGGTGCGGATGTTGTGGAGTTGTTGTGGAAAACAAAGTTTCACTTCGATTGACAATCGCCGTCCGAGTCGTCATTATTACCCTACACATGCTTGCCCGGAAATCTATTCATCGGGCCGGAGGATGTATGGTTCAGTTTTTGCGAAACATTTGCACGGACGAGAGTGGACAAGATATCGCGGAATACGCGGTCATGCTCGCCGTCATCCTGGTATTGGTGATCGGCACCGTGCGTCTGATCGGGGGCAACGCTAACAACGCGTTTTCCAGTGTTGCCAGCTCTCTGAATAATTAATCTCGGCTCCACAAGCTTTAGAAGATATCGGTATAAGAAACGATACTGTTTACATCTCTATGACACGATTTAGCACCTTCCGCCCGTTTGGCCGCTTTTGGTTCCCATTCGCGGCGGCGGTGCAGAATCGGAGCCAGTCACCAGAGGAATAGAGACAGCTCAAGGATTCCGCCGAAGCCGCGATAGCATCGCGGCTTTTGTTTTTGGCGGCAAAAGTGAAAGGTCATTGCCATGATTGTGAACATGTCCGACAGCGCCACTGAACAGCAGATCGACCATATCATTCAACGCATCCGCGAAGCCGGCTTCCAGCCCCACGTCACGCGTGGCACCGAGCGCACCATCGTGGCGGCGGTGGGCAGTGGTGGACGCCGCCATGAAATCGAGGCGCTTTCGGTCGCGCCCGGCGTCGATAACGTGGTCGCGATCGCCCAGCCCTTTAAGCTCGTCAGCCGTCAGACGCGGCCGCAGGGGTCCGTGGTCAGCGTTGGCGGGGGAAAGACCGGCGGCGTAAAGATCGGCGGTCCCGAAGTAGTGGTGATCGCCGGTCCCTGCTCGGTGGAGTCGCGCGAGCAATTGCTGGAGACTGCGCAAGGGGTGAAGCGCGCGGGCGCGACCATGCTGCGCGGCGGCGCCTACAAACCGCGGACCTCCCCGTATGAGTTCCAGGGCTTGGGAATTGAAGCGCTCAAGATCTTGCGCGAAGCTCGCGAACTCACCGGCCTGCCGGTGGTCACCGAGGTCATGAGTACGGAAGACGTTGACCTGATCTGTGAGTACGCCGACATGCTCCAGGTGGGCGCGCGCAACATGCAGAACTTCGCGTTGCTGCGCAGGCTCGCCACCATCAAGAAGCCCATCCTGCTCAAGCGCGGCCCGTCGGCCACGGTGAAGGAGTGGCTGCTGGCGGCCGAATACCTGCTTTCCGGCGGGAATGATCAGGTTGCGCTTTGCGAGCGTGGAATCAAGACATTCGAAACCGCTACCCGTAACACCTTCGACCTTTCCGCTGTCGCCCTAGCCAAAGAACTCTCGCACCTGCCGGTGGTGGCTGATCCGTCGCATGGCACCGGCAAGCAGAGCCTGATCGGGCCGGTTTCGCGCGCCGCAATTGCGGTCGGGGCAGACGCTATCATCGTTGAGGTGCATCCCTGTCCGGAGCGCGCGCTATCCGACGGACCGCAGTCGCTCGACATCCCACAGTTCGAGCGCGTGATGCGCGGATTGAGTGAGCCTTTGCGCCCTGTGCTTGGCCACGGCGCAGACCAGGCGCAGGCTTGACTCCGCCCCTGCGCTAGGGGCTGCGCGGGCAGTTATTGGTGGAGACATTGAGCCGGCCCGCGCCGCAGGGTTGAGATCGCGCCACGCGGCCTCCCGATGGCGCGGCTTTTATTGGCGGTGCCGTTAATCTTCAGGAAACCACCAGCGCCGGAACGGGCCAATCTGTCCCAACACAGGCTCCCGCGCCTGCCCAGCCTTTGTTTCAATCAGTTACGGACTCGGCGGCGGCTTGGAGCCCGGTAGCTGGGCCAAATTGTCCCCTTCGCGACCAGCCGCAATCCATGGACAAGTTGTTGTAAATAGAAGACTTAATGGCATCGCGAGTGGCCTCGTGATTGCCCATTAGAGGCCAGGCACGAGGACGGGGTGTATGTCCTGTTTCTCGGAAAGAGCCACTAGAAAGACAATTATGAACAAGACCGATAAATCGCAGGTCACAAACGGATGCACAGGCCGTCCGCTCAATTCCCCCGCGTTCAGCGCGGCCTGGGGCCGAGTTCTCGGATTGGCACTGCTGGTGCTGTCGGCAGTACCGTCCTATGCCGGGGTTGCGCAAGCACTGGATGGCGACACACCCACAGCCAAATTCTCCACGGATCTCCAGCAGGCAGGAGACGCGAACGGCATGGTGACGGTCATCGTTCAACATCGCCAGATGCCCACTAGCGCGCACTTGAAGGCCATGCAGGGCCGTGGCGCAACGATCAAGTCGCAGTTCCACACCATCCGTGCGGTGACGATGCGTGTACCCGTCAGCATGCTGGCGGAATTGGCGAAAGATCCCAACGTTGCTTACATCACCCCAGACCGTCCGATCCGCATGGCTGCCACCAACAACGAGGAGTTTGCCACCGCAGTCGAGGCCGATATTGCGGCATCGCAGTTTGCGCTCGATGGCACCGGGGTCGGCGTGGCCGTTATTGACAGCGGAATCTCCTGTTATAGCGATCTGCGGAACGCCAGTGGCGTCTACCGCGTGGTGTACAGCCAGAGCTTTGTCGCTGGCGACACCAGGACACAGGACTGGTACGGGCACGGAACGCATGTGGCGGGCTTGATCGGCGGCACGGGCGCCAGTTCCGGCACAGCCAATGGCTATGCGGCCGTGTATGCCGGCATGGCTCCAAACGTCAACCTTATCAATCTGCGCGTGCTGGATCAGAACGGATCGGGCACGGACAGCCAGGTGATCGCTGCCATCGAACAGGCGATCGCGCTGCAAAGCACCTACAATATCCGCGTCATCAACATGTCACTGGGACGTCCGATATTCGAGAGCTACACGCTCGATCCGGTTGACCAGGCAGTGGAAGCCGCCTGGAAGGCCGGCATTGTGGTGGTAGTGGCTGCGGGTAACGATGGGCGCGACAACTCGATGGGTACGGATGGTTTCGCCACCATCGATGTTCCGGGTAACGATCCTGCCGTCATCACGGTGGGAGCGACGTTGACTATGTACACGGCGACGCGGGTCGACGACGTGATTGCCAGCTACAGTTCCAAAGGTCCGACCTTGCTCGATCACATAGTGAAACCTGACCTGGTCGCGCCGGGCAACCACCTAGTCTCCATACGTGATGGGGGCAGCACACTGGATGTCGACTATCCGCAACTTCAAGTAGCTCCGAGCAACGGAGCAACCGCAAGGTACTTTCAATTGAGTGGAACCAGCATGGCAACGCCCGTGGTGAGCGGTGCGGTGGCACTGATGTTGCAGCAGAGCCCCTCGTTGACTCCCGATCAAGTGAAAGCTCGCTTGATGCTGACGGCGTGGAAGGGCTTCGGGCAATACACCCAGTCGACCGCAACCGCCACCGGAGCCGCTTACTCCAACGAGTACGACCTCTTCACTTATGGAGCGGGCTATCTGGATATCGACGCCGCTCTTAACGATACCGACCTCGCGACGGGAGTAGCCCTTTCTCCGACCGCGGTCTTTAACGCGAGCAACAACACTGTCACCATCACGAATACTTCCCCCGATGCGACCTTCGCCGGCAGCAGCGTTGTTTGGGGCGCCAAAGCCGTGTTTGCAGATTCAGTGGTTTGGGGAGCTAAGGCGATCGAAGGAACCTCGGTAGTGTGGGGGGCCACCAGCGTGGTTTGGGGCGCAAAGTCCGTTACTGGCTTCAGCGTAGTCTGGGGTGCCAAGGATTGGATCAGCAGTTCGGTGGGATCACTCAGCACCACTGATTTGGGAGACAACTAGGCAACCGACCGAGACCATATTCGGAGACTACCATGACGAATACTCTGCCAATTAAAGCCAAAGTCATGATTGGAATGGTGGCCGTTGCGAGTCTGTGCGCTCTGTCGTTCGGCGTCGTCAGATGGCAAACGCAAGCCTGGCCACAGTTGGTGCTCCTATTAGTGGCAGCCACACTGAGCTCGCGCTTCAAGGTGAAGCTGCCCGGCATGACGAGCTCGATGTCGGGAAATCTGCCCGTCATTCTTCTGGGAGTCACGCAACTGGGATTGTTCTCTAGCCTGCTCGTAGCAGTCACGGCGGCAATCGCGCAATCCTATTCCGGCGGGAATAAAACGAAACCAATCCAATTCGTATTTAACGCATGCACACTGCTGAACGCTGCCGGGCTCGCTTACCTGGCCTACCACAGCCAGATTTTTGCGACCGCCGCGACCGCGCACACCCTGTCTCTGGTGCTGGCCGCAGCCACCTATTTTCTGGCGAACACGGCGCCGGTAGCCAGCATCATCGGTATAACGGAAGGCGCCAATCCTTTTGCTCTCTGGCACAAGGTCTTTCTGTGGTCGTTCCCGAACTATGTAATCGGAGCGGGATTGACTGCAGTCGCCTCCACTTTCAGCACGATCAGCGGGCTGGCGACGTTGGCAGCTCTGATGGCGGTGCTGTTCGCCGTATACCAGTCGTACAAGTTGTACGTGGACCGAGCCGAACAGATACAGCCACGAGTGATGGCCATGGCAGCCGGTCGATAACCGGTCAGGCATTCCTTCTGCGCGCAGCCAAACGGCTGCGCGCATTTCTTTGCTAGATCGGCGGTGCCGAATCCTGCCGACCATTCCACGGTGCCATTTTCGACGACCGCCACGGAAACTTCAGGAGTGCTATTGGCGGCCATGAATCGGGAAATGGCAGTTCCAAGCTGAGTGCGTTTTTTCGGAGCGATTTGGCCGGACTGGGCGATTGCAGAAGCGGCGAGGTGGGCGACGAGAAAATCGCGAAAAAGATCGTGGATATGGCCCTAACTGCGAGAGTGGCCCGCAGCTGGCTGCGACTTCCATTCATCATCGGCGACCCTACTTAACGTCTCCGCAGTCTGGGCCGAGGTACTTGGAGCTAATGGTAAAGTCCATGTTCATGGTATGGCCATTGGCGTTGGTGACAGAGTGCATCGTGCCCTTGACGTTATCGGAACCAATGGCTTCCACTAGAAGAGTTCCGTCGGATGACGATTGCTTTTCTTCACAATGAAATTTCACTTCGAACTTACTGCCCGTGGAATTCACTACCGTGCGGGTACAATCCCCGCGGTTGCTGCTAAAAGCCGAGTGCTTCGCAAGTTTCTCTTTCGTGATGCATTCCTTGCGAACATCGGTGCTTGGCCCACCCTTCATCATGGCTTCTATGCGGGCGCGCTGCTCCGGAGGCATCTTGGCGAGCGCGTCGGGAGGGATGTTTGGCGTGGCTGGCATCCCAGTCATGGTATGAGTCACGGTCATTTCCCAGAGACCCTCCTTGACGTTGAGGGGCGTGATATCGTCGGCGGCCCAGAGGGTGAGCGAGCAGAGGACGATTGGGGCAAGAAGAAGCTTGTTTCGCATCAGCACTCTCCTGGTGTTATCTATCTTGTTATCTGATCTGGTTGCGTGAACAGCATTACACACCGCGAATTGCGGAGCAAATCATTTGTGGAGCAAATCGTTGTCGGCAGTGGTGCAACGCTATACTTGAATACGGAATCGCGGGAAGGGCGGCGGGAATTCCGGGCAATGCATTACCGGCCGCGGATGGCGCACCTTCGCTGCTGGCCCCTCAGAACCTCATGTAAGGATCAGGCATGACAAATAGACGCGGTTGGTGGCTATTCTGTGCGTTTCACATTTGTTTCTCAATTCTTCTCTACGGGCAAACGAGCAAGGAGCGTGCCGATACGATTGTCAGCGGCGGCATCGTTGTCACCATGGACGAACAGCGCCACATCTACGAGGACGGAGCAGTCGTGGTTACAGGGGACACGATTGTCGCGGTCGGCCCTCGCGCTGACATCGAAGCGCGCTACGAAGGCCGCCAGACAATTGACGCGCACAATATGCTGGTACTCCCGGGATTCATCAACGGTCATACCCATGTCCCGATGACGCTCTTCCGTGGCCTGCACGACGATGTCACCCTGAATGACTGGCTTTACAAATACATCTTCCCCGCGGAAGCAAAGAACGTTACCGAGCCGTTCGTGCGCTGGGGAACGCGGCTGGCAGCGGCCGAGCAGATCCGCTCGGGGGTGACCACCTTCGCGGACATGTACTACTTCGAAGACGCGGTAGCGGAAGAAACTAAAGCTGCGGGGATGCGCGGCGTACTGGGCGAAACGTTGGTCGACTTTCCGGCACCTGACAACAAGAACCACTCCGCGATGCTCGAGTACACCGAGAAATTCTTGCAGAAGTGACAGGGCGATCCGCTCATTCACGCGGCAGTAGCTCCGCATTCGATTTACACGTGCTCGCAACCGACCTTGAAGGAGGCAGCCGCGCTGGCCAGGAAATATCATGCGCCAATCCTGATTCACGTGGCTGAGATGAAGAAGGAATGGGAAGACAGCGAGAAGCAGAACGGGGCTTCGCCGGTGCAATATCTGGAGCGGATCGGAGCGCTTGGTCCCGACGTGGTTGCCGCCCACTGTATCTTTGTCGACGAAACCGACCGCAAGATCCTCGCGCAACACAACGTGGGCTGCGTACACAACCCATCAAGCAACATGATGCTTGCGAGTGGGGTTGCACCCGTGCCCGAGATGCGCGCCGCCGGAATCGCCGTCGGCCTTGGAACCGACGGCCCCGCAGGCAGCAACAACGATCTCGACCTAATGGAAGAAATCGATTTGGCGGCCAAGCTGGCGAAAATTACAAAAATGAGTCCGCTGGCTCTGAATGCGTTGGCCGTCGTAGAGATGGCGACGATCGACGGTGCCCGGGCTTTGCACATGGAGAATGAGATCGGATCGCTCGAAAAAGGGAAAAAGGCAGATCTGATTCTGATCAGCCTGGACGAGCCCAACGCGGTGCCGATGTACGACGCCTACGCGCAGGTCGCGTACTCACTAAAAGCCAGCGACGTAAAAACGGTCATGATCGGCGGGCGAGTCGTAATGCGCGACCGCAAGCTGCTCACCATCGACGAGCAAGCAGCGATAGCCAAAGCACGCGAATACAAGAAGACGGTTGCCGCGTCGCTGGGAATGCAGTGAGGCTGCGCCCTCACTGGCCGCTCGTATACAAAGGGAATGAACGGATCAACCGCGAGCTGAGTTCTGCGAGCGGCGAAAGCAATGTGCGATAGTTCATCGAATAGTTCGTAGGGATGACGGACAATAGAATGCGTTCTCGCGATTACATCTTTTGGGAAGTGGACGTGCAGGCGGATTTTATGCTGCCGGGTGGCAAGCTCTATGTTCCCGGAGCCGAGAAGCTTCTGCCGAATATCCGCAAGCTGACGGACGCGGCGCGGCGGGGTGAAGTTTTCCTGGTTTCGCACGGCTGTTTTCATCCGGCGAATGATCCTGAGTTCAAGCAATTTCCGCCGCACTGCCTGAAAGGGACGGCGGGAGCGGAGTTTGTTCCGGAAGCGTTGGCGGCGACCTTCGTGCGCGTGGAGAACGATTTCAACGCCAAGTTACCGGACGATTTATTTAAGTATCAGCAGGTCATCCTGGAGAAGCAGACGCTGGATATTTTTGAAACTCATCACGCGGACAGACTGGTGGAGCGTTTGGGGGAAACTGCGGAATTTGTGGCGTTTGGAGTCGTAACAGAATACTGCGTCTGTTGCGCGGTTAAGGGATTGCTGAAGCGGAAGCGTAAGGTAGCGATTGTCCGCGATGCCATTGAAACCCTGGAGCCGGAAGTTGGAGAGAAGACGCTGGCGGAATTGCAGAGTCTGGGAGCAAGGTTGGTTACCACCGAGGAAATCCTAGAAGCGCTGATACCGACCGCGCGTTAAACCACACAGTGGAAGCGACGGGGTCTCGCCCGTCCCGCCGGTCGGGGACGCCCGGCTCACGACCGGCCATCCATCACAGAAGCATGCCGGCAATCGAAGCCGACATCAGGTTGGCCATGGTTCCAGCCAACATCGCGCGAATGCCGAGTTTTGCCAGTTCTCCTCGTTTGTTTGGAGCGAGGGCGCCGATCCCACCAAGCTGAATGCCGATCGAGCTCAGATTAGCAAAACCGCAAAGCGCGAAAGTCGCTATCGTAAACGAGCGCGGATCGAGCATCGCTTTCTGCGGTCCGAGCATGGAGAATGCCACGAGCTCGTTCAACACCATGCGCGTGCCGAGGAGATTGCCGATGGCGCGACAATCATGCCATGGGATTCCGATGACCCACGCGATGGGGGCAAATAATGTGCCGAAGATCTGCTGCAGGCTGGAAGGAAACCACATGATTCCGAGCCGGTTGTGAATGCCGCCGAGCACGCCGTTCGTGAGGGCGATTAGCGCGAGGAACGAAATCAGCATCGCCGCAATATTGAGCGCGAGGCCCAGACCGTCAGTCGTGCCGCGCGCAATCGCTCCCAGCAGGTTTTCTTTCTTCTCTGCGTCCACCTCTTCTTCACTCATGACGACCCGTCCGGCGGTTTTCGGAACCTCCGTCTCCGGCACCAGCATTTTCGATATCAGGATGGTGCCGGGGGCGGTCATGATCACGGCACTCAGGAGGTGTTTCGGTTCGATTCCGTAGGCAATATAGGCGGCCATGATACCGCCGGAAACGTGGGCCATGCCACTGGTCATCACAGTCATCAGTTCGGACCGAGTCAGGTCAGGGAGGAATGGGCGAATGGTTAGCGGGGCTTCGGTCTGGCCCATAAAAATACTGGCCGCGACGTTCAATGACTCGGCGCCACTGGCCCCCATCACACGCGTCATCACCCAAGCAGCGATCTTGATGATGAATTGCATGATTCCGTAGTGATAGAGAACAGCGAAAAATGCGGCAATAAAAATCACGGTCGGCAGCACCTGGAATGCAAAAAAGAATCCCATGGGTGAGTGCTGCGCGCCGAGGTCTCCAAACACAAATTTAGACCCAACAAAAGCATAACCAAGCAACCGGTTGACCGCGTCCCCAGCTTTCTGGAAGAGCACTTGGCCGACGTGAATTCGAAGCACGAAGATGGCGAAGACAATTTGCAGGCCAAGGCCCCAGGCTACCGTTTTCTTGCTAATGGCACGCCGGTTGGTGGAGAAGACGCAGGCTAGACCCAACATGGTGAGCAGACCGAGAATGCCAGTGAATCGTCCCATCTTCATCCCCTGTTATGAATCAGTGTTCCGCTGTATGAATCACGCGATGCACCAAAGACTGCTTGTGCGCAGGCGGAGCGCCCGCAATTTGATAACTTTGTTCCAGCAACGTTTTTGCGCGCGCGCCTTGCGCATCGGAGTGGCAATGAATGGTGCACAGCGCCTCGCCCTTTGCGACTTTGTCGCCTATCTTTTTATGAACCACGATGCCGACGGCGGGATCGACGGAATCTTCCTTGCGCTCGCGCCCTCCGCCGAGGATAACGCAGGCGGTTCCGACGTGTTCGCAGGCGATCGCCGTCACATATCCAGACTGTGGACCGGGCACGTCGACGCGGTGCTCAGTACCGGGTAGCCGCGCCGGATCGTCGATCGTGCTGATGTCGCCTCCCTGCAGCTCGACCATCTGCCGGAATCTCTCGAAAGCTTGGCCGGAGGCGATGATTTGCTCGGAAAGCTGCCTGCCCTGCGCCACCGTCTTGGACGCGCCGCCGAGATAGAACATCCAGGCCGCCAGCTCTAGGCAAAGATCGCGCAGGTCCCCAGGTCCGCTGCCGTGTAATACCTCGATACACTCCTGCACCTCGAGCGCGTTGCCAACCATGCGGCCCAGGGGCTGGTTCATGTCGGTGATGAGCGCGACCATTTGCTTCCCCATGCGTACGCCGGTTTCGACCATGAGCTCGGCGAGGAAGACGGCGTCTTCCTCCTTTTTCATGAAGGCCCCGGAGCCGGTCTTCACGTCGAGCACAAGCGCGTCGGTGCCTTCGGCCAGTTTCTTGCTCATGATGGAAGCGCAGATTAGGTACGGGCTCTCAACCGTGCCGGTTACGTCGCGCAGTGCGTATAGCTTGCGGTCAGCGGGCGCGACTTTTTCAGTCTGGCCAATCATGCAACATCCGCAGGTTTTGAGAACACGATGGAACTCTGACACCGACAACCCAACGCGAAATCCGGGGATGGATTCGAGCTTGTCGAGCGTGCCTCCGGTGTGGCCCAATCCGCGGCCGCTAATCATGGGGACAAAGAGGCCTCCGGCAGCGACCAGCGGGGCGAGCACGAGTGAGGTCTTGTCGCCAACGCCGCCGGTGGAGTGCTTGTCCACTTTCTTTGCGGGAAGGAAACTAAGATCGAGGACTTCGCCGGAATGCAGCATGGCGTGCGTGAGGGCGGCGGTTTCCTCGCGCGCCATTCCGCGCAGCACGACTGCCATGAGCCAAGCGGCCATCTGGTAATCGGGAATGCTGCCTTGGGTGCAGCCATCGATGAGATACCCGATTTCAGCGGCGGACAATGCGCCGCCATCACGCTTCTTGCGGATCAGGTCGATGACGCGAAATTGCGAAACACTCGGCTGGCTCACTTGAGGCGAAAGCCCTCCGGCAGAAGATCGGTGATGAGGCTTTGCTTTGGGCCTTTTTCGCCCTGGTAGAAAATAACGGCGCGCGGTCCAAATTCGTAGATGACCTGCCGGCAGGCGCCGCAGGGCGAGCATGGCACTCCGTGATCGTTGGTGACAGCAACGGCGCGAATCTCCAGTTCCGGGCCATCTTTCGCGATGGCAGAAAAGATCGCGGTACGTTCGGCGCAGTTGGTCATTCCGTAAGAAGAGTTCTCCACATTGCATCCCACGAACACTTGGCCTTTGGAGGTGAGGATGGCCGCGCCTACTCTAAAGTTGGAGAAGGGCGCGTACGCGTTCTTCATCACTTTCCGCGCTGCATGGAGCAGGCGTTCGCGCATGGCGGCTGACACCTTCGTTGTTTGCATACCCAAACCGATTTCGCTGAAGAACAAGAGTGGGCCATTGTAACGCCTGATCGGCCTCGGCAGCAGGGATTTTCATGGGCCGGAACGCGGGAACAGGCGCATCACGCGTATGCAAATTTTGGACGATGGTGACTTGACTCATCCAGTGATATCCCAATGCAGTTAGCGTAGAGGATTCAGACCAACGTCAACGTGACTAACCGGATCCGTGAATCACTGGAACATCAACACGAGATCATTATAGGGGTCGAATCTTGACGGTCGTGTGGGCGGGTGATAATTTCAGGCCACACGTGGGTATCGGGGAGACATCGTTCTGAGTCAACCAGAGAAGATGCGGAATTCGGCCGCTCCGGGCCCCGTGGACTTTCGTCGGCGCGAATTTCTGATTCGGTGCTGCCAGGGAGCCTCGGCAGCGCTAATTCCTGCCGGTCTTGTTTCTGATGGTCTGCGCGGTCTCGGCTGGCGCTCCCTCTACGGTCTTGACTCCCCAAACACGGACTTATCGAGTGGTGAATTCCACCTGCGTCCTCATTATCGGATGCCCGGACCCCTCGACGCCTTACTCCTCAAAACGCAGGCCGGCCTGGACGATTTTGTCACGGAAAAATACGCGGATGAGATCGCAGCCATCCTTGCCCGCTGGAGTTCAGGCCTGCTGCAATATTCACAAGACGTGAGAGCCGTCGAGAAGGTTCTTTCGCCGGCTTTCGCGGGATCTTCTCTGCAGCCCGCTGAATCCCGAGTGGTGCGCCCGGGCCCGACGATCGAAGTTCGCCACAATACCTTCAAGCCGGACGCTGCACTTGGTCGGGACGCCTTTCTGCTGGAACTCCGGTCTGCCTTGAGCGGCTTTTCAAAGATTCTTACGGCTGAGTTTCAGGTGACGAGTATTGACGCTGGATCCATGCCGGCGGCGGTATCTCCCGGCCAGCTGCAGACTCGTATCCGCTATGAATTGGTAGCCACTGGCCACGACTTCCACCGTGAACAACGCGTGGGTTACTGGCAGATTACGTGGGAAAGGTCTGCCTCGGGTGAGTTCCAGGTGCGGAACTGGCAGGTGCTGGATGAAACGCAGAGCCGGTCCAGTTCTCCCTGCTATGTCGACATTGCGTCCGCCGCGCTCGGTGGCAGTGCGTCCTATTCTTCGCAGCTTCTGCACGGAACGGACTACTGGCGAACGGTGCTCGACGGCGCTTGCGGCATTGATATCTACGGGCACAACGGCGTTTCGGTTGGCGACATCGATGACGATGGATATGACGACCTCTATGTCTGCCAACCGGGCGGCCTTCCGAACCGGCTTTATCGGAATCGAGGTAACGGCACGTTTGAGGACATCACGGAAGCGTCGGGCGTCGGCGTCATCGACAATACGGCGTGCGCACTTATCGTTGACATTGACAATGATGGGCGACAGGATTTGATCGTGGTGCGGGCCACTGGCCCGATGTTGTTCCTGAACGAAGGCGGCGGCAAGTTTCGTCAGAAAGCGGACGCGTTTCAGTTCGCTACTCCGCCGCAAGGGACATTTACCGGAGCGGCGGTCGCAGATTATGACCGCGACGGCTGGCTCGATATCTACTTCTGCCTCTACGTCTATTACCAGGGGACGGATCAGTATAAGTATCCGTCTCCTTATTACGCCGCCGAGAACGGGCCGCCCAATTTCATGATGCGCAACAACCGGGACGGCACGTTTCGCGACGTAACTGCCGAGACCGGGCTCAATCAGAACAATACGCGCTACAGTTTCTGTTGCGGGTGGAGCGACTACAACCGCGATGGCTGGCCCGATCTTTATGTGGTGAATGATTTCGGGCGCAAGAATCTCTACCGCAACAATGGCAACGGAACGTTTACCGATATCGCTCCGCAGGCGGGGGTTGAAGACATCGGCGCAGGGATGAGCGTCTGCTGGTTTGACTACGACAATAACGGCGCAGAAGACCTCTACGTGGCCGACATGTGGACGGCGGCGGGCGAACGCATTTCGATGCACGATATCTTCAAGAAAGACGCGCCCCCGGAAACGCGCGCGCTCTATCACAAACACGCCATGGGCAATTCGTTATTTCGAAATGGTGGCAGTACGTTCGAAAACACAACGAGCGCTGCCGGCGTCGGAATCGGCCGCTGGGCTTGGTCAAGCGACGCCTGGGATTTTGATCATGACGGCTTTCCCGATCTCTACATCGCCAATGGCATGGTTAGCGGCCCGTCGCGCGAAGACCTCAACAGCTTCTTCTGGCGGCAAGTCGTCGCCTATTCGCCCGACGAGGCCAAGCCGTCTCACGACTATGAACAGGGATGGAGCGCGATTAATGAATTGATCCGGGCCGATGGCACGTGGAGCGGATACGAGCGAAATATTTTCTACGCGAACAACGGCGATGAAACGTTTTCCGATATTTCGGGAGTGGTGGGGCTGGATTTTCTCGAAGACGGGCGAGCCTTTGCGCTTGCGGATTTCGATCATGATGGCCGTCAGGAAGTGTTTCTGAAGAACCGCAACGGTCCGCAGTTGCGGCTCCTGAAGAACGTCATGGAGAACCTGCCTCCAGCCATCGCCTTCCGCCTGCGGGGAACAAAGAGCAATCGGGACGCCATTGGCGCGGTGGTCACGGTGGAAACTGAACTGGGTCGGCAAATCCGCTCAGTCCAAGCTGGCTCGGGATTTCTTTCGCAGCACAGTAAGGATGTCTTCTTCGGCCTGGGAGCGGCGAAAGGCCCGTTGCACGCTTCGATTCACTGGCCGAGCGGGCTGGTGCAGGAACTCCACGATCCGCCGATCAACCATCGCGTGTGGATTGAAGAAGGCTCCGAACCATCTCGAATAGAGCCCTTCAAAACGCCAGCGGTGCGAGACCTGTCCGCTGACGCTGGAACAGTTGACGCGAACCTCCAGCAAATCGAGACCTTGCCTGCCACGGCAGAGACCTGGTTGCTGGCGCCGATCGAGGCGCCCGATTTTTCTCTGTCCGATCTCGCGGGTCGGATGTGCACTCTATCTTCGCTGCGCGGAAAGCCGGTGCTGCTAAACCTGTGGGCCGCCGGAGCAGAACGGTGCAAGGAAGATTGGATCGCTTTCAATCGGCGACACGCGGCTTGGGCGGCTCAGGGTCTTCAACTTCTTTCGGTGAATTTAGACGCCTCGGCCGATGCAGGAAAGGTTCGGGCACTTGTGCAAGAGCATCGTCTTTCGTTCCCGGTCCTTCGCGGCTCGTCTGATGTGGCGGACGTGGCCGCCATCTACAACATCCTTTATCGTTACCTCTTTGACCGTCATCGTGATCTCGAACTTCCAACATCTTTTCTCATCGACGCTAACGGAGAAGTCGTTAAGCTTTATCAGGGACCAGTCGACCCGGCGCACATTGAACAGGACTTCCGGCACATCCCCCAAACCGCAGCGGAACGATTAGCCCGAGCACTTCCCTTTCCCGGCGTGACGGATGCGATTGACTTTGGCCGCAACTATCTCTCCTACGGCTCCGTGTTCTTTCAGCGTGGCTATATGGATCAGGCCGCAGCTTCATTTCGAATTGCCCTCCGCGACGATCCCACAAGCGCCGAGGCCCTCTATGGCATCGGAAGCGTGTATCTGGATCAGCAGAAGACGACAGAAGCCCGGGAGAGCTTTGAACGAGCGCTCAAACTTCGCGCGAGCTATCCCGATACTTTGGCAAATTCCTGGAACAACCTGGGTTTGCTGGCCGCGCGCGAAGGCCGCACTGGCGAAGCCGTCGGCTACTTTCAGGAGGCCCTCAAGCTGAGTCCCGATCATCTGATTGCCCTCGATAACCTGGGCAGCGCCTATCGCCAGCAGAAGCGATGGGATGATGCTCGCAAAACTTACGAGCGAGCGCTGGAGGTCAATCCTAACGATGCTGAGGCGAACTACGGTTTGGGGATGGTGTTCGCGCAGAATGACGACACCGCGCGGGCGTTCGACTCTCTGCAGAAGGCGCTGAAATTGCGTCCAATTTACCCCGAAGCGTTGAACAACCTGGGGATTCTTTATCTGCGCACGCAGCGGCGGGATGAGGCCGTGGCAAGTTTTGAGCAATGCATCCGCGTGGCGCCGGCTTTCGATCAGGCTTACTTGAACCTGGCCCGGATCTATGCTATCGAGAACGCGCCGGACAAAGCTCGGGTCGTGCTGGTCGAACTGCTTAAGCAGCATCCGGGGCACGAGCAGGCGCAAAAGATGCTGGAGCAGTTGGGGCGCTAGCCGTCGCTAAGGCGCCGGCGTCCTGCCCGGTTGCGGAGTGGGCGCTGTCAATAGCTCCACAAACAACTTGTAGAACTTGTCCGTATCCAGGTCGAACTGCACTTCTACCGACTGGACATTCCCTTTGGGCTTATCCCGATCTGTCCACGTGAGAGTGTCTCCGTAGCCCGGACCACGACTCAGGTTCACATCCATGTAGCGATTTTCTTTCTTCGTAATCAAGGTTGGGTCAAGCCACGCCGCCGATGTAAGTTCGTCCCACATATAGTTATATACGCCATACAGCCGCTCGTACTTACCGATGTACTGCGCTACCGGCAAGTTGCCGGCCTTGATTTTGTCGATCAATCCGTTTGTCATTCTGGTCTTCAAAGAAACATCCACCGAGGTGCAGACAATCTTTTTCCAAGGAGCCCGCAGCACGATGTGCGCCGCTTCCGGATCGAACCAAAGGTTGAATTCGTGGCGGGGATCATCTACGAACTCGGGATCGTCGGTCTGTGGATTCAGACTGGCGCCCATGAACACCAACTCCTTGGCCAGGCTGGCAAACTCAGGGTCGATGGAGATCGCGAGCGCCAAATTTGTCATGGGGCCGCCTTCATAAATCGTAATTTCGTGCGGATACTTGCGGACCATGCGCACCAGAAAATGAGCAGCATCTTCGTTGGCAGCTTTCGTGGTGGGCATCCCTTCCGGCATTGCTCCCAGTTCGCGGGGTGCGTGGTACCTGCTCGGAGTCCAGGCCCCCAGCCATACCACCGAGCCATAGCGTTGCTCCCACTGTTCCGTCTCTTCTTTTGTTCTCACCAGCGGATACTCGGCTCCGGGCACGACGGGAATGTCGGTTCGTCCGATGAGTTCCAACGTGCGCAGAGTGTGCGCGACTTCTTCAGTGAGCCAGGCATCGCCCGTCACCACCGTGATCCCCAAGACTTCCGTCTGCGGAGACTGGATCAGCAGCAGTATCGCTTGCTGGTCACTGCCTGCGGGTCCAGCCGCGTCCTGATCGATGATGATCTTGCGCTTGTCTTTATCATGACCCTGGCCTTCGGACACAAGACAGGCCACTAAAATCACAGTTGCGACCGCGATAAAACCCCGGATTCGGCGCCGCTTCATTGCTACACCTCGGAATTTTGGAAGGCCTGCCATTGTAAAGCTTATGCACGAGTCTCCGCCAATGTTTTGGCAGCGAGGCATGAGATAGAATGGCGGGCAACGATTACGGATGATTCCATATTGTTCTTGGAGCGCCGCTTTCTCCCAGGAGCCGATTCGCGTGACCTACGGCCACTTCGGAAAATTTGGAATTTATCTTGCCGTCTGCGCGTTGGCACTGATGGCGGCTCTCGCTTCGTCTTGGGCACAATCTCCGGAGCCAGCTGGCAACGCTTCTGTGCAGGGGACCGTGCAGGGGCATGTGCGTGATTCCAGCGGCAGACCCGTGGCGAACGCGGCCGTCTTTTTACAACCCGAAACTGGAACGCAGGCAGCTTCGATCCAGATTACACACACGGATGCAGAAGGAGTGTATCGCTTTGCGGCGCTTCGCGAGGGCGCTTACACTCTGCGCGCGGAAGCAAACGGATATGGCCAGGCAACCTTCGGTCCCGTGGTAGTCGCGAACAAGGAAACGAAAACGGTTGATCTCGCGCTCGGCCCTACCAAGACATCTGGAAAGCCTGGCACGCAAGCACCCGAGTTCTTTGACGAACCTCAATTCACGGTGGCGGGCGTGACCCAAGCTACGAATTCAGGTGGACACGGTTCCGATACAGTGCTGCGAACCACCGAGGCGCTCGCCAAGGCAACCCTTTCGCTCAGCAAGGAGCCGGAAGGGAGTGCGACTGCGGCGAAATCCGGTGCGATGGAGAGCTCATTGCGCAACGCGGTGGCACGCGAACCGGAAAACGTTGAGGCGAATCGGCAGCTTGGAAAGTTCCTGGCGGATAACGGTGACGCGAAAGAAGCGCTTCCCTACCTGGAACAAGCTTCCAGGCTCAACCCGCGAGATCCCGAACTTCATCGTCTCCTGGGCTCTGTCAAGGAGAAGCTGGGCAATCCGCTGGAGGCAGTTCGCGAATACCAGCGTGCGGCGGAACTCGACCCCAGCGAACCGAACCTGTTCGATTGGGGAACCGAGCTTCTGACGCATCGTGCGCTTGAACCTGCAACCGAGGTCTTCACAAAAGGCAATCGCATGTTTCCAAAGTCCGTGCGGATGCTGGTCGCGCTCGGCGTTGCCTGGTACGCGCGCGGTGCCTACGATCAAGCGGCGCAGTGTCTGGTAAACGCGTCCGATCTCGCTCCCGACGATCCGACTCCGTACCTGTTTCTGGGGAAAATGCAGAGTGTCGAGACCACTCCATCAGAAGGATCGGTGGAGAGGTTGGCGCGATTCGCGCAACTGCAACCGGACAATGCGCTCGCGAACTACTATTACGCCATTAGTCTTTGGAAGGGATCGGCGAAAGAATCGGGGAAGCAATCGGCGGATGCGACGGACAATGCAAATAACTCCGAGCTTTCAGCGCGTGTGGAATCGCTGCTGCTGAAGGCGGTGCATCTCGACCCGAAGCTTGGTGTTGCTTATCTGCAACTGGGGATTCTCTATTCGCAGCGCGCGGATTTCTCGCGGGCAATTTCCGCGTATCGGGAGGCGATTGAAGTTGGTGCGGAGAGCGCTAACTCGGTGGTCATCAGTCCGGGAAGCGACAGTCCGCAGAGCGATGACACCTTGGAGGAAGCGCACTATCGACTGGCGCAAGCGTACACGCGAACGGGCGACAAGGTGAAAGCTAAAGACGAACTTGAACTTCACGATCAATTGGCGAAGAAGACAAAAGAGGACACGGAGCGACAACGGCGCGAGATTCAGGGTTTTGTGGTATCACTTCGCGGCAAGGACTCGGAACGGTAAAGAGACCCCTCTCCATGCGGTCATTTAAAATCAAAGACTTAGGAGGCTTAATATTTCCAGGTCTTTGAGAAATAAGGACTTACCTGTAAGGTGTTTATTAATGAACAACATAGCTATGTCCGGAAGGCGATTTTCCGAGTGATAGCTGCAGGTCTTTGAAGAATAATGACTTACAGGTCCAGCGGCTGGAACGCGCGCGGACGGCTCTTTTGCGGAGCCACGCACACGCCTCGATTGGGCGGAGTTACGAGAAAAAGCTGAGGCGGACGCGACAGCGTAGGTCCCAGCTTCGTTGTTTCATCGTTGTTCCGGGCGGTTCGTCTTGCTCAGGCCCTAGAAATCAAGTCTTAGTGCAAACCAGCCCAAGTCTGGGTTCGTCCCTAGAACTTGAGCTTGAGGGCGAATTGGAGCAGGCGCGGGTTGTTCACCGTGTTGTTGACCACGCCGAAACTCGAGGGCGAATTAATGTCCATCTCTCCAGTTCCAAAGGCACCCTGCAGGTAGTATTGCGGATGGTTGAGGAGATTGAAGAACTCCGCGCGGAATTGCAGGCCCATTCCCTCGCGAAAGGACAGCGGAAGGTCCTTGATCAGAGAGAAATCTGTGTTGACAAAACGCGGACCGTAGAGCGGCGCGCGGACGCCGCTGCCAAGTTCTCCGGCGGGTGCGAAAGCAAACGCGCAAGGATTGAACCAGTTTGAGAGGGTGTGCACCTTTGTAGGAGGTGTATATATGCAGTTGGGATTTCCGGCTACCGGTCCTGGCTTGTTGGGATCCCCTACCTGGTTGGGACGCTGGAAGGTGTTGCCATCGTAGGAGAAGAATGTGCCCGATTCGTCCTTGCTATCGACTACATACAGCGGAAATCCGGTCGTGGCTCTTTCAATTAGGTTTACCGACCAATGTCCCAAGGCTGCATCGACCGGACCGCTCCAGCCGCCACCGAAGTGCTTGCCCTTGCCGAATGGGAGATCGTAGAGGACGCTGGCCGTAAAGCTCTGGTTGAGGTTCAGCTCTGATAAACCCCAATCCAGCTTCGCAGTTCCTGGCAGAGGATAGTACAAGGCGCCCGGATTCGTGCCTAGGCCATCGGGCATACCGTTGTCAAAATTGCGGGAATAGGTGTAGCCGAGCAGGGCGTAGAGGCCATGGCGAACGCTCTTAGTTTCGGCCTTAATCTGCAGGGAGTCATAGCGCGCTTGACCGATGCTGTTGTTGGTGTCAACGGATTGAAAGGCTCCTCCGCCAGGCTGGTGGGTTGCGAACGGGAAGAACCCAATGCCACAGCCTAGGGTGTATCCGGGGCCACAAGCGGCGGGGTCATTGAGGTTTTCATTCAGCTGGCTGGTGAGAATGTGTGCACTGCGCGTTCCGGCGTAGCCTGCCGTCAGCACTACATTTCCGGGAAGCTGACGCTCGATGTTGAGGTTGAATTGCTGGATGACGCCCTGTCTGAAATTGCGGTTCTGGGCCTGGATGGTTCCCGTGTAACTGGTCGGGTTCACCGGGGAGTTAAGAGGGGCGCCGCCAGGCTGCGGGATGAAACCGTTCTGAAGCCCGCAGGCAGGGTTGCCAAACGGCATACAGATACCGGAACCGAAAGTTGCTCCCGCGAACTCATCTGCGTCCACTTCCGCGTAGTATGGCGGGTTCTGCCACAGGCCCTGTCCGCCCTGATCCCAGGAAGAATCGTGAGAGATGCCATAGGCGGCGCGAAGGACGGTCTTGTCGCCTCCAAACACCTTCCAGGCGAGTCCAATCCGGGGTTCGAGGGCCTTCTTGTCAAACTGAATGCCAACCCGGCCGTCAGTGGTGATGCAGTTCGTGCAGCCGGCAAGTGCCGGGCTCCCCGCTGGCTCGTACCACATCTGGTTGGTAACGTCGTACTCCGCCTGGCGATTCCTAACCTCGGTTTCGGGGGTGACCAGAGCCCAGGCGAAGCCGAGGTTCACCGTCAGATTCGGGGTCACGCGCCAGTTGTCCTGAACGAATGGGCGAAACAGTTTAAAGCGTCGGCCGGTGGTGTTTCCCAGGAAAGTTTGGTCGTGGGCCGCAAAAAGGCCCATCGCGCCCAGGAGCAGATCTCCGATATTGTCGCCGGTTCCCTCGCCAACGTTAACGATGAAACCGTCCTGAAACGCATTGTTGCCCACGTTCATTTCATTGGCGCGAAATGTCATGCCCACGGCGATGTCGTGCTTGCCGCGGATGAGGTGAAGAGTATCGGAAACCGAGTAGACGTTCGTTCCACCCTGATAGGGTGCGTACCCGCGATCACCAATTGAAAAATAGCTGCTCATGTCGAAATTAGTCAGGCCGCAACTCTCGCAATCCTTGGTTGACTGGTTCAAGCTGGGCGGGTAGCCGGTTATGGAATCGCAGGCGGCGCCCAAATCCGCGCCGGGGATACCAATGCCCGTCCTGCCGCCACTGGGGGTTGGGATGTCGGCGGCCGCGCAGGTTCCGGTGGCGAAAGAATTGATGTGGTTGAAGATCCGGTTGTAGCCGACGCTAACCTGGTTGATCGTGGTCGGGGAAAACACGTGTGTTTCAGAGATCATCGCGTTGCGGCCGTGATTCTCGATGTGCTGGTTGCTGCCAAAGGGATTTTGTTCCGCATAGGTCGGCGAACCGCCCGGGACGAAGTTGGTGGCCTGATCGTAGCTGAAGCGCGCAAAAATCGAGTCCTTGCTGGAAAAGTTGTGATCGACCCGGATATCGCCCGTCCCTTCGTTGAGGCGGCGTATGGGCTGGTTGGCATAGTTGAAGCCAGCGCCACTTGGAATGCCTGGAGTAGGCGCGGGGTAAAGAGCGGCTACGGCCGCCCCTTGCGCATTGACCAAGGCGCCAGGAATGATGGGGCAGGCTTGTGTGGTGCCACTCACGAAAGGTTGGCTCCCATCAGCACCGGGCGTTTCCGGAAGACCGTTGGAAATGTTGCACTGGAATGGAACAGGGCCAGCCGTGGTATTCGGAGGGATAACTTGCGGCGGAGTATAAGGGTTGATCAGCGTCGTTATACCCAAGGGGTTCGAACTCTGGTCGTAGTTGCCATTTGCGTCGGGGGTAACCATCGCTGTGGTCGGAACGAAACCTGTAAACGGCACGCCTTTGCGCTGGACCTTGGCCTGATAGTCGAGGAAGAAGAAAGTCTTGTCTTTCTGGATAGGACCGCCGAACGATCCACCGTACTGGTTGAGATTGAACTTCGCTGCGGTGTTGATGAACGGCGTCGTCGCATCGAGGTTCGTATTGCGGAAGAACTCGAATAGGGTGCCATGATACTGGTTTGTGCCCGACTTGGTGGTAACCAGGACGGTGGGACCGGCGCGCTCTCCATATTCGGCGGAATAGTTGTAGGACAGTACCTTGAACTCCTGAATGTCATCGACCTCAGAAAAGATCGCGATGCCGCCTTCGTCGAGCTGGTTGTTGTCGTTGCCATCGAGCAGCCAGTCCGTGCTCTGTTCGCGCGAACCGCCCACCGATAGCGAAAAAGCGCCGCGGGTGGCGGCTTCGCTGCTGGCCCCGTTGGTAAAGAAGCTTACCGGGCTTGTAGACTGGGTTGTTCCGGGAGTAAGGGTCGCGAGTTGGACGAAGTTACGTCCGTTCAAAGGAAGGTCAGCAACCTCTTCAGCCGTGATGACCTGGCCGAGGCTTGGATTGGTGGTTTCGACTGCTACTTCGGTGGCGCTGACTTCAACCGTCGCGGAAACGGACGCGGGGTTCAGCGAGAAATTGATCTCGCGCTGTTCGTCGACTTGCAAACGAACATCTTTCTGCTCGGTAATCTGGAAGCCCTGGGACTCCACCCGAATGGTATAAAACGCGACCGGCAGCAGCGGTACAACGTAGTGTCCCGATCCGTCGGTCTTCGTTTCACGAGTGAGACCGGTGCCCTGCGAAGTAATTTTCACCGCCGCTCCGGCGATGACTGATCCTGTCTTATCGGCAACCGTTCCGGAAAAACTGCCGTTCGCTTGGCTATAAAGAAGTGGACAGAGGGAAAACACGGAACCCAGAACCGCTACGAGCAGCGCTTTTCTTTTCAGCATCGGTTTTCACCTTAGTGACCACTCTTCTTTTCATCAGGAGTGGCGATTTGGGCTCGACTCCGTCGCGGCTGGAACCTCGCCGCTGACCCCTCGAGCGACCCTTTTTAATGATCGGGCCATATAAATAGATTAGAAATGCAAAGTCAAGAGGTTTTGTGACGAGTCCGAGAATCTTCGGCGGCGAGGGTGGGAATTCACTTTTCCATAATGCCTATGTTTTCGCGGATTTTTACGACGCGGTTGCCGGCGACGTTTTCGAAGCGCTGCACCAGACCGCTCGGCCAGCGAATCTCGATGGCATCGGCCTGGGTAGCCTTGCCCAGCCCGAAGTGCAGGCGGAAGTCGCTTTGCGAGATGTATCCGCCGCCGCTGCGCACCTCCTGCGTCTGTTTATGATCGCCGACACGGAGGGTGACTCGGGCGCCGATTCCGTCGCGATTGGACTTCGTGCCTTCCAATTTCAGTAGAATCCAGTTTCCGTGTTCGCCGAGATTTTTCAGCAGGCTGGGGCAATCATGACTGTTGTTCACTAGGATCTCGATCGCTCCGTCATTGTCGAAATCGGCCGCGGCTACGCCGTGGCTGTTGAACGGAGTGGTGATGCCCGCGCCGGCATCGAGCGAGATGTCGCGAAATCTGCCGTTGTGCTCGTTCCAGTAGAGGAGTTTACGTTCGCGGAATGTACTGTTGAAGCCGAGACCTTTGCTGTCAAGTTCAGGATAGACGTGCCCGTTTGCCATGAAGATGTCGGGCCAGCCGTCGTTGTCAATGTCGAGGAAGAGCGTGCCCCACCCCAGGAATTGCGAATTCTTGGCGAGGCCGGCGGCTGAAGTGACATCTGTGAATGTTCCGTCGTGATTGTTGTGATAGAGGGTGGCGGTGTCGTCCGAAAAATTCGTCTTGATGATGTCGAGCCAGCCGTCGCCATCGTAGTCGACGGCATCGGCGCCCATGCCGGCTTGCTCGCGGCCTCCGTCGTTGAAGGCTACCCCGGCCTCTTCGGCGGTCTCCGTAAAAGTGCCGTTGTGGTTGTTGTGAAAGAGCAGGTTGGGCGTGGAATCGCAGGAAACAAAGATGTCGGGCCAGCCATCGTTGTCGAAGTCGCCGGTGAGCGCGGTGAAGCAGTAGTAGGCGTCAGTCTTCGCGACTCCTGATGCCTGGCTGACGTCGGTGAACGTGCCATCGCCGTTGTTGTGGTAGAGCTCGCTGTGCGTCCCCTTCAGGCCGCGCGGACCGCACATCACCGGCATCCCTTTCCACGTGCAAGTCGCGGCGCTGCCGGGTTCGGGCGTGTGCGGTAGATCAAGGTCAACATAGTGAGCGATGAACAAGTCGAGACGACCGTCGCGGTCATAATCCACGAAAGCGCAGCCCGTGGACCAGCGCACATCGTCGTGCCAGAGGCCGGCTTTGCGCGTGACATCCGTAAAGGTGCCATCGCCGTTGTTGTGCAGGAGCACGTCGTGGCCCCAGAAGGTGACGAATAAATCAACGAATCCGTCGTTGTCATAGTCGCCGGCGCAGACTCCCTGGCCCCAGCCGACCAGACCGACGCCGGCTTTTTCGGTGACGTCCGTGAACGTGCCATCGCGGTTGTTACGGTAGAGGTGGCTGGTAGGCTCCTGTCCCTTGGGAAAGCCTTCGAGACGGCTGCCGTTGGCCAGGAAAATGTCAGGCCAACCATCGTTGTCGAAATCGAAGAAAGCGGCGCCGCTGCCGGTGGTTTCGATGATGTAGCGCTTGGTCTTGTCGCCCCCGTCTTCGGTTTTGGCAGTCAGGCCGGCGCGCTCGGCGATGTCGACGAAGTTAACTTTTGGAGACACAGGTGGTGGCGCGGTGGGTGCGGAATGCGGTTGCGCGGCTGCGAGTGAGATTGTGAGTACCCACAATGCGACGACAACCACGGCTAACCTGCGATTCATGAGTTCGTGTCCAGAAGAATCTTACAACTCGCAGTCAGGCGGTGAGCGGCAACTGCCGAGCTGTGCTCGGCTTGGACGGGCGAGGCGCCCGTCCCCACACGATCTGCTCTAGCCATTTGCTTTCGCCACCAGCACGATTCCCAGACAGTAGAAAAGGAACATCAGCCCGAGGTACATTTTGGCTTTGCCGGGCGCGCCGGCAAATTCCTTCCAGGCAAAAACACCCCAGAGCGCGGCGACCATGGGCGCGGATTGCCCGATGGCGTACGAGATTGCCACCCCCGTAAAGCTGGCAGCGACCAGATTGAATACCATGCCGATGCCCCAGATGAATCCGCCCAACAATCCGAGGGCGTGGCCGGAAATCGGACCGCTGAAAAAACCGGCGAAACTCACGGGCTCGCCGACCAGAGGCCGCCTCATAAAGTACGTGTTCCAGATCAGGCACGAAAGCAGAGCGCCCAGCGTAAGGAAGACAGCGATGCTGTAGGGACCGAGTGTGTTGCCGCTGGTCATGGCTCGCGCCACGAAGGGAGCCCAGAGCCCCATCAGAACCCCGGAGACCACGCAGACGATGATGCTCTTTTTCGACACCGAGCGGCCGGCGATTGCCAGGCTGCCATAGGCTTTTCCGTCCATGACGACGGCGATGAGAGCGCACACGACGCCCGCGGCAAGGAGCGGCGCGTTGCCCTTCATTTGGATGGCAAAACTTGAAATCACGCCGACGACGAGCGCGATTCCGATAGCAACCGGAAATGCGATGGCAAGCCCGGCCATATCAATCGCGGCCACCAGCAGCAGGTTCGCCAGATTGAAGATGGCGCCTCCGATCATGGTGGAGATGATGTTGCTGGTATCCGCCGAACGCACGTTATTCAGGAAACTCGAAGCGTCATTCCCTGTGCTTCCCATGGTCAGCGCCAGGATCAGCGAAATCAGAAAAATGCCCACGGCGTAGTCCCAGTAAAACAGCTCGAAACGATAATTCTTGACGCCCTTGTACGTGTTGGCCCAGGAGCCCCAGCAGATGGCGCTCGTGATCATCATGAACAACGCAATACCCAGCGTGTGGGGCGTGAACATCGCTTCTCCCTATGTCGGAATCGGAGCGTAGCCGTGCAAGCTCCCAGTGTCAAGACGAAAGCAGAATTTGTCTTTCGTGGTATCTGCCGTACAATCGAACCGCGAAGGGTGGATTGGTGCCCGGGCCCGTGATGAGACATCTAAATAGGGAGAGCTTGCGGCATCATTAAGGCGAGGCCCTGATGCGAAGCCCAGCTTTCTCCGCGGCCTTTTTACAGAGAAGACATATGCCGGTCGAACACAACGACTTTCGGAGCGTCGCACAACGCGTTTCAAATGACCGCGACAGTGCGATTGCCATTCTCTCCGGGCAGCCTCTGCTGCCAAATACTGGAATTCCTCTCAACCTGGACTGGGTCCGCGAGGTGCGGGTCAACACCAGCGCGGTCGAGCGCCGCGCTCAATCCCAAGTCGCTCGACGGACGGTGAAAAAAGAATGGCAGGCGGCGTGGCTTCTACGGGCGATTACCTGCATGGATCTGACGACTCTCTCCGGCGATGACACCGACGAGCGCGTTCGGCGTTTGTGCGCGAAGGGCCGGCACCCCATCCAGCAGGAATTGGAAAAGAAGCTGGGGATCGAGGAGTTGCAGATCAAGGTCGCTGCCATCTGCGTCTACCACACGTTTGTGGAAACGGCTCTGCACGCGCTCGAAGGCAGCGGAGTGCATATCGCGGCCGTGTCCACCGGTTTCCCCGCCGGCCTATCGCCGCTGGCGGAGCGGGTGGCGGAGATTCGCCGATCGGTCGAGGCAGGCGCGCATGAGATCGACGTCGTCATCACCCGAGCCCATGTTTTCGGTGGCCGCTGGCAGGCGCTCTACGACGAGGTAGCGGCTTTCAAGCAGGCCTGTGGATCCAGGCATATGAAGGTGATTCTTGGAACCGGCGATCTGCTCACTCTGCGCAACGTGGCGCGCGCGAGCGTGGTCGCCATGATGGCGGGCGCTGACTTCATTAAGACTTCGACGGGCAAAGAGCCCACGAACGCGACTTTGCCGGTTGGCTTGGTAATGACGCGCGCCATCCGCGAATACGCGCAGCAAACTGGAATGGCGGTGGGGTTCAAGCCAGCGGGCGGCATCCGCACGGCGAAGCAGTCGATCGATTGGCTGGCGATGATTAAAGAGGAACTGGGCCCCTCATGGCTGCGGGCGGAAATGTTCCGCGTTGGAGCCAGCGGGCTGCTGGGTGATATCGAGCGGCAGTTGGAGCATCATGCGACCGGACGTTATTCCGCGGAGTATCGGCATCCGCTGGCGTGAGTCTGGGCGAGCGTTTCCAAGCACATCGACAACCGTCAATCGTCGCTGGAGAATTAGCGGAAAAGAACTTCAACAGGGGAGAAACGCAATGGTTCGACTGCTGGTGCTCTATAAGACCCCGAAGGACGCAGCCGCTTTTGACAAATACTACTTCGCCAACCACGTCCCAATCGCAAAGAAAATACCCGGTCTTAGGAAGTATGAGGTCAGCCAAGGTCTGGTTGCGACACCGGCCGGGCTCTCCGGCTACCATCTGGTCGCGACCTTGCATTTCGACGATATGACGGCCATCCAAAAGGCTTTTGCGAGCGCGGAAGGACAAGCGGCGGCGGATGTGCAAACCTTCACAACCGACCCTCCGGTCATGCTTTTGTTCGACAATCGCGAGGTTTAACACGACACGCGGCTCGCCCGAATTTACTAGTACCGGGTTTCTCAACACCGCCTGAAGAAGGAATCGAGCAAACGCCATGAGCATCGCCGAAAAGTTCGTGAGCATGGAATACGGCCCCGCTCCAGAGGATTCGAAAGAAGCAGCGACGTGGCTGGAGCGTCACGGCTACCGCTTCCAACATTTCATCGGCGGTGGATGGCAGGCGCCCGCGGCAGGAGAGTACTTCGACACCGTCGATCCTTCGACCGGGGAGAAGCTTGCGTCGGTTGCGCAGGGGTCGGCGGCAGACATTGACGCTGCGGTCAAGGCGGCGCGAGCGGCGTCTTCGGAATGGCAGGCGCTCACCCCGCATTCCCGCGCGCGCTACTTGTATGCCATCGCGCGGCTGCTGCAGAAGCATTCGCGCCTGCTCTCGGTTCTCGAGACGATGGACAACGGCAAGCCCATCCGCGAGAGTCGCGACATTGACATTCCGCTGGTGGCGCGACATTTCTATCATCACGCAGGATGGGCGCAACTTCTGGAACAAGAATTTCACGAGTACGTACCCTGCGGCGTCGTCGGCCAAATCATCCCCTGGAACTTCCCGCTGTTGATGCTGGCCTGGAAGATTGCGCCGGCGCTCGCGACTGGAAACACCGTGGTTTTGAAGCCGGCGGAATTCACACCCCTGACTGCGCTGGCTTTCGCTGGAATCTGCCAGGAAGCTGGCTTGCCCGCCGGTGTGGTCAACATTGTTACCGGAGACGGCTCAACCGGCGAGGCGCTGGTCAAGCATCCGAATGTGGACAAGATCGCGTTCACCGGATCAACCGAAGTCGGACGCGCGATTCGTGCCGCCACAGCCACGAGTCACAAGCGCCTCTCGCTTGAGCTCGGCGGAAAGTCTCCATTCATCGTGTTCGAAGACGCCGACCTCGATAGCACAGTGGAAGGACTGGTCGACGGAATCTGGTTCAATCAGGGACAGGTATGTTGCGCGGGCTCGCGGCTGCTGATGCAAGAAAGCATTGCCGAAGCTCTGATCGCCAAAGTTCAGGACCGAATGAGCACGCTGCGCATCGGCGCGCCACTCGACAAGGCGATCGACATCGGCGCCATCGTGGCGAAGGTCCAACTGGACCGCATTCGTAAGCTGGTCGATCAAGGTGTCGCGGACGGCGCTACGTGTTGGCAGCCGCAGGTCACGCTGCCGGCCCGCGGGTTCTATTATCCGCCGACGCTTCTGAGCAATGTGCATCCGACGTCGATTGTTGCGCAGCAGGAAATCTTCGGACCGGTGCTGGCGGCGATGACGTTTCGCACGCCCGCGGAAGCAGTGGAGTTGGCGAACAATACGGTTTACGGGCTGGCAGCTTGCGTCTGGAGCGAGAGCATCAACGTTGCCCTGCACGTTGCCGCGCAACTAAAAGCGGGAGTGGTCTGGGTAAACTGCACCAACCTGTTCGACGCTTCCTGCGGCTTTGGTGGCTACCGTGAGAGCGGTTACGGACGCGAGGGCGGACGCGAAGGCTTACTCGAATACATGGAGCCGGCGTGGTTCAAGAGTGCGCCGCGGCTCCCAGTGGAGAAGCAAGCACCGCCCGAGGCGGAACTGGACGAGGACTCCACTGCTTCTGACGCCAATACTCCTGCGAGCACCCCTGACATCGACCGAACCGTTAAGCTCTACATCGGCGGCAAGCAGGCGCGTCCCGACTCCGGCTACAGCCTGGAGGTGCGCGCGGCCGATGGGCGATTGCTGGGCGAAGCTCCGCTGGGCAATCGCAAAGACATTCGCAACGCAGTCGAGGCGGCGCGGAAAGCGACATCGTGGGCAAAAGCAACCGCGCACAACCGTGCCCAGGTTCTTTATTACTGCGCGGAGAATCTTTCCCAGCGGCGCGACGAGATTGCGCAACGTCTCGCTGCCGTGGTTGGCGAAAAGTGGGCTGCCACGGAAGTCGAGCACAGCATCTCGCGCATCTTCTCGTACGCGGCCTGGGCCGATAAGTTTGACGGCGCGGTGCACAACCCTCCGTTTCGGAATGTCGCGATCGCGATGAACGAGGCGATTGGAACGGTGGGCATCATCTGTCCGCGGCAGGCGCCGCTGCTCGGCTTCCTTTCGCTCGTGATGCCCGCTCTCGCGGCGGGAAACACGGTGATCGCCGTTCCCTCGGAAGCCTATCCGCTGATCACCGGCGATCTCTACCAGCTTTTCGACACCAGCGACTTGCCCGGCGGAGCGCTGAATATCGTGACCGGATATACGTCGCAGCTTCTGAAGACGCTCGCCGAGCACGACGATGTCGATGCCATCTGGTGCTTTGGCGATGAAGCGAGCGCCGCGGCGGCCAAGGCGATGTCGGTGGGCAATCTGAAGCAGGTTTGGACGAACGAAGGCCGCGCCATCGACTGGTTCAATCCGAAGGTGTCCGAGGGCCGCTGGTTTCTTGAGCACGCTACGCAGGTCAAGAACATCTGGGTTCCCTACGGCGAGTAGGGGCAATTGAGTCATTGAGTCATTGGAACATTGCATCCCAGCGGGCTTTCAATGATTCAATGAAAAAATGTTTCACTGACTCAATAAATCCATGAAACCTGAGCGCACGCCCCGAGTAAAAATCTGCTGCATCGCCAGCATCGACGAAGCGGCTCTGGCCATCGAGTGCGGAGCATCCGCGCTGGGCCTGGTTTCCCACATGCCGAGCGGGCCGGGTGTGATCAGCGATGACCAGATCGCGGAGATTGCCGCGACCGTTCCACCGGCGATCGGGACATTCCTGCTGACTTCGCGACAACGAGTTATCGACATCGTCGAGCAGCAGCACTTCTGCGGGACGAATACGATCCAGATTTGCGATCATCTCACAGCCGGCACGCATTGCGATCTGAAGGATGCTCTGCCGGGGATTTCTGTAGTCCAGGTTGTGCATGTGACAGGTCCTGAGTCCATCGAGGAGGCTGCGCGGGTCGCGCCGCATGTGGATGCCATCCTGCTCGATTCCGGTAACCAGAAAGTCGCGGTCAAGGAATTAGGCGGTACGGGCAGAACTCATGATTGGACCCTGAGTCGTGCGATCCGGGAACGCATCGGCATCCCGCTGTTTCTGGCTGGAGGGCTCACGCCGGAGAACGTAGGCCAGGCAATTGAAGACGTGGGCCCGTTCGGGCTGGATGTATGTTCCGGTGTGCGGACGGATGGCCGGCTGGATGCAGCCAAGCTCAGGCGGTTCTTCTCCGCGGTGCGCAGCGCCGGCGCATAATGAGATGTGGCGTGCGAGGTATCGGGCTACTTTAAAAATATCGCCATCCCGATTGCAAGGGGAGAGAGAGCTGGCGTGGTCAAGGCGCCTAAGATGAGGGCGACGATGCTCAGACATCCATATGGTATTGGGATATGGCTCGCGAGGTTGCTCTTTTCCTTCAGCTTGCGGGAAGGGACAAGGGTGACCGAAGTATCCCACGTCTCAACAGCCGTTTTAAAATGAGAGTCGCCCAGTAATAGCGACCAATGTCGTCGGTACATTTCTAACGCGGTACAATATGGGGTATCGCGTTGACTTTTGCGAGCCCGACAGGCAAACTCTCAATTCGCCCGTCCACGGCATTCGGGCTGGCAGTTTGAGGCTGGCGTCACCGTCGCAAACCAGGCGAAGGCCGACTCAGGAATCGTTCGCACTATGTCCGCAGACCGCGTCTCCTATACGCTCGATTCGACGCTGGAGACGGTGAACAATGCCGAAGAGACGGCCAGCCGCATGGCGGCGGAAGCCGGTTTTGACGACGAGGAGATCATGAAGATCTCCATGGCGGTGCGAGAAGGAGCAGTTAACGCGGTTTTGCATGGCAATGCCTACGATCCGAGTAAGAAGGTTACACTGGCATTTGAACGTACGCCCCGTGACCTGGTGATCGTGATCCGCGATCAAGGCAAAGGGCTCGACGTCAGTAGGATTCCGGATCCATTGGCGCCTGATAATCTGATGAAGACGTCAGGGCGAGGCATTTTCCTGATACGCTCGTTCATGGATGTGGTGGAAATCCACCCCTCCCAGACGGGCACCGAACTTAGAATGATCAAGCACGTCCACGGCAACCCCGCGGACTCCAAGGAGGCTCCTCAGTGACCATGAAGTCCAGTACTCGTCAGGTGGATGGCGTCACCATTGTCGATCTCAGCGGCCGGATCACCCTCGGCGAAGGCAGCGTAGTTCTGCGCGATACCGTGCGCGATTTGCTTTCCAAGGGCCAGAAAAAGATTCTGCTGAACCTCGGCGACGTGAATTATATCGACAGCTCAGGTATCGGCGAGCTGGTCAGCGCCTTTACCACGGCAAAGAACCAAGGCGGCGAACTCAAACTGCTCAACCTCACGAAGAAAGTACACGACCTGCTGCAGATCACCAAGCTCTACACCGTCTTCGATGTTAAGGAAGACGAAGCCGCGGGCGTAAAGGCTTTCGGCAAGTAGCTGGGCGCGGTTGGTTTGACCGAGAAAATGCGGCACGCCGGGGCCAACCCCCGGCGCCCCACCCCATCACGCCAAAACCGGGCGCGCTGGGACCCCGGCGCCGCAATTTCCCTATTCGGGAAGTCGCTGCAGAAATATTCGTCCTGCTTAGCGTGGAACCTCTCCTCAATGCCTACAATGAAAATTGAGGACGCACTTTTCCGCGCCTAACCTGTCATGCGTTTTCTTCTTCTGACTTTTCTCGCGGCGACCGTTCTCGTCGCAAACCTGGTTTGTTCCGCGCGCAATACTTCCAAGCTTGACTGCGTGTCCTACGCCGAGGCGAGCCAGCATGTGGGCACGAGCGCTTGCGTCAGTGGAACCGTGCTGCACGTGGAAGATGGCCGCAAGGGCGCAAAGATCCTGAACTTCTGCAAAGACAAGACGTGTCCCTTCACCGTGGTCGTGTTCCCGGGCGATCTCAAGAAGATGGGCGACGTTCGCCAGCTCGAAGGCCGCCAGATTGAAATCAAGGGCACGATCCAGGACTACGACGGACGCGCCGAGATCATTTTGCGCCGCTCCCAACAACTGGGCGAAGGCGCTTTTCTCCTGTTTCCAGCGGTACCCACGGATTACGATGTGGAACACCCGGGTCACCATAGTGCCGGGAAGTTCAAACGGCCCAAAGCCGCCAAGAAGACGCGTACCAAAGAGGGCGATCCGATTTCGATCGAAGATCCTGGCGAGCCGCAGTAGCGGTCCGGCGCTGATCGCCATCCACCGATTTCACACCATTCCCTTGCGCAACTCTTCCAGCGGATACTTCGTCCCGCGCCACACGATGCCGTCGTTCCAGAGGGTGTGGACCATGGAGCGCAGCAATATATATATGAACAGGCTGGTGCTGATCGGATGCAGAAAGAAATAATATGGCGGGATGGGCGACCGGAACGACATGCCGCAATAAATCGCAAACAGCGAACCTAGCGCGATGGCGTAAGGAACTCGTGCCCATCCATGCGCGAACCAGACACCCAGAAATGGTCCGAGATTCAGAAAACCCAGACCCACGATTGTGACCACGGTTCGCCACCATTGAAAAGAAAGCACGGCAAAAAAATTCTTGGTGAGATTGTTGACGATGCCGAGAACCCCCTTTGCCCAGCGGAGGGAAATCAAGTCCTCTCCGGAAACATTGCGCTGAGCGAAGCCCGCATTCTTGACTACTTTGCCCAGTTTCATGTCGTCGATCACTTCCATGCGCAATGCGCGATAGCTTCCGACCGCCTCATAGACTGAACGCCGGACCATGTTGAAAGCGCCCACCCCCATGTGATCCCGCGCTTTGGGATTGGCAACTCTCCACGGCCGGTGCCCAAAAACGAATAGCATCTGGAAGAAGGCGATCATCATTCTCTCGCCCGGGCTCTTCATGATCATGCGCGGGAAAAGGACGACGTGGTGGGCTCGTTCCGCTTCCGCATAGGCAACGGCGCGCCGCAGAGAATCGGGCTTGAAGAGCACGTCGGCATCGGTGAAGAGCAACCAGTCCCCACTCGCCTGTTCGCCGGCCCTCCACATGGCGTGGGTTTTGCCTAACCACCCCGATGGCAGTTCTGATATGTGGATCACCTTCAGCAAGCCGTGGGCTTGAGGACTTGCGGCAACCTCATCCACGATCTGGCCGGTGCGGTCGGTCGAGCGGTCGTTGACGACAACTACTTCGTAGTTGGGATAATCGAGCGCCAGCAATTGAGATAGCGTCTCGCGAATATGCTCTGCTTCGTTGCGAGCGGGAACAATGATGCTGACTTTGGGCTCGCCGTTTGGGGTCGCTGGCCGACGATCCCATTCGGGCCGCGCGATGTCGGCGACACGCGGCATTCCGATTGCCGCTTCCACGATGCGCGAAAACCAGGCCAGTGCCAGGATGACGCCGGCAATCCAGTGAAATGTTTGCCAATGCATTCTGCTAGGAAGATGCTCCTGAGGAAACTTGCGATGCCGCCGATTCACCACTGATCCCCAGTGGTGGAGCAAATCTCATGCCGTAAAACAGTATGGCAGATGAGAGCGCGATCGCGAGGACTGGCCCCAAGAAGGCAAGTTGCAGCGAATACTTGTCCGACATGTAGCCGATAAGAACAGGGGACGGCACATCGCCGAGCAGGTGGAAAATAAAGATGTTTGCTGCCAAGGCGGCCGCGCGCACATGCGGTCCAACCGAATCGATCACGGCGGCGTTCAGCGGACCGGTGTTCAAGAGCAGCAAAAACTCGGCTACGAAAATGCCCACGACCATGGGCCTGCCGCTCGCAAACAAGGCCACGCACATGGCTGGAATGCCCAACAACAGACTGACTGCGGACACGAGGTAGTGTGCAGATTTGGTTCGTCGCAGCAGCCGATCGGAGATCCAGCCGCCCGCGAGTGACGCAACCAGGCCGTTGGAGATGGTGCTCAACCCAAAAATGATGTTGGCATCCAGCAGGCTGTAACCGTGGGCGCGATGCAGAAAGGTGGGCATCCAGACCTGGAGTCCTCCAAGCGCGAACGTCATCATTGCCATGCCCAGGGTTGCCGTGAGAAATGCGGGATTGTGGATCAGGCTTTTCACCGTGTCCCGCTCTGGAGTCTTGCTTTCGGGCGTATCGAATTGGCCGAGTTGCGGCTCCGGGATCAATAGAAGCAGCAATGCCAGCAGTACTCCGGGCGCGGCCCCAACGTAAAATGGAGCGCGCCAGCCGTATTTGGGCCCCATGACTCCGCCCAGCAAATATCCCAACGCGGTTCCGACCGGGATTGCGAGATAAAATACCCCCATCACGCGTCCTCGCTTTTCGACCGGAAACATGTCCGCGACAAAGGTTGGCGAGAGAATCACAAAGCTGGCTTCGCCGATGCCCACCAGGGTGTGACGAATGAGCAGTTCATTGAAGTTTTTCGTGACGGCGGTGAGCAGAGTGGCCACACTCCACACCAGGGCTCCGGCGACGATGACGCGCTTGCGTGAGAAGCGCAGTGAAAGCGGCCCCATGAAAGGCGCCGCACACATGTAAAAGATGAAGAAGATGCTGGTGAGCAGGCCGAAGGCCGCGTCGCTTCGATGAAACTCCGCTTTGACCAGGTCCTGTACCGCGAACAACACGGAGCGATCGATGTAATTGAGCAGGTTCAGCGCCGTCAGAAGCGCCAGTGCCGTGCGCGGATATAGTTTCGCCGGGGCCACAGATCGAGCGAATATAGCATGACGAAGAAAAGAAAGGCGGAACCGGCGCTATCATTGGGAAATCAATTGTCACAAGGAGCATCTGTGGCGCGACGGACTGTGGCCAAGTCAACCATCAACCAGTCAAATATTCGCGAAGTCTTACTGGAAACGTACGCTGCCAACGGCCGAATCAACCAGCTTCTCTTCGAGCACCTCGATGCGCACGCCTGGCGAGCGAAACCGCCCGGTATGAACCGGCTGGAAGGCCGCACCATCGCCGCCATCCTTGCCCATGTGCACAATAACCGCCTGGTTTGGCTGAAGCATTCGGCGCCGCATCTCAGATGCCCTGCGGCTCTGGACCCGGTCCGCTGCACCGTAAAACAAGCGGCCAGCGCCCACCGAAAGAGCGCTGCGCGCTGCCTGCAAATGCTCCGGGAAGCATTGTCGGAGAATCCGGACCGGCGCGTGACCAAATTCTCACGCGGCAGTTGGGCTCCCGTATGGCCGGCGGGCGCGACCATGTTTGCCTATATGTTCGCCCACGATGCGCATCACCGCGGTCAGGTAATCGCACTCGCTCATCAACTCGACTGCCGTCTACCCGACGAGGCCGCTTACGGGATCTGGCAATGGAACAGCATTTGGAAAGAACTTGGTTTCGCCTGCGGCCCCAGATAGAGTTCACCGCCCGCATAACACCAACCGTATTAACGATTGACATTATTAACGTACGCCGTTATTATTGCCCAGTGATCAAGACTTTCGCCAACAAGGAAACGGCGGAAATCTGGAAAACCGGCAAGACACGCGGTGCACCGCCAGCCAGCGTGACGAGACGGAAGCTGGCCATGCTCGATAGCGCCCGGACGCTGGACGACTTGAAGGTCCCTCCGGGAAACCGGCTGGAGAAGCTGCGCGGTAATCGGAAGGGGCAGTACAGCATACGAATCAACGATCAGTACAGAATTTGCTTCGACTGGCGTGGACCCGACGCCTACGATGTAGAAATCACGGACTATCAGTAAGGCCAATGAGCATGAGCATTATCAGAAAAGGCATACCAAACTGGAGAGTTCATCCCGGCCAAATCCTGCGCGAGGAGTTCCTGAAGCCGATGGGCATCTCCCCTTACGAATTAGCCAAGCGGCTGCACGTGCCCGCGCCTCGCGTGAATGACATCGTTCTCGAACGGCGTGGCATCAGCGCCGATACCGCTGTCCGTTTGTCCCGCTTCTTCGGTACGACCGAACAGTTCTGGCTGAACTTGCAAGGGGCCTACGAAATAAGCCGAGTCAAGGCTGAATGCGCAACCGAAATCGAACTCATCAAACCACGGGCGGCGTCCGCATCGCGCTAAGTGGCGGGCGGAACAACTCCATCACGCTCCGGAAGGCGTCCGATCACTTCCGACTTTTCTTCCCTCGGGGCCACTTCGCGATCACGACTGTCGAAATCCCGCCGCGCGGACGGAACTCACCTTTCACTTCGGCCCACACTGGCTTGGCCCAGCGCACAACATCCTGCAGCACCTGATTCACGATGTTCTCCTGGAAGATGCCGAGGTTGCGATACGACTGGAGATATTCTTTCAAGGATTTCAACTCCAGGCACCGGCGATCGGGCTCGTAGCGGATCACGATGTTGCCGAAGTCCGGCAAGCCCGTCTTTGGGCAGACGGACGTGAATTCGGGATCATCCACAACAATTTCGTATCCCGGAAACTGATTCGGCCAGGTCTCAATTTCCGGAAAGTCGTGATCGAGCCCGGCGCTGGCGTGCTCCGCGGTGTAACGGGGAGATTTGGAACTGGGAAATTTCGGCATCTGATTATTGTACCCAGAGCCGCGACCGCTCCAGGCTTGCTGGAGGAGCGCCGGGCGTTCCCCGCCCGGCTGGACGGGTGAGACTCCGGTCCCTCCACCATATGAATCAGGATTCACCGCGTAATTCCGCACTCTGCCTGACGCAAATGGCCGACGCTCTGCATCTAAACAAGTAAGTCCTAAGCTTGCATTTGCCTGCTTCCCGTAGCGCGTGGATGATACATTGAAGCTTGCGCTTTTCTCTGCATGCCATTGAATGGAAACAGTTCGAGACGCCAGCCGGGGCGTTGGTGGATCACGGCGCTTGCGATTTTGGCGGCGGTGATCGTGCTGGCCGCTTTCGTCTCCCGTCGCGATGACGCGGTGCCGGTGCGAACCGCGGTTGTCGGGCAGAGCGCGATTCGCAGCCTGGTTTCTACTAACGGAAAAATCGAGCCCGTCAACAACTTCGAGGCTCACGCTCCCGTCTCGACCAGCGTGCGGCGCATTTACGTCAAGGAAGGCGACTCCGTCAAGAAGGGCCAGTTGCTGATCGTTCTGGATGACGCCGACGCGCGTGCCCATGCCGCTCGAGCCCAAACCCAATTGAGAGCAGCGCTGGCCGACCTGAGCGCCGCGGAACGAGGCGGGACTCAGGAAGAAGTGTTGAGCCTCGACGCGCAATTGGTGAAGGCTGGCACCGACCGCGATTCAGCACAACGCAATTTGGAGGCGCTAAAAAAACTCGTGCAGCAAGGCGCGGCATCGGCGGGAGAAGTACGTGAAGCAGAGAACGCTCTGGCCCGCGCGGACGCTCAACTTACATTTCTGCGGCAAAAGCAGACGAAACGATATTCGAAAGCGGAGTTAGCGCGCGTCGATGCGCAGCGATCTGAAGCCCAGGCCACCTACGATGCCGCCCAGGATGTCCTGTCGAAATCGAATGTCCGCGCTCCTTTTGAGGGCGTTGTGTACTCGCTGCCGGCCAAGCAAGGCGGCTTCGTCGCGGCCGGAGATCTTCTGCTGCAAGTGGCGGACCTGCGAAAAGTGGTGGTGCGCGCGTTCGTTGATGAACCCGACGTCGGCAGACTGGCTCCGGGAGATCCGATTGAAATTACCTGGGACGCCGTCCCCGGACGCGTGTGGCGCTCCGCGCTGACCGCTATCCCATCCACGGTGAAGTTGCGCGGCTCCCGCAACGTTGGTGAGACAACCAGCATCGTAGATAACAAGGATTTGAAACTGTTACCCAATATAAACGTCGGGATAACGATCGTCGTCGCCGAGCACGATAACGTGCTGGTGGTACCGCGAGAGGCAGTGCGAATGGATGACTCGAAGCCGTACGTTTTGCAGGTTGTCGGCCACGGACTCAAGCGACGGGATGTGGAGACTTCCCTTTCCAATCTCACGCAGGTGGAAGTATCGCGCGGCCTCTCCGCCAAGGACGTGGTTGCAATCAATGCGTCGAATGGCAAACCAATTGGCGACGGAACGCAGGTCAAGTTCTAAATGATCACGCTCATACGCATCACGCGCACTTCCAGAGTCTTTCTGATTCTACTGTTGCTGGTGACCCCACTAACGGCCAGCGTGGCCGACTCCGCAAAAGACATGCTGGCGGCCGGCCGGATCGATGAAGCCATCGCCGAATTGAATGGCCGTCTTTCTTCCGCTCCGGCCGACGCGGAATCGTCCAACCTGCTTTGCCGTGCTTACTTCGCGCTCGAAGATTGGGATCGCGCGGAATCCTCGTGCAGAAAAGCGGCCTCCCTCGCTCCGGACAACAGCCGTTTCCATCTTTGGCTGGGGCGGGTGTACGGCGAAAAGGCGGACCGGGCAAATTTCCTGGCGGCGGCGAGCCTGGCCGGAAAAGTCCGCGGAGAGTTTGAGCGCGCTGTGCAACTGAACACGAAAGATATAGAGGCACGGCTCGATCTGGCGGAGTTTTATATTGACGCGCCCGGCATCGTCGGCGGAGGCGAGCAGAAGGCCCGCGAGCAGGCACAGTTCATCGGAACCGTGGACCCTGGTCGTGAGCATTGGATCTACGCCCGCATCGCCGAAAAGAAAAAAGACTTCGCCACCGCCGAACACGAATATCACCAGTACATCGAGCTCAGCAAGGGTGACGCGGAAGCGTGGCTGAACCTCGCACTATTTTTCCGTCATCAGAAGCGCTTCGACGAAATGGAACAAGCCATCGTCAAGCTTAGCCAGGCGCCCAATCCCGAACCGGATGTTCTGTGGGAAGCTTCCGCTATGCTGGAACGCGCCGGTCGCAGTTACCCCCTCGCCACGGAACTCGTGAATCGGTATCTCGCCTCGGGTCCGGTAGAAAAGGCTCCTGCGTTCCGGGCCCATTATTTGCGGGGGGCGCTGCTGGAAAAGCAAGGAGACAAAGCCGGTGCGGCGCGCGAGTACCGTGCTTCCTTGTCATTGGCCCACAGTTACGGCAGCGCTCAGCAGGCGCTGAATCGAGTTGCGCACGAATGAACCGAATGAGTAAATTGCCGGACACCTCAGGGGCTAAAGCCCACGTTTTTATTGGGTCTGGACGGCACGGCTGAAGCCGTGCCCTACCCAAAACATCCCTGACCAAGACCTTTGATTCGATCAGTCCTAGCAAAGTTGCTGCCCGTCTCGCTGGTGGCGCACTACAATTTGTGCGTGACTATGAAGAAGTGACGAGATGAAGGTGACGAGATGAAATTCCGATGGCCGGGTTTGCACAGCACAAGTCTGCTCGCCTTATTTGCGGCCGTCCTGACGATCGCAGGGCACGGCCAGGCTGAACCGCTCCCGCTCGAGCGCGCCATTCGGCTGGCGCTCGCCCATAGCACAAGTTCGGCGATTGCAGGTGCTGACGTGCAGCGGGCCTTTGCCTCCTACCGGGAACTCCGCAACAACTACATACCTCAACTCGTCGTCGGCTCGGGACTCGGCTGGTCTTATGGATTTCCCCTCAGCATCGAAGGGTCGGCGCCGGCGCTGGTAAATGCCGTCGCGCAAAGTTCGGTCTTCAATCCCGCGCAACGGCAGTTCCTGGGCGCGGCGAAAATTGACTGGCATGCTTCCGAGTTCCAGGACAAAGACCAGCGCAATGCGGTCATCCAGGACGTCGCCTTGACCTACGCTGAGCTGGCGAAGTGGGAGGCGCGCCTCCAGCATTTGCGGCAGGACGAGGCCGAGGCGCAGAAAATGGAACAAGCCGTGTCCGAGCGCTTGCAGGAAGGCGTGGACAGCACCGTAGACTTGAACAAAGCCAAGCTCGTCGCAGCGCGCGTGCGCCTTCACCGGGCCGAGGCACGTGGCAATGCCGACGTCCTGCGGCGCCACCTTTCGACCCTGACCGGTTTGCCGGTTTCCTCGATCGAACTCGCGCCCGAAACCATTCCGGCCTTGCCGCCCGTCGCGCCGGAAGAAGATCTCTCAGAAAAGGCGATTGCCTCCAGCCCCGCCATCAAGTTTGCCGAGCAGCATTCCCTGGCGGAATCGATGCGGGCTGCGGGCGAGCATCGCTCCTTATTACCGTCGATCGACTTCTCTGCTCAGTATGCGCGCCTCTCCACCTTCAATAACTACACCCAGTACTACACTCGCTTTCAGGCGGACAATGCCACGGTCGGCTTTGCCCTCCGCATCCCCATATTCAATGCCAGCCAGCGCGCCCGCGCCGACGCAGCCGCGGCCGAAGCCCTGAAGGCGAAGAAGCAAGCGGAGGCAACTCGCAATCAGGTGGCGGAGGAAACGCTAAAACTACAACGCGCCGCCGAGCAACTCGAGGCTGCCCGCGAGGTAGCGCAACTGGAATATCAACTCGCACAGTCGGGCCTTGAAGCTGCCCAGACTCGGATCGACGCAAAAACTGGCACCTTGCACGAATTGGCCGATGCACGGGTGCAGGCCGCCGAACGCTTTCTGCTTTTTCAGGATGCCGATTTTGAATACCAGCGGGTCCGCATGAACCTGCTGCGGGCGACCGGCGATTTGGAGCAATGGGCGCTGCCAAGCCCCGGCGTGAAGTGAAGCATCCAAGCTAACGCCCGGCTGGCGGTCGATTCTTGCGCCTTAATGCGCAATAGCGACGTTCGGCCAAGTTACTTTGCGATTTGGGCCCCGCTAAGGCACACTCGGACAAGGGCTTCCACGCTTTCGATGCAGGTTGGAGACGTACCTGGATGGTAGCGTCGATTGGGGTATGTGCACACCTAAGAGTGCTAAAATAGAGACTCACAAATATGCCATTAAAAACACTGTTTTTGAATCCGCCTTCGTTTGAGAATTTCGATGGGGGCGCAGGGTCTCGCTGGCCCGCTACGCGCGAGATCGAATCGTACTGGTACCCGGTCTGGCTCGCCTATCCGACGGGGATGCTCGAAGGCGCGCGTTTGCTGGACGCGCCGCCTCACCACATCACGGCGGAAGAGACGATCCGCACCTGCAAGGACTACGAACTGCTCGTACTGTTCACGAGTACTCCGGGTTTCGCCGGTGACGTCCGCATCGCCGAGGCCATCAAAGACAGCCATCCTCACATCAAAATTGCTTTCGTCGGACCCCACGTCAGCGTGCTGCCCGAGAAGTCTTTGATGGAGGCAAAGGTGATTGACGTAGCCTGCCGCAAGGAATTCGACTACTCCATCGTCGAATATGCCCAGGGCAAGCCAATCGAAGACATTCTTGGCATTTCCTACCGTAAGAATGGCGGGGTCGTACACAATCCCGACCGGCCGACCATTGAGAATCTGGACGCTCTGCCGCACGTGACCGACGTCTACCGGCGGGACTTGGACGTCCGACGTTACAATGTGCCCTTTCTGCTCCACCCGTTTGTGTCTCTGTACACAACGCGCGGGTGCCCGGCGCAGTGCACCTTCTGCCTCTGGCCCCAGACCCTGAGCGGACACCCGTGGCGCAAACGCTCCACGGACGACGTGGCGCGCGAGATGGCCAAGGCGAAAGACTACTGGCCGTACGTGAAGGAATTTTTCTTCGACGACGACACCTTCAACCTGCAGAAGGCACGCACGGTCGAATTGTGCGCCAAGCTGAAACCGCTGGGCCTGACCTGGTCGTGCACCTCGCGAGTCACCACGGACTTCGAAACGCTCAAAGCCATGAAGGAAGCGGGATGCCGGCTTCTGATTGTGGGCTACGAATCGGGCGATCAACAGATTTTGAAGAACATCAAGAAAGGCGCGACCATAGAGCGCGCCCGCCAGTTCACCAAGGATTGCCACAAGCTGGGGCTGGTGGTGCACGGAGATTTCATCATTGGCCTGCCTGGGGAAAGCCGCGAGACCATCAAGAACACCATCAAGTTCGCTAAGGAACTCGACGTGGAAACGATCCAGGTTTCGGTGGCGCACGCTTACCCGGGAACGGAACTGCACGAATTCGCGATCAAGAATGGCTTCATGACCAACGACACAAAAATGGTGGACGACGGCGGCCATCAGATGGTGCAGATCGAGTATCCCGGCCTGCCAGCCGCCGAACTTCTGGAAGCAGTGCACCACTTTTACGATGAGTATTATTTCCGGCCCAAGGCTGCGTACCGCATTTTGAGGAAGGCGATGTTCGACAACTCGGAACGCAAGCGCTTGTATAAAGAGGCGCGGACTTTCCTGAAACTGCGTGCGCAGCGCCACAAGTGGGTCAAGGAAAATCGCAAGGAAGAAGCGCCTGCCCCGGAACCGGCCAAGGCCTAGAGCGGCTGGACGGGTGTCTCGCCCGTCCAACGGCCATCCCAGCCGGGCGGGGACGCCCGGCGCTCCACCAGCAAAGCATGGGACGACAGCAGTGACATTTCGAAAATCTTTAGAATGACGCAATGCGACGTAACCTCAATAGTTTAGGAGCGCGCTCACTCTCCTAGAAGCATGCCAAGTGACCTCAAAAGACAGTTTCGGGACACCTTAACGGACACCAGCAACCTCAGCGGCATTCTCTGCCAGGGCTAACCGAATCACACAGAATTTTCGGCTGCATTGACTTCCTCGAATTCGATGATTCGAGTTTCCCCTGTGCGAGCGCCCGATTGATCTAAGCGATAGCCGATGGGGAATTTGCAATCCGAGCAGTATCCGGCTTCGAAAAACAGCATTCTGCCTTCCTCGATAACGGGCATTTTGCCGTGGCCCGTTAGCCCAAAACCTTTGTGGGCGCACTTCGACGTATCTGGATAATTTTTGATTCTCAACGATGCCATCACGAATGACCTTTCAGCCCCCTTCTTCTGGTTCTGCGGGACGCTGGACGAAAAGTGTAATTCCCGCGGCCTTCAATCTCGCCGCAACAAACTGGTCATGATCAAACGTAGATTTGGACGACTGGATGACCCACCCTACCGCCGGCTGCGAGCTGCTAAGAACGGCCGAAGTCGTATTCGTGTACATGCTGGGAGCCAGCACCGAAATTTCGACCGGTTCGTTCTCGGGGCTATGGTTGTGGGGCTGATCGAAGGGTTCGCGCGCCGACAGATCCCCCTCAACATAAACGAATTGCGGGTAGTGAACTTCCAATTGTTCCGGGAAACAAACGGGCGCTAACAGCACTGCGCACGCAGACGGAGCTACGAATTTTATGAACTTTGGCATGATGGCCTCCTCCTCTTAGTGTGCAGTCGCCAGGTCCTCAAATTCAATACCACTTTTGACCACGACACATCCGGGGTGATTTCCGTCACGGACCGCGCCACCGCTGCTCGCCTACAATTCTCAGCAGACGGAGGGCAAAACACTGTGGAGCGAAAAATCGTTGTCGGCCTCGAAGACATCCAAGGAATGCGGCTGAAATGCGCGGTTGACGGATGTAACGAGCGAGTGGCGCTTCTAAAGAACGGAGCTGTTTCATTTTCTTGCCGTCATGGTGACCAATTGAAGATTCTAGATCAGTCGCTGCAAACACTCCTTCTTGCTCTAGCTGACCCGCAGGCGATGCAGGAGAACACGAAGAAAGCGGGTTTCAGAGTTCTGTTGGAGTTCACCGAGCCCGTGAAGTAATTGCCACGGGCGGCATAGGTCTATCGAGCCGCTGCCAGATTGCCAAACCCGACTTCGCTGGAATCCGCTTCGCCAGAGCATATCTGACCGAGTCCCAGCAGTGGTCATACCCGTTCGCCAGATCCGGCATGACCACGCCTGTGCGCCTGTCCTGACGGAAGGACCACAGACGTGCCTCCTCTTGAGTGTGAACGCATCGGCTGTGGATGACGATTTTTTCAAACGAGCGCAAATACTTCACGCCGTCTTCGACCGACCCGGCCCACTTCTCAGCACCTTCAATCCGGAAGCCCGCGTTGTGGACGTGGCTGATCACAGACGGTAGTGAGCAGTCCGCAAGAATCAGATGTTCTCTTGCGCCAGGTATCCTATCGAAAAGAGCGGGCGTGTCCGAAATCTCGCAGCCGACCGCATAAGCCTCGTACTCGACGAGCAGCGTCCCTTGCGTTTTTCCGAATTCCTCCCCGCGAATCCAGCACCGTACTAAAACTGTGGGATCGTTGGCGTAACCCCAGTCGGCGCCGTAGAACGGTCCCGCGATCGACCTGTCCATGGCGGGGTTTGGAGTGGCGAAACTTTCGATCACATACTTGCCTCTCAGGATTTGGGCGCTTTGGTTTGTGCGCGGCTGTCCGCCCCAGACGCATTCCGCACTTTCAGGGTCCACGCCATACAAATATGCGCGCTCGCGCTCGAGTTCCGGTGGAAACCAAGGATTCTCGCGCCAGTTAATTTCGAGCGAGATGCAATCCGGCGGAGTGTTCGTCACGAACCGGCGATAGGTAGGGTCATTTTCTTCATCGGGATTCAGGGTCGCCCAGATTTCGGATCCCGGCTCGCGGACGGTGGGAACCAAGATTTCCCACGAGCGCTCGCTCATCCGCTCGGCCTGTTCGCACCACACGATGTCGATTCCTTCGGCGCTCATAATCTTTTCAGGATTCGATCCGACGCCGATGAAGATAAATTCTGAGCCGGCAGTGCTAACGATTGATTGTTGCTGGATAGTGAACTTGTGAGCGAGTCCCATCTTCCGAATCTGAGAGGTGAGAAGCTCGTGACAGCTTTCGCTGATGCTGTTCTGGAATTCACGGGTGCAGAGGATTCTGAGTTTACGTTCTGCAGCCAGCAAGATCAGAGCGCGGGCAGCAGAGTGAGATTTCCCAGAGCCTCGCCCGCCCCGGATAACCTTATAGCGCGCGGGACGAAAGAGGCATTCTGCCCACGCGGGGAACTGAAGATTCATTTCGGACATGATGTTAGCCCTTCCCTTTTCCAACAGTACGGCAATTGCCCGCGCCACCAATCCACCTGCTCTTGGAGGTACGCAGTCCTGCGGCTGTTCTCCGGCTCTGAGAGCATTTCATCAAGGCGGTCGATTCGTTCGCGGACGTACTCTGAAGTCAAGAATCGGAAACCGCGATCAAATTTTACGTCTGTGCTCACAGTCCTATGCCCCATTTCCTCCGAAGGCTTCGGATCACTCGCTCGTCTGAGAGTTTGAATTCGCCAACGTCCGCAGAGTCAGGGCGACGGCACAATCGCGGCTTGTGTTCCTTGATCGGCGGCGCTGGCTTCACTGCCGCATCGTGGCGCTGTTTTTCCAGTGCGCCCGACCAGATCACAATTTCCCCACGGCGAAGCGCTTGAGAAGAGAAATCCATAGCAATCTCCCCCACCTCGAAAGGTAGGAGCGGACGGGCTCTAACCGTCGCGCTCCCCCATTGCTGGCAAACCACCAGCGGGCCGGCGCATTTCATGACCACGCTCGCCGAAGGCGTGTGACGAAGGAAGAGAACGGCAAAACCTTCGTCTGGCTTTTCGCGGCGAACGGTTCGATTGGCTGAAACCGTCCGCAAGACCGCTCAGGACTGCGAACGAAAAGTACCAACCGTCACCTCGACGGGTGCAAGGAGGCCGCACCCCCGCCGCGCGCATATCAAAACCTCTTCAGTCGTTCTTTGTCGGCAATCGCTTGTCGGCAATCGTGAACCCCAACCTGGGCACGCCCATGCGCGACTGTCCAATGTCTGAGTTGGTCCTCTGCTCCCGCAATCGTGTCTGAGAGCGGCCGGATCTCATCCGTCAGCCAGCGCAATAAGTTAGTCAACGCTCTTCGCTGCGCCTCGTAAGACTCCGGTTTCAAGTAGTCCGGATAGTTCATTTCCCGAGATGCCGCGTCCAGAGCGGTATCCAGGTCAAATATTGCCTTTTCCACGCGCGCCTTCTGCGCCCAGAGCGGCTCGGCCTGTGTTCTTGCTTCGACCAGGCGTGCGCCCACTGCTTTCATCTGCTCTTTCGCGTGGTCGGCCTCCGCGAGCGCTGCCGCAAGCTGAGTGTGCAATCCTTCAATGAATTCCTCAGCCAACACCGCTTCCGCTGCGAGTATTTGCGACTGCGCGCTCTGCATTCGTTCTCTTCCTGTCGTCACCATGGTTCAGATCCCCTTTCATAAAACCTCTCGTGAATCTGGTTAAGACCGTGAAGTGTAAGCTTCCTCGCGCTGTCCTTCGTCGCGGCGGGCCTGCGGTACACGATTATGTTTTGATCGGAGTCCCGCGCTGCGCCAAACTCTCGCACATCAAAACTGGCGATTTTCTTCCCGTCCGCGTCCGAGATGTGCAGATGCTCACAATCGGCTGGTCGCATCTTGCCCTGACTTTCCCCGCAGTCGCAGCTCGCGCTGTGGTTGCTGGGAAACTTGGCTTGCGCCATGACTTTCGCGGCTGCATCAGTGACGATGACGCCAGCATCGTGCGTGCAAGCAATGCGGCGCTCGGAACATCGGGCGATCATCGCTGCCTCCCGGAGACACGCCCGTCAGGGTTGCTGTCATCCTCGTAAACCTGCCTGGCCGTGATCACGTCCGGAAGGCGACTGAGCGGTTGTTTGTACTCAGGGATCGAGCTGGACGCCGGCGACTTCGCAGCCTCCATACCGACCGCACGAGCCTCGGGTTGATTAGGACCCGATTGCCCGACGGGGCCTGCGCCTTGCGGTGGTGCGGTCAATGGGCTCGGGCTCGTCTCCGATACCTGATCGTGCTGCCGTACGGCAGGCAGTTCTCGGCTAAGCGGAAGCCCTTCAGGATCGTGCTGCTTTACTACGGCTTTCTCTTCATCGTTCGTGGTACCCATCTGTGTTTCTCCTGTTCTGCGGCTCTGCCGCGTGAAAGTAAGTTCAATTGGCCGCGTCGTGTTAAGAGCGATGGAGGCTGCCGTCGCTGCCGCACTCCGGCCAGCTTTCTGATTTGCGCTCGGCCCGCTGTCGTATCGCCACGGCCTGCTCTTCCAGGCGAGTGTTCTGAGCGATCTGTATCAACTGCTTGAGGCTTGCACCGGGGAAGCCCGCCTCTGCCCAAGCAGCGCATTCCCGAAGCGACTCAACCATCCGGTCATACTTTGGAAGGCCGCTGTAGGACGCTAGAGACCGGCCTAGGACCGCTTGCCGAGCTTCAGACATGGGTCTCACGCTGCCCTGCGCCACCCCTCCACCGTGTAATAGATATTCTGAGAATCTCACTTCCCCTCCAGACCCGCGTGAATACTGGCTGAAACAGCTTCGGTGTCCTGTAGGTGTCCCGTCTCAGCCCCTTCCGCACCATTCTTGAAGGCTGGCAGCGAGCGGTAGACGCTGAGCGGAATCCGGGCTTGCTGGCCCTCCGGCGTTATGAACTGCACGCAGTACGTGTCACCGCCCTTGCCTGTTAGCGCGTCCCCTACGGGAGCAATCTTGCCGATGTGCTTCGAGCGATAGGTCATCCAACCCCTAAGATCCCGGCTTTCCCTGATCCAGTCGAGCGACACCGCCATGCGCGGCTTCAGTTTCAGGTGACGTTCGAGCAATGTGATCAAGCGATCCCCACGCTTCAACATCTCTTTGAGCTCGGCAGTGCCCGCTGACTCCTTCGACTCCAGCACCTCGGTCATATGATCACGCCGATGGTTCAGGACTGAGCGTTTTGTTACTGAATAGCGAGACCCAATCGCGCCCGCCGAGTGCTTGTTCGCCAGGATGTCCCGGTCGAGAGCCTCGCGGTTCTTATGGGTGCAGCAGAGACACTTGCGTCCCACTGTCGACCTCCTTCGTAATCGTGCCTGCCGGATGACACTTCAGGCAGACTCTGATGCCATTCGGCTTTGACCAATCGCTGTGCCAGCCATGAATAGAGCAGAGGTTTTCGGCTTCTGAGCCGTCTACCTGTTCCCTGCTGTTCCCACCTGTTCCCTTGATTTGGGAACAGCTCAAGCCACTTTTGACCTGTTCCCCTGTTTCCCTCCCCTTAGGAGGGAACAGGGAACAGGTGGCCGCCATGGGGTAAAAGAGCTTGGCTCCGCGTTGACCTGTTCTCGCTGTCCAGAGCGTTCCCCGGCCTTCATCCAGCAGCCTCAAGACGAGGGTTTTCTTTCCGCCGGCCCGGCTGCAAATTTCTCGGGTGCTGAGTCCTGGGTTCTCGCGGATGATCTGTTCGAGCTTCGAGAGTTTTTCGTTCCGGGACGAAATCCACGGGGCATCGGTCACCGCGAAAATCGACTGCTCGAAGTCGGCCCGGATGACAATCGTGCGGCTGGCTCCATTCCTGTTCTTGTCGACCTTGAGCGAGATGAGGGAACTTTCCCGATCGAGCGTGTGGAGGAAAGCAAGGTCGCACGCTCCGCGGATGGCCGACGATCCCCGGCCGGTCGAGCCTTCTGACTTCGCTGGATGGTGAAGGATGACGATGGCCGAGCCGCAGGCAGCGCAGCGCCTCAAGTACTGCATGACCTTGGCCATTTCCGTCGAGTCGTTCTCGTCTGCAGCGTGGAAGTACCGGAAGGGGTCGATCACGATGAGCGGCTGAGTTAGTTTGCCGATGGCGAGCAGGAGTTCGCTTCCGGCTTGAGGAGGCTGCTGCTCGTTCCACGTGCCCCAGACTCTCAGCCGGGGAGCGGTCTCTTCTTCATCAAGCATAGCGCGCAGGCGGGATTGGACGACGGCGGCTGGATTCTCCAAGTCGAGATAGAGAACGGAGCAAGGCTGGCACGGCATGCCCAGGAATTCATCGCCACGCGCTACGGCAACGGCCATCGATTCGGCGAGCATCGTCTTGCCGTCGCCGTCCGAACCGGTCCACAGCGTGATGGTATTGCGCGCGATGCCGAGTGCGGGCACGAGGTAATCAAGCGGCTGAATGTCCATGCTGATGATGTCGGGGATGCCGTCGAAAGAATGAATGCGCTGGCCGGTGCCTTCGCGCTGAAGTGCCTCGCGCATTGCGTCGATCAATTCAAGTCTCAGTTCGGCCGTTTTCGCCTTCCCGAGTCGCTCTTCGAGGTGACTAAAATCCCGGGCCTTTCGCTGTTTGCGGATCGTGCGGGCATAGCTGACGATATTCTCGGGAACCGTACCTTCGAGCAGCACCGCAAGATAGCCCGCGCCTCCGATGTTTTCCAATTCGCCGTGTGAATCCATCGCCGCCGTCAAAGTCGGTACATCCAGCGGCTCGCCTCGGTCCGCGAGGTGCTCCATGCGAGCGAAAATCGTCTGATGCGCCGTCAGCATGAAGTCGCTGGCCGAGAGCGGCTGTATAGCTTTCGCGCGGCCCCAAGCAGTCGGCTCAGTGATCACGGCTCCGAGAAACGCGCGTTCAATTTCGACGCTCATTCCTTCGGCTCCGGGGCTTGGCCGCGCGCTCGCTCAAGCCATCGCTTCGCCCGTGCTGCACGGTCGGATTCATCTGGCCGAAAGAACGGCGCGGGCTCGGTCTCAACGGTGCGCTTCTCCGGGTGCAAATTTGCAGTAGCCGCGCTCACTGACTGACTCTCGATTGAAGCCAGCTTTCGACTTCCGGCCACCGGAAACGGCAGTACCGTCCAAGCCGGACGTGCGGGATCCTCTCGCTTTTCGGCGTGCGCGCCCGCGTGCGTGATCGGACCCACGACACCGGAACATTCAAGCGCCCGGCCAACTGGTCGGCGTCGAGAAGCTCAGAAAAAGGAGACGCTGGGCGCACGAGTTCGAGTTGCGCTGCGCTAGGCACACGTCACCGCCTGCTTCTCCAGCCACGCGAGAACGTCAGAACGCCGATACATGATGCATTTCTTTCCGATCCGAATTCGCTTCGGGCCGTGCTGGCCGAAGATTCGGCAAAGTGCTCGCGGCTCCACGCGCAGCTCTTTCGCTAGAGCGGGCTCCATGACGAATTCCTGAAGCAGGCCGGCGGTCGCTGTTGTTTTCACATTCCTGTTCATCGTTGCATCCCTTCACTGCAGTTGGTTGCTGTTCGTGTTTTTATATTAGCTTTGCGCGGCCATTTGGAGTAAGCTAATTGAGTGCACTCTGTTACGACTATAGGTTAACTCAATAATGAAACAACAATTGGTGATGGAAAATTCGCGGAGAGCACTTCGGCAGTTCGTTGAAGGGCTCAACGGGCTTGACCCAAGGCTCACCGCCGAAGGCCATGCGGCTTTGGTGCGATACGTGAAGGCATGGAACAAAGCAGGGCGGAATCCTTACAAGACGATGATGATGATCTCCAGAGCGGACGCAGAGCGGTTCTCATTTCCTCAGCTAGAGAAGGTCTGGCGTCTGCACTTGGCACCGATCGGACGGCCGCAAAATCCCGAGGCACAGCGCATATTTCGCGATCTCGAACGCGATATCGAACGTAGGGGAATACGGGTCCGCCCTGATCCGGTGGGTGGAGCCCACTGGTGGATTTCACCAACCGGCGAAAACTTCCGCGATATTGCAGCCTTCTATGCATCAATGCTGCTCACCAATCCTCTGCGCGGCAAGCTGTGCGATGAGCCTTGTCAGCGCGTTCTGTGCGGAAAATGGTTCATCAAGCGACGCATGGTGCAGAAGCAATGCTCGCGCCGCTGCACTGGAATCGTTAAGGCAAGAATCAGAACAATCGACGAACGCAAAGAGAAGCACGAGCAGGACATCAGACAGGCTCGGAAAGCAATCCGAGAATGGAGATCCAGTGACGGAGACTGGAAAGAGGTGATATCGAAGCGAACAGGGCTCACCGTGAAATGGGTGAGCCGTGCAGTGAACAAGGGCGAGTTGCGGCCACCGAGCCGCCGCGCTCACTCGATAACTTCGGCTCGAAAAACCAAAGGAGGAAAAAAGCAATGAGAAACCGCGAACAGAAAGGAACCATCGTTCGCATCAGCAAGAATTGGCACGTTCGATTTTGGGAACGCGTCAACGTCAACGGGACGATCATGCGCAAACGAAAGACGCACCTGCTCGGACCAGTCACGACGCGCGGAAAGCGTGCGCCCGCAGACATTGAAACCGAATGCAAGGCTTTCATGGCGACCATGAACGGGTGCGCAATTCCAGCGGAGAACCGCGTCAGTCTGGCGCAGTTCATCGAGACCGTTTATCTTCCAGACATCGAAAAGTACAAACGGCCATCGACCTTCAAGGGCTACACGGACGTGTGGCGGTACCATTTTCGTCCGGCCTTGCAATCGGATCTTCGAGCGTTGAAAAGTTGGCGCACCGTCGATGTGCAGAATCTTCTCGACCGAATCGCGAAAGATGCTCAAGAGCCCTTGGGACGGAACAGCCAGAAGCGCATCAAGTACACGCTCTCGGCTGTCTTCGGCCTTGCGAAAAGGCTGGGATTTTTCGACGGTGCGAATCCGGTCATGGACACGAAGATCAGCCCAAACGCAACTCCACCGCGCGAGACGGAAGCTTACAGTTTGGATGACGTTCAGCGATTCCTGGCTGTCTTTCCAGAGCCTGCTAGAACTGTCTTCGCCGTGGCTGCTTTCACAGGCCTGCGGTGCGGCGAGTTACTTGGACTGGAATGGCAGGACTACCACGATGACGCGCTGTGGGTTTCGCGGAACGTATGGAAGGGACACGTCGGGTCTCCGAAGACGCGGAAGGCTGCGGCTCCGGTGCCGGTCATCCGCCAGCTTGCCGAATGCCTGAACATGCACCGGCTGCGCGACATGGCGCGGCTGCACTGCGACACTCTCGAAAGCGGGCCAATCTTTCGCAACTCGCTTGGCGGCCGAGCAGACTCCGACAACATGATCTCGCACCAGATCCTGCCTGCGTTGAGCCGCTGCGCTCACTGCGGCGTTATCAAGGCGAAGCACTGCACCGACGATCACGAGTATGGACGCGACGCGCGCCTTCCCGAGTGGCACGGCTGGCATCCAGCACGGCGCGGACTCGCAAGCAACCTGTATGCCCTCGGCGTGAGCGATAAGATCGTTCAGGCGATCATGCGCCACGCGAACGTCTCGACCACGATGACGTACTATGTAAAGCAGCTCGACGGTGACGTGCAGAACGCGATGAACGCGTTCGAAAAGAACTATACTGGCTTAACGGACACCTTCGGGACACCACAACCGGAAGCGATCCTCAAGACGGGAACGATAAACTAATGTGGCGTAAGGGGTTACGTTGCACCGCAATCATAGGCATTCGGAGATAAAGTGAGTTTTCGAAAATACCTCGTCCTTGCGGGAATCACCGTATTCAGCACGGCAGGCGATTCCCTGCTGGCTCGCGGTATGAAAGAGCTCGGCAATGTAAATTTGTCGCTGCACAACCTTTCTGCCCTGCTACTGGCCATCCTCAATCCCTGGGTAACCGCGGGAATCCTGTTGCTGCTGGCGTTTTTCTCTTGTTACATGTCCGCGCTTTCGTGGGCTGACCTCACCTATGTGCTGCCGGCCACGTCGCTCGCATATGTTTTCGTCGCTTTGATTGGCCACTTTCGTCTTCATGAAGAAATCTCGGCGACGCGCTGGCTTGGCATTGCGCTGATCGCCGCCGGTGTGGGCTTCGTGGCCGCCGGCCCGTCGGTTACACCAGATCACCACCGCGAGAGTACGCGAGACGCCGCCCGGGACCCGGTTTCCCAGGAGGTGGAATCATGAAAGACCTTTATGCCTGGGCCGCGATCGCTCTCATCGTTCTCGCCTCGACCTCCGGGGATGTGCTGCTTTCCTTCTCCATGAAACGCGTTGGTGACGTGGGTGAACTCTGGAAGCGGCACGGGGTCTTGGCGGTCATCGGGCGCGTGCTCACCACGCCCACATTTGCTCTCGGCCTGGTGGCGATGGCGGTAGCGTTCTACAGCCTGCTCTTTGGCCTCTCCTGGGGAAATCTCAGTTTGGTCGTGCCCGCTTCAGCCTCGCTCACCTTTGTGGCCAACGCGGTCGCCGCGCGCATATTCCTGCACGAACGCGTGGGGCGCCGGCGCTGGATTGCAGCATTGCTGGTAGCCGGTGGCGTGGTGTTGATGGCGGTCTAGCCGAACAGATCGACGGGAATCACAAGCGCATGCGCTTTCACAATCCGATCCTCGCCGACGGATGCAGCTTGATCCTGTTCCGAAATCTCCGCTGACAGAATTGTCCCCAGAAAAGGATACCGCTCGCTAAACCTCACTGCCTGAAGTTTTCCGGCTTCCAGTTGTCTGCGGAACGATTCCGCATCCATCCCGCGGCGTGCAGCTCTAAGCTTGTTCACGACCGCCTGCAATCTGGCCAGATCCGCAACCAGATCCTCGAGCAGGTCTTTTCCGCCGGCACTCAACTGCACGAACTCCATGCAAGCTGTGGCGCCACCTCGAATCGCTTTCACCTCACCCACGGCCCGGAACGAAGCAGCGTTCACGCGCACGACGATTTCAGTCCGTACGCCAAAATCAATCGGCAGAGTGGTATCGACGCAGCATCCGCCGAGACTCAGGTCGCGGATCGTCCCCGGAAGAAAGATGCCGCTTGATGGAAGGCGAGTGATCTTCGCGCCACCGCTGCAACTGAATCGCGGGGTACGACGGCGATCCTTGTCTGCGTCGGTGCGCTCAGGCATGTTTATTAGATCGAGTGTTTGGGGAGAATTCTTGAGAGTGGCATCGAGGTAACACGGGATTGGAAACCAGAGTAATCGAAATTGAAGTAATCTCATCCAAGGCTTGCCCGGTGGGAATGGCCAGACCGTCCCGGGCGAGATAAGGGAACCGAGATAGTCGTACAATGGTGCCGTTTTCGAGGTCAAGAAGGAAATTCCGGCGTGATCAGCAGCAGGATCGGGCGGATCAGACGGAGATTTAGCATGCGAACAAAGAACGTTACAGCTAAAGAGATCGCGCAGAAATTTGTAAACGCTATCAATACACATGACACGGACGGTTTGACAAAACTGATGTCCAGCGACCATGTATTCGTTGATTCGCTGGGGAACAAGTCCCCGGCTTCCGCCATGCGGAGTGGATGGCAAGGATATTTCACGATGGTGCCCGACTATTGGATCAAGGTCGATCAAATCGTCTCCCAAGGGAACGTGATCATTCTCTGCGGCAATGCTGGCGGGACGTTCGTCCCGAAGGGCGGGATGATGAAACCCGAAAACAAATGGGAGACCCCAGCTGTATGGCGGGCACTTGTCAAAGAAGGAAAAGTCGCCGAGTGGCGTGTGTATTGCGACAACGAGCCGGTCAGAGAAAAAATGAGAGCTGCGGCGTCTTAGATGTAATAGTCCGAACTCGACCTTGCGGACAGGGTTGACAAGGCTCCAGGTGTCGGACACAGAGCGGTATCCGATCGGGGGATTTTGAGTGTAACGGGGATGTTACGCCAACGAACCTCGTCTCGCCTTTTCAGCCCGGACAAGCAGATCCTCTGCAATTTCATTCCTCGGGGGAAACCCCAGGTAGATCTTTGGGCGTGGGGCAAAGGAGATTTCTGTTCCAAACTTCCCTGGCGAGGCGAGCCTTAGTGTGATCTGGGCCGAAATATTTTGTGGGTTTTTTGAGAAGTTGACATTAATGATGTTGGAGAATGGGACCGTATCCTCTTCG
>Ga0074044_10000031_pt1 | contig 136144 bp, 112 predicted proteins | sample BogForMeECP23OM1_FD_94443 | JGI IMG/M metagenome (GOLD analysis project Ga0074044, IMG submission 94443) | Bog forest soil microbial communities from Calvert Island, British Columbia, Canada - Bog Forest MetaG ECP23OM1 | ecosystem: Environmental > Terrestrial > Soil > Wetlands ...
ATTCTCTTTGGGACTGAGGTTTGTGATGGCGGCGGTGCTCATCGCAGGGTTGATGATTCTGCGAATTCCCAAAGCGGCGCCCAGGATCAGCGCAAGTCAAATTGTGAGACCTGCCCCGGTCAGCTCTTAGCAGGCTCGCCTGGTGGAGGGGGGAACACGCCCACCGGACTGCCGACGGGACGTGACCTGCCCGAAGTTTTGCCCGCATAGTTGGCGATAAATCGCCTTATCACTCACGATGCCAGAATTGGCACGTGACTGGGCGGCTTGCCGACAATCCGGAAACTATCTACTGCGCTATTTTTTGGCTCTTGGGAACAACCCTTACCCAAAAAAGGGAGGAAGTAGCGCTCAGTACTTGCGCAGCACGCCGATGACGCGGCCCTGGATCTTGACGTCGCCCGCGGGCACCAGGATGGGCGCCATTTCCGAGTTGGCAGGCTGCAGGCGAATTTTCCCCGAGCCTTCGCGATAAAACCGCTTGAGCGTGGCATCTTCCCCGCCCACAAGCGCGACGACAATGTCCCCGCCATTCGCCACCTGGGTCTGCTCACAAACCACAAAATCGCCATCCATGATGTGATCCTCAATCATGGAATTGCCCTTTACCTGCAGCACAAACGAATTCCCGCCACGCGCAAAATCGCCAAGCGAAATCGTCTCGCGCTCTTCCACCGCTTCGAGCGGGCGGCCTGCGGCGATGCGGCCAACCAGCGGAAGTTCCTGGATGCGGCGCTCGATCACCTGCTCTTTCACCGACTTTGGCAACTGCACAATTTCAATCGAGCGGCTCTGGTTGTAACCGCGCCGGATAAATCCCTTTTTCTCCAGCGTGCTGATGTGCTTGTGAACGGTGGCAAGCGAGGTGAGTTTCAATCCGCGTCCAATCTCTTCAAAGCTGGGCGCGTAACCGTGTTTCGTCTCAAACGCAACCAAGAAATCGAGAACTTCTTTCTGGCGTTTTGTCAGGGCCATGAGTTCCTCCGTGTGCCTGCCGGTGCTGGAAGCGGATCGGGTTTCGGGGCCGCCTAGGGCTGCGCCGCGATCGGGAACCTGCTCAAACATCCATCGCCACTTTAGGCGAAAAGAAAGCGAACGTCAAGTAGCATTTTGTATACCCGTGTGCGCAACTCATACTATTCAGGGCAATCCCTGTGTGTTGTCATGCAAACTGCCATGACCACCGAAAGAAAACGTTCCGCAGGTGTAACCGCCGCCGCGACTCTCGCGGTGCTGGGAAGCATGATCGCCTTCCTTATCTGGGGCGCGTCGATCCTTCCCCTGATCAACCTCACGGCAAACGCCGCTGGGCAACATCTCTATGAAGTGCACCCGCTGGCGTTCGCCCTGGTTGCGCTGGTGCCGCCGTTGCTGGTAGCGCTGGGCTTGTTCACCGGCGTTGGCCTTTTCCAACTACGCTCCTGGGCGCGGAAGGCGGCGCTCCTTTGGGCTTCGCTTGCCCTGGCGTTCTGTTTAAGCATGATCGCGCTGCGGCCCTTTGAGACATTCGCAATACCCGAGCATTTCGTCACCGAAGTCGAATCCATGCGGCAGTTACTGGCAATCTCCGTGGTCGTCATGCTCCTTCCGGTCAGCATCTGGTGGCTCTTCTTCTTCCGACTCAAAAGCGTGGTGGCGCAATTTGAGGGGCCGCGAGAGCCGTCGTCTCTTTCCGAGAGTTAAATGACACGAGACGCGCACACCGGCGCGCGCTTCCCTTGCCACTGTGCCCCTGTGGTATTCTGGATAAGCCGGGTCCCGGCGGTCTGGCGCTCGCTCCCGCTAGAAAAACTCCGAACCGCCTGTCCACAGGAAGACGCACTCCTTCCGGCAAACTAAGAGGAGTCAAAGAAAGACGGGGGTAAGTCGCACGATGTCCACGCTCATGGATGTTCCCGCAGGGAAAACGAAGCGCGAAGTGATTGATCAGGCGGTGATCCGTTTCGCCGGAGATTCCGGCGATGGCATGCAGATCACGGGCAGCCAGTTTACGAACACCGTCGCGCTCTATGGAAACGATATCGCCACTTTTCCTGACTATCCCGCGGAGATTCGCGCTCCTGCCGGAACAGTCCCGGGCGTCAGCGGGTATCAGCTGAATTTTTCTTCCGGTGAAGTGCATACCCCCGGCGATGCGGTGGACGTTTTGATCGCCATGAATCCTGCGGCCTTAAAGGTAAACGTCGGCGACCTGAAACCGAACGGCATCGCTATCATCAACTCCGACGCGTTCAAAGAAGGCGATCTGCGCAAGGCGCACCTCACCACCAACCCGCTCGAGGACCATTCGCTGGACAAGTTCCGCGTCTTTCCCGTGGAATTGCAGCGCCTCACGCGCTCGGCTTTGCAGCATCTTGGCCTCGACGCCAAAGCCATGGACCGTTGCAAGAATTTCTTCGCCCTGGGCATGTGCTACTGGCTCTACAACCGCTCGATGGACCCGACGGTCCGCTGGATTGATGACAAGTTCAAGAAGAAGCCCCTGTTCGCCGAGGCCAACAAGCTCGCGCTGAAGGCAGGCTACTCCTATTGCGAAGCCACTGAGGCGTTCCAAGTCACCTACGAGATTCCTCCGGCGCAGCTTTCCCCGGGGTTGTACCGCAATTTGAGCGGCAATCAGGCTCTGGCACTCGGGTTTGTCACCGCGGCAAAGAAGGCCGGGCTCAAATTGTTCCTGGGCAGCTATCCAATCACGCCCGCGTCGGACATTCTGCATGAGCTTTCGATGTACAAGGATTTCGGCGTGCTGACCTTTCAGGCGGAGGACGAAATCGCGGCCATTACTTCCTCGATTGGCGCTTCCTACGCCGGTACGCTCGCCGTCACAACCACTTCCGGCCCTGGTATGGCGCTGAAGACGGAAGCCTTGGGGCTCGCGGTAATGACGGAGCTCCCGCTGGTGATCTGTAATATCCAGCGCGGAGGCCCTTCGACAGGATTGCCGACCAAAACGGAACAGGCCGATCTGCTGCAGGCCTTGTTTGGACGCAACTCCGAAGCGCCGATCCCAGTTCTCGCGGCGGCAACGCCCGCAGACTGTTTCTGGATTGCCGTGGAAGCCAGCCGCATCGCCTTGAAGTACATGGTGCCGGTAATTATTCTCTCGGACGGCTACCTGGCCAACGGCGCGGAGCCCTGGCGCATTCCAACCGTCAACGAGATTCCGGGCATTCCCGTGCATTTCACCACGAATCCCGAAGGATTCCAGCCCTATAAACGCGATCCGGAAACGCTGGCCCGCCCGTGGGCCGTTCCCGGCACGCCGGGACTGGAGCACCGCATCGGCGGCCTGGAGAAACAGGACGTCACGGGCAATGTAAACTACGAGCCGCTGAATCACGAAAAAATGGTGCGCATCCGTGCAGCGAAGATTGATGCCATTGTGCAGGATGTACCGAATGTGCTGCCCAGCGGCGACCCCGAAGGCGATCTGCTCCTGGTTTCCTGGGGCTCGACGTTTGGCTCCATCACGCAAGCGGTGGAAGCGGAACGTGCCAAGGGCCGCAAACTCGGCCACTTGCACTTGCGCTACTTGAATCCCCTGCCTGCGAATCTCGGCGATATCCTGAAGCGTTACCGCAAGGTTTTGGTGCCGGAGCTCAACTTGGGGCAACTCGTTTGGGTCTTGCGCGCGAAGTACCTGGTGGACGCTGTCGGCCTGAACAAAATCCAAGGCCGTCCGTTTAAGCAAAATGAACTCGAACAGAAAATTGAAGAATTGTTGGGACGCCAGGAGGCACGATGACCACCGCCGCACTTCCGCAACTGACCAAAAAAGATTTCCAGACCGACCAGGAAGTGCGCTGGTGTCCGGGTTGCGGCGACTACGCCATTCTGGCCGCTGTGCAAGCCGTTTTCCCGGAACTCGGGGTGCCCCGCGAAAATTTCGTCGTAGTGTCCGGCATCGGCTGCTCCAGCCGCTTTCCGTATTACATGAACACGTACGGCTTTCACTCCATTCATGGCCGGGCGCCCGCCGTGGCTTCCGGCATCAAGATTGCTCATCCTGAACTGGAAGTCTGGGTGGCCACGGGCGATGGCGATGCTCTCGCCATCGGCGGAAATCACACCATTCACATGCTGCGGCGAAACATCGGCGTCAAGGTGCTGCTGTTCAACAACCGCATCTATGGTTTGACAAAGGGCCAGTACTCGCCCACTTCGGAGTTTCACAAGATCACGAAGTCCACTCCCTTCGGCTCGCCCGACCGGCCGTTCAATCCCGTGTCGTTGGCGATCGGCGCGGAATCAACTTTTGTTGCGCGGTCCGTTGACGTGTTCCAGGCGCACTTGAAGGACACCCTGAAGGCCGCGGCATCACACAAGGGCTCCGCGTTCATCGAAATCCTGCAGAACTGCAACATTTTTAATGATGGCGCATGGACCGGCTTGACGGAAAAAGATGCGCGCAGCGAACACGTTATGTTGCTGGAGCACGGGAAGCCCCTCGTATTCGGCAAGAATCGCGACAAGGGCATTCGCCGCATGCCCGACGGAGATATCGAGGTCGTGCCGCTCGGCAATGGCATCTCAGAGTCGGACCTAATCGTCCACAACGCACATCACTCGCGGCCGTCGTATGCCTTCCTGCTTTCGCACATGGAGCATCGCCCTGGATTCCCCACCCCCATCGGCGTGTTCCGCGCCTGGGACGACTTGCCGCGCTATGAGGACGTCATCAACGACCAAGTACGCGAAGTTATTGCCAAGAAGGGTCCCGGAGACCTGAACCGGCTGCTGCAGGCAGGCGATACCTGGGAAGTGAAATAGGCGCAACGCGCTCTACTTCCTTTCGCCACATTGCTTGAATGCCCCTGCGTTTCTCGCGGGCTTATCGTCGCTTCTGACCGTCTATTCGTGCCGAGTGCCAGTGGTCCCGCCGATGACCCTCATCGGGATTTCGATGAACGGGGATCTCCCACTTCACGCTAAAATGTACGTCAGATGAAACCAACCGCAGCCCGCCACATCTAAGAAGTAGCAGTGGGTGTCCAGCGATGGAACAGAGCGCCAACCTCATCCCGTTTTCCCTGCTCGGAGATGCCGACCCCGTGCAGTCGATGTCCTTTGTGACGGAGCCCAAACAAGCGGAAACCCTCACACTTCTGTACGAACTCACTCATGAACTCACCTCCATCTTGGACCGCGCCGAACTTTTGCAGCGAATCGCGGAGCGTGTAAAGAAACTGGTGGATTATGACGTGTTCACGGTGATGCTCTGGAACGAGTCCACGCAGATGCTCGATAGCGTTTTTGCAATGCGCTACGAGAATGCCATCCCTTCGCGTGTCAGCATGTCGCTGAGCCAGGGCATCACGGGAAGCGCCGCAGCCGAACGCCGCATCATCCGCGTGAACGACGTGCGCCTGGATTCACGGTACGAACCCGGCGAATCGGATGTCGAGGTGCGCTCGGAACTCGTCGTGCCTCTGCTCCGCCAGGATAGCCTCGTAGGCGTGCTGGACCTGGAAAGCACCGTGCCGAATGCTTTTACTGCGGAACACGAGCGGCTTCTGAATATTTTGGGCAGCTACGTTGCCGTGGCCCTGGAAAATGCGCGTTTATTTGAAGAGGCGCGCGAGACGCAGCTTCGCATGCAAACTGACCTGGAGACCGCGCGGGAGATACAGCGCCAACTCCTGCCCAGCGGCGCCCGCGATGTACCCGGATTGGATCTTGCCACCGCCTACGTCCCCGCGCGAGAACTCGGCGGGGATTTCTACGACCTGCTCCCCTACGGTGTGGGCCGCCTGGCTATCGCCATGGGAGATGTTTCGGGAAAGGGTACGGCGGCAGCGCTCTACGGCTCGCTGGCAATAGGCATCCTGCGGGAGCTTGTCGTCGATCGCGAAGCCAGCCCCGCGGAAATGCTTGGTCTTATGAATGGCCGCTTGCTTGCCGCGCGGCTGGATGCGCGTTTTATCGCCATGCATTTTGCTGTTTACGACGCGGCTCTCCGCGAGCTCACCATTGCCAATGCCGGAGGCACATTGCCATTGCTTTTGCGCGACGGCGTGGCCACGGAACTTGATGTTCGCGGAGTTCCACTGGGATTGTTGCCGGAGGTCGAATACGACGAACTGAGGCTCTCGCTCAGCCCGGGTGACATTGTGGTTTTCGCCTCCGACGGCATCCATGAATCCACGAACATTGATCTGGAAGAGTATGGGTCTGATCGCTTGAAGGATCTGCTGGCCACGGTCCTTGTGGATGATCCGGGCTACACCATCGCACAGCGCATCGTGAAAGCCACGGATGAGTATGCCGGCATCGGCCGCCCGCCGCATGATGACCGCACGCTGCTGATCCTGCGCGTAACCGGCGAAGGCGCCGACGACTACTCCAAATTGCCGATTATTTACTAGGGCCGCTGCAACTTGTTCCAGCAAATCCCTTCGAGAATTATTTCTCCCTGTTCGCTGGGTAGTATCTTCACAGGACAAAATAAGCTACACCCCTCACTTTGGTAGCCCTAGTACCCCAACCGCGGCGAAAAATCCGTCAGCGTCAAAAACGTCGAGTCAATCTTCTCCACCAATGTCCCATTCTCTTCCGTTTTCGCCTTCACGCTCTTCCACTCCGGGTCGTCCTGGAAGGCCTTCCAGTTCGCTGCCGCCGCTTCCCGGCTCGGATGCTCCAGAATGTAAAAGAAGGTGCTGCTTTTCACTGGTTCGTCCAGCGCAGTCCAATACGCAACACTCTTGATTCCATGGTTCGCAAAAAGCTTCATCGTATGGTCCCGGAAGCGCGCTACCAGTTCCTCGATCTTTCCGGGCGCCGCGTGATAAATCCGGAGTTCGTACACCACAGTTGGTCCTTCCATCGCTCCACCTTGCTCTCTCTCCCCCCTTGCCAAACTCTCACGCGCAACTGAAGCGAACGTCGATTTCATCGCTTCTGCGATCTCGCGGGGCGCCAGCACCGCCAACGGCGCCGCCATCAGCAAGGTTCGTCTCTTCATTCCGCGAATTCTACCAGATTCGTTGGAAATCGACTCATCCTGAACTTGTTCTTACGGGGGAACGGAGATTCTACTACCCGCATCTCCGCTTAGCGCGTCCTTTTGTAATGCGTTTACCAAGGTTGAACATCGCTCACGGCCAGCTGTTGAGGTCTCCACAGCAGAAGAAAGCCTAATCCCAAGCCGAAGAGTATCCCGGGCACTAACCAGCCACTGCCAAGGATTTTCAGCACGACACCGTAAATAGTCGGGTTTATGGCGCAGCAGCAGCTGATGACATTCGCTGACCTCCAAAACTGGCTAGCCTTGCGCGGGTCATGAGGCAGTGCTTCAGTAGTCAGTTTGAAAAACCTCCTCCGCATCACGAAACCGACGACAATTGCAGAGGCCGCTAAGATGCAGAGCACGACAAAAACCCGTGCCGATACATCGCGAAGGGGAATATTCATTTTGTGGACCATGAAAGGGAAACAAAGCCAAGCCAGAATGAAACTACGATGGAGCAATTTGACTTCCGTTTGCGTCCTAGATATGGCGTCCATCCTCGTCCCTCGATATGCAACACAATGTTGCTGGGCGATTCGATAATTTGCAAGGCAGACAGCTTTGTCATCGCCCTGAATTGTAGGCTTAGTGCGCCAAACTCCAGATTGGTCGGCTCACCGGGCAAGTGGGTACTTGGGCTACCGAAGTGAGGGGTGCAGCTCAATTTGTCCCGTAGGATACTCCCCCTCTCCGTGTTCGCGTCAGATGCATGGACCGTCATTTGTCCGAACTAGTTGGAACGGCGCCAGCCGTCTCCTGCGGCTTCTCTCCGTCCAGCGACGGCAGCCATTTCTCTCGCACGCCCGCAAATTCGGGCCAGTTCTTTTTGGAGACGGGATCCGACGGCGGCAAACCCAACTTTTCGAAATTCTTGAATTGTCCCCTCTGCATGATCCGGAAATCGAGATGTGGCCCGGTTGCCAGGCCGGTCATGCCCACCAGGCCGATGGTCTTGCCGATTTCCACGTGCTCGCCTGCGCGCACGAACATTCTGGACAAATGCAGGTACATCGTTTCATAGCCGTTGGAATGGGCGATGTGCACCATGTTGCCGTCTCCGCCTTTGCGGCCTGCAAAAACCACACGGCCGCTTCCGATGGTCTGCACGGGCGTGCCAACCGGTGCGCCGTAATCCGTGCCGAGATGCGGGCGATAGGTTTTCAGGATTGGATGGAAGCGCGATTGGCTGAAATGCGACGTCACGGGTGCACCGAATTTCAGCGGCGATCTCAGGAAAGCCTTCTGAAGGCTTTTGCCATCCGCCGTGTAGTAGGCCGGCCGTCCCTCCGGATCGTGAAACAGCAGCGCCTGATATTTTCTGCCACCGTTGACATATTCCGCGGCGAAAATCTGGCCATAGCCCGCCGTTTCGCCATTGGCGTATTTGCGCTTCTCCAGCACCACACGAAACGTGTCGCCCTTGCGGGGATCGGTGTAGAAATCCAGGTCGTAACCAAAAATCTGTGCCAGCCGCATGGCCACTTCCGCGCTTTCGCCCGCTTCTTCGACGGCGTTGAACAACGAATCTTCCAGCTTGCCGCTTACGACCGCCACTTCCGCGCGCACCGGAATCTCGCGCACCTCGGCGGCAAAGCCAGGCGTCTGCGGCACGATGTGCAGCACCCGCTCCGCGTCAATCTTGTAGTCGATTTGGCGCAGACTTCCTTCCACCGAGCGGCCCACGGTGATCGTATTCCCGGCCCGCAATTGACGCAGATTGAAAGCACGCTGCGCCGCCGCGGTCGCATCCGCCGCGTCCGCCGTGGATAATCCGAACTGCTGCAGCATTCCCGCGAAATTTTCCCCGCTGGGCATTCTCCTCGCAGTGGGAAGCACCCACTCCGCGCGCAGCCGCGCCCCTTCAGCTTTCGCGAGTTCCGCCTGGCGCTGCGTTTCTTTCGCGGCGCTCAGGTTTTTGCGAATGGCGTATCCGTCCACCACGCACCCGGCCGCAACAAGTACTGCAATCCCCATAAAAAATCGTCGGTTCACTTTGCCCCCAAAACATTTCCCTCGATGGGACGGCGCGCAACGGAAAGAAAGCCGCACCGTAGTCGAACCTATGAGAATACCTTACGCCTACTTTTTGTCCCAAACTGCGCCGCACGTCAATTTAATGTCGCGCCAGGTGCGCTCAATTGGCCAAGGGTCTTTCCACGAGGTTGCTCGCGGCGAGTGCGCAAATTCACGCAGTGTAATTATCCGTAGCAGTTTTAAGTCCTTTATATTCAACCTGCGCAATTCCGCAGTCGTGGTACGCCGCGTGCCATCAACAATTTAGGGGGAGTTTCATGATTGAGTTGGAAGTTCATCCCGAGATTCACATTCGCGAGTTGCACGAGCGTACGGCATTTTCCACCTGCCATGAGTGTCACAGGAGTTTCCGAGCCAAGTGCGAAGACCAATTGAGCCTGGAGCTGTGCGATTCCTGCTTCGACGCCTTGCGCCAGCATCGCGAACCCGTCATCAGTGTCCACGTGAAGCCACGGCCCTGCCGCGTGCTCTCAGTGTAACAACACCCATCCTGCGGGCGTTGTCCACTTCTAACTCTAGTTTTCTTTCGGGTTGATTATTTCCCGGTGGAATTGGCCGGAAGGGAAGTCGCCTTGGATCCATCACCAAAATAATTCTCTTCGCGCAGCCTGCGATAAATGTGACCTGCCACTTGAGCCGCCGTCGGACCCTTCACGCGCCGTGTATTTCCGCGGAGCAGCACCGCAAGGGCAATCCTCGGGTGCGTTTCATCGGCATAGCTGACAAACCAGCCGATGTGCGATGGCGTGGTGTGGTCGTCGCAGGTGCCGGTTTTGCCAAGCGGCGTTTCCTGGCCGCCCGCGTCATAGCTCAGGCGTCCCGTGCCATACAATACCGCCGCCAGCATGCCTTCGCGCACTTCCGGGAGGACATTGGAGATATTCAGGTCTCGCTTCACGCGCGGCGCAAAATTATCCATCTCTTCTTGCGAGTGCGGATACTGCAAATAATAGAGCGTGCCGCCATTGGCAAACGCGGCGGCCAGCGCCGCCAGTTGCAACGGGGTAATCTGGATGCCTTCCCCGAAACTCGACATCCGCGCCACTCCGCCATATGCCGGCGGCTGCGTGGGGAACGATCCCGGATGCTCGTCGGGCAGATTGTATCCCGCAAGTTCACCCAGGCCGAGCAGGCGTCCATATTTGGAAACCGTGTCAAAGCCCATGCGGCGGCCCAACTCCTCAAAAAACGTGTTGTTGGAGTGCGCCAAGGCTTCCGTCAAATTCATGTACTTGCGGCGGCCCACCTTCAACATGGTGTCGCTCGTGATGACATTTTCTTCCAGCGCCGCCACGGCAATCGTGGGCTTGATCGTCGAGCAGGGAATGTAGCCGTCGCTGAAGGCGATCTTCTGATTCACAATCGTCAGGATGCGTCCCGTATTCGGGTCAACGGCGACGACGGAACCGTTGTAGCGGCCCAGGCCTTCCACAACCGCTTGCCGCACAATGGGATCATCGAACGTGGGATCATCGTCGCGCACGGAATCGGCATACGTGGGCACGCCGCGATAGCGCGCCGCAGCATGGCGCACGTGCGAACTCGACTTCGATTTTGCGTTTGCGGAATTATTAACGATGGCCTTGGCAGAAGGCTCCGCGGCAGGCAGTGGCACGGTAAGTGTCACGCCCAGGCACGCCACAATCGCAGTTTTCCCTAATTCCCGGATCATTAAGCCTTTGCCCCTGGTTAGTCTCAGTAGTTCTAGTCGGCGTGCAGCTAAATCTACTCTAGCCGCGCGTCCCGGTCAACGATTGCCCCTGTGAAGCAAACACGGTGCCAGAGTTTTCGACGCCTGATAACAAACCGTTTAACTTTGGAACGCCGCCCGCTTCTCGTCTGGATGCTGAACGGTACTAGCAGACTGAGACGTAGTTTACGCAGGCAGACGATGCCCTGACAATAGTTAACTAGACCCAGTACGCCTCTATGTGCTTTGTTTTGAACGCCTGACCGACTGGACAGCACCCTACTGCCCAAGTGTCCATTAAGGAGAGGTTTTTCCGTATGCATGGACTGACATAGCCGCGCACGTCGCAATTTGCGACGCACGGCAAAATTGGAAATGGGCGGGAGGACTCGCCCTCCTCCCACCCATTTCGTGTTAGCCGAAAAGAATATTACTCAGCGCGCTGGCCGTGCCTTGCCATCTCCGGCAGCCGCTGCCGCAGCCTTCATCGGAGCCTTGTCCGTTGCAACCGTTGCGCTGCCATTGGCGCCGGGCGTTGTCCCTGCAGTCTGCCCGGGCATGGGAATGCCCATGTTTTTGCGCAAAGCGTTTTCCAGTTTGTCGCGGATGTCCTTATTTTCGCGCAGGAACACGCGGGCGTTTTCGCGGCCCTGGCCCATTCTTTCGCCGCCGTAGCTCAACCATGTGCCGGACTTTTCAATCAAGCCCTTGTCCACCCCGAGATCAATCAGGTCGCCTTCACGCGAAATGCCTTCGCCGTAGAGAATGTCAAACTCCGCTTCGCGGAATGGCGCGGCCACTTTGTTCTTCACCACTTTACCGCGCGTCCGCGAACCCACAACGCGGTCGCCTTCCTTGATAGCCTGTATGCGGCGAATGTCCACGCGCATGGAAGCATAAAACTTCAGCGCCCGCCCGCCGGTCGTCGTTTCCGGGTTGCCGAACATCACGCCAATCTTTTCGCGGATCTGGTTGATGAAGATCAGGCAGGTTTTCGATTTGGAGACGATCGCCGTCAACTTGCGCAGCGCCTGTGACATCAACCGCGCCTGCAAGCCCATCTGCGGGTCGCCCATATCGCCTTCGAGTTCCGCCTTGGGCACCAACGCGGCCACAGAGTCCACCACAACTACGTCCACGCCGCCAGAGCGGATCAGCGTTTCCGCGATTTCCAGCGCCTGCTCGCCGTTGTCCGGCTGCGACACCAGCAAATTGTCCACATCCACGCCCAGCTTGCGCGCATAGCTCGGATCAAGCGCGTGCTCCGCATCGATGAACGCGGCCTGCCCGCCCAATTTCTGCGCTTCCGCGATGATATGCAGCGTCAGCGTCGTCTTGCCTCCTGATTCCGGCCCGTACACCTCGATCACGCGCCCGCGCGGGAAGCCCCCCACGCCCAGCGCCGCGTCCAACGACAAACACCCCGATGGAATCACGCTCACCGGCACCAGCACATCCTTACTGCCCAGCCGCATGATCGAACCCTTGCCGTGCGCTTTCTCGATCTGCGAGATGGCTGCTTCTAATAGTTTTGCCCGTTCATCTGTCATTTCTCACCTCGGTGGAGGAAATTGGGATACTCGCGAATAGGTATTTTGGGGGCATTCTCGTGCGCGCGCCGGGAACTGCGCCGCAACCTCTCCAAATGCGTTACGAGAGCGGTATGTTACCACTTCGTATCTGAGAATGCTACCCCTACTTCCCTTCCGCCCTTCGCCGGCCCTGACCGGCAAAGGTTTGCCGTTCAACGGTTGCAGCCATGCTCCAGTTCGTGATCCACCAGACTCGCCAGCGCCCTCTGCTCCCGCCGGTCCCACTCGGCCTGTTCTTCCCGGGAGATCGAGCGCAAACGGGTCAGGTACCGCCCTCGCGTGCGCACTTCAAGCAGCTCAAATTCGAGCCTCTCGTGCTCTACACAGCTTAGAACATCGCAGCGCGTCTGGGTCATGGGCCACCTGTTGAAAACTTCAGGTGCCACACTAACCCAAAGGCGAACAAAAAGCAAACACTATTTTCGCCTGATGTTCGCCTATTGTCTTGCTCCTTGTTCTTCGTTCAATCCATCCATATGAGATGGCTTGGTCAATTTCCGATCAGCCTCAATGCCCCATACGAAGGCCGCCGCTTTTCAAATCCTCAGTGAATGAGACCCTCACAAATCTGGGAAAATAGATGCTCATGTCGGTGGCCAAGCGCTCATCCGAACCGTTAGCTGTGTAAGTGGCGATCAGATCGGCTCCGGAGAGCTCCGGATGTGCTTTGCCGCCATAAACGAATGCAACGGGCGCATCGGACTCCGGCGGACGGTAGAGCTTCTGCGGCTCGCTCCAGGTGCCTTCCGGGCGCGGGGCGCGGCGTAACACGATGGTGGTCGCGCCAAAGCCAGCGGTATTCACTTCGATGAAACCTTCGCCGTGAGGATCGCGCTGGACGCTAAAATCGCTTCCAGCGTTCGCAATCACGATCTGCCGATGGGCTGGATTCTCCTGCCAGCCTTCCCCGGCACCGCACCACCACTGAGGTGAGTAAAGTCGTCCGGCCGTTGCTTCGCTCGACAGCCATCGAAGCAGATAGGCATGATGCTCCACATCGTTCAGCACGAAGGCGTAGACATACTGACCATCGCGGATGACCGATATGCCGACCAGCATCTTTCCCCGGGTTTCGAGACCGTGCAACTTGCGAAGTTTCCATTTCGAGGGTTCCGCATCTGGATCGTCGACCATGAATGCGTTCCAGCCGAGGGATTGAAATCCAAGGGAGCTTTTGTTCGGATCACGCGCCATCCGCATGTAGAAAAGCAGAAGGCGATCCCCCAACCTGATGCCATGCAGCGGCCAAAACCATGTCGCGCGTTCGGGCGGAACAAAATCCGCGGTGTTGCCACTGCGCATTGCGCTGTAGAACTTAATTGTGGCACGCGACGGATCATAGCCGATCTGAATCGCCACGCTGTTCCGAATAAATGCCGATTGCCTGCGCGTCGCGCCCGCTTCCTTGGCAACGAAGGAGTCGCCGAACAGCCACAGCACGCGGCCGTCGCCAAGATCGACTGAAAATGCCGCGTCTCCGCCCAGCCATCGTGGGTCCGAGCGAAAGAGTCGATCTCCTTCCGGCCACGGACTTGATTCTGCTTTGGAGTTGGAATCTTCATGCCGTTCATCCGAGCACCGAGGAATAGACCACCGGGTCGCCGACACGCAAAGAACAAGCAGAGTGACCCATCGCGTGCCGCTCAAAACCACGTGCCTATATAGCATCCGCGCCATGAGAAGAACTCATCCTTGCTCGATACTTGGGCGCCCCTTCTCTGCGCCCAACGTTATTCTCTTCCCTTATTGATCCCCATACCTGTAAAACCCTCGCCCGGTTTTCCGCCCCAGCCACCCCGCCGCCACATATTTCTTCAGCAGCGGGCACGCGCGATATTTCGGGTCCCCCAGCCCTTCCAGCAGCACATTCAGAATGTCCACGCAAACATCCAGCCCGATGAAATCCGCCAGTTCCAGCGGCCCCATGGGATGATTCATCCCCAGCTTCATCACGGCGTCCACCGCTTCCGGAGTGGCCACGCCTTCCATCACCGCGTAAGCCGCTTCATTGATCAGCGGCATCAACACACGGTTGGACACAAATCCCGGAGCATCGTTCACAGCCATGGGTGTCTTCCCCAATTTCCTGGCCAGTTCCATCGTAGTGGCAAACGCCGCGTCGCTGGTCTGCAGCGCGCGAATCACTTCCACCAGCGCCATCACGGGCACTGGGTTCATGAAGTGCATGCCCACAAAACGATCCGCCCGCTGCGTCATCGCCGCCAGCGCGGTTACAGAAATCGAGGAAGTGTTGCTCGTCAAAATCACTTCCGTGCGAAGCAATTTGTCGGCTTCCGTCAGCACCGCGCGCTTGATCTCGATCTTCTCAGGCACCGCCTCCACCACAAAATCCGCCGCCGCGATGGCCGCGAAATCGGTCACAGGTTTCAGCCGCGCCAGCACCACGGGCTTTTCCGCTTCGGCAAGCTTGCCCTTCTTCACCTCTCGGTCCAGGTTCTTGCCAATCGTTTCCATCCCACGCTGCAAAAAGCGTTCTTCCACGTCGCGCAAAATCACGCTGTACCCGGCCCGCGCAAACACATGTGCAATGCCGTTCCCCATCGTCCCCGCGCCCAGCACCGCCACCGTCTTAATCGAATCAATGGACACGAATCAGCCCTCCGCATCTTTCGAAGTGAGCCCGTCGAGTAGCCCAAGCATGCCTGCCAGCTAAAGTAAGGTCAAGCAGGCACGCTGGTGATCGCTTTGGAGGAGCCCTTCTTGGACGCGAGCGTCGCCAGCCACGCGGCCACCGTCGCGAACTTTTCGTCCTGCGTCCAAGGTGAGCCCAGCGCATGCCCCAGTTCCGTAACTCGCCTCAGGAGCGTGGGCCGCGGCACACGCAATGCCTTCTCTGCCTGCTCCAATAACTCGCGTTCTCGTATGCGCATTACTTCAAGCCCACAGCGTTCGCCCGCATGCAACAGGCATTCGCGGAAAAGCTCGCCGTCCGCCGTATGAATCAGTGCGTGCGAAGCAAGAATCTTCTCCAGTTCAGGAAGCGCCCTCCCCGAAGCCAACAGAAGCGCGCCGCGGCTCAGTTTGTAGCCCCGCCCCTCTAAATCAGCTTGCAGCCCGCGAATCGCGCGATGCGCAAGCTTTCTCCCTCCATCTCGCGCTCCCGCTATGAATGTGCGCGCCTCCGCCAGCGCCATCTTCTCCCCCGTGTGATACGGCTGCCGGAATCGGTACGTGAACGTCTCCACCAGCTGCAACCGCTCGCGGTGCAGCACCACCGGTTTACCCTTCTCCAGACACACCGCCACCACCGCACTCCAGCCCGAGTGCACACGAAATCCCACCGTAGCGTTTTTCATGAAAGCCTCCGCGGTAGAGGAAACGGAGGAGCCTAAGAATGTATGCCGCAAACGGCGAAGTCAAGCAAAACCCTTCGCATTTACTCCGGCGGCTGGCCTTCCACTACTTCTTTTACGATCTCTTGCGCGCGGCTTTCATCGTCGGGATGAATGAAGATTTTCGCCTTATCTGGCTCCTCAACCTCAACCCTGTAAGCAATTTCGTGTTCTCGAAGCGCCATGCCGACGGCATCGAGCGCGTCAACATTGCTGCCCGTCCAAATTTGTAATTCCAAATCCGCCGGGTACCAGCCGCTATCCTCTGCTCGCATGGGCCAGTAGGGATCCCGGGGGTCGGGACAAAGCCCCACCTTGAAACTTCGATCGAACTCCCAGTATTGCAGGAGCTGTGCCAGGACTTCCGTCGCGCGGTCATAGTCGGAATCCAGCACCAGCACGTTCGTTCTCCGCGAATCCGGTCCCTCGGGAAAATTCGCATTGTTAAAGGGAATTCCCCTGATGTGAAGAGCCTTCCTCAAGTCGGCCAGGAAACTCGGATGCGGAAGATCGCACAGCAGCTTTACTGGGTTATCTTCGAGAGAACTCAGCCGCGGCGAGCGCAGCGGAACTCCACAGTTGGGGCAAAGGGAAGACGCGGAGGGGAATTCTCCCCCGCATAGAGGGCACACACCTGCTACATCGAGCGAAGCCTCCGGTTCATCCTCTTCGGCTCGCGCGTGGCTTTCGTCTGCTTCCTCTTCCTTGTACATTGCTTCCGCGGAATGCAAAATCCACCGCGCAAAGGAAATATCCTGCCGGGAGACGAGGATTTCAAACTCCGTCGTCAGGCCACTGCCTGCCGGCTGCTCCTCAAAGGAATCATACGGGGGAGGATTCATCGGTCTCCCAAGGCAGAGGATCCTTTTGCTCCCCAGGTACGCCAGCAGGTTGAGGTAAAAATGGGGATCCGTTCCTCGCCAAAGCAGCTCGGGATAGTTATCCGGCGCAGCGCTCTCCCTGAAGACTGGACGACGGGCTGCCTCTTCGTAGGTGTGGACTAAATCCACTTCGCAATCGGTGCAGCGCGTGAATCCCTGCCTGTACTCCGCTTTGCACACGGGGCAAATCATTTGGGTCTGTCCAATGCCGCAAACATATCACTAATACTTCGGCGTCACTCCCAAATTGTAAAGCAGGAACGAGTACACGTCCGCGTTCAGCTCAATCGCCTTCGTCGTGCTGCTGGCGCCGTGCCCCGATTTTGTGTCAATGCGAATCAGCACCGGATTGTCGTGGCTGGCCGCCGCCTGCAATGTGGCTACATATTTAAACGAATGCGCCGGCACCACGCGGTCATCATGATCCGCCGTGGTAATCAGCGTTGCCGGATATTTCACGCCGCTCTTAATGTTATGCACCGGCGAATACGCATACAGCGCCTTGAATTCCTCGGCATTGTCGCTGGACCCGTAATCCGCTGCCCAGTTCCACCCAATCGTAAATTTCTGGAAGCGCAACATATCCATCACACCCGCCAGCGCCACGGCCACGCGGAAAAGTTCCGGCCGTTGATTCATCACCGCGGCTACCAGCAATCCGCCGTTCGAGCCGCCAAGTATTGCCAGATTTCCCCGTGAAGTGTATTTGTTGGCGATTAGCCACTCCGCTGCGGCAATGAAATCATCGAACACGTTCTGCTTCTTCAGTTTCGTTCCCGCATCGTGCCAGTTCTCGCCATATTCTCCGCCGCCGCGCATGTTTGCCGAAGCATACACAAAGCCCTGCTCCAGCAGCGCCAGCCGCAGCGGATTGAACGCCGGCGAATTCGTGACGTTGAATCCGCCGTAACCGTATAAAACCGTGGGATTCTTCCCGTCCAGCTTCAGCCCCTTCCTGTACACCAGGAACATCGGCACGCGCGTGCCATCCTTGCTGTTGTAAAACACTTCGCGAGTTTCATACTCCTCCGGCCGGAAGCCGGGGATCTGCGGCGCGCGGTACACGCTGGATTTTTTCGTCGCCAGCTCGTAACGGAAAATCGTGGGCGGATAATTGAAGGACGAATAGACGTAAAAGCCGTTCTTGTCGTCGCGATTGCCCTCATGAAAGCCTGTCGCAACGCCCGCTCCCGGCAGTTCGATTTCGTTTTCCAACTTACCATCGAGGCTGTACGCGTAAATGTGGCTGGCCACATCTTTCAAATACGTAAGGAAAAGTTTGTCCCCTACCACTTCGGCCCCGGCCAGCGCCTCCGGCTTTTCGCCCACCAATTCTTTCCAGGGAGTCGCGGCATTCGCCGGGTCATACAACATCACGCGGTAATTCGGCGCGCCGTGGTTCGTGTAAATCAGGAATTTGTCGCCGACGTTGTCGATCACGATGTATCGGTCATCCGTGATTTCGCTGATGATCGGCTTGAAACTCTTCTCCTTTTTCGAGAGGTCGCGAAAATAAATCGCGTCGCCCCGCTTCCCCTTACCCTCGTCGGTAACCACCAGGATCGCAAAGCGTTCGTCGTCCGTCACTCCCACTTCCTGAAAGCGCTCCGGATTGGCCTTGTCTTCGTAAATCAGCTCATCGTCCGATTGCGGCTTTCCCACCACGTGGTAGTACACCTTCTGAAATTCGTTTTTGGACGAAAGCTCGTGGCCCGCTACCGGCGCATCGTAGCGGCTGTAGAAAAATCCGTCGCCCGCCCAGGAAATTCCCGTGGCCTTCAGCCATTTCAAATCGTCGGGGAGCTCTTTTCTTGTGGCCACTTCGATGACATGCGCTTCCTGCCAGTCGGAGCCGCCCACCGAAACGCCGTAAGCCGCATAGCGCCCATCGCGCGAAACCTCAAAGTCGCCCAGCCGCGAAGTGCCATCGGCGGAAAACTTGTTGGGGTCCAGCAGCAGATCCGGCGCGCCTTCCAGGCCCTTCTGGTCATACACCACGCTCTGGTTCTGCAAGCCGTCGTTCTTCGTGAAGAAAAGCAGATCGCCCTTGCGGAACGGCGCCGTGTATTTCGGATAATTGTAGAGCTGCTCCAGCCGTGCCTTCACCTGCGCGCGGAAGGGAATCTTTTCCAGGTAGCCGAACGTGACTTTGTTCTCCGCCTCCACCCACTTCGCCGTTTCCGCTGAATTGTCGTCCTCCAGCCAGCGATACGGGTCGGCCACCTTCACGCCGTGGTAGTCGTCCACCTGATCGCCCTTGCGCGTTTGCGGATAATCCAGGCTCTGCGCGAACGAAGGCGCCGTGGCAATCGCCAGGCTCAGTAGAGCGAGAGCAATTCCTATCAGGCGCCGTTGAATCCGTTTCATGTAGTTGTTCCTTTCGAGGAAGCTGGATATCGAACAGCAGGGTGCCCTATTGGGGCGTGAAAGCCCTTGGAGAGTATACGACCAGTCGTGCCCCTGCCCCGAGGCCCGTTATAAAGTACCTGACCATGACCAAGACGCTTAAGGGCAAATATCCCATCTGCAAGCTGATTCGTAAAGGATAGGAGGCTTTCGAGGTCTATTCCGTCAAGATGCGCTACGTCACCGGCCAGCCCTCCAGCAACTCCCGCTAATCCAATACGTTACGAGTGCACCTACCCCTGCGTCTTTTTCACCCGCTCCCGCGTATTCAAGGTAGTATGAGCGCACAAGCATTCACCCTGATGGCTGCAAGGTCCCCGCTGCTCTTCGCGGGTCTCATGACTGACGAACGGCAAACCATTGCGCTCGGCCTGCGCCGCCGCGACCCGGACCTGCTCGACCAGCTCATCGAGCAGTACCAGCAGCGCCTCTATCGCTATCTCCTTTTCCTCACCGGCAACCCCGCGCTCGCCGAAGATTTCTTCCAGGAAACCTGGGTGCGCATCCTGGAGCGCGGCGACCAGTACAACGCCAAATCCAAATTCGAGTCCTGGCTCTTCGCCATCGCGCGCAATCTGGTGATTGACGCTTCGCGCCGCAAGAAATTCGCCAGCCTCGAAGCCCTGGCCGATCCGGAAACGCAGCAACCCTTCGAGCCGCCCGATCTTCACGCCACATCGGCGCTGCAAATGCTCCTCGCGCGCGAGAATCAGCAAGCCGTGCAAGTTTCCCTGCTAAAAATTCCCGTGTACTACCGCGAAGTCCTGCTCCTGCGTTTTCACGAGGAACTGGGCCTGGAAGAAATCGCCGCTGTGCTCGCCACTCCCATTTCCACCGTGAAGTCCCGGCTGTACCGCGGCCTCGCCGCGCTGAAATCCGCTCTGCAGGAAGGTGCAGCATGAACGAAACCCTTCACCAGCGTGCCCAACGACTCCTGGCGGAATCCCTCGTGGAAGGCATCGCCGCATCCGATCAATCCTGGCTGGCGCAGCACCTGCGCGAGTGCGCCGATTGTGCCCGCGAAGCTGCCGCCACGCAAGACGCTCTGCATGCTCTTCGCAGCGTCCCGGTTTCCGTGCCGCGCGATCTGGTGGCGCGCACGCAGATGCGCGTTCGCCTTCGCGCTCAAGAAAATGGCGAATCTTCGCGGGGAAGCTTGCTCCTGTGGATCATTACCGGAGCAAGCTGGCTGCTCGGTGTCTTCAGCGCGCCGCTGGTCTGGCGCGGCTTCGCGTGGTTCGGCGGGCATTTCGGCGTCCCGCGGCTGGCCCTCGAAATGGGATTCGTGCTCTGGTGGACGGTGCCGGCGTTGCTCGCCGCCGTTGCCGTGCTATACCAGCGCGGTTTCGCGCAGGGTTTTGCGAGTCAGCGTTTGCCGCGCGAAACGAAATCGCCGCGGTGAGTTTGCTTTTGGCACTTGAAAGTTTGCTGTGAGTGGTCTGGAAAACGAGGCAACTATGTCTGATATGTGGAATGAACGTATGCGTCTTATTCGCTTCCGCCGGAAGCACGAGCGCAGCAGATTTCGCGACGAACTGCGCATCATCCCGCGCTGGCTCGTGTGGACATGCATAACCGTCTGGCTAATCGGGGGCACCCTCGGCTGTATCGGTAATTACTACAGCATGCAGCACGGTGGAGACTATTTCCCTTCCCCCGACTTGGCTGGTCAACCCGTGCTCGCATGTCTGGCGCTGGCAGGAGTGATTACCGCCGGTGCCTTTGTGCTCTCCTGCTTGCTGTTTATCCTGGGCTATGTCTATCGCGACGCCAAGCGCCGTGGCATGAATCCCGTCCTGTGGACGTTGCTGGTTCTCCTTATGTCTGGGCCTTATACGTTCATCGGGTTGATCGTCTATTTGTTGATCCGCGACCCGTTGCCTTACACTTGCCCGCAATGCGCCGCCAGCGTTTCCGCCCGCTTCATTTTCTGCCCGACCTGCAAGTGCAACCTGCGTCCCGCCTGCTCGCACTGCCAGCGCGAAGTGGCGGACACGGACAAGTTCTGCCCCTACTGTGGCGCGGATTTAGACCCGGCAAAATCCCAGAGCGCACCCCCGGCCGGCGATTCCGCAAGTTGACGCACCTGTTCGCGATCCGGCGAGCGGCCCTATGGGAATACCGATTCGCAGATCGTCATGAAGACAGGTAAAGCGGGTTCCTTGCTGCAATTCTTCTTCAGGTTCTAACTATTGGTTGGTCGTGAGCCGAATTGTTAATCAATTAAGGACCGTCCCGCCCCAAAGCATTCCTGGGCTAACCGCCGCCAAAAGAATAGGTCCGCGGGCGCTCCGGGGTTTCCTGGCGTGTTCGTCCAGCGCCGTACATAAAGCAACCCCGCAAGTTGAAGACCCTAGATTGCCGCAAGTTTTGCCGACAAGGGGAATTTTCTCGATGGGAATATTCGCCCGGCGCCGCATTGTTTCCACCAACCGGGGGTTTGGCTGATGCAACACGAAAGCGCTAACGGATTCCTGCCGCAAGCCGCAAATCCTTTCCAGATCGCAAATCGTGCGCTCCATGCGATCAGCAGCCGCGCGGGCCAATGCGGCGCCATCAAAATCAACCACGACGGAATCGTTTGCACCTATGCTTATCCGAAGAGCGGAAGAGAAAGTCCCAATACAACTCCCGATCGAGGCTCTAATGGAATAGCCTTCAGAATCTGTGGATGGCGCAGACTTTCGCAAGACAAAGGCACTGGCGCCGTCACCGAATAAGCCGGCAAATTCCGCTGGAACCCCCTCTCCGGCAAGCCGACGACTGTGGACATCCGCCGATACGATAAGGATGCATCCGACACCCGGATCAGCAAAAAGAGCCTTCGCGACCGCGAAGGAATTCAGAAGGCCAAGACAGGCGCCGCCGATATCAAGCAACCGGCACGCGCTGGATGCCAGCAAGGAGGTGTGCAACAAAGCCGCAAGCGAAGGAAACCCCAGAAACGACTCGCTTGTGGCGATGATCCAATCCACTTTTTCCGTGGTAACTCCCGCCATTTCCAGGGCTCGCTCGGCCGCAGTTTTGGCCAAGAGAAGTTCATCTTCTCCACGAGATACCCGCCGGACTGAGTCGATCCCGGTTCGTTTGGCCAAACTACCGCTGGACAGATGGAATTCCTCTTCCACCCTCTCGATGGGAATGCATTCCGAGCCCAATGCCGTTCCCCATCCAGCAAATGCTCCCGCCGCTAAAGGAACTTCATTCTTTAACACGATGTTCTTGCCCTGCTCGACATCGCATTCGACTCCCGCAGACACAGCCTGCACAACAATTTCAGCCGCCGTCCGCGTTGTCGCCGGAGGTGCGCCGCCGTAGCGCCCAAAAAGTCCGGGCAGACAAAACGCAGTTTCGATGCCCAGCAAAACTTCCACATGGGCCATCGAATCCAGTGCCCCGCTTTCAATCCAGTCGCAATCTTCGTCGGGGAGCAATTCGCCAGCCGGCAGTGCTGTTTGCACGCACTGTTCAACCATTGCTCGAATGCGGAGATACTCCGGGTCACTCGAACTCATGTGGCCAGCCCTTCGGAGCTTCGAAAATGTGGGCCTTTCGATTCATTCCAGCCACGATTTCTTGGGCAGCGGAAATAGCGAATCGAGCATGAACCAACAAAACTTTTCCCGGTCCGGGCGGCTGAGCCCAATCCGGACAAACCGGAAGGCGCTCGCCTGAATTTGTGGATAGACAAAAGAGCTAAACAACTCTTCAAGCCGTGATCGAATGCGGGCTCGATCCTCCACCTGCTCAGCCAAAACCGCGATGAATTCGTTCCAGTCCGCATCCACCAGCGGTAGACTCTGCAACCTCTCGCCCGATTTCAGTACAACGGCCACGCGAATCTTCGGATAGAAATGAAATGTGAATCTCACGGACTCAATCTCGCAGCCGCAAACGGATCGCCTTGCCTCCGCCGGCATCACGAACACGGCGTCTCCTCCGCGGCGGCTCACGTGCACATCGCATCCAAACATATCCTTGACGGATGTGGCCACCTCCGCGTGCTTCAGACTGCTCACCAATTCACTCTCGCTAACGAATCCCACTTTCCGGTCGTTCGCCGCGCTGCGATCTTCGGTATGCGGGGGCACGACGGCGGTCGTCAGTAAATCGAAAGCAACCCTGTCAGCGCGCCGGTACGGAAAGCGCACCCACGCGTAGCCTCGGCGGGGCAGTGGACGGAGTGAATGAAAATGCCCGCCGCTGCGCTCCAGGCCTATGACGCAAAAACCGTCGTTCATCCTGGTGATTTCGCTTACAAGAAGTTCGGCCACGCGGCATCTCGCTATTCAGGAGCACGTCTCTTCTTGGTGGGAGACTGCTTTTTCTTGTTAATTGTTAAATGACGTACCTGTATATTATACTTCAATTCTGTCCCGTATTGCCAGAGAAGTTCGGCGGCCAGCCTCCGGTGACACTGCTCGGGCTCGGGCTCGGAGCACAGGAGCGCCACGATACCCTCAAACATTGCAAGATCCAGGCAATGCGGGATTCCCCGCTCCCTCATCAGCTGCAAAAAAGCGATTTCGTATGCGGGCCAGTCTTTCGTTGTGCGATACGCCTCGCGGATTTCCGGCGACGGCGCCAGCCGAGGCTCATAGAGGTAGGCGATTCCGCCCACTTGGGCCAGGAAAAACTCCAAGTCCGGATACTTCGCGAAACCGGAAAGTTGCCCCGCCCGGTTCTCGCGAATGTCAATCAGCCGCGTTACGCCGGCTTCCTTCAGCAGGCCGAAAAACTCCTCCGCGGACTTCCCGGCGAAACCGATCGTGCAAATCGTCCGATCCATCAACCTTCACCAGATTTCCAATTCTCGCGGGTCGATCCGAAAAGCATATTTCTCGGATTGCGCAACATAGGCCCTTTCTAGCGCAACTTCCCGATCCTCGGGAAAAAGCGAGGCCCCGGCCACCGCAGCCATCTTTTGCGCCTGGAGCAGCCGGTCTTCTGCTTCACGCTGCGTTTCCTGGATTCCGCCCTTGCGAATGTGCAAAGGCTCGAGCCCCATGGCCACCAGTTCGGGGCAAATCATCAAAAAGCGATGGCAGCTTAACGGGTCCTCTTCGGCGCAAAGCAGCGCCAAATCCCCGCGCTCCAGTTCAGCCAGCACTCGCTCCATGCCGGCGGCGAATGTTCGGGACTTTCTCCGACCGCGATAATCCACCAAGCCATCGCTCCGATAGCCCTTTGGGTCTTCTGGCCTGCCGCCGAGCTCCTCTCCCAGGAAGAGGTAACGAATGCCGGCCTCCCGCAGTGTTCTTTCCAACTCGATCTGGTCAAATTGCGGAAATCTCTGGCTTCGCGGCCTGCTCCTGACGTCCATCACCAGCGTGATCTCAAACTGCTGTAAAAGCTTCAAAAACACGCCGGCCTCCATCGCGGAGTGCCCGATCGTAAACAAGTGGTGGCTCATGAGTTTCATTGACCTGGTGAATGGGGCCACTATAACAGTTTTATATTTTATTGTAGAGTAATAAATGTTACGCAACCTGGCGGCTCGCCCTCAGTCGTTCACACTGCGGTGGTCTTATCTCTATGGTCATGTTATAATGACCATAGTCATAAGGAGTTGGCGATGAAACAAATGCGGGCGAGTGCGTTTAAGGCGCGTTGCCTGAAGGTGATGGATCAGGTGCGGGCAACCGGCGAGCCTGTCGTGGTCACGAAGCGCGGCGCCCCCGTGGTCAAGGTGATTCCCGTGGAATCAAAGGAACCTGAACTGTTTGGTTTTATGGCCGGTGAATTCGTCATCGCCGGCGATGTCGAGTCTCCCCTGGTTCCCCTAAAGGATTGGAAGGTTCTGCAAAAGTGATTCTGCTGGATACGCACGCGTTGATTTGGCTTGCCAGCGAGCCCGGCAAGCTTTCCAAAAAGGCGACCGAGGCCATTCGCAAGGCAAGCCGCGAGGGCGGCATCGCTATCTCCGCAATCACACTATGGGAATTGGCGTGGCTAGCAACCCACGGCCGCATCGTGACCGGCGGCACACCGGAAGCCTTCGTCGAACGCATTACCTCCCGGACAGCAATCCGTCCCATCACGCCGAGGGTGGCCGTGCTGGCCAACCAGCTTCCGGCGAATTATCCCGGTGACCCGTGCGATAGGCTCATTGGGGCGACGGCCATTGCGGAGGGCATTGCCCTGGTTACGAAGGACCGCGAAATCCGCAATTGCACGCAGATTAAGACCATCTGGTAAGAGCTGTAGTGCTGCGAGATGGAGTCACACGAGTGCGTGGCACCGGGAGCAAGGCATCTCCGCTTCCCAGTGATCCTGCGCAACTAACTGGCAGCAGCTTCCGCAGAGCTTTGCTGCATCTCGTCCGCGCTGGGGCCATAGAGACCCGGAACAGGAATGCCAAGCTGGCGATAGTACATCGTCAATTGGCCGCGATGATGGATGATATGGTTGAACACCATGCCGCGAAGGCAAGCCACCCGAGGCAGAGTAAAAATCGTTTTCCCGCCCGCCAGCAGCGACCAGCCCTTCATCATGTCCGCGTCACTGGCGTTGGCAATCGCCGCGCGAGCCTCTGCCACGCCCTTATCGAATTCCGCAAGGACCTGCTGGCGATTCTCCAGTTTTGGCGGCTGGTAGCCGGGCCCATCTACGGGCGCATAGTCCAACTGCTCTGTGGTCAGAGTCATCGTAGCCCAGCCGGGCAACGTGGCCAGGTGCAGGCCATACCAGCCCACTGTGCCGCACTTCTCATGAAGCTTCCAGTTCCAGTGATCGTCGGGCAGGCGCTCCAGCGTCTTGCGGGTGTTGGCCATTTCCTGATCGAACTCGGGCAGCATAGCTTGTCCAATGGTCATTGCGATCTCCTTTGCGGGAAAATGGATGCGAGGCCGGGCCATCGTAGGCGAATAAAAAGCGAATGTCAAGCGCTCTTTGTGCTACACTCGCTTCCCCAACTCCCCGGCGCCTTTCCCCAGCACTCTTAGTTGCCGGAGCGACCAGGGAGGTTACCTCAATTCACCGCACGGCCCAAAATCCCTCGCGGGCAGGGGTTGACACGCCGCTCCGGGAAGGCAGAATGGCCCTATGGCACATCAATTCCTGACGTCCTATCTGCAAGATTCCATCGAACTCTTCCGTTATTACAAGAAACTCGCGGAACGCGCGTTGGAACAATGTCCCGACGAAGGACTGTTCTCCACGCTCGATGGCGAATCCAACTCCATCGCCATCGTGGTGAAACACATGGTGGGCAACATGCGCTCGCGCTGGACTGATTTTCTGACAAGCGATGGAGAAAAACCGGATCGCCATCGCGACACGGAATTCGAGGAGCCGGCAAAATCGCGCCAAGAGCTTCTAGAGTCCTGGGAACGCGGCTGGAAATACTTATTCGACGCGCTCGGGGGACTAAGCGAAGCCGATCTGACTCGCACCGTCAATATTCGCACGGAGCCGCATTCCGTGATGCAAGCCATCAATCGCTAGGTAGCGCATTACTCCTACCACGTCGGCCAAATCGCTTTCCTGGCCAAGCATTTTGCCGCGCAATCCGGCAAGTGGACGGCACTCACCGTCCCACGCAAAAAATCCGCCGAGTTCAACGCTAGAGTCGCTTCCGGCCAGGCCTCCCAGCGATGACCGTTGCAGACAACAAACTCCAATGCTAAGGTTCTTTTTGAGGACTCCATGTTGAATCCTATCCATGTCAGCGAGTTGGTCTTTGAGGTTACGGAGGAAGCTGAGGGCGGATACTCGGCCGAATGCCTCACGGAAAATATCTTCACTCAAGGCAAGACGTGGGAGGAACTGCGCGCCAACGTTAAAGAAGCAACGGAAGCTTATTTTTACGATGGTCCAAAGCCGAAGTACATTCGGCTGCATCTTGTCCGGAACGAAGTGCTGACAGTAGGATGAAAACCCCTAGGGATTTGAGCGGGGAGCAGTTAGCCAAGACTTTGTGCAGCCGTTGGGATTACCGACGAACGCACCAGGTAGGCAGTCACATAATCCTTGAGACGGAAACGCCAGGACATCAGCGGCTTTCCATACCGAATCACACGAGCCTGACCGTAGGAACCCTTGGCAATATCCTGCGTGCGGTGTCCGCGCACAAGCATGTGACGCGAGAAGCGCTCCTTGAGTCGATTCTTTGACTACAACGTCTTTCGCTTCCTGTTCGCCATGGAATGCGCTAGGCTTCTTGAATCATGTCCACACTCTTCGACATGGAACCTCGCCGCCAGGGCGGCGAACTGAAACTGAACGACGCGCAGCGCCGCGCCATCACTCATGGTGAAGGGCCTCTGCTGGTCATCGCCGGAGCGGGCACGGGCAAGACCCGCGTCATCACAGAGCGCATCCGCCACCTACTCGAATCAGACGCTTCCCTGCTCGGCGAAAACATCCTTGGGCTGACGTTCACGAAAAAAGCCGCGGGCGAAATGAAAGCGCGCGTGGTGAAGGCCGTCGGCGAGCGCGGCAAAGATGTGGTGTTGGCAACCTTTCATTCCTTCTGCGAGACGCTGCTGAAAGAAGTGGACCCCAACTGTCTGCCGCTGGAAAAAGTGGATCACTGGATCCTGCTGCGCCGCAATCTGGCGCGCCTCAAGCTCGAAAAATACCGCCGCCTGGCGGAGCCCGGGCAATTCCTTAGCGACTTCATCACGTTCTTCTCGCGTTGCCAGGACGAACTCGTCTCCAGCGAAGAATACCAAGCCTACGCCAATAAACTCGCGGCGGAATTGGCGGCCGAAAAAAACGCGCTTGACGATGACACATTTGAGGAACGCACCGAACATGTCACGCTCCAGCAGGAAATCGCCCGCGCCTACCGCGCCAGCGAGGAAATCCTGAAAGAAAAGCGCGCTGTAGCGCTGAACGGCCTCATCACCGAAGCCGTCGCGCTTCTCAAGAAAGACGCCAAGCGCCGCCGTCAGCTTCAGGAGCGTTTCACACACATCCTGGTGGACGAATTCCAGGACACCAACATCGCGCAACTCGAATTGCTGCATCTCCTGAGCGCGGAACCCCGCAACATCGTCGTTGTCGGCGACAATGATCAGGCCATCTACCGCTTCCGTGGCGCCTCTTTCGGCAGCTTCAAACTTTTCCTCCAGCGCTTCACCGGCTGGCAAGAGGGCCAGGACTCCACGCCTTATCGCGTCGCGATGATGGACAACTACCGCTCAACGCCCAACATCCTGCGCGTAGCCACTCAGGTCATCGGCCAAAACGAGGTCAGCCCCGAATTCCCCAAAAAAGTTCTGCAAGCCAACAAAACCGAAGGCGAGAAAATCCGCATCGTGGAAATGGAAACGCCTGAGGACGAAGCCGCATGGGTTGCGGATGAACTCGAGCGCTTGCACCATGCGGGCCGCCGCTGGAAAGAGTTTGCCGTGCTCTATCGCCAGCACACGCATCGCGACCAGTTGGTGGAAGAATTATCCCGCCGCAGGATTCCCTTCGTCATCAGCAAGCTTTCCATCCTGGAGCATCCGCTGGTGCGCGACGTCCTCGCCTATCTCCACCTGATCGCGCTGCCCTATGACGACATCGCCTGTGCCCGCGTGCTCTCCGCGCCGGCCTGGCATCTGACCCCGGAAGATCTTGTGCGCCTGGCCGAACGCGCAGCCAAGAAACGCGGCACGGCCCTCTTCGATGTTCTGCAAGCGCCACAATCAGAATTGCCCTTCGACGCCTCGCACACGGCCTTGCCGACGCTCCTGGAGTTTTTGGGCGCCCAACGAAAAACGATGCGCCGCCGCACGGCCCGCGAAATCCTCAGCGACCTCATCGAATGGCTCGAAGTGCCGCAGCGCGCCGCAACGCAAGACCGCAAGTACGTCAACCAACTCGGCCAATTCATCAAGGACTGGGAACCCAAAAGCGAAACGCGAGGCCTGCCGGAATTTCTTGAGTACCTGGATTATTTCGAGCAAGCCGGTGGAACGCTCAGCCTCGAAGACGACGCGCCCGGCGATGCCGTGCAACTGATGACCGTGCATGGCGCCAAGGGCTTGGAATTCCCCCATGTCTTTGTGCTGCGCGTGAATTCGGGCGCCTTTCCGCCGCGCAACCGCTCGCCTCTTTTCGAATTCCCCGATCGTCTGATGAAGGAAGAATTGCCGGAGGGCGATTTCCACATTCAGGAAGAGCGCCGTCTTTTCTATGTAGCCCTGACGCGCGCCGAAGAACGCCTGACCATCACCACGCTCACCGAAAAAAAGGGCAAGGTGCCAGTCTTCGTCGAGGACATCATGATGGAACCCGCCATCAAGCGCCACGACGTCCTGCAACTCGCCCCAAAAAAGAAGAGCAATCCGGCAGCCGCTTCGAATCAGCAAAGGGACTCACAGGCTGGCGAACTCTTCGGGACAAAAGAAGGGCCACCCAAGATCTTTTCGCGCATCGCCAAGTGGGCCGAGGAATTCCACCCGCCAACCCCGGAGCCGTTGAAACTCAGCAGCTCCGCGGTCGAAAATTACCGCAAATGCCCGCAACAATACGCCTTCAGCTACCTGTGGTCGCTGAAAGAAGGCCCGCGCGCCACACTGAGCTTCGGCAGTGTGATGCACACAACCATCAAACGCTTCCTGGAGCAGTTGAAGAAGGGCGCGAAACTTCCCTTCGCGGAAGTACAGCGCATCTACGAAACGGAATGGAGCAGCGCCGGCTACGAAGACGAATACCAGGAAGCCGAATACAAGAAAGACGGCCTGGAGCAGCTAAAAACCTTTCACGAAGCGATGCTGCAATCCCCGCCGCAAATCCTCGAACAGGAAAAGGGCTTCGAGCTGCCGCTGGCCAACGATGTGATCCTCACCGGCCGCATGGATCAGGTGAACAGCTTGGGTCGCAAAGACGTGGAAATCGTGGACTACAAAACCGGGAAACCCAAAAAAGAGGCGGACGCGCGAAAGGATTTGCAGCTCAGCATCTATGCGCTGGCGGCGAAAGAGATTTTCGAGTGGAATCCCGTGCGCCTGGCCTTCCACTACCTGCAGAACAACCAGATCCAGGTGACCACCCGCGACGCCAAGCAGCTCGACGAAGCCGAGAAGATCGTCCAGGACACGGCGGGCAACATCCGCGCCGGCGAATTCCCCGCCAAAGTCGTCTTCGCCTGCCGCACCTGCGCCTACAAACCAATCTGCCCAGCTCACGAAGAGTCCCTCACCAGCTCCGGAGGCTAACCTGCGTTTCGCCGGGTGCCCCAGGTACCGATTTTATATCTGGGTCCTGGATTGCCTTCCTGTGGCACAGTCACTCCTGACTGTGCTCTTGGGGTTCTCTTTCTTCCTCCGCGAACTCTGCGCTCTCTGTGTCCTCTGCGTAGGTCTTTCGCGTTTCGCGTTTCGTTCCCGGCCCTCGCCGCAGCGTGGAAGATCACCAATTGATTTCCCTCACCCCCAGTGTTAACTTGGCGGATAAAGTCCTTTAGAGATACCTATGAAACCTGCCCTTTTCTCACTCCTGATGATGTCTCTAAGTGTGCCCGCGCTCGCGCAGAATGCCTGCCCTCCCTTGCAAGCGCCCGCTCCCGACCCGCAAATCCTGATAACGCCGCGGCAGGAAATGGAGTTGGGAGAGATTCTGCGCCAGCAGTCGGAAAGTGAATTCCAGGTAATCGATGACGAGCGCCTAACCGCCTATTTAACGAAGGTGGGAAATTCAGTCGCAGCGCAACTTCCTGACGTCGGCTTGCATTACACGTTTTTGGTTTACGACCTGCCGGAAATTCAGGCGTTCGGTATGCCCGGTGGACGAATTTACGTCTCTCGCAAAATGGCCTCCTTTCTGCACAGTGAGGACGAACTGGCGGGAGTCCTGGGCCATGAGATGGGACACATGGTGGCCCGCCAACAGGCTGCCGAAGTCTCCCGCCAATTCCGAGAAATTCTGGGAATCAAGACCCTGCCTGAGAACGAAGACCTTTTCGCGCTATACAATCAAATGCTCGATAGCGTCCGGCTGAAAAAAGTGCATTCGGGCCCACCCAACGAGGAAGATCGCGCCCAGTTGGTGGCCGATCAGTTGGGCGTGCAAGCGACTGCTCGGGCCGGATATGCCGTGGAACAGTTTCCCGATTTTCTGGACCGCCTGATGCAAACCAAGGGGAAAACGGGGAACTGGCTCTCTGATCTGTTCGGTGCCACAAAACCAGACTCGAAGCGCTTGCGCGTGGCTCTGAAAGATCTTACCGCTCTACCCAAGGAGTGCGTGGCGAAGCGCGTGACTTCGGGAGGTGATGAGTTCGCCCAGTGGCAAGCAGCAGTGCTGCACTATCGCGGGACCGGCCATGCCGAAAACCTGAAGGGAGTGGTGGAGCGGAAAGTCCTGAAAGATCCGCTTCGCGGAGACATCACAAGATTTCAGTACAGCAAAGATGGAACGTACATTCTGGCGCAGGACGAAGGCGGCATCTATATACTGACGCGCGATCCGCTGAAGTTTCTTTTTCGGATTGATGCGCCCGAAGCGGAGGATGCGCAGTTCACGCCCGATGGAAAGAATGTCGTGTTCTTCGACACCGCGCTGCGCGTCGAAACCTGGGACATTGAGAAGCAGGAACAATCAAGCGTTACCGATGTGCCGACGTTGCGGCGTTGTCGGCAAACCGCGTTGTCTCCCGACGCCAAGTTTCTGGCATGTTTCCAGCAGGACATGGCTCTGACGTTGTTCAACGTAGCCACCGGGGAAACAATTTTTCAAAAAGAAAAATTTTACGATTTCGATCCCGGCATGAGCGGATACGGCGGCTTGATAAAGTTTTTCTTTATGCTCGTGCATCATGACATCGTGACCCTGCGCTATTCGCCGGACGCGCATTACTTTGCCGCTGGCTCCGCAACAGGGGAAGCGCTTGCCGTGGATCTGGCTACTGCGCAAAAGGTGAGCCTTTCTTCCTCTCTGAGAAATTTGATGACCTATTCCTTCACCTTCCTGGGGCCTGATAAGATCCTCGGCGAGGACACTTCCAATCCAAAGAAATCCGCGATTGTGGAATTTCCTTCCGGAAAAACGCTCGATCGCGTGGACTTAGGTGGTACACATCTCAACGCCGCGAGCAATCCACGGTATGTGCTGCTCAGGCCGCTTGGCGACAATCCTGCCGCGGTTCTCGACATGGAATCAAAACCTGAGCCGGGACATCGAAAGGTCATCTTCACCAACCGAAACTCGGCAATCGATGTGTGGGGCCAGGAATTTGTCTCCGAGCGGTTGAATGGCGAGGTCGGACGCTACGAAGTGACGAAAGTTATGGCCAACAAAGTGCTCCAACTTCCTCTGGGCAAGCTGGGCGGGCTGCAGACCGCCGTGGCTTCGCCGGACTTGCGCTGGCTGGCCATGTCAACAGGTACTCGCGGCGGTGTTTGGAGCGTCGAGAAGAACGAACGGCCAGTCAACGCGCGCGGATTTTCGCATGCTTCTTATACGAATACCCCGGCATTCTTTCTGGATTTTCCAGAATTTGAAAAGGTCGGCCGGAAAATCGTCATCGTCAGTCCGGTAACGCAACAGTCACGAGAGCGTGACATCGCCAAGGAAGAGGACCTGCGCTTCTTTGGGGATACATGCCTGCGCATCAAACACAATGACAATAAGCAGGAATCGAGTTGGAATGTGGAAGTGCAAGCCTTGGACATGGCCAGCCTGAGTCCCCTGTGGTCGCGCAGCTACCCGAAGCAAGGTCCTTACCTGGGAGGCTCTCCGGAAACCGGCCAATTGCTGATGACCTGGAAGGCTCGAGCGGAAGGGCTGAAGGACGAACTTGCGCGCGACCCGAAATTGCGGGCCCACTGGCCCACAGACAAACCGGGAGAAGCGGACTTCTTCTGGGAGGTATTGAACGCGCGCGATGGATCCACGCTGGGTAGCGTCTACCTGCACACCGGCAAATACTCGTTCGTTCCGGAATACTGGAACGCCGCCGGCGACTCCCTGGTCATTGCGGACAACCAGCACCGCACGTTGCTCTACTCCATTGCCACGGGTGAACAACGCGCAAAGTGGTTCGGAGACCGTCCCAAGCTTTCGAAGCACGGCGACCAGCTCTGCCTGGCCAACGGGCGCGCTCACCTGCTTGTTTATGACGTCAATACCCTGAAACAAACCAACGAATACTTCTTTGCGGATCCGGTGATGCTGAAGATTTTTTCGGAAGATGGCAAACGCTTGCTGGTGATGACCAGCGATCAAACGCTCTTCGTGTTGGACCTCACGGCCGGAGATGCAACAGCCAAACTTGCGAGTCAGTAGCCTGAGTGACAGCTACCGGTGGAGGGCCGAGCCACCCAAAAGCAAAGCGCCCCGACCAGGCCAGGGCGCTTCGTGAACCTAAACTGCGTGTAGTCCCCGATTATTTCCCCTTCTTCGCCGGCTTCTTCTCCATCTTCTTCCCTTTTTTCATAGTCGTGGTTCTCCTTCGTTCGTTGCTCAGTCTTGAACCGGGCGCGGAAAGCGTGCTCCACGCCATCCTCACCCTTGCACTCCGTATACGGATGCGCGAGTCAGGTGTCAAGAGAAAACCGATGAAATAGGAGCAGCGCCGGCTATTTGGGAGCTTCGGTGGCAGCCGTCCCGCTGTAATAGCCTTTGCGGGTGAGGAGGGTCATGCCCTCGCGGCGAACACGCACTTCCAGGGTATGGTAATCGACTTTGCGTTCACCGCTTGGCTCAAAGGATAAGGTGTATTGGTTGCGAGCCTGCTCCGTAATGTGGGAATAGAACTCCTCAAACGTGCCACTCTTCGCCCCAAAGTAGACGTCCCCGCCCGTATCGTGGGCGTATTCCACCAGGCGGCTGAATTTCCGCTCAAAGTAAGCGCTGCCCACGGCCACACTGTAAACCGCGATCCCTTGCCGCAGCAACTCCGCGCGGGTCTCGTTATAATTGTGCGTATTAAACTTGGGGCCATTCCGCCCATCTGAAATGAGCAGGATCACCTTGCGGCGATCGCGCGAGGGGCGATCCTGAAGCAACCCAGCTGCGTCATACACGGCGTCGTCCAGCGCCTTGGTGGGCTGGCCCTTAATGGCGATCAGCGACGGGTCATTCATCGGGGCGCCCGGGGCCGGGGCGCCATTGATCGAAGGGCCTTCAAACGGTCCGCCGGCAGGCCCCACCGAAGCTTGCGCCTTGGAGGAAACGTCCTTGCGCTGCAATTCAGTAATGAGTTTGTCCTGATCGCGGGTGAATCCGTGACCTTCATGAAAATACTGGTCGAAGGTGCAGATAAAAGCCTCGTCAGCAGTGCTCATGCCGCCCACAATGGCGCGCAGGCTCGGCTCAACCTGGTCGGCGTCCTTACGCTTCAGGTCATTGTCAATCAGCACGACGAGGGAGATTGGATAGGCATTGGCAGTAAAAGAAGTGATCCTTTGCTCGACATCGTCATCGAAGATCCGGAATTCGTCCCTCCGCAGGTCGGCCACAAGATTGCCGTTTCGGTCTTTGACCGTGACCGGGACGACCACAGCAGTAGTAGTCACTCTGAACGTCCCGGGCGCCTGTTTCTGGGCGGCAGAATTCGGGGCCTGCGCCGCGGCCGGGGGCTTGGCCGGTGCCGTAGCGGCGGGTTCCTGCGCGAGGACCAGCGGAGTTAATACCAATAGTGATAGAGCAAGGGCTACCTTCCGCGTTTTTCGTGGACAATTCATGGTCATCAGGCCAAACTTTCCTGAGCGAATCCAGCTCTTGGCGTTCTATTCCTATTATACGACGCATCCCAGGGACGGGCCGATTGCATCCAACACTGGTATTGATGCTTCAAGGCAGGCTTAGGATGCGAGGTCAGAACTGGGGCGCGCGGCCAAGCGGAAACCCAATCAAGGATACTGGTAAATCTTGAAAATCGAGAAAGAGAATATGCCCTTGTGGAAGAAACCCTGGATGAAAGGTTTGGCGCTTTGCGCGGCGCTTGCCATTGTCATTCCCGCGCTGCCGCAGACGCAAACGCAGAGCCAGGGCCAAGCGCCGCCGGTAATCAAGACGGAAGTCACGTTGGTCAACCTGTTCGCCACGGTGCGCGATAAGAACAAGCGCATCATCACGGATCTGAAACAGGACGACTTCAGGGTCTTCGAGGACGGCCACGAGGAGAAGGTTTCCTTTTTCTCCAAAGAGATGAACTTGCCCATCACGCTTGGCCTGCTTCTGGATACTTCGGGAAGCGAGCAGCGCAATTTGCCGTCGATCCAGGACGCCGGAAGCCGCTTCATCCACCGCGTCCTGCGCAAGGGCGATGAGGCCATGGTCATGTCCTTTGACTCCGACGTGGACTTGCTCTCCGATCTTACCGATGATCGCAGTCAACTCGACCGCGCCATCAACAAGGCTCGCATCAACATTCCGGGTGGCGGCATGATTGCCGGAAATCCCGGGCCCATCGGCGGACAACAGATTACCGGCACCGCGCTTTATGACGCGATCTACCTGGCCTGCGGCGACAAACTCAACGGCGAAGCGGGACGCAAAGCGCTCGTCATTGTGACCGATGCAGAGGACGAGGGAAGCAAAGTGAGGTTGGAAGAAGCCATCGAGGCAGCCCAGCGTACGGACACGGTAATTCACATTTTGCTAGTCGTGGACCCGCGGTACGGCGGAAACCCCAGCGTGGGACACAAGCTGGCGGAAGATACGGGCGGGCGGATGATTTCGGTGCGCTCCGAAAAAAACATTGAAGAGGCCTTTGACCAGATTTCGGAAGAATTGCGCAGCCAGTACACCCTGGGCTACTACCCCACAAACAACAACAAGGACGGCAAATTCCGCAAGATCAAGGTGGACCTCAGCAATAGCGAATTTAAGGTGCTGGCGCGCAAAGGCTATTACGCGCCAAAAAGCTGAATCGCCGTTACCTGCTTTCCCGGCAATTCAAAAGATTCATTCCGCAAGCACTCCCACTGAAGATAAAATGAATCATCAGTCGGACACGCATTGACCGCCATGTGCGCCTTGGCTAGTATCGCAGGGCGACGCAGCACGACTCCGGATCACCTTCGATGATCAACGAAACAATCGGACATTATCGCATCCTGCGACAGTTAGGCAGCGGCGGGATGGGTGTGGTGTATGAAGCTGAGGACACCCGGCTTGGCCGGCGCGTGGCACTGAAATTCCTTCCGGACACGGGCAAACCCGATCCCGCGGCCATGGAGCGCTTCTTGCGTGAAGCCCGCTCTGCTTCTGCCCTCAATCATCCCGGCATCTGCACCATCTATGCGATCGAAGAGGAAGGCGGCAAAACCTACATCGCCATGGAGCTGCTGGAAGGGGAATCACTGGAGCATGCCCTCTCTCGCGGGCCCCTGCCCATCGCCAGGACCGTCGAGATCGGCATCCAGGTTGCCGAGGCCCTCGATGCCGCGCACAAAAAGGGCATCGTCCACCGCGATATCAAGCCAGCTAACATTTTCCTTACCGAACGCGGAGCCGCCAAGCTCTTGGACTTCGGCCTCGCCAAATTGATGGAACCGGAAGATTCGATGGAGGGTGAAACCGTCGCCCCATCGAGAGACGCCTTCCTGACTAGTCCCGGAACGACGGTCGGTACCATCGCCTATATGTCGCCCGAGCAGGCTCGTGGCGAAGTTCTGGATGCGCGCAGCGATCTGTTTTCCTTGGGTTCCGTTCTCTACCAGATGGTGACCCGCACCCTTCCGTTTCCCGGCGCGACCACCGCCGTCATCTTCGGAAATATCCTGCACAGCGCCCCCGTTTCTCCCATCACCCTGAACAGTGCGGTTCCTCAGGAACTCGAACGCATCATCAATAAGCTGCTCGAGAAGGACCGCGACCTCCGTTGCCAGGTGGCCGCCGAAGTGCGCGCCGACCTCAAGCGCCTGCAGCGCGAGATGGACCCCAGCCGTGTGAGCTCCGATCCGTCGGTGACCGCCAGCCATGCCTCCACCAGCGCGGCGCACGCGTCAGCTAGCCATCACGCTTCCGCTGCACAATTGGGAGCGATGGCCCGCACGGGCAGCGGCGCGGTGCTTGCCCAGGCCGCGCAGAGAAACAAAATCGGCGCCGGGGTCATCCTAGTTGGGCTGCTCGCGGTGGTAACCGCCGCAGGCTACGGCTTGTACACGCTGCTTCACAAAGATCACCCGGCGCTCGTCGAGCAAAAGCCACTACTTGCTCCGTTTGAGAAATTCACCATCGAAAACGTCTCCAATAATGGCCATACCACACAAGCAGCCATTTCCGCGGACGGCAAGTACTTACTGCAGGCGCTCGAGGAAAGCGGCTCCCAATCTCTCTGGTTGCGCCACATCCCGACCGCGACCATGAAGCAGGTAGTCGAGCCAGCTCGCACCCGCTATCAGGGACTCTGTTTTTCTCCAGACGGCAACTACATCTATTTCCTCCGCCGCGATGAATCAGACGAAGCGGAATCGCAATTGTACAGCGCAAGCATGCTGGGCGGAACGCCGCGGCTGATCGTTAAGGATGTGGATAGCCCGATTTCGTTTTCGCCGGATGGCCAGCATTTCGTGTTTTTGCGCGAACTGCACGATTCGCCTGACTGGGATTTGTGGCTGGCCAAGAGCGACGGCACCATCGAGAAGCCCATCTTCAAAGGCCACCCTCTGCAAAGCGATAGTTACGTGCCGGCGTGGTCGCCCGACGGCAAGATCATCGTGATTCCGGTCGGACTGCCCACCCCCAACGCTATTGGCGGTTTCCTCGCATTCGATGCCGCCACTGGGCAGGATCACGTCTTTGCTCCGTCACCTGACCGCCTCTTTTACAGCCCCGCTTGGATGCCCGATGGGAGCGCCCTTATTCTCACCTCCTCGCAGCTCAACGCGGCGCACATGCAAGCGCAAATTGGCTTCATCAATTATCCAGGCGGGGAATACCGCGCGCTAACGGAAGACACGAATGACTATGGGAACCTGAGCATTTCCAAGGACGGCAAAACCATCGTGGCCATCCAGAGCCGATTTCACTTTTCCCTGAACATTGCTCCGGCCGGCGACCCCGATGAATTGCACCCCATTCCCCTGGCTTCGCAAGTGCCCCCCTGGCGCTGGGATTGGACGCCGGATGGCCGCCTGATTCTGCCGCAAGCCGGGAGCCTGAAAGTCGTTGCGCCCAGTGGACAGGAAACCCCGCTGTTCACCGATCTGAAGCACACCCCGGATCAGGCCGCCGTTTGCGGCGAGGGACAATATATCGTGTATCGCCAACTGGGAAGCAATGGAGGGTCATCCGCCAATCTGTGGCGCATGGATTTGACCGGCGGGAATCAGAAGCAACTCACCACCGGCAGGAATGAGCAGCAGCCCGCCTGCGCGAAGACCGGAAACTTGGTCTATTTCGTGGACAACAACGACAATCGCTACGTGAAGCGCATACCGCTGGACGGCGGCTCGCCGGAAACTGTTGCGAGGCACGCGTTGGGCATGTTCGCCCTTTCGCCCGACGGGAATGAGATCGCATCACTGGAAGTCCGCGAACTCGACCACAAACTGATGCTGCACATTGATAATGTCGAGACACACCAAATGACTTACAGCGATGTCGATCAGCGCGCCTTGCCCAATGAATTGGCCTACACCCCCGATGGCAAAGGAATCGCCTACCTCGTGCGCGAGAAGGGCGTGGACAACTTGTGGATGCAGCCGCTCGACGGCGGCCCGCACCGCCAGCTTACTCACTTCAAAAAGGACAGAATCTTCCGCTTCGTTTTCTCGCGTGATGGCTCGAAAATCGCCATCGAATCCGGCGAACAGGAATCCGACGCGGTCCTGCTGCACGACAATCGGCCCTAATTTCGAACTCCGGAACCTAGCCCGCGCGAATTAGCCCCGTTTCATTCGAAAATGCGCGCCGTAACTCTCTGATTCCTGAGGCCATTCCCGCTTTGCAACAATTTCCCTCATCTTCGAACTTTGGTTGCTCATATTTATTTTTTGATACTGTCGGCGCGCCGACATTTTTGCCCTGCCCTGTAGCGCAGGGCGAGTCTGCGCTCTGTTCAGCCCGCCGTCTGCTGGCGGGAGCCCTGCGGCTTTTCTCTTGGGTTTTTTCTTGCTTGAGTAGCGGCCGCTCGCCGCGGCGAGCGGGCGCCTTTGTTTATCGGGAACGCGATGGATTCGTTACTTCACCGACCCCGCCGGCTTGACGGCCGCGTCCGCAGCAGCCCGCGCGTAATACCCGCGCCGCGCTCGCACCTGGTAGCCCTTGTGCTCCGGCGTTTCCACGCGAATCTTGTGATAGCGGCCATCGAACGCGTGACTGGTGGGGTTGTAGGCGATGGAATATTGATTGCGAAGCTCTTCTCCAATGTCCTGGAACGACTGATCCAGATCGTCCACATGATACGGGAAGAAGGCGCGGCCTCCGGTCTCCTCCGCAAGGCTCTTCAGGATCTGGTCGCCATCGGTCAGGTGGTATTTTCGGTTGCCGGATTGTGCTTTGCCCGGATCGTCAAGCGTGACCCATTGCGTGCTGGTGCTGATGGAATAAATCACCACGCTGGTGCGTTGCGCCATCTCGATGGCTTCGGTGCGCGTATGCGTGGACAGATTGTCTTCGCCGTCGCTGATCAGGATCATGACGCGGCGCACCACATCGGGCTGGTCGCCCGGCGGCCGCGGCGGATGGCTTAACTCCTTTTCACACGCTTCGTAAACGGCGTCGTACACGGCGGTGCCGCCCCCCGATCGCGTGCGAAGAATTTGGTCGCGCAGCGCCCCGGTATCGTTCGTGAAATTCTGGATAATCTGCGGCTCGTCGTCAAAGGTCATCAGAAAGGCTTCGTCTTTCCTGGGCCGCAGCACGCTGAACAGGAAATTATTGGCGGCGTCCTGCTCGAATTTCAGGCGGTCGCGAATGCTGTTGGAGGTGTCCATGAGCATGCCGATGCGCAGCGGAAGGTCGCTCTGCCTGCTGAAGTAGCGGATGTCCTGCGCGGTGTTGTCGTCAAAAATCTTGAAATCCTGTTTCTCAAGCGTGGGCACGAGCTTGTTGCGGCGATCGAGCACCGTGAAGAGCACATCTACCAGGTTGACCGTGGTGATGAACTTGGTGCCGCTCTGCTGCGGCGCCTCCTGGCCCGGCGCAGCCGCAGGCGGGGCCGCAGGGGGAGTGGAGGGGTTCTGCTGTTGCGCAAACACGAACACGCTGCCAAGCAGCGCCGCAACCAGGGGTAGTCCAACGGATAGGTTTCGCATGTTGATTGATTATAGAAAGCCTTTCAGCGCAGCGTCAATTCGTTGCGGCGGCTCGCCCGCAGCCGCAGCCAATTTCTGCAGGTACGCCCGCAATTCCGGGGGCAAGGGCGCAGTCAGTTGAATCGGCTGGCCCGTGCGTGGCTGCGCGAACGCGATTCTTGCGGCGTGCAGGAAATTGCGGCCGAGCGCGGGTAATGTAGTGCGGCCGATGTGCAACTGGCCCGCGGCGCCGTACAAAGTGTCTCCCACCACCGGATGGCGCAAGGCGGAAAAATGCACGCGTATCTGGTGCGTGCGCCCGGTGTGCAGTTGCACCTCAACAAGCGTCGTGGAATCGATGCGCGCAAACACTTGCCAATCCGTGCGGGCCTCGCGCGCGTTGTGCAGCAGCGCCGCGCGTTTCGCCGTCATGCGCGTGCGTCGATTCGGGTCGCGCGCAATGGCAAGCTCAATCCGGCCGCGCTCCTCTTTCAGCACACCCTGCACCAGCGCAACATAAATCTTCTGGACGGAGCGCTGGCGGAACGCTTCGGCCAGCTTGGCATGCGCAAAATCATTTTTTGCCACCAGCAGTATGCCGGAAGTTTCCTTGTCCAGACGATGCACAATGCCGGGCCTGAGCGGATCGCCGGACTGTGATAACGATTGCCCGCGGCCCAGCAGCGCGTTGACCAGCGTGCCGTGCGAGTTCCCTGCCCCGGCGTGCACCGTCATCCCAGCGGGCTTATTGATAGCGATGACGTCTTCATCTTCGTACAGCGTGTCCAGGGGAATCGATTCGGCCTCCGCGCGCAACGCCGGGCGCGGCTCGGGAACAACTTCGATGGCGTCGCCTGCATGTACCTTGTGCGAATCCTTGGCGCTCTTCCCGTTCAGCAGCACCAACCCGCCCGCGATAAGTTCCTGCACGCGCGTGCGCGAAAGCTGCGGGCAGCGGTTTGCTACCACGCGGTCCAGCCGCAGTCCAGCGTCGTCAGCCTCCACCGCAATCCGCAAATGCTCGGGTTCGCTCACAAGGAGAGTCTATCGCAGCGTGACGGAGGTTAACCATTGTCTCAAATACTGGATCATCGAACTCAAGGAGCTAAGAGGGTATGCTGACGGACGTAGTCATCCAATTGGACCGTATGGCCATTCAAGATCTTTTCGTAAGCTTCTTTCACTTGGTGATCTGTGAGCTCAGACGGAAGGAACCTGAATAGGCTAGCCGCAAGATAATCCAAACGCTCTTCAAAACACCGCCACCGTCGTCCTAACCTCTCCGCAACGAAACCAGTAGTATTTGACCCCGCGAAAATATCCACAACCTGATCCCCAGGATCGGTCAGGAATTTGATGAAAAACTCCGGCAGGGATTCTGGAAATCTGGCAGGATGCGTGTCGATACCAACGGCCTTGCACCACTGAGTGTACTTTCCGTTTGATTCAGTGTTGGGAATCTGCAACAGATTTGAGGGTATAGCTCCGCCGTTATCCTTGGAAAAACCAGCGCTTATATCATGTCCGGAGGGCCTAACTTTCGGAGTATAAAAAGCCCGTGGATCCAAAAGTAGCTTTTTCATTCTGTCGCTATACGGAGTCAAAACCTTGGAAACATCTGCTTTGGGCCATTCAGTCTTGCTGAGCCACCATACTGTATTGACCGAGTCCTTTGCTCTCATCTTCCTCTTGTTCACCCATTCGATCGGACTGGGAAGCTTCGATGGGTTGTACCAATAAAAATCTTCTGCTAGAAAAAATCCTACATCATCGCAAAATCGGATGAGTGTTCTGAAATTATATAAGCTTCGGGCGGGCGCACCCTTTAAGTACGCACCACCCATGTCTAGAACAAAACTACCGTCGTTACGCAGTTTCTTATAAACCAAACGGGCGAAACTCGTGAGCCAATCAATGTATAACTCCTGATCGACATTCCCATAATCCTTCTGTCGCTGCAGTGCAAAGGGGGGACTGGTTACCACAAGATTTATGCTGTTGTCTTCCAAGTTCTCTAGTAATTCACGCGAATCACCGCGTGCGGCAAGTCCGAGTCGCGTTGCGTAACATGACTTCACTCAGGTCCGAACCCTTCAATGCTACTTAAAGTCTGTAGACGTTAAGTCATCACAACAGCAATAGTTATACCTCTTGGCGAAACAAATCTCAACTCGACATATACTTTCTCAGAATCTCCGTAGAATTCGCCTGAAAAAAGGACTCAGTCAGGAGAAATTGGCCGATCTGGCGGGCCTCCACAGGACATACGCGGGTTCGGTTGAGCGCGCAGAAAGAAACGTCTCTATTGACAACATAGAGGCGCTCGCCGATGCGCTTGACATAGATGTGGTGACTTTGCTGAGTGAGGTAGAATCTTGATGAAACCTCACTCAGATTGGAAATTGATGGAGAATCTGCTGAATCACGTGCGCGAGTATCAGCAACTTGCCATGAAGCATGGGATTGCGGACATTTTTCAAGATAACGGCGGCAAACTGCTCCAGGTAATCCTTCTGCTCGGGCTGAAGGTTCTTCCGGGCCGCGAGGGGAACGATGCGGTGGATGAAACCGGCCAACAGTACGAACTCAAATCCGTAAACACTGACCTGACAAAGAGCTTTTCGACTCACCATCATGTAAACCCGACTATCATTGACAAGTATCGAAAGGTCGACTGGATTTTTGCAATTTATTGCGGCATTGAGCTACAGGCAATCTATCGAGTGAGCCGCAATGATCTTGAAGTTTTCTACGCAAAGTGGGAAACAAAATGGAATGAGTCCGGCGGCAAAGACATCAATAATCCCAAAATCCCCCTGACCTTTGTGATCGAGCATGGAAGTCTTCTCTATGGCCAGCCGCCCACTCCCGGTACGGTACAGGAAACCCCATCCAACGAAGGTACAGAACAACCCGAGTTCTAAAAAACCTAGGGTCTTGACGGTGTTCGAGATGTTGGTCGGCAGATCGGCTGAGACAACACATCATCTCAGTTATAAACTGAACTTCGCGGATGAGCGATGGTGCCGGCCCACGAACAGCACTTCAAGTACGATTAGGAACGCGCCGACCGTGATGGCGGAATCGGAGAGGTTGAACGCGGGCCAGGGATGAAAAATGCGTAACGGAATGACCCGCAGCGACACCTCCACGAAATCGGTGACCGCGCCGTGGAGGATACGATCGGTGACGTTGCCGGTGGCGCCCGCAAGCAGCAGCGCGAGCCCCGCCGCTTGCATCGAGCCGCCGCTTCGGCTGGTCACCAGCATCCACGCGATGAATGCAATGACGATCAGCGAAACCGCAACCAATAGCACGCGAACCGTGGACCCCGGATAGTTTGCCAGAAAGCTGAATGCGATGCCGGGATTCCGCGCGTAGACCAGGTTCACGACATTCGCGATGACCGGATGCGGAAAGTAATCTTCCGGCCGCGATTCGATCCACGCTTTCGTGGCGCGGTCCAGGAAGACCACAGCCAGCGTCAACCACAACCAGCGTAAGCGCCGCGGTATGATCATGCGGCCACGCTGCTGGAGGAATTGGAGGTAAAGGAGGCGAATGAATTAAAAGATGTAAAGGAGGCAAATGAAGCAAAGGAAAGAAAAACATGGCCGCGCGATTCTTCTCCTTTATCTCCTTTATTTCCTTTACCTCCTTTACCTCTACTCATTTGCTTGCCTCAATTTCCGCAATCGCTTCGCTGCAGCGCTCGCAAATCGTGGGATACCGCGTGTTCTCTCCTACGTGCGTGGAAAAGTTCCAGCACCGTTCGCACTTCTTCCCGTCCGCGCGCTGCACGGTTACTTCGAGGCCCGGCACGGCTTCCGAACGGTACTCTCCGGTTCCGGCGTTGATGAAATCCACCTGGGAAACAATGAAGAGCGCGGGCAGAACCGCCAAATAGTGTTTGAGCTTGGCCTTAAGTTCGAGGTCGGCGTTAAGCAGCACTTTCGCCTCGAGCCCCGAGTTGATCAGTTTCTTCTCGTTGCGCGCGGTTTCCAAAGCCTTCAGCACTTCGCCGCGAACCTTGCCGAGCATTTCCCACGTGTTGGCCTTGTCCGCAGGAATACCGCTCTGCAAATCGGCCTCCTGCGGAAACAACGCAATGTGCACGCTCTCCGGTTCACCGGCCGCCTTCGGCAAGTACTTCCAGAGTTCCTCCGCCGTGAAAACAAGGATGGGCGCCGCCAGACGCACCAGCGCGCTGGTGATCTTCCACACCGCCGTTTGCGCGGAGCGGCGCGACTTGCTGTTGGGCGCTTTGGTGTACAATCGGTCCTTCAACACGTCGTAATAAAACGCGCTCAAATCCACGACGCAGTAATCATGAATCGCGTGATACACACGGTGAAATTCGTAGGCGGCATACCATTCCCGGCAGCGCTTGACGAGGTCCGCGGTGCGCTCAAGCATCCAGCGATCCATCTCCTCGAGCTGCTCATTGGCCAGCGCGTCGCGCGAAGGATTGAAATCGCTTAAATTGCCCAGCGCGAACCGGAACGTGTTGCGGATCTTGCGATACGCTTCGCTGAGCTGCGTCATCACCCGCTCGCTCATCTTCACGTCAGCCTGGTATTCCTGCGAAGCAACCCACAAGCGCAGCAGGTCCGCGCCCCACTTGTTGCAAATCTCGCTGGGGAGCATCACGTTGCCCAGCGACTTCGACATCGGCCGTCCCTGCTCATCCAACGTCCATCCATGCGTGACCACGCAGCGATACGGCGCTTTATCCCGAATACCCACCGCGATCAGCAGCGAGCTGTGGAACCACCCGCGATACTGGTCCGGGCCTTCCAGATAGACATCGGCGGGCCACTCTTTGCCGTGCAGAACGGCAAGGTGCGACGATCCGGAATCGAACCACACATCCAGAATGTCGTTTTCCTTGCGCCATTTCGCGCCGCCGCAGGAGCACTTCGTTCCCGGCGGCAGCAATTCTTCAGGAGTATGCGTATACCAGGCGTCGGCGCCTTCCTTCTCAAACCATTTCACGACATTGCGCAGCGCGGCGAAATCATCGAGCTGCTTTCCGCAGGCATCGCAGAAAAAGACAATGATCGGAACGCCCCAGAAGCGCTGGCGAGAGACGCACCAGTCCGGGCGGTTTTCAATCATTTCGTAGATGCGATCCTCGCCCCAGCCGGGAATCCACTTCACATTGTGAATTTCCTGCAACGCCTCCTGGCGCAGCGATTTCTGCGCCCCGTGCGCCACCTGATCCATCTTGACGAACCATTGTTCCGTGGCGCGAAAGATCACCGGATTGTGGCAACGCCAGCAGTGCGGATAAGAATGTTTGTAGGCATGATGGCCGAGCAGCGCCCCGCGATCGCCAAGCAGTTTCACCACGATGGGATTTGCGGCAAAAACATCTTTGCCTTTATATTCCGGCAAGCCTTCCAGATACACGCCGCGGTCGTCCAGCGGCGCATAAATTTCAAGGCCGTATTTTTGCCCGGAGATAAAGTCGTCCGCGCCATGCCCCGGCGCCGTGTGCACGATCCCGCTTCCCTGATCCAGCGTCACATAGTCCGCGAGGATTCCGGGCACCTGAATCGGCAGGAACGGGTGCTGGAACTTCATGCCCTCAAAATCGCGGCCTTTAAAGGTAGCCAACACGTCGGCTTGCTTGATACCCGTCTCGGCTTGCAAACCAGTGACGCGATCCACCGCCAGCAGCAGCTTTCCTTTTTCCGTCTGCACCACGGCGTACTGGTAGTCCGGGTGAAATGCCAGCGCGCGGTTGTGAGGAAGCGTCCATGGCGTAGTGGTCCAGATTACAGCGGAAACATCGGAGCCAATCTTGGCGGCATCGCCGGAACCTCCGCCCACCACCTTAAACGTGACCCAGATCGAGGGGCTGGTGTGGTCTTCGTATTCCACTTCCGCTTCCGCAAGCGCCGTGTTGTCGTAAATGCACCAGTAGACCGGCTTGCGCCCGCGATACACATAACCCTTCTCCACGAAATCCAGGAAGGCCCCGGCAATCGTGGCTTCGTAGGGGCGGCTCATCGTAAGGTATGGATCGTTCCAACGCCCGAAGACGCCGAGCCGCTTGAAATCGCGTTTGTGCTGCTCCACATACCGAGTCGCGTAGTCGCGGCAGCGCTGGCGAAACTCCGCCGGGGAAACCTTGCCCTTTCCCCCCAGTTCCTTCTCCACCTGCGTTTCGATCGGCAGACCATGGCAATCCCAGCCCGGCACGTAAGGCGCATAGTGCCCGGCCATGCTTTTGGATTTCACGATCAGGTCTTTCAGCGTCTTGTTGAGCCCGGTGCCGAGGTGAATGGTTCCCGTGGGATATGGCGGGCCATCGTGGAGCACGAATAAGGGCTTGCCCTGGCGGGCTTGCAAAATGCGCTCGTAGAGATGCGCCTCTTCCCAGGCGGCCAGTTGTTTGGGCTCGTTCTGGGGAAGACTTGCCTTCATGGGGAAATCCGTCTTGGGCAAGTTCAGTGTCTTCTTTAGTTCCAATGGTTCAGCCATGGATGTGGTATGCCGATATCCCTTCTACGCCGCCCTTTTGCGGGTGACCGGAAACGGTCGCAATCCCTTGTTGCACGGCGGGAAACTGCGGAAAGCAGTGTAACAACGTATGTTACAATGAAAGCGAGTAAGTGTCAGCCGTGGGGGTCACGCAACCTTTCCTGGCCAGCGTGAATCATAACGGCTGTATGAACAATCTGCGGTAGACCTACGTCTAACCGAGCCGAGGGAATAAAAGGTGCCGGGTTTCATCAACCTTCTTCCAGACGAGCTGAGCAAGCCGAAGCGCACCGGGCCAGAAGAAGTTATTCCTGTGCCCCGCGCCGCGTTGCCTGATTTCGGCACGCCGGCCCATCTCATGCCGGACGATTTCTGGTCCAATCTCAAGCAGTTTCTTTTTGAAGCTCCCGTGAAGGTGATCGAGCGCAAAGATGCGCCGTTCACGCGGAATACTTTTAAGACCGGCGGGCTCACCGACAATCTTAAATTCTTCCTGTCTGCGCCCACGGCACCAAAAAGGGTCGTCAACAAGCGCCTGGAAGTGGATTGGGGCGGAAACTTTGGCAGCTTCACCGACCGCCTGAAGGAAGTCTTCTTCCCGAAGAGATTGCCGCCGCTGAATGTGACCAGCAAGCCCATCAAGGTGAAGGATATCTGGTCGAAGGATGAGAATTGGAGTTGGACCCAGGCCACGGCTTTTGCGCTGCACATTGGGATTGCAGCGCTGCTGATCGTTCCGTTCGGCTGGAATTTCATGAACAAGAATATTGAGGCCAAGAACAAGCCTGCCATTGATGTGACCGGTCTCGATATTTCGCCCTATGTCTCCAAGCTGCCGGCCGGGAATAACAAGGCGGGTGGTGGCGGTGGTGGCGGCGACCGTTCGCCAATACCTGCAACCAAGGGCAAGGCGCCACGATTTGCGATGACGCAATTCACGCCTCCCACGGCCGTGATCAAGAATCCGAAGCCCATTCTCCCGATGGACCCCACGCTTTTGGGCCCACCGGAGTTGAAGATTAACAATCCCGCGCTTTCCAATTTTGGCGATCCGCTGGCGCCCTCGGTCACCATGTCGAATGGACCGGGTGGCGGCGGAGGCATCGGCTCAGGCGAAGGCGGAGGTATTGGAAGCGGCAACGGCGCTGGACTCGGCCCAGGTGAAGGCGGAGGAACCGGCGGCGGCGTATTCCGCGCTGGAGTGAACGGCGTTGGTTCGCCGGCCTGCTTTTACATGCCGAACCCGCCATACTCGGAAGAGGCGCGCAAGGCCAAGTATTCGGGCGTGGTGCTGGTGGAGGCGGTGGTCACCGTTGATGGACGCGTCACCAGTCCGCGTGTTATTCGCAGCCCCGGCTTGGGTCTGGATGACACCACCGTCACAACCATGCGCACCTGGCGTTGCAAAGCGGCGACCGGCCCGAATGGTAAGCCGGTGCCGACATTGGTCTCCTTCGAAGTAAACTTCCGTTTGTACTGAATCATTCCCAATCGATCTTTGCAGACAAAGAGGACCCTCGTGGCCCTCTTTTCTTTTTCATTGGGTTCTTCCCTCCCCCTGGGCCGTGCCGGGCAACCTAAATTGCACCGTAGAATTCTCACCTAGTGTTCGCTCCTCCGCATCCCATCGATCCTGCTGAAGTGTTGACATGCGGGGGTTGACGGAGGCACTTGTGTTCAGCCCACTGCGTAATTCTTCCGGCTCGGAATCCTGGTTTCGGCGTGTTGCGGAAAACCTCCAAGAACTTGGAACGCGAAAAACCGCCCTGGCCGTTCCATTGAATGCCTCACCTATTCACTATTGTTCGATTGACTTGTCGGCGCACAAAGGGAACGCACAGACAGCCTCCGCGATTTTCCATGTGGCCGTATGCTGCCTGGCGTTGGTGTTTCTGAGTTCGACGCCGGGCGGTAAGCAACTCCTGCACAAAATCGACATTGGTGCGTCGCGCAGTAAATTGCCGTATTTGCGCCCCGCTGATACGAGCACCATGGGCCAGCCAGGGTTGGGTCGCGATAGCGGCGGAGGCGAAAATGATCCGCGGCCGGCGCGACGTGGCAATCTGGCGCCAGGCTCGTCCATGCCGCTTGCGCCGCCGCGCCTGCCACAAAACCGCGACACCGAATTGCCCGTTGCTCCGGCAGTCTTCGATCCCAATGCTCCCGCAAACGTTCAGACCGTGATGAACCTCGGCTTGCCCTGGATGGATAAGGACACGGATTCCGCGGGGCCCGGCGCTGGTCACGGATTCGGATCTGGCCGCGGTGGAGGCTTGGGCGATGGAGATGGCAACGGTGCGGGCGAAGGTGAGGACGGAAGTAATTACGCGAACGTCGTTTCGCAACCTGTGTGCAGCTTTTGCCCTAATCCGGAATACACGGAAGAAGCGCGCAAGGGAAAGCTGCAAGGCGTTGTGACGACGCAGGTGCTGATCGGGGCCGACGGCACCGCGACCAGAATACGAATCGTGAAGGGATTGGGAATGGGGCTCGACGAACGCACGATTGAGACGGTCCGCCATTGGCACTTTGTTCCCGCACGCGACGCACACCAGCACGGCATCCCCGTTTGGGTCACCATCGAGGCTATGTTTCATCTGTTTTAGTCCGAGTTTCTCACAAGCAACAGTCTTGCTCAGTCCTTCGAGATGGAACACGCTATCATCCTGAGGGACGCGTCGTCTGCGCCCCGAAGGATCTCAACCGCAACACTGTGCATGATTCCAAGGTTGAGGTCCTTCGGCGATCCTCATCGGATCGCCTCAGGATGACAGTGTTTTGCTGAGATTGAGCTGCGGATCAACTACAACTCCTGAGAAAACCGGGTTAGTCCTTAAATCCCTTCCAACAGCAGCGCGCACAACAAGGTGGCACTTAGGTATTGCCGGACGAGTTTGCCGCTTCACAAACATTTGCCTCTGTTAGGATGAGGCCCATGCGAACGAAAATGCGTCCCCTGTTAGTAGTTTGCTGTCTGTTTCTGCTGGCACAGTTTTGCAACGGGCAGAGTGCCACGGGAAACCTGGATGTAACCGTGCACATCACGCCCACGGGAGCGCGTCCGGAGCCCGTGCGGCAATTCACGCTCTATATCCTGACGAAAAGCTACGCCGACATCGTCAAGGAAGTCGAAGGCGGAGATGTTCTGCCGGCGCGCGAGGATTTCATCGACAATTTGAAATGCACGCCACAGCTCAGAAAATGGCTCAAGGCGCATGACGAGATGGACCTGACCATGCCCGACTTCGACAAGTTGGTCACCCCCGTCGAGATCATGGAGGTGCCGGAGTTCCTGGCCGCCTATCAACGCTCCAATAGCGGCGGCGTTACCAGTGGCATGCCCATCCCAAAATTCCGGGAGACGGACCGCGAAGCCAATCCAGAGAAGTACGAGAAACAGAGGGAAGAGTACATCAAGGCGTTGAAGAGGTTTGTGGAGATGCATCCCGCGACGGTTTCGGGCATGGAATTGGAGTTGGCAGCCGTGAATCCCAAGATGCAATGGGACAAGATTCATGCGGACCACAAGAAAAGGATCGCGCAGCTTGCTCCGGATACAGCGCAGACAAAATATCTTGCGGCCAAAGCCGATACGGATATGGACGGGCGCGTCACATTCTCTGCGCTTGCCCCGGGGACGTATTGGGTAAGCTCGTTGAGTATGGACGCTGCTTCCGGAGACCGCCGCCTGAACTGGGACGTGCCCGCCAAGGTGCAAGCGGCGCAAACCACGCGGGTTGATCTAACCAACGTTAACGGAATTGACGCGTACGGTTCCCAGCGCCAATAGGGCGCCAAGCGGAATTACGCTATTCTGTCTCGCATGGGCACGCCGCTCCTCTGGCTGGGCTTCAACCTCTTCGTCTTCACCGCCATCGCCCTCGATTTGGGTGTGTTTCACCGCAAAGCACACAAAGTCGGAATCCGTGAGGCGGCCCTGTGGAGCGTGGTGTGGGTTGGCTTGGCGGTGAGTTTTGGCTCTTTGCTGTGGCACTGGTACGGTGCGCAGCGCGGCCTGGAATATTTCACCGGCTATGTAATTGAAAAAGCGCTGAGCGTGGATAACCTGTTCGTTTTCCTGGTGATCTTCCGCGGGTTCCAAGTGGACGAGCGCGTGCAGCACCGCGTGCTGGAGTGGGGCATCATCGGCGCGCTGGTCATGCGCGGGATCATGATCGCCACCGGGGCGGTGCTCGTGTCGCGTATCAGTTGGATCCTACAGGTCTTTGGCGTTTTTCTGATCTACTCCGGGCTGCACATGCTGCTGAAGCGCGGCAAGACGGTGCACTACGAGCGCAACCCCGTCTTTCGTTTTGCCAGCACACACTTGCGGATGACGGAAGGCTACCGCAACGACAACTTCTTTGTCCGCGAAGGCGGAAAGCTGTTGGCCACGCCGCTGATCCTGGTGTTGCTGATCGTGGAAATCACGGACGTGACCCTGGCTGTGGACTCCATCCCCGCAATCTTCGGGATCACACGCGACGCTTTTATCGTTTACAGCTCCAATGTCTTCGCTATTTTGGGATTGCGCGCGATGTATTTCCTGCTGGCGGACATTCTGGACTATTTCCGATACCTGGGCATTGGGCTGGCGATCGTGCTGCTGTTTATCGGCGTGAAAATGGTTGCGGAGCCCTGGTGGCACACTCCCGTTAAACTTTCCCTTGCCGTTGTGGCGGGGGTACTGCTGGTGACGATTCTGATTTCGCTTGTGGCAGGCCCCAAGAAGCGTGGAACGCCAAAGGAAGCTTAAACTGGGCAACACGTGCAACTGAGGTACAATACGGGAGTCATGATGAACGAAGCATTTTTGCGAGCCATTGAAGGAATGACCTCGGCGGAATCCGAAGCGCGTGTTGTGTCTGCCACTGAGATTTACCGCACGGGACGTGCGCAGGCCGACCATGCGGCGTTTCCATGGTGGGACGACGAAGAACTGTACAAGCTGCTGGATGGAAGCAATCCTCATGTGACCGTGGGCCTGGCGGTTCACCCTGAGCGCTTCGAGAAAATTCGCGAAGCCAGCGGGTCGCCACGGCTCGCCGAAGTTCCGCCGGAACAGGATGCGCAGGAATTTGAGATTCACCTGCCGGGCGGACTTTCGATGGACATCTTGACTTCCCGGGATCCCGCGGGAACCGGCGCGATCGCAAAATTCCTGCAGAAATTTGGTGAAGGGGTGCAGCAGATTGAATACCGTTGCGCCAATGTGGATCGCGCCACGGAAATTCTGCGCGATAAGTTTGGTATTGCCCCGGTCTATCCCGCAACACGTGCGGGCGCCGATGGCACGCGCGTGAATTTCTTTCTGGTCAGCGCGCCCAGTGCCAGCAAGGTGTTGATTGAACTGTACGAGCCCGCCCCGCGAATGGATTAGGATCCCACGGAAAACAGAGAGATTCATCGCACAAAAGACGTGCGATGCAAAACCGTACCTCACTCCGCAGACTCCGTTCGGAATGACGAGGCGGGTCATAGACCTCGCCCGAGGGGGCCAAGCGCGAAAACCCTATTGAGGATCTGCAGCGGCACTTAGGAATTGCCAGGCGCGGAAGAGTTCGCCGACGCTCCAGGCTTGCGCGATGCAACCGGCGGGCGAAAATGGAGGATCACCACTGAAGATTTCGCCGATTGTGCCCAAGCCGTAAGAGTGGATCGTTTCGCCCAACGGTTCGAGGAAGCTCTGGGCGGCGGCGCGGTCCTTATACACGCGATAATGCGCCAGGGCAAACGGACCAAGCAGCCAACCCCACACCATTCCCTGATGATAAGCGGAATCACGCTCACGCGGGCCGCCTGCGTATTTGCCTTTGTACGCTGGTTCGGATGGTGCAAGGCTGCGCAGCCCGTGGGAGGTCAGCAGATGCTTCGCCAGTGTATCGACCACCGATTTTTGCTGGCTATCGGTGAGCTGGCTCACGGGGAGCGAGACGGCGAAGACCTGGTTGGGGCGCAACGCGGCGTCATTTCCTCCCCCGGGCACATCAATGACGTCGAAGCAGCACTCGCGCTCGGCATTCCAGAATTTCTGGAAATTGCGTGTGGCTTTCTCCGCGAGTTTTTCGTAGCCCTGCCCCGGTCGCACCAGCAGGCGCGCAAATTCCGCCATCGTGTGCAGCGCGCTGATCCACAGCGCATTGATTTCCACGGGCTTGCCAATGCGCGGCGTCACCACCCAATCTCCAATCTTGGCATCCATCCAGGTGAGCTGCACTTCCGGACTGCCCGCAAAAACTAATGCGTCGGCGGGATCAACCTTGATGTTGTAGCGCGTGCCGCGGACGTGCGCGTCCACAATTTCGACGAGCACGGGGAAAAGCTTTCGGACGAGCTCCAGATCCTGCGTCGCCGCGTAGTACTGGCGTACCGCCTCCAAATACCACAGCGCAGCATCCACGGTGTTGTACTGCGGCGGGCCGCCGGAATCCGGGAAATTGTTTGGCAGCATCCCTCCATCAACGTAGCGCGAAAAGGACTCCAGAATTTTCCGCGCGATTTCCGGACGCCCGAGAGGCAGCGTCAACCCGGGAAGCGCGATCATGGTGTCGCGGCCCCAGTCGCCAAACCAGTGATAACCGGCGATGAGGCTCAGGCCCTGCGGATCTTCCGGCAACGCGCGGCGAACCACAAATTGATCCGCGGCCAGCACGAGTTGCCAAAGCCAGCCAGGCTCGTCTTCCGCAGGAAAGGAGCATACCTTGGCGTGTTGTTGCTGCCATGCCTTGAACAATTTCCACTCGTGGTTGGATTGTTCGGTGCGCGCCTCCGTACCATCGAGCGAGGTGTCTTCCACCGTAGTGAAAACAAGCGTGACCGTTTCGTCGGGAACTAATTGGAAATGGAACACGCCAGCCAGCAAACGGTCTTCGTGATCATCGAGCCCGCGCTCTTTTTCGGCGGGCAAAAAATAGTCGCGATACCACTCATGGCGCGGCTGAACGGACGCGCCTGCACTTTTGAGGTAAAAGGGTGTAGCCCCGTCGAACGCCTGAATCTTCAGGCCATGCTCAACAGGCTCGACGCTCATACTCCAATCGCCGGCCTGCGTCGTGGCGTGAAAGTCGCGGTAGTTCACCAGCACCTTGGCGTCAATTTCCACCGGAACGCTGCCGCGCACCAGCGTGTATTGCACATAGGTGGTGTTTTCTCCCTGCTTCATCCACGCGCGCTTCTCCAACAGCGCGTCGGCCAGGGCGTAGCGCCATACAGGCTTGCTACCTTCGAGGAAAAAACTTTCGAGTTGCAGATAGCCGCTGGGAGAGATGAAACCGCTCATCCACCGATTGGTGGCCAGCGCAAAATGGGTCTCGCGGTGGCGCACGCTTTCATCCAGCCCGGCAACCAGCAGCGTGCGGCCGGCGGGCGGCTGCAACGCCGCCACCAGCAGGCCATGGTATCGGCGGGTTGCCGTGCCCGCCACCGTGCCCGAAGCGAACCCACCTAATCCATTGGTGACCAGCCACTCGCGTGCTTCCGCGGCGTCCAGATCACCGCACACTTCCCTGCCGAACTGCACTTCCCCGAGGAGCGACACAGCTTATTCTCCGCTTTGTTCGAGCAGCTTGGCGACCAGCCCGGTCCAGCCCGTCTGGTGACTGGCGCCGATGCCCGCGCCAAGATCTCCATGAAAATATTCGTAGAAGAGAATCAGATCACGCCAGTGTGGATCCTTGTTGAATAGTTCCACCGAACCGGCGAACGGCCGGCGCCCGTCCTTGTCGCGAAGGAAGATGCGCGTCAAACGGCGTGAAATCTCCGAAGCCACCTGCCAGAGATCCAATTCCCGGCGCGAATGCGTGGGGCACTCGACCTTGAAATCCTCGCCATAGTAATGGTGGAACTTCTGCAGCGATTCGATCAGCAGATAGTTCGTGGGAAACCACACTGGCCCGCGCCAGTTCGAGTTGCCGCCGAAAACTCCGGTGGAGGATTCGGCCGGTTCATAGTCCACGCGGCTGGTGTGATCATTCACCTGCACTTCATAGGGATGCTCGAAGTGATAGCGAGAGAGCGCCCGCACGCCATAGGGGGAAAGAAATTCCGTTTCGTCCAGCATGCGCCAGAGCACGCGTTTAAGCTGCTTGCGGTTCACCAGCGATAGTAGGCGGCGCACACCGCGCGCGGAGCGTTGCGTCATCTCGATGTGTTCCGGCACGTCGGGATGGTGGTCAACGAACCATTGCATGCGGCGCTTGAAACCAGGGAGGCGATCGACGATTTCAGGCTCCAGGGTTTCCACCGCGAATAAAGGAATGAGCCCCACCATAGACCGGATCTTCAGGAAATGCTCGTCGCCATTGGGGAGGTGCAGCACATCGTAGTAGAAACCATCTTCCGCGTCCCACAACGAGCGCCCGTCAGTGCCGATATCATTCATCGCGTGCGCTATATGCACGAAATGCTCGAAGAACTTGCTGGCCACATCTTCGTAGGCCTGGTCATCCTTCGCCAGCTCCAGCGCGATGGCCAGCATGTTCAGGCAATACATTCCCATCCAACTGGTGCCATCGGATTGTTCCAAATGCCCGCCGGTGGGGAGCGGGGCAGAGCGATCGAAGACTCCGATGTTGTCCAGACCAAGGAAACCGCCCTGGAAGATGTTGCGGCCATGAGGGTCTTTGCGGTTCACCCACCACGTGAAATTCAGCAGCAGCTTGTGGAAGACTCTTTCGAGAAACGCGCGATCCGCCACGCCGCGGACGCGACGTTCGATTTTGTAGACGCGCCAGGCCGCCCAGGCATGTACCGGAGGATTCACGTCGCCGAAGGCCCACTCATAGGCGGGGAGTTGCCCGTTGGGATGCATATACCATTCGCGAAGCAACAGAATCAGTTGTTCTTTTGCGTAATCGGGGTCAACCAGCGCCAGCGGGAGTGTATGAAACGCCAGATCCCACGCGGCGTACCAGGGATATTCCCATTTGTCGGGCATGGAGATGACGTCATCGTTGTACAGGTGGGTCCAGTCCTTGTTGCGGCCGTCCCAACGCTCTTCGGGAGGGGCCGGTCCGGCGGGGTCGCCATCGAGCCAGGTGTGCACGTCGTAGTGGTAAAACTGCTTTGACCATAGCATGCCCGCGTAAGCCTGCCGCATGACCTGGTGCGCATCGCTCGAGAGTTCCTTCGGCAGCCGGGAACTGTAGAACTCCTCGGCCTCTTTCTGGCGCTGGGCAAAGAGCGCGTCGAAGCCCTTGTCAAAATCATTGGTGCCGGGAACGCCCTCCGCTCTTTCTTGATGAGCCGGGGAGGTGATGGTCCCCACCATGGGTGAGTCGGCATCCATGCCGCCAAGAGGGTCGATGTCCGTCAGGCGTAGTTTGAGGGTCAGCGATTCCCCCGGGCCCAATTGCAGCGGGTAATGCGCCGCCATTTTGGTGCCGGAGTGCTCCGGGCTAACGGCGGCGTGATTCCCGTGAATCAACCATTCATGGAATGCGTCTTTGACAAAAGGAGTGCGGCTGCGATAGTTGAAAATCTTGGCGTAGTTGGTTTCGTTTTCGGTGAAGAGGAGTTCGGGCCGACCCGCGCACAGCAGCCAGCGCTTGCCATATTGCCAGTGCTGCAATTCCGCGCACACGGCTCCGGGGGTGTCCGGAGCCTGGTGAACGATGGGGCGCCGCAAATCCATGCCCCAGGACCAGGTATTGCGGAACCACAACGTGGGGAGAAGGTGCAGCACGGCGGATTCCGGACCTCGATTGATGGCCGTGATTTTTATCAGGACATCTTCGACGTCACACTTGGCGTACTCGACGAACACATCAAAGTAGCGATTGGCCTCGAAGACGCCGGTGTCCAGCAATTCAAATTCCGGCGCGCTGCGTCCACGGCGGCGATTCTCCTCAACCAACTGGGCATAGGGAAACTCTGCCTGCGGATATTTGTAGAGCATGCGCATGTAGCTGTGCGTGGGGGCGGAATCGAGATAGAAGTAGTACTCCTTGACGTCCTCACCGTGGTTGCCCTGATTTCCAGACAAGCCGAACAAGCGCTCTTTCAAGATGGGGTCGCGGCCATTCCATAGTGCCAAAGCGAAACAGATCATCTGGTGGCGGTCAGAGAATCCCCCGATTCCGTCCTCTCCCCAGCGATAAGCGCGGGCGTGGGAGTGTTCAAAGGGAAAAGAGTCCCAGGCGGTGCCGTCTTTGCTGTAATCCTCGCGGACGGTGCCCCATTGCCGTTCGGCAAGGTATGGACCCCATCGCTTCCAATGTCTCTTGCGAAGCCGGGCTTCCTCGAGGCGATGATCTTCGATGGTCAGAAGTCTGGGCATAGGCGTGGGTTCCTTCGGAGCAATCAGGTCCCCATGGTCTCATTTCTCGCAAGGATGCGGGGAGATGGGCAGCGGGGGTTGTCGCTTCAATCAAGACCCTCCCCGCACCAGGGCACAGATTATCGTTGCAACAGTAGCGTAAGTCCAGCCTGTGCGCGTTGTTACAAAGCTTTAATCAAACTGCAAAGAACAAGGCCCGCATGGTCCAAGGCGGCTTGTTTCGCCTCCACCTGTTTATTCATACATAACGGATGGTTAGCGAGTCACTTTGTTTCAGAGTGGGATTCGAGTATCGTGCAGTGGAACAGAGGCATCTGAGGTGTGGTCAAACTATGTTCGGAGTGCGTCCCTCGCCCGCTCGCCCGACTCCGCAGCCCATCAACAATTGCTCGATTAACACCATTGCCTCTGCCGAGAGTTCTTCTGCTTTTCCCTGCGCTGAGGAGGCGTCATGATCAGAAAGCCCCGTTTTTCCGCATTGGGAGTGGTCTCGCTGCTATGCGTACTGATGTTAGCAGCCTGTAACGCTTCTAAACCCAAAGTGACCTTGACCTCTATAGCGGTTGCTCCCGGCAGCGCTCCGGTGAATGTGGGGCAAACGCAGCAGTTTACCGCAACCGGTCACTATAGCGACAGCACGACGCAGAATCTGACAACCAATACGAGCCTCACGTGGGCCTCGTCCAGCGCCAGTGTGGGTACGATCAGTTCGGGCGGCCTCGCGACGGCTAAGGGGGCCGGTACTTCCAACATTACAGCGACGTTGGGATCCGTCACGTCGTTGCCTGCAATGCTCTTGGTGACGGGAGCTTCGAACCTGGTTGTGACTCCAAATTTCGCTACGATTGCTGCCCTGCCCGGAACACAACAGTTTACGGCTACTGCGACGATCCTGAATCCCGATGGGACTTCCACTCCGGGACAGAATGTCACTCTACTAGCTACCTGGTTGTCCTCGCAGACCGGGGTGGCCACAATCGATAGCACGCAAGACGCAACCAATGGGTTGGCAACGGCCGTAGCAGCCGGCTTATCACAAATCACGGCTTCCTACCTCGGCGCCAACTCGAACATTGCTTATTTGACTGTTGGTACTCCTCCACCGACTGAGGTGACGATAGCAGTTGCGCCCCTGACGGCGACGATTGCAGCGGGCCAGACGCTTCAGTTCACGGCGAAAGAAGTCTGGAGTGATGGCTCGACACAGCCCCCAGGACCGTTAAATTGGGTGATTTCTTGTACGCCCGCTAATGCGGCAACGATCGGCATGACAACAGGTCTTGCGGTCGCGAGTGCTTCCGGAGCAGGCGCAAGTTGCATGGTGACCGCGACTGAACCCGTTCCTAACAACCTGACCTCAGCTCCGTCTACTCTCAACATCACCGCTGCCGTGGCACGGTTCGCTTACATCGCGAATTCGGGAGGTCCCTCGATTTCGGAATATGCGGCGAATCCGGCTGGCGGAGCGCTGACTTTCTTAAGCAAGTTCTCTGCCGCCGCTCCTCAGCAAGTGATTGTGCATCCTTCCGGCAACTTTCTGTACGCGATTGGCGGGAACAGTTATGTCTACGCCTATGACGTTAATCCCGTGACGGGCGCGTTGACTCCGGGGGTTGACGCATCCGATCATCCCCTGCCACCTTACCTGGCGGGAAGCGGTCAAGGCAACAATAAGGGCGTGATCGATCCAACGGGAAGCTTCCTCTATGTTGTGGACGGTGTGCAAAATAATGTGTGGGGCTTCACGATTGACCAGTTAACGGGAGCCTTGACGGCCACCCTACCGAACCCCAACTACCCCGTGGGGGCGCTTCCGACGGATGTTTTGGTCGATCACACGGGCGCTTATCTTTACGTCATCAATTCAAACGATGGGGACATCAGCGGCTTCACCATTACGGCGGGAACCGGCGTACTGGTGCCCAATGCTCCCGCGGTGGCAGCGCCACCCTACACGGCAGGAAGCCTGGGGTTGTCGCCGAGCTTCGGCACGATTGATCCCACGAACGCTTACCTTTACGTTCCTGACGGCACTGCCAATGTGAACGGCTTCAACATCGCGCAGGCTACGGGATTCCTGACGGCCTTCAGTACGGCGATCCCCCCCATTACCGGGGCGCAGGCGCTTATCAATATCACGATTGATCCCGGGGATAAGTACATCTACGTCTTGGATGCCACCTCTACGGACGTTTCCGGAAATGGCGAGGTTTTCGGCTTTGCTGTCGGCGCGAGCGGCGCGTTTGGCGCCGCAATCGGAGCCGGGCCGATACTGGCCGGCAGTGGTCCAGACGGCATCGCCGTCGACCAGAGTTCGATGCTGCTGGCGGTTGACAATAATTTCTCCAACACCATTTCTCTCTTCCAGATTGGCGCGGGTGGCGCACTGACCGCCCTGACCTCTGCCAGCACCGATCCCGCGCCACTCTTCGTGACATACTATAATGGCTCTGCTGCCGCGATCGTGGCACCGGCCGAAGTCGTGACCGCCGACCAGACGACGGGAAAGATTTCCGCGTTCACCGTGGCAGCCGGCGCGCTCACAGCCGATCCGAACTCTCCATACACGGGTGTCGCCGGCAATTCGCAGATCGGGACCAGCGTGACGGGCAGCCTCTTATTTACCGGGAGCGCTACCGGCAAGCAACTGGCCGGCTACGCCTGGGACTCCGCAAACACTCCGCCCATCGCACCACTGGCGAATTCGCCGGTAACGCTGCCGGGCGCAGCGGGCACGGTGATTGCCGATCCCTCCGGCCAGTATGTTTATGTCGCCGACACGACGAATAACGTGGTGTACAGCTATGGATACAACGGCACGACGAATATTTTTACGCCGCTGGTCTCAACCGGGACTCCGGTACCGGCAATTACGGGCCTTCAGGGGCTGGTCAGCCACCCGCAGGGCAGCGTTATTTATGCGCTGGCGTCCAGTGGAACCATCACGCCAATCGTTGTGTCTGGCGGCACCTTCACGGCTGGAACACCTGAGGCGTTTGCTGGAAACTGGACCGTTGGCGCGGTTGACGGCTCTGGCCAATACTTGTTCGCCGTCGATGCAACGGGAAAGATGCTCCATTACTTTTCCATCTTCCCGGTTGGGAGTGGTTTCGGTCCCGACGGCGGGTTGACGGCCATTGGTACGGGCACCAGCATCACCGGAGCGGTTACGCCTGCCGGAGCTGTGGTCGATCCCACCGACCGCTTCGTGTTGGTCACAGACGCGGGAGCAAACACGATCACACCGTTCACCTTTAACCCGGCGTTGGGAACGCTTACCGCGGGGACGGCGGTCGACGTGCCGTCCGGCGCAGGCCAAGTGACCATCGACCCGACGGGCACGTACGTCTTCGTGGCTTTGGCTGGCGCGGCAAGCGGAACACCCGCTAGCGGCGTCGCGGTCTATACCGTGAGCGTTTCTGGGACCACCGTAACCCTGACTGCCGTGACCAATTCACCGTTCACGACCGGAACCGGCAAAAGCGGCACAACCGGCGTTGGCGTCATCAATAGCGTGCAGTAAGCTCTCGCCTGGCAGCCTTCGAGGAAGGCGCTCGGTAAAACCAATTCCGAAGGGGATGGCTCCGGCCATCCCCTTTTTTTTATGGCGATTTCCTGGAATGTTCCTTTCAGTGCGATTGAGATCCTTCGGAGCACAAAAACCGCGCGCCTCGGGATGACAACGCGTTGATGCGCGCGGATGCTTTTGGAAAATGACACCTGGCGAGAGATTTGGGCTACTCCGCTACTTGCACTTTGTGAACGGAATCCGCTTCCATCATTCGCCGTAGGGTACCCAGATATTTTTCACTTGATAGGCGTGCTCGAGGTACCAGCGCCCTTCCGCTTGCTCCGGGCTGAAGAAATCCAGCTCCCGCCCCTCATTGGTCCAGACCTGTTTCAGGTTTCCGGTGGAAAGAGCTTTGGCGGTCGCACACAGTGCCTCGTCTCCATAGCACCAGATGGCGTCCAGGTTGTCGTGTTCCGCCATGACCTTCAGCAGTTCCCCCACGCGCCCGGTAACCAGATTCACCGTGCCACCCGGAAGATCGCTGGTCTCGAAAATCTGGTACAGGTCACCCGCGATCAGTGGATAGGTTTCCGACGGCACAGCCACCACAGTATTCCCCGCGCTGAGCAGCGGCAGCACCAGCGAGAAGAATCCCAGCAAAGGCGCATGCGAGGGGCAGATCACGCCAACAGTGCCCACCGGCTCGTTCATGGCAATGGCAATATTGCGAAACGGAGGGTTGTGCACCGCGCCCTCGAACTTGTCCGCCCAGGCTGCGTAGGCGAAGAGGCGCTCGATGCTGATACGTACTTCATCGGCAGCCTGTTTTTTGCCCACTGCCGCGGCGAGGCGGAGGGCAATCTCTTTTCCGCGTTGCGAAAGGTTTTCGGCGAGGTAATAGAGCACCTGCGCGCGATTGTGTGCCGTGGTTTTTGACCAGGTTTCGGCTTTGCGTGCGGCCTCGACGGCGTTGCGAATGTCCTTGCGATTGCCCAGCGGCGATTCGCCGAGCAATTCGCCATGGTTGCCGCGAATTTCCAGCGCGTAACCTGAATCGGGCCGCGCCTGTTTGCCGCCAATAAAGAGTTTCACCGTGCGATCGATCGCCGGACTGGCGACTTCGGGCTTGCCGTTTTTCGGCGCTGCTTTCGCGCGAATCGCCGGCGCCTTGCGAAACCACTCCGGCTCGATGTACTCCAGAAGTCCTTCCCTGCCCCCTTCGCGTCCGTAGCCGCTTTCCCGATAACCGCCGAAGCCGCAAGCCGCGTCGAAAAGATTCGTGCTGTTCACCCAGACGACGCCGGCTTTGATCTGCGCCGCAACTTGCAGCGCGACGTTGACACTTTCACTCCAGACACTCGCCGCGAGTCCATACACAGTGTTATTACCAAGCTCCACGGCTTCGCGCGGCGTGCGAAACGTCATTGCCGCAAGCACCGGGCCGAAGATTTCCTGTTGGGCGACGATGGAAGTAGGGTGGACGTTGCTCAGAAGCGTCGGCTTGTAGAACAGTCCACGCGAAGGCAAAACCACTTCCGGCTGCCAGCACGTGGCGCCTTCCGCCACGCCTTGCTTCACCAGACGCTCGATGCGCTCCCATTGCACGCGCGCGACGATGGCGCCGACGTCAATGGCCTTGTCGAGCGGCGCGCCCACGCGCAACGTGCTCATGCGCGCTTGCAATTTCTTTGTGAGCTTTTCCGCGATGCTCTCCTGCATCAACAACCGCGAACCCGCGCAGCAGACTTGTCCCTGATTGAGCCAGATTCCGTCCACCAGGCCTTCCACGGCGCTATCCAGATCGGCGTCTTCAAAAATGATGAAGGGCGATTTGCCTCCCAATTCCAACGAGACTCGCTTGTGCGAATTCGCGGTTGCTTTTCGGATCGCACGGCCGACTTCGGTCGAGCCGGTGAAGGCAATCTTGTCCACATCAGGATGGTTCACAAGCGCTTCGCCCGTCTGGCCATCGCCGGTGACGATATTCACGACGCCCGCGGGCAAGCCAACTTCCGTGCAAATCTCCGCGAAGGCCAGAGCCGTTAGTGGAGTGTACTCTGCCGGTTTCAACACCACTGTGTTTCCGGTGGCAAGCGCGGGAGCAATCTTCCATGCCAGCATCAAGAGCGGAAAATTCCAGGGAATGATCTGGCCAATGACGCCGCAGGGCCGGTAACACGGGAATTCGCGTTCCCACAGCTGCGCCCAGCCGGCATGGTAATAAAAATGGCGCGCCACAAGCGGAATATCAATGTCGCGGCTCTCGCGGATAGGCTTCCCATTGTCGAGGGTTTCGAGCACCGCCAGCCGCCGCGCGTGTTTTTGCACGTGACGCGCCAGCGCGTAGAGAAAACGCGCGCGCGCATGCCCGGAAAGTTTCTGCCAACCCGGCAAAGCTTTGCGAGCAGCCCTTACGGCAGCAGCGATGTCCGCGGCGCTACCCTGGGCCACGTCCGCAATTTTTTCACCGGTGGAAGGGTCGCTGGTCTCGAAATAACTTCCCTCCGCGGGGGCTTTCCATGCGCCGCCAATGAAATGGCCGAACCGCCGATTGTGGCGATCGAGCCACTGCAGGGATTCCTTGGGATCTTCCGGGGCTGGCCCGTATTCCATCGTTTTGAATTTTTCAATTACGCTCATTTGTTCGCTGCGTCCTCCGCGGCTAAGTTTTCCTGCGAGCGTGCTGACGCGCCTCAGGCCTTTTTCGCCAACCTCTCGCGCATCGTTTCCAGCCGCTTCAGTATGAATTTCAAGCGATCCCGGCCCCACTTTGAATTGGTAATCACCTTCTCGATATCCAGAAAAGCTTCCGGATCGCCAAGCTTTTCCCGGAGTTCTGTAAGGAACGGATGTACCTTCCCAAACATGATGAACATCTCGCCGCTGACGCCAGGACGCAGGAACAAATCCTCGCTCACCGCTCCTTGCAGCACCAGGGCAGCGGCAATTCCCCAGTAACCGCCCACTTGCCGCAGCCAATTGTTTTCTTGCGTGCCAATGGTCATAGCTACCTTCAGGAAATCATCCGCGTTGGCCGGCCAGAACTCCACCAGCCACCAGTTGCGCGCCTTTCGCATTTCGGGCTCGCGGCGCAGATCGTAAAGTTGAAGTATCACTTGCGCTTCTCTCGCACTCGACTTTTTCGGCATTGCTCCTCCATTTTTCCTTAAAGGTAGTTCGTTCTTACTTCTCTTCCTGTTATGCCAGGGGATGGCGGTACTCCGCCGAATATCTCCCCGTGGCATGAAATTCCAATTGCCGCTCGATATCGCCAAGCATGCCGCTGGCGCCAATCCGGAAAAGGTGCGGCTCCAACCAGGAGTTGCCCAGCTCTTCTTTCATCAACGAAAGCCACTCGACCGATTGTTTGGCCGTGCGAATTCCGCCCGCCGGCTTGAATCCCACCGCCATGCCGGTTTCTTGCGCGTATTCACGAATTGCCCGCGTCATCACCAAGCCGACGGGCAGCGTGGCGTTGACGCTTTCCTTTCCCGTCGAGGTTTTGATGAAGTCCGCACCCGCCATCATCGCCACCAGGCTGGCACGCGCGACATTCCGCAGCGTCTGCAAATCTCCCGTTCCCAGGATCACTTTCAAATGCGCGGGGCCGCACGCATCCTTGAAGGCAAGGATTTCGTCGTACAGCCTCTGCCACTGCGCGCCAAAGACGTGAGCTCTCGTGATGACGACGTCGATCTCCTGCGCGCCCGCCTCCACCGACCGGCGAATTTCCGCGATACGCTCTTCGAAGGGATTCAAGCCCGTGGGAAATCCCGTGGACACCGCGGCCACGGGAATCTTCGTTCCTTCCAGTGCCTGCCGCGCCGCCTCCACAAACACGTGATATATGCAAACTGCGCCCACATGGATTCCCAACCCCGCGATGCCCAGTTTTTCGGCAATCTCCTGCCGGATGGGTTGGCGCGCCTTGGCGCAGAGGCGGCGGACGCGCTCCTCGGTGTCATCGCCGCTTAGGGTGGTGAGGTCCATGCACGTGATAGCGCGGAGCATCCAGGCAATCTGCCAATCCTTTTTGACGGTGCGGCGAGTCACCAGTGTGGCAGCGCGGCGCTCGACGGCGCTGGTGTTCACGCGAACCTGCTCCAACCAATCGACATTCAAGGAAGTCCCGCGATTCGCGGCGAGCGCTTGCCCCTGCAACGTGGCGATCGCATGTTGGGCCGGGCCTGTATCGAGCGGGTTTTCCCGCCGGTCCCGAATTTCCAGCCGCATCGGCTTTTCCTCGCTCATCCTTTCGCTCCTTCAGCAGCGGCCGGCCTCGCTTTTGATCGAATCGCAATTGTACGCGGATTTTACACCCGTTTGCGACCGATCCGGCACGTGACGGAGAGCCTCGGGGTCGGGCAGGCGTGGCGCATGTGAGTAGGGTTAAGCTCTTCGCTCGTTTATAATTGTTGCTTCGATGAGAAAATTCATCCACGCCGCTATATTCTTGCTCTGCATTGCGCTTGCCCCTTTCCAGGGCGTCTCGCAAACCCGCCACGCGAAAGGAAGTGCAACCCTCGAATCGGCGCAGGCGCTTTCCGCCGCCGGGAAATTTCCGGAAGCGATTGCGGTCTACCTGGACTATCTAGCGGCGCACGCGGGCAGCGAAGTCGCCGAACTTGGCCTGGCGGAATGCTACCGGCGCGTGTACAACGTGGATGAGGCGCGCGCGGCCCTTCTGCAAGCGCGCAAGCAACATCCGAACAGCGTGCGTGTGTTGAAAATGATTGGCAACCTGGAGATCGAGGCGCAATCGTACGATGCCGCCATCGAGGCGTTGAAAGCCGCGGTGGCGCTTTCCCCGGACGATCTGGAAGCCCGCAATTTTCTGGGCAGCGCGTATCACGGGAAGAATGATCTGGACGCCGGCCTGATCGAATTCAATCGCGTGATCGCAAAGGATCCCGGGAATCAACTGGCGCACTATTTCCGCGCGCAAATCTACGCCGATACGGGCAAAAATGATAAAGCAACGGCGGACGCGGAGTTCGTCTACAGCCGCCGGCCGAATTATTTGCCAGGAGTCGTTCTGCTGGCAAAAATCCTCGTGCGGCAGAAACAATGCGCGCGGGCTGTGGAGATCCTGAGCCCGGCGCACGATGGTCAGCAGCTTGACGCGCAAGCGCTGTATGTTTTGGCGAATGGCTGCGATTGCGCGGGCCAGCCGGAGAAAGCCAAGGCCGTGCGGGATGAATTTGCCGAGGCGGCGCAGGCTTCTCACCAGCACGACGAAAACGAGGTGCAGTCCAAGCACCTGGTGGAACAGGCCAACGACCTGGCGCGTCAGAACAAATTTCCGGAAGCGATGGAGCTGCTCCAGCAAGCGTTGGAAAAGAACCCCCAAAACGCTTTCGCCTACTCGCAAAAGGCCAAAATTCTGTTTTCCCAGCGCGATATGGCGGGCGCCCGCGAGGCGATTCAACAAGCACTCGCGCTGCAGGCCTTCCAGCCCGATTTTCTTTATGTTTCGGGCATGATTTTTGAGCGCGAAGGCAAGCCGGAGGATGCTCTGGAAGATTTCACGAAAGTTACGCGGATCAACCCCAAGGAGGCTGACGCTTACTTTGAAATTGGCCAGATCCGTATGCAGCAGGGCGACCGCGCCGCAGCCCTGACCGCATTCCGCAAAGCCGCCGCGCTGGAACCGGATGACGCGGACTACCGTCGCGCCATGGAAGCGGCCTCGGCCCCGCGTTAGTTCGCTGCGCTCTCGGCGAAGCAAAGCAAATCACCCAGCAACTTTAATACATAATTGTTTTTGTGAGGTGATGCGGCCAGGTGGTGGTGTGGAAATGCGTCCAGAAGCGCGCATCAATCTGCGGGATAATCACTTGCCGGTCGGCCGGACGCCGGTTGTTGACCTCTTCGCGAAGAAGCGCCGTGGCGTACAAGCAGTGCGCGCGGATTTCGATCTCCCAGCGGGAATCACGCGGGATGAGCTGATGCGAATTGATGGCCTGCTCGAGCTGCGGGGAATAACTGGTGATGCCGTGCAGGCGCAGCGCCACGGGAACAATGTAATCGGCAAGCGCGGTCATCTTCTCCGGATCATCCAGGCGGAACTCGTCAGAAGCATGCAGGGTGGCGAAGAGCATCCAGATGCCGAGCTGCGCGAGCTTGTAGAATTTGATTTCGTGGCCGTCCAGCAGGCTGACATCGTTGAAGCGGGGAAATTCCTGGACGAGGCGTTCGATCAGGCCATTTCCGTTGTCATAGAGGCGCGGGGAGCACGAATGCACGAAATTGTGGAAGCGGCCCGCGTATTTTTCGCCTAACACCTTGCCGACTTCGTGCAAGACGGCGAGCTTTTCGTCGAGCATTGGCATTGCGATATTGCCCGAGAAGATTTTGTCCAGCCCCGCGCGCGTGATCCTAGCGAGGTAGTTGCCGTCGAGGATGGGAATCCCGTCATCCATGGCGCGCTTGAGGCAAGCAAATTCCGCTTCCGAATCGGACCAGTGCTGCCCCGCATAATCGGCCTGGAATTTCTCGTGCGTCGAAAAATCAGTGAAGGCCGTGTCAATGGAGTTCGCCACCAGTATGAAATCGATGGCTTGCTTGGCGTCGGCGTCGCCCTGGCCCACGCCAAACGGCAGCGCGAAATTGGGCATGGGCAGCTCTTCATAAGCCATCCACGATGCCACCTCGACGATTTTGTCGTAATGCGTGAAAACGTCACGCGAAGATTCGATGGCGTAGTGAAGACTATCGAGAACCGGGCTGCCGATGGGTTTTGGCCAGTGCATGATATCGGAAGAAGTGGGACGCTACGAGAAGCTCGCAGCGGCCAGATAGAGATCAGTGGAAGAAAACCGAGAAGCGGCAAGCTTTCCCCCAAGTGGCTGAAGGAAGCGTCGCCGCTCCTGCCGGAACTTACATTCCGCTAGAACTGGAAGCGGACACCAAATTGCGCCGCAAACGGCGTCCCGCCGGGAGAAATCTCGTCCAAGATGCGGTAACCCGGCGTGTTGCTGGGCGTCGGAATGGCGGTAAGGTAGGGACAAGTCACGGAGACGCTATTCGCAATGGGCGTACAAGGTCCCGGAGGACTGATAAACCCACTATTGTCCGGGTTGGAGTAGAGGTTACTTGCATTCGTCAAGTTAAACAGGTCGGCGACCAGACGGAGCGAGTATCTCTCTCCCATCTTGATGTCTTTCGTGAGGCGCATGTCCCAGGAGAAGAATCCGGGCTGGCGGGCAGGGTAGCGAGTGAGCAGGAATGGCTTGCCGCTACCGATCTGAACGGCAAGGCTGTCGTTGTTCGAGAACTGATTGACGACCGTGTCCCCGTTGACGTCCACGGTGGAATAGGCAGGGTAGGCCAGACCACTGTGAGCGATGAAGGTGCTGCTCCAGGCGATTCCGAAAGGAAGGTCGGCAGTAACACCGGCTTTGAACTGACTGGTGATATCGAGGCCGTTCCGGCCGTAATCAATATTGATGTTGAACGGATCCTGAGCGCCGAAAAAGGTATCGGTATCGCGCTCGCTGGAATCGTTGCTGAAGTTTCTTGACCAGGTGTAGTTTGCGAATACCTGATAGCGGTGTGAGAAGCGTTTGTTCACGCTGGCCGTCACGGCGTTGTAGTTACCGTGGCTGAAGCTGGCCAGCTCGAGCGCACCGGAGAAAGGCGTCAGAGTGCAGTCCAAGGGCAAAGGCTCGCCTCCGTACACAAAAACATTGTTCGCAGGACAAGTGAATCCACCTGTCTCAGGGTCACCAGTGGATGCGAGGATGGTGCGGCCAAACTGGTCCGTTGGATTCGATGCCAGCGGCATCAAATTCCTCTGCCAGTTCGAGGTGCTGAATCCACCCGTTTTTAGATGTGTCGAGTGCATGTAGACGTAATTCACGCCCACCTGCCAGCCTCCTGCAAATTCATGCTCGAGTCCCACGGTTACGTTGGACACGGTGGGATTGCGGAGGGCGGGATCCGCGTACTCAATCGCCGGGCACCCAATGTATGGCGGCCCGAAGGCGCACAAATCGTCAGAGGTGACGTTCAAAGTCGAGGGGAAAGTGTAGGGAAAACCGCTCGACGGCGCACAGAAGTATGCAGGATTGCAGAACAGTGTCGTGGACTTGGAGCCACCGCCATTAGAGACCTGGGGAAAGAAGATGGTGGGCGTCTGCGCGTAGTACATACCCCAAGCAGCGCGAATGATCGTTGGATGGGACGATGCGCCGACATTCCAGGCCAAGCCAACGCGGGGTCCCCACTGCCGGAAATCATCCGGAGTGTTCTGAGGGACAGGCGAAATTTTGGTGCCGTTTCCCAGAGGGCCTACGCCGGTATAGACCATCTGTCCGGGAATGTGCGTTTGAGGTTGTGGATTCCATGTGCCATCCCAACGGAGCCCGTAGGTAAGTGTGAGGCGTGACGTGAGTTGCCACTTGTCCTGGGCGTAGAAACCCAAGCCGTTCTGGTAGTTGGGCTTCAGTGTATTCGCCGTAAGGGGGTCCAATCCGTCCAGGCCAAATCCCTGGAAAAAGAAGTTGGGATTGGACGCCTCGGGAATGGGATTGCCGGTGGTGGCCGTGTAATTGGCGCACTGCGGATTTGTGGCACCAGGGTCGAAGTCGCAAAGACTCGAGAAATTGTACCTTCCGGCACTCCAGCCGGCAAAAATATCTTTGCGGTCAACGAAAGTGTTGAGGTCACCACCGAACTTCACGTCGTGCTTGCCAAAAGAATACGAGTAGTTGTCCTGGACCTGGAGCTTCCCGTTGTCGTTGTTTGCGGGAAGGTAGAAGCGCTGGCCGAAGGTGCCGTAACCCTGGATCTGAACTTCCGGTGCGCCAGAGAAGATGGGATGGCGCTTGCGATCTTCGCCCTGGATCAGAACCCGCGTTTCGTTGACCTTGTTGCCATGAACGGTGGTTAGCGCAAAGACGCCGCTAATGCCCTGATTTATGAAGTCTTCCGTATCAATGAAAGCGTCCGAGGTTTCCGTCTGGCCATGTCCGCCGGTGAAGCCTCGCGTATGATTCCGCGTGCCCAGGCCGCGGATGCTGAAGTGAGTCGCGGGCGTGAGCTGGTAATCATAGTGTCCCAGCAAGGTAAAGAAATCCTGGAACTGGGTATGTGGCCCATCCAGTGCACCCAAATTGGCCACTCCATAGCAAGCCGGCAAGAGGTACTGGCCGACAGCCCCTTGTAAGCAAGCAGGTCCGAGGCCTTCTCCGCTGCCAGCAACTAATGGCCCGATTATTGGTCCGGGGTCAGCCTCACAGTTGGGGTCGCCGTGGCAAAGATTGGTGGTTAGCGGACCGCTATTCCGCTGGGTATCGTTGGAGAGAAAGAGCCACTGGCGATCCTTGTGAATGGGGAAGCCGACAGAGCCGCCAAACTGATTCTGCCAATCGATGCTCGAAGGATTGCCGAGTGCATCGTTTTTTGACATGCCGCCACCACGGTAGTATTCGTGGGCTTCGCCATGAAGTTGGTTGGTGCCGGATTTGGTGACCACGTTGAGAAGGCCACCGGTCGCGCGGCCGAATTCCGGAGCGAAGCCGTTGGTGACAACCTGAAATTCCTGCACGGATTCGATCGGCACGGTGAGGTTCTTGGTTTCTAGAGAGCCGAAATTTTCGCCAAAATAGTTATTGGTGGCGTCGGCGCCGTCAATCACCAGGCCGGTGTAATCGCTCTGCTGGCCGCCCAGCCGGATGTTGCCGCGCAATCCGGGAACAACTTGAGCAGAGGGAGTCAATTGAGCAAGGTCGCGGTAATCGCGGCCGGGAAAAGGCAAATTCTCGAGGCTCCTGGAATCGAGGAGTTGTGATACACCGGCCGTGGTGGTGTCCACGGCTCCCGCGGCCTCTGCCGTCACTTCCACTGTCTGCGTGGTCGTCTTCAACTGCATGGGAATGTCGAGACCCATCGAGGAGCCTACGTTGACCACGACATCCTTCACCGTGTAGGTGGCAAAGTTGGGAGCTTCGACCACCAGCGTATATTGGCCGGGCGTGACCGCTTCAAAGGCATAAGCGCCGGTTTCGTTGGTCGTGAACTCGCGTTTCAGCCCTGTTGCGGCGCTCGTAAGTGTCAGCTTGGCCCCAGGAATAGCCGCCTTGGAAGCGTCGTAGACCGTGCCGCGGATAGCGCCGCGCTCCAGTGTCTGTGCGGAAGCGAAATGTAGATTGGCAAAAAGCGCCAACAACGCAACGACAACGAAATACCGTGAACAAACTTTCATTCGAGAACCCCCCTAAACCCAATGCCAAATAGCGTTTCAATCCGTTAAAACCCTTGAACCAAAGCCGATTCCTTATTATCCAGAACACGTACTACTGCCAAAGTTGTCGCCCGTCCGGCTGCCACGAATCATGTGTGTCTGGCACGAAGCTGACGGCAGGGTACTAACCGGAACGACCGCGAGCGGGCGGATGTTCGGGTAGTGTGGTAGTTTGTTTGCCTGGCGCGGATCAAAGGCACGGCGCGCGCGAAAGACACGACAACTCGGGACTTGGAGCATCTCCAAGGCGTCGAAAACACAGTAATCGTGAGCGCCGATCAGAAAGCACACCCCAACACTCAAAAGTTGACGTAGGTTAGTGTTCTGTTTGTGAAAGTGTCAAGCTAAAAGTAATGTTTGCAAGAAATTGCTTGTGGAAGAAATTGCAGGGCGCATTAGCGGATGGACTGCCAAGTGGAAGCGGCCGACTGGCGGAAACAGCCAGGAGAGATGCTAGGATAAAAAAACGGCAATGAGTGACAATCGAACCCCAGGCGGGCGCGGCCATCGTTTCCTCCATCGATGGATGCTATGCCTTTTGCTTGTAGCCAATTCTCCCAATTACGTTTACGCGCAGGCGCCAAAACAGAATCGAGCCGCTGGCTCCGGGCAAAAATCGGCCGCAACGGCGAGCGCAGACAAATTGAATCCGTCTGGGGTGGAGTTTCAAGACGTCACGCAGGAGGCCGGGATCCATTTTCATCACGAGCGCGCTGCTTCAGACGAGCGCCTCTATGTTGAGACGATGGGTTCGGGCGTGGGATGGATCGATTACGACCAGGATGGCTTCCTGGATGCGATTTTTGTGAACAGCGGGTACACGCCGCTGTTTCATCCGGCGACTCCGCCACAGCCCGCGCTCTATCACAATAACGGAGACGGCACCTTCACGGATGTCACAGAGAAAGCCGGCATTCACTCTGACGGCACCTTTTTCTTTGGCGTGGCCGTGGGAGATTTCGATAATGACGGCTTCCCTGATATTTACCTGACGGGCTACCGGCACTCGGTTCTTTATCACAACAACGGTGACGGCACGTTCACCGACGTGACAGCAATCGCCGGCGTCGGCAACGACGGAAACTGGGGCACGGGGGCGGGGTGGTTTGACTACGATCGCGACGGCAAGCTTGACCTGTTCGTTTCCAACTATGTGATGTTTGACGTGGACCATCCTGTGTCCTGTGGCGAGAAGAAACCCGGCTACCGCGCCTACTGCCATCCGGACAGTTTTCCCGGGACCTCGCCGCGGCTGTATCACAACAATGGAGACGGCACGTTTACAGACGTGACGCAGAAGGCCGGGTTGACCAACAAGGATGGCAAAAGCCTGGCGGTGGTGCTTGCCGATTTGAATGGAGATGGTTGGACCGACATCGTGGTTGCCAACGACACGCAAAGGAATTTTATTTATCTGAACAATGGGGATGGGACCTTTCGCGACGTGAGCTTCACAAGCGGCGCCGGTTTCAGCGAAGAAGGCAGCGCCGAAGCGGGCATGAGTGTGGATGCCGCCGATGTCCGCCATGCGAATCAGTACGACCTTTATGTGTGTCACCTGGACCTTCAGGTCAATCGCTACTACCGCAACAATGGCGATGGCACGTTTACAGACGCAACGGTTGCCACCGGACTGGCGCAAACCAATTACAACAACAGCAGCTTCGGCGCGCGGTTTTTCGACTTTGACAACGATGGGTGGGAAGACTTGCTGGTGACCAACGGCCACATCCTGGACAATGTCGCGCTGTATCACCCAAACGTGACATACGAAGAAGTGCGCAAACTTTACCGCAATGTGGGCAACGGGAAGTTCGTGGACATCACGGCGACGCAAAATGCCGGGTTTCGCGCGCCGCGCATCGGCCGCGGCCTGGCGGTGGGCGATTTTGATAATGATGGCTGGCTGGATTTTCTGGTCAATAACAATGGCCAGGAGGCGCAACTCTTCCGGAACGATGGGGGAGACCGCGCAACGTCGAAAGGAAATCACTGGCTGGGCGTTCACTTGATCGGCACGAAGAGCAATCGCGATGCCGTCGGCGCGCAACTAAAGCTGGTGGCGGGAAAGTTTGTAAGTTACGACCAGCGCAAGGGCGGGATGAGTTTTTCCTCGGCGCAGGATCCACGCGTCTACTTTGGCCTGGGCGGAATCACGAAAATCGATTCACTGGAGATTGCGTGGCCGAGCGGAGCAAAAGAAGTGATCCGCGACCTGGCCGTCGACCAGATCGTGACCATCGAGGAAGGAAAAGGCGTCACGCCGTATCGCTATCCCACATTTCGCAAAAAGTAGAACACATCCTTGCGGTTGAGTTTCGCGGCCGGCTACAGTATCCCGCCGCGACGCGCCCACTCTGCGTCGAATTCCGCGCGCGTGTGGAAGGAAGCTTGCGTGCCGATCCGCGTGGTGGAAAGAGCGGCATAGAGGCTGGCCCGGGTGAGCGCCTCCTTTTCGGCAAGCCCCTCGGCAAGAAACGTGGCAAAGCTGCCGATGAAGGCGTCGCCCGCGCCGGTTGTGTCCGTGGGCGTCACGGGAAAAGGCGGCAAAAGTTCACAGCCTTCCGAAGTGGCCAGTAGCGATCCGCGCGCGCCGAGGGTGATGATGACGCGGCGGAAGCCCTGTTGGAGAAGGGCGGCGGCACACTTTTTTGCTTCCTCGGTGGAGTGCACCGGCAAACCGGTGATCAGTTCGGCTTCCGTTTCGTTGGGGACGAAATAGTCCGCGGCACAGAGACTGTTTGGCGAGATGGGTTGCGCGGGGGCGGGATTGACGATGCAACGGATGCCGTGCTGGTGCGCGAACTGCACGGTGTAGGCGACGGTGTCCAGCGGAATTTCAAATTGCAGGACAATCGTATCCACGCTGCGCAGCGCGGAAGCAGCCGCATCCACGTCGGCTGGCTGCAGAGTGTCGTTTGCGCCCTTCACGACGATGATGCGGTTCTGGCCGTTGGGCTCGACGAATATGGGGGCCACGCCGCTGGAGACTCCGTTAACGATGCGCACGTGGGACGCATCAATGCCTATTTTTGTGAAATTATCCACCGTGGCCTGGCCGAAGAGGTCGTTGCCCACGTTCGCAACCATCAGCACATCCGCACCGCAAAGCCGCGCCGCCACCGCCTGATTCGCGCCCTTTCCGCCAAAACCCAGATGGAAGCTTTTGCCGAAGAGGGTTTCGCCGGGGCGCGGGAAAATATCACTGAAGGTGGTCAGATCAACATTGGCACTGCCGACGACGGCTATCCTTGATTTTCGCGACATTCAATCTCCCAACGGAGCGTCACGCGAAAAATATAACAGTAGCCGGAAATGAGCAAGTGCGGAGCACACATGGAGAAATGAAGAGTGGAAGCAAGGGCGATCGTGTGACGGTGCGTTGACGGCTATTTGCGCGGATGTTAGGCTCGCACTTCCTTCACAACCGCATGCGCGCCGTCGACCTCATACGAAAAAAACGCGATTCCGGGGAACATACCCCCGAGGAAATCCAGTTCCTCGTTTCCAACTACACCAAGGGCGACATTCCCGACTATCAGATGGCCGCATGGCTGATGGCCGCATGGATTCGCGGGTTGAACCGCACGGAACTTACCTCGATGACGGAGGCGATGCTGTACTCCGGCGAAGTGGTGAGCCACGCGGACATTCCCGGCAAAAAGGTGGACAAGCATTCGACGGGCGGCGTGGGCGATAAAACTTCGCTGATTCTGGCGCCGATCGTGGCGGCGGGCGGGCTGACGGTCCCGATGATCAGCGGGCGCGGCTTGGGCCACACCGGTGGAACGCTGGACAAACTCGAAGCGATCCCGGGATTCAACACGGCGCTTAGCTTAAGTGAATTTCGGCGCGTGCTGCGCGAGTGCGGAATGGGGCTGATTGGGCAGACGGCGGAAATCGCTCCGGCCGACAAAAAGATTTACGCTTTGCGCGACGTTACCTCCACTGTCGAGAATGTCGGCCTCATCTGCGCCTCGATCATGAGCAAGAAATTGGCCGAAGGCATTGATGCGCTGGTTTTGGATGTGAAGACCGGCTCGGGCGCTTTCATGCAAAAGGAAGCGGACGCGGTGCACCTGGCCGAAGTGATGGTGGAAATCGCGCAGCGCATGGGCAAGAAAGCGGTGGCGCTGATTACTGACATGGAGCAGCCTCTGGGACGCATGGCCGGGCATTCGCTTGAAGTGATCGAGTCGATTGAGGTGTTGCGGGGAAAAGGCCCAAGCGATTTGCGCGAGCTGAGTGTGGAACTTTCCGCTTGGATGCTCTATCTCGGGGAACGAACGGCATCCGTCGAAGAAGGCCGGGCGCTGGCAGAGAAGATGATCAGAACGGGGCAAGCGCTGGAGAAATTCCGCCAGGGCATCCAGCTGCAAGGCGGCGATCCGCGCGTGATTGATGACACTTCCCTGCTGCCCCTGGCGCGCAATCGCGAAGAAATAGTGAGCCCGAGGGCCGGGTACATCCGCGACACGGATTGCCTGCAATTCGGCATCGCGCTGGCCATGCTGGGCGGCGGCCGCGAAAAGAAGGAAGATTCGATTGACCACGGTGTGGGGCTGGAATTCCACAAGCGCATTGGGGATCGCGTGCAAGCCGGAGAAAAGCTGGTCACAATTTATTACAATGCACAGGAGAAACTCGCCGAAGCCCGGGAAAAGATTGCATCCAGCTTTGCGATTGGGGAAGCCGCTCCAGCTCTTCGCCCACTGATCCGCAGAATTCTGGGCGGATCGTGATTTTGGCGTTTGCGTTTTTGGGATTCATCGCGTAAGGAGACAGAATGGGAAGATTCGTGGGAGTGCTCGGGATGCTCGTATTTCTCGGCCTGGCCTATACGTTTTCCACGGCACGCAAGAACATTAAATTGAAAACGGTGCTGTGGGGACTTGGGTTGCAGCTCGCGCTTGGATATTTCGTGCTTCGATCCAGTCTCGGTGGAAAAATGTTTAGCTTCTTAGGCAACGGCGCAAACAAGCTCCTCAGCTTTTCTTACGCCGGCTCGGCCTTTGTTTTTGGCGACATCGGACTGCCTAAAGAGATTTCACGTCTGGGTTTTTCCTTCGCGTTTCAGGTGTTGCCCACAATCATCTTTATCGCTGCTTTTTTTGCGGTCCTTTATTATTTGGGAATCATGCAACTCATTATCCGGGGCGCTGCCTGGTTGATGACCCGAATCATGGGTGCAAGCGGCGCGGAATCTCTCAATGTGGCCGCAAGCATCTTTATGGGCCAAACCGAAGCTCCCCTCACTATCCGTCCGTTTCTTCCCAAGCTCACCAAATCGGAACTCATGTGCGTCATGACCAGCGGCATGGCCCATATCTCTGGAGGTATGATGGCTGGTTATATCCAGGTGGGGGGGGCAGATCCCAAGAACCTGCTGACTGCGGTCATTATGACTGCGCCTGGCACAATTCTCATGGCCAAAATGCTCGTCCCGGAGACAGAGCAGCCTTTGACTGCCGGGCGTCTCGAAATGCCGACTATGGAGAAGGAATCCAATGTCCTGGGCGCGATCGCTCGGGGAACAAGCGACGGCTTGCATCTTGCGCTCAACGTCGGCGCAATGCTCATTACTTTCATCGCGCTGCTTGCGTTGCTCAATGCCATGATGGGCGGGATTCATAATTGGCCCCATATGGCGTGGTTTCCCGAGAGCCTGCAAACCGTTTTTGGCTGGGTTTTCTCTCCAATCGCCTGGCTGATTGGCGTACCGTGGCATGACGCGGCCAAAATTGGAAACCTTCTCGGGACCCGCATGGTCATCAATGAATTTGTGGCATTCGGACAGCTTGGCCCGATGAAAGCTGCGCTGGACCCGCGGACCTTCCGGATCGCCACGTTTGCGCTTTGCGGTTTCGCCAACTTCAGCTCCATCGGGATTCAGATTGGCGGGATTGGCGCGCTTGCGCCGGAGCAGCGGGGGCAACTGGCGAAATTCGGAATACGCGCCATGCTTGCAGGAACGATGGCGAATCTGATGTCCGCGTGCATCGTAGGAATCCTTACATGAGCCTGCTGAAAATGGAGAAAGGCATGAAGCCTGGAGAAGAGTTCGTCCGCGCACAAGCAGCGGCACATTTCCTTCTGAAGAAAACGAAACTTCGCCCGAAGATTGCGCTGGTGCTGGGCTCTGGATTGGGCGCCTTCGCCGACCAGTTCACCGACGCCACGCGCATCCCGTACGCCAAAATTCCCGATTTTCCGCAATCCACGGCCATCGGCCACGCCGGCCAACTGGTAATCGGCAAAGTGGATGGCATCGAGGTCGCCGGGATGCAGGGGCGCGTGCATCTTTATGAAGGCTACTCGGTGAAGGACGTCGCTTTTCCCATTCGCGTTTTTGCACGGATGGGAGTGAAAGCGGTCATCCTGACCAACGCCGCCGGTGGAATCAAAAGAGAGTTCACGCAAGGGCGGCTGGTGGTGATTTCCGATCACATCAACCTGCAAGGCTTGAACCCTCTATCTGGGCCCAACGACGAAAACTTCGGTCCGCGCTTTCCGGATATGAGCGCGGCCTATGACAAACGGTTTCGCGAACTGACGCTGGCCGAAGGCCGCCTGCTAAAGATTGAACTGGGCGTGGGCGTTTATGCCGCGCTGGCCGGGCCAAGCTACGAAACGCCGGCGGAAATTCGCTACCTGCGAAGCATTGGCGCCGATCTGGTGGGAATGTCCACAGTGCCGGAAGTGATTGCGGCACGCCATAGCGGCCTGCGCGTGCTGGGCATTTCCTGCGTGACGAATGCGGCGGCGGGGATTCTGGACCAGCCGCTCGATCACAACGAAGTGCTGCAAACAGCGGAACGCGTGAAGGGCCAATTCATTGCTCTTCTGCGCAGCGTGATTCCAGACATCGCGTCTGCGCTATGATTCTTTCTGCTGCCAGATAAATTTGGGAGGGAACCTGTGGCCGAATATGACACCTTGATCTCCGCCGCGAAGCATGCACGAGAGAACGCTCACGCAAAATTTTCCAACTTCAAGGTGGGCGCTGCGCTCCGCACACCGGCAGGGAAAATATTCGGCGGATGCAACGTGGAAAACGCCACGTACGGATTGACGGTCTGCGCCGAGCGCGTGGCGATTTTCAAGGCCATCAGCGAAGGCGAACGGCGCTTCGACGCCATAGCGGTTGTGACGGATACGGACGCGCTGACACCGCCCTGCGGCGCATGCCGTCAGCTCATCTGGGAATTTTGCGGCGATGTTCCGGTTATACTTTCCAATTTGCAGGGCAAAACAGAAACCATCCCCATGCGTACTTTGTTTCCAAAACCGTTCGATTCATCGAATCTGTAGCATCAATGTTCGGAAGGAAAAATTCATGGACTTGCGCTATTCAAAATATTTTCGTTTCTCCAGCCTCCGCTGCCTCGTCTTTCTGCTGTGCGGTTTTGTGGCGGCGCCTTCGCTGAATGCACAAACGCCGGCGAAAGAAGCGGTAGCGGTGGACTTGCTGATCACCGGCGGCACGATCGTGACGATGGATGCGGATCGCCAGGTCATTAAGGACGGCTTCATCGCAGTGAAAGGCGACACGATCGTCGCCCTCGGTCCCAACGCTGCGATGGCATATCCAAAGGGACTGACCGCCCAGCAGACCATCGACGCGAAGGGGAAACTGATCTTGCCGGGATTCATCAACGGGCACACGCATGTGCCCATGGTGCTGATGCGCGGGCTGATTGACGACGTCACGCTGGACGATTGGCTGCGCAAATATATTTTCCCCGCCGAAGCGCGTAACGTGACCGAAGATTACGTGCGCTGGGGCACGCGACTGGCCATGGCGGAGATGATTCGCAGCGGCACTACTACCTTCGCGGATATGTACTACTTCGAGGATGCCGTCGCCGACGAAACAAAAGCCGCCGGGCTCCGCGGGTTTCTTGGCGAAACGTGGATTGACTTTCCTGCCCCGGATAACAAAAACGATGCCGCGATGGCCGCCTACACCGAAAAGTTCCTCAAGAAATGGCAAGGCGATCCACTGATTCATGCGGCCGTGGCGCCGCACTCGATTTACACCTGCTCTGAAAAGACGCTGCGCGATGCCGCCGCTCTGGCCCGGAAATATAATGCTCCGATCCTGATTCATGTGGCGGAAATGCGAAAGGAATTGATGGACAGTTTGACGCAACATGGCGCCACGCCAGTGCAGTACCTGGAACGCATCGACTTTCTGGGGCCGGATGTGGTGGCCGCGCACTGCATCTGGGTGGACTACTCGGACATGAAAATCCTGGCGGATCATCAGGTGGGCTGCGTCCACAATCCCTCGAGCAACATGATGCTCGCCAGCGGCGTGGCCCCGGTGGTGGACGAGCGCGCCGCCGGAATGCGCGTTGGCCTCGGCACCGATGGCCCGGCGGGCAGTAACAACGACCTGAACATGATGGAAGAGATGGACCTGGCCGCGAAGCTGCAAAAAACGGCGCGAGTGGATCCCCGGGCGCTGGGCGCGAAAGGCGCACTGGAAATGGCCACGATTGAAGGAGCGCGCGCGCTGCACATGGAGAAGGAGATTGGTTCGCTGGAAACCGGGAAGAAAGCGGATCTGGTGGTGCTGAATTTGAACGTGCCCAATGCCGTGCCCATGTACGACGTGTATTCGCAAGTGGTCTACGCGTTGAAGGCCAGCGAGGTGGAAACCGTTGTCGCAGGTGGGAAAATCTTGCTGAAGGATGGGAAACTGCTGACCGTGGATGAAGCGAAGGCCATGGCCAAAGCCAAGGAGTACGGCGAAAAAGTAAAATCTTCCTTGAAGCAGTAAGCGAAGCGTTAAAAGAGCCGTCTGTACTAAATTTTCCGGAGCATGTCTCGGAACCCTTGATGCCTTTGTATTTTCCGGTACCGCTCTGAATCTTCCATTGTGGGAGTAAGGTTTCGTGATATCTGTCGAGGCAGACCCTTCCTGGGTAAGTTGATCCTCTCTGGCAACGTCATGGACAGCTCTCTCAAGGAGCAATGCGAAATTCAGCCGGACTCCAATCAACGGAGATTGGTCAAAAGCACCACGTCGCTGCTGGCATTACCACGAGCGAGCAACAACTGCTTTCCATCGGCAGACCAGTCAAAATCAAAAATAATCCCGGACACGAATTGAGTGAGCTGGTTCGGTTCGCCACCTGTGATCGGTTGGTCCCAGATATTCGTTGCCCCGTTTCTAAGCAAGAGATATTGCAAACTCCGCCCGTCGGCAGACCAGCGTAAATCCAAAGCATCGATGGCTACTTTATAGGTTCGCACGGGCTCCCCTCCCCCAATAGGGATCACCCCCACCTTGGTGCTGCCTTCGAACGCAGATTCATCGAACACATAAGCCAGAAATTGTCCGTCAGGGGAATTTGCTACGCGCCCGCGGATTTCGAATCCGGGACTCTTGGCAATCACCACCGGATCTCCGCCTCCGGAAGGCAGGCGCAGGATCGTGTGAGGTTTGAACTTCCTGGCAAAGAATATGAACTGACCATCCTTCGAGCAGCTAGGCGGCCCGATGTCACCACCGAAGAGCTTTGTGGGATTCAAACCATCGGCATCAACGCGAATGAGATCAATCGTGTCATCGTGAAGCGAATTGAAGACCACAGCGTCACCGCAGAGCGCGGGGGAATCTACATTGCGCGCGGTTGTAAAGGGCGTCCGATCGCTCCCGTCTGGCCTCATCTGCCACATCTGGCCGTTCTCGCTCCGTGCCAGCAGCTTTCCCTGTGGCATCGGCACAATCTGCGTTAGCGGCTCTGCCCCCGCTGTGATTTGCCGGTCCTTTGGTATGTGGGCATCCGGAATTGTCCAGATGTTCGAATCCAGAGTAGTGGCAATTAATGCGAGCTTCTCTCCGTCTCGTGTAACGTCCAGATCAAGGGCGTAGTCTTCAAGATCATTGGTTACTCGCACGGCTTTCCCTTGCGGATAGAAAATCTCCCACAATTGGCCGCGTCCAGCTTGGTCGCGGAGCGTGATTAGCAAGCCATCTCCGTCCGGTAGCCAGACCGCCCGGCCGACCTCGTGGGAATAAGAATGCAGTTCTTGCACGCTGCCATTGGCCACCGACACGATTTCCACGGCCCAACGCACCTTTTCTCCCAGCAGCATCACAGGAACCGCGATGGCCTTTCCATCCGGTGACCATGCCGGTTCCTGTTGGAAGTCGTCGGCACCGTCCGGAATCGACGCAAGCAACCGGTCGCCCGTCCCATCGGCGTTTGCAATTCGTACTTCCAGAATGTTTCGGCCTCCAATCCCTAGTGTGTAAGCAACTTGTTCCCCGCCGGGTGAGAAGCTCACGGCGGTGTCGGCATATTTCCCCAAAAGAACGGCTGCACCTCCCAGCACGGGCACCTTGTAGAGGCCGTTGTACCCTGCAATTTCCTTGTACGATTGGGTGTAATAGATGTAATCGCTGTCTGGCGAGAAAGTGAGCCCAATAAACCTTTCCCGTCCCCCCGTCTGGCAGTGGAATTTGCACCTCGCTGCCCGTGGCTATGTGCCGGATGCGTAGCCCGGATTCCTCTTCATCCCACTTTGCATATGCAAGGTATCGCCCGTCGGAAGAAATGGCTACCTGCGATGCCTTGCCATGGTCCGTAAGTTTGCTCAGCTGCAGCTTTTGAATGTTGATTGTTGGCCTGCGGTGCGCCGCGCGATAAATAACCAGCCCGGAAAATCCCAACAAAAGTATTCCAACCGTAATTGCAGCCGGAAGGAATCTCCACCTCCGTCCCAGCGAAGCTGTGACCACCCCTTCCGCCGGAACCGCGGCCTCTCTGGCCGAGCCGGAGTATTCTCTGATGCCCTTTCCATGGGCTGCTTCTGGAAGTCCGCCCGCCCCAGGCCCATGAGCGACAGCATCCTTCTTTGCTGAATCTTCGCGCACTATCTCGCCGATGAATCGGTACCCGCGCCGCGGGAGAGTCTGTATGTACCGTGGCTTGTCGGGATTGTCCGCAAGCGCTCCTCGGATTTGGTTAATCGCGAAATTAATTCCATGCTCGAAATCGACGAATGTCGATTCACTCCACAAGTTGCGCTGGATTTCTTCCCGTGTCACCACCGTCCCGGCCCGCTCCACGAGAAGTTGGAGCACTTGGAACGGCTATGGTTGAAGTTTGATGAGGGTGCCCGTCTTCCGGAGTTCGCCTGCGGCGGCGTCCAGCTCAAACGGGCCGAACCGTAGCTTAGGGGAGGTTGGAGCGAGCGATGACATCGACCACCCGTGAAGGGCAGTCTACCAGTATTGCATCCGCCGCGGCAGGGAATCTTTTTTGGTGCCACGCACATTAAACCCCATTCTTTGAGTAGCATCGTCCCTTATCAAAAACTTACCTTCCACGCACTCTCTGCGCATTGCCACGCAATCGAAACAAGACTAGTTTGCCCATCACCACGCCATTCTCAGCCCTTTTCAGCTTAGATTGACGCGTGAGCACAACGTATTGCCTCGCTGTCCCCGAGAAGCACAAAGGGGGCCATGAATCTCCGAATCAAAGGCCGCCTGGCGGTGCTTGCATTCACATTTTCGTTCCTGTTCCCTGCTCGCGCGGCTGCGACTGTGCCGATGGGCGACGAGCGAGACCTGGAGGAAGTGTCGTGAAAAAAAATCTGTTGCTCCTACTTTCCGTCTGCAGCTTGAGCTTCCTGAATGCATGCGGTTCCGGCAGCTCGACGACTCCTCCTCTACTCTCCGGAGCGACGCATTTCTCCGTCAGCGCTCCGGCCTTCGCCACTACTGGGGCGCCAATCAGCTTTTCAGTGACTGCGCTCGACTCCTCGAACAACGTCGTCACGAGCTACTCCGGGACAGTGCACTTCGCGAGCACAGATGCGAAAGCAACGCTGCCCGCAAGTTCGACGTTAACAATGGGAACTGGGAATTTCTTTGTGACATTCAATACCCTCGGCAATCAAAGCATAATGGCGACGGACACGGCATCCCTCACCGGGAAGTCCAGCGCGATTGATGTGGTCACCGCCACAGCGACGACTCACTTTTCCGTCTCGATCATTTCGGGTGGTTCTGGCACTCGCTCGCCAATCACCTTATGGGTGGAAGCGCTGGACGGTTCAAACAACCCGTCTACCGGCTACACCGGCACGGTCCAAATCACGACTTCGGATGCCAAAGCCATCCTCCCGCCGAATGGACCGCTACCAAATGGAGCCGCGGACTTTCAGGTGACTTTCGAGACCGCTGGCAACCAAATTGTCACGGCTACCGACACGACTACGCCGTCGATCACGGGGAGTTCGGGGACGATCGCGGTTACTGCGACGGCCGCCCCTGCAATCACTTCAGCGGCTCCGCCGAATGGGACCATCGGGCAACGCTATGACCCGCACCGCGTCTACGTTTGTATCTATCCAATACCTCCCGATGGGTGCGCCGGATATGGATACAAAGAGGTTTTCTATTTCCCGCTCACTGCCTCCGGCGGTGTCGGCTCGAAAACCTGGAGTTGGGCTCCCGTTGCTCCCTCCACCCTGCCGCCCGGTTTGAATCTCGCTAGCGGTGAGATTTATGGCACCCCAACAACGGCCGGAACTTATCAGGTGAGCGTGACCGTGACCGATTCCGGTTCACCGCAAGCCCAGTCCAGTGCGAGCTACAGCATCACGATTATGAACCCGCCACCTCCAGTCGTCGGTCCGTCTCCTCTGTTGGTCCCTGGCGCGGCGATAAACCAGCCATATAGTTTCACATTCATGGCGACCGGGGGGATTCAGCCATACCAGAACTGGAGCGAAACTGGCGCGCTCCCGCCCGGTTTGGCATTTAGCAATGAAGGAGAACTTTCCGGCACTCCTACACAGACAGGGTCGTTCCCCATCGTGGTCACCGTGCAAGACTCAATTGGCGCAACTTCCGCTCCGCAGGATTACACGATTCAGGTCTTTGCGCATGGTTTTGTCGCGACCGGCAGCATGGGAACCGCACGCTTCCTTCACACCGCCACCTTGCTGAGCGGCGGAAAGGTGCTCATTGCCGGAGGCCAACAGGATATCAACACACTCTTCACATCTGCGGAACTCTATGACCCAACCGCCGGAACGTTTGCGGCGACCGGGAGCATGCAAATCTCGCGTGCCCAGCACACGGCGACACTGCTGAATGATGGCAGAGTGTTGTTGGCTGGTGGAGAAACAGGCTTTGACGGGAACGCCACGGCAACCGCGGAACTCTTCGACTCGACTGGCGCCACTTCCACGGCGACCGGAAGCCTGCAAACAGCGCGCTATGGCCACACTGCTACCTTGCTCAGCAACGGGATGGTGCTGGTGACAGGTGGAACGGATTCAACCGGTAATACCACGGCGACGGCAGAGCTGTATGATCCAGCCAGCGGAACTTTCTCTTCAACCGGTAGCATGGAAACCGCACGCCAATTTCACACGGCGACTTTGCTGAGCACCGGCAAGGTCCTTATAGCAGGCGGCTCATATTTTGTCGTGGCCAGTAATACTTCGGGAACGCTCGCCACATCTGAGCTGTACGACCCATCCAGTGGGACTTTCTCTTCAACCGGTAGCATGGAAAGCGCGCGCGCCGGGCACACCGCAACTTTGCTGAACACTGGCAAAGTGCTGGTAGCCGGCGGCACCGATAGCACTACCACCGAGTTATTCGATCCTACGGTCGGAACTTTTTCCGCGAGCGGAGCCATGGAAATTGCGCGCGCAGGGCACACGGCAACTTTGCTCGCGGACGGAACGGTGCTTGTGGCGGGAGGAGAAGATCCCAATTTTGGAAACGGGCTCGCGGTGGCGGAACTCTACGATCCGACCGCAGGCACCTTCGCCGGAACCGGCGGCTTGGTAACCGCACGCACAGGCCAGACCGCGACGTTGCTCAACAACGGGAACGTTCTCGTGACAGGAGGCATCGGCCCGACGGGCGGCGCTCTCGCATCCGCGGAACTGTACCAGTAGCGCGAGCGCCCGGAGACACACCGACGGGCCACGCCAAGTATTCTGAGCCGTTCCGTTGACGTGAGGCTCTAAGTCACTGATTTTATTATTTGGCTGGGAGGCCTGGACTCGAACCAGGATAGCCAGATCCAGAGTCTGGAGTCCTACCAATTGGACGACCTCCCAGCCGTAGGAAGGAACATAGACAGTCCGGGAGGCAAGAACGACTTCCGCAACTGCTGTCCAACCTTTCTAGATTAGAACGGGACTCCGCACTGCGTCAACACGCGGACTCGCATGTATTCAAGATGGATTCGCGTGTGCCTGAGCTGAATTCGTGCGCGAAATTCATTCGAAGATGCCCGGACCGGCTTTCCTGCTTGTTTGCCCGCACAAAAGGTTGCGTGTCCCCATTGGGCGTGATACGTTCGCCCGACGCGTTGCGCCTTCTGCCCGCAATATGTGAACACTCTTCGTAAAGAGGTGTTATCGGAAAGGGGTGCTTTTCCGGGACTCACGGGCCGGGCGCGCGAGACTCGTTAGCAACTGGGCGAAGTGAGAAATACGGCCCCTGGAGATTCACTCGCACAGTGGGGGAGAGTCCAAATCATGAAGAAACGTCAACGCTCCATTCCTTTTCGTATCGCGAACTGCGGGTGGCTGCTGATGGCGGCGCTTCTGTTCATCACGGCAAACTCCGCCGCGCAACAGCCGGCTGGCGCCGGCACTAATTCCCAATCGCTCCCGGACTCGCCTCAGCCAAAACAGCAGCCAAGTGCGAACGCGCCCGCGCAGGAATCCGGCAAGTTTGTCGGCTATATCACAAAGCGCTCGCTTTTCTTCCCGGATATCGCCGCGTCACCCAACCCGCTTTCGACGGGCGGCAAGTTCGAGCTCTTCGCCAACCAAAGCATTTCGCCGGAGACAATGCTGATCTCAACCTTTAGTGCCGGCTTCGAGCAATGGCGGAATTCACCCGCAGGTTTTGGACAGGGCGCGGAAGGGTACGGCAAGCGGTTTGGCGCGTCCATGGCTACGAACGCATCGAGCAGTTTCTTCGGAACCTTTCTGGCGGCTTCCGTGCTCCGTCATGATCCGCGGTTTTTCCCGCAGGGCCATCCGACATTTTGGGGTTCTGTAAAATACTCCGCGCGGCGCCTGGTGATTACGCGCAGCGATTCCGGCAAGGATGTGTTTAACGCTTCGGGATTGTTCGGGCCGCTGGCGGGTGAAACTTTGGCCAACGATTATTTGCCCAGAACGGAGCAAACGGGCGCGAAAACCGGGGAACGGTACGGCACGGATTTGGCCTGGAAATTCGCGGGATATATGTTCAAGAATTACTGGCCAACGATTTTCCACGACTTGGGATTGCAACATGTGGGGGTGCTGCCCAAACCAGACCAGTCTGGCCCCACCGAGGAGCAGATGAAGAAACCGCAGTAGCCTGCGGTTGCCCTCGCTCTACTTGTGCGCGGACTTATTCCTTTTCTAATTGCTTGCGCGCCTCTTTCAGAGCGGCGTGCTGAGAATCGTCCAGCTTGGGGAATTTCAGGTCCATGCCGTTCAGGGCGTCTACAATCGTAGCCACAACCAGCAAACGGGTGAACCACTTGTTGTCCGCAGGGACCACGATCCACGGCGCATGTTCGCTGGCGGTGTTGCGAATCATCTTCTCGTAGGCGGCCTGGTAATCATCCCAGAATTTCCGTTCCTGGATGTCAGACTGGGAGAACTTCCAGTTTTTGTCGGCGTCGTTCAGGCGCTCCATGAAACGCTTCTTCTGCTCTTTCTTGCTGACGTTCAGGAAGAATTTGCGGATGGCGATGCCGTTGCGCGTCAGGTAGCGTTCAAACGAGTTGATGTCCTCGTAGCGGTCGCGCCAAAAATGTTTGCCGCGCAGGGATTCCGGGATGCGCTGGCGGTCCAGGAATTCGGGATGGACGCGCACCACCAGGACTTCTTCATAGTAGGAGCGATTGAAGATGGCAATCTTTCCGCGAGGAGGAATGCAGTTCGTGGTGCGCCACAAAAAAGTGTGCGCAAGCTCCTCGCTGGAAGGCGCCTTAAAAGGATAAACATTGACGCCCTGGGGATTCACGCCGCTCATCACGTGTTTGATGGTGCTATCTTTCCCCGCTGCGTCCATGGCCTGCAGAATCACCAAGAGCCCCCAATTACCCTGGGCATACAGGACGTCCTGCAATTTGCTGAGGTGCGCCACTCCCTGCTCGAGCCATTTCGTTGCTTCGGGTTTATCTTGCGACTTCATGCCGTGGGTGTCGGTGGGGTCGTGGTCTTTCAGGCGAAAGCCATCGCCCTTCTGCACCACATAGGGCTTGATGAGCTTGTGGAACTTCAGTTCTTTGGGCATTGTGCTCCTGCCGTAGAGCGCGATGATTTCAGATTTTCCGCGATGGTCCAAGCGGGCGAGCGAACCCCTGGAGCACCAGCATCATGGCACCAATCGTCGAAGCGATTCAAGCTCCGCCGCCTAAGTTAGTCTTAAGTTTTCAGTTTTCAGTTTTCAGTTTTCAGTTTAAGAAAAAACGGAGAAAAGGAGGAAGGTGAGAGTTAAAGGTTTAGAGTTACTTAAAGGTATATATTTAAGAGTGGAAAGTCGTAAGTTGAGAGCTTTTGGATGTGCGCGAACCATCGTGACCCCCAGTTCCTGTAGGTGCATTCCGTTGGTCATGCAACCCTGCGAGGCCGTTCGATGCTCAGCGGCGTTTGGCATTGGCCCGCATCCAGGCAGCGAAGGCGGCTTCGTCGAGGGTTCCGGCAGCGAGGCCCATCACCGCCTGTGTGGCGTCCGCTTCGCTGGCAGTGAAACGATAGCCGTTCATTTCCAGAAAGAGGACGCCGACGACAAAGCCAGTGCGCTTGTTTCCGTCGATGAAGGGGTGGCTGCGAACGATTCCGGCCGTATAGGCAGCGGCCAGATCCACAGCGTCGGGACGGTCGCCATACGCGTGAAGTTGTTGCGCCCGGGCGAGGGCGGATTGCAGCAGTGCTTCGCCGTGCACGCCGGCCGCGCCGCCGTCCAAGGCCAGCAGACGATCGTGAAACGCCAGGGCGTCGCGCTCCTCAATCCAGAGAAGCTTTTTCATTTGGCGAGCGCGTGCAGCGTGTTGCGGTAGCGGCCGATGATGTCCTCGGCCATGGCCATTTTCTTCTCGAAAGCGGGGTCATAGGGCGAGAGCTGATAAGCGCCGTCGGGTCCTTCGATCAGGAACAGACGGTCACCGTCCCCTGCGCGCAGGCGGCTGACAGCCTCTTTTGGCAGAACAACGCCAAGGGAGTTGCCGATTTTGCGGACCTTGAGTTCAATCACGGGGGTCTCCTCTACGTTATAACAATTGTAGCAACCTCAGGGCGGCGGCGCAAGGGAACTCCATTCTGCTAAATACCGCTCCGCTGCCCGGCTGTGAACTTGACAAGCTACATGTCATTATGACAATATACTTGTCATTATGACGAGACGAGATCAGCCCGGCACGGCGGACGCCTTGCTTGACTTGTTCGACGAGACGGTTTCCCTGTTCCATCGCCTCACCGTCGTGGCGGAGAGGTTTCACGCACAAGGCTCGCTGTCGGCGGCCCTGCGCGGCATACTCCGCGGATTGCGCCGCCACGGAGCGCAGACGGTGCCGAAAATGGCGCGCCTGCGTCCCGTGAGCCGGCAAAATGTGCAGTTACTTGTGAACCGGCTCCGGGAGGAGGGACTCGTCGAGCTTGTCGAAAACCCCGCCCACAAACGATCCCAACTCGTAAGGCTAACTCCCGAGGGCGTACGCAGAACCGGCGAGATGGAGCGGCGGGAACGGCGGCTGCTGTCGGGGCTCGATACCGGCTTATCCGTACACGAGATTGCGCGAGCCGCCGGAATACTTAGGGGAGTTCGCGGTGTTCTGGAGAGCAACCAATGGCAGAAGAGATTGCAAAAGAAGTAGCGGGAGGCGGCAAAGCGGCCCTGCTGCGGCTGAAGCCGCCAAGGATCGCGCTGGTCCTTTTGCTGATTAGCGTGGGCCTGCATTTTCTCTTGCGAAACACGTTGAAGTGGCATTTCGGGTGCCCATTTTGCGGCCTTATTCTGATCGTTCTGGGCTTCTTGGTGATGATCTGGGCCTGGCAGTTGTTCCGACGGCGGGAAACCGCAATCTGCCCGACGGCGGCGGCGACGGTCCTTGTGGATCGCGGGCCGTTTCGAGTTACGCGAAATCCCATGTACTTCGGTATGACCGCGATGCTGGCGGGTTGTGCGTGGATTCTGGGATCGTTGCCGGCGCTTTTCGCGCCATTTACGTTCTTCCTGCTGATGAATACCGCGTTCATCCCGTTCGAGGAACGGCGGCTGTCCGAGATTTTTGGTACGCGGTATGTTGAGTACCGCGGCCGCGTGAGACGCTGGATTTAAGGAGCGCGAGACTGGGGCACCCGACTTCGCGTTGGCGGTAAAGTCTGTGCCACATGCCGTTGACAGGGTGCTAGCACGGGGCGATAGTCGGGTCAGGACTGCCGATGTTCTGAGGAATTCGTAAAGACCCGGTCAATCGAGAGGCTCACTATGCTGAAACGTATACTCGAGAAGGCCAAAGAGTGGTTCAACAAGGCCAGAAAATGGAATCAGCGTGCGGACAGCCCGTACTACCGCGTACGTTACACAAGCGTTCCCGTGTGGAAGCCCTGGCGGGATTTCTAACGCTGGATTTGCCGATGATTCCCCGGCGCAATCATGGCCCACAACTCCGCAAACGGCAGCGAGTAGTTTGAACGGTTAGGCCTTCCTTCCTAAACCCTGCAAAGAATTGAAAAATCCTGTGACTAATTTGTGATCAATCCTTCTCATTCCGCGCTAACCGCCGACTGTTTCGCCGAGGAAGGGAAATAGCAAAAACCCCCGTGCAATACCGGCACGTGGGGCGCCCAACTTCGTGTTTGTGGTTAGGCCGGAGCCCCCGCCGACTTTCAAAACTCGAAAGCCTCGCTCGGCACGTTAAGCCTGCGCCGCCCGCCTCAGGTCACCAGCGCGTGTGATTCCTGCATTGCCTGAAGCAACCACTTGTGTAATGTCGGCAGGAAAGCTGGTTTTACATCGTGGAACGCCAAACCCACCCCAAGATTCGGCTGCGAATAGACAACATTCGCCTCCGCCTCGAAAAAGTCTGCGTCCGTGAATATCTTCACGAAAACATGTGCGCCCGTGGGAAGAGGATTGGACATGTCAATGTAACAGCCATACAGGCTGAGATCACTGACGCGAGCAAATATCCGCGTACCGGAGCTAATCTCCACGATCTCTGCTGTAGCGACAAAGGGATACCTAGGGGTACGCCGACGGTCCGTTTCCGGACGGTTGCCCCGTGGATCTGAAGTAGTCAAGATGGCACCTCCATGGCATGAATAGCTAGGTATCAGACCATGGCGTCCCCGGTTTTACCCTGTTCCGAATACCGCTTCTTGCCATTGCGAATCCCTGATAGGGATGCGATTCCGTTTCGTCATGGACGCGCTCAATCCAGCACCCAATGATTGGGCTTTTCAATAAAGTGGAATGCGTAGCGAGGATATGGTGTTTCATGCCATTCCGAGCGAACGACCCGCGCCTTGCCGACCAATTCCTTGCTTGGACCGAGAAACTGAATACCCACCACAGAATCCGGAGGGAGTGCCACGCCGCAAGAGCACAAGAAACTGCTGCGGCTCATGTTTTCGGTCGTTGTCAGGAGCGTGAACGGCTCTCCCTTCTCATCGTTCCCCGCCAGCCTTAACGGCACCCGGAGGCGGACTCGTGGTTCATGCCTGCGCTCTTTCCGGCGATCCTTCAAAAATGTTTCCAGGGTTTGGCGCAAAGCGTCAAAGTCCACGGGCTTTTCAAAATAGCCAACAACGCCCAGATCGCGGCAAAATTCCTTGGTCTTGGATCCAGCTTCGCCACTAATCACAAATACAGGAATCAACTGTGTGGCGCTGAACGATGTAAAGGTTTGCAGCAGTTCGAACCCGGAGTATCTCGGCATTCGCAGATCCAGCAGGATGGCATCTGGTTTGTGCTCCAGTGCCAGGGCCAGAGCTTGTTCCGGCTCTCCGGTGTCAACAACTTCGTAGGTGTCCATCAGATTGAGCCGGATCAGGCGCCGTATTGCTTCTTCGTCATCGACAACCAAAAGTTTCGCCATGTTGAGTTTTACTCAAACTTTCTGCCGCGGCAGTTCCGCCACCAGCGGCGCTTGCTTTCCTGCAATCGCATGAACGGATTTCAGAACTTCACAAACTTTCGAGATTAGGACTTCTTCCGTAAACGGCTTATGAAGTAAATGGGTTCCCTCTTCAAGAACCCCGTGACCAGCAATAAAACTGTCCGTATAACCCGACATATAAAGAACTTTCATTCCGGGACGCTTCGGAAGCAGTTGTTCGGCCAGCACCCTTCCGTTCATCCCGGGCATCACGACGTCTGACAGAAGCAGATGAATCTTTTCAGGAAATTCCGCCGCAACCTTGAGAGCTTCTTCTCCGCTGGAAGCGGTCAGCACTTGAAAACCACGTTCTTCCAAAAATGAACGCGCCAGCTTTCGCAAGGGCTCGGCATCTTCCGCCACGAGTATCGTCTCGTTTCCCTGCAGCGCCGGCGGGAGCGAGGTCTGCTCTGCCACGTGTGTAACCGCCTCCTCGACGCGGGGAAGAAAGACTTGGAAGCAAGAACCGTGGCCGAGTTCGCTGTCCACCCAGATATAACCACCGCTTTGCTTCACGATCCCGTAGACTGTCGCAAGCCCTAAACCCGTTCCCTTGCCGACTTCCTTTGTCGTGAAAAATGGCTCATAGATGTGCTGCAGAGTCTCGCTGCTCATTCCAATACCCGAATCGGTGACCGAAAGCATTACGTACTTCCCCGGTTTTGCTCCTGGGTACAGCCGCCCACACATTTCATCGAATTCGACATCCGCGGTCCCGATGGTCAGACTGCCGCCGCTCGGCATGGCATCCCGGGCGTTGACTGCCAGGTTCATCACCACCTGTTCTACCTGCCCTTGGTCAGCCTTCACTCTCCCAATCGCTGGATTCAGTTCAGTGGTTACAGCAATGTCTTCACCAATCAACCTGGGAAGCATTTTCACCATGTCGGAGAGGAGTTCATTCAAGTTCAGGACTTTCGGGCTCAGAATCTGTTGCCGGCTAAAAGCCAGCAATTGACGCGTTAATGACGCTGCGCGCTGCCCCGCCTTCTCGATCTCCTCGATGTATTCGTGCAACGGGTTATCGTGGTCTATTTTCCGCCCGAGCATCTGGCTGTAACCGATGATCACACCCAGCAGATTATTAAAATCGTGGGCAATGCCGCCCGAGAGCTGCCCCACAGCCTCCATCTTTGCCGCTGTTCGCAGTTGACGCTCGAGAACTCGTCTCTCGGTGATGTCTTCGACAAAGACTTCATTATAGGTAGTATTCTCATCCCCGCCTTCCACTCTCCGGCCGCTGCACAGAACAGTGATGGGGTAGTCATCCCTTCGTTTCCACTCCATCTCCACATTCTTAAATTCGGTCTCGCTGCCCAATAACTTAACCAAATGATGGAAATCAGCGCGATTCCGGAAAACGTGGTCCCCAAGGTTGGCATTCAGCAGGTCTGTGGAGGACTGGTAGTCCAACATTTCTTGCAGCGCCGAATTGACTTGCAGGAAGCGGCCGTCCACACCGGCGCGAAAAATCCCGTAGGGCGCACCCTCAACCACGGACCGGAAACTCCTTTCTGACAGCCGTAATGCTTCTTCCGCTTGGACTCGAACAGTAATGTCGCGGCCGATTCCGATGATCCCGCGCACTTCGCCTTGCCGATTGCGCAGGGGAACCTTCGCTGTCGAGAGCCACTTCGCGTTTCCTTCGGCGTCCACCACCCTCTCCTCCTGATTCACCAGTGGCTGTCCGGATTGCAGGATGGCTTGCTCATCGGAATGGAAAGCCATTGCAAGTTCTTTCGGAAAATAGTCGAAATCCGTCTTCCCGAGCAGATCCTCGGGGTCCTTTGCTCCCACAAGCTGGGCAATCGCGCGGTTTGCCAAAACGAACCGGCTCCCAGCATCCTTGACGTAAATGAGGTCGGGCATGTTATCGATCAACGCCCGCAACAGGTCGTGCTCCGCTCGGAGCGCATCCTCTGCCCGCTTGTGTTCTGTGATGTCTCGATTGACGATGACCAGCAAGTCAGGCTCTCCCTCACCGGAGCGAATCACACTGGACGTGGATTCCAGGACCCGCCACGTGCCGTCCTTGTGCCGCATTCGGTACTCGAGAGCCTTGCCCTTGCCCGTGCGCCGGGCCTCCGCCCCTGCGGCTGCCACCCGGTCTCGGTCGTCAGGATGGATTTGTTCAAAGGATGATGAATGCTGAAGCTCGGAAGGAGAATACCCCAGGACTTTCTGATAGGAGAGACTGTTATAAAGCCGCTTCCCTTCCGTGTCCACCACCGCGATCATGTCCGCGGCATTCTCGGTAATCAGGCGGAAAAGCTTTTCTTTGGCTGTCAACTGGCGGCGAATTCGATGGATCTGCAACTGCTGGTATATGGTGTAGAGGTCAAACAGCAGTACCATGCCCAGGAGTCCCCACACCGCTTGGCGCAAGGCGAGGGTGTCCTCCCATTCATAGTGGGCATGCATGAGGACGGGCAGAAAAGAAGCAATCCCAATGGTGAGTAGCAGAGTGATTGCTATGGCTGTCGACAACAACCACCACTCGCGCCGCTCAATACGGCGTGTCCCATTTCCGCGAGTCTCGCTCTGCGGCTCGCTGAAATCTCCGATGTTTGGCTCGTCATTCTGTTTCATAAGCTATAGCTCAGTGGCTCAAAACCTCGATTCCTCTTACCGCATCCTGCCGCGATCATTACGCTGGAATACGCCTTCAGCGCTTTTCTGAGCGGCGCGATTTGTCGTCGCAAGACGATCATTCCTTTTCAGGTTCTCACCCGTGTACCTCATTGGTAGTCGGCACGAGCAGCATCGGGCATCGTGGCCGACAGGAGGACTGGGACCGCAGGACGCGGCGCTTGCTTGTGGATTGGTTTCTTTCCTCCATTCCATTCGTGGAGCTCTCGGGGCTCAGTTCACCAGTGTTTTCTGACATACTGCTGCAGTCTTCGGATAGAGAACTGCCGCTGAATTCCCCAACCCACTGTCACCAGGCCGACCGCCGAGATCGTCGCACCGACGATAAGGTAGATGTCCATGTACCACTCCGAGCGGGCAGTCGATTCGTATAGGAGGTAGGTCCCAGCCATGAAGAATATTGGGGGAAGGAGAGAGCCGAGACTGCGGTTTTTTCTCATCAATGCCTGGCCGAATCGCCTCTTGGGCTTTTCTGAGAGAAGGCTAACTGTAGTAAACAACTCGACTCTAACATTACGGTTCGAGTCAAAATTGGACTTACATTAGCCAGTTGCCCCAAATGACAACAAGGAAGTTCGCGAATGGTGCACTCTGGTGCGTTTATGGTGTGCCATCCGGGCAAGGACTTGGCGAAGTGGCTGAAAGCGTGACATGATGGCACGACTTTTCATCCCAGGAATACAGGAATCCGATGACACCGACCCAGCCGGAGTTGCAGGCCACACCTCAACCAGGAACCGTTTTGACGAAACAGCAGGGCTCCAACAGCGATTCCGGCAGCGGGCGATTGCTCTCCCTGGATTTTTTCCGAGGGCTGACGATCGCTCTGATGATCCTGGTGAACAATCCCGGGAGCGACACGCCCTACTGGCCTCTGAGCCACGCGCAATGGAACGGGTGGACGCCGACGGATCTGGTTTTCCCCTTCTTCCTGTTTATTACTGGGGTTTCGCTGGTGTATTCGTTTTCGTCAAGGCTGGCGCGCGGTCAATCGCGGGGCGAATTGATGAAGCACGTGGTGCGGCGCGCGGTGATCCTGATTCTGCTGGGTATCTTCCTGAACGGATTCCCGAACCGCTACAACTTGCACACGCTGCGGTTTGAGGGCGTATTGCAGCGGATCGGGCTGTGCTACCTGGCAGCGTCCCTTATCTACTTTTGGACGAAGCCACGGGGGCGCGCGGCGGTGATTTTTGCCTGCCTGGTGGGTTACTGGGTGCTGATGCGCTTTGTGCCCGTGCCGGGATTCGGCACGCCAACGCACCAAATACCGTTGCTGGACCCGGACCGCAACCTTACCGCATGGCTCGACCGGCTCCTGTTTTCCGGACATTTGTATGAAGGGACACGCGACCCGGAGGGCGTGATCAGCACGATCCCGGCGATCGCTTCGGTGTTGTTCGGCGTGTTCACGGGCGAATGGCTGCGTTCGGCGCGAGCGAGCGGCAAGAAAGTGCTGGGCATGCTGGCCTGCGGTGCGGCGGGATTTCTTCTGGCGGAAACGTGGAACATCTGGTTTCCGATCAACAAAAAGCTGTGGACCAGTTCGTTTGTATTGCTGACCACGGGGCTGGCGCTGCTCGTGTTTGGATTGTGCTACTGGCTGCTGGATGTGCGGAAGGCGCGGTGGATTCCCACCAAGCCGGCCACCGTTTTCGGGATGAACGCGATTGCCGCGTACGTGTTTGCGGAGGTGATCGCGAAACTGCTCGAAGTATTGTGCCAGAGGGGGACGGATAGCTGCCGGGCCGCTGCAACGGTGTTTGCTCGGCTGGGCAGCGCGGAGTTCAGCTCGTTGGTCTATTCCATCTGCTTCGTGCTGTTGTGCTGGGCGTTGATGTGGGTGCTGTACCGCAAGCGAATCTTTTTCAAGATTTGAGCGGCCGGTGGTGGCTGGCCACTGCAGAAGAAAGACTGGGGCACGATGTATCGTGCCCCTACAGTAGGAGAAAGGCGCTCATTACGGCAGAAGTGCTATTCGGGAGAATGGCGTTCCCGGGAGGTTATTTTTTGGCGGGGAGTTGCGGCTCGATCATCTGGCCACCGCGCAACACGAATTCTTGGCCGCGCCACTTGATGCGGTTGGAGGCGAAGGCGGCCAGCCAGACGACGAAATGGAGCAGATCGCGAAGAGGGACGAGCCAAAGCTTGCGGCGCAGCACGGCGTCTTGCAGGCCCCAGACGCCCACGACCCAGGCCATCGCTAAGCGCAGAACAAGATATGCGGCGAGGTAGGCCGCGCCGATCCAGGCGGCGGGTGCAACGGCGGCGGCGAGGAGCGCGAGCGGCAATCCTTGCGTGAAGAGTAGACCGAGAAACGACGCGGGACGCACCAGTCGAATCGTGCGCGCCCAACGCACCTGGTGCTCCCAGAAGCTGCGCGCGGTTTGCGCCGGGTACATCGTCGAGACGGCTTCGCCCGAGAGCAAAACCTTGCCACCCGATTTGTGGACGCGGTTCCCGATTTCATAATCGTCGGCGAGGAGATTCGCCAACGCTTCGTAGCCGCCAATTTTCGCGAGCCAGCTTTTTGTGGTGGTGACCGAAGCGCCCAGGGCAAACGTGACGCCTTCCTTCCAATCGGCAACGAGCGCCCCGGCCATGAAATCGCTGGCGGCGCCAACGGCTTCGAGCTGTGCCCAGAGATTTTCTTGCGCTATGCCACGGTAGAGGCAACTGACCACGCCAACCTTTGGATCGCGGAAAGGAGCGACGACTTCGCGGAGGTATTTCGCGCCGACACGCACATCGCCGTCGCTTTGCACAAGAATTTCGTGACGCGCTTCGCGGGCGAGCAAAGCCAGGTTGTTGACTTTGCGGTTGGAACCGAGCAGCGCGGCGCCGGAAAGAATGCGGATGGGACGATCGGGAAAATCCGCCATTATTTCCTGGATGACGGCGACAGCGGGATCGGAAAGCTCATTCACGCAAAAAAGGATTTCGTAAGCGGAGTAGTCCTGCGTGCAAAAGCTGGCGAAATTTTCGTAGGTGGCAAAATCCACGCCGTGCACGGGTTTCAAGATGCTGACGGGCGGCGTGAAAACCGGCTGTTTTCTTGCGCGTTCCCGGGTAAAAAAGCGCAGAGCGGCGATGGTTGCCGCAACGTAATACCCGAGCGGCGCCAGTGCCAAGAGCAGAATTGCCGCGCGCAAAACCTCGAGGTGAGTATTCATTTCCAGGATGGCCCTATTATGCTACCGATGTTGCGTCCTGCTCTAGAATTTTCGGGGGGCCAAAAATGAGCATGAATTTTGCGCTTGTGCAATAATTTTATTAGCTGCTTCGCGTTACCCCCACCCGATCGACGATTGCTGAAAGGGAGCCGCTATTGTTACGCCAGTTGGTAGGGCTTGTTAAGAAAATTCCCGTGGATTTCGGGCAATATGAGGTCCGCCACACGACCAAGGGAAAACTCATCCTGCTGAGCCTGCTCGAGGATGGCCACGGGAAACACGCGCTGGACCTGGGGTGCCGCGAACAATTCTGGACAGAGAAGCTCAAGGCAAAGGGATATGAAGTGGTTTCCGTGGACCTGGAACCACAAAACGAAACCGTGCTGCGCGTGGATGCCAACGAACCGCTGCCCTTCGCCGACGAAACGTTTGACCTGGTGTGGTGCACGGAAGTGCTGGAGCACATTGCCAATCCCCAGGCCACGTTGGGAGAAATCAACCGCGTGTTGAAGCCCGGCGGCCATTTACTTTTGACCACGCCCAACAGTTATTTCTGGGTGTTCCGGATTTTCCGGCTGTTTGGGGGGGCTCCGGCGGAAGTACAGAACGCGGATCACAAACAATTTTTCCGCTACGAAGATCTGCGCAGGCTTTTGCCGACAAGCGAGCTGTACGGTTTTTTCCCCTACCTGATCTACCGGAGAACGCTGAAGAGCAATTTCTCGCTGCTTTCGCCCACGATCGTGGTCCACTACCAGCGGCAGGCGCGGAACGGCGCAACCGCCGCTGGGAGCCGATAATTTGATGACACCGCAAGAGGGGCGAGTGGCGAGCGTCTTTCGCCGGGCCGCGCAATTTGAAGGTAGGTGCGTATTCAGATGAACATTTCGCGCATCCATGAACGCTTTCTTGCTTCAGTGGCCATCTTTGTGGTGTTGTGGCTGGCGGTCTATGGCCCGGGACTCTTCCGGCCGCCGCTGATGGATGACGCCGATGCAGCGCACGCGGAAGCAGGCCGCGAAATTTTGCTGCGTCATGACTGGGTCACGTTCTATCAGGATGGCATCCGCTATTTCTTGAAGGCGCCGCTTCCCTACTGGGGTATGGCAGTGGGGCTAAAACTGTTTGGCGTGTCGGATTGGGCGGCGCGGCTGTGGCTGCATCTGGGAATGCTGGTGCTGGCCGTGTTTGTTTACCAGTTTGGCCGGCGTTTCCTCACTTCTAAGGCGGGATTTTGGGCGGCCATCGCGCTCATTGCTTCGTGCGGGCCGTACGAGTTTACGCGCATTCTGATTCCCGACATGATCGTGGGACTATGGATCGGGTTGGGCGTGTACTTTTTTCTGGACGGTTGGCGATCCGGGAAACCTTCCCTGTGGTCGTGCTGGGGGTTCGCCGCCGCCATCGCGCTCAATGTACTGACAAAAAGCCTGATTGGGATCGTGTTTCCCTGCGCGATCGTGTTTGTTTTTCTGGTGCTCGTTGGCGACCTCCGCCACATTCTCAAGATGAGGCTTTTCTCCAGCACCGCTGTTTTTCTTGTGATTGCGGCGCCCTGGCATATTCTTGCGGCGATCGCGAATCCACCTGCGGGGGAAGCCAAGGGCTTTCTGTGGTTCTACTTTGTGAACGAGCAATTCCTGCGCTACCTCGGCAAGCGTGTTCCCGTGGATTACGCCACTGTCCCCCTGGTCTTGTTTTATGGCTTGCTCCTGATTTGGCTGTTGCCATGGAGTTTTTTTCTGCCACAGGCGCTGGCTCAAGTGCGTTTTCGCCTGATGAAGATTTCGGGAGTTCGCGAGTCGCATGAAGCGGTGCTACTGCTGCTCTTCTGTTGGGCAGCGATCATCCTCCTGTTCTTTAGTTTTTCCACGCGGCAGGAGTATTACCTGGCCCCGGCGCTTCCAGCGTTGTACCTGATTGTGGGGCTTTGGTTGGCGCGCGAGTCGGAGGCTCCCATCGGGTCTCGAATAGCGCGCGCGGGCCGCATATCGGCCACGGCGCTGTTTGTGTTCGGCGTGCTGATCGCCGCAGGGACCGGCGCGCTTGCCGCGATTTCGCACGCGCCGCGCCCGGGCGTCGAACTGGCTGATCTTCTCTCGACCAACACTGAGGCTTACAAGCTTTCCCTGGGCCATTTCCTCGATTTGACGGGGGATGCGATGGGCATGTTTCGCGGACCTTTGATCGGCACCGCCCTGGCGTTTCTGCTGGGTACTGGATTGAATTGGGGGCTGCGGCGTCGTGGCCAAACGTTGGCCGCGAACTGGGTGCTGGTGTTGATGCTGGCCGCATTTATCGAGTGCGCGCACGTGTCTCTGTGCGTCTTCTATCCGGTGCTGGGCTCGAAGCCCCTCGCGGTCGCAATTGAGAAGCAATACCGGCAGGGGGAACAAATCGTTTGCGATAAAGAGTACTCGTACGCTTCATCCGTGAACTTCTATACAGGAAAGCAAATGCTGATCCTGAATGGCCGCGTGAACGGGCTGTGGTTCGGCTCTCTTTATACCGATGCGCCGGCGATCTTTCTGGATGATGTTGCATTCGCAAAGCTGTGGAGCGGGGGGAGCCGGGTGTACCTGGTCACGGCCGACGAAAAGAAGCAGGCGTCGCTGGCAAACATGGGGCCGGCCTATCAAATTGCCAAGGCGGGCGGCAAGTTCGTGTTGTCCAACCGAAGCAGTGGGCCGTAAGAAATTTCGCGGCATTGCGAACCGCGAAGCGCCGCCGACTAATAGAGCGAAACAATAACGATGCCGAAAATGAGGAGCAGGATTCCAGCCCAGCGTTTGGGGCTGACGTGCTCGTGCAAAAGTATTCTTGCGAAAGCGGCATCGAACACGTAACTGCTTGCCGTGACGGGAACCACGAAGCTTACGGGCGCTATGGACAACACCTTCAAAAACGCGAAGAAGGATATCGCGAGAAACACAATGGAGAAAAGGAGCAAGGGCCGAGCAAGAACGCGAAACGAGCGCGCAACGTCGCCGCCGCTGCCGGATCGTTTCATTTCATAACTTTGCAGCAGATCACTTCCGACAGTACAGAAAACGATGATGCCGATAAGAAGCCACTTCATTGGTGCACGCTGCCGAGGTCTTTTTGCGCGGTGCTCGAGGCAATCAGAATGACGCCCAATGTGATGAACGCAACACCCAGGTAACGCGCGCCTGTGACTTCTTCTCCCAGAATGAAGTGACCCACCAAGGTGATGAGCACGTAGCCTGCTCCGGCCACCAGCGGCAGCATGGCGCTCATCGGACTGATACTCAGAAGAGCCATGCGGAAAACCATCCAGGCCATCAGTGTAAGAATGCCGAGAATTACCAACGGACTCGTCAGCAGCGAGAAGAGGCTCGCATGGGGCCCCTGGAGAGTTACTCCTTTACTCAACAGCGCGTTCCCGCCCACGCCGAATACGATGACAAAGAAACTGAGGAACCACGTTTTGACATTTACACTCATGCGCGAATTACTTTCTCCCCTCGCGCTTCTGGGCAATCACCAAACCGCGCGGAGTGGACACGAAGACCACGGAGATGAGACCCTCCTGTTCCAGTTTGAGGGCTCCTTCCCGGACGACCCTGAAATGTGAACTAGCATCGTGCATGAGGATGAGCCCGAACGGATTCAGCTTCGCAAGGAAATTGCGCACTTCCTGTTCGCGGATGTTGACGTCACTATCGGAGTAGAAGAAATCAATGGGTTCGTCCACCACCAGGTCGAAACTGGAGCACAAGCGGCAATCGATTATGGAGTCCAGATGCTCGTCGCGAAAGCATTTTCGTGCGCTCTCACATACCAGAAGATCCATTTCGCAAGTGATTAGCCGGCCACGGCCGTTTTCCTTCATGGCTCGCGCGATGTAAGTGGAGCTTAGCCCGGAGAAGGTGCCGGTCTCCACTGCCAGTTTGGGTTTGAGTGCCCGGACGAGAGCGTAAAGTAGGTCGAGGACTTCCTTCTCCGCAGCCATTGAATCGTACATTGACCATAGCCTGGGTTCCGGACACTCGAGCGAGGGAGGAGTGTACTCCGGTCGCAACTGCTCTCCTTGAACAGCTACCCTTGCGAGAATTCGATGCTCTTCACTGACGCGGAAAAAAGAGCGGAGTCTGATGGCCAGGACCGCGGATCCTAAGACCATGCAGGAGACGGCAAGGGCGTCCACGCGTCGAAAAACCCACGCCACAACCCCTGTGATGATCAATGCTTGGGCAAAGGCCAGACCCGCGGGCCTCTGTAGCACATTTGCTTGAGAGAGCTCATGGAGGAGGTGGAACCCGGCGGCAAGGGTGAGGTAAGCCGCGAGAAGTTCAAAGGCGGGCCCTCTGGCGGGAAAACTACCCCAAATCAGGAAACCAAAGGAAGCGAGTCCCGAGGCAAGGTAGCTGCCAACACCGACGAGATCCAGGAGCGTCCACCATTGGCGCAAGAGGCGATCCTTACGCCAACAAGCGAGGAGTATCGCCCAGCCAAGAAGACCCAATGCATTCCAGAACAAATAGATCTCAGGGTCAAAGGGCCAGAGACGCGGGAGCGCAAGAGAACCGCAGAGTACCAAGATTGCGAAGAGCGTCCGCTGCGCGCGTTTAGGAATGGAAGCGCGTTGCAGGTACAGAAAAACGGCGAATCCTGCCGCAGAACAAAACGCAATTGAGAACAGGAAGAGATCCTGCATGTCAAGATCGCCGTATCCATCCAGCCTTCAAGCAGTTCTATTTCACCGTGGGAACTGCCGAGGCTGCGATTTGCAGAGTGGGTGACAATGGTGTGCCGGCACCGGCCGACAGTGAACAGCAAATGCTGGCGAACCAGTATCCCACAAGGCGTCGCGAAGTCACAAACGGCACAGCGGCTTTGGCAAACTCTTCAAGGGGCGCCGCGCGGGCCCGCGCACTAGCCGGTCATCAGCACCAAGACAACGCCAAGGAAGACCAGCCCCACACCGAGCCAGCGCTTTGGCGTGACATCTTCTCTTAGCAGGTGTTTTGCGCCGAACGTTCCCACCACATAGCTAAAAGCAGAGGATGGAATGACAAGGCTGACGGGCGCCCAGGACAGCAGGATCAAGAGCGAGTAAAACGAGACAGCCATCAAGGGTAAAGCCAGCCAGACCCAGCCAGACTTCATGGCCCGCCCCAGGAATTGCAGAATGGACCGCGGATGGAAGCCTTCCAGCTCGCCAATGCGCTTCATGCCGTACGTTATGGCGATTTCACCGCCGGTGCCGCTGCAGATAAGCAATCCCAGCATCACGATTATTTTAATCATGATGGCATTTGTTGACCCTTGGTCGTGTTCGGTTTGGTCTGTCCGACCAGCATCACGCCGAAACAGATCACGAACACGCCAATCCAACGTTTAAGTGTGACGGCTTCATGAAGAACCAAAATGGCGAGAAGCGTTTGCGTGGCGTATCCAAGAGCGCTGGCGGGCATCACGTAGCTGTAGTCCGCCCAACTGACGGCGCTCATATAGAAAATGGTAAAACCAAGCAGGAAGAGGATGGCCAGCCAGATCGTTCCATTCTGTACGGTTGCAAGGATGGCTTGCTTCAAACCTTCAAGGGAAACATGAACCGCACCGATCCGCGTCATGCCGCGCTTCAGCAAGAGATCGCCGGTGTTGGCGCACACGACCATCAAAAAGACCGTAAACAGGGTCTTAAACCTTAACCTGTGCTCGTGCATCATTCTTTAGGGTCTAGTCGTTTCCGCCGGCAGTAGAGGCTCCGGGCACTGACACGATAGTCTCCGGAGAATCTCCCCCTCGACGTGCCCACTTGAGGCGCTCCGCACGCAGCTTGAGGAATTCCACGGCCTCGTGGTACAAACGCTTCCGCTCGTTGCCATCCCAGAGCGCCTCGCGAACGATGCGCCAGGCCACGCGCGGGCGGAAGTAATACTCATCGTAGAAACGGTTCACTCCCGCCATCATTTCCGCCTTGGACAAGTGCGGATACTCGATATGGGGAAGTTGATGGCCACCGTTATCGGCGAGAGCTTCGACGCGCAGGAACCCTTGCTGGGCCATGGATTCGTGAAGCTCGGTGCCGGGCATGGCGTGGGCGAGAGAAACCTGGATGGTTTCGCAATCGAGTTCCTTGGCAAATTCGATGGTCTTTTGAATGGTTTCCCTGGTTTCGCCGGGGAGACCGATGATGAAGTCGCCGTGAACCTTGATGCCAACCTTGCGGCAATTCTTCATGAAATTACGCGCCATTTCGATGGTGGCGCCCTTTTTGATGTTTTTGAGGATCTGCGCATCGCCGGACTCAAAGCCAACGATGAAGAGACGAGCGCCGCCATCGGCCATGGCCTTCAAAGTTTCATAATCGCTATGCACACGAGCCGTGGAGGACCACTGGAACTTCAAGGGCTTGAACTTGGCGCTGAGTTCCATGACGCGATCCTTGCGGATGTTGAAGGTGTCGTCGTCGAAGAAAATCTCCTTCATTTGCGGGAAATGTTCCAGAGCCTGGGACACTTCGCGGACCACGTTATCGGTCGAGCGGGTGCGCCAAGCGTGTCCGGAGATGGTCTGCGGCCACATGCAGAAAGTGCACAAGGCGGGGCAGCCGCGGGTGGTGTAAAACGATACGTAAGGGTGAAGGAGGAAAGGAACGTTGTAGCGTTCGATCTGCAAATCGCGCTTGTAAATATCTGTGGCAAAAGGCAGAGCATCGAGCTCGGCAGTATGGAGTTGGGGCTGCGGTGCATTGTGTACAATGCGCCCGTCCTTGCGGTAACTGGCCCCAAGAATGTGCTCGAGCGGCTTTCCGTGAGCGTAATCCGCGACAGCGTGATCGAATTCGCCGCGGACAACGAAGTCAATGTCCTCGCTGGAGTTTAAAGTTTCATCGGGCTTGATATGGCCGTGAGGGCCGACGAAGGCCACCTTGAGGGAAGGATTGCTTTCCTTGATTTTGCGCAAGAGCTTGATGTCGCTGGCAAAGCCGACGGTGGAAGTAAAGAGGACCAGAAACTCGTAATCCTTGCAGATTTCGATGGTCTGCCGCCAGTCAATGCCATGCGGCGAAGCGTCAACGAGGCGGCTGCCGGGAATTAATCCTGCCGGATAGGTCAGCCAGACTGGATACCAATAGGACTCAATCTCGCGCGTCGCGGGCCATCGCGAGCCCGCTCCCCCGTCGAAGTTTTCAAAACTTGGCGGGTTCAACAGCACCGTTTTCATGACATCTGGCATTCATCACCCTCAGCTTCTGGTTGGATTCCGCAAACGGGCGAGCAAACGTTAGCTACACCCGTCTTTATGATTTCAGCGTCTACCCTAGTGTAGATAATAGTTTAGCTGAGTTGGTTGCATCGTCCCACGGCTTTCTGCGAGAAGGGCGAAAGAGGCATCCAATAGCTAAATACCGCATTAAGTGGGAGTTGCAGAGCATGCAGGGGCTTAGTGGCAAGCTCCCGCAAAGGTGCGCGAGCATGAAAACACACTAACGTCCGAGGCACTCTCGAGTGGCTTCATCCAAAATGTCCCAAATGCGGTCGAGCCAATCGAGATGCTCCGGCTTCAACAGGACGGATCTTAGACAAGCTATGCTGGACTGAGTTTGCTTCGCGCCCTGCCATTGCTCACAAAAAAAGGCCGCGGGAAGCTCCGCCACCGCCAGATGCAAGTTTCTTCGTGCAGCCGCTTCAAAGATTTTTCGGGAGAGGACAGAGGCTTCGTCCGGATTCTCTGTGCGCGGCGCAAACACGATAATGTCGAGTTCGGGCGCAAAAGGCGTTAGGAACCGGCCATCCTCCGCAAGACGCTGATGAAATCTTAGAGCGGCCTCGCGACTGCGCTCCAGAGAGTTCGCGAACTCGCCGCGCTTTTGAAGGGGCAGCAGTCGTTGCGTGGCCCAAAGTGCGACGGCTGACGCCCCGGGACGTGAGCACTCCAGGCTAATTTCGCCCAGATGGAGATCGGTGGAACTGAAATAGGTGGCGGGCGACTTGTGCTTATAGAGACGCCCGACTGCCGGGTCGTGAAATAGCACGCAACCGCAGCCATAGGGTTGCAGGCCGTGCTTGTGGGGATCGATCACGATGGAATCTACCTGCTGGATGTGGCCAAAATGATGGCGCGTTTCTTCCGCGAGATTCCCGGCCAAATGAAAATAACCGCCGTATGCAGCGTCGGCGTGAATGCGGAAGCCGTACTTCTGGCGGAGCTGAACAATTTCCGACAAGGGATCCACGGAACCGGTAGCCGTCGTGCCCATCGTGGCCACCACGGTCCCCACGTCGCCGCGCGCAAGGCGGGAGCGCAGTGCGGCAACCTCCATGCGGCCGCGAGCATCGCAGCGGACCGGCTCGCAATTCAACTGCAATACGGCCGAAATGCGCTGGTGCGTGTAATGAGCCTGCTCGCTCGCCAGAATCGTCTTGCCAGGAGCAAGGCGCCCGGCCACCCAAAGCGCTTCCAGATTGGCCATGGTGCCGCCGCCGCAAATATGTCCAAGATGGGCATCCCACCCGAACATTGCCGCGATTTCCGCGACGGCTTCCCTTTCCATGGCAGAAGAAGCGCGCCCGCCATCCAAGGCGTGATTGTTGGGGTTGATCCACAGCGCAAGCGTGTAAGCCAGGCGCGCGAGCGGATGAGGCGGCTTGAGCATCTGCCCCGCGTACAGCGGATGAAAATAGGGGTAATTGTCGTGGAGGCGGTCCGCTGTTGATGCCAGGATTGCGCCGATTTGTTGTGCGTCCGGTGCTGCGGAATCAAACGCGGGAAGAGAGGCAAAACCGGCGTCAAGCTGTTGCAAAGCATCTTGCAGGATTTTGAGCGAATTTGTTTCAAGCATGCGGGCGCTCCTTCGTTCTGCGATTCGGAAATTAAGCCTTGTGCACTATTGCAGGACTTTGTCGAGTTGGCCGGCCGTACGCAGGAGATCCAATTGTGCCTGCTGGCGCCGGAAATTGGCATCCAGATAGGCCATCCACTTTTCATTCTCATCCAGCCGGGCGCGTTCGACATCGCGAAGATTCATCTTGCCTTCTCCAAATTGCGATTGCAGGACGCTGACATTCTGCTGCGCGAGCTGCAGTTCAAGCCGCGCAACCTCTTTCGCTGCATCGGCTTCCTGGACTTTGCGGGATTTCTGGCGAACGTCGGCGGTCACTTGATTTTTTGTGCCGGCCAGGTTCATCTTCGCGGCATCCAGATTGGCCTGTGCGAGAGCGACATTGGCGCGGGTTCTGGCGCTGAAAATTGGCAGCTGGACGTTCACACCGGCGTTGAAGTTGTTGTACTGGAATCTAGTGAAATAATTTGCATAATTGTTGAATTTCGCCAACACGCTGTAGACGGATACCAGCTCCAGCGTCGGTAAATTTCCGCGCTTCTCTCCCGCCAGCCGGAATTCCTTACCCCGTACGTCCGATTCCGCAAAAGCCAGGCTCGGGCTGTTTTCCGAAGCCATGGCGATGAGATTGGCGCCCTGTTGTTCCGCGGCTCCCGGCAATTCTTCGGGTGTGACTTCCATGGACTGCTCGGGCGCGAGCCCAAGTTGGTTGCGCAGGAAAACTTCCAGTTCATCCTGGCGCCCCTCGAGTTGCAGGATTCGCTGCACCACCTGCGCGTGCGTAAGCTGTGCCTTGGTCACTTCGACAGGCAATTCAAAGCCTTCGCCTTGGCGCTCTTGTGTGATGTCCACAATTTTCTCCGCACTCTCTTTCTCCTTGCGGAGAAGTTCCAGAGCGTGACGCACTTTTACAAGTTCCAGATAAGCGCTTGCCACGCGCGCCATGACGGAGTTTCGCGTTTCTTCCAGGAGCACTCGCTGCGCCTTGGCTTGCTCCTGCTGCTCCTTCGCCAGGCCGCGCAGGGGTTCATTAAATACCTGCTCGCTATAGGTGACATTGAAGACTGCGGGCGCACGGCCTCCCGGGGTTTCCGGAATGCCATAGGTATAGCCGGCACCCGAGCCGACAAAGAGATTCGGCTTGAATTCGGACCTGGTCAGATTGGTGGACTGATCGGCAACACGCGCCTGAATCTTGGCAAGCTGGATGTCCTTGCTGTTCTGAAGCGCAAGTTCCACGCTGCGCCTGAGGGTCAGCAGGATGGGCGTGCTCGAGGCGTTGGCAGGTTGCGCGGGCTCCTGGGCCAGCAAAGCTGGGGCACTCACAAGCAGCGCCGCAATTCCGCATATTAACAATTGCTTCCAGGTTCTCATGTTCCCTCCCGGCCTCGACAGAAAAATTAGTGGTCTCGCTTCATTCAGACTGAAACTTTTCACCTAAATGCTTCTACAGGCTCTGCTGCGTGTCTCAGGGGTTGAAACCCCCGAATGGTGCGAGCTTTTCGGCACGGCTGAAGCCGTGCCCTCCCGACGGCCATTTACGAGATGCCTTCTATTCGTAGCGCAACGATTCGATGGGTTCCATGTTGGCCGCCTGCTTCGCGGGCAGCCACCCAAAAAAGATTCCCGTGGAGCAGGAAACGAGAAACGCCACCACGACGCTGGCTCCGGAAACGGGCACGCGCAAGTTTCCCGGAAGCAGTTGCTGCGCCAGGACCGGGATGGCCAAGCCGATCAGGATGCCGATAACCGCTCCGCCTCCGCTGATGAGAAACGCTTCGAGGAGAAACTGCGAGAGAATTTCTTTCGGCGCGGCACCCACAGCCTTGCGAATGCCGATCTCTCGCGTGCGCTCCTTCACGGTGACCAGCATGATGTTCATGATGCCAACACCGCTGATCAGCAGCGCAATGAACGCAATCAAGACCAGCAAAATGGTCAGCGCCAGAGAAATGGTGTGCGCCGCGCTCAGGATGGAACTCAGCGTCCTCACGATATATTCCGCCTGGGCGGGATGGCGGCTCTTCATGAGCATCAGGATTTTCCGCTGTACCACCGGCACCATTTCGGGCGTCGAGGCCTGGGCATAAATCGTTCGCATCACTTCCCTGCCGGTGTAGTACTTGATCAAAGTAAATGGAATGATGACCGATTCTTCCTCGATCTCCGACAATCCATAAGTGGGCACGCGCTCGCGGAAGACGCCGACGATGGTAAATGTCAACTCTCCCATGTGGAGATTCTGCCCGACCGGATTTTCAAAGCCGAAAATACGTTCTGCAAGTTCCCTGGTAATCAGGCAGACTTTGCTGCGAGTTTCCATGTCTCGGGCGTCGAAATACCTTCCGCGCAGGATCACCAGGTGACGAATGGACTGGTAGCCCTCGGTAACCCCGATGAGGGTGGCTGGCCGCGTCTTTGCATGAACCACGACGGCCATGGGAATGGCGGAAATCCCCGCCACCTCCACGACGCCGGGAATCGACGCTTTTACGTCGGCCATATCATCGAGCGTAAGTTCATAGCTCAAGGGTTGGGCCTTGTCCGGGGTCTTGATCAATTCGGCCCACACCAGGTTTGAGCCCACGGCTTCAATTTGAGAGATGACGTATTTCCGGCTGGTGAGCGCCACGGTGACGACCAGCACGATCGAGGCGCTGCCAATAATCACGCCAATCGAAGTGAGAGTGGCACGCACTCTATTGGCGCGCAAGGCGTCGACTGCCAACGTGAAGGATTCCCGGATGTGCATGACTCGATTCCGTGCCTCAGCCCTTGACCACGTTACTTGCAGACCACATCGTGATTATTCACTCCGCCGAGCTTCATGACTTGCCCAAGTGCTTCAGCGCTTCCTGAGCTTTCTTGTATTTCGCGTTGAGTTTCAATGCGGTCTCATACTCCCCGCGGGCCGCGGCCGCGTTCATCTGCTTCTCATACAACTGGCCCAGCCAATAATGAACAGACCATGGGCCCGGATAGGACGGCCGCCAGGGCACGGTATGAGTGAGATTCCGCAGGATCTTTTCCGATTCGGGCAGTTTTTCTCCCTTCAGAATCCAGCCAACCGCCCAGAAAAATGGAACTCGCGGGTCATCGGGCGCAGTTGCCTGTGCGGCATCGGCCGCTGCCAGGACGCGTTCCGCGGCGCCGCGATTGGCGAAGTAAGCGGCGATCTCCTGGATGAGGTCCACCGACTTTGGCTTGCTTTCCAGCGCTTTCACGAATTCCGCTTCCCCGCCGGGGACATCCTTTTTTTGAAGCCGGCACTTTCCGGCGGCAAAATGGCCCTGCGAAGCATCGAGCGCGAGCAATTTCCGAATCAGCGGCTGAGCCTTAGCTTCTCCTCCGCCGACGGCGGACGGAGCGGTGCAGTCGTATTCAATCAGATTTTGCGCCGCGTCGAAGTTGCGATTATCAAGCTGCACCGCGGTTTCAAATTCCTTTTGAGTTTTTCTGGCGAGGGGATAGGCGCCGAACATCGAGGCGCGATCGGCCTTTTCGCCATAGGCTTGCCCAAGCCAATTGTGGTATTCGGAGTTTTTCGGATCGATGGCTACAGCCCTTTCGCCGCTGGCGACCGCGGCATCAATCTGTTCAGCACCCAGGTAGGCCTTGGTCAGGAGGAGCTGGATCCCGCCATTGCCGGGCTCTTTCGCGGCGGCTGCCTTCAAGATCCCGATTGCCGTGGCGTACTCCGAGTTTTCGTAAGCGTTTCTCCCCGCCTCAAGTGAGGCTTCCTGCGCCCGCGCGCCTTGCACTGGGACCAGAAGGAGGAAGATCACGCCGGCAGGAAGAGCGCTACTGATTCGCATCCTTCGCTTCCTTCGCTTCCGAGGTGTCCATGTTAACAACCTTTACTTTCATGCCTTCATGAAATTCCACATCGCCAGGGAGTGCCACGATTTCGCCTTCCCGTAAACCGCTGATGACCTCGTAATCCGTGGCGTCGGCAATGCCCACCTGAATCGGCCGCTTCTCCAGCCGGGACTGCCCGACGCCGTCCTTCACGACAAAAACGTAACGCTGACCGCTCTCTGTTTCCACCGCGCCGCGTGTGACGCCCAGAACATGCAAGCGTTCCTTTGAATTGATGCGCACGTTCACATTGGTATTCGGCAGCAGTTCCAGCTTGTCGTTCTGCACGGAGCACAGAAGTTCTCCGACGCTACGCGAACCTCGGGCGACCACCTGCTTGGGAATAATTTCTGTCTTTCCTTCCCAGACGCGATTTGGCAAAGCATCCCAGGTAATTTTCACGACTTCATCGGGTTCGAGGGCACCCATTTCGGGTTCGTCGATGAAGGCGCGCACGCGCACCTTGTGCAAGTCGGCCATTTCGGCAAGCAAGTCGCCCACCTTGACGAAGTCTCCTTCGCGAAGGGGCTTGGAAAGCTCTCCATGGCCACCTATGGAGTAGAGAGTCCCGTCAATGGAGGCACGAATGCGTCCTTGCTCGACCTTGTCTTCCAAGGCTGCAACATCGCTTTGCGCCTGCTGCACGGCAAGGGAGGAGCGGGCCTGGTCGAGATTGGCCTGGCGGTCAAATTCCTTTTTGGCGGCCGCCAGCTTGCTCAGTTCGGACCGCGTTTTTTCCAGCGCAAGGTCATTGGCGGCGAGTTCGTCCTTGGTAGCCGCGCCTTGTGACAGGAGCCGGGTTAACGAATCGTGATCGCGCTGCAGGCGGTCACGATCTGCTTGCGCTTTGGCCAGGTCGCCATTGATGCGCGCCGCCTCATCGGTGCGCCCACCAGTGTTAGCCACACGCTGGTCATCTTCGGCACGCAAGAGCCTGACGCGGGCGGCAGCGAGTTGCGAGGTGGCATCCTTCACGTTCAACTCGATCAGGAGTTGGCCTTTCTTGACGTTCTGCCCTTCCAGGATGTGCACCTTGGTCACAAAGGTGTCCAACTGGGCGCGCACGGTAACCGGCGCGATGGGTTCCACTTTTCCGTTGCTGCTGATGGAGGCAACAATGTTGCGGCGCACCGGCGTCGTGGCCGAAATCTTGGCCACCGGTTGCCGGCCGCTGACCCACACCAGAAAATAAGCCACCATTCCGGCAACCAGCAGGAACACCAAAAGTCTGTTACGCAGAGTCTTATCCATAAATTCCTGAAATCAATCCGTCAATCGCCGCAAGAGCTTGTCCAAGCTCCGCCCAAGCGTGCTGCTAACTGGATACAACTGGCATCTTTTGCGGGGCTTGCTGGCCGGCTGCCTGGGCGGTCTATCCCTGCGGTAAAGTTTATCAGGACGGTTGGCCATTTCTCCACACACTTCCGTCGCCGTTCCGTCATTTCCACTCAGATGCCCGGTAGGGCATTCAAGATGCCGCAACATTCCCCCTGGCCGTGCCGTGCTAGAATCTAGCGATGAACACCAGCGAAATCCCAAGCGTTTCGGCAACCGGCAAAACGGTGACTGCTGCCCCCTCTAAAGTACTCCACCGGGTATGCATCCAGTGCAACAATGTCTTCCGCGTGCCACCCGATAAATTTGATGCCAAACAGTGTCCCAATTGTCACAAAGGTTAGGGGCAACCCTTTGGGTTCTCTTGCCTTACGACTTCCGGTGGCGATTCCGGCCATTTTTTGATATTTTTCCTGCTCCCCTGGCGTACTACCCTGTGAACGTGGTCTGTCCTGTGCCCCGATGAATTTGTGAGGATGCCCCCATGATCGAAACCCGTGGTCTGGTCAAAACCTTCAAGGACAAGAAGCGCGGCGAGATTCGCGCTGTGGACAACGTGAGCTTTGTCTGCAAGCCGGGCGAAATTTATGGATTGCTGGGAGCGAACGGCGCTGGGAAAACCACCACGCTGCGCATGTTGGCCACTATCCTGGAGCCGACCGACGGCACGGCGATTGTTTGCGGGCACGACGTTGTGGAAGCGCCGGAAAAAGTACGCGCGAATGTCGGGTTTCTGTCAACCTCGACTGCGCTATACCCGCGGTTGAGCTCGCAGGAATTTGTGGAATACTTCGGCCGGTTAAACGGGCTGGACGAGGCCACGCTCAAGAAGCGCGTTGACGAAATCTTCAGCCGCCTAGACATGAACTCGTTTCGCGACCGGCGCTGCGACAAGTTGTCTACGGGCATGAAGCAGAAGACTTCCATCGCGCGCACGCTGATCCATGATCCGCAAGTGATGATATTTGATGAGCCGACCGCGGGCCTGGACGTCATGACCGCGCGCACCATCATCGAGTTCATCCGCGAGTGCCGGCAACGCGGGAAGACGGTGATTTTTTCGACGCACGTGATGAGCGAGGCGGAGAAACTCTGCGACGTCATCGGCATCATTCAGTCGGGCAAGCTGCTTGTGGAGGGTTCTCTTGCCGAACTGCGCTCCCGCTACAACGAGCAAGACCTGGAAGAGGTTTTCGTGAAGGTCGTCGCGCCGCTTTACGCCGGGCAGGAGGACAACTGAGATGTCTCTTCAGAATATCGGTTTCGTTTTCCGCAAGGAGCTAACCGAATGGCTGCGCGACCGGCGCACCATCATCTCCACGGTGGTCATCCCGCTGCTCTTGTTCCCCATCTTGACCGTCGGGTTTGGCACCATGGCCACCATGCTGATCGGCAAGGCCAAGGAGGAGATCCCCAAGGTCATAGTCCTTGGAGGAGACGATTCCCCGAAAATCCTGGAAGGCGTGCGAAAGCTCGATAAGATCGAGGTTGTCGCGGCGCAAACGAACTGGAAAGACGAAATCATCAACAAGGAAGTGCGGGCGGCGGTGGAGATTCCTCCGGGGTTCGAGGCGGACCTGGCCCAGCAAAAATCCGACGTGGTGAAGATTTATATGTATGAGGGCGAAATGAAATCATCGTTCGCCGCTGATCGCGTCGAGAAATACTTCAAAGACCTAAGCGACAGGGTGGTCACGGAGCGCCTGGCAGCTAAGAGTTTGCCGGCTTCGATCCTAAAACCGTTCGAGATCAAACAGGATAACGTCGCTCCGCCCGAAAAAGTCAGCGGGGCGGTCCTCGGGGGACTCGTCGGTTATATGGTGATTCTGCTCTGCCTGACCGGGGGAATGTATCCCGCCATGGACCTGACCGCTGGTGAAAAAGAACGTGGCACCATGGAGACGATTCTCTCCAGCCCCATTTCGCGTTACCACCTCGTTCTCGGCAAATTCTTTCTTGTACTTACCGCAGCGCTCGCCACGGCTGCGTTATCCGTTCTCTCGATGGGCTTGTCGTTCAACGCGCTGAAACTTTTCAGCCCGGAGGCTGCCAGCGGGCGCGGCGAGGCCGCCGCCTTGATGCTTCGGATCGGTCCCGCTACGGTACTGGCCATTTTCGTGATGGCGCTGCCCGTCGCAGTGCTGTTTTCCGCGGCGCTCATGACCATTTCGTTGTTCGCCAAGAGCTACAAAGAAGCGCAAAGTTATGTCTCGCCTTTGATGATTCTGGTGATCGTGCCGGCCGTGGCCGCGCTGTTGCCTGGCGTTGAACTGACTTCAAAACTAGCGCTGATTCCGATCCTGAATGTCAGCCTCCTGTGTAAAGAGTTGGTCACCGGAACGTACCATTGGAATTACATCGCGACGATCTTCCTCTCCACGTGCGTTTATGCCGGCGTGGCGCTGTTTCTGGCGGTTAAGATGTTTCAGCGGGAGGACGTGCTGTTCCGGAGTTAACTTTCGGAGTTGATTTGCTGGATAGATCTTGCGGACATGGGGTCCCCACCTTCGGCGGGCTGGACCCCTACTTTTTTGAGATAAGAAAGTACTGTTGGCGAGAACATTCCTCGGATTATTTGCGTCTACATTGATATGGGACTGCGACGGAGACTCCTGCGCATCTTTTTGATCTTGCTCCTATTTCCTCCATTATTTGCGGTTGTGGCCGGGTGGCTGGCGGCTCCGGCATTCTTGCATCCGATGCGGCGGCCGCTCACGCCGGATCTCGTTGCGGAAGCCGACGCGTCCTTTGCGGAGGTTCACGCGCGCCGCGAAGAGTTCGACGTGCGCGCTGCAGATGGCGCGCTTTTGCGCGGATGGAAAGTGCGCCCGGCGAATCCGAATGGGGCGTGGGTGCTGGTGTTTCACGGCGTCGCGGATAACCGCGTGGGCACTGTTGAACAGGCGGAGTTCCTTTTGCGCGCAGGCTATTCCGTCACGATGATGGATGCGCGGGCGCATGGCGAAAGCGAAGGCCCCATCGCCACGTACGGCTGGCTGGAGCGCAACGACAGCCGCGCGATTGTGGATGCTCTTGTCGCAAGCGAACACCCAACGCACATTTTTGCGTTAGGGGAATCCATGGGCGCGGGGATCGCGCTGCAATCCGCGGGAGCCGACACGCGCATCGAAGCGGTCGTGGCGGAAGCGCCCTTCGCCAGCTTGCGCGAGGCTTCGTATGACTATGCCGGGCTGCAAAAATATCCGTTGCTGGGAAAAACGATTTTTGCGCCCGGCGCGTGGATGATGCTGCATCACGGGCAAATGCTGGCGGGTTTCCCGGCCGCGAATGTCTCTCCAGAACTCGCCGTGGCTAGGCGCGCTTTTCCCGTTTTCCTGATTTGCGATACCGCGGACACCACACTTCCCTGCCGGCACGCCGAAATGATCTATCGCGCGGCCCGCGGGCCAAAAACGCTTTGGGTGGTTCCGCGAGCGTTTCATACGGCGGCGCTGGGATTCCAGCCACAGGAATTTCGGCGGCGGGTGCTGCAGTTCCTTGCGGACCCGGCGACGGCACCGTGATTCGAGAAGCTGTGAATTATCCGTCCGGTCGGACCTCAGGGGTTGAAACCCCTGAACCTAAGGCGCTTTTCGGCACGGCTAAAGCCGTGCCCTGACGGAAGCATTTATGAGGTGGTTTCGAGCACACGTTCAATTCGTCGGTTGGACCAGTTCGCGGGTCATGGCTTCGGACTGCGCTTCCCACTCGTCGCTCAACCGCCTTACGGTTTCCCGCATGCGCACGGCGAGCGCGGCAATGGTTTCCAGACGGCGCTCCGACTGCGGTGGCAGTGACACTTTATTGCGGCGGAGTTCCACCAGCAGGAGTTCGGCATTCCCTAGAATTCCCGTGAGGGGATTGTTCAATTCGTGGCGCAGGATTTCGCCGAAATCCAGGGCCTCACAATCCACGGAGGGTGCGCCCGTTGCAAAGGGCCGCGCCAGCCGCGCTCCTCTCCATCCGTTGCGCCCGTGCAGGCGGCGCTCCACCAGCCCCAGGGCAACCGGCAAGCAGCCCAAGGCGCGGGTCACAAAATCAGTGGTTCCGCCGGCAAGCAGCGCCTGCAAACCCGCCTGCTGCTCCGCGCTTCCCACCACGACCGTCGGCGCGTAACCCGCAAACAGAGTGACCACCGCGTGCAGCGTTTGCACTTTCTCCCGCGCCGCTCCGGCATCCGGTTCCAGCGCTCGCTCCTCCAGCAGAATCACCGCCGGGGTGCGCGCTTCGAGCAGTTTGCGCGCGGGTTTCCACCCAGTCACAAATTCCAGGCGGACGGAACAATGGCGTTGTTCCCATCCGTGTTTCACTTCTTCGCTGAATTCGCGATCACCGCACACCATCACGAACTCTTCCCTTTTACCTTGTTTGTTGCTCCGCATGGTATCGTCCAGCTCTCTAGGCCTGCTTTGCCCTGACGGCAGCCTTCAGGGCTCCCGCCTCTTTTTTCTTTCTCAACACGCTCCGCACCGCTCCGCTCAATTCCTCCATTCGGAATGGTTTGGCCAAATGCGCCAGGTGATAGCGTTCCAGGAACGCCAGGGTGCGCGGCGCAAGCATGTCTCCGGTGACGAATAGAACATTCTCGCGAAGCGGATTTTGCTGCTGCGCCAAAATCTGATAAAAGCGCTGGCCATCCATGCCCGGCATTTTCACGTCGCAGATGGCCAGGTCGTAGGATTCCCGCTGCGCCTGCCGAAGGGCCTGGCGGCCGTCCAGGAGAACATCCACGCGCATGCCTTCCTCGCGCAAAAGATCCGCGATGAGGTTCGCGACGGTCGGTTCGTCCTCCACGACGAGAATCCTTGGCGCGCTGGCGAGCGACACCGGTTCGACGGCAGCTTCCTCTGCGGCAGGCGCGAGTTCAGCCGGCGCCGATTCAGCACTTTCCTCGTTGCTCGAGAGTCCCGCTTCCGGGGCCGCTGGGAGCTCCACGGTGAAGCGCGCGCCGCCATGCGGCGGACTCGTCAACGCCACGGTGCCGCCATGCTGGCGAACAAAGCCAAGCACAATCGCCAGCCCCAACCCCGTGCCCACACCCGGCGGCTTGGTGGTAAAAAATGGATCGAAAATGCGCGCCTGGATCGCGCCGGGAATGCCCGGTCCGTCGTCCCACACTTGCAGGCGGACGCGGCCGGCGCCGGCAAGAGCGGTGCGTATTCCGATGGCGCTGCCCACTCCGCCTTGTTCGATGGCTTGCTGGGCATTTTGGAGCAGATTCATCAGGACCTGCTGCAATTGCCCGAAATCCCCTTCGATGAGGGGCACGTCCTCCTGCTTTTCGACAATGAGGCGAAGGTGGTTGCTGGAAAGTGTATGCCGCTGGAGTTCCACGGTGCGGTCTACCAATTCATTCAGGGAAACACGGCGGCGCTCCGGGAGCGATTCCCGGGACATGACGAGCAACTGCCGGAGCATGTTCGTGGCGCGCTCTGATTCCTCCAGGATGTTCTGCACGAGCATGGCGCGGGCCGCATCGTTTTCCTGAGACCGCAGGCGTTGCGCGTTCACCAGAATGGTGGTCAGCGGGTTGCTCAATTCGTGGACGATTCCGCTTGCGCGCTGCCCAGTGGACACCAACTTCTCGGTCTGCGCCATGCGGGACTGGAACATGCGCTGAGCGCTCATCTCCCGGTACACCTCGACGCGCCCTAGCCGTCGTCCATCGTTGCCGACAATAGCGCGCGTGTAGCGCTCAATCACCTGCGGCAGGGGTCCCTTCATGCTGAGTTCCTCGCGCATCCCCTCTTCGGCGCCTTTGGCAAAGTTTTTCCACCGCGCCGCAAAGTTTTCCGGTTCACTGGCGTAGTTTGCCGTGCGGCGAATCAACTCCTCCAGGCTGTGCAAAAGGACGCCGTCGTCAGCGCTCAGGCCGAGGATCTGAAGAAAGCGCGCGTTCTTCGCACGGATGCGATCGTTTTCGTCAAAGACAACCACACCTTCATCCAGCCAATCGAGTACCTGCTGAAGTTCCGCCTCGACCTCATGAACCTCTCGCGCGCGTGGCAATTCGCCCGCCCTCTCCAGGCTTACGGAGCAATACTCCCGGTCTGAAATGGCCATGCGCCGCAAACGCAAGGCCGCGCCGTTTTTCGCGTGCGTCACAAGGGAGTTGTCCATCGGTTGTGCGGGCCCGGCAAAACCAGCCATCACCCAGCGATGAACGCCTTCCCACTCCCGCGGCCGGAACAGCTCCGCAAAGCGCCGAAGTTCAGGAGCAGCTTCCACCGCCAACGAAGAATCTTCGGTCAGTTGCCTGGCCCCGCGGCTCATCCCGCTGATGAATCCCTGGCGATCCACGATTACCACGGGCTCTTCACTCGATTCCAACAAGACGCGTTTCTGCGCCTCTTCGCTGGACCCCCGTTCGTTTCGATTTCTACGCTCGAGTACCTGGGAGGCCAGCAATGCGCGGAGTTCCAGCCGCTCCAGCACGGCGAGGGAGCCGCTTCGCCTTGGAAGGCCGGCCAGCAGAACCGCGTTCACACCGCCATCAAATTCCATGGGAATGGCCACAATCCTGGAAATTTTCCGTGCCAGAGGAAGGCGATCGGCCTCCGCGCCACAGACGTGCCGGGTTTCCACGGCTTGGCGCCACAAGTTCTCCAGTGGGCCATGTTCCAGGCTGTGCGCCCACGCGGGGTCGCCGGTCTGGGCGCAGAGAATCAGGCGATCTGCTTCGCCGGCAGCCGCGGGCGTTGTCACCGGCTGGCCACACCTGCGCTCGCCAATAATCGCAAACACTGCGCCGGCCCCGCTTTTCCCTTTTTCCCCTGTACAACTCTCCGCCAGTTCGCGCAGCAAATCTGGCGGAACTTCGGGCTGCTCCAGCAAATCCTGCACGCGGCGCCACAGCATCAAATCTTCCTGGCGCTCGCGCGCCAGACGGCGCTCTTCCTCGATCTCCAGCAGCAGACCCAGTTCCGTGGCGATGCGTTCTACTTGCGCTCGCGGCAGGGGCAGGTGGGGCTCGCGAGTTCCGGCAAGGATCAGGCCGCCGAGGTTGTGGTGCCCGATGACAGGCACCCAGAGGGCACGCTGAAGTTCCACAAGTGGCCCAAGTATGGGCAGAACCGTTGCCCCTTCCAGTTTGTACTCCACGCTGTTTGTGCCGTTGAGAACCTCCCGGGGTAAAGGCGCTTCAGTGGAAATTCTGCGCCACTCTTGCGGCAAGCTTCCGCCGTTGCGCTCCCATACCGCGCCAGTGAAAACCACGGCGTCGCCGGTATCCCCGGCATCCGCCGCCGGCTCCAGCCAAATCCCAACTCGATCAAGCGCCGTTTCCTGCGCCAGTTCATCCAGGGCTAACTGGATCCACTCTTCACGGCCGGCTCCGGCCCTGGCCACGCGCAGCACGCCGCCAGTTTCCCTCGCCCGCGGCGGCTTGTCATGACGGCTTCGCGCAAACATGCCGGCCCCCAGTGCCTACCCAGGGTTCAGCTATGCATCGGCTGGTCCAAACTTTTGGAGATGGGTTCTGATTGAAAAGACAGGGGATTCGTTCGGAGGGGAATTGCCAACTCGAAACTCGCGGCAATCCATTCCCAAAGTGGGCCTGGAGCAGTGCTCGCGCGAGGCTAAACGTCGGGGCGTTCGATCTGGTATTGCTTCAGTTTCCGGTACAGCGTGGTTTTGCCAATTCCCAGCATGCGCGCCGCCGCCTGCTTATCGCCGCCGGTCTGCCGCAGGGTGCTGAGAATGGCGCGGCGCTCCAATTCGTCCAAGGGAAGGAGTTCCTCTTTTTCCGGAGCGCGGTCAGAGGTTGGATATTGCAGATTGCTTGGGAGGTCATGGACACTCACCAATGGCCCCGTGCTGAGAGCCACGGCCCGCTCAATGGTGTTCTCCAACTCGCGAACATTGCCCGGCCAGTCGTAAGCCATCAAACGCCGCATGGCGTCTTCGGTCAGCTCGCGATGAGCCTGGTCGGGGTCGGCAAATTTCTCGAGGAACACGGTTACCAGCAAGGGGATGTCGCTTTTCCTCTCGCGCAGCGGCGGCAGCTTGATCTGCACGACGTTCAGCCGGAAGTAGAGATCCTGGCGGAAGTTCCCGTTCTTGACCGCCAACTCCAGGTCCCGGTTGGTTGCGGCAACGATACGCACGTCAATCGTTCTTCGCTCCGTGGAGCCCACGGGCTTGATCTCCCGCTGTTGCAGCGCGCGCAGCAGCTTCGCCTGCATCTCCAGGGACATCTCTCCAATTTCATCCAGGAACAATGTCCCGCCGCTGGCCGCTTCCATAAGTCCCTGCTTGGACTGCAGCGCTCCGGTAAAAGCTCCCTTGGTGTAGCCAAACAGTTCGGATTCCACGAGGGTAGGCACCAGGGCCGAGCACTCGACGGGGACGAACGGCCGGTCTTTGCGAGGGCCCAGAAAATGAGTGCTGCGCGCCACCAGCTCTTTCCCTGTTCCACTTTCACCGAGGATCAGCACGGGATGCATGCGCTGGCTCACCTTTTCGATCAATTTGTAGACGCGCTCCATGCGCGGGGACATCCCGATGAGCCCGCCAAAACCCGGTTTCGTGCGCACTTGCTCCCGCAGCAAGCGGTTTTCGCGCTTTAACTCGACGGAATGGACCACTTGCTCCAGCCGCGCGCGCAGCTCCTCCACGCGAAACGGCTTGGTGACGTAATCGGCAGCGCCCATACGCGTGGCCTCGACCGCGGAATCGATGGTGCCGTATTGCGTGAGCATCACCACGGCGATGTCCGGGTAGGTTTGCGTGACGCGCCGCAAGAGCTCCAGCCCGCTGGTTCCCGGCAAACGCAGATCCGTCAGCAGGATATCCACGGAGGACAACTCCATCACTTCAAGCGCTTCTTCCGCGGTGCTGACATCCGTGACCTTCATGCCACAGTCTTCCGCCACGCTGCGGCAGACTTCCCGGATGTGGTCGTCGTCGTCAACCAGCAGCAAGTGCATGGGCGAGGCAGTCCGTTCATTGCGCGCAATGCCTTCAAAGGGCACTTTCTCAATCCCACCGCCGATCGAAGTATTCGCTGGGCGGAATCCTTGCAGGTTTGCCATGGTCGCTCCGTCTCACTGCGATCTTTAACAAGGCCCAGGGAACGGATGCCGAAGGTGGAGGGAGGGCGCATTCCATTCCGGGAAAGATCTTCCTTGGCCTATTTTTATGACAGATTTGTAGTATTGTCAATCAGTTAATTACCAAAACAGGACTAACTCGAATGGTGTACTGAAATGGAACAGTTTTCGTAGAAATCGCTCACGCAGGCCTACACTTGTCCCGTTCTTCCCTTCCCGCGTTCGCTAGCGCCCACTACTTCGCCGGTGGCAGTTCCAAAAGGAGCACTCCTTCGCTTTGCGACCCTAGTACCACAACGCCCGGCTCGATTGCCACCAAGCCTGCTACTCGGCCTGTTTGCGCATCCCCATCGAGCCTCGTCCAGGTCGCACCCTCGTGCCGGGAAAGGTAGATATCGCCTTGGCGGGTGGCGCATCGTTGGCGACGGACTTAAAGTGCACGCTGGGAGCAAGTCACTGTCGAATTTGACTATGGTGTGATAAAAGACGCGTATTGGGACCTCAAACAAAGAACGGACGGCGCGAGCCGCCCGTTCTTTTCGTCTCGGATTATGTTCGCCTGACCGTCGAAGATTCGCTGGTCAGAAGGCGTGTTTGTTCAACCGCGCTGAACAACTAGGGCTTGGGCGCTTTCTTTGGAGCTGGCGCAGGTTTTGCCGCTGGCTTTCCGGCCTTTGTGGTCTCAGCGGCACTACGGTTGATCAGCGTCGCAGCATCCTCGGCGTTGAAAGGCAGGCCGCGTACGCCCCGCTGTCCTGTTGTGCTCAAGCTGATGTCCACGCGCCGATTGTTGGCTAGCACGATAGTAGGCAGATTCTTGAGGACCTTTTGACGAGTCACAGCGTCCAGGGTGGTGTCCTGCTCGATCAGCGCCTTCACCTCGGCTTCGTTCAAGTTCTTTTCGTTGCCGTGGGCTTGGGTGTCCAAATGGTCCGCTGGAACGCCGTGCTCGATCAGATAATTCTTCACCCGATCCACGCGGCGCTCGGAAAGCTTCAAGTTGTATTCCTTGGACCCTCGAATGTCGGCGTGCCCTTCCAAAATCAGATGAGCTTTCGGTTTGAGGGTAAGGTACCGTGCAAAGTCGCTAGCCAGTGCATCCAAAGTTTCTTGCTGGCTGGCGAGGAGTCCTCCATTGGGCTTGGCCACAGTGGGCTGCGCGGTCGGGAAGTAAACATCGCGTAGGGAGAGCTTGGCTTCCAGTTCTTTGATCTCCGGAGGTTCCTTCACGTCCACGGTCGTCTTGGCGTCGGTGCGGCCGCCACGTCCATCGTCCGCGGTGCAGGTGATGGAGTAGCTGCCCGGGGCCAAGCCGGTGGAATCAAACTGCGCGGTGGCGGTGTTGCCGGAAATCTGGCCCCCCGTTGCCGCGTAGCTGTAGGTTATCGGGTCGCCATCCGGATCAGAGGCGCTGGAATTGATGGCCACGCGTTCGCCGGCGATGATCGGGTTGCGTTCGGGCGAGCAGGAGATTGTCGGCGGACGATTCGGGCGCGGGGCAACCGCGACATCAGCGGCGCAACTTGCCGTGCCGCCGCGTCCGTCGTCCACCTTGACGTTGATGGTGTAGGTGCCCAAGGCCAGGCCGGTGGGATTCCAACGCACATCGGGGCCGGTGCCGTCGACCGTACCGCCGGTCGCGGTGTAGCTGTAGGTGAGCGGGTCATTATCCGGGTCGCTGGCGTTCACGTGAATCGCCACGGGATCCGTGGAACCCTGATAAACGGAAGGGACTGCCGCCGAGCAGGCCGCCACCGGCGGATGATTCGGCTTGGGTGGAGCTGGCGGATAGTCCCAACGAATCACGATGCCGCTGCCAATCCGGAAGTCATTCTGCCGGGCACTGGCGGCGAGTTCCGAGCCGGAATAGTTGGTCATCAGGTAATCGGCTTCCATGACGCGCCAAGCAACGTTCCTGGCGAGGACGATATCAACGCCCCCGCCAGCGGCCATGGCGAAGGCACTCTGAGAGTTGTCGCCGGTAACTTCAGGGCTGCCGTGAGAGCCGCCGAACAGAATTTCCGCGAACGGCACGAAATAATTGAAGCGCCGCCAGTTCAAGCGCGGACCAAAGAGGTAGGTCTGCTGGTTGCCCTTAATGGTGGCCAGCACCTGCTGGGTCGCCCCGGGAGGCAGCACGGGAATATCGCGCGAGAACCGGTAACCGCCCAGCTCCGCAACCAGGCCGAGCCACTTGTTCGCATTGTAAGCGAAGGAACCCGTCGCACCGTAGTTGTTGAAGTTGTTCTCAGCGCCGGGGTTGAAGTTGATGTAGCTGAAGAGTCCTGCGATCTCAAACTTGGGTGTCAGCAGGCCCCAAGCGTGACGGTTCCATGGGTTGTTCGCCCAGTCTGAAAAAATGTCCGCGGGTTTGCCTGCCGCTGCTGCTGGCATGGCAAAGAGGCTTGGCGATGCCGGAGCGATGCCGAAATCGCGCTCGCTTGCAAGCGTTGCGACGGCATTTTCCGGCGTTCCGATGGATTTGCTCGCTGTGCCGGCATCCTTCTGCTGGGCACAGAGCGGCAGGGTGAAGAGCACGCCCAAAGCCACAATTGCACACCATTTCCGCATAGTATTCCTCCCTGAATACAAAGCTGAGAATCTCTTGAGATCCACGCGCATTCCTTTTAGATCGTCAACTAACCGTCCGGGACGGCGGACGAAGGACCATACGGTGCCCACTCCCTGTCTCTTCATATTAGGCAGTGAATTAAGCTAACTAACTCGTAACAGCAGGGCGGAAAAGCACCCGCCGCAGCCCCAAAAGCATAGTCCACAAGTTCCTCAAGCTGCAAGGATTTCCTCGTGGTGCGAAAGGCGTCCTGGCTTGCACGAACGGGCCAGTTATAGTACGCGGGACGACAATTCTGCCTGATACTTTTGGGTTAAACTATAACCAATTATGACACCCGCGATCCTCCTCGATCTGCGTTGGGCCGGTCATCCGCGCTCCATCGCTTCAGCTTTATTGCGTTCCGGCGATTTCGCCGCCCTGGTGGATCCCGGCCCTTCTTCCACGATTCCCCATCTGCGGGAACAATTGGGAGCTCACGGCCTGCGCATTGGCGATCTCAACGCACTCCTGCTGACCCACATTCACCTGGATCATGCCGGAGCTTCCGGCTCGTTGGTCCGGGAAAATCCGCGCTTGCAGGTCTATGTGCATTCGCGTGGCGCGCCGCACATGGCTGATCCTTCCAGATTGCTCGATAGCGCCCGCCGTCTCTACGGCGACACTATGGAACGCCTTTATGGGGAATTCGTCGCCGTGCCGCGGGACAATCTGCGCATTCTGGAGGGCGGCGAAACAGTTTCCGCTGGTTCCCGGCAGATGCGTATCCTGTATACCCCGGGCCACGCGTCGCATCATGTCACGTATTTCGACGACTCGGAGGGCATCGCTTTTGTCGGCGATACCGCAGGCATTTGCGTCGAGGGCCATCCATATATGCTGCCGGCGACGCCTCCGCCGGACATTAGTCTGGAACTTTGGGACAGCTCGCTCGACGCCATCGCCTCGCTCAACCCCAAGCGTCTTTTTCTGACGCACTTCGGCTTCTCTGATCATCCCGCGCGGCACATTGCGAGCTACCGGGAGCGTTTGCTCCGCTGGAGCGATCTGGTCGCCAAAATTCTTTCACAGGGGCTGGACGACGCCCAGTCCAGCGAGGCCTTCCTCCAGGCAATCGCGGCTGAGGCCAGGGAGACTCTTCACCCCAAGGAGGTGGAGCACTATCTCTTCAATGGGGCTCTGCAGCTTTCCTGGCTGGGGCTGGCGCGCTACCACCGGAAGCGTTCTGCCGCTCCGGCCTGACGTGCTCTCTCTGCGATATTGGATGACGGTTGGAACGATTTCCGTCGTCTGCGCGGAAGAGCGCGGCTTTACGGCGTGACCTGTTGGGGAAACGCCACTACGCCCGATTGCGTGTACTCAAATCGCAGCAGCCATTCGCTCGGCACACTTTTTCCATCCACTTCGGGCGAGGTAAAAACCCACTTTTGGGACGCCTTTAAAGCCAGGTCCGCAAAATAATGGCTGGGCCCGGGCGACTCCAGCTCCGCTTGCGAAACATTCCCGGCTGCATCCACATGCACCCGAACAACAACCCGCACCACACCGTGGATTGTGTTGAGCGCCTTGTCGGGAGCCTGTGGCAACACCTGATCCAGCACTTCCCCGCGCCCTGGAGAATCACTGGACAAGGCTGCCGTGTTTGTTGGGGGAACGATCCCCGTGCGCAGCTTGGCGGGCGCGGGGGATGCGGGAGGAACCTTCTCCGCCTCCGCGCGCGCGGAATCTTTTGCTGCTGGGCGCGGCATTGGGAGTTCCTTATTCTTCGCGTGCTCCACAGGTTTGATTACGGGCTGCACCTGAACCGACGTGGGTGGTGTTGATGGGGCAGCCATCTGTTGATGCCGCAGGAATCTGGGGAGCACAAGAAGGGCCGCGACAATACAAATTCCCGCCAGCAGCGGAATTGTGTAATTCGGAAACACGAAAGTTTTCTTTGGCGCTGCGCCAGTTTTTTGCTGCGGCTGAATCACTCTCGGGGGCGGTGGCGCCAGCTTGGCCACCGGAATACCGCGCTCCGGCGAAAGCGGAACGTCCAGGGGAGATAAGTTTGCCGCGCCCAGTTTCGCCGGCGGAGCGCTTGCAACCGCAGTGGATGGCGCTTCGTGTTCCACCGGGGGTCCCAGCTTCAGGTGTGCGGCGATGTCGGCCGGGATCCAGCGCAGCGCTGGTTCGCGTTTCAACACGTGCCGCGCGATTTCCTGAAACGGTTCGGGAAGTGTCGCGGGGAGTTCTGGGTCGGCCTGCTGCCCTTGCAGCACCTTTGGTGTCTGCTGCGTTAGGGCTTCCACCAGCGTGATGCCGAGTGACCAGGCGTCGCTCGCGCGGCTGACCGGAGACGCAGGCAACTCCGGAGCATCGTAGGGGTCCGCCTCCCTCCCACCGAGCGGCGATTCCCCGATGGCGGTCGCGGTATCTACTGATAGCTTGATCTGATCGCCTAAGGCGTGAACATTTGCCGGTTTGATGTGCCCATGAGCGAGGCCTTGTCCGTACAAATAGGCCAGAGCGCCCAGAACTGGAGCTATCATCCCGCCGGCTTCATCCGCCGTCAGCACCCGTACTGGCAGGACCTGCGAAAGATCTTCTTCCGCGAATTCCAGCACAACATAGAGCAGATCGCGTTCCTGCAGTCGGCAACGCCCGGAGTCCAGGAGCCGCAATAAATTGGGGTGAGAAAGCCGGGCTGCGCGCGCCCAGCGGGAGAGTTGCTTTCCCGCCGTGACCGGATTCGCTGGAATGAATTTGATGACGGCCTTTTCCGCCGGCGCATCGCTTCGGACTGTTAGGAAAACTCCGCTACTCTGGGTCCCAGCAAGAAACTGCTGCAGCGGGTACTTTTGCGCGATCACCTGCCGTTCGTAGCGTTTCCAGAAATCGGTCATTTCGCACCTCCGACCGCGAAGTCATGTGCCCCGGCGGACCTGGCGTATAGGATGATTCTCATCCCGCGAGGGGTCCGTGGGCAATCAAATCATTCGGCGACTGCATGTGGGCTGGGAGGTCAACGAAAAACAAGACAGACGACTGCGTCTGATCTCCCCCATTCTTGCACGAAAAACAGAGCAAAAGCGGGGCTGATTCCAATCGATTACGCCCGGCTCTACTGCCCATAGCCGGCGAGGTTCGCGCGCACACTTCAACCTAACCAAAGTGAAGCGCACTCTGGCTGAATCCACTTTGACTATTCAGTTTTTAGGCCGTCGCTGACGGCGTCTCTTCTGGCGCAGCGGCTGGCGCTGGTGGCGACAGGGCTGCCAGGCGTACGGAGAGCACTCCAGCCAGCATGTCCACAAGCTTTCTCGCTCCCGTGTCATCCGGGTCGCGATCCGGGTTGTACTGTGCGACGTCCAGGCCGAGCAGGTTTTTGTGTTTGACAAATTCCTCGAGCGAGGCTTGCACTTCGGCAAACGACAGACCGCCGCTGCCCGGCACGTTTACCGCGGGGAATTCCTCCTGAGCGATGACGTCCAGGTCGAGGTGCAGCATGAATTCCCGCGAATCGGCATGCAACAGGCCGAGCGCATCCTGTGCCGCCTTGGTGATGCCCTTGGCCTGACTGTCGGCTGCGAAGACGTGACGCATGGGCGAGCGCGCCAGGAATTCCTGTTCCGCGGGATCCAGGCGCACCAAGCCGAAAATGACGGTGTCCGGCTCGCGAACGAGGGGAGGTTCGCCCCAGAAACGCACCAACTCTGGCGAGCCTTTGCCGACGATGCCTGCCAGGGCCATGCCGTCAAGACGGCCCGAGGGCGTGGAGGCTGGTGTATTGAGGTCGGCGTCGCGGTCGAACCAAATGAGGTTGAAATGCTTGTAGTAGCGGCGCGCGCCCGCTAGAAGTGCCACGCTTTGGACGCAATCGCCTCCGAGGACGAGGACTAGGCCGCCGGACTTGACGGCCAACTCCGCGCGAGGCTTGAGGTCGTTCAGAGCGGCGACGATTTCGGGAATGTTGCGGGCGCGCTTGTGGTCATCGTCATCGGCGAAGAGACGCGGCGCGCACTCGCCGAAGTCTGTGACTTCATAGCCGATGGATTGAAGTTTTTCGACGAGGCCGGCGGCGCGAAGTGCGGCAGGCGCTTTTTCGGTGCCGGGAGCGAAGCCGGCGGCACTCGAGGGCGCACTAATCAACGCAATCTTACTGGGTTGACGGACGATTTTGACCGCCAAGGTACGCTCCTTTTCTTCTTGCCCTTCGGTTTATACCGGACGCCGGAAAAGCTTTCCGGCAACAGCCCCTGCCCGGTGAAGCGAAAATCGTTTGCGCCGAAGCGCGTCAACTGGCGGCGCGCCGCGGCGCGGGCGCGATGGTGGCCAGTTCCGCGGGCAGCGTGAATCGCACATCTTCGCGGATCAAGTCCAGGTCGCGCTGGTCGGTGAAGCCGAACTGCGCCAGCCGCTCACTCACCTGTTCGACCAGAACCTCGGGCGCGGAAGCTCCTGCCGTCAAACCGACGCGGCGAACGCCCTCCAGCCACTTCGGATTGATATCCGTTGCGGCATCGATTAGTTGCGCCTTCACGTTCAAGCGCTGCGCCAATTCCACCAGGCGGTTGGAATTCGAACTGTTCTGCGAACCCACCACCAGAATCAGGTCCACGTCCTTGGCTACCTGCTCGACAGCCTCCTGGCGGTTCTGCGTGGCGTAGCAGATGTCGTCGCTGGCCGGCCCAAGAATGTTTGGAAAGCGCTGGCGCAGGCGGGCCACAATTTCCTGCGTGTCGTAAAGGCTGAGCGTCGTCTGGGTGAGGAACGCCAGTTTATTGGGATCTTCCACCTGGAGCGCATCCACTTCCGCGACCGAATCCACGACCAGCGTGCGATCGGGCGCTTCCCCGGAGGTGCCCACAATTTCCTGGTGGTCCCGGTGACCGATCAAGATGATGGTGCGCTTTTCCCGGGCAAACTTCAGGGCTTCCAAGTGCACCTTGGTCACCAGCGGACAGGTGGCATCAATCACGCGCAAATTGCGGCTTTTGGCTTCATCGCGGACCGTGGGCGGCACGCCGTGCGCGCTGAAGACCAGCACGGCGCCGGACGGCACCTCGCTGATGGCTTCGACAAAAATCGCGCCGCGCCGCCGTAACTGCTCCACTACGTAGGTGTTATGAACAATTTCGTGATGCACGTAGACCGGGGCCCCGTAGGCCTCTAGCGCCAATTCCACAATATCCACTGCCCGTACCACTCCCGCGCAGAATCCGCGAGGGCGGACACGCAGCAGGATTTTTGCCTCAGTTTGAGTTGCCATCATCCCCCTAAGCTGCTGAGTTTTCAAAATACTATCATACCAAAGAGATTACCTTGGTGCATGGTGGGGAATTTTGAGTCAAGGAGCAGTTTCCAATTCACTCGTAGGCAGGTCCTGGCAGTCCTGGCTGCCCAAAGTGGCGCTTATCAATTGCTTTAACCCGAGCACGGAAAACTGCCTGGACAATCGAGAAGGCGCTTGAAGAAAAGCAGCAAGGTTAGAGGGCGGGGAAGAAGAGGTCTTTGAAGTTCGTACTCCATCCTTGGATGGACTCAGGCCGGACCAGACTGGGACCGCGGCTCTCGTCCTTGTTGCTCATCACAAGAGAATAGCCGTTTGCAAGGTAAGAAGGGATCTCGCGGTCATCGGAGACCGGAATATAAGGGCCTTCCTTTCCCAGTTGGACGTGGTACCGGTTGTCCTTGAAGCGATGCGGAAGCAAACGGGTTCCCAGATTCTTGCCGCGAGACACGGAAGCAAAAAGCATCGCCAACCCCCAGGGAAGTAGAATCTCGCCCATTCTATAAATGCGCGGCTGCGCTGGTAAGTGGCAAGTCTGTGGAAAAATGTGCATTATTTTTCGCGGCCATGTAGCTTCTTTCCCCTGGAGTTCTGAGCGGGAGGGCCGTGGTGGGCTATACTGGCGGGTTCGGTTGCGAATTTGACAGGGAGGAATCATGACTGTACTGACGCGCCGCGATCTGATTGCTTTGTTGCTGGCGGCACCGGCTGCCGCGTATGCGTTCAACGATGATTCCGCAGATTGGATTTCGCTGTTTGACGGCAAGTCGCTGGACGGATGGAAAGCCAACGAACATGCGGATGCATTCAGCGTCGTGGACGGGCAGATTGTCGCGCAGGGCGGGCGGTCGCACCTGTTCTATGTCGGCTCCGCGAAAAACGCGGATTTCAAAAACTTTGAGTTGAGCGCGGATGTAATGACACGGCCGAACGCGAACTCCGGCATCTACTTCCACACCGCGTATCAGCCCTCAGGCTGGCCTGCGGCGGGATTTGAAGTGCAGGTGTCCAACACGGACGACCGCAAAGCCGGCTACAGCGAGCGGAAGAAGACGGGTTCGCTCTACGCCGTGCGCAATGTCTACAAACAGTTGGTGAACGACAACGAATGGTTCCGGATGAACATTTTGGTTCGCGGCAAGCAGGTGCAGATCCGGGTAAACAACATGCTTGTGGTGGATTACGTGGAGCCGGACCCGCCGTTCCGCGCCGATCTGAATTTCCAGCGCGTCATCAACCACGGTACGTTTGCGCTGCAGGGGCACGACCCGGGGAGCACCACATACTTCAAGAACATTCGCGTTCGTCCGCTGGCCGACAACATCGCGCAAATCTCGGACGAACGGCCCGAAGTGGACGAAGTGTATCGCGACATTATTCGTCTTGGCACGGAGAACTATCCACTGGTGGATTATCACGTGCACCTGAAGGGCGGGTTGACGATCGAGCAGGCTCTGGCGAATTCTCGCCGCCTGGGCATCAACTATGGCATCGCCATCAATTGCGGGCTGGGATTCCCGGTGCACAGCGACGACAGCGTGCGCGACTACCTGAAAAGCATGGAAGGCCAGCCGTGTTATGTGGCTTTGCAGGGTGAAGGGCGCGAATGGATGACGCTGGCTTCACCCGAATCGGTCGCCCGGTTTGACTATTGTTTCACCGACGCGATGACGTTCACCGACGACAACGGGAAGCGCGTGCGGCTCTGGATTAAAGAGGAGATCGGGGAAATCAAGGACAAGCAGGCGTTCATGGAGATGTACGTGACGCGCATCGTGGGCGTGATGCACGAGCCCATTGATATCTACGCGAATGCCACGTTCCTGCCAGGGCAGATTGCGGGAGAGTACGATGCGCTGTGGACGCCGGAGCGGATGAGCAAAGTGATTGACGCGGCGGTGAAGAACGACGTGGCGATCGAGATTAATAACAGCTACAAGATTCCGAGTGCTGCGTTTATCAAGGCGGCCAAAACTGGGGGCGCGAAGTTTTCCTTTGGCACAAACAATGCCGACGCGAGCCTGGGGCGGCTGGAATACCCCATCCAGATGGTCAAGCAGTGCGGGCTGGCGTGGCAGGATATTTTCGTTCCGAAGCCGGCGGGTCAGAAGGCGATTCAGGTGAAGAAGTGAGGCAGGGATCGGTCGGCAGGTGGTGCCCAGTCTTATATCTACTACTAACAAATAATAATACGTGAATGATATAGTCGCCCAGTCGCGTATGAACCAAGAATCGAAAAAACTATCTGGCCCACCCTTCTAGCAGGCAACTGGCCGTCCATAACGCGAGCTCGGCGGTGAGAGGATTCGCTTGCCATACAAATTTCTGCTTCTATTGGCGGTCATAGTCGCGACGACGGTTGAGGTTTGGATAACCGTTTTTCGGATCCGGCGAAGAGCGAGAAAAGCCCTCGGGAGAAGTGCCACGGACGCCGAACTCACCTCGATCAACACCTGGATGAAGGTGAATGAAGTGGAGCGGCAGAAGGAACAAGACCGACCCTTGAAACCCAGCTGAGACGAGGCTGAACTTTGGCTTCGCCTGCCAGCAAGGTGGCCCCTGCCTCTCTGGACAGTCCCCTATCCTTCCTGTTTCCTGTAGAATGCCAACCTGAGGAAATCGTCCTATGCCAGGCCCGGAAAACCGGAGGAGAAGCGAGCGGGTCATGCTGAACATGACCGTGATCGTTTTGGCTGAGGATGTGGAGCGGCAGAAGCTTCAGGAAGAGGCGAAAACGCAGGTGGTGAACGCGCATGGCGGCTTGCTGAAGATGCAATCGGAACTCCATGTGGGGCAGGCATTCGTGCTGAATAACCCCAAAACCGGTATGGAAGAGAGCTGCCGGGTGGTCCGTGTCGAGGACGCCGGGTTGGAGTACTACAATGTGGCCTTTGAGTTTGCCCGCCCTGCCCCCAAGTTCTGGCCCATTGTCTTCCCCCCGGCGGATTGGGACGGTTCCGCAAAGAAGACCTGAGACAATTTAGGGGACCCCCGGCCAACTTTTTGCCAGGTTCCGGGTTTCATAGGGTGTGGAGGTACGACCCGTGGAATTGGGGAAAAAAGTACAAACTGCAGTTTTAATGAGCGCCGTGCTTTTAGGGGGCCTGGCGCTTGCCAGTTGCAACGACAATGATGTTGAGGTGCAGCGCGATCCGGCTATCAAGATCGCCAAGGGGATGACTTGGGCCTGGCGACCGATTGCGCCGCCCGCAGCGCCTGCAACGAAGAGTCCTGAGGGGAGGGCTGTGCTCTCGCGAGACGTGATTGCTCCACCGCCCCCGCAGCAGCACCTGGAGAGTAACCGCGACTGGAACACGGAAGCGAACCGCAACACAATTAAGAACGCAATCGAGCGTGCGCTGCGATCGAAGGGACTGGTGGAAGCGACCGATCCGGCGACCGCTGATTTCCTGGTTGACTACCACGTTGCGGTGAAGACGCAGACCGCGACGGTGCCGGTCGGTTATCCGGGACCGTATTGCGGACCCTTTGGCTGCTGGGCCGGGTGGGGCTGGGGACCTCCGGAATTCGGCTACGAGCGCATCCGATTCCATGAAGGCACGTTCGTGTTCGATTTGGCGCTGCGCAACCCTAAGACGCTTGCGTTTCGCGCCATCAGCCATAAAGAACTCAACAAGTACAACATTTCGCCTTACCAGGCTGAAAGTGCCATCAATCACTTGTTAAAGAGCCTGAAGCCCAGGTAAGAGAGTGTCAGTTGAGATCCTTCGGGGCACAAACGACGCGCCCCTTGATTTCATAATGGTGTCGGATGACAGGTTGGCTGCGCGGCTTTAACAGGCGGGCGAAACCGCGCCGCGCGAAAAAGTCCGTCTAGCGAAATTCAATCTGCTGAAAACCCAAACCGTTAAGGATGCTTTGCACGGAGCTGCGCGCATTTTCATCCGCTGATTTCAGAATGCCGTCCTGCAAGGCAGCTTGCTGGAGCTGGCGTTCGGCTTCCTGGCGCACCTGTGTTTCGAGATTGGGATCGGGGGAGGAAAACAGTCCTGTATCGCGCGAGTAGACACGCGTTTTCTCATTATCGAGGCGGGTCACCAGGATTTCCGCCTTCGGCAGACGCACGGAAACCTTCCGCTCGCTGATAACTACGTCGCTGGGCTGCAGCTTGCCCAGGTCCACTCCGGCAATCACTTCGCCATGCACCATCAGCAGCAAGCGGTCGCTGGCAAGAAACTTGGGGAGGATAGGATTGTCATGCTCGCCAGAAATGATTTTGTCCATGGTGTAGCTGACGGTTTCCAGCCGCTGCAGTTTCTGGATCTGGCGGACCACCGTGGGCTGGTCCACGTTGATCAAGACATAGCCGTCTTTCACCACGCCCATCAGGCGCAAAAGTCCGATGCCAGTGGTGAACCATACCGCAACGGCCACCAGCGCGAAGGTGATCAGAGCGCCGCCGAGAATCCCCGAAAAGAGACTCAGCGTGACTTTTCCCGGTTGAACTTCCGGCTCTTCGTTGGCTATATCGTTTGAGGCGAGCATTCTCCTACCTGAGCAGAATCTTACCTCTTTTCGACAGACGATTTTGCCGCTGGCGTATTTGTTTGTTCAATAGGTTAAGGAGTGAATTGCGAAGGAATCCCGGCCTCGGAACTCCTCGCTGCGGGACAGAACAGGCTCTAGCCCGCCTTGCGCTGGGCGGTCAATTGAAAGTCCTCGTAGGTGCCCTTGAAGTCCTCGATTTTGCTGTTGTCGAAATGCCAGATGCGGGAGGCTACTTCCTCGAGCACGTCTTCGTCGTGCGTCACCAGAAGCAGCGTGCCCTCGTATTTCTGCAGTGCGATGTTCAGCGCGTTGATGGATTCCAGGTCCAGGTTGTTTGTGGGCTCATCGAGGACCAGGAAATTCGGCTTCTGAATCATCAGCCGGCAGAAAATCAGGCGCGCGCACTCGCCGCCGGAGAGCGCTGACGTGGGCTTCAGCGCATCCTCACCACTGAACAGCATCTGGCCCAGCGGCGCGCGAATCTCTTCCTGGGGCGCTTGCGGATTGAATTGCCACAGCCACTGCATCGCGGTCATGCCCTTGCTCTTGTCTATCGTGTAGCTGAAATCCTGCGGGAAAAAGCCGATGGTGACTTCGTGACCCCAGCCCACGTGGCCGGAATCGATGGGAAACTCCCGCTCCCCCGGGCCGATGAAATCGCCCGCGTTGCGAATCAGCGATTTCAGCATGGTGGTCTTGCCGGCGCCGTTGCGGCCGGTCAGGGCGATTTTTTCGCCGCGTGTGATGCTGGCCGAAAAATGCTGGATGACTTTCAGTCCATCATAGGATTTCGTGAGCTTCTTCACTTCCAGCGGAAGACGGCCGGAAGGGCGCACGGTGTCGAAGCGGATGTACGGGCGTTGAATGTTGGACCTGGCCAGTTCAGAGGTTTGCAGGCGCTCGACTTCCTTCTTGCGGGAAGTGGCTTGCGCCGAACGCGTGCCCGCCGAAAAGCGCGCAATGAATTCGTTGAGCTGGGCGATTTTCTTTTCGCGCACGGCATTGTCTGATTCCATGCGCTGGCGGATTTGCGTTTTGGCCAGCACCATGTCGTCGTAGCCGCCGGGATACATGATGATGGTTTGATAGTCGATGTCGGCGGTGTGCGTGCAAATGCTGTTCAGGAAATGGCGGTCGTGCGAAATCACGATCAGCACGCCGTGATACTCGGAAAGATATTCCTTCAGCCAGTGGACGGAATCGAGGTCCAGGTTGTTGGTGGGCTCGTCGAGGAGGAGCGCCGACGGATTGCCGAAGAGGGCTTGCGCGAGCAGGACGCGCACCTTCTGGCCGCCCTGGAGTTCGCCCATTTTGCGTTCGTGGAGTTCCGCTTCGATGCCCAGGCCGTCGAGCAGCACGCCCGCGTCCGCTTCCGCGGTGTAGCCGCCCTCTTCGCCGACGATGCCTTCGAGTTCGCCGAGGCGCATGCCGTCGTCGTGGGTCAGGTCGTCGTGTGGCTTGGCGTAGAGAAGTTCGCGTTCTTCGAGGGCCTTCCAGAGCGTGGCGTTGCCCATGATTACGGTGTCAATCACGCGGAACTTGTCGAAGGCGAACTGGTCCTGGCGCAGGACACCCATTCGTTTGGGGCGCGTAACCGTGCCCTTCGTCGCATCCTGCTCGCCCGTCAGGATTTTCATGAAGGTGGACTTGCCCGCGCCATTGGGGCCGGAAATGGCGTAGCGGCGCCCGGCCATAAAGGTGGTGGTCACGTCCTCGAAGAGGATGCGCGAGCCGAAGCGCATGGTGATGTTTTCGACAGCGATCATAGCCTTGCAATTTTAGCGTACCTGGGGCCGCCTCCCAAATCGGCGAAAAGCGTGCGAGTGAGTTTTCGGGGTGTGCGTTGAGATCTTTCGGGGCGCAGACGGCGCGGCCCTCAAGATGACAGCGGGGTGCGCCGTTTGAAGATGGGCAAATTGTGGCTCGTGAGAGAGGCTGGTTAGCATGTAGGATTGGTTGAATACCACAGGATAGGACGCTGAACGCCATGCTTCTTGAACACAAAGTGGTTTTAATCACGGGTTCCGGGCGCGGAATCGGGCGCGCGATGGCACAACTTTTTGCGAAGGAAGGCGCTTCGGTTTTTCTGACGGCGCGCACAGAAGCCGAGCTTGCCGCCACGGCCAAGGAGATTATTGCCGCGGGAGGGAAAGCGGCATTTATCACCGCTGATCTGACGCGTGCCGCCGATGCTGAGAAGGTGGTGGCTGCCGCGCGAGAGACATCCGGGCGCGTGGACATTCTGGTGAACAATGCCGGGCATTATGGCCCCGTGGTTCCCGTCGAGGACTATCCTCTAGAGGAATTCGACAAAGTGATTGCGGTGCACTTGCGCGCCGCATTTTTGATGAGCAAACTCGTGCTGCCGGAAATGTACGCGCGCAAATCTGGCGTGATTCTGCATATTTCCAGCATTTCGGCGAAGGCTGCGTATGGCTGGGGGTCGGGGTACGCCGCCGCAAAGGCGGGCATACTTGGCTTGACGCGTGTGATGGCCGCCGAAGCTTCGCGACAAGGCGTGCGTGTAAATGCCATCTGCCCCGGGCCGGTGACGGAAACGGTGATGTCCAAGGAGTTGGGCAACACGCTTGCGAAGAGACTAGGCGTCAGCCCGGAAGAACAATTGAAAGGTTTCCTAGGTTCGCTGTTGCAAGGCCGCGGCCAGACCGCCATGGAAATTGCGCAAGCCGCTCTCTTTCTGTGCTCGGACTTGTCCAGCGCCATCGTCGGCCAATCCCTTAATGTGGATGGCGGCGCGGTGTTTTTCTAAAAAACACTCAGCGCAGGTCGTTCTTGAAGACCGCGCCGCCCTTCATCACGAATTTCACGCGCTCCAATTCCGTAATGTCCTTCAGCGGGTCGCCGGAGACGGCTACCAAGTCGGCCCACTTCCCTGCTTCGATGGTGCCCATTTTATCGGACCAACCTAGCAGCTCGGCGGCGTTGGTTGTGGCCGTGCGAATGGCTTGCATCGGCGTCATGCCGTAGTTGACGTAATATTCGAATTCCTTCGCCTCGTTCAATTCGCGCCAATCGAAACCGCCGGCATCCGTGCCGAAGACGATTTTCACGCCCTTTTTCAACGCGAGTTGGAACGCGGCCTTTTCCGTTTCCACCATTTTCGGCCAGTTTCCTGCGCGCCCCGGCGCCACGTACGCTCCCACCGCGATGGTGGGCACCCAATAAACTCCCCTGCGAACCATTTCGTCCATCTGCGGCTCAGACATGCCATCGCCATGTTCAATGCTGTCCGCTCCGGCCCTCAATGCGGCTGCAATGCCATCGTTGCCGATTGCGTGCGCCGCCACTTTATGCCCCAAGCGATGCGTTTCTTCGACGATGGCCCGAGCTTCTTCGTCGGTGAAATTCACATGGCTGTGGAGCACGCCATCCGGGCCATAGAAATAACCGTGGTCGGAGTAATACTTGATCCAGTCGGCGCCGTGCATGATCTGTCCGCGAACTGCTTTGCGAGCTTCTTCGACGCCGTCCACATACTGCACGCCGGTGGGCACCTTGAGTTCCCAGGAATAGCCGAGAAGCGGGTACGTGCCAGTAGGAGCCATCGCGCGCGTGGCAACCTGCATGTGCGGGCCGGGAATCTCGCCGTTGGCAATGGCTTTCTTCACGTCTACGTCGGCGTACATCGCGCCTTCCGTTTCCAGGTCGCGCAGCACGGTGAAGCCATGCGAGAGCGCGATTTGCGCGTCGCGCGCGGCAAGAATGGCGCGATAGGGAATGGACTGCTTGAGGAGTTGCTTGTCGTAATCCGCGTCGGTAATGTCACCCTGCAACAGGACATGCGTGTGGGCATCCACGAAGCCCGGGAGCACCGTGGCATGCGAAAGATCGAGCAGTTCGACGCCTGCGGGGGCTGCTGCGCCGGGCGTCACGCTCACAATCTTGTCACCTTCAATCAGAATCAGCGCGTTGGCAACAACCGTATCGCTTTTTCCGTCAATCAAACGGCCGGCGCGGATGGCAATTTTCTTAGGCACGGCGGCGGGCTTTTCCTGCGCGAAAGCGGAAGTGCAGAGAAAAAGAACTGTGAGGCAGACGGACAACCTGCGGATGAGACTCATGATTTCCTCCCGGATGCGGCGAAGGGTAGCAAAACCGGAAGGAAGAAAAAAGGGCCAGCCGCTCTCTCAG